>TARA_R110001599_G_scaffold42818_1_pt1 | contig 215152 bp, 189 predicted proteins | sample TARA_R110001599 | Tara Oceans TARA_R110001599 (sample SAMEA4398360) | marine metagenome | biome: Polar Biome; feature: [MES] marine water layer (ENVO:01000295) within the mesopelagic zone...; material: water (ENVO:00002006), including particulate matter (ENVO:01000060) such... | reverse complement strand
TTGGAAAATCACAAATGAGTCAACAAATCCAACGGTTGGTATTATTGTGTTGGCGCTGGTGATGGTATTGCGCCGGGCTCTGCCTCAGGCGCGGCTTCGGCCAGCAGCCATTCGCAAAAAACCCGGACCTTGGCGCGGCGCAGATGGCTGTGCGGGCAGACCAGCCAATAGGCGATGTCGCTTTGCACCGCGAGTTCAAACGGCCTGACCAGCCGGCCGGCTCTCAAATCCCCAACCACGGCGGAGTGGCTGACCAGGGCGACGCCATCCCCGTTGATCGCCGCTTCAATGGCCATGCTTTCAACGGTGAACCTTGGGCCACGGTTGACGTCAATACCCTCAATGCCGGCCGCCTTGGCCCACATGCGCCAATCGGGGGATTGCAGGGTCAGATTGCCCCACTCGACATGCAGCAGGCGATGGTTTTTCAATTGTTCGAAGGAGCGCAGGGGATTTGCGCCGTTCATCAGCTTCGGACTGCACACCGGGCTGACCTCTTCGCCAAAGATCCGCGCCACATGCATCCCCGGATAATCTCCCATGCCAAGCCGTATGCTCACATCGATGCCATCGCGCTGAAAGTCGCGGGTCTCCAGGGCGGCGTCGAGGCGCACGTCAATATCGGGATATTTGTTGGAAAAATCCGTCAGGTGATGCACCAGCCATTTGATCGCAAAGGTCGGCGCACTGCTCACCGTCATCAGGCCGGCCTCCTCCTCGCGCGCCAGGCGCTCCACCGCTTCCGCCAGCTTGTCAAAACCCTCGGTCAACAGGGGCAGCACGATCTTGGCTTCCTCGGTCAGCTGAACCGCACGTGTCATGCGGTGAAACAGGCTGATGCCCAGATAGCTCTCCAACTGCTTGATTTGCTGGCTGATGGCAGCCGGCGTCACATAGAGTTCCTCTGCAGCCCTAGAAAAACTCAACCATCTGGCGGCCGCCTCAAAGGCCTGAAGCGACTTTAACGGTGGTAAACGGCGCATAGAGAATATCCAATGGTCTATGAGTAAGATTTTCTAAATTGTCAGAATAGAAAACACAGTTTGTCCGTACTGTCCAATCAAGCTACTTGCCAGCCTCAATCTGATTTCAACACCCAACAGGGAGAAAATCCAATGAACACGCAGTTCCCAAACCAGTCGGCCTCGCTTTCCATGATGATCTCCCGCACCGCCTACCGCGCTGTTGTCGGCATTGAAAGCATTGCCCGTTTGAGCACCAAAAAGTTCTGGGCCGGCAAATAACAGACGAAGCCTCCCAGGCCTCTGACACTGAGCTCAATGTCCTGTCAGGGGCTTGTGCCTTTGCCCATGGCACTTTTGCTACAAGCCCCATGGGATCCCGGATTTCATGGGGCCTCTGCGCGCCCCGCGCATTCACACACAGTGAGACCTCAGACCTTCTCCAGATGGTTCTGCGCTGTCTGGATCATCGCCTGTACACGGCTGAGATCACCCAGATCGCGGGCCATCAGCAGGCTGAGTTTGCACAGGAACACCTCGCGCTCGGACGGGCTGAGCCTGTCCAGCGTTCTGGCGAGGTCCTCATAGACAATTTCGAGATCGGCAAAATTCAGCGCCATCAGTGAGTCTCCTTTCTGCCGAAGGCAGCCGTCACCTGAGCGACAATATCCCCTGCAACGCAAGTCGGCCAGGCGCCGGCAAGATAGCCGTCCGGGCGGATCAGCAGGGTCGCGCCGGGCTGCGTGCCCAGCCGTTCATGCAGCCGTGACAGGCCCACCGCACCAAACCGCGCGCGGATGTGCCCGCTGGTGATAATTTCCAAGTCCGGGTCGAGACTTTGCAACGAGGCCTTTAGATCATCCAATCCGCCAGGGTCCTTTTCCTCCAGCACAATCAGCGTAAAGCCGTTGCACAGCAGATCGCTGAGATAGGTATCGTCCGAGAGCCGCTCATTCGGCAGGACGGCGCCGGGCTTGACCGTACACACCGTTTCCATGTGCGGCAGCACTGCGCCGCCATCCGTGTAAGTGAAGGGCTCCATCTGCCGCGGATTGGCGAAAGCTCCGGCCCATTCGTGATCCAGCGCCAGCGACAGCGCCGCATCGCGCATCACTGTCCAGCCCCTGGTCGGCGGCGTCATGAAGCGCGCACTTTTCGTGGCATTTTCAAACGTATCAAGCGTCGCGCCGCGCCGCTCCGGCGAATAGCTGTCCATCAGGCGCTCGTCACTCAAGCCCTTCAGCACCCGCGCCAGCTTCCAGCCGGCGTTTTCAGCGTCCGCCAGGCCATTGTTCAGCCCGCGCACCCCGAAGATCGGCACGATATGGGCGCTGTCACCGATAAAGAGCACCCGGCCATCGCGATAATCATCCAGCGCCAGCGTATTGGCCGAATAGATGCTCCACCACTCCAGTTCCCAGGCGCCCTGATAGTCGATGTCCCGCAGGATCCTGCCGACATTGTCGCGGATATTGTCTTCGCTGATGGCCTCTTCTTCACTCTGCCCATCCGGCATCTGGTAGTCAATGCGCCATATATTGTCCGGCTGCCGGTGGATCAAAATGGTTTTGTCCGGGTTGGATTTGCTGTCAAACAGGGCCCGGCGGATCGTCGGATAGGCGTGATCCATCTGCACGTCGGCAATGACATAGCGACCGGGGAAATTGTCGCCCTTGAGGCGCAGTCCCCGCATGGAGCGGATGGCGCTGCGGGCGCCGTCAGCGGCCAGCACCCATTCTGCCGCGCATTGATAGCGGCCATTGCTGTCCTGAACGCTCAGCCGCACGCCGCTTTCCGTGTCCTCGATACCGGTCACTTCGCTGCACCAGCGGGCCTCGATCAGCGGCGAGGCGGCGACCGCATCCCAAAGGTATTGTTCGATGAATTGCTGCTGAATATTATACATCGGCAGGTATTTTTCACTGTCGGAATGCGGCATCTCGAATTCGAGGATTTGCTCACCCCGGTAAAAGGTCCGCCCCATGGTCCAGCCATAGGCCTTTTCGATGAAAGGTTGGACAGCGCCGGCGCGCTCCAGTGCCTGATAGCTGCTGCGCTGCACACAGATCGCGCGGCTGCCATCGTTGAAAGTGTCCTTGTTGTCGAAGAGAACAGAGGCAATGCCGAAGCGCGCCAGCGTCAGGGCTGCAAACATGCCCACCGGGCCGGCGCCGACGATCGCGACCCTGCACCCCTCGTGCTCCAGCACATGCGCCCGATCCGGCGCGGTGAAGGCCGGATAGGTGAAATAGAGTGACTCATGGGCGCCCTTGCCTGCAGGTCTCAAACTGTCGTCCTCCCGGCCCATGATCTGTCACAGGCAATATAGGGCAAAGCCGGGCGTTTTTGCCCGTTCTTTTGCACGGCAGGCGCCGCAATGGCCAATTGGCAGATCCTGTTGCCACTATATCTATCCCACAATCCGCTTGGCGATCTCGATGAGGCGTTTGACGCCTGTCGTATAGGGCGCAAAAATCATCGGCAGCGCGGAAAAATGATTGCGCATGACGGCGCGCTCGTGGCTGAACGCGCGAAACCCGTAATGGCCATGGGCGCTGCCCAGCCCCGAGTTGTTCACACCGCCAAAAGGCAGCCCGTTGTGGATAAACTGGATCATGGTCAGATTGACCCCGACGCTCCCCGAGCTGGTCTCCTGGATGATCTGATCAATGCGGCCGCGGTCCCTGTCGAAGATGTAGAGCGACAGGGGTTTGGGGCGTGCGTTGATCTGGCCGATGACCGCGTCCAGATCATTGTAAGTCATGATCGGCAGGATCGGCCCGAAAATCTCCTCCCGGTCAATGTCCATCTCCGGCGTCATTGCCTCAAGCAAAGTCGGCTCGAAAGCCGTGCCGTCGCGCGCGCCTCCCTGCGTCACCCGCGCACCCTTGTTCGTTGCATCCTCCAGCAGACCCGCAAGGCGCTCGGCGTGATGGGCGTTGACGATCCGCGCAAGATTGGCCTTTGCGCGATCGCCGCCATAGGCCCTCGCCATGCGGTCGCGCAGGTGGGACAGGAAGTCATCCTTGACGGAGGCGTGAACGAACAGATGATCCGGTGCGATACAGGTCTGTCCGGCGTTTGAAAATTTGCCGAAGACAATCCAGTCGGCGGCGCGTTTCAAATCTGCGTCGGGGCCGATGATGACGGGCGATTTGCCACCCAGTTCCAGCGTGACGGAGGCAAGGGTCTTCGCCGCCGCCGCCATGACGATCTTGCCGACAGCGGGACTGCCGGTGAAGAAAATATGATCGAAGGGCAAGGCAAGCAAGGCCTCTGAGGTCTTGACCGCCCCTTCAACGACGCAGACCAGATCGGGCGGGAATGTCTCGGCCATCAACCGCGCGATCAGCGCCGAGGTCGCGGGCGTCATTTCAGAAGGTTTGATGATCGCGGCATTGCCCGCCGCCAGACAGGAGACCAGCGGTCCGATGGCCAAGATGAACGGATAGTTCCACGGGGCGATGATCAGACAGACCCCGCGCGCCTGCGGCCTGACACGCGCTGTTGTGCCGAAGGCGGCCAATGACAGCCCGACCCGTGCTGGCCGCATCCAACCCCGCAGGTGGCGGCGCGCATGTTTGATCTCCTGCAGCACGGGGATGATTTCGGTCAGGATCGTCTCGGTTTCAGGCTTGCCGAAATCCTGCGCCAGGGCGGCAACAATCGCCGCCTCATTGTTCCGGATCACATCCGCCAGTTTCGCCAGGGCGTCCTTTCGCTCAGACAAGCCAAAATTGCGCCTGCGTTCGGTGACGCCAGCCATCTGCCTGTCAAAGGCAGCCTGAATGTCCGGGTCGATAGTCACCTTCGTATCAGTCATCTATTGCTCCATCCATGGGAGGGGTTTCAACGTCCGGGCCAGGCTCCCCGATGCCGCAAAATCGGGCGTTTCGGGGATCATGCCGTTCATCATCTGCGCTCTCACCGTCAGGATTCAGGGTCTCGTCCTCCCCATGAGTGATCTGTCAAAGGCACTATAGAGCAAAGATTGGCATCGCGTTGCCTCTTTGCATAACGGACGAGGCAAGAAAAAGTTGCCTGTTGCTGTAGCCAGATCAAACCGCCTTGCGCGCCCCTGCCCTGCACGCCCCTGCCCTGTTCGCACCCCTCCCAGCGTGCTATTGGCAACCAAACCCGGAGGGAGCCCCCATGAAACCAAGCCTCAGGCAAAAAGCCATCGCCATTTGTGATGCAAAGATCGCAAAGAAGGGCGAGACGGTGGGCCTGTCATTCTACGCGTTTTTCGCCAACAAAAACGACGACCCCAACCTCCTGATGGAGGCCGCCGAATGGTGGATCAAAACGCACAGGCTCGACCATTTTGAGAAAGCTGTGCGGATACGCGAGATGATGAAGGCTGGGCTTTGATGGCGGGGGTGGGAGGACGTTTCCATCGGGCGCGGGGTAGCGGATCTGCGCCGGACAGGTTGCACCTGTAACCTTGTGCGGGCGCATAATGAGTACCAGAGGCTAATGCGGGAAGCAGTCGGAATCGACCTCCTACTTCTCCACTCTGAACGATTTACCCGATTGCGCGACGGCGTACATCCCGGCGATCAACGCGAAATTGAACCGGATCGTGTTTTCGTCGAGCGAAGCTGAAGGCTTGCCTGCAACGCGCTTGGCGAACGCCACGAGCGGCTGGTGATGGAAATGCGGTTGGTCTTTCATTGACAGGCGCTCCGTCCTTTCTTCGACGCTCGCACCGGCGTCGATATATCGGGTAACTGTTGTCATCCCCTCCTCGTAGGGCGGCAGCCATTGCCACGACATCCCGCCGTTTCGGCCATCGATGGACAGTTCCGAGGATGTCAAGCCATGCACGCCGCTCGCCCTTTCGTAAATGAACGGCACCTGTTGGCCGTTAGGAAGATCAAGTTCCATCATCGCGATACCGTGAAACTCGACGTCGATCGGCACATCGGTTGGGTCGTTGGAACTTTCGATCGAACTGACCGAGGCGGACTTGATTGTCACGCCCTTCGGCATGAGCACGTCAAAGAGCATGGCAATATCATAGACCGACCAATCCATGAACACCCCGCCGCCAGCCATCTCGCGGTTGAGAAACCAACGGCTCTCTGGCTGGTATTCAATACCGGTGCGCCGCCGGGGATGCCGATTGGTCATCCGTATCAGGCTCATCGGGCCGAGAGCACCCTGCCCTATGAGTTCTCGTGCGCGGCGCATTGCTGGCTGATCGTTGAACCGGTTCGAACAGTCGCCGAGAAGGCGCCCGGATCTGACAGCGGCGGCGATGATGTCATTGACCTCTCCAATATCGCGGCCGAGTGGCTTTTCACACAGAACATTCAATCCAGCATCGAACGCACCGATAGAATATTTGGCGTGTAACCAGGGCGGAACCGCGATGACCGCGATGTCCTTGGGTCCGGCGGGACCATCGGCGAACATGTCAGAGGCGGATTCGAACAGGCGCGCCTCCGGGAAATCCGAAGCAAATTTCGCACGAGCCGTCGCGGATGGATCGGCCACGAGGAGATCTTCACAGCCGAGCAATCTCGCGGCGGCAGCATGATGATGGGCGATGGCGCCAGCACCGATGATCAGAATACGCTGTTTCATGTCACAGCCCTACAGAGCTATTTTCGCGAAATGCGAAGCTGCGTATGACCGGCTTGCCGCATGAGCTTCGACTGTCTCGCGCCTCTTAGGCGTGTCTTCTTCATAGGCATGCTCAAGTACAACCAACGCTTTAACATCGCGTTCAGAGAGCATTTCGGCAACCCGCACGAGATCAAGATCGCCGTCTTCAACAGTTTCAGCCCAGATGCCATCTTGGCTTTGACGAAGGTGCAGTTCCGACACACGACCGGCATAAAGGCGAATGATGTCTTCCAACGCGATCATCGAATTTCCAGCACCGCGCCATACCCAGTGGACATCGAGGCACAGGCCCACAGCCGCCGGATCAGTCGCGGCAAGCATGTGATGATATTCCCGTGCGGACCCCAGCATCTCGGGCGCGTGGGCATGATAAAGCAATTCGGCCCCCATCGCCTTCACCTGATGTCCGAGCGTTTCAAATGCATCGCGTTGTACCCTTAACGCGTCATCGGACTTCAGAGCACCACCTGGAAGCGGGTCCGGATTGGAGATGAATTTCGTCACGCCATGCGGCATCAGCGCTCCGACGATTTCAAGCGCTGTGTCGCTGGAGATTTTCGCCCGTTCCTCTGTATGGAAACTTCCGCAAACGTAGGCCGAACGCATCTCCAGCCCGGCCGCCTCTGCATCAGCCACAACCTGCGCCACGCCATCGGGCGAGCGAAACAGGTCTTCCCACCCGGTCAGTCCGGCAGCCGCTGCGTCTGCCATTGCGCGCGCGCGATCGAATTCGCGCTCTTCGCGCTGGGCGATCTGCCTCCATCCGTAGACATTTGTTCCTATAAACATGATGAAAGGTTCCTCTTAAGTTGGACCAGGCCGGTTCATAGCCGGACCCCGTTTTGTGGATCGAATAAAGATATTCCGACGGGATCGAAGGTAAGCTGTGGTTCGGGCGGTAAATCGCGCGCCGCTTCAGGTGATATTCTCGCCGTCAGGCGCTGACCGGCCAGATCCAGCCAAACCAGGGTGTCGGCGCCATGCGGCTCGAGCCCCACGTTCCGCGCACGAAGCGCGCCATCTGCAGGGCCGGAATGTACAGCGACCCGCTCGGGTCGAATTCCGAAAACGACCTTGCGGGTCCCGGTCGCGGGCGGTGTCGCAAATGCATAGTCCGCGATCGACAGCGTCTGTTCCCCCAGCCGCAGAACGGCGTTCCCGTTTGCGTTCGACAGCTCCGCGTCAAGAAAACTCATGGCGGGCGAACCGACAAATTCCGCGACAAAGCGCGTGGCGGGATTTCGATAGATCTCGTCGGGGGTCCCCAATTGTTGGATGACGCCCTCGTTCATCACGGCGATCCTGGTGGCCAAGGTCATTGCCTCGATCTGATCATGGGTCACGAACAGAAAGGTGGCCGACAACCGTTGATGCAGAGCTTTGATCTCATTGCGCATTTCGTTGCGCAATTTGGCGTCGAGATTGGACAGGGGTTCGTCGAACAGAAAGAGGCGCGCCTGGCGGACAAGAGCGCGCCCGATGGCAACCCTTTGACGCTGTCCTCCCGAAAGTTGTCCCGGTTTTCGGTCCAGAAGGTGGCCGATTTGCAAGAGGTCCGCTGCCCATTCAATCCGTTCATCCATTTCCTGGCGCGGTACGCCTGTTACACGCAATGCAAATGACATATTCGCCCGCGCAGTCATGGTCGGGTAAAGAGCGTAGGATTGGAACACCATCCCGATGCCTCGATCCCCGGGCTCGAGCGCGGTAACGTCCTGACCATCGAACAGGATGCGCCCGCTCTGCACCTGGTCCAATCCGGCGATCGCTGCGAGAAGTGTGGATTTGCCACAACCCGAAGGTCCCAGAAGGACAACAAATTCACCATCGTCGATATCCAGAATGATGTCCTTCAGAACCGTCAATTTGCCATAGGCGCGGGTTACATTTTCTATTTTAACGACAGTCATTTTTATCCCTTAACGGCGCCGGAGGTGACACCACGCACGAAGTATCTGCCCGAAACAAGATAGAGAAGCAGGGGCGGCAGAGCCGTCAGCAGCGTTGCCGCCATATTGACATTGTGCTCTGGCACGCCGGACGAAGCGGTCGCAGAGAGCGACGCAACCGACACAGTCATCGGCTGCCACGACGGGCCAGCGAAGATCAGTCCGAGCAGATAGTCGTTCCAAACGCCGGTCACCGAGATGATCCCCGCGACGATGGCCACGTTCAACGACATTGGCATCACAATGAAACGGTAGATCTGGAAGAACCCTGCCCCATCGACCCGACCGGCCTTAATCAATTCAGGGGGTAATCCGACGTAAAAATTGCGAAAAATCAGCGTCAGGATGGGAAGCCCGAACAGCACGTGCACCACGACAATGGCCGTAAGTGTCTGATGCATGCCGCCCAGGGCGAAGATGCGCACGAGCGGATAGATCATCACCTGATAGGGGACGAATGCGCCGATCAGCAGAAGGCCCAGCACCAGCCCGCCGCGACGCAAGTCCCACATCGCAAGGGCAAAGCCATTGATCGAGGCCAGAAGCAAGGAGATCGAGGTCGAGAGAACCGTGATTATGACCGAGTTCCAGAACCTCCCCGAAATTCCGCTGCACTCTCTTCCGATACAGGCTTCCAACCAAGCCACGCGAAATGCCTCGAAATCAGGCGACCCCGGCAACAGGAAGATCGAGGCAGCGCGCGCCTCGTCGCTGTCCTTCAGCGCCGTGAGAAACACGATCAGAAGCGGAATGGCAAAAAATGCTGCGGTCACCAGCAAGAACGCATAGAGACCGAACCGTCCAATCATTGATGGTCTGGTGCTCATGTTGCCGCACCTTTACGGCGGAGTATCGAGACGAGCACGAAAAGGGCAACGACCGTAAGCAGCAGCAACGTCGCAGCGGCCGACGCGAGACCGACATTCTGCCGTTCAAAATAATGGTCGACGATGAACTTCGCCGGAACATCAGTGGAATAGCCGGGCCCGCCACCGGTCAAAACGACGACCAGGTCATAGCTTCGCACAACCTGCATTCCCAGCAGCACAAGGCAGGTCACCACAACCGGCCAAAGCATGGGCAGCACGACATGCCAGTACATCCGCCACCGCGGTATACAGTCCACCCGGCTTGCCTGCCAGATCTCCTGATCAATGGACTGAAGCCCTGCAAAGAGGATCACCATGGTCAGCCCCGCCGAATGCCAGACGCCGGCGATAACGAGAGTAAAAATCGCGCGATCAGGGCTCGACAGCAGATCAAGCGTGAAACTCTCGAAGCCAAGGCCACGGACGAAATCCTGAAGCCCGGTCGTGGGATTCAGAAGCCATCGCCAGGCCAGACCCGTCACGATGAAGCTGAGCGCCACCGGATACAGAAAAATGGTTTGAAAGAAGCTACGACCCCTCACACTCTGATCGAGGGCGATGGCCAGCCCCAACCCGATGATCAGGCAGAAACCGATGTAAAGACCTCCAAAGATGTAAAGGTTTGTGTAAGCGACATGCCAACGCTCCGTTTGGAAAAGCCGTTCATACATGTCAAAGCCGGCCCATCGGGCCACGGGCAAGATCCGTGAAGGCGTGAACGAAAGTCCGACGGTCCACAGGATCGAGACGTAGTAGCCAATCACTGTCAGCAAGATGGTCGGCACAAGCGCCAGGCTTGCAACGGTTCTTGGCCTCAATTTCATATGTCGTCGCCTTTCAGGGAGATACGCCTGGACCTGTTCGCGGCAGACCAACCCTGTGGGCCGGTCCGCCATGAACGATGTCTATTGCTCGAAGTCTCAGTAATCGTTGAGCACAATTCTCGCAAAATCACTGGCTGCATCTTCTGGCGACACCGACTGATCTGACCAGAAATTCATCAGAAGATCGCCAATCTGGCCCTGCGCATCCCCACTCACCATCGAGTTCGCATTCGGCACACCGCGACCTTCAACCATGCCAGCCGAAACCATCTGCGAGCATTTGGAAAGCTGGCTGGTATCGGCGTCCGTGCGCGATGGGATGGATCCTTTTTCAATCGAAAACGCGGTTTGCACCGCAGGGTCCAGGATTGTCCGAATGAAGTCGTCCTGACCGGACGACTCTCTTCCGAGGTCCGGGATCATGAAGCCCGTCGCTCCAACGACCCAGGTATCGCCTCCAGCGATGGAGCAGCCCCAATCGGTCCCGTAGACCTCTCCCATGGCGGCCAGTTCACCACCTGCCCAACTGCCCATCACGAAAATGGCCGCTCGATCGTCAGCGATGAGACCGAGCGTGTCGTTCCACGCGCGGTTCGCGTTGCCGGCGTCCGCCATCTGCGACAATTCCCGCAGGATCCGGAACGAGTTGTGCACGCCGTCCCCCTTCGCAACACTTTCGTCCTTGCGAAGATATAAATCCATGAAGTCCGACTGGCCTATTTCAGCTGCCAGGATCGAGAAATGCAAGATCCGCATTTGCCATGCCTGCGCGCCAACCGCGATCGGAATGATCCCGGCTTCCTGCAAGACCGGGGCTTGCTCAAGAAATTCTCCCCAGTTGGAAGGCGGCTGAAGTCCGGCTTTCTCGAAGGCCGGGATAGAATACCACATGAAGTTCTGGGTCTCGAAAGCAAGCGGTATGGCGTAGAGCTCCCCGTCCTGGCTGCTGACGATATCCAGAGCGAACTGCGGCACAGTCGCGATAAGGTTTTCGGCGTCGGCAAGGGGGCGAATGTTCCGCATCAGCCCCTGTTCACCAAGATCAATCGCCTGCTTGCCGATGGATCCGAACATCGCACCGGGAGGGTTTCCGCCCGCGATACGCGACGTGAAAAGAGCGTTCGCACCTGACACACCGTCCGGAGGCACGATTTCCACCCAGGTGCTGCCCCGTGCCTCGACGGCGTTTGCCACATGCTGGATCGCCGCAGACTCCGAACCTGTGTGAAGCCAGTGGATGACTTCGACGTCCTCGGCGACGGCTGGTACAGCGACACCGGCCCCTGCCATGATTACAAGTGCGGCGAGACTGCGCCGCCCAATTTCGTTGAATTCGGTCCTCATCTTTTCCTCCCTAAAGCCTGACTGACAGCCATCCGCGAGTTGCGGCGTCATCCGCCCTCTTGTTCGCCTGGTCAGTTGCTCTCAGTTGTCGAGCAAACGCAACGCAGAATCACATCAGATCACATCAAAGCAGACAATCAGGATTGGCCAAGTTAACAATTTCCCTTGTTGTTATCAGGCTATAGGGTTTTCGAAAAATTCAAATTGTGATCTAAAGTCCGTCAGATTTCATGGCGAGCCAAGCCGAGATCGCGCAAAATATGAGCCTGGTTAACGGGGAATGTGATGAACCGAGCGACGATCATAGATATCGCGCGCCTCGCAGGCGTATCCACTGCAACCGTCGATCGTGCGCTGAACGGTCGCCGGGGTGTCAGCGCATCCAATCAACAGCGTGTTCTGCGCGCCGCGCAGGAGTTGAACTACCTGCCTTCCGAAGGCCAGTCCTTCCTGCCCGCTCGTGCGGCGCAACTGGAATTCTTCATGCCGCAACATCGACAATCCTTTCTTGCCGATGTTGCACTTCGTCTGGAAGAATTCTCGGCGAGCCTTCCCCTCGTCTCGACTGCAATCGTGCATGACCTTCCTGATCTGAAGCCGGAGACCCTCGTCGCTGCACTGGGAAAAACGGCCCTCGCCACCAAGGGCATCGGCGTGGTCGCCGTCGACCATCCGCTGACGCGGCATGCGGTGCGCGACATAGTGGCTGCGGGTATAAAGGTCGTGACCATCGGGTCAGATCTGGTGTCCACACCGCGTGCGGCCTATGTGGGGCTGGACGATCGCGTCGCCGGGCGTACCGCCGCTTTGATCATGGGACGTTTCTGCGGGCAGCGGCAGGGTCGCATAGCAATCATCATGGGGCAGCGGGAATTTCATGGCCAGCAGGTCCGAGAGCTTGGCTTTGCCTCGCTTCTGGAAAGCGACTTTCCGAACCTCACGATTCTTCCCTCGATCAATCGGCAATCCGACAACCTGCGCAGCGAAGAACAGATGTTGCGTCTGCTTGATGAATATCCTGACCTTCTGGGCGTGTATTGTATTGGCGGCGGCAGGTCCGGTATCGCCAAGGCATTGGCGCGATCCAAGCGGCGACCTGTCGTCATCATGCACGACCTCACCGAAACGACCCGGCGCAGCCTCGCGGGTGGATTGATCGATCTGGTCATCGATCAGAATGCGCGCCTCGTCGCCGAACAGTCAGTCATTCGTCTGCTGAGCGCCGTGGCAGCCACCAGCGCCTTCTTGCCCGAACATTTCATCGAGCCAAAACTGATCTTTCGAGAAAATATTCCTCTGTGATCAGTGGGCGCGCGCCAGAGCCTGTCGTGGCGGAAGGCCGGTTCATTCGCCCCCCTAACCGGACGCGTCGCGCAGCGCGATGTGGTGCACCGGACAAGAAGGCGCAACGACACCGATGGACCGATTTTTCCCACCCATGACACCAGGGAAAGCACTGAGATTCACCGAAGAACGGGCCGGGCGATTTTGGTCTCCGGTCAAATGGTTCACATTGAGGACAAACCGCTTTGAACCAGAAGGGAGCCCCCATGAGGCCAAGCCTCAGGCAAAAAGCCATCGCCATTTGTGATGCAATGATCGCAAAAGAGGGCGAGACGGTGGGCCTTTCATTCTACGCGTTTTTCGCCAACAAAAACGACGACCCCGACCTCCTGATGGAGGCCGCCGAATGGTGGATAAAAACGCACCGGCTTGACCATTTTGAGAAGGCGGTGAAGATACGCGAGATGATGATGGCGAGGCTTTGATGGCGGGGGCAATTCATCGAGACGGGTAAGGATGATGTGCTGCGGATGATGGGAAAATGGTCGCAGGGTCTACCTGATCGGACCGGTTGACTAGACATTGGTTGAGCCGCATTCGGGACCAAGCCGGTGAGAAAGGGAATTGGAAAACTATTATGGTAGTTCCATTGAGTCTGTTGGAGGTCGCATGGCGACTTCAAGACACTTCATGGCATTGACTGCCGCATGCCAAGTGACTGCGTAGGCGGGAGATCATACTTCCGTTATAAAACTAAGATTCTCGATAACGACTAAGCTGACAAAATGGTATGATGCGCGCAGGGCCGACTTGAAGGCTGGCGATACCGTAACGCGATAGGCTACTGATCGTTACATCTTCATTTTGGCACACGGTAAAGGGTATTTCCTTTTTTACTAACTCGCGTAACCAGTTTTCCTTGTAACACAAGTTGCCTAAGCGCTGCTCGAATTTGATTTATATTGTACTTAGAAAGCTTCTCAAAACCATTTTGCTTAGGACCAAATTGACTTATCCGAGATGGTGAAAATGCCCATCTATCAAATTCACCCCAAAATTTAAATAGCATCTCCTCTAGCTCTTTCGGAATGTAACGCATTTCCTCCTCGTCGCCAGAATGCGAGAACTCAGTTCCACTCGAATTCTTGTGTTGTTCAATTGTTCTATTTGAAAGTTTATCTCTAATAGATTGGATTTCACTTTGGATCTCAGCCAGTTCAATCTCCTGCTCGCGCGCTTGCCCCTCTATTTTTCTTTCCAACGCTATTGGTCCTATTTGGCTGATCGCGATATTCTCGTTTTCCCAGGGCAGCGCTAGCAGAACTGTAGAAATAAGGCTCATTGGTAGAACAACAGACAAACCAAAATCATTAGGCGTCGGCACAACAAAAGAAATTCCACCAGAAAGGATTAAGCTAGCCCCGCCAAAAACGCTGAAAAACAAGCTTATAACGCAAAGAATAAGTATTGCAGCACTCAATAAAAACAATAAAATTCTTGTCCGTTTAAAAATAGTAAATGGCGTTTCAATTCCATCAGATTCTTCAGTAAATTGGCCATTCATGGCATAATCCATTCAAATAAATCATTGGCAATAGCTTAGAGCTGACTTTGAAGGCATGACTGCAACTTTGGCTGAAGGCTGTCATTCGCAGAAATATAATCGAACGACAGCAAAAGGCCGTTAGTGAATGGCTTTTGCCTTGGAAAGCACAAGTGGATAATAATTGTGCTATTGCGCTTTTGGCAACCAGCCCGTGACATTGCATTTTGGTATTCCGGTGACAGTGTACATAATCCCTAATTGGCGCCCCGAAGATTATCATTGGCACTTGAACGTCTCGGCAAATTTGCGCGCCTGTCGGGCGAGCCATGGGCTGAAGGCGCCGTAAAAACCCCTAGCTTTTACCCGTAGCGAAGCAAGGCGCTGTTTTGCTTCCTAGCGCAAAGTCTCAAGCAGTCGCGAGAGAATGCCGGGATCATCGAACTCCATCAGACCTTCGGGATCGATTCGCGCAACGAGCCGTTTTCCTGCGTTCACGCCGGCTATTTGCCCAGCCTGTTGCCCCATCTGAGAACCCGCCTCCATCAGAGACTTTGACACGGAAATAAAAGTCTGGCCGGAACTCGTTTTGTAAAAGGCAGCGATATCTTCCAGTTCCTGACCTGAGACGTTCGCAATATAGATAGAAGAACTTATGGGGGTCCGGGCGTTTTATGCCTTTCGCGCAAATGATGATATTACCGGCCGTCGGAAACGCTCTTTCAATGACAGGTGACAGAGCTCGTTTCCAGCCTCGTAGATCGTCACGAGGTCAAGCATCCGCGCCCATCTCAGCCCCGCCAATGTGATTTCCCTGAAGAACATCAATGACCTGCACACGCTTGTCGCATTTGCAAAGGACGGCCTGGTCGTCCCACTGCTGATGGCGGCGAATATGCAGGAAAGCCATCAACATCGTGCGAATTGGCTGGCATTTCTTTGGTAGGATAAAGTAGGATAACATACGACAATCACAGAATTGCAGGAGGCTTTCATGCCGATGGTTAAAAAGAGCATTACCGTGACTGATCAGCAGGAATCCTGGATTCAGGGTCAGATCGCCAGTGGCATGTACGGAAACGACAGCGAAGTGATCCGTGAGGCCTTGCGTGAAAAGCAAATGCGGACAGCCGAGCTGGAAGTGATCCGCACCCGATTGATTGCAGGCGAAAAAAGCGGGTTTTCAGACCAGACAGCACAGGACATTCGCGCTCAGGTAAAGGCAGAGTTCCAGGCTGATGGCAAGATGTAGAGCATGTCTGGCTTTCTTTGAACCACTCTGTTCGTGATACAGTGAGTCGATCTGATAGGGCCAACGCAAACCAGCTTCTGACTGGTCGCAAAATCCCGGTCCGCTTTTTCAACCCACCCCTCCCCAATTGAGCTTTTGACATCCGCCTCATTCCCATTTATTTGTATCTACAAATTTGTAGGGATGCATTTTACCCGTGACCGACAGCGCTGCTTCACAGATGGCTTCTTCCGGTTTCAGCGCCTATGTCCGCCGGCATAGCGCTGGGCAATTGCTGCTTTGGTCGTCCTTCTATTATGTGCTGCCGGCGCTCTCTGCGGTGATTGTCACGCAGACCGGCTGGCCGGTGTTGCATGTGTCGACGACCTATACGATTGCCATACTGGTCTGGGCATTTTTTGCGCCTGCTGTCGGGGCGGGCGTTGATAGCGGGCATGGCCGGCTGATCATGCGCAGCGGGGCCATTGTGGGTGTGGTCATTCTGCTTGCCGTGTCGCAGAGCACCAATATGTGGGTTTTCAGCGGGCTGATCATCGCCCTCGGCATCCCCATGGCCGCCACCCTTTATGATCCCTGTTTCACGCTTTTGATGCGCTCCATGGGCCGCAACGCCGACCGGGCCATTGCCAATGTGACATTGATCGCCGGAATGGCGACCCTGCTGACCTTTCCTGCCGCGCTCTGGCTTTCGGCGCACCTGCCCTGGCGCGAGGTGCTGATTGTCTTTGCAGGTCTGGCAGGCGTGGGCGCAATGCTGTTGCCGGCCGAACCGGCGTCGCAAACGGCCCCCCAGGACCGACCCAAGGACCGACCCAAGGGGCGGTCTTACCGGGAGATCATAACCCCTGGCTCGGCCCTGATCGCCCTGTCCTTCGGGTTGGTCATGTTCGGCCACGCCATTTTGCTGTTTCTCCTGCCCTTCATTCTGGCGCAAATGGCAAGTGTGCAGGCCGGATTGCAACAATGGGTGATTCTGGCCCCCGCGGTGCTGGGTCCGGCGCAGATCGCCGGTCGCCTGCTTTGGGGCGCCTATGGCTACAGGCTGGGTGCGCGGCGGGCAACGCCCTTCGTGTTTGCCCTGGTCTGCCTGCCGCCGCTGATCCTCGCCGTCGCGCCCTCGGCACCGGCAGCGATTTTCACGGCTCTCATTTTGCAGGGCGGCTGCTTCGGGGTGCAAACGATCCTGCGCCCGATGATCGCGCGCGACCACCTTCCCGCCGCCCGCCTCGGCCAGGGCCTGGGGGCCATCGCCATGGTCGGCATCATCATGATGGCCCTGGGACCGGCCTCCGGCGGCATGGTTCTCGCGTCATTCGGCCATAGCGGTCTGATGATCGCAATATTGACAGCCGACCTCGTGGCGCTTGGGCTCATCTGCCTGCTGTTCTGGAAATGGGGAGGAAAACACGCATGACACGCAACGTGACCATCGCAGGCGGTGCGATGACACCGTTCAACCGCCGCAAGGACGGCAGTTCCTTTCGCGATTGGGCCCGGCTGGCGTTCAATGGCGCGCTGCTGGACGCCGGGATCGCGGCGAGCGACATTGATTCCCTGATTGTCGCCTCGGAAAGCGATTTTTTCACTCTGCAGCTCAATCCCGCGGCGCTGCTTGCCGATGAATGCGGCCTGACCGGCGTTGCCGCCATGCGGGTGGAAGGCGGCGGCGCATCGGGGCATCTGGCCGTGCATGCGGGTATAACGCAGATTGAAAGCGGCCTGGCGCAACGCGTCGCCGTGCTGGGGGTTGAAGCCTCGGCCTCGCACCTGAGCGGCGCGCGGATGGGCGACCTTTACAGCCTGTCATTCGACGCCTGGACCGACGGCATGACCGGCGTAGATTCCACCGCGCTTTATGCGCTTTCCGCGCTGTCCTTCATGGCGCGCACCGGCGCCACGTCAGAGGATTTTGCCCGGATCGCCGTGCGCAACCGCGCCCATGCGCAGGAGAATAGCTTCGCCCATCTGCCGCTGGATATCAGCGCCAGCGATGTCGCGGCCTCGCCGCTTATCGCCTCGCCCTATCGACGGCTTGATTGCTCTCCCCTGAGCGATGGCGCGGCCTGCATCATTCTGGCCCGCGCCACGGATCTGCCGAAAGCCGACCGCCCCCGCGCGCGGTTTCGCGGGATCGGCTGCGCGACAGATACAGTGCGGCTCGGCGAACGGCAGGATGCGGGCCGCTTTGCCGGCAAGGCTCTGGCCGCTGCCCGTGCTTATGCGATGGCCGGCATCACGCCGGGCGATATCAATCTGGCCGAAGTCTACGACAGCTATTCCGGCGCGCAATTGCAGGCCATCGAGGCCCTGGGGCTTGTCGATGATGTCATCCGCGCCGAACGGGAGAATGTCTTTGCCGCCACAGGCGCATTGCCGGTGAATCTCTCCGGCGGTCTGCTGGGACAGGGCGCGCCGGTGGGCGCAACGGGCGTTGCGCAGATCTGGGCAGCGGCGCAGCAGCTTGAAGGACGCTATCCGGGCAAACGGGCTGATCGCCAGCCGACCTGCGCGCTGGTGGATACGCATGGCGGCATAGCAACGCTGAACGCGGTCAGCATTCTGGAGGTCTCGTCATGAAGGTTCGGCTGGTTCTTGACTACAGCATCAATGAGGGGGTTTTGCAGCCCTATTTTGACGGGCTGCGCGCCGGCAAGGCCATCGCCAGCCGCTGCGACCACTGCAAGCACGTGGCCTTTCCGGCGCGCAGCACCTGCGCCATCTGCCACGCCGACACCGTCAGTTTCCAGCCCTTGTCAGGCCGCGCTGAAGTCGTGCACCGCAGCGACGCCCCTGCGGCCAGCCATGCCCTGGTGCGCTTTGAGGGCGCTGACACACAGACGACGGTTGCACTCAGCAACCCGCAAAGCACGGAACCTTCCGGGACCCTTTGCAAACCACCCGCCAATCAGACCGCCAACCAGATCCCTAACAAGACCCCTAACAAGACCAATGACGAGACCGCTCACAGACCCGGCCTGTGGCTTTGTCTTGGGACCTCCCCTTCCACGAAAGAGAGCAATGATGTTTGAAACATGGAACGCAGCGCAATTGTCGAAAATCGGCCTGTCCCGCGAAGGCGACACAGTGCAGATCGATATCCCCGCTGACGCCAATATCTACGCCATGACAGTGGGCGCCCAGATGGCGGCGGGCCATCAGGATGCCCCGGCGATGATCTTTGAAACGGCGAGCGGCGCATTGGAAAAATGGAGCTTCGGCGAGATCGATCAGCAGTCCACCGCGCTTGCCGCCAATCTGCGGGCGCGCGGTTATGGCAAGGGCGATCTGATCGGGCTGCACACGGGCATGCGGCCCGAAACGGCCATTGGTCACATGGCGATCTGCAAGCTCGGTGCAACCGCCGTCACCCTGTCGCAACTCTATGGACCGGACGCCCTGGCCCATGCGCTCAATCATTGTCAGGCATCCTGCCTATTGACCACGGAAAACGCCTGGCAGACCCTGCGCGACGGCGCGGCTGAACGTTTTCCGCATCTGCGCGACATTCTGGTCGCCGAGGGTGAGGGCCCTGAAGACGACCTGAGCGCCATCCTGCGCGCCCCGCCGCTGCCGGGTTTCATCCCGCAATTGACCGGCGCCGATGATCCCGCCCTGCTGATGTATACCTCCGGTTCCACCGGCATGCCCAAGGGCATTTTGCATGGTCACCGGGTGCTCGCCTCCTATCGGCCCTCGATCAATCTGTTTTTCGATCTCAGCCTCGATGATCCGGACGCCGTGTTCTGGTCGCCCTCCGACTGGGCATGGGTGGGCGGTCTGCTCGACATGCTTTTCCCGGCCTGGCTGGCCGGTCGCCCGGTGGTCACCTCCGAGGCCCGCTTCAAGGCCGATTGGGCCTTTGATTTCATGGCGCGCCACAGGATCACCCACACATTCCTGGCGCCCACCGCGATCAAGCGGCTGGCAGAAAACCCCGATCCGAAAGCCGATCACGATCTGGCGCTGCGGGTCATTTGCACCGGCGGCGAATCGCTGCCCTCCGAGACCTTGAACTGGGCCGAGAAACAATTGGGCGTGGTCTGCAACGAGTTCTACGGCATGACCGAGGTCAACCATCTGATCGGCAATTGCGCCGCGCTCTATCCACGCAAGCCGGGGTCGATGGGCATTGCCTATCCGGGCCACGATGTGCGTCTGATCGATGATGAGGGCAATGAGGTGGCGCAAGGCGAGCAGGGCGAAATCGTTACCCCCTCCACTGCGCCGACGCGTTATCTCGGCTATCTGCGCAACGCCGAAAAGGATGCCGACATGATGCTCGGCAACTGGATGCGCACCCATGATCTGGCGGTGCGCGATAGCGAAGGCTATTTCTGGTACAAGGGCCGCTCCGACGATCTGATCAAGTCATCGGGTTTCCGCATCGGACCGGCGGAAATCGAGGACTGCCTGCTTTCCCATCCGGCGGTGGCCGAAGCCGCCGTCATCGGCAAGCCCGATGCGGATCGCGGCAGCATCGTCAAGGCCTTCATCCGTCTGGCACAGGGCAGCAAGGCCGATGATGCGCTCACCGAGGCCCTGCGCGCCCATGTGCGTGAGCGTCTGGCGCCCTACAAGGCGCCGCGTGAAATCGCCTATGTCGACAGTTTTCAGATGACCTCATCGGGGAAAATCAACCGGAAAGCCCTGCGCACGGCGGAAGAAGGTTGACGGAACAAATTTGTTACTACTAATATGTCTGACTGACAACAATCGATTGTGGGGGAGTGATGGATTTGAAATTTGGCATTCACGCGGGTCTGTGGATGAAAACCTGGGCCGATGACCCCGCCCCGATTTTCAGGACCGCCGCCGAAATCGGCTTTGATGGTGTCGAGCTGTCCCTGCTGGGCATCGGCATGGATCGCGCCGAGGCCATTGGCAAACTGGCCCGCGATCACGGGCTGGAACTGACCTGTTCAACCGGTCTTGGACGCGAGGCCGATCCGACATCACCGGATGAAGCCGTGCGCAACAATGCCGTCGCGGTGCTGACAGAGGCGATCGAAATTACCAATTGCCTCGGCGCACGCGGTCTTGCCGGTGTCGTCGCAGCGCCCTGGGGCGTGTTCGATCCGGCCAACAAGGCCGCCCGCGCCGCGCAGTCCGGCCAGACCCTTGCGCGGCTCGATCAATGCCTGCAGGACAATGACGTCACCCTGGGCATTGAAGCGCTGAACCGTTTCGAGACCGATCTGACCTCCACTGCCGCCGAGACCGCCGCCATCGCAAGGGCCACCGGCTCATCGCGCATCGGCGTGCTGCTCGACAGTTTTCACATGAACATCGAGGAAAAACATCCCGTGGCGGCGATCAGGGCAACCGGCGCTGATCTGGTGCATTACCATGTCTCGGACAATGATCGCGGCGTGCCGGGCAGTGGCCGCTATGATTTTCCCGCCGATGCCGCCGCACTGGCAGAGATCGGCTATGGCGGCTGGGTTGTCGCCGAAATGTTCGTGATGGCCGGCCATCCGGCCAGCGCCGATGTCAATATCTGGCGCGACATCGAACCCGACCCGACACAGGCCGCGCGGCAGACCCTGGCCTATCTCAAAGAGGTATTCGGCCATGGCGTCTGACCGGTTTTTTGAACAATTGCACCGCGAATTCACGCAGGCGGCCGAACAGCTCAACACATTGGATGCCGCCATTGGCGATGGTGATCACGGCACGACCATGTTGCGCGGTCTGACGAAAGCCGTCAGCGCCTCGGACGGCATGCGCGCCAAGGCCTTCATGCGCGCTTCGGGCGGCGCATCCGGCACCCTCTTCGGCCTCATATTGCTGGGCATTGAAGCCCATATCGACCAGGGCGCAGCCCTGGACGCGGAACTGGCCAAGGCCTGCGAACGCATTTGCGATCTGGGCGAAGTTGAAGTGGGCGACAAGAGCATGGTCGATGCATTGGCGCCCGCCGTCGCGGCAGCGCAGGCCGGCAAGCCATTGCCGCAGATCATCGCAGCGGCGGCCAAAGGCCGTGACGGCACGCGTGATCTGGTGGCCCAACGTGGCCGCGCGCAATATGTCGAGAACGGCGGAAAGGGTCACATTGACCCCGGCTCGGTCTCGGTCGTGATGATCCTGGAAGCCCTTTTCAGCACAGAAGAAACCCCATGAAAAAGCTTTTCAATTCCACAGAGACCATGGTTGACGACATGCTTGACGGCTTCGTCAGCGCCTGCCCGCAGGTCCAGCGCGGCTCCATTGATCCGCGCATCATCGTGCGGGCCAAAAATGCCAAAAACGCCGACGACAAGGTCATGCTGCTGATCGGCAATGGCTCCGGCCACGAACCCATTGCCATGGGTTTTGTCGGCGAAGGCCTGCTGGACGCCAATGTGGTCGGCGATGTCTTTGCCGCGCCCTCTGCCGATCTGATCCTTGACGGGATTTCGCAATTGGCGGGAAAGGCCGGCACCATCCTGCTGATCTCCCAGCACTCCGGCGATGTGATCAATGGCCGTGCCGCCACCATGATGGCCAATGATGCGGGCATCAATGTCCTGCCGCTGCTGATGTATGACGACATTTCCGCTGCACCACCTGAGCGCCGGCACCGTCGGCGCGGCGCGGCCGGCACGATGTTCATCTACAAGATTCTGGGCGCTGCCGCCGAACAGGGCCGCTCGCTTGAGGCGCTGATGACGCTGGGCGAAGCGGTCCGCAGCCGCACCGTCACTCTGGCCGCCGCCGTATCGCCCGGCATATCGCCGCTCACCGGCAAGGCGATGTTCACCCTGCCGGACGACGAGATCTTCCTCGGCATGGGCGTCCATGGCGAACCGGGCGTTGGCCGGGTCAAGGTCGGGCCGGTGTCCCTGCTGGTGGAACAGATGGTTGAAGCCCTTCTGGCGGACCGACCGATTGCGCCGAAGGGCCAGGTCTGCGTCATCATCAACGGCATGGGCGGCACCACGATGATGGAGCTTCTGACCATCTGGAACGAAACGCGCTCAGCCCTAGACAAGCGCGGCATCGCGGCGATTTCACCAATGATCGGCAGCTATGTCACCACCCAGGAAATGGGCGGCTTCTCCATCTCGCTGCTCGAGCCGACAGCCGACATGCTGGACTGCTGGTGCGCGCCATCCGACAGCCCCTATTTCCCGCGAATCGCATCATTTGCAGAGGATCAGAACCAATGAGCAAACCGGCTTCAATTTTTGACGGGCCTGTCTTTGGCGTGGCCGTCGACCAGGGCAGCGGCCTTGGCGCTGCCCTCAAAACGGCGCGCGGCGCCCATGCAAAAGACAATGATCTCTTGCAGTTCAAACGCATCGTCGTCGAAACCCTCAGTCCGGACGCAACCACCCTGCTGGTGGACGCCGAATACGGCCGAGAGCTGCTGCCGCACTATGACCCCAAATGCATCAGGATGCTGGCCTATGAGGCCGATGTATACCGCATCAATGACGCCGATCGCATCACCGCGCTGCCGGACAATCTGACGGTTGCGGATTTTCCGAAACTGGGCGCCGAAATCCTCAAGTTCTTTCTCTATTTCGGCCCCAATGATGCGCCTGAACTGAACCAGCGCAAATTTGATCTGGTCGAGGATATCGGGCGTCAGTGCCGCGCCCAGGGCGTCACCTTCCTGTTTGAACCGATCGTCTATGACAACAATGTGCCCGATGGCGCATCCCGGGAATTTGCCGCGATCAAGCCCGAACTGGTGCGCACCACCACGCAGCAATTTGCCCATGCAAAATTCGGCATCGACATTCTCAAGGTCGAATTGCCGGTCAACTTCCAGTTTGTTGAAGGCTTTGGCGATCCGATGCTGTCACGCGCCGAGGCGCAGGCCGCAATCGTCAGCGCTGCCGAGGCCGCAGGCGACATCCCGCTGCTCTATCTCAGCGCGGGTGTCACATTCGAGCAGTTCCGCGATGCGCTGCGCTTTGCCCGATCCGCCGGCGTCAATGCGCTCGGCTTCATGTGCGGCCGGGCCATCTGGAGCGATGCCATCGGCATCTTTGGCGCCGAGGGACCGGCAGCCATGGCCCGCTGGATGGAGACCACCGGCCGCGAACGCCTGGCGCACCTGAAGGAAGCCGCAACATGAACATGCACGCGCTGCTCCCGGACGTCTCGGCCTTTCTGGACACTGTTCAGGGCCTTCGCATTGGTGCGGAGAAGATCGAAACCGCCGAGCATCTGGATGTCGAAAACCCCTCCACTCAAGGCCTGATTGCCCGCGTTGCCCGCGCTGGCGCCAGGGAGATTGATCTGGCCGTTGCGGCGGCACGCGCGGCGCTCACCGGCCCCTGGGGCGCGCTGACACCGCATGATCGCGGCCAGCTGATCTGGCGGCTGGGCGATGCAATCGAGGAAAACAAGGCCATCTTCGGCCAATTGGACGCGCTGGACAACGGCAAACCCTTTCACATCGCCCGCGATGTCGACGCCGTCTATTCGGCGCGGCATTTCCGCTATTTCGCCGGCTGGCCAAGCAAGATCGAAGGCCGGACGATCCCCGTCTCCGTTCCCGGCCGGATGAATTACACCAAGGTCGAACCGGTGGGTGTCTGCGGGTTGATCACGCCCTGGAACTACCCAACGCTGATGGTTGCATGGAAATTGGCGCCCGCCCTGGCCGCCGGCAATACGGTGGTGCTCAAGCCCGCCGAACAGACGCCGCTCAGCGCGCTTTTTCTGGCCGATCTGGCGCTCAAGGTCGGCTTCCCGCCCGGCGTGCTGAATGTCGTGCCGGGCCTCGGAATGGACGCGGGTGCGGCCCTGGCGGCCCATCCGGGCGTCGACAAGGTCGGCTTTACCGGCTCGACGGAAACCGGCCGCCGCATTGTCGAGGCCTCCGTCGGCAATCTCAAAAAGGTCTCCCTCGAACTGGGCGGCAAGGCCGCCAATATCATCTTTGCCGATGCCGATCTGAAACGGGCCATTCCAGGCGCCTTCTGGGCGCTGTTTGGCAACAATGGCCAGTCCTGCACCGCCGGTGCGCGGCTGTTTGTCCACCGGTCCATCCGCGACGACGTCGTCCGGGACCTTGCCAGGATGGCCGAAGGCCTGTCGGTTGGTCCGGGCATGGAGCTCAAGGCGCATGATCTGGGGCCGGTCGTTTCCGCCGCCCAGATGCGCAAGGTGCTGGGTTACATCGATCAGGGCACCGCAGCCGGAGCGCAATGCATGACGGGCGGCGGGCGGCAGGGCGAGACGGGCTACTTTGTTGCCCCCACCGTGCTGGACAATGTCGCCGACGACATGGTGATTGCCCGCGAAGAAATATTCGGGCCGGTTCTGAGCGTTTTGCCCTTTGACGAGGAAGACGAGGTGCTCGCCCGCGCCAATGACACCGAATTCGGCCTGGCCGCCGGCTGCTGGACACAGGACGTCTCGCGCTGTCTGCGCATGGCGGATGGGCTGAAGGCCGGCACCATCTGGACGAACACCTGGGGTGACACGGATCCCGCCTCACCTTTCGGCGGCATGAAACAAAGCGGCTATGGCCGCGAAATGGGCGGCGAAGCCATCGCTCTTTATTCGCAGACAAAAAGTGTCTGGCTCGGGTAGGTGCAATCTGATTTGATGCAATCAATTGGAATGAACAAAGGTAAGACCGTGAAGCACTCGCCAGTACCTAACCAGAAAACTGCACCTAACCATCAAACTGTACCCAAATACCAGACCGTTCATGATGAATTGCTGGGCCGCATTGATGCGGGCATGTATTCGGTCGGCACCCGCCTGCCCACCGAAGACGCCCTGTCGAAAACCTTCAAGGTGAGCCGCGTCACCGTGCGCAAGGCTCTGGAGCTTCTGGTGCATGCCGGCTATCTGACCTCCCGCCAGGGCAGCGGCTACATCGTCTCGACCCTGTCGCCGCCCTCTTCAACCTGTCTCGTCTCTTTCACCGATCAGGTGCTGACCGAAGGACGCATTCCCGGTGCGCGGCTGATCGGCATCGAGCGTCATACCGATGATCTTCCCGCAACGGTTCAATCCCTGTTTGACGAACCACTGGTGCTGGTGCGCCGCGTGCGCACCGTTGACGACAAGCCGCGATTGCTGACGCTGACCTGGATTCCCGAACGTCTGGTGCAAGGATTGAGCGTCGATGATTTTCCCGAGACCGGGCAAAATCAATCGATCCTGCGCATCCTGATGAACCGCTTTGGCCTGGAATGGAAACGCGCCTGCGAAACCGTCGACAGCGTGATCGCCTCGCCGGATATTGCCGCCCATCTGGGCATCCAGTCGAATGTGGCCATTCTCTCCCAGGCCTGCACCGCCTTTGATCTCGACGACAATCCGGTTTTTTTCGATCAGGTCTACCGCGAAGGCCCCATCAATTTTGATCTCACCGGCGGCAGCCCTCAGAAAACCGGTGCGTAACAGACAGGAATACAGACATGGCTTTGACAATCGGCCTCATCAACGCCTCGCTTCCCAGCTATTTCCCCAAAAAGCATGGTGTCTTTGACGCTGCCCGGGCAATGCTGGATGAATTGGCGGTGCGCGAAGGCCTGACAATCGTCGAGGCGCCGGATATCCCCATCGATGGGGCCGATGCACGCCGGGCTGTGGACGCCTGTCTGGCACAGGGCGCGGACTTCATTCTGCTGCTGCATGGCGGCTTTACCATGGGCGATGTGGCGCGGGAAATCGCCCGCTACAACATCCCGATGGGCGTATGGTCGACGCCCGAACCCGCGCTCACCGGCGATGTGCAACTGAACAATTTCGTATCGCTCAATATGTCGATGTCGATTGTGCGCGGCGTGCGCGATCTGCACAAACATCCGGTGCAATGGTATCACGGCGCACCGCAGGATCCCGCCCTGCAGGCCCGACTGACACAGAGCTTTCGCGCCCTGAGCGCCCGCCAGGCGCTGCTTGGCGCGCGGATCGGCATGGTCGGCGGTCTGGCGCCGACATTCTACAATATGGAGGTCTCCTCCGACCGGCTGATGCGGGCTCTCGGCGTCAGCGTTGAACATATCGATATCCATGACATGACCGGCCGCATGCGCGGCTTTGCCCCTGATGTGGTTGCTGGCGAACTGGCCCTGATGACGGCTGCTGCCGCCGTCGATGGTGTGTCCGACGCGCAAATGGACCTGACGGCGCGCGCTGCCCTGGCGCTGCGCGCCATTGCCCGCGACGGCCATTATGATGCGCTGACGGTGTCAGACTGGCCGGCCCTGCAGGCCGATCCCGGCATGCATCCGGGCGCCGCATTCAGCTGGCTGGAGGAGGTCGACCAGCTTCCCGTCGCCTCCGAGGGCGATATTCTGGGCGCTGTGACCCAATTGGCCATCAGGGCCATGACTCACAAATTGGGCTGTCTGCTGGATATGACCTCGCCGGATCTGGAGAATGATCAGATCCTGATGTGGCACGGCGGCGGCGGCCCGCTGCATATGGCAAAAGAGGCACCTACCTGGATCAACCATCCGATGATCGGGCGCGGCACTCCGGAAGGCCCGATTTTCGGCGCCATTGCCGATTATGAATTTGCCGAGGGAGACGTCACGGTGGTGCGCATTGCCCGTCACGGCGAGGCGCAATTTGCAGTTGCCGGCCATGTCGGGGCCCATGCGCAATCGGGCTTTACCGGCTGTCGCGGCTGGGTTGGCGATTTTTCCAGCCGCACCGGACCCTGCACGGCAGCCGATATCGTCAGCACCGTCATGGAACATGGACTGGAGCACCACTTTGTTCTGGTGCCCGGAAACTGGCGCTCCACCTTCGAGGAATTTGGCGCCTGGTGCGCCATGCAACCGCTGGGCGTGCTGCCCGCCCACGACGGTTTGCCATCATTTTAGGCATGTTGCCTATCTTTTGTGTTGACAAGGCGCAGCATGATCCTGATAATTTGTATTAACAAATTGATTATTATCATTTCGCCAATAGGGAGAGGGCGTTGACCAAGGTCCAACTCAAGGGAGTTCGAAAAGATTTCGGTGCTTTCACCGCAATCGAGAACATTGATCTTGAAATCGCATCCGGCGAACTGGTTGCTTTGCTCGGCCCTTCCGGCTGCGGCAAGACAACAACCCTGCGGATGATTTCAGGTCTGGAAGTGCCCTCCTTCGGCAGCATCCTGTTCGACGACAAGGATGTCTCGGAAGTGCCGGTGCAGGACCGCAACGTCGGCATGGTGTTCCAGCGCTACGCCCTATTTCCCCATATGTCGGTGGAAAAGAACGTCGCTTTCGGCCTGAAGGTCAGAGGCACGCCGCGCCCTGAAATCGAAGAGCGCCTGCAGGAAATTCTCGACGTCGTGCAATTGAACGAATTCCGCCATCGTTTTCCCGCCCAGCTTTCCGGCGGACAGATGCAGCGTGTCGCCATTGCCCGCACCCTGATCACCAAGCCCTCCGTCCTGATGATGGATGAGCCGCTGGCCAATCTGGACACCAAGTTGCGCGGCGAAATGCGGCGCTTTATCCGCGCCCTGCAAAAGCGCCTGGGCATCACCACGATCTTCGTGACCCACGATCAGGTCGAGGCAATGGAACTGGCCGACCGGGTGGCGGTGATCTTTGAAGGTCATCTGGCGCAATATGATGCGCCCGATGCGCTCTATCAGCGCCCCAACAGCATCAAGATCGCCGATTTCATGGGTGCGACCAATATTTTCAACGCAAAAGTCGATGCTTCCGGGCAGGCGCAAACCAGCTTCACCACCCTGAAGCTTGGCCCGGACGAAATTGGCCAGGGCTCGCGCAATGCCTCGGTCATTTTGCGCAGTGAAGTCATCGATCTGTTGCTGACTGCCGAAGTGGCCCCCGCCGACAATACATTTGCTGGCGTCGTTACGGCCCGCGAGTTTTTCGGCGCAACAGTCAACTATTCGGTCACCTGTGGTGAGGAGAAAATCATCGTGACCGAACAATCACGGCGTTTGGTCGAGATCGGACAACAGGTCTGGCTGAATATACAACCGGACCGCATCTGGCTCATTCCAGAAGCGGCTTGAAACGACAACTGGAGGAAAAAGCATGAAAAAACTCTTTATAGGCCTTTCGCTCTCGGTCAGCCTTGTGGCTGGTGGGGCAATGGCCGAAGATCCTGAAGCCACCGCCTTCCGCGATGGCTTTATCGCAGGCAATGTGGATTGGCAGGCCGTTCAGGAACGCGCCAAGAAGGAAGGCACTGTAAACCTCTACTATTGGGGTGGCAGCGATCCGATCAACATCTGGATGGACCGCACCGTAGCGCCGGCCCTGGCCGAAGAGGGTGTCACCTTGAACCCGGTGCGCATTACCGGCACAAAAGACGCCGTTGATCTTGTCCTGGCCGAAATGGCCGCCGGCAAGGGTCCTGGCGAAGGCAGTGTTGACGCCATCTGGCTGAACGGCGAAAACTTCGCCACGCTGAAGCGGCAGAATGCCCTGTTTGGCGCATTTGCACCCAAATTGCCCAACAGCAAATACATCGAATGGAACGCCGAAGACCCGCGCTCCCAGATGAATCTACGTGACTTTGGTGTCGAAACCGGTGGCGCGGAAGTGCCATGGTCCGGTGAGCAATATGTCTGCGCCGTCAACACGGACCGCGTCGCGGCCGCTGACGTGCCGCACACCTTTGCCGAACTCAAGGCCTATCTCGACAAGACCCCTGGCAAGTTCACCTATGTGAAGCCGCCGCACTATATCGGCAACACATTTGTTCAGGCCACCATCTATGCGCATAATCCCGATGGCACCGGCGCTGCGGCGTTCCAGGAATCCATCGATGTGATTGGCGCCGAGGAACTGGCGCGGCTGATCACGCCGGGTCTGGAATACCTCAAGGCGCTCGAGCCCGGCCTGCTGGATGCCAACGGCGGTTCTCCGCGCTATCCGGAAGATCCCTCGGCGCTGGACGGCATGTTCCTCAACGGCGAAGTTGATTTCAACTGCAAGTTCGGCATGTTTGCGGTCGCCACGGGCCTTGCCCAGGGCACCTATCCGGAAGCTGCGGAACAGTTCGTCTTCCCCGAAGGCAACATGATCAAGAACAAGAACTATCTTGCCATTCCGGCCAATGCACCCAACCCTGCAGCGGCCCTGATCATGACCAACTACATGTCATCGGTGGAATCCCAGACGAGCAAATTGCAGGGAACAGGCATGCCTCCCGGTATCGACCCCTGGAAGCTGAGCGAAGCTGAAGCGGCAAGCCTGGCAGCAGCCTCACCCGGTTTGGTTGGTCTCACCCAGGCCGATCTGGATGCCAATGCCGCACCAGACACCAACGCGACGCTGGTCGATGTCATCGAAGCCACATGGCTCGAATATATCGAACGCGACAGCACCGATCCGATCGATGTGATCGTCAAGCGTGCTGTGGAGAACCTGTCCAAATAGTCTCCCTGTGGCGCTCCGGAATTCGTTCCGGGGCGCTGCCCTTTCTTTCTTTACAAGGCGCGTGTGATGAAAAACCCCAAGCCTCCCGAACTGGCCCGTCACCGCCGTGAACGCCTTTGGATGATGCTGCAACTGCTGCCGGTCTTTTCCGTCCTGACAATCCTGTTTGGCGGCGCCCTGGTTCTGGCAGTCCTGCAATCACTGGGCTTTGCGCCCTGGTTTGGCGTCAACACATTCCCCGACTTCAGCTATTTCGGCGCGCTCTGGGGATCCTATTCCTTCTGGCAATCGCTGGCGCTGACACTCTATTACGCCCTGATGGCCACCTTCATCTCGCTGGTTATGGGCGTCCTGCTGGCGCTGGCCATGGTGCGCATGTTTCCCGGCAAATCGCTGTATAAATATCTCTACAAACTGCCGCTGATGATCCCCTATACGGTCGGCATCGCCCTGGCCGTCATCATGCTTGGCAACGGCGGCATGCTGTCGCGTCTGGCCGCCTTTGCCGGATTGATCAGCGACCCCTCCGAATTCCCGCAGATCCTCAAGACCCACTACGGCTGGGGCATCATCGCTGTCTATGTGTGGAAACAGGCCCCCTTTGTCACGCTGACCATCTATGCGGTGCTGCTGGGTGTGGGCCGCGAGACGGAAGAAGCCGCGACCATTTTGGGCGCCAGCCGCTGGCAGACCTTTTTCCAGGTGACCCTGCCGCAGATCCTGCCGGGCATCGTCTCGTCGACATTGATCATCTTCGCCTTCAACATCGGCGCCTTTGAAGCCCCCTTCATTCTGGGAGGCGGCTACCCCGATACGCTGCCTGTGGTCGCCTGGCGATACTTCAATGACGCGGATTACACCCTGCAGCTTCAGGGCATGGCAACCGTTGTATCGATCGCCCTGATCGCCAGCGGAATCCTCTTCACCTATCTGGCACTCTATCGTCGCTATGAGCGGCGCATCGGGAGGAACTGAGATGCGTCGCCGCAAAGCCACATCCGCGCTGAACACGCGCCTGTCGCCCTTTCAGAAAATCTATCTCCTGCTGTTTGCCGGATTTATCCTCGGGCCGTTCATTCCGCTGATCATACAAAGCTTCGCCTTTCGCTGGGCTTGGCCTGATCTGCTGCCCAGCACCTGGTGGCTGGAGCAACGGGAAAAATCCATGCTGCCGCTGGCCTGGGATTATGTCCTGTCGCCCTACAGCCGCATGCTGGAAGCCACGATCAACACCGTGTTCATCGGCCTTGTCGTCACGGTGATCTGCCTGGCCATCTGTCTGCCGGCGGCCCGGGTGCTGGCACGCGAGAACTTTCGCGGCAAACCGGCCTTCGAATTCTTTCTGTCCATGCCGCTGATCGTGCCGGAAGCGGCCATCGGCATCGCGCTTTTGATGATCTTCATCCGGCTGGGACTGGCCGGCAGCTACATCGGCATCATCATTGCCCATCTGATCCCGACCATCCCCTACATGATCCGCATGCTCACCGCCGTCTATCAGGGTCTGGGCCGGGATTTCGAGGAACAGGCGATGATCCTGGGGGCCAACCGCTGGCAGGTGCTGCGGCTGGTCACCTTGCCGATGCTGATCCCCGGCGTCGTCGCCGGAGCGCTTTTCACCTTCCTCGTCTCGACCAATATCTTCCTGCTCACCTTCTTTCTGGGCCAGGGCAAGATCATCACCCTGCCAACGCTGCTGTTCTCAAAGATCGCGGGTGGCACGCTGGATGCATCGGCGGCCGGCATCACCTTGCTCGTCACCGTGCCCGGCATCATCCTGCTGCTCGTCACCGAGCGCTTCATCAAGGAAGAGGCCTTTGGCAAGGGCTTTGGAAATTAAGGAATTCGCATGACATCCCTTTCAGACATCAAGAAAAAATTCCCCGTGCTGGATGATGCGCTCATGCAGGCGCGTCTGGCGCGGCCCGGCGCCAATGCCCGCGTCATCATCGACACCGATACGGCCAATGAGATCGACGACCAATATGCGCTCGCCTGGGCCCTTCTGTCGCCGGGCAGACTGCGTTTGGAAGGCGTCACCGCCGTGCCGTTTTCGTTTCAGCATCACCGCGATAATCTGATCAGGTCGGTGGAGATCCTGCGCAATGGCGGGCCGAAAAACGCCACGGAAGAGACCTTCATGGGGGGCCTCGGCGGCTGGGCCGAACGCATCATAAAAACCGGCCGGAAAGCCGAAGACGTGCGTTTCGTCAACCCGACCGAGGGCGCCGAACTTTCCTATCAGGAGATCCTGCGGGTCTTTGACAAATGCGGCGTACCATCCGAAGGCAAGGTGTTTCGCGGCGCCCCCACCTATCTGAGCGATCTGGACGAACCGATCGATTCACCCTCGGTACAATTCATCATCCAACAGGCACGCAAACGCGACGATGGTCCGCTCTATATTCTGGCCATGGGCGCCCTGACCAATATTGCCTCCGCCCTGCTGCTGGCGCCCGACATCATCGACAATATCGTCGTTGTCTGGACCGCATCCTTCCCCAGCTATGCGCCCTTCTGCAACCTGCCATCGCTCAATCTGGTGCAGGACAGGCTGGCCTCGCAACTGCTGTTCGAATGTGGCGTGCCCCATGTCTATCTGCCCGGCTATCATGTCGGCGCGCAGCTGAAGATTTCCCATCCGGAGATGGAAAAATTCGTCAAGGGCAAGGGCGCGATCGGCGATTATCTCTGGCACCTTTACACCAACAACCCGCTGCACGAGATGTTTGCCATCACCGAGCCGGAGACCAAGACCTGGGTCATCTGGGACATCATCAATGTCGCATGGCTATTTGACGAAAAATACGTCAGCACCCATCTGACACGCGCGCCCATCCTGAATGACGACCTCTATTGGGAGCATGATGAGGACCGGCACAGGATGCTCGAAGCCTTTGACCTCAATCGCGACGCCATCTTCGAGGATCTCTATCGCGCCCTGTCGACCGCGCCCTGAAATGCCTGCGATAAAGTTACCGACCTTTGCCGATGGTGATCTGTCCTTCACCATCGCGCACGCCACGGCGATCGTCATGCGGGTGGCCTGCGCCATTCCGGTGAAGACATCATTCGGCACCATGTTTGACCGGTCAGCCGTCTTCGTCGAACTCGAGGATACGCAAGGCAACCGGGGCCTGGGCGAAGTCTGGTGCAATTTTCCCGCCTGCGGCGCCGAACACCGCGCCCGTCTGTTGGAAACCGTGCTCTTCCCGGCGCTCATCGGCGTATCATTCGACAGCCCGCACCAATGCTTTGCGGCGCTGGATGCACAATTTGCCAGGCTGGCCATCCAGTCGGGCGAGGCCGGGCCGGTGGCGCAATCGCTCGCCGGCATGGATATCGCCCTTTGGGATCTGGTGGCCCGTCGCGCGGGCCTGCCGCTCTACCGGCTGTTGGGCGGCGAGGATGCGACCATCCCCACCTATGCCAGCGGTATCAACCCGGCGCAGGCCGCCCAGACGGTGGAACGCTGCCGCAGCGAAGGCCACCGCGCCTTCAAATTGAAGATAGGCTTTGATCGCAGCAGCGACCTCGACAATATTGCCCGCATCAGCGCATCGCTTTCAGAGAACGAAATCCTGATGGTCGATGCCAATCAGGCCTGGAGCCTCGAAGAGGCGCTGGAGATCGTGCCGGATCTGAAAGCCTGGCCGTTGCGCTGGCTGGAAGAACCGATGATGGCGACCAGCCCGCCGGAGGACTGGCAGCGGCTGGCCGCAGCATCCGCCATCCCGCTGGCGGCAGGGGAAAACATGATGCAGGCGCAGCAATTCAGCCTGGCGATCACCGGCAATGCCTATGGCGTCATCCAGCCCGATCTCTGCAAATGGGGCGGCATCAGCGGCGTGCTGCCCGTGGCGCGCCAGGCGATTGCCGCCGGCAAGCTTTATTGCCCGCATTATCTGGGCGGCGGCATCGGCCTGGCCGCTTCAGCGCATCTGCTGGCCGCCGTTGGCGGCGATGGCCTGCTGGAGATCGACGCCAATGAAAATGCCCTCAGGACAGAACTATTCCCGGCCATGGTGACCGATGGCGAACTCACCCTGAATGATGCGCCGGGTCTCGGCCTTGCCAATGCCTTCGAGCGGCTGAAGGCCTCCGGCATCGCAGGCGGTGCCCCGGCATGAGCGACTATGATTACATCATCGTCGGATCAGGCTCCGCCGGCTGCATTGTCGCCAATCGGCTGTCGGCCGATCCCGACTGCCGGGTGCTGCTGCTGGAAGCGGGCGGCCATGACCGCAATTTCTGGCTGAAGCTGCCCGTCGGCTATTTCAAGGCGATATATGATCCGCGCTTTTCGCGGGTGTTCGAAACCGAACCTTCCGAGGGAGATGGCCATCGCGGCATCGCCTGGCCGCGCGGCCGGATTGTCGGCGGGTCGAGCTCCATCAATGGTTTGGTCTATATCAGGGGCCAGCACGAAGATTTTGATGATTGGCAGTCCCTCGGCGCCAAGGGCTGGTCCTATGAGGACATCCTGCCGCATTTCCGCCGACTGGAAACATTTGCAGGCGGCGAAGACCGTTACCACGGGCGCGACGGCGAACTGCCCGTCTCCACCCTGCGCAATGAGAATGCCGCCTGCCGCGCCTGGGTGGAAGCCGCACAGCAATACGGGCTGCCCGCCAATGGGGATTTCAACGGTGAGACAACCCTTGGCGTCGGCGCCTATCACCTGAGCATTGGCAGACGGTTCCGCGCCAGTGCAGCGGCGGCCTTTTTGCGCCCTGCCCTCAAACGCCCAAACCTCACCCTCATCACAAAGGCTCTCGTTTCACGCGTCGAGATCGAACATGGACGCGCCACCGGCGTGACCTGGACCCGCAAGGGGCAAAGCCACAGCGCCCGGGCGCGATGCGAGGTGATTCTGTGTGCAGGCGCCCTGCAGACACCGCAGATCCTGCAATTGTCGGGGGTCGGCCCCGAGGCCCTGCTGAAAGAACACGGCATTCCCATCGTCGCCGTTTCCCCCGAGGTCGGCGAGAACCTGCAGGACCACTATCAGATCCGCCTTTTGTTGAAGCTGAACCAAAAAATCTCGCTGAATGACGATGTGCGCAACCCGCTGAAACTCGCCAAAATGGGGCTGGACTGGCTGGCCAAGGGCACCGGTCCATTGACCGTCGGGGCCGGGCAGGTCGGCGGCGGCGCCTGCACCCGCTATGCCACAGAGGGGCGACCCGATATTCAGTTCAATGTCATGCCGCTGTCCGTCGACAAGCCGGGCACGCCCCTGCACCACTATTCCGGCTTTACCGCCTCCTTCTGGCAATGCCACCCGGAAAGCCGCGGCGCGGTGCATATCCAGTCGTCCGATCCGGCCCGGCAACCGCGCATTGCCCCCAATTATCTGTCAACACCGCTGGACCGCGCCGTCATGGTCGACGGCGTCCGGATCTTGCGCGACATCCACGAACAAAAGGCCTTCCGTCCGCTGTGGGACAGGGAAAATGTCATAGGCGCCGACCGGCAGAGCGACGCGCAGATCCTCGATGCAATCCGCACCCAGGGCGGTACGGTGTTTCACCCCGTCGGCACCTGCCGGATGGGCAGCGATTCCGGCGCCGTGCTCGATCCGCAATTGCGGGTGCGCGGGGTTGCGGCGCTGCGGGTCATCGATGCCTCCGTCATGCCGAAAATCACCTCGGCCAATACCAACGCCGCCACGCTGATGATCGCCGACAAGGGCGCCAGCATGATCCTCAAGGACGCCCGTCGCAATGCATCAGCGCCGGAAGAAAGGCTGTGATGGCCAGGGTCGGGACCTTTGTTGCCTGACGCCACACATGAAAGCCTGCGAATTGATGCCTGAATGCTATTGCCATTGCCACCGTGACGTGGCTCCATCGCGCAAGCGCCCTGCGCGCACCTCAGGGCGAGACAGGCGGAGGATGAAAGGAACAATAGACAATGCAGTCAAGGCAGGATCCCTTTCACCATCATCCAGAATTGCGCGGCCGGATCATCGATCCGCTGACATCCTACTTTCGGGATTTCAACGTCCGGGAGGTTTTGAAGCAGCGCCCGGAGCTTCATTGGGTGCTGGATGAACTGCGTTCGGACGCGCAGCGCCAGGCGTCCCGCAGGCAGATGCTGGATCAGCATGGCGATGGCGACCTGTGGGTCTTTGCCTATGGCTCGCTGATGTGGGACCCCGCCTTCGTGTTCACCGAGGTGCGCCGTGCCCGGCTGCCCGACTATGCCCGCCGGTTCATCCTCAAGGACACCTGGGGCGCCCGCGGCACCCGCGAGATCCCCGGTCTGATGGCAGCGCTTGACCAGGGTGATGGCTGCGAAGGCCTTGCCTATCGCATCGCCCGGCAAAACCTCGAAACGGAAACCGAAATCCTCTGGCGGCGCGAGATGATCGGCAGATCCTATGTCCCCACACTCGCCACCGCCCGGATGGACGGCGAGCCCCTGCAAACCCTCACCTTCGTCGCCGACCACAGCGCCGCCTCCATACACACGCATGTGACGCGCCAAGAACAGATCGAACTCCTGAGCACCGGCTCAGGCTTCATCGGCACCAGCCTGGAATACCTGCAAAACGTCGTCAACCAATTCACCGCACTCGGCATCGTCGACAAGGATTGCTCGGCCTTGCTGGAGGAAGTGGAGGCTCATATCGCAGCGCGGCAGGCGGAGGGTGTTTTGGGGTGATGGGGGGATGGGACTGGACTGGGGTGTTGATGCTTATCATCGTGGGGTCGAAATTTGTGATGAGGAAAACGTCGAACGGCGGTTTTAAGATTTTTCCAACGGATACGCTGCTTTGCAGCTTATGACTGAATTGAGCGGGAAGCGGCCACTCGCTGTGGCAGGTGTGAATGTTAAAAAGGCGCTAAAAACAGACCTTGCATTGTTGCCCGAAGATCTGGGCCTTGAAAACGATTATATCATACACTATATCTCACGCTACACACGTGAGATAGGTGATTCGAATGATCATTCGTATGAAAGACTTGGTGGGCAAAGATATTTTTGCAGGCGCCGTCAACGGCAAGACCGTCTTTGCGAGGTGCGTCTCCAGAACAGGCGACGAGCCGCATCAACCTGCGGCACTTTTTTTAGATTTTGCTGACATTGAAGTGGCGACTGCTAGCGCACTGCGCGAATCCGTCGTTGCACTGAAAGCTTATAAACGCTCGATAGGCTCAAACCTCTATCCGGTGCTCTCTAATATTAACGACAGCATCAAAGACGAAGTCCAAGTGTTGATGGACGCGCGCAACGACGCAATCGTAGCCTGCAATCTCGCTAGTAATGGCGGCGTTTCCAACGTTCGTTTGATCGGTGACCTTGATCCTAAACAGGCGATAACCTTCGAACATGTGATCCGTCTAAATGGCGCTGATGCCGGAAGCCTCATGAAGAAATTCGGTGAAGAGGAAAAAACAACCAGCACCACCGCATGGAACAATAGACTAGTCGGTCTGGTGCAACGCGGGTTGCTCCGCGAATTCACAAATGGCCGTTCAAAGTACTACCGCCCTCTATTTGAGGAGGCGACCTAATGGGCTCAGAATTCCTGAAAAAGACCCGGGCGACCCACGTCAAGAGCATAGATAGGGGGCGCGTTCAACTCGGAACGCCCGACCTCTTCATGCAAATGCCCGAGGACCAACCACGTTGCGCGGTTGGTGTAGTCAGAGCTGGAGCAAAACTTAGAACCGGCGAAACGCTTATTGTCGAACCGAACGGCACCGTACTTATCGCTTCGCGCGGCAATAGCGTAGTCGCACGCATAAAAAGACCACCCGCCGACATCATGCGAGCGATCTGTGACAAGAGCGGCGTTGCGAAGGGAAAAGTCCTAAGAATCAACCAAATCTCAAAAACCGCGGATATTTCGATATGCTGAATGTTGAACGTCTAGACCGTCGCAGCCACGAGCTTGTCAAACGGCAACTTACCCATGACCCAAGCGCCAACCCAATGGCGCTCGGCTGTACGACCTGCTCGCTGAAAGACACTTGCGGGGGGCTTTGTGTAAGCGAAAACATTATGGATTGCCTTGATCTTTGCTGCGGCAATCCAAGCGGCTGCACGCGTGTTTGCCGAAACAAGACGGCATCCTACGTGGATCAAGTCCGAGAGATCGGCGACTTCCATCTGCGCACCGTTCCGCGCTCGCCGACCCTGCCGGTTAGCTTTGACCATGAGATAGTGCCGCTCGTTTATCATGGCAGTAGCCGGACCGGTGCGCTACAGAATGATATTTTTGCGCTACGTCTCCCGGATCTGGTCAACTACTCGACCGGCGCATTGCGGTTTAACAGGCGGGAGGATCTTTGCTCAGCTTTTCATATTTCTCCGCACGCGGAAATCATGCTGACTGGGGTCAACCAAGACAAGCGGATAGAACCGTGGTGGACTTTAGCTGATCAACGTATTGCAATCATAAAACAATTGGTAAGCCTCGGCATTAAGCTTGTCACCGTCCCGAATTTCAGCGTCGTTCTTGATCATCCACGCCATGACGACATGCACGCTATGAAACGGATCGGCCTGCTCTTTTCGGAATTCCAAAACACTGGCATGCCTTGTGCGCTCCATCCCAATGGGCGGACAGAGCAGGATTTTGTACGGTGGGGTAGATTCATCGCCTCACGCGATGAAATCCAGGTTCTTGCCTATGAATTCACAACGGGCCCCGGCCGCAAATCGCGCAAGGAATTCCACCTTGAACAGTTGGCGAGGCTCGCCGACGTTGCAAAGCGCGACCTCGACATCATCATTTATGGCAAGCCGGATGTAATTCCGACGTTGCTGCAGTCCTTCCGCAAAGTCGTCTACATCGAGACGACCAGCTTTATGAAAACGATCAAACGCCAGCGAGCCGTTCGCAAAAAAAATGACGCGTTGGCTTGGCTGCCAGCGCCAACTAAGATCGGCGAAATGATCGATCCTCTGTTCGCTCACAACGTTGAGGAGCGCGCGCTTTATCTAAAAGCAAAATACTATAGAATTCCAGACAACCTCTCTAGAGCGGCATGAGGTGACCTATCGAAACGCTTACATTCGACCTCGTTGACGATATTTGCTTGGCCATTCTCGGTGGCAGTGTTTCACTCACTGATCTTCCGCTTACAAACACCCATTCGCTGGGCGCATTTCTCGAGCTTGTACACGTCTTGCGCATCAAATACAGTGATCAGAATTGGCTTCACGACAACCGCTTCCAGCCCGTTCTTATCGCCAAGACAAACGGTAGGCGTTGCTATCTGGAGGGCGAACTACACCTCGGATTTTTGCACGTTAGCGATTTCTTCAAAGATGAGGCGGTCGAAATCGATTTTTACATAAGGGCGCGTCGTGCAGCTGAATTCGCCGGTTTTAAAAAAACGGAGGCTGCTCAATTTGTCGCTGCGATTGTGGAACTTTATAGCAATGTGGTTGAACACAGCAAGGCGGTTGCAAGCGCGTATGTCGCCTTTGCTGCCTATGATAATTGCTTCGAATTTGTCGTGACCGACAGTGGTGTCGGCGTCTTGCAGAGCCTTACTTCAAGTTCAAAGTTTTCTCATCTTAGCGATAGCGGCAGCGCCTTGGAATTGGCGTTAACAGAAGGAATCTCTCGCCATGACGGCGATGCAGACCGTGGTCGAGGCTTTCGTCCCATTTTTCTCGGTCTCGCCAATGTGAGCGAAAGTCTGAGATTTAGATCAGGGGACCATGCACGGGAAATGCGACGTCTAACTGACGGCTCAATCCTTGCAGTGACGAGTCAAAAACCTGAACTATCCGGTTTCTTCTGTTCTGTACGGTGTATATCCGCGTAAGTTACAAGTAATTTAGCGTAAAAACTTTACAAGAGAATTAGTAGCGGTGCCGTGAATCAAATAGGAAACGAGCTGTGAAAATTGAACGTCTGTCGGTTTGCAATTTCAGGTGCTTTGGCCCAGAAACCACATTTGTCGATCTGCAAGGAGAAGTGACTGCTTTCGTCGGTAGCAATGGCTCAGGTAAGACAGCACTTTTCCAGGCTCTTGCTCGCCTATTTGGTGTATCGAGACCGGAGCGAACTGTCACAAAGAATGATTTTTATATCACTAGGGGCGAAGAAGAACTACCGGATGGACGCTCGTTGAAGATCGAGTGCCTGCTTGGTTTCCCTGAGCTTGATGACGAGGACGAAAACGCCAATGCCGTCCCCGACTTCTTCAATCACATGGCAGCATCGGGTCCCGACGAGCCGCTCAAGGCACGCATCCGCCTTGTCGCGAGGTGGATAGAAGACGGCACACCTGACGGGACGGTCGAAGAAGACATTAGGTGGATCACCACGCTAGGCGACGAGTTTGAATGGGAGACCTGCCCGAAGGTCTCGGCGGTTGATCGTGCCAGCATCCAGCTCGTCTACGTGCCTGCGCTTCGCAATGCCACTGATCGCGTGACCGAGCTTCTGAAAGGCCGCCTGTGGAAAGCGGCGCTTTGGTCGGCTGACCTCGCTCAGCGCGCAACAGAAGCTGCGACGCTAATCCAAAATCAGTTTGATGACGAAGCGCCAGCGAACTTTATCATTGAGCGCCTGACCAGCAGGTGGCAGCAGGTTTACGAAGGCGACACGGATACAACCCCAAATCTTCGGCTGATCGAAAACAGAATCGAAGAACTTGTTCGACGCGCAGAGTTTGTCTTCCATCCTGATGAGGCCGAGCGCGACCGAAGTCTTGTCGATCTCAGCGACGGACAGCGCTCGCTCTTCCACATCGCGCTGACGGCGGCGACTCTGGAGACCGAGCAGGATGCGCTCGCGCTAGCTGCTGAGGAGAGTCCCTTCGAACAGGAAAAGCTTCGGCGCACACATCTGACAATTCTCGCGATCGAGGAACCTGAAAACAGCCTGTCGCCGTTTTTCCTCTCGCGTATCATGACGCAGGCTCGCGAGATCGGCGAAATGGGCACCGCACAAGCGCTCATCTCAAGTCATAGCGCGAGCATCCTCTCCCGGATCGAGGCGGAGGAAGTGCGCTACTTCCGGCTTGATCTGCCCACGCGCCGCGCGTCCGTTAAGGCGCTCACCTTGCCCGAAGGCGACGTTGAAGCGAGCACCTATGTACGCCTCGCCGTCCGATCTTACCCAGAGATATATTTTGCACGCTTTGTGATCTTGGCGGAGGGAGACTCAGAGCGAATTGTTCTGCCCCGACTTGCCGAGGCGAGGGGCGTGCCGCTCGATCCGTCATTTGTGCCGGTTGTTCCCCTAGGTGGGCGCTACGTATCGCACTTTTGGAGGCTGCTCACCGATCTCGACATTCCGCATGCAACGCTGCTCGATTTTGATCTTGGGCGGGCCCACGGCGGGGCCAACATGATCCGAACGGTATTCGCGGCCTTGGAACAGGTTGATCGCGGCCTAGCCAATAATCCTCTTGTCAATGAAGGCACAATTGATCTCGACGACTTGGAAAACCTGACCGATAGGGATGTTTTTGACGACTGGGAAGAGAATGATTGGCTTCAGGCGCTTAAGCATGAGGCCGTCTTCTTCTCAGACCCCGTTGATCTCGATTTTGCGATGCTGGCGGCGTTTCCAGCAGCTTATCAGCACCCGAATCTGGGCGGACGCGGCCCGAGAACAACGGACGAGGCCATCGCAGAAAAGAAAAGAGTCGTCCTCAAAACCAATGGGAATCCTAACATCTATGACGGCTACAAATGGAACGACTGTTTCGCCTGGTATCCATATCTTTTCCTGAGCCGAAGCAAGCCTGAAACTCACCTTGCTGCCCTTAACCGGATCGAGAAAGAAGACCTGGCAGGTGACGCTCCGCCAGAGCTGCGTGCCTTGGTCGATCATGTGAAAGAGGTGCTGTATCCCGAGCCGGATGAAGAGTGATGCTAGTCCGACCGGAAGAATGGCGACCGCAAGGTGTTGATGACCTCGAGTTGCGGGCTTGGGACGCTCTTAGAGAAACCGAAACAAGCGTTTGTGTTACGGCAGGTGCCGGAGCGGGCAAAACAGAATTCCTAGCGCAAAAGGCGACCTATCTTTTACAGACAGGATTTTGTCCCGATCCTAAACGCATCCTTGCGATCAGCTTTAAGCGCGATGCAGCTCAGAATCTGGCTGCGCGTGTCCGCCAGCGTTGCCCAGCGGAGCAGGCTCGTAGGTTTCACTCGATGACATTCGATGCGTTCACCAAGCACATACTAGATCACTTTCGTCTCGCGATCCCCGATGCTCGCCGCCCGCCAGCGGACTACAACATCGCGTTTCCGTCGAAGCGAGACATTGATGATTTCCTGCAAAGACATGGCCGGGCGAACGTAAGTGCAGACAGATTCGAAGTAGCGGTCGCCCGCACAGCGCTGCCGCTCGAAGAAAATGTTGCGAATGAGCGAGCACGTGAGCTGCTTCAAGCCTATTGGGATGAACAATACGCGATGCCGGGTGGCGCACTACTTTCCTTTGCGATGATTAACCGCCTTGTTCAGAATCTGTTGCACGCCAATCCGAGGATCAAGCGCGCTCTGCTTCTAACCTATCCCTATGTTTTCCTAGATGAATTTCAGGACACGACCTACGCGCAATACAATCTTGTAAAAACCGCGTTCGGCGGCAGCCACTCTGTCTTTACGGCTGTCGGAGACGACAAACAGAAGATTATGGGGTGGGCAGACGCGATGGACAATGCCTTTGAGGAGTTCACTGCCGACTTCGATGCTGTTCACCACGCGCTTCTCAGCAATTGGAGATCGCACGTGGCGCTCGTGGCAATCCAGCATGTCATAGCGCAGCGCATAGATCCTAACGTTGAGGAAGTGGAGGCACGCGGAGAGCTTGCCGTTGATGGTGACACAGCAGCGATCTGGCGCTTCGATAGCCGTGAGCAGGAAGCCACCCAGATTGCCAGATGGATCAGAACCGAAGTCGAGGGGGGACGTGTTGCGCCGCACGACGTAGCCATTCTTGTACGCATGCGTGCAAACAGCGTTGAAAATGAACTGGCACCTGCCCTGGCTAACCACGGTCTTACATTGAGAAACCTTGCTAGGAATGTCGGAGAGATCGCCATTCAGGATCTGTTGGTCGAGCCTCTGACCGAAGTCATTCTTCCACTCTTGCGTCTTGGTGCAAGTGCGCGTGATCCCGATGCTTGGAACACGTCGCAGGAACGCTTGCATGCCCTGGCCGGGATTGGTCCAGACGATGAGTTTGGCCAGGAGCGCCTGCAGCGCGAAATCGGAGATTTGGCGCGACAACTTCGGCAGACGATGGGCGACGACGATCCTAGTGCAGCAGTTGCTGACAGGGTGTTCACTCAGGCCCTAGATGCTGTTGGGGAAGAGCGATTACGGCAGGCCTACCCAGAATATCGGCGCGATGCGGATTTTCATCGCGTACACGACGGCTTTCGGCTGCTCTTGCACCAATGTGTAGCAGATGCTGCCGACTGGACCGAGATTCTCGATCGCTTTGAAGGCAAGGGTCAGGTCCCGCTCATGACCATCCACAAGAGCAAGGGCCTTGAATTTCATACCATTATTTTTTTTGGCCTTGATGCCTCAACGTGGTGGAGCCTCGCTCCACATCGCGGAGAAGAACTCAACTCGTTCTTCGTCGCATTCTCCCGCGCCATGCAGCGGGCTTTTTTCGCTTACTGCGCCGAGCGCGGCAACGCTATCGCTTGGCTAGAAGAGCTTCTTTTGCCCGCTGGAGTGGAGCAGATCAACGGCGCCGATGTTGTTCCTGACGGTGAGTAGAATCGCGCTACTCAGGCCATCTCTTTTTGGCTCTGGCCATTGGGTACAAGCGCCTAAACAAGAAGACAGCGCTAAACTAAAGCACCTCCAGCAGCAACGAGTTCTTATAAAAGTCATCCGAGACATGTCATCTTCCCGCGTATCCGGATCGACCGAGACATGAAAATGCGCAAACGCAGCGAATGTCCTCAAACGGTAGCTCCGCTAAAAGCGGACTTCAAGCTGAAGTATTTACTTTACTTACCCACCCAATCAGGCTTCGGACCTACAGGTAATGTCCAATCAAAACCGGACTTAATCTTAAGCCGGCCCAGTATTTTGTGGAGACGTTCGTGCATAAGCGCGTCGATGAAACCAACAAGCTCCTCCCACTCATCTCTCCCTCCAATGTGGAAGCCTAGGTTCATTTGTAAATTAACGCGGAAAGAATTGTCGTCAAAATCAACTTGAATGCCGCTACTACTCGTCCCATGATTGCCATTGTGCGCATAACGCTTGTGGCGAAGTTGAACTATATCGTCGTGAATGCCTCGTAGATGGTCAGGTATTTGGTTCCTTGAAACGCCGCTCCCGCCGCTACCACTTATGAACAAACGGGAATAAGTCACAACGAAAGCTGCCGTCAGCATTTCGTGCTCTAGGATTGCTTCTGTAGTCAAATCGAACTGGGCGGTTCGTAAACGATGATGAATATAGCTCAAACTTGATGTAGTCGGAATAGCGTTGGCCAGCCGGATAAGGCTTTTGATATCCTTGTCCGCGACTTGCAAAATATCCTGACTTTGCTGCTTACGCGCCTCAGCGGCTTCCCGATATTCCGGCGGCAGGTGCTTGAAGAGTTCCTCAGGAATGTAAACGAACTTGTCGTCCTCCCAAATTGTCGGCGGTGATTTTTTCATAACCCCAAACCTTTCAATGGCATCGCCAGTCACGTAATCCAGTGTTGCCTGCGACATTCGAAGTTAGGCGAATAGAACAGCGCCGGCAATGGCGAGTTTTGGCCACAGCTGTCGCACACTGATGTGGGCACAAAAATTGGCGTTGGGCCGTAATTGTCTGCATTAGGATTTCTTGCGAAAACTCAAACACCCCCTCTTTCGCTGCTGGGCACCAATATCACTCTTGAGCCAATACGAATTGGCCGCAGCGCACAGGACAAATGGGTCGAAAGGAAAGAAAACCGGCATCTGCCCTCCGCAGCCAGTGACAAGCATAAATTTCCACCCCATCATTGCCGTGACCGGGCGCAATCACGAAAACCCCCCGCCAATTCCCATCCTGGAGTGTCACCATGGCCAAAATCCTTTTCATCTGCGGCAAGGCGCGCAAGAGAAGTCCGACTGCGGCGGATGTGGCGTCACGGCTCTTTGCGGTTGAAACGGATTTTGCCGGTTTGAGCAATGATGCAGACGAACGCCTGAATCTTGAGCACATCAAATGGGCCGATGTGATTGCGGTCATGGAGAAAAGGCAGCTGTCGCGCCTCAAGCGGCAATATGGCGCGCTGATCAATGGCAAGCGGCTGGTCTGTCTGGACGTGCCGGATCAATATGAATTCATGCAGCCGGAACTCGTGGCTTTGCTGGATGAGAAGTTGCGCCGCACCCTGACGAAAGCTGCCCCACGCCACGCCGGTTCATCGGACTAATCCCGATTTCCGCTCACGCACCTTGCTCCTCACACCACCCAATCGAAGACATGGCCGGCGGCAAGTGACCCTGTGACGGCCAGCGCCAGACAGACCGCGCCATCACCCCGCCGCAATGGGTCTGGCGATCTGCGAGATGCGTTGGAATTTCTTTCGATAGGCGGCAGGTGACAGACCAACGCCGCGTTTGAATAGCCTGCGAAACGATGCCGGATCTTCATAACCAACTGCACCGCCCACCTCGTCCACTGAAATCACATCGGTTTCCAGCATCTGCTTGGCTTCTTCTATTCTGAGCGCCTGCACATATTCGATGGGCGCAAAGCCAGTGGCAGAACGAAATCGGCGTGAAAACGTACGCGGGTTCAGGCCGGATCGGGCAACCATTTGTTCGACCGGCCTGGCGCGCGCGTAATTGTCAGCGATCCAGACCTGGCAGTCAGAGATTTGCGCATCCGAGGTTTCCATTGGACGGGTCATGACTGCGTAAGGCGACTGGCCTTCAGAATGGCCGCTGATCAGAAAGACCTTCGCGGTTTCAATCGCATGCCGGTATCCGCAGAACCTGGCGATCAGATAGACAGCCAGATCATGCCAGGCGCTGACCCCACCTGCCGTCACAATGCGATCTGCTTCGGCCGACAGACACAGAATGGATTCATTGCGAAAGGAGACTTTTGGATAATGGCGTTGAAACATGTCACGGTAGGCCCAATGCGCGGTCGCCTGTTTCCCGTCCAGGAGCCCTGTTTCCGCAAGAAGCAGCGATCCTGAACAGACGGACGTCAGCATGGCCCCATCCGCGTGCATCTTGCGCAGCCAGGCGATTTCCCGGGGGTATCGGCCCTTCGGTACATCATAGATCGACGTATACATATCACAAATGACAACAGCATCCGGTGTCGGCTGATTGGCAACCGACATATGCGGTTCAACCGGAATATTCCCGACACAGTGAAATGGTCTTCCGTCCGCCGAAGCAATCTTGATGTCCAGCAGCGCGTCACCCGGCGATCCCGAGACCATATCACAATAAACAGCGCCGACGGAGAGCAGGACATCATACAATCCGTAGAGCACGGAGGCTGATGTTTCCGGTGCAGCGAGCAGCACGATCAGGGGCTTGCCGGCTTTGCTCATCATTGATCTTTGTCCAATTGCGCACGGTCGTGACAGGTTTGCCATGGGCACGTGTCCAGTATGCCTTGTGCCTGGCCAAAATGCCACTCTGCCGGGCCGATGTGTCGGCATAGCATCAAAGTGCATTTTGAAAGGAAGCACAGGATGAATGACTTCAGGAAGAGTTTTGATAGGCTGTCACTTGAGTTTGATGGCGAAATGATTGGCCCCGAAGACCGGCGATTTGATGGTGCGCGGGGTGTCTGGAATGCGATGATAGATCGTCATCCGGCGCTGATCGCACAATGCAGGCATGCCGGCGATGTGCAAACAGCGGTCAAGCTCGCAGCTGCCCGTGACCTGCCCATCGCCATTCGTGGCGGCGGACACAATGTTGCGGGCCATGCGGTTTGTGATGGCGGTGTGGTGATCGATCTTTCGCTGATGCGCGCAGTGACGGTTGATGCATCTGCACGGGTGGCAAAGGTACAAGGCGGCGCGTTGTGGCGTGATGTGGATGCAGCGACACAGAAGCATGGGCTGGCGACCCCCGGTGGTCTGATTTCCGACACCGGCGTGGCAGGCCTGACGCTTTCGGGTGGCATTGGCTGGCTGCGCGCACAGCACGGTCTGGCGATCGACAATTTGCTGGGCGCTGACGTGGTCACCGCAGATGGCGCGCTTATCCATACCAGTGCAGACGAAAACCCCGAACTGCTTTGGGCTCTGCAGGGTGGGGGTGGCAATTTCGGTGTCGTGGTGCAATTCGAATTCGCGCTGCACCCCATAGGCCCCGAAGTCATGTTCGCGGCTCCCATCTACCTGGTTGAAGACGGACCCGAACCAATTCGTGCGTGGCGCGACTTTCTCGCCAAACATGGCGACAGAGTTGCATCGCTTTGCGAGTTTTCCACCGCAGGGGGCGAGGATTTCCCCGAGGAACACTGGGGCAGCCAAGTCTTTACGCTGGCTTGCGTCTACAACGGTGACGCCGCTGAAGGTGAAGCGCTGCTTCAGCCCCTTCGCGAACTTGGCGCAATGTCGGCTGATTTTTCCGGGCGGATGAATTACTGCGATGTGCAACAATTGTTCGATACGCTCATGCCTGCCGGCGATTTTCGCTGCTACTGGAAAGCCCGCTATCTGACAGAGCTGACAGATGAAATGATAGACCTTGCCATGGCCAATGCCCTGGCAGCGCCTTCGGACAATTCACTCTCATCGCTTTGGAACTTTGGTGGCGCAACCGCCGCAGTTGCAGCAGACGCCACCGCTTTTGGCGACCGATCCATGGGATGGATGTATTCACTCGATAGCGTCTGGTCCTATCCCGGTGACGATGCGGCAAACATTGCCTGGTCTCGGGATGGCTGGTCCAATTCGGAACGATTTGGCCATCATGGGCGTGCCTACCTGAATTTTCCGGGACATGGTGAGGACAACGCGGCGTTGACGCGGACAAGTTTCGGTCCGAACTATCAACGGCTTGTCGGGATAAAGACCAGATATGATCCGAAAAACCGGTTCCGCTTCAATCAGAATATCGCACCGGAGGCGTAGAGCATGTCTGGCTTTGATTGAACCACTCTGTTGGTGATCCAGTGAGTCGATCCGCCCGGAACGCGGGTCAGAGCCTTCGACATGCACCGGGTTGAACCGCCCCGGGATTGTCGAAGGCTCGTTACACCGGACGTTATCCTGCCGTGTATTGCGGCGTTGAGGCCAGGAATTCACCGTAAGCATCAGCATTTGGAAACGAGAACTGCTCGGCCAGCGGGTTTGACCTTTTGGCCTTTCTCGCACCCATATCCGCCAGCAATTCATCGAAATGCTTGAAGTGAAACGGCGCCGAGCACAGCCCACCGTAGACCTGGGCGGAGGGGCGTTCGTTACGGCGCCAGTTCAGTATCATCTCGATATTGCTCCGCATCTCCGCATCGCTCGGTTGGTTGACCAATTGACCGTCAGCAAAACGCACCAGCCAGGAAGCGATCATCTCGGCTGACAGAATGGTGCAGAAGCTGGAATTGAAACCGACAAAGCCCATGTCCGGCAGGTCCGGATTGACGGCAAGGCGATAGACCCGATACTGCCCATCCTTCGCGACCAGCTTCTCACGATATTCATCCGGCAAGACAGGGACACCGAGCTTCCACCCCACGGCCAGAACCGACACATCACAGCGCAGTTTTTCGCCCGTCGTCAGCATCACACTGTCGCCGACATACTGCTGGTAAGTGCCAAGAATCGTGCGCAGTTTGCCATCTTTCAGCGCCTCGAAGAATCCCGGCGTCACGAGAGGCAAAGAGCAACTGGCCTCTTTCTCGATCGGCATATCGGGCACCATATTCCACTTTTTCAAACCAAGTTGCATCTTCAACATGGTCTCAAGCCCGCGGAAATTGGCCCAGACAATGGGTTTTGTGACCGCAGCAAACAACTTCTTGAGCGGCCCGCGGCCCCAGCTGTTGAACTGCATCTCCTGCGCCCGCATGTACAAAAGCCGCTTGAAGTTTATGCCACCAATGAAATAGGGGATCCGCCAGACATTTTTGCGATAGACCATCGTCACCTGTTCGGCGCCGTGCTGAACCGCGTTCACGGCAATATCGGTCGAAGATTTTGATCCCCCGAGCACGACCACATGTTTGCCCCGGGCGATTTCCGGGTCGGTGTAGTCTGATGAATGCATCACCTGCCCGCCTTGCGCGACGAAATCCTCCTGACCCGCATGGGTGAGTGTGTTCTTGTAGGAAAACTGACCTGTGCACACGGCGACAAAGTCAAAGTCCTGCGTTCGGGTGCTACCGGCGTTTTCCAGCGTCAACGTCCAGCCCGCTTGACCGTCGGCGCGCCGCTGCATGCCCGTCACTTTGGTGTTCAGGTGAAAAAGGCGCCCCAGCTTGTGCTTGTCGGCATAGGAATGCAGATAGGCATGCACCTGCGGGCCCTTGGGCCATTGGGGGTAGTCGTCCGGCATCGCCATATCGGTAAAACGATAGAGCTCTTTGGGTGATTGGGTCTGTACCCCGGGGTAGCTGCGTGACGGTTCCCACACCCCGCCGAAGTCATGACTGCTTTCAAAGCCAATCACCCGGTGGCCACGTTCGTCGAAAGCTTTGGCTGCGGCAAGTCCGGAGACGCCGCCGCCGATCACTGCGACGGTTTTACATTTAACCATGGGTGCGCTCCTCATTCTGCGCCCGGTGGGGGCGGCAGGAAATTCACCTCGTGCTGGGCGGAAAGACGAACCAGTTCCTCGGGATCGGTGACACCGTCCAGAGCCCCGAACAGTTCAAAGATCTTCCGGGAAGGCGATACGCCAAAGACGCAGGTCGCCTCTTTTCCCGACCGGTTGTAAACGCCGTGCGCCAGGCCCATTGGCATGCGAACCATGTCGCCCGGGCCAGCCCTGTTGGCAATGACATTGCCCTCTTCGTATCCGAAATCCACTTCCAGATTGCCTTCGAGAACGTAGATCCATTCATCCTGCATTGGATGAACATGCGGGGGCACAAACGTCTCCGGCGGAACGACGGCGTGCCAGATAAAGGCATTCTCCGACAAAAGTTTGGGGGTATAGGTGTGCCCCACCACATTCCATGCGGTGCCGCCCAGCGCTTCGCTTGAACCGGTAACCCCTTGTCCATTATACATTGTCATCTCCCTGTTCGTTGGCGTGACAGAGGCTAACGCTGACAGGCCAAAGCCGTTATCCGGAATGCGAAATCAAATTCCGCGGCAATTCGGCGCGACGCGCCAAATGTGCTAAGCATGCCTTGGGAGAAACATGTGTAGACATGACAAGAATCGACAAGGCTGCTTTGCCACTGGCGAAGAATTGTCTTTTTCAATCCAGCGACGTGGATGAGGCGCGCGCAATCGTGGCTCGAAAATTCTGCGATCATCGGCTGGAACAGGTCACTGCAACAGGTCATTTCGATGCGGTTCACAACCGGGTCGAAGGTCTGACCACATCGCTCAACATCATCCGTTATGGGGCCGATGTCAAAATCGAACCGGGAGAATTGGGGACATTTTACCTGATTCAGATTCCGCTCGCCGGACATGCGCAAATCAATAATTCCGATGGGGACGTTGACACCGGCCCGGGACTTGGGAGTGTCCTGAATCCCCATCGCCACACGTCGATGCGCTGGCGCGAAGGCTGTTCCCAACTTTTGCTGCAAATTGATGCGGCCTGTCTGAACCGCATTGCAGAGCGCCTTGTTGGCCGCACACTCAACCAACCCGTCACCTTCCAGACAGCGGTCAACCAGAATGCAGAAGATGTGCGCCGTTGGGTACGCAAACTGCGCACCTGTTGTTCCCTGGCCGAGAAGAATGCGATCTATGATCAAGGCAACCTGCACACGCAGGTGCTTGTCGAAGAACAATTGATAGAGAACTTTCTGTTTTGCCAGCCAAACGACATCAGCACGCTGATCGCCGAAGGCTGTTTCCACGCCACCAACGTCCACGTGAAAAGAGCGGTGCAATACATTCGTGACAACCTTGGCGAGCCGATGATGATTGGCAAGATCGCCGAGATGCTGCAAATCTCAACGCGCAGTCTGCAATTGGGATTCAAGGCTGAGCTTGGGCAAACACCGCAGCAATTCCTGCGTGAAACGCGCCTTCGCGAAGCGCGGCACTTGTTGGCAAACGCCTCGTCGGATGAAAGAATTGGTGACATTTGTGAGCGCGTTGGCTTCGCGCACTTCGGGCGCTTTTCCCTTGATTACAAACAACGCTATGGAGAGAGCCCCCATGAAACCCTGCAGAAACAAAGAATAGGGGCGGCGACAACCAGGCAGGCGACCTGATTTCTGTGAGACCGCTGCGCAGGGGCCTGCCCGCACCGAAGGGACGGGGAGATTTACATCTCCGTGACCCAGCCGCGATTTCAAACCTTCCCCTGATACCAAGCCTCATTCCCTGGGGTGATAGACGCAAATCTCCGGCATTGCTGTGCCCGCAGCAAACCTGCATCCCGTGAGCGAACTTCAATGATCTGAACAGGGTTTGGCCTTGCGCCCAATCCACATGACGCGGGCGAAAAGCCTGAAGATTGCAATGGTTTTGCTTGACCAATTCCACTTCAGATCGAAAATGGGGCGCATGAGAATAACGCGATCAGACATCTCCCGGGTGATTGACGACCCCGCCTATTACAAACGCGGCGTTGCCTATTTTTCCAGAGGAAAGGTTTCGGCCTTTCAGTGGGAAGCAGAAGACCGGATTGTCGGACGCGTTTCCGGGTCCGGAGGGCGGATCTATTCGGTTGACGTGACGCTGCGCAGTGGATCCAATGGCCACCTGTCGCATGTTCATGGGCATTGCGCATGCCCGGTCGGGTTCAATTGCAAACATGTGGTGGCAATCCTGCTGGAAGCAGCACGGCGATCTGTCGATGCGCCCACGGAGCCTGCGGCAACCCAAAATCACAATGGTGCCCAATTCGAGACGCAGTCCGAGGAACAGTCTGGGGCGAAGCTGCCCGTTCCGGTGAGCGCCTGGCTTGACCGGTTCAGCACCCGGAGGCGTCGTCCTCAACCGGGAAAACGCCAAAAAAATCCACCGATCAAGTGTTTTACGTCTTTCGGCGCAGTCGGATGGGGCTGGCAGAGATAACGCCTTACAAAGCCTATGTGAAGAAAGACGGCAACATCGGGAAAAACTTTCAGGAACTGGCAGGCTACCATGACCTTTCCCGCACGCTTTCAGGCGCGACAATGGAAGATGCCATTATACTTGCACAGTTGCGATTTCTTTCCACCAACACCTATCCGGCGGCATTCGACTGGCCGCAGGGCGAGAGGCTTGTTGCGCTGCTTCAACAGATCCTTGCGACAGGTCGCGCCAGAGCGGAAACGATCCACGGCCCGACGTTGGCGTGGACTGAACCGAGGCCTGTTGCATTCCAGTGGCGCATTGACGCTCAGGGTAACCAGACGCTCGTCACCCATGATCCGGATGGACATCGGCTGCTTCTCCTGCCCTTTCCGGACCCCGTCTTCATGGACACGGAAAGCGGCGCCATGGGGCTTGTAAAATCCGATATGCCCGCCAATACGATGCTTGCCCTGGCTGCCGCGCCCACCGTTCCCGCAGAGGCGGTTGCCAGGGTGTCGCAAATTCTGACAGCGCATGCCGATGCCATTCCAAAGCCAAAGCCCGTTGACGTTCGCGAAATCACCGATCTGCAGCCTTCCATGAAACTCACATTATTCGGACATAAACGGCTGGAACAGCCCTTTGCCTATTTAGGGCGTGGAATGGCGATGCGGCAGGAGGTTATCTACCCCTGTATACGCGCTCAGATAACCTATGGCGAGATCGAGACTTCCCTGGCGCCCGGTAGCGGGGATGACATCCGTCATCGCAACAAGGGCCAGATCCGCATCATTCGACGCAATTTTAAAGCGGAGAGGCGCCTTGCTGAGCAGCTTGAAATCATCACGGATGAATTCGAAGGCTATCATCCCGAACTTCCGGACATACCCGGGCGTGTTCCTGACGCCATGAAGGCGGTCAGCATCATCCTGCCCGGGATCTCCCCGGAAGATCCGGAGAGCCGTTCCTGTGTACTGGATTTCATGGCCGAAGGATTTTCCCCGACTCCGCGCATTTGGCTTCACAATCGAGATCGATGAAAGCTGGCCCGTCCATATTTACAAAGGTGATGCCCGTTTCCAGACAATGGTTGAACCTTCCGGGCAGGATTGGTTCGCGCTGAGCCTGCAACTTGATATTGACGGAACCGCGCTGGATGTGACGCCAACAATCATGCAGATCATCGCCTCTTTGCCGCTGGATGAATTTGGCGAATTGCCCAGGGGGTTTGATCTGGAAAACCACCTGAAAGATGTCGTCCTGTATCCCTTTATGCCGAATGGAACTTTGGTGCCGGTTTCCGGCGAAAAACTGACCGGTTTGTCGAGGCATTTCTTGAAATCCAGGAAATGACGCGCTTTCATCAGGCAGAGGCAGGGCGCGCCCGGCAATTGGCCGAGGCGCTGGAAGGGTGTGGCGCACCATGGCGGGGCGGCCTTGAACTGCTGGAGTTTGGCAAACGTCTGCAGGATCTGGCGACAATTGGTGATGACATTCCCCCCACGAGCCTGAAGGCCGCGCTTCGCCCCTATCAGCGGATCGGCTACGGATGGCTCAAGGCCTTGAGCGATATCGGGTTCGGCGGCATTCTTGCCGATGATATGGGGCTTGGCAAGACGGTTCAAACCCTCGCCTTGCTGGCCCATCGCCATCTTGAAAAAGAAACAGATCGCCCCAGCCTGCTGGTGGTCCCGACAAGCCTGATCGCCAATTGGCAATCCGAAGCCAGGCGCTTTGCCCCGGACCTGAAGCTGCTGACCCTGCACGGGCCCGATCGGCGCCAGCAATTTGACCGGATCCCGGATGCACATCTTGTGATCACCACCTATCCGCTGATCAATCGTGACGGTGAGCAATTGTTTGCTCATGATTTTGATCTGGCGATTCTGGACGAGGCTCAGGCTGTCAAAAACCCTGCCTCCAGCGTGGCAAAACGCATTCGGGATATCAAGGCGCGGCAACGCATTGCGCTCACCGGCACGCCGGTAGAAAACAATCTGACTGAACTGTGGGCGCTCTATGATTGGCTCATACCCGGATTTTTGGGGGATCGGAAAAGCTTTGCCGCCGAATATCGCAAACCCATCGAACAATATGGGGATCAGGTGCAACAGCGGCTGTTGTCAAACCGGGTCAAACCCTTCCTCTTGCGCCGCACAAAGGATGAGGTCGCCGAGGATCTGCCGCCAAAAACAATCATCGACGAAACCATTGCCCTTACCGGCAAACAGGCCGCCCTCTATGAAAGCGTACGCGGAGCCATGGATGAGCGCGTGCGCGAAGCGCTGTCGAAAAAGGGCCTGGCCGGCTCACGCATAACCGTGCTGGACGCTCTGCTGAAGCTGCGGCAGGTCTGTTGTGATCCAAAGCTGGTCAAACTGGAGGCCGCCGCCCAGGTGAAGGAGAGCGCAAAATTTTCCCGCCTCATGGAAATCCTGCAGGAACTGATGAGCGAGGGACGAATGGTTCTGGTTTTCTCACAATTCGTCGAAATGCTTCTGTTGATCGAGGCCGAAGTCCAGTCACGCGGTTGGTCCTACGCGATGCTGCACGGCCAGACGCGGGATCGTCCAGCCGAGATCGACAGGTTCCAATCCGGCGACGCTCAGATTTTCCTGATCAGCCTCAAGGCAGGCGGCACAGGCCTGAACCTGACCGCCGCTGATACGGTCATTCTGTATGACCCCTGGTGGAACCCTGCGGTAGAGCGCCAGGCCATGGACCGCGCCCACCGTATCGGGCAGGACAAGCTGGTCTTTGTCCACCGCCTCTACACCTCCGGAACAGTCGAAAGCGCCATTCAGGACATGCAGGCGCGCAAACAGGCATTGGCAGATGCTCTGTTTGAAGGCGCCAGCGGCGGACCAATGGGATTGACCGAAGATGATTTGACGGCGCTTTTCAGCAGCAGTGTCTGATCAGCAAAGAAAACAAGTGATCATGAAGCACTCTATCGCCAGTCAGACAGGAAGCTGGCGGTCCCGATCAATCGCAGGGGCTTCGGCAGAAAGTGGCAGCTTGAGCGCGAAAACCGTTGTGCCGTCCCGGCTCGTCACATCGATGCGGCCTTGGTGAGAAAGCGCAATGGATGAGGCGATGAAAAGCCCCAGCCCCAATCCTTCGCTTTTTGCCTTGCGACCGCGCCGGAACGGGCGGAACAGATCGCCTTTGATGTCTTCAGGGATTGGCTTGCCCCGGTTCGAAACTGCAATCGCCAGTTCGCTTTGCTGGTGCATTGCCTGTACCCGTATCACAGTGCCGGGCGTCCCATGATTGATGGCGTTTGAAAGCATATTTGAAACGGCCTGAGCAATGCGGGAAGCGTCGCAGGTGACTGGCTGATTGAAGGACAGTTCAAGTATAATCTCGCGGTCCGGCGCCGCTATCCTGATTTCCTCAACCACCTGCGTAATGGCTTCGGCCAGCGGCGCGTTGGGTGTCGCGGAAATACGAATACCGCCGCCCAGACGGGACTTTGCATGCATCATGATATTATCGATCAACTCGTTCATCCTGTGCAACGAGGCGTGCATGAGCGGCAGTATCATCTCGCTTCCGCCCGTTTGAGACTGTTTCTCAAGCTGGCGAAGACCGGCGCCGAAAGCAGCAACGGGGTTGCGCAGATCATGGCCCAGAACGGCTACAAACTCCTCCTGAATTTGCGCCAACTCCCGCTCCTTTTTGATCAGAAGCTCCTGCGCCGCCAATTGCGCCTCGCTCTCGAGGCTCTGGCTGATGACGTTGGCGAACATCTCCAGCATGGCGACAGCACGCGGATGTTTGACCTCCCGCGGTTCGGTATCAATGGCGCACAGCGTGCCAAAGAAGCTGCCATCGCGGCGGTAAATCGGAATGGAGGCATAACTGACGATCCCAAAATTTGCCGCGATGGGATGGGCACGATAAACATCATCCGTCGCGACATCGTTGAACATCACGTGTTGACCCGTTGCGCGCACGGACTGGCAGAAGGTGGACTGGATTTCGATCTCGTCGCCCTCGGCGAGCCCGAAACCGACCTCGTCAACAGTCCGGCACGCGACCCAACGATCGGCTGTTACCCGTGCAACAGCGGCAAAACGCATGTTGGTCGCCAGCATGATCGTTTCGAGGATTGTTCCGAGAAGTTCGCTGCCGGACAGGATTTCGATATCCGCCTGGAAATCGTGTTTCCCCGACAGATAGGCTGCATGATCCTGAATAAGGGCGCGCTGAGGCGTTTCTTCGTGCGTCAATTGCATTTCTCCATTGGCGTATTGACAGCATCCGCATGCTGAAAAGCAGCCAAAAGGCTAAGAGGCCGTTGTTCCAGGGATGTGAGGAAAAACGTCCGGCGCGTATAGCGCATATTGGATTGGTTGCAAAGCGGCTGCTCGCCGGTTTCCGGGAACGCGCAGCTCTGCACCCGCACCCCATCAAACGGCCCATTCAAAGACATAGCCGGCGGCAAGTGAGCCTGTGACGGCGAGCGCCAGATAGAGCAGGAAGGGTTTGAGCCTCAGAACCGGAAAAATCGCCATGGCGCCCCAGATGCTGACGACGCCGCCGGAAACAAGGAACGCCATGGCCGCGCCGGGTGACATGCCGTGGTCCATCAGGCCGCGGGTCAGCGGCAGCGCCGCGTAGCCATCCAGATAGGCCGGCGCGCCGACAAAGACCGCGAAAGGGATCGCCCACCAGACATCCGCACCCACATAGGCTGACAGGGCTTCGGGTTGCAGCAGGGCATTGAGCATATATTCCGCCGCAAAGGCCGGGATGAGACAGATCAGAATAAGCCGCGTCGTGGTGGCAAAATTCTGACGAAAGATGCCCCGCCGCGCAGCACCTTTCCAGATCCGCGCATCGAAAGGCAGGGGCGCGCCGCAATTGCCCTGCGACAGGCGACCGACAAGCGCGTTGTGACGCAGCGGCACCCGCACCCAGGGCTGGGCGGATACCAGCGCGGTGATCGCGCCACCCCACAGGCCAAGGCCAAAGGCGGCCATCGTCTTGCCGGCAGCAAAGCCAAATCCAAGCGTCGCCGCCGTGGTCGCCAGCATGGCCGGATCGGTGATCGGTGAAGACAGCCAGAAGGCCATGATCGGCGCCAGCGGTATTCCCGCGCCCAGCAGCCCGGCCATCAAGGGCAGAACCGTCACACCGCAGACTGGTGTGATCGCACCGATAAGCGAAGCCAGAACGATCGCGGGAACCATCCGTCCCTGAAAGGCCCGGGCAATCGGCGCGTCTGCCCCGCTGGCCATGATCCATGCAGCCAGAAGAATACCCACAAGGACAAGAGGCGCCACCGAGACCAGCCCCATGGCGACAAATTGCACCATCTCCCAGGCCGGGCCGGGCCAGATCGCGGCCCCGGCAATCGCCAGGCCAAGCGCGGCGGTCATCAGCAATGGCTTGAAACGGAATCCGCTGCCGCTTTGTGTTTGATCCGACAATTCCGACCTCCTGTGGATGCTGCTTTGAAAATGGCGCATTCTCTGGCATAAGTGAAACGGGTTATTCGGCATTCAGCCATGAGGTTTTTCAATGGATCAATTGAACAGCGACCTGCTGCGCACCTTTCTGGCCGTGGCCGATGCGGGCAGTGTTACCGAAGGCGCCGCGCGCATTCACAGGTCACAATCTGCCGCAAGCCTGCAGATCCGCAAACTGGAAGATGTGCTGGGCCAGCCGATCTTTGAACGGCACGGGCGCGGCGTTGTGCTGAGTGCGGCGGGTGAGCGCCTGCTGCCGGTGGCGCGTGATGTCACCGGAAGGCTGGATGCGGCGCTGCGCGACCTGACTGCGGATGATCTGCATGGCACCCTGCGTCTCGGCATCCCGGACGACCAGAGCAAGGAGGTGCTGTCGCGCATCGTCGGCGCTTTTGCGCAATCCCATCCGCTGGTTGATCTGGATGTCACCTGCGCGCTCGGCGCCGGGTTTCCGGAGGCGCTTGCCGCAAGCCGCCTCGATCTGGCCATCTACGAAGTGGCGCAACCGCAGCAGGGGCTTGATGTGCTGCGCCGTGAGCGCACCTGCTGGATGGTGTCGCGCCACCACGACCTGATGGCTCGCGATCCCCTTCCCGTTGCCCTGTTCGACCGGGATTGCTGGTGGCGTGATGTCGCCCTTGAGGCGCTACGCAAGACGCAGCGTCCCTATCGGATTGTCTATTCCAGCCAAAGCGTTGCAGGCGTGGCCGCAGCCCTGGAATCGGGCATCGCCATCGGCCTGCTGGGCGAAACAAGCATGAGCCCGAATTTGCGGCAACTTGGGCCCCAGGACGGTTTTGACAAAATGCCGGTCTCCAGCCTCGTGCTGGGCCTGCGCCCCGACGCCGCCACACCACCGATCCTGGCCATGAAAGCCGCGATCCATAGGGCCTTTGAAGGCGCGTGATCAGCGGGCACGGATGTACGGTGCCAGATTGCTTTACCTCTCATCATTCAAGCGGGTGCATCCTGGCCAAGCCGTAAACCTGTCCTGCGGCGGTCCATGAGACGGGCTTGCTCCTCTGTCTCGAACACCCGATCTCAACCCTTGCCGCGCACCTCCGCGAGACGCGTTTCTCCAGCCGCCAGGCGCGCCAGCAGATCGACATGCACGTCCAGCGCATCGATCACCCTGTAGCCCGGATCCTGCCCGTTGAACGCCAGGTTCAGGTCGGTGCCGGCAAGGACAATGGCTTCGGCGCCTTGCTCCTCCACCATCCGCCGACCGGCGTCCAGAAGCTTCTGGCGCTGGGAAGGGGTGCAATGGCCAGCAACGGCGACCTCCAGATAGCTCTGCGCGAGCGCCTCGATGTCATCGTCCAACACGACGGCTTGCGTTCGGGCAAGCTGGCCGTAAAGGCGGGTGCGCATGACCACGCGCGTTCCCAGAAGACCGACGCGCCGCAGGCCCTGGCTGACGAAATAGCTGTCGAGCGGGGCAACGCCGGACACCAGTGGCAGCGGCGACAGGGCCTCAAGCTCCTCGAAACAATAATGCGCGCCAAGCGATGTCAGCGCAGCCACCTGCGCCCCGGCAGCCTTGAGTTCGCCCACCTGTTGCGCGAAAATCTCGGCCTGCGGCTGGCGCAGGTCGGCAAGATTGTTGGCAATCAGCGTCTGGATGTCCCCATGCGACAGGGTCATGCGCAGGGGTGCGCCCTTCGCCTCCATCGCCGCGACAAGACGCTGATAATAGACGACGCTGGCTGCAACCCCGATTCCGCCGATAAGTCCGATATGCATTTACCCCTCCGATATGTCCTGACATGCTCCCAGCACCCGTAACCATGCGCCCGCAAGCCCCATAGGGCCACTGTCGAACGTCTTGCCGAATGCCTGTGCGACACGAATGGACAGCATAGCGCAATCATGGCCGCACTGCATCTGCCATGATCTGCGCAGCAGCATTCCCATCTTTTCGTTTGTTGTTTGACAGCGATCAAATTTTGGCCACCTAAAACCGCTAAATGTCAGAGGATATACACGTAGGGGCGCAGGCAGGGCACAAGGGAAGCCGCCAGCACGTCTTGTGAGGTCTCGCAGTCAGTAAAAGGCGCATTGTCCAATGAATGAATTATTCGAACGTGCCATGATGGCGCCCGAGACGGCTTTTGAGACACCCGAGGCGGTGATCAGTTCACCCGCGCTGACAGTCGATCAGAAGATCGAGGTTCTGCGTCGTTGGGAATATAACGCATCCGAGGAAGCGGTCGCGCTTGAAGAAGGCATGCCGGGAGAAGAGACCGGTTTGTTGCGTGACATATTGATCGCACTCGGCGAGCTGACAGGACCGCTCGACCTCGACCATACCGGACCTTCCAAACAGCACGGTCTGCCGCGCGAGGCGATCACCAATCCGCACCCAGACAGGAACAAGGACAGCTAGCAATATCCGGATCGTCGCCCCCAAAACCCTCTAGCTGCGCGAAAAAACATAATCCGTTTCCTGCACAAGCGTCTCGCCGGGCCGCAGGACCGCGCTTGGAAAATGCGCATGGTTGGGGGAATCCGGCCAGACCTGGCTTTCAAGACAGAAACCCGCATGGGCGCCATAGGGCTGCCCCATCAGTCCCGGCACCGGCACGGCAATGCTGCCCCCGGTGTAGAACTGCAGGCCCGGTTCTCCCGTCCACACATTCATGGTCACGCCGGAACGCGGGCTGCGCACCAGCGCCACAGGCCGTTTTTCCACCCGCCGGTCAGACAGGCAGAAATTGTGGTCATACCCCATCGGCGATTGCGCAACCATGGGGCGCATTTCGCTGAATTCGAAGTCCGTTCCTCTAACAGGTCGCACCTCGCCGGTCGGGATCAATTCCGCATCAACCGGCAGGTAATGATCAGCCGCCACAAAGATGTCATGATAAAGGATGTCCTCATCGCCATCCAGGTTGAAATAGCTGTGGTGGGCCATGTTGCACAGGGTCGGTTTGTCGGTCTCGGCCTCATGGACAAGGCTCAGAACGCCGTCCGACTTCAAGCGATAGGTGCAGGCTGCCCTGCAGCGTCCCGGATAGCCCATATGCCCGTCCGGATCATCGAGCTCGAAGCGCACGAAGTCCGTGCCGAGATCGGCGATCTGCCAGACCTGGCTGGCGAAGCCATCAGACCCGCCATGCAGGTGGTGCTTGCCCTTCTCGTTGCGATCAAGCTGGTAGGTTGCGCCGTCCAGTTCAAAGCGGCCACCGGCAATGCGATTGGCATACCGTCCGGGCGTTGCGCCGAAATAGGATGAATGGGCCAAATAGGGGTCAAATTCCGCAAAGCCCAGAACCAGGGGCGCCTGGAAACCATCCATCCGCAGATCCTGAAGGGCCGCGCCCCAACTCATCACATGCGCCGTCAAACCGCCGCCTGTCAGCTTGACGCGGTGGACATCCGTGCCCTGCGATGTCCTGCCGAACAATTCCTTGGTCACCTTCATGCAACACCCCCGTTTTCTTGCAGATATGTGTTCTTGCCGATTATCTTCATGCAAACCGCGCGCCATTCAACCCGGCCGCGCCGAACAATATCACCCTCAGCGGGACAATTCCCTTGTCGCCGCATCCAGCCCGGACAGCGTCAAGGGGAACATCCGGTCGGCAAAGATCTGCTTGATCAGGCCGATGGAATGGGTGTAGCCCCAGTTCTTTTCCTGCGTCGGATTGATCCAGACAGCCCTGGAAAAATGATCCAGCACGCGGCCCAGCCAGACCTGACCGGCTTCCTCGTTCCAATGTTCGACGGCACCGCCCGGATAGACGATCTCATAGGGACTCATCGAGGCATCGCCGACGAAGATCACCCGGTAATCGGAGCCGTAGGTGCGCAACACATCATAGGTCGACAGGACCTCGCTGCGTCGCCGGCTATTGTCCTTCCAGACGCCCTCATAGAGGCAATTGTGGAAATAATAATATTCAAGCTGCTTGAATTCCATCCGCGCGGCGGAAAACAATTCCTCGACCACCTTGATGTGATCATCCATGGAACCGCCGACATCGAAGAACATCAAAAGCTTCAGGGCATTGCGTCTTTCGGGCCGGGTCTGAACGTCGAGGTAGCCGTGTTCGGCTGTCGAGCGAATGGTGCCCGACAGGTCAAATTCCTCGTCAGCGCCCGAACGGATCCAGCGCCGCAGCCGTTTAAGCGCCACCTTGATATTGCGTGTGCCCAGTTCAACGGAATCGTCAAAATTGCGGAATTCGCGTTTGTCCCAGACCTTCACGGCCCGGCGATGGCGGCTTTCATCCTGGCCAATGCGGATGCCCTCGGGATTGTAGCCATAGGCGCCAAAGGGTGAGGTCCCGGCCGTGCCGATCCATTTGCTGCCGCCCTGATGCCTGCCCTTTTGTTCTTCCAGACGCTTTTTCAGCGTCTCCATCAGCTTGTCGAAGCCGCCAAGGCTTTCAACCAGCTTCTTTTCTTCCTCGCTCAGATGTTTTTCCGCCAGCCTTTTCAGCCATTCCTCAGGCAATTCAGTGACCTCGGCGCCGGCCTCGCCGGAGACGGCCTCGACACCGCGAAAGGCATGGGCAAAGACCTGGTCGAACCGGTCGATATAGCGTTCATCCTTGATCAGCGCCGCTCTGGCCAGATAGTAGAAACCCTCCACATCATAATTGACCAATTGCGCATCCATGCCTTCCAGCAGGGTCAGATATTCGCGCAGCGAGACCGGAAGCTTTGCGGCTTTCAGTTCGAGGAAAAAGGGTAGGAACATCCGTTGCGCCCTTTCATCTTGCGGTAAATGGTTCGCCAGGCAGTCAAACCAAAACCCATTGTCACAATCTTACGTTTGTGCGCGCACATATTTGATGAACCGCGTCTTTTCGGCAACACGATCATAGAGATGCCGCGCCGTTTCGTTGAAATCCTGCGTGAGCCAGTAAACCGAGGGGCAACCAGCCTCGTCTGCCCGGCGATAGACAGCCTCGATCAACGCGCGTCCCACACCGGTCCCGCGGACCTGCGGATCTGCATAGAGATCCTGAAGATAACAGACATTTTCGATACGCCAGCAATGGCGATGAAAAAGAAAATGGACCAGCCCGGTCAAGTGACCATCCTGCTCGGCGACAAGGGCGCAATATTCGTTGTCAGCGCCCGACAGCAGCCGCTCAAAAGTTGTCTGATAGACATCTTCACCCACGCTGGTCTCGTAAAAGGCAAGATAATCACCCCAAAGACGCCGCCATTGCACCGCGTCCGCCTTTGCCAGCGGTCTGATCAATGGGCCTGTCATGACACGGCCCCTGGCAACTTGCGATCGTTGCCGATATCGTTCAGGTCAAAACAGGTCGTCTGGTAAATCGTGTTGATCCAGTTTCCGAACAGCAGATGGGCATGGCTGCGCCAGCGGTTCAGGGGTTTGCGCGTCGGATCGTCATCGGGGAAATAATTATGCGGAATCTCGATGGCTTTGCCCTGGCTGACATCGCGCTGATATTCCTCTCCGAGCGAGAATGAATCATACTCGATATGATTGAAAATATACAGCCGGTTGCACAATTCCTCATGCACGAAACACACGCCCGTCTCGTCGGATTTCATCAGCACTTCGAGGCCGGAAGCCGGGTCAATATCCTTGTCGCGGATTTCGGTCCAGCGGGAAACCGGAATCTGGAAATCATCGGAAAACCCGTTCAGATAGGGCGATGAGGGTCTCAGGATGTGGTGCCGGTAAACGCCAAAAGCCTTCTTGTCCAAGGTGTATTTGGGCACCCCGTGGAAATGATGAATGGCGGCCATCGCGCCCCAGCAGATGTTGAAGCTGGAATGCACATTGGTCGTCGTCCAGTCCAGAATCTGGGTCATCTTGTCCCAATAGGCCACCTCTTCGAAATCCAGCAGTTCGATCGGCGCACCGGTGATGATGAAGCCGTCAAACTTGCGGTGCTGAACCTCTTCCCAGGTGTCATAGAAGGCCAGCAGATGTTCTTCGGAGGTGTTTTTTGCCTTGTGCTCGCCAATGCGCACCAGCGACAGTTCCACCTGCAGCGGCGTTGCGCCGATCAGCCGGGCAATCTGCACCTCCGTGCGGATCTTGTCCGGCATCAGATTGAGCAGGCCAATCTGCAGGGGACGGATATCCTGCCGGATTGCAGCCGAATCCGTCATGATCGTCACACCCTCCTTTTCGAGGGTCTTTCGGGCCGGCAACTGGTCAGGGATCTTGATGGGCATGGGATTATTGACTGCTTGTGTCGCGTTTCACAAATACGCGTGGAAAGTTGAAAAGGAGCGATCGATCGGCATCAGCCACCGTTGCGCCGCGCCATGAAGGCCAGCCTTTCGAACAGATGCACATCCTGCTCGTTCTTGAGCAAGGCGCCGTGCAATTTGGGCAATGCATTGTTGGCATTGCCGCGCAGGTCGGCAGGATCGACATCATCGGAAACCAGCAGACGGATCCAGTCGAGCGCTTCCGATGTCGAGGGCTTCTTCTTCAGACCCGCAACATCGCGCACTTCGTAAAACTGTGTCAGCGCCGCGCGCACCAGATCCTGCTTGATGCCCGGATAATGCACATCGACGATCCGCTGCAGGGTCTCCAGGTCGGGGAACTTGATGAAGTGAAAGAAACACCGGCGCAGGAATGCGTCAGGCAGTTCCTTTTCATTGTTCGAGGTGATGATGACGACGGGCCGCTGAATGGCCTTCACGGTTTCGCCGGTCTCATAGACAAAGAACTCCATCTTGTCGAGTTCCTGCAACAGGTCGTTGGGAAACTCGATATCGGCCTTGTCGATCTCGTCGATCAGCAGCACGACCTTCTTGTCGGACGCAAAGGCCTCCCACAATTTGCCGCGCTTGATGTAATTGGCCACATCATTGACGCGTCCGTCGCCAAGCTGGCTGTCACGCAGCCGCGAGACGGCATCATATTCGTAAAGCCCCTGCTGCGCCTTGGTGGTGGATTTGATGTGCCACTCGAACAATTCGAGGCCAAGCGCTTCGGCAACCTGTTTGGCAAGCTCTGTCTTGCCCGTGCCGGGCTCTCCCTTGACCAGCAGAGGCCGCTCCAGGGTGATGGCGGCATTGACCGCAACCGTCAGATCTTTTTCCGCAATATAGGCTTTTGTACCTTCAAACCGCATGTTTTCCATCTTTCGCAAATTTTTTTCGGACCCTACAGCGGATTGCCATCAAATAGAACCATGTGATGACGGAAAACCGCCGGGTCAATACCCGCTACAAGTGCGTCTTCAATCGCTGCTTTCAAGCGTTTCGCGCAGCATTTCCAGTTCCAGCCATTCTTCTTCCATTTTCGCCAGCTTTTCGCGCAGGCCCGCCAGGTCTGCAGCTGTCCTGTTGAAACCTTCCGGGTCACGGGCAAAAAACTTCAGATCCGCCAGTTTTTTCTCCAGCGCTTCGGCCTTGCTTTCCGATTCGCTGATCTTCCCCGGCAGGCTCTCCAGTGCAAATTTCTGCTTGTAGGACAATTTGCTCTTTTGCTCCGCAGGCTTTGCAGACTGCGTCTTGGCCGAGGTTTTTTCGCGCGCCTGCTTTGCGGCAATGGTCGCCTGCCCGCGTTGCGCCAGCATGTCCGTATAGCCACCGGCATAAAGCAGCCAGTGACCATCGGGTGCTGCGGAATTGGCCGGAGCGATGGTGGAGGTTACCGTGCGGTCGAGAAAGTCTCGGTCATGGCTGACCAGAATGACGGTTCCGGCAAAGCCTGCAACAATCTCCTGCAACAGGTCCAGCGTTTCCATGTCGAGATCATTGGTCGGCTCATCAAGGATGATCAGATTGGCAGGTTTTGCCAGATTGCGCGCCAGGATCAGCCGCGCCCGTTCACCGCCGGACAAATCTCGGATGGGCGTGCGTGCCTGTTCGGGCTGAAACAGAAAGTCCTTCATATAGCCGGTGACATGGCGCTGCTCGCCATTGACCAGCAGGGTGCTGCCGCGCCCGTCGGTCAGAAAATCTTCCAGGGTTCTGTTCAGATCGAGATCATCGCGTTTTTGATCAAGCGTCGCGATTTCCAGATTGGCGCCCAGACGGACGGTGCCGCTGTCGGGCTCAATCTGCCCGGTCAGCATCTTCAGGAGCGTTGTCTTGCCGGCGCCATTGGGTCCCACCAGACCGATGCGGTCACCGCGGTGAATGCGGATGGAGAAATCCTCGACTATTCCCCGGTCCCCATAGGATTTGCCAATGCCTTCGGCCTCGATGACAAGCTTGCCCGATTCACGGATTTGCGACGCGGTCACCTCGATGGAACCGGTGGGACGCTTGTGATCGCGAAAGCGCGACCGCATGTCATAGAGTTCCGAAAGGCGGCGCACATTGCGCTTTCGGCGCGCCGTGACGCCATAGCGCAGCCAATGTTCTTCGCGCTGGACAGCACGGCCCAGCTTGTGCTGTTCAATTTCCTCTTCCTCGAGAACCCGGTCACGCCAGGCCTCGAACCCGCCAAAACCTTCATTCAACCGGCGCGCCACACCGCGATCCAGCCAGATGGTCGACCGCGATACATTCTCCAGAAAACGCCGGTCATGGGAGATCACCACAAGGGCGCCCCGGGTGCGCTTCAGTTCGTTTTCGAGCCATTCAATGGTTGGCAGGTCGAGATGGTTCGTCGGCTCATCAAGCAGCAGGACATCCGGTTGCGGAGCAAGCACCCGCACCAGGGCTGCGCGGCGCGCCTCTCCGCCCGACAATTGCTGCGGATCTTCCTCACCTGTCAGTCCGAGGTTCTCCAGCAGATAGGTCACTCTGTGGGCATCATCGCCCGGCCCCATGCCGGCTTCCGCATAGGCCTGGACTGTTGAAAAGCCCTCAAAATCCGGTGCCTGTTCCAGATAACGGACGGTTGCGGAAGGATGTTTGAAGATCTCACCCGATTGCGCTTCAACGATACCGGCGGCAATTTTCATCAGGGTCGATTTTCCGGACCCGTTGCGCCCGACGAGGCAGATCCGGTCATCCGGTTCCACCTGCAGGTCAACATCTGCCAGCAGCGGTGTGCCGCCAAAGGTCAATGCGATATGATCGAGTTTGAGAATCGGCGGAGCCATATTTACCTGCCTGATTGATCGAATGGACGTGACAGCAACAGGGCCGACCCGGACTTCAATGATATGGTGACCGGACCTTCAGCCACATTGGAAAGTGTGCGCGACGATCCGAATTCCAGTTCGAAAGCCTGCAATTCATAACGGGCGCCCGTGATGTGCAAACCGGAAACATCCGCAAAATTCAAGATTGAAAAAAGCGACGATGGCGGCAGATCAAAGGTGCGGCTGCCGGTCAAGAGCGGCCAGGCCTCTTCTGCTCCCGACGTCAGCAGAACATCAATGCCTCGCTGGCTGAGGGCGCAGGCGAATGTCATGTGCATGAAGGCATGATCGCTGCGTTCGCCGCCCAGGGCGCCGGCCATGATGATCCGTTCGGCGCCAAGCGCCAGGGCCTCTTCCACGGCAATCTCGCCATCGGTCAGATTCTTGGCCGCCGGATAGGGCTTGCGACGCGTATCCGGCCAGGCCTCGATGAGTTGCTCCGGCGAGGAATCAAAATCACCCACCCAAAGCTCCGGCGCGACCGAAAGCATCTGCGCATGGCGCATGCCGCCATCAGCCGCAATCACCCGCGCCCCGGCGATCTGCTGCACCAGGCGTTCGGTTTTGTCGAGATTCCCGCCAAGCAGGATCAAAAATGTGTTCTGTCTGATCATCTTGCGATGCACATAGCAGCTTTTCAGGCACTTGCCAGCGCCGATAACGCATATTAAGACGGTACTTGCTCTAACGGGGTGCCGGCCATTTGTGGTCTGCTGAGAGGCTTTGCCAACCCGAAGAACCTGATCCGGCTCATACCGGCGGAGGGATTAGACGCCATAAGCGGCTTTTTCCTTTTCTTTCAATCACAGGAGGCGCTTATGCCCATGAAATCTCTATTCCATTCCATCACCCTTGCTGCAGCCCTGCTGACGGCCTCGTCGCTTTTGACCCACCCGATGGCGGCTGACCGGGAGTTGACGGTCTACACCTATGACAGCTTCGTTTCGGACTGGGGTCCGGGCCCCCTTGTCAAAACCGCTTTTGAAGAACAGTGCGACTGCACCTTGAACTGGGTTGGCATTGCCGATGGTGTGGCCTTGCTCAACCGCCTGAAGCTCGAAGGCGCCAGCACCAAGGCCGATATCGTGCTCGGACTGGACACCAATCTGGTCACGGAAGCCAAGAAGACCGGCCTGTTTGCCAAAAGCGGCACAGACCTGACACCGGTTGCCGTGCCTGGTGGCTGGAGCGACGACATTTTCGTCCCCTACGACTTCGGGTATTTTGCGGTCGTCTATGACACCGAGGCACTGGCCACGCCGCCAGCCAGCCTGAAAGAACTGGTGGAAGGCGACCCCGAAACCAAAATCGCCATTCAGGATCCGCGCACCTCGACACCGGGCCTTGGCCTGCTTCTGTGGATCAGGTCCGTCTATGGTGACGAGGCGCCCGCGGCCTGGAAAAAACTCCAGAAAAGGGTCCTGACAGTGACCCCCGGCTGGTCCGAGGCCTATGGGCTGTTTACCGCCGGCGAAGTGCCGATGGTGCTTTCCTACACCACGTCGCCCGCCTACCACATGGTTGCCGAAGACACCGACCGCTATCAGGCCGCATCCTTCGAAGAGGGCCATTACCTGCAGATTGAAGTGGCCGCCATGCTGAAATCGGCCAGGGACAAGGACCTGGCCCGGGAATTTCTGACATTCATGACCGGACCGGGCTTTCAAAACGCCATTCCGACAACCAACTGGATGTTCCCGGCCGGCAAGACAACCGAGCCTTTGCCGGCGGCATTTTCCGAACTGGTCACGCCATCAAAAACCCTGCTCTATACGCCCGATGAAGTGGCCCGTAACCGCAAGGCATGGATTGACGAGTGGCTTGCCGTCATGAGCCGGTAAAAACCGATGCTGACCCGGCGGCAGACCGTCACGAGCCTTGCCGCCGGCTATGGTGTGCTGGCCGGCATGGCTCTGGTGATTGGCGCGGCTGTCATTGCCCTGCTGATTGCGGCGGCGGACCTGTCGGTCGATGATACCGGGTTCTTCAACATCTATGTGTGGCGGGTCACCCGCTTCACCCTGCTGCAGGCGGTGCTTTCAACAGCGCTGTCTGTGGCGCTCGCCATACCGCTGGCGCGGACCCTGGCGCGGCGACAGTCATTTTTCGGGCGCAAATGGCTGCTGCGCCTGCTGGCCGTGCCGATAGGCCTGCCACCCATCGTGGCGGCCCTCGGGCTTATCGAAATTTGGGGGCGGCACGGGCTTATCAACACGGCAATGGTTGCTGCCGGCCTCGACAATCCCATTTCGATCTACGGATTGCCGGGCATATTGATCGCCCATGTGTTTTTCAACATGCCACTGGCCACCCGGCTGTTGCTGACGCAGCTCGACCGTGTGCCTTCGGAATACTGGCGCAACGCCAGCCAATTGGGCCTGAGCCAATGGGCAATCTTCCGGTTGATTGAATGGCCCTACATGCGAAGCCATATTGCAGGCATTGCCGGGCTGGTCTTCATGCTGTGCGTCACCAGCTTCACGCTGGTGCTGCTGCTCGGTGGCGGGCCTGCAGCGACCACAATCGAAGTTGCCATCTATCAGGCGCTGCGGTTCGACTTCGATCCGCAACGCGCCGTGATTCTCGCCCTGCTGCAATTGCTGCTGACCGGCATCCTGCTGGCCGTGCTGGCATCGATTGGCGGCGCACCGCAGGAAAATCCGACCCTGGGCCAACCCACACGACGTTTTCCCGGCAGAGGGTATCTGGCCCACAGCGCGGATTTTTGCCTGATCATCCTCATGGCGCTCTTTTTGGTCACACCGCTGCTGTCCATCGCGCTTTCCGGGCTGAGTGCCGATTTCATGCAATTGTTCAGCGAGTCAATTGTCTGGCGCGCCATCACCACCAGCCTGGCGATTGCTTCACTGGCGGCGCTTTGCGCCGTGACACTGGCGCTGGTGCTGATCCGGGCGCGCCATGCGGCGCTGCCGCTGGTCAGCCACAATGGCTGGGCCCGATGGATTCGGGCTCTGGCGGCGGCGGCATCCAGCCTTGTGCTTCTGGTGCCGCCCATTGTGCTTGGAGCCGGCTGGTTTGTCCTCCTGCGCAACCGGCTGGACGTCTTTTCACTGGCGCCCGTCATCGTCGTTACCATCAATGCCCTGATGGCCCTGCCATTCGTCATGCGGGTTCTGGAACCGGCCCATACCACCCATATGGCCAGAACAGGTCGCCTGACCGCATCGCTGGGGATCAGCGGCATCAGCCGCTTTCTGCTGGTCGACTGGCCGGGCCTGCGCCGGGCCTTTCTGCTTGCCACCGCCTTTGCAGCGGCGCTTTCGCTGGGCGACCTTGGCGCCATCGCGCTGTTTGGCAGCCAGGACGTTGTCACCCTGCCCTATTTGCTGCTGCAGCGCATGGGCAGCTATCGGTCAAATGATGCCGCAGGCCTTGCGCTCATCCTTGGCCTTGTCTGCCTGATCCTGATGGTCATTGCCGACCAGGAGAGACCTCGAGCCAGAACGGAGACAGCCACATGACCGGCCAGCAGGTTACCATTGATAATGTCTCCATTGCCCATGCCAATGTATCGATGCATTTTGACGTGCGGTTCGAGCCGGAAAAAATCACGGCCATCATCGGCCCTTCGGGCGGCGGAAAATCAACCCTGCTCAATCTCGTCGCCGGCTTCGAAAGGCCTCACAGCGGCCATGTGCGCATCGGCGATGCAGACTATACACACGCCGACCCGGCAGATCGCCCGGTATCAATGGTGTTTCAGGAGAACAATCTGTTTTCCCATCTCGATATCCAGACCAATATTGCGCTGGGCATTCGGCCGCATCTCGTCGCCGATGCCGGCGACCGGGCCACGGTCGCGGATGCGCTGCAACGGGTCGGTCTGAGCGGCTTTGAAAAACGCATGCCCGGAACCCTCTCGGGGGGCGAACGCCAGCGCGTTGCCATTGCCCGCGCCTTGGTGCGGCGCAAGCCCGTTTTGCTGCTGGACGAACCCTTCGCCGCCCTCGGACCACGGCTGCGCCATGATATGCTCGATCTGATCGGCCAATTGCAGCGCGAGATGGCGATGACCGTGCTGCTCGTCACCCATCAGCCTGAAGACGCCTTGCACATTGCGGACGCCGTTGTATTCCTTGATGGTGGCCGGATTGTCGCCGCTGGAGCCGTGTCCGGCTTTTTTGACCGACTTGATATTCCCGGACTTGGGGATTATCTGGGAGACAGAAGTCCTCAAACGGGACTACCAGCTGACTGAGAAGTCAGCTAAAAGCGGTAATGAAACCGTTTATTGACAAGGTGTTGAACCGATTTCTGCATTTTCATCCCATGACAGCTTCACGCGCACCGCGACCGTGCGGGAAAAACTGCGTCTGATTGCCCGGAAATCCTGCGTTGTTGCAGCACTTTGTCTTACAATCAGCGGGTGCCAGTCCCTGCTTGGCGAAACCTACCCGCCATCACTGGAGCCATCGGCAAATCCGCAGACGGTGGGTCGGCTTGAACAAAATGACCCGCGCTCGCAGGTCGGTGCCCGTGAACATCCGCGAATCGTTGCCAGCTATGGCGGTGAATACAGCGATCCCAAGGTGGAACGGCAGCTTGCCCGTATCGTCGGCGCCCTGACCCTTGTTTCTGAAAATCCAAAACAGACCTACCGCATAACCATTCTGAATTCTCCGGCCGTCAATGCCTTCGCATTGCCAGGCGGCTATCTTTACATCACCCGTGGATTGCTGGCTTTGGCCAATGATTCCGCGGAAGTGGCCGCTGTCATTGCCCATGAAATGGCCCATGTGACTGCCAATCACGGGGTTCAGAGAAAACAGCGCGAGGAGGCCGAAGTCATTGCCAGCCGCGTTGCCGCGGAGGTTCTGTCCAATGAAATTTCCGGACAGAAGGCGCTGGCCCGCAGCAAGTTGAGATTGGCGGCTTTCTCCCGGCAACAGGAACTGCAGGCCGACGTCATTGGTGTGCGCATGCTTGGCGAGGCCGGTTTTGATCCCTATGCTGCAGGCCGTTTCCTGCAGTCGATGGAAGCCTACAGCCGCTACCGCGCAGGCGACACCGACAATGACCAAAGTCTCGATTTTCTCTCCAGCCATCCCGATGCGCCAAAACGCCTGGAGCTTGCCACACGGCACGCCCGCGCCTTCGGGCCGGAGGGAACCGGCATACGCGACCGCGAGAAATTTCTCGAATCCATCAACGGGCTGTTGTACGGCGACAGTCCCAAAGAAGGTTACGTGCGTGGGCTGGCCTTTCTGCATCCCAATCTGGGTATCCAGTTCTCCGTGCCCACGGGATTTCAGATCGACAACACGGCGCAGGCCGTGCTGGCGACTGGTTCGGGTGATATAGCCATTCGTTTTGATGGTGTTTCCGACAATGGCAGGACCGCGCTGACCGATTATATTGCCAGCGGATGGGTCAGCGGTCTTGATCCTTCAACCATCCGCAAGACCCGCATCCACGGCCTGGACGCGGCAACGGCCAGAGCATCGGCAGATCAGTGGGATTTTGACGTGACGGTCATTCGCGTCAAGACAAGCATCTATCGTTTGTTGACGGCAGCGCCCGCTGGCAGCACAGAACTTGCGGCCACAGCAGCGCAGGTGCGCAATTCATTCCGGAAAATGACCGCTGCGGAAATAAGAACCCTGCGGCCTTTGAGCATTGCGCTTGAGACGGTGACCCCCGGAACAAACATAACCGCCCTGGCAGGACTGATGCGCGGCACCAACCGGCAATTGGGGCTTTTCCGTTTGCTCAATGCCCTGCCGTCCGGCGCCAGCCTTTCAACCGGACAAAGCGTCAAGATCGTGACGGATCGGTAAGGCGTCTTGCCTGCGGTTAGGCAATTTGCCTGATATCGGCATTGTCCTTGATGTGCTGCATGGCAGTGGCAACGTCCATCGGTCGGCTAAACAGATATCCCTGAATTTTGGTGCAACCGATTTCCCTCAGGATTTGCAACTGTTCGTCGGTTTCGACGCCTTCGACAATACACTCAAGTTTCAGATTGCGACACAGATCAAAGATCGTGCGTACAACGGCGCGCGATGCCGGATCACTTGCAATATCGATGATAAAACTTCGGTCAACCTTGAGCCGATCCAGTGGCAGATTGCGCACGTGGCTGAGGCTGGAAAAGCCGGTGCCGAAGTCATCAAGCGCAATCCTGCAACCCAGGCTCTTCAATATTTGCAATGATTCGCGCGCCCGTTGAAAATCATACATCAATGATGATTCCGTGATCTCGAACGTGAACCGATGTGGCGCGATGCCCGATAGCACAACCAGTGACGCAAGGTGTCTTATGTGCTCAGGCATACCAATATCGTGAGGTGAAAGGTTGAATGAAACAAAGAGATCGTCCGGCCAGAAGGCGACGGCTTCGATGGTTTTTCGGAACATGATCTCCGTCAGCCCGTTGATCGAACCGGAACGCTCTGCCGCCGGGATAAAGGCGGCAGGCGACACCCAGCCCAGAACCGGATTTGTCCAGCGCGCCAGTGCTTCCGCGCCCACTATTTTGCCTGTGGAGTCATCGACCACGAATTGAAACACCACAGACAGTTCGTTTTCCAGATCCGCATCCTGCAGGCGGCGGTCAATGCTGCGCTCATCGCGAATTTTTTCACCGTGTCCCTCCGTGAACAGAACCGAATTCCCTCTGGAGATAGACTTGGCATGAAAGAGCGCATGATCGGCACATTCGAAGAGTTTTTCTGCTGTATCCGCGCTGTCTGGAAACTTGCAAATACCCAAAGACCCTGACATTTGCGCCATGGTGGAACCGGTATTGACGGGCGCCTGGAGAAGCCCGCAAATACACGCACCCATTTCAATGAGTTCTTCATCTGTCACATAGTTTTCTATGATCAGGCCGAACTCGTCGCCGCCCAATCTGGTTGCGAAGACGTCATCACTGAATTCCGACAGCCGACGGGCCACCTCGATGAGAACCCGATCGCCCGCTGCATGGCCGTAAATATCGTTGATCGGCTTGAAGCCATCCAGATCAAGCACGGCAACAGCGAGCCCGAACTTTCGCGCCCGACCGGTCTCTATCCGCATTTTGAGTTCGGAAAAGAAATGTCGGCGGTTTGCCAGATCGGTCAGACTGTCCTGATTGGCCATGCGCAGGTTCTCGTCACTCAACTCCTGCGTCTCTTCCTGCCTGGTAATCATCGCCTGCTGATGCGCAACCAGCCGGGCAAAGTCCCGCGAATATCGGTGCAGCACCAACAGCACAACAACTGCGACCAGCAAAAGGTTGATGCTTACGGTCGTGAATTCGGTAGCACCGGTCACAAGCATATAGGTAGACACAACACCGATGGTGGAGATAACCAATACCACGGCAGAGCTCCACAGCGGCATTAGGCAGACCATCATGCCGAAACAGGTCACCCCGGTAATCAGCAAGATCTGGACCTGGGTATAGGCGTTGCCATAGGCGTACAACGTCAGTGTCCAGATCGAAAACATCCCCCCCAACACCGCTGCCAGGACGGTCATCTGCCGAAGCCGGCTTTTCACCTGGTCATCAGACATGGAATTTCGACCAAAGCTCCAGTAGGTGATCATCCGAATAGCTGAAAGGATGACCAATCCGGCTGGCATATAAAGACTGAGCAATTTTGGCGCGAAGGGAAAATATACATAGGCCAGCGCAATCGTATCAATGATGACGATGACGTACATCAGCGGAATTTGCTTGGAAAATGACTGCATTTGCGCTTGTGCCAGAGCCGGATTGGCCTTCCCAGCATTCAAGCCCAGCCGCCATTTGCGAAACAAATTCATCAATCATCCCAATAATGTTGATGAATAGTTCTAAATATAACGGATTAAAACTGAATTAATATTTTAACACCGCTCGAAAACGTCAAACTTCTGAAATATTTCAGTTCAACGGGCCCATAGGTGTCAGGTCCTTTCAAACCACTGTGTGTTTCAATTCGGGACCATCACTTCAAATGCTGGTGATGGCGGGCGAATCTTTTTCCAGAGCGCTTTTCAGCTTTTGCAATGCCCGACTCTCAATCTGCCGCACTCTTTCCTTTGAAATGCCAAGACTGCTGCCGAGCGATTCCAGAGTTGCCCCGTCTTCACTCAAACGCCGCTCCTGAATGATCTGCATTTCCCTTGCATTGAGTTTTGCCAAGGCCGATTTGATCCACTTGGTTCGTCTCTCATTGTCTATCATGATACCCACCTGTTCATCAGGCAATGGTTCTTCGCTCCTCAGGAAATCGATGCGGTCCGAACCGGGGGATTCTGAATCGGATACCGGTGAATTCAAAGACGTATCCGAGCCCGAGAGCCGCGCATCCATGACGGCCACGTCTTTGACATTCACACCGACGGCGAGTGCAATTTCCTCATGCATTGCACTTTCGGAAAAATCTTCATGATTGCCCCATAGCTTGGCGCGCAGGCGCCGCAGGTTGAAGAACAGGGCTTTTTGAGCGGAACTTGTACCGCCACGCACGATTGACCAGTTGCGCAATATATAATCCTGCATGGAGGCTCTGATCCACCAGGTGGCATAGGTCGAGAATCGCACATCGCGATCCGGTTCAAAGCGTGCCGCCGCTTCCAGAAGTCCCACATGGCCTTCCTGTATGAGATCATTCATGGGCAAACCGAAATTGCGGAATTTGGCAGCCATCGAAATCACCAGCCGCATATGCGCCGTCGCGATCTTGTGCATTGCCTCCTGATCGCGGTTTTCCTTCCAGCTGACCGCCAGTTGATGCTCCTCGTCACGACCAAGGTAAGGCGCTGCCAAAGCCGCTCTGATCATACTCTGTCCCGTACGAACGTCACGCATGTCGAACTCCCGATTGATATAAGGCCATTGTTAGCGTCTACGGTTCAATCGTGAGTTCAGATCACCTTTTAAGCAAGGAAACGCAGTGTTCACCTTTTGGAACCAATCGTTCCAAAATTGAATTTGCCAAAGATAAATGCAAAAAACCCGGCCATTGGCCGGGTTTTCCTGATATTACATGGGCAACATCTATCGAGGCAGCATGTTCACTTTACGGTGAACAGGTCCCGATTCAATGCTCAAGCAGCAGCTTCCTGTGTTTCGCCATCGGCTGCAGCAGCAGCGGCTTCTTCTTCCGCTGCCTTGCCGCGTTTCGGCCCCTTGTTCAAATTGACCTCGATCAGTCGAACAGCTTCCGTATCGGAAAGCTTGTTGACCGCCGCAAGTTCACGGGCCATCCGATCCAGTGCGGCCTCATAAAGCTGACGCTCCGAATAGGATTGTTCCGGCTGATTGTCGGCGCGATAGAGGTCACGGACCACTTCAGCAATCGAGATTAGATCGCCAGAATTGATTTTGGCATCATATTCCTGAGCACGACGCGACCACATGGTGCGTTTGACGCGCGCCCGTCCCTGAACAACCTTCAAGGCACGCTCGACGAAATCGGTTTCCGAAAGTTTCCGCATTCCAATGGACAGCGCTTTGGCAACAGGCACCTTGAGCCGCATCTTGTCCTTGTCAAAATCAATAACAAACAATTCGAGCTTGTGCCCTGCGACCTCCTGATCTTCAATTGTCGCAATTTGTCCGACGCCGTGGGCCGGATAGACAATAAATTCGCCGGTTTTAAAACCCTGGCGCTGAGAAGGCTTTTTTTGCTGGGTTGTCATACGCTTCCAATACTCCCTGTTACAACCGGCGACCACCCGGTTGGTACAAATCCGGTCATCGGACCCGTGCCTGAACCCGATCGGGGTTCAGGCACTTGCACCTGCGAGGCAGACTGCGCACTGGTCAAACAACATCCGGCAATATCCGAAAGCCGAACACTCGATCGGTCTTCGATAAAGATTGATTTCGCGGGGATGTTTATCTTCCGTGGTCGTGGCAATCGTGGCTGGCCCATCAGACCAGCTTGAGGTCAGTTGTTCACTTATAACACAAAATATAGTGCAAATCAATAATTTGGCGCAGAAGTACCTGACGGGCCAGCCGTCATTTCATATTCTGGTTAAGGCAACTTGATCCTGGCATGTATTGGCGCAGGCGGCCACCATGAAAACCCAAAGCATCAGATCAATCGTGAATCAGTCACCTTCGCCCGGATTTGCAGAGAAGTATTTTTCGAACTTGCCTTCCATGCCGTCAAAGTCTGCTGCATCGGCAGGTGGATCCCGTTTAACGGTCAGGTTTGGCCATTTGTCGGCAAATTCCGTATTGATCTGCAGCCATTTGTCGAGGCCGGGTTCCGTGTCGGGCTTGATGGCTTCTGCCGGGCATTCGGGCTCGCAAACGCCACAATCTATGCATTCATCGGGATGAATGACGAGCATGTTCTCGCCCTCGTAGAAACAGTCAACCGGACATACTTCCACGCAATCGGTATATTTGCATTTGATGCAATCATCGGTGACGATATATGTCATGGACGGCTCCGGTAATTCTTGCTCGGCTCTATGCCATTGTCAGGTAGCGGCTTTGTTTTGCATTGGCAAGACCAGCCACCAGCTGCCGCCATCAGTCTCACAAAATTGAGCCCATCTTCCAGAAATGGCGTTCTAATATTTCCACTCCGCAAGGGTATATCCATCTCGCAGAATCAGCAGCAAGCAAACAATCGCCCGGTTGGTACAAATTGTCGCATGGGCACGTCAGTCCCCGGATGAATTCCACTTGTCCAGCACGCGTCGTTCACGCTTTGTCGGCCTGCCACTGCCCGCTTCACGCTGGATCGCATGACCCGCAAATTGTTTTTCCTTGTTGGTCACCGGTGGTGGACTGATATCCTCGTAAAGCAGCTTTGCCTCTTCATAGGGACCACGCCGTTCGCCAGGCTCCAGAATTTTCAGGATCAGGATCTGCCGTTCAAGCGTGATGGTCAGAACCTCGCCTGGAACAACCTGCCTGCTGGCCTGGCTGACCTTGTCCCCATTGACCCGCACCCGTCCCGATTGCACCAGTTTGGCGGCCAGCGACCGGGATTTCACCACGCGGGCAAAAAACAACCACTTGTCAATACGCTGCCGCTGTTCGCTCATCGCTTCAGGACCGGACAGACGCATCGCAAATCGGATGATCCTGGCAATTTTGACCGACGTTCAAGTGTGTCCTCTCCTGCAATCGACAGGTTTTATTTTTTCATCTGCTCCTTGAGGGCAGCGAGTTTGGCAAAAGGTGAATCCGGATCGATGGGCTTTTCCTTGCGCGGCGGACGCGCAGCGAACTGATTGCCTTTTGCCGGTTTCTGCGTCTTGCCCTTGAAGCCGCCCTTGCCCCTTGGTCTGTCATTTGGCCGATCGTTTGACCTGTCCTGGGGCTTGCCGGAACGATCGCCTTCGCTATTGTTCCTGTTGTTGCCCCGGCCGGCACCCTGGCCCGGCTTCTGCTGGTTCCTGTTGCGCCCACGGTTGTTGTCGGCACGCCCCGCCGGGTGCCACAACAGCACCGGCTTGGGCGCCTCAACCTCTGATGCGTCTGCCTGGCCTTCAGATGTCGGGGCATCTGCTGCCTGAACCTCTGGGCTTTGGCCATCCGGTTCCTGTCCATCCGATTGTTGTCCATCTGGGGCACTGGAAACGGCTGCTGCTTCCGCAGTGCCTTCTGCAACGGCTGCGGGGTCTTGCGGGGCCGCTTCGGTCTTGTCTGCCTCAACTTTGGAATCAACACTGGCCGGTTCGGCCTCCGGCTGTGCAGCCGTTGCCTCCGGCACCGCCTCGGCCTCGGCAGTCGGCTCTGCAGCAGCGGTCGCTTCTGTTTGCGCCGCGGCAGTCTTTTCCGCCTGCACTGCGGCCGCCTCGGCTTCAGCGGCCTTGGTTGCCTCGGCCTCCTGGATCTTTTTGTCAACAGATGCCAGATGCGCCGAAACCTCCTCGGCGGTGACCGTGTCGGCACGATACCCGAGGCCTTTGAGAATTTCCTCTATATCATCAGGCGTCGCACCAAGGATCGACAACATGGCCGGTGTGGTGACAAAACGGCGGCCATCATAGGCGCCGTCCGGACGCGCGGCCCCATTGGGCTTCCATTGCAACAGCGGTCGGATCAGATCGGAAAGCCGCTCCAGAATATCAACGCGCACTGCGCGCTTGCCAAGAAAGCGGAAGCCCGAAAGCCGGTAGAATTCCCGCTCGAAGGACGCATCGGTCACGATCGAGGTCCGACCGGCTGCCAATGCGCCGGTGATTTCGCCATAGCCTTGCTTGTCAAACCCGTTGTTGCGCAATGACCAAAGCAATGTGATCAATTCTGCGGGTGCCGGTTTGAGCAGAGCGGGCATGAAAATGTGATAGGCGCCGAAGCGCACGCCATAACGCCGCAAAGAGCCACGGGCGTCCTGATCCAGCGCCTTGACATCATCGGCCACATCACGGCGGAACAGAATGCCCAGAGCTTCAACAAGCCGGAAAGCCAGTCCCTTTGCCAGTCCCTCCAGATCCTCGGCGCGCGCAAGTTCGTCCAGCGGCTTGAGGATCGTGCTGATATGGTGATTTACGAAACGCTCGATGCGGGCGACAACAACCTCCTTGGCCTGCGCTGACAATTGTTCGTCGGCCAGCAAAATGCATCGCGGTCGCAAAATCGAATCGCTATCGGTCAATCGTGCGACAGGATCACCCATCCAGCGCAAAACGGCGTCTGATCCAAGGGCAAAGTCGCTATTGCCGGAAGCGTGCAGGCGCGCCGCCCGCGCCTCGAATTCCAGCCCCAGAGATTTTTGCGCAGCTGCCAGGACAGCCTTGGCGTCCGGCCCCTCTGCACTTGCGTCCAGCGTAAAGCGGAATCCCGCCAATTGTCCTACATGATGTCCTTCAACAAAAACATCACCATCAACACCAATTTCAGCTTCAAGCATCGCATTCTCTCTTAACCGCTTCATGAGCACAGATGTCCTGCGGTCAACGAAGCGTTTCGTCAACCTCTCATGCAGTGCATCTGACAGTCGATCCTCGATTTCTCGAGTCTTTTCTTGCCAGTGTGACGGATTCGCAAGCCATCCGGGTCTGTGCGCAGCATAAGTCCATGTTCTTATCTGGGAAACGCGCGCTGATAAAGTGTCGATCTCACCGTCTGTTCGATCAGCCCTGCGTATCTGTTCGGCAATGTAATCTTCGCGGATAGCGCCGGAACGCACAATATCCCCATAGATCGTGGATATCATATCCGCATGCTGGGCAGGCGTGATCCTGCGATAATCGGGAAGCGCACATATATCCCACAGTTGTTCCACCCGTTCTGGCGTCGACGCCAGATCAACCACATCACGATCGCGCACCAGATGTTCAAGCGCCTGCTGATCGACAACCGGCAGGGACCGGGTCAATCCCGGCAGTGTCGGTGTCGTGTCGAGGCTGGCCTGCAGCGATGCCAGAGAACTGAAATCAAATTGCTTGCTGCGCCACTGCAACACTTTCAACGGCGCAAAATCGTGGCTTTCAATACGCTCGACCAGATCATTCGAAAACGAATCGACCCGGCCCGTCACGCCAAAAGTACCATCACGCAAATGTCGCCCCGCACGCCCTGCCACCTGTCCTAGTTCGGAGGGGTTCAATTTGCGATACTGGTAGCCGTCAAACTTCTGATCCTGCGCAAATGCCACATGATCAACATCCAGATTGAGCCCCATGCCGATCGCGTCGGTGGCCACCAGATATTCGACATCTCCGGCCTGATAAAGCGCAACCTGCGCATTGCGGGTTCGCGGGCTCAGCGCGCCCAGAACGACAGCTGCCCCGCCGCGCTGGCGACGGATAAGCTCGGCGATGGCGTAAACCTCATCGGCAGAAAATGCCACAATGACGGACCGGCGCGGCAGCCGCGTAATCTTCTTTGCGCCCGCATAGGCAAGATGGGAAAGGCGCGGCCTTGAAATCACGGTCAGGCCCGGCAGCAGTTTTTCAAGAATGCCGCGCATGGTTCCAGCGCCCAGCAACAGGGTTTCCTGGCGCCCCCGCAAATTGAGAATCCGGTCGGTGAACACATGGCCGCGCTCCAGGTCACCTGCCAGTTGAACCTCGTCAATGGCAACAAATGCCGCGTCGGTCTGCTGCGGCATGGCTTCCACCGTGCAGACCTGATAGCGCGCGCCCGCCGGACTGATCTTTTCCTCACCGGTCACCAGCGCGACTTTATCGCGGCCGACTTTCAGACAAATGCGCTCATAGACTTCGCGTGCCAGCAATCGAAGCGGCAGTCCGATGACACCGCTCTCATGGGCCACCATGCGTTCAATCGCATAATGCGTCTTGCCCGTATTGGTAGGCCCAAGAACCGCAACGACATCGCGGCCGCTGAATATCATGGGTTGATCTTGCCTGGGAGGGGATTGGGACATGACTGGGGAAACATCTTCACATTGGAAAGGGGTGCCTATTAGCACGACAATGGACCGTGACACACGGCAAAACGAACATTCTTTGAGGCCCTTGCAAGGCCGGCCGTTAACGTTTGGAACAGGGGTGGAACGAATCGGCGACGAATCGCTGACTCGGGATGATTCAGGTTTTGTTCACGGCAAGATGTGTCCTTTCCGGTGAAGGCCAGCACTAGATACTGAATCTTCACGCGGGACCAGGGGCTGAATATCGATCGAATTTACCTCAAATCTTAACTTTTGGCGCCGTTGCGGATTTCATACAAAATTTCCCGTTAACTTTTTGTTAAACAACAATAATCCTCAATATCCGGTTAACATAAACCTACCTATATATAGTGATTTTTGTTAGGAATACGACCAAAAGCGGAACGAATCGGCGACGAATCACCGACCTGCTCAGATTCTCTTTTTGTTCTCACAACATCTAGCGTTCAGCCATCAACCCAGACACAATTTCAATCGCACCGGGCACAGGCGGCAGTCAGAAATGCAGCCTGATTTTAACCTATGGCGGCCAAATGGCCAAAATCCTGTCGGACGACATGGCATGCAAGATTGCAACAAACAGGAGAAATCACCCGATCAAAGGCAATGTGCGAATCAGTCTCGCAACACATGGCATTTTTCAAGCCATCCCGGTCGCACTGTACCACCCATCGAACGTGGACCCTCTATCCTGTTAAGGATATGTTAAAAATAGATATATGTAAATTTTTAATGAATGATAATCCGCCATAAATCATGTTTTGCGTTAGGTTTCCGACCAAAAGCGGAACGAATCAGCGACGAATCACCGACCTGTACAGATTCCGCATTTGTTCTCACAACATCTGGCGTTCAGCCGTGGGCGCGGGCACAATTTTCCCGCTCTGCGAACAGGCTTGACTGACAGTAAGCGCCCCTGCCGTTAACCTTTGGCAGCCAAACGACCCGATTGCGGCCATGGGTTCAACGTTAGGAACACAAGGTGGGGCTCATTGGCGAATCAGAAGTCATCGTTTGGCCAGGACAGCGCGAATCGGTCAGGACATCGTTTTGATGTAAATAATCCCGTTAACCTTTTGTTAAAAAAAGATATTTGTAAATTTTTAATGAATGCAAATCCGCCAGAAATCGTGTGCCGCGTTAGGTTTCCGACCAAATGCGGAACGAATCAGCGACGAATCGCTGACCTGAACAGGTTCCCTGTCTGTTCACACAATATCTAGCGTTCAGCCTTCCACGCGGACACTATTTTCTTGCCGGTCAGGCCTGTCCAACACGCCAGAAAGGGGTGAGCTGTTAACCTTTGACGGTCCATTGACCAAAACCTGGCCCTCCAACGACAGCGCGAAACGCGATGCCGGAGACAACGGGCGAATCACTCACCACGCTGGGTGGACCGAAGGCAGAACACGCGATTGCAGTTTTGCCGCCAAAAAAAACGGCGCCCGATGGGACGCCGTCTTTTGGATACAGAAGATCAAAAGGATCAGATGAGATATTGACCGCCATTGGCGCTGATCGTCGAGCCGGTGATAAAGCCGGCATCGTCGGATGCCAGGAAGACCACGCAACGGGCGATCTCTTCTGGTTCGCCAAGCCGTCCCACCGGTATCTGCGGTATGATACGCTCATTGAGCACCTTCTCAGGCACCGCACGCACCATTTCCGTTCCGATATAACCGGGACAAATGGCATTGACCGTAATGCCCTTCGCAGCACCCTCCTGGGCCAGCGCCTTGGTCATGCCCAGGTCACCTGCCTTGGCAGCTGAATAATTGACCTGGCCCATCTGGCCCTTTTGGCCATTGATCGAGGAAATATTGATAATCCGGCCAAAACCACGATCACGCATGCCAACCCAGACCGGATGGGTCATGTTGAACAGGCCTGTCAGATTCGTGTTGATCACCGCACTCCACTGTTCGGGGAGCATCTTGTGGAACATGGCGTCGCGGGTAATGCCCGCATTATTGACCAGCACCTCGACCGGACCGAGGTCGGCTTCAACCTGTGCGATTCCATCAACGCAGGCCTGATAGTCGCCGACGTCCCACTTGTAGACCGCAATACCGGTCTCTGCCTTGAATGCATTGGCCTTCTCGTCATTGCCCGCATAACTTGCGGCAACGCGATAACCGGCCTCCTTGAGAGCAACGGCTATTGCGGCACCTATTCCGCGTGTTCCTCCGGTAACGACTGCAACTCTGCTCATGGTACTCCCCAATAGCTTATAGGATGCAAAGTGGCCTTCCGGCCACCTTGCACAGATTCAAATTATGCACGCTCCACGCACATCGCAACGCCCATACCACCACCGATACACAGTGTGGCAAGTCCTTTTTTCGCATCGCGGCGACGCATCTCGAACAGCAATGTATTGAGCACCCGCGCGCCTGATGCACCAATCGGGTGCCCGATGGCGATGGCACCGCCATTCACATTGACAATGTCCGTATTCCAGCCGAGATCCTTGTTGACCGCACAGGCCTGGGCGGCAAAGGCTTCATTGGCTTCAACCAGATCCAGATCACTCACCGACCATCCGGCTTTCTCAAGCGCCTTCTTGGAGGCGGGAATGGGTCCTGTACCCATGACCTGAGGATCAACACCGGCCGTTGCCCAGGATACGATCCTTGCCAATGGCGTAATGCCGCGGCGGGTTGCTTCTTCCTCACTCATCAGCACGACTGCTGCAGCGCCATCGTTGATGCCCGATGCATTGGCAGCCGTGACGGTACCATCCTTGCTGAAAGCCGGACGAAGCTTGGCCATCTGATCCGTCGTCGCACCGTGGCGGACATATTCATCCTGATCCACGATGATGTCGCCCTTGCGGGACTTGACGGTAAAGGCAACGATTTCATCCTTGAACTTGCCGGCCTTCTGCGCGGCCTCTGCCTTGTTCTGCGAGCCAACGGCAAAAGTGTCCTGCTCTTCGCGGGTCAATTGCCACTTCTCTGCGATATTTTCGGCCGTGTTGCCCATGTGGTAGCCATAAAAGGCATCTGTCAGGCCATCCTTGATCATCGTGTCGATCATCTTCATGTCGCCCATTTTCTGGCCAAGGCGCAGATTTGCACAATGGGGCGCCATGGACATGGATTCCTGACCACCGGCGACAATAATGGACGCGTCACCCGTGGCGATCTGCTGCATGCCGACGGCAACAGCCCGCAGGCCTGAGCCACAAAGCTGATTCAGACTCCAGGACGTGGCTTCTTGCGGCACACCGGCAGCCATTGCAGCTTGACGGGCGGGATTTTGACCTTCACCAGCCTGCAGAACCTGTCCCATGATCACTTCATCAACATCTGCCGGGTCGACTCCCGCGCGCTTCAGCACTTCGGCGATGACGGCCGCACCAAGTTCATGGGCCGGTACGGTTGCAAAGGCGCCGTTGAAGGAACCGACGGCTGTTCGTGCGGCGCTGGCGATAACGATGGTTGGATTTGTCATGTGTGTTCTCTGAAGTTGGAATTGAAATCCGTAACAATGCTGACTGGAAAGTGGGACAGGTTGCCCGAGATGTCAAACGCAGTTGCAGCATTCCCCTACCCTATAACAGACCTCAGGGCCGGTCCAGATCACACTATCCCATTCACCGCATTGCACAATCTGTCCGAAATAAGACTATACTTTTTTCTGTACCCATGTTCATCTTGTCTGACGCTGCGATTATGCGCATGGCGCTCCAGGCAGCTTTGAGGCGAAACACAAATAATCTGTCCGGTCCTGACTACAGAGCCGTTCAGTGCGACAAATCCGGCGGCAGCCGACAGGGAGGCAGTGTATATGACCAAGTCTGACGGTCAGATTGTTATCAAGAAATACGCCAATCGTCGGCTCTACAATACCGGCACCAGTTCCTATGTGACACTGGACGATCTGGCCATTATGGTGCGCAGTGGCGATGATTTCATTGTCGTGGACGCCAAATCGGGTGACGATATCACCCATACGGTCCTCACACAGATCATATTCGAGCAGGAATCCAAGACCGGCAACACCTTGCTGCCCGTATCCTTCCTGCGCCAGCTCATCTCCTACTACGGTGACCAGATGCAGATGATTGTTCCCTCCTATCTGGAACAGTCCATGACGGCATTTTCAGCGCAGCACGACCAGATGCGCGAACAATTGACCAAGGCTTTCGGCGAGACCCCGATAACCCGAAACATGCAGATGCCGATACAGGTGATGGAAGAACAGGTGCGGCGTAATACGGAAGTCTTCCAGAAGGCCATGCAGATGTTTTCCCCCTTTGGCGGCATCGAGGAAACAAAGCCTGAAGGCGAAAAACCCAAATCCGACAACACGGATCTGCAGGAACTGAAAGAGCAGTTACGCGCCCTGCAGGACAAGCTCGACACACTTGGCGATTGATCAATCGCCAAGTATAGCGGATTCATTCATAATCCGTTGTTGCGCCTGCGCGTTGCCCGTGAAGCGCCCTGCGTTGCAAGCGCCGGCACAAAAACCCGCCGTGATGCGCGCTCCGCTACTGGCAAACCCTGGTAGAGCCTTTTTTGTGCCTCGACGATGATCAATCCGCTCAGGAATGGCCAATAGCGCCGACCCAGACGTTCTGTCGTGCGTGCCATGCTCTGTATGGCCTTGTGCCGTGAAGGCGGAAAGAACAGGGCTTCGGCAACGGCGCCGGGTGTGAAGCTTGCCTCGCGCAACAGTCCGGTCAGCTGGTTGCGCGTATACGGGGTGCCGGAACCAAACGGCGTATGATCAAAGCGCGCCCACACACCCCGGCGGTTGGGCACGACGATGAGCAACCGGCCGCCCGGTGCCAGAACACGCCAGGCCTCCATCAGGGTTTCTCTGGGATTTTCCGCAAATTCAAGCAGATGGATCATCAGGACCCGGTCAAGCGCCGCATCCGGCAGGGGCAGCTCCTCGTCAAAGACCAGAGCTGTGGCCGATGCCTCATGGGCTGGCCAGTTGACGGCGCCCTGGGCCGCGGGCATGAAGGCAAAGGTGCGTTCCGCGTCGGCCCTGAACCGGTCAAGATAGGGCGCCGCATAGCCCAGGCCCATCAACCGCTCGCCCGGCAACTCCGTCCAAAGCGACGCAAGCGCCATGGCAATGGCCTCCTGGGCCAGCAGGCCAAGCCGGCTATGATAAAATTGCCGTAAATCTACAATATCGCTATGCATGGGCACAATCTAAAGTGTTTGCCGAAGCGTGGGAAGCAATTTTCAATGCAGCCATGATGACCTATATGTGATTGACAAGAGCAATGTATCCTTGCCCAACAGGAGATGAATTTGACCCGTTTGCAGATAGAACAGTTTCCGTGCCGCAGTGACAATTTCGGGGTGTTGATACACGACCCGGCAACGGGCGCAACCGCGTCGATTGACGCACCGGAGGAAGCGGCCATTCTTTCGGCGCTGAAACGCACCGGTTGGTCCTTGAGCCACATTCTGGTCACCCACCATCATCTTGATCATGTCGAGGGCATCGCTGCACTGAAGTCCAGATTTTCCGCGAAGGTCATTGCGCCGCAAAAAGAGGCCGACAGAATTCCCGAAGTCGACGAAACAGTGGTCGGTGGCCAGACCTTCGAATTCGCAAATCATACTGTTGAAGTGATCGAGACGCCCGGCCATACATTGGGTCATATCTGCTACTACATGCCCGAGGCGGCCACCGCCTTTACGGCAGATACGCTGTTTGCGCTGGGTTGCGGACGGATTTTCGAGGGCACTCCCCTGCAGATGTACCAGTCCCTGCAGAAACTGGCGGCATTGCCCGATGAGACGGTCGTCTATTGCGGCCATGAATATACCGAAGCCAATGCGCGCTTCGCCGTGACGATTGACCCGGAAAATGAAAAGCTGATGGCACGAGCCGAGGAAATTCACACGTTGCGGGCGGCTGGCAAACCGACATTGCCAACCACCATCGGCATCGAGAAGGAAACCAACCCCTTTCTGCGGGCAGACGATCCAAAAATCCGGGCGCTCCTCCATATGCCGGACGCAGAAGACAGTGATGTCTTCGCCGAAATCCGCCGTCGCAAGGACAGCTTTTAGAGCGCAGCCGGCCCATACGACAATGGAGGGCGGCCATACGCTTCATGGCCGCGATAATCCCTTCATCAATTCCCGCGCAAATCAACAGAGCTGAGGCTTGATTGCCCGGCCCTTTTATTTTTCCACGGGTCAACGCAGACAGTGTCCGGCAAAGCGGGCTGGGGAACCGGGGCTGAGAACCCCGGCAGCGGCAGCGTTTTCCACCACCGCCACAACGCTGATCAAGCCCCATTCCCAGCAGATGCCAAAGGCCTTGCAGGATCGTTGTCGATTGGGCTTGCGCAATATTACTTATTATAATAATTATTAGAGAAACCAGCGGGGAGAATATGCCAATGTCAGACGAAAATCAGCGAGCCACTGGAGAGAAATCCGTTATCCCGATGGCCGCTGACGTGCCCGTATCCTATGATGCCGACGTGGTTGTTGTCGGCGTCGGACCGTCCGGCTTTGCAGCAGCACTCAAGGCCGCCCGGATGGGCGCCAGCGTCATTGTGGTTGAAAAGCTCGACGCGCCGGGAGGCGTTCACACATCGGGTCTTCAGGGCCATGCATCGGAAGGCATTGGCGGCATTCACACCGAACTGATGGAGCGTTTTGACGCCCACGGTTACATTTACCGCGCCGACAATACCTCCCATGCCGATTGGGCTGGCAACCCCCTGTCGCACTATGAACGCAAGAAAAGCCCCGGCGATGATTTTATCCGTCTCTCCTTCAATCCTGAAGGTTCGGGAAGCGTCATGTCCCAAATGCTGGACGAGGCGGGCGTCTTCGCACTCTACGACACGCGTTTTGTCGACAGCGTTGTCGATGCGGGCAATGGCGACGGGCATATCCGTGCAATCGTCGTGGAAAACAACAGCGGTCGTTTCGCCATCACCGGGCGGATCTTCATTGAGGGATCAGGCACCGGCCAGCTCGCCGCCAGTGCCGGTGTGCCCTATGTCTCCGGCGGCGGTGGTCAGCCCGACACAGCTCAATGGGACGGCGTTCAGCGGCCTGTGCCAGGGGGCCTGCTCTGGACGATGCATGGTGTTGATCTGCCGTCTCTTGTGCGCCATCAACAACAGGCCGGCGACCCTTTGCTGCAGAAAGTCATCGCCGAAGCCCGCGCTGCAGGCGATATCCCTGAAGGACTCTATCGGCCAACGATGCAGGGCGCACATGTTTATGCGAGCATGTATATCGGCCACCCGACCCTTGATATGAGCCCCATGTCAGCCGACGGGAGCTACTGTCTGTGGCAGAATGTGCCCTATGAACTGAATCTGCATATGGACGAAAGTGGTGAAGACAATTCAGCCGCGACGCGCCTGCTGCGCAGCTATGTTGATGCGGAGGCGCGGTTCCTTCGCAAATATGTCCCCGGTTTCGACAATGCGCGGATCGGCAGCGTTGGCCGCTATGTCGGCGTGCGCGACGGGCGCCATCCGATCGGTGAACATGTCTTCACCATAGACGATGCGCGCAATGGCCACCGCTTTCGCGATGCCGTGACCCACCCGATGAAAAAAGTATTTTTCTGGGACACCTATACACCCTATGAATTCGAGGTGCCCTACCGCTGCTTCCTGCCAAAAAAGATCGACAACCTGCTGCTGGCCGGCGCGTCCCTGTCTTTCAGCTACGAGACGATCTTCATGGTTATGCGGAATTTCCCCTGGACCACCCTGACCGGAGAAATTGCCGGTTATGCCGCCGGGCGATGCATCGAGAAAAAGATCGGACCGAAAGAGTTGGAGTGGACGTCCCCCTATGGGCCGGGCGGTTGATGTTCAGCACCGGTCAGACGCGGATATTTCTGCGGCATGTCGATGACCATCTCCAGCAGTTCGCCGAGCCGGGCAAATTCCGCCGCCTCCGGTGTCTTCAAAAGCTCCGCAGTACGCGCTTCGATGTGACGCCCTATGCGCACGGTGGCTGCGCGTCCGGTTTCCGTCAGGGCAATGCGCGCCCGGCGCTGGTCTTTGCCGGAGGCAACGCGGGTGACGTAGTTCAGCGCGGTGAGTTCGTTCAACACGCGCGACACGTTTGGCGGCTGCATGAAAGCACGAACGGCCACTTCGGATGGCTCAAGAAATGGTGCGTCAAACAGATTGCGCAGGACCCGCCACTGCCGTTCTGTGATGCCGGTCGCCTGGAAGAGCGGTCTGTAGAATTGCATGATCGCTTCGCGCGCCCGCAGAAGCCGCACCGGCAGCGCCTCGCCGAGCGTTGCAGAGGGCATCCATTCGGGTTCCGGCTTCGGTATCTCGGTGGTTTCTGCAGGCATATCAACCGTCTCTGGGTGATGTTGATTGGCGTCATCCCCGGGGAACCGGGATGGAGCCAGGAAGGGCGAAATCAAGCTGATACACCGTCCGCTTGATTTTATCAATTTATTATAATAATTATTACGGCAACTATAGTCAATGAGACGCGAAATGACGGGTGACCGTTGTTCGGTTGATTGGCATCTGGGAGAGGGAAATAAATGGCAAGGATCCTGACGGTCCTGGACAGGGCCTTGTTGGCCGTTGCGATTGCCGGGCTGGTTCTGATGCTGGGGCATGTCACGCTTGAGGTTGTTCTTCGACTTCTGGGTGTTGTGTCGCAATTGCAGACCATTACCTTCGTCTCGGCCTGGTACATGGTTGCAGTCGTATTCTGCGCCCTGCCCTATGCCGAAAAATCGGAGGGCCATATCAGCGTCGATCTTTTCACCTCCATGCTTCCCGATCACATCCGCCACGCGATACGGCGCATCAGTCTTGCCGTCATCGCCATTTGTCTTGGTCTGGTGGCATGGCTGTCCTTTGAAGAGGCGTGGGACAAAACCCTGCGCGGCGAAATCTGGGAAACATCGACGGGCTACTTCCTTGTCTGGCCCGGACGCTGGGCCGTTGCCGTGGCCTTCACCTTGCTCGCCCTGCGCAATGTCCTGCGCTTTTTGCAGAACGAAAAGCCCCCGCAAAAGGCTTCGCCCGCGCACCAGTCTTCAATGGAGGGCATTTGACATGGATGGTCTATGGATCGGCGCCGGTGGTTTCGCGCTCGTTCTTGTCCTGGTGGCGCTGGAATTTCCCGTGGGTGTTGCTCTGGGGCTTGTCGGTGCTGCCGGAATCTATTGGCAGATCGGCCTGCGCCCGACCATCAGCATCCTCGATTCAACACCTTTCGAGTTCACTGCAAGCTGGTCCCTGTCGGCAATCCCGCTGTTTTTGCTGATGGGCAGCATCATCCAGCGCTCTGGACTGGCGACCAAGATCTACCATGCGGCCCGTCTGTGGATGGGAACCATGCCGGGTGGTCTGTCCGTTGCGACCAATGTCGCGGCAGCAGGCTTTGCCGCAATGTCCGGATCCAGCATGGCGACAGCTGCTGCCATGGCGCGGCTTTCCGTGCCCGAAATGCTGCGCGCAGGTTATGACCGCAAACTCGCCGCCGGCTGCGTCGCCAGCGCTGGTACACTCGGCGCGCTGATCCCACCCAGCCTGCTGATGATCCTCTATGCTATTTTTGCCGAGGTCTCGATTGCCAAGATGCTGATCGCCGGCATCCTGCCGGGATTGCTCACCCTGTTTGTCTATGTCGCGATGATCATGCTGCGCTGCATCGCCAATCCCGCGCTGGCACCCGGCCTCGACATCCGACCCGGACGTCGTGAACGATGGGAAAGCCTGATTCCGATCTGGCCCTTGCCCGTCATCTTTTTCGGTGTCCTTGGCGGCATCTACGGGGGCGTGGTCACGGCCACCGAGGCCGCCGCCCTTGGTGTGCTTCTGTCTTTGGTTGCCGCAGCCTTTATCGGTGGGCTGAATTGGGCGTTGATCAGCGATAGCGTCATCGAAACCCTGACAAGCACGGCACGCATATTCTTCATTGCCATGGGCGCAATCATATTCACAAAGTTCCTCGCCCTGACCGGGATATCGTCGACCCTTGCGCGCACCTTCAGCGATTTCAGCGACAATTATTTGATACTGGTGCTTGCTGCCTCGCTGTTGTTCCTGGTTCTGGGCATGTTCCTGGATCCGCTGGGTGTCATGCTGATCAGTCTTCCGGTGATCCTGCCGGTCTTCCATTCCGTTGGGGCAGACCCGATCTGGCTTGGGGTCATCGTTGTCAAATACATTGAAATAGGCCTGCTGACACCGCCCGTGGGGCTGAATGTCTATGTGGTCAAAAGTGCGCTCGGAGACCGCATTGCGCTGGGCGAGATATTCCACGGCGTGACGTGGTTCCTGCTGTGCGAATTGATCATCATGGGTCTTCTCATCGGATTTCCGGAAATTTCACTGTTCCTGCCCAACCAGGTTGGAAACTGACGCATCATACAGGAGGACAATCATGCGTAACTATATAAAGACGATCACCGCCGCGACGATCGCCATGGGGCTTGCTGCAGGCCCGGGCCTTGCCAAGGATTACAGATACGCCGCCTTTGTCGGAACGCAACATCCCTCGCTCAGCGTCGCGCTTGAGCCGATGTTCGAGCGTATCAACAAAGCCACGGACGGCGAGATGAACTGGACCACCTTTCCGCTTGGCCAGCTGCTTGGCGCACGCGCCATTCTGGGTGGAATCGAAGACGGGGTTGCTGACGCCGGGATGGTGGTTCCGCACTGGTATCCGTCGGATATTCCGTCAGTTGTGAATTTTGCCAATATGGCAATGTACGGCACCGATCCTTTCGCCATTGCAGGCGCTGTCAATGAGGCCATGCTGCTCAATTGCCCCGATTGCGTCAAGGAATATGCCGATGCCGGGGCACGGATATTTGGAGCCTATTCAACCACGCCTTTCGTGCTGCAATGCACGACGCCGGTTGCATCGCTCGCCGACCTCAAAGGCCTGCGCGTCAAGACAACGGGCATCATGGGCCCCAGAATGGGACGCCTTAACGCCATCCCGTCGAACATTCCCTCTCCCGAAATGGCCGAAGGGCTGCAACGCAACCAGCTCGACTGCGTGCTGGCCTCAATGGACTGGTATGCCTCATACGGTCTTCAGGGCATCGTGACAAATGTGACGGAAGCGCCACTGGGCACCGTGCGTGGCATGTCGCTGATGGCGCTCAGCACCGAAACCTGGGATGATCTCGAAGCCGACCACAAAAAACTGCTGCTCAAGGAGATCACCTATGGCGTGGCGGACATGATGATCGGGCAGAATGCACTGGCCGAGAAGTCACGCGAAAATGCCGAAGCCGCCGGCGTGAAGTTCCACCAGGGGGACGAAAGCCTCGTTGCAGCCCTGGCACCTTCCGACGCTGACAGGGAACTGATTGCTGACTACGCCGCCAACATCGGGGTGGAGAATTACGCCGAACAGATCGACGCCTTCAACACGGCACTGGAAAAATGGCAGGGTATCATCGCGAAGACCGGCCACGATCGTGAAGCCTTTGCCCAGGCCCTTTGGGACGAAGTCTATAGCAAGCTCGATTGATCGGGCTCCCGGTCAACGGTGAAGTGCTCCCTGTCCGCTGAGATGCAGGGCTTCACCGGCTGACAGCAAAAATCAAGATCAGACAACAATGGGGCCGTGTCCATGACAGGACGCGGCCCTTTCACGTGTCAGACAAGCGCCAGCACGGAGAGAGTCATCAACAGCTGCGCAAGATAATAGCTGATCCAGACAAATGAAGCGCGCAAATAGGGGCTTCTTTCAGGGGCAAGCAGGAACTTTTGTGCAGCCAGAACCGTGTCGGAAGCCATGAACAGGGCGGCGCCGACGGCAACGCCCCACCCCGGCACCGCCAGCGCAGACAGGGCCATGGCAACAATCACCACGATATAGATTGCCACGGGAATGCGCAGTTCGCCGGCGACCGGCAGCAATCGGCGGCCCATCTCGAGCGCTGCCAGGATGATGACGACGCCAAGGACGATGCGCCACGGCTGCCCCATGATCAGATCAAGATTGCCCCGGCTGACGAAGACGATGACGAAAAGGACATGACCGACAAGAAAGGCCAGCAGACCCGGCAGGAATGCCCTTTCATCGTCCTGCGCCAGAAACGCGTCCCCTGCAGCACAGGCCAGAAGCGCCAGGGTCAGAACAAGCGGCCCGTCCACCAGCACGCATAGAACGGCCAGCAAGGCCACTGACAGGGTCTTCACGCCGGTTCTGCGGGCGGACGGTTTGCCGGCCACCATAAAGAGATAGAGGAACGCCGCTACCGCAGACAGCAACAGGGTTCCGGGCTGAGGCGCATCAAGGCCATATTCGAAAATCTTGCCCATGTTTGCTGCAGCCTTCCTGTCATCGCCATCTGTGATCACCAAAAGAACCCGGTTCAGGAAACCCGCAAAAACGGGTCTATTTTTGCCAAACGGGGTGTCTCATTGTTTTTCTTGCCGTTATCTATCTGAATCAGCCCCCTCATGCCACCTTAGACTTGACGGGCAAGCCGCCTGAGACTATAGAACCAAAAATTCCATTTACAGGCCTGATAGCTGCGGCCGGGGCACGGCACCGGATACGTATTGCTGCAAGCCAACAGACTTAAGGTGAAACCCATGTCCCGCAGTTGTGAATTGACGAGCAAATCTGTTCAGTCGGGCAATAATGTCAGCCACGCAAACAACAGATCACGTCGCAAATTCTTGCCGAATCTGTGCAATGTGACCTTGATCTCCGATGCTCTTGGCCAGCGTTTCCGTATGCGGATTTCTGCTGCTGCCCTGCGCACAGTGGAGCATCGCGGTGGCCTGGACGCCTTTCTTGCCAAGGCAAACGAAAAAGAACTGTCCATGCGGGCTCGCCTGCTGAAGCGCCAGATCGCGAAAAAGTCGGTTGAAACTGAAGCTGCAGCCTGATTGGGCTGCACTGCAGATTTTGACCTTTTGGTGCGGACTGATTGAGACATTGGCGCAATGCCGTATCTCCGCATGCCGCGCCAACAATCTCTGACTGTCTGTCTTGTGGCCTACCGGATTGTCATCCGTAGGGCCTCGCTGGTGGCATACCCCAGGATAAAAAAATGCTTGCAACGCCCAATCGTTCAGCTTTCAGCACTTTGTCGTCGATCTTCCCCTACATGCTTGCCATGGCAGCGGTGGTGATTGCGTCAAACTTTCTTGTGCAATTTCCGGTCCACTATGATCTGGGGCCATTCGTCCTCAGTGACCTGCTGACCTGGGGCGCATTCACCTACCCCATAGCCTTTCTGGTCACGGATCTGTCCAACCGTCATTTCGGCCCTGCAAAGGCGCGCCTGATTGTCACCGTCGGATTTATTCTGGCCGTCGCCATCTCCATTTATGTCGCCTCACCCCGCATCGCGATCGCCTCGGGAACCGCCTTCATCCTCGCACAGTTCCTCGATGTCTCGATTTTTGACCGGCTGCGCCATTCAAGATGGTGGCACGCGCCGTTGCTTTCATCCGCTTTGGGATCGGTCCTTGATACCATATTGTTCTTTACACTGGCCTTTGCCGCAAGCCTGAGCGTGCTGGGCGCCAATGACGCCTTTGCAACGGGCTTAGCGCCTCTGCTGGGTTATTTCGCCCTGGAGGCCCCCAGGTGGCTCTCCTGGGCGCTGGGTGATCTCGCCGTCAAGCTGCTGGTGTCTCTGGCCATGCTGGCACCCTACCGCATGCTGCTGGCGCTGTTTCGCACGCCAGCCGCCGCCGATATTTAATCCTGGGGCGACTTATTCGTGCAAACGAAATTCAAGGATCAGACTGCGCTGCAATATTGAGAAATTGTCATCGGATGCCAGCATCACATGGGTGCTTCCATCGGCGGCCTCAAAGACATCCAGACTTTCCATATTATCGATCTGGAATCCGAATCCTGCATCAACAAGCACCGCACCGTCGACAGTTTTTCCCGGGCGTATGTCCGCGGCCTTGATGCGACGAATGCGCATACCCACGCCCCGAGCAACAGAAAAACGCCGCTCCAGCAACAACAGGTCGCCATTGGGCAGGAAATCACCGTCCGTGATATCAAAAGGCGCCTGGCGGCGCACATAGAACACACCCTTTTGCGGCCCATCGACGATCGCCGCAAAAACATCGCCATCCCTGTTGAGGCTTTTTTCGCTGACCACGACAATCGCACCTGCAAGCGCAGAATCCGTCGGCGCAACGGCGATGGCTTCCATGCCGCGATTGCTGCGGAACTCGGATATCGGTATCGGCTGGGACACCGTGCCCATCGGCACCGCTTCGCCAATGTCTGAAAGACGGTATTGCTCAATGCGGTGCAGCCGCTCAAAACTGACAAGCACCCTGTCACCGTCAATCGCCAGTCCTTCCGCATCGGCACTCCAGCGCTGCGGCACCAGCTGGCCATCAAGCCCGTGCATGGGAGCGACGACAAAATCGGAAAGGCCCGACAAGCGCCCGTCACTGTCGCGAACAAGCCTTCCGGTAAACAGATATCCGGTATCCATGGCACCGACAAAACGCACACCATCCGGCAGCAGACGCATTGCGGAAATGCCGCCCAGAAGGGCATCGGGCGAATTGATCTGCATCCCGCCAACATATTCAAGAGCGCCAAAACGGGTCTCATTGGAGCGGATGTCAAAGGTTGGAATCTGGCGCGCATTCACCCGGATTTCACGCGCCGCAAGGGCCCGCTGTTCATCCGCCTTCGCGGAATTGAGCACCACAGGATTGAACAGGGCAGGTGCCGCACCCAAAAATGCGACCATTGCCATGGCTGCCCTGAATTTCAAGGAGATAGCCGTGCTCATCGGCCCCGGCGCGTGCGCGAACCGCTGCCATTCTCGTCCTCGAACAGCGATGCAAGCTGCTCGGTCATGGCGCCGGCAAGCTCTTCGGCATCAACGATTGTCACAGCGCGGCGATAATAGCGTGTCACATCATGTCCGATGCCAATGGCCAGCAGTTCAACGGGTGAATTGGTTTCAATCTCTTCGATAACCGCACGCAAATGCCGCTCGAGATAATTGCCCGGATTGACCGAAAGCGTCGAATCATCCACCGGCGCACCGTCTGAAATCATCATCAGAATCTGACGCTGTTCCGGCCTTGCCAGCAAACGGTTATGTGCCCAGATCAAGGCCTCCCCGTCGATATTTTCCTTCAACAGGCCTTCGCGCATCATCAGACCGAGATTGCGCCGGGCGCGACGCCAGGGCGCATCCGCCGATTTGTATATGATATGGCGCAGATCATTGAGGCGTCCCGGGTTGGCGGGCTTTCCTTCTCCCAGCCATTTTTCCCGTGCCTGACCACCCTTCCATGCCTTGGTGGTAAATCCGAGGATTTCCACTTTGACACCACACCGTTCCAGCGTTCGCGCAAGAATATCGGCGCAGGTGGCAGCAACGGTGATCGGTCGGCCGCGCATGGAACCGGAATTGTCGATCAACAGGGTGACGACCGTATCGCGAAAATTGGTATCCTGCTCCATCTTGAACGACAGCGGCTGCATGGGGTCAATCACCATACGCACCAGGCGTGCGGAATCGAGATAGCCTTCTTCCAGGTCAAATTCCCAGGATCTGTTCTGCTGCGCCATCAGGCGTCGCTGCAGCCGGTTGGCCAATCGTCCGACGACGCCTTGCAGATGCGCAAGCTGCTTGTCGAGAAAGGCTCTCAAACGATCAAGCTCGGCTTCATCGCACAATTCATCCGAGGCGATTATCTCGTCGAATTCCGAGGTGAAGACCTTGTAATCGACCTTCTGCTCGAGATTGTCGAATGGCGTATTGGGCCGCCGGGATTCGCCCGGCGTATCAGCATCTTCGTCCTGATCATCGACCATATCCTCATCAGAGACCTCGGCGCCATCCATTTCGCCATCGTCCATCTGATCGTCGGCCGATTCATTTTCCTCTGCCGGAGCCGCCTCGGAGCCGGCCTCATCTTCGGCTGACTGCTCGTTCTCCTCGTTGGATTGCGGCTGATCCTCGTCTTCGGAATTGTCGTGCTGATCCTGCGGGTCCTGATCTTCACCGTATTCCTCGGCGACATCCATATGCGCAAGCATATCGCGCACCACACGGGCAAAGCCTTTTTGGTCCTCCAAGGCATCACCCAGATGCTCCAGATCCTGCCCGGCCTTTTCTTCAATCCAGTTGCGCCACAGATCCAGCACGGGACCGGCGCTTTCCGGCGGCTTTTGCCCCGTCAGCTTTTCACGCACCATCATTGACAGCGCTTCATGAAGCGGAGCCTCGGCCTGGCCGGAAATATTGCGATAGTTGGCTTTGGCGTATCGATCAGACAGGGCAGCTGTCAGATTGTCGGACACACCGGTCATGCGTTTGGAACCGATGGCCTCAACACGCGCCTGCTCCACGGCGTCAAATATTTCCCGCGCATCATCACCCTGCGGCGCCATGACATTATGGATCGCATCATCATGACAGGCCTTGCGCAAAGCAAGCGAATCCCCGACACCGCGCGTCACCGCAATATCGGCGCGCGTCGGTCGCTTGGGCAACTCGGGCAGCCGCATGCGATCGCCGGCAAGCCCCGGACGATCATTGGCAAAAACCACTTCGAGTTCGTGATCGCTGGCAATCGACCGGACACAACCGGTCAAAGCCCGTTTGAACGGCTCAGAATCGACCGGTAGACCGGACTTTGCCCTGGAATTGTCTCCGCGCGCAGCCATAAAATGATATCCTATGCATCAAGGACGATGTTGGCGGCGCTTTCCTTGAGCTCCTCACCGAAAGCCCGCTGGTACTGTTCGGCCACCAGGGAGCGCTCCAGTTCATCACATTTGTTGAGAAAGGTCAGCCGGAAGGCAAAGGACACATCTCCAAAAATTTCGGCGTTCTCAGCCCAGGTGATCACCGTACGCGGGCTCATGACGGTCGACAGGTCACCGTTGACAAAAGCCGCACGCGTCATGTCGGCAACGCGCACCATCTTGGAAATCGTTTCGCGCCCTGCGTCGTCCTTGTTGAAGCTCTTGACCTTTGCCAGCACAATATTGACTTCGTTGTCATGCGGCAAATAGTTGAGCACGGTTACAATGGACCAACGGTCCATCTGCGCCTGGTTGATCTGCTGTGTACCATGATATAGGCCCGTCGTATCACCAAGTCCCACCGTATTGGCCGTGGCAAACAGGCGGAATGCAGGATGCGGACGAATGACCCTGCTCTGATCAAGCAGCGTCAGCCGACCGGATGATTCCAGCACGCGCTGGATGACAAACATCACATCGGGTCGTCCGGCGTCATACTCGTCAAAGACCAACGCGACATTATGCTGATAGGCCCAGGGAAGAATGCCATCCTTGAACTCGGTGATCTGCTTGCCATCCTTCAAGACGATGGCGTCCTTGCCAACCAGATCGATACGGCTGACGTGACTGTCGAGATTGACGCGCACGCAGGGCCAGTTCAATCGTGCTGCAACCTGTTCGATATGGGTCGACTTGCCAGTCCCGTGATAGCCCGACACCATGACGCGACGGTTGTGCGCAAACCCGGCCAGAATGGCCAGTGTCGTTGCTCTGTCAAACAGATAATCGGTGTCCAGCTCAGGCACATAGGCGTCCGCCTTCGAATAGGCGGGGACTCTCAAATCGGAATCGATATCAAAGGCTTCGCGCACAGAAACTGTGGTGTCCGGCAGATTTGAAATATCCATATCAATCTTGTTCATTTTGTCTCCAACGCGGCCCTGTTTTTCAAGCCGTCTCACGATTCACGGCAATCATTTTGCCCGTGAATTATCCATCAGCAGGCACCCTCTAGCAGAAACCGGACTGTTTTAACAATTGGTAAGCTTGAATCACTTCACGAAAGCGTTCCTCAGAGCCGCGGTCGCCGCCATTGGCATCCGGATGGTTCTGTTTAACCAGGTCCTTGTATCGTGTCTTGATTTCTTCGGCTGGGGCATTTGCAGGAATCCCCATTGTCTCGAACGCCTTGGATTCCAAAGCCTTGAGCTTGCGCTTGCGCGGCTGAGGCCGTGATGCTGCACCCTTTTCATCAAACAGACGAAACGGATCACGCATATTGGCATAGGCCGCCGCACTGCCGGAGCGCGATTGTGACTGTTCGGGATTTGTCTGTGCCGATGCAGCCTTGTTCACCCCAAGCGTCCAGGTGGGTCTGTGTCCGGTCAGCGCTTCTTTCTGGTAGCGCGCAATGTCGCCATCGGAGAGGCCGGAAAAATAATTGTACCCCTTGTTGTATTCGCGCACATGGTCGGCACAGAAGAGGAAATACTCTCCCTCTGCATCGCGCCCCACCGGCGCGCGAAACTCACCCTTTTTTTCACAGCCGTCCCATTGACAATCCGGGGTCGTCGGCTTGGCACTTACCTTGCTCTTGCCCTTGCCTTTTTTCTTCGAAGAACGAATGCTATCAAAATATTTGGAATCAAGTTTCATGAGCTCATTTTTGGACTTTACCGCAATGTGAACAAGGATTGACTTGTTGCCCATTGCACTATTTTCAGGATCGGGTCGACAAGACGAAAAAACAGATCGTCCCGCGTTGGCCCGGGGCGCGACACCATAGCAGGAAAGAGCAGTCATGACAGAACAAAACGGACCAATTGCATTGAGCATGACAAAAAAACTTGATGACGCCCTCCAGCCGGAGCGTCTCGAGGTGATCAATGAAAGCCATATGCATGCCGGCCATCAGGACAGTTTCGATGGTTCAGGTGAGACCCATTTTAGAATTCGCCTTGTAAGCCCCATATTTGCAGGCATGCCGCGCATTGCAAGACACCGGATGATAAATGAGCTGCTGAAAGACGAATTGTCTGCCAGCGTTCACGCTCTGGCAATCGAACCGGCAGCGCCCGGCGAAACCGTGCGCTGGTAGATCCGAGAGCATGTCCGGCTTTCATTGATTCACTCTGCCGGTTGTTTTTGGTCAGGATCAAGTTGGTTCGCGACCATTGGTCGCCCGCTGCGTCTGACGTCTCGACCGATGCGAAAGCATCACTCTTTACCGCCTTGCGGGCGGATCGACTCACTGGATCACGAACACAGTGGGTAATCAAAGCCAGACATGCGCTACCCCTTTTGCTCGGCTTCCACCGGCCTGATTCGCAATTTCGTGATTCGGTTTTTAACCCGCTTCATCACGATGAACCGCTTGCCGTGATAGGTGAACGCCTGACGCTCTTCGGGAATGGTCTGTGATTCGTGGATCACAAGCCCGGCAACGGTGGTGGCTTCCTCGTCAGGCAGGGTCCAGTCGAGTGCCCGGTTAAGATCGCGAATGGGGACCGTCCCGTCGACAACCACCGAACCATCGGCCTCCTGCACGACGCCCTGAATATCCAGGTCATGCTCATCGGCAATGTCGCCGACGATCTCCTCCAGAATATCCTCCAGCGTCACCAGGCCTTCCACCTCACCATATTCATCGACAACGATGGCAAAATGGGTCTTGCGCCGCAGAAACGCATTGAGCTGATCTTTCAGATTTGTCGTGTCCGGCACGAACCAGGGTTTTTGTGCAATCTTGACAATATCAATGGTCTGCCGATCTCCGCCGGCGCCAGCCAGAGCCCGCAGAACATCCTTGGCATGGATGACGCCAATGATGTTGTCCGTCTCGTCGCGCCATACCGGCATACGCGTATAGGGGCTTTCCAGAATCTGCCTGACCGCAACATCGGAATCCTCATCGGCGTTGATCATCCGCATGGTCGTGCGATGCACCATGACATCCGACACTTCCAGCTCGCCCAGATCCAGAACACCGCCAAGCCGGTCGCGGTCCGCCTTGATCACCGACCCCTCGCGATGCAGCAGCGCAACCGCGCCTCGCAGCTCCTCATGTGCAGAGAGCATGGATGTATCGGTCGACAGGGTAATCCCCAGAACCGACAGCAACTGACGCACGATCCAGTTTACCCCGGAGGAAAGCGGGCCGATGACAATGACAAAAAGGCGCACTGCAGGCGCGACCGCCATCGACACCCGCTCCGGTGACGATATGGCCCAGCTTTTCGGCAGGACTTCGGCAAAAATAACCAGCAGTATAGTCATCACGATGGTCGCATAGGCAACGCCGCTTTCGCCAAAAAGCCCAAGAAAGACACTTGTCGCCAGCGATGACGCCAGAATATTGACCATATTGTTGCCAATCAGCAGTGCCCCGATCAGCCGATCCTGCCTGTCAATCAATCGCGATACGATTCCGGCATTGACCTGGCCGTTCGATTCCAGCTGGTGCATGCGCGAGCGCGACGCTGCCGTCAGCGCCGTTTCCGAACCGGAAAAAAATCCGGACAGAACAATCAGGCCAAGAATGATGAGAATTACCAGCCAATATTCACCAATCATTGTGTGTGCTTTTCCTTCAAGAAACCAAGAACCTCGGAGATGGGTACATCATCGGCAACGAATGATTGCCCTATCCCTCTCGTCAGAATGAATGTCAGTTTGCCGCGTTTGACCTTCTTGTCCTGCGCAATATGTTCCAGCAATATATCGGGTGGCGGCAGGGTGCCTTCAATATCACTCAATTGTGTCGGCAAACCAACCGTTCTCAAATGCGCTGCAACCCTTTGCCCATCATCCGGACTTGCCAGGTTCATCCGGGTCGAGAATTCATGCGCAAGCACCATGCCGATGGCCACTCCTTCGCCGTGAACCAACCGCCCGCTGTCGTAGCCGGTAGCAGCTTCCAGTGCGTGCCCGAATGTATGACCAAGGTTCAAAAGCGCCCTTTTGCCACCTTCATACTCGTCAGCGGCAACAACATCCGCCTTGGCCTGACAACTGGTCGCAATGGCATGAATACGCGGCGCTCCCCCGGCAAAAACCTGCTGCCAGTTTTTCTCAAGCCAGGCAAAAAATTCCGGCTGGTCGATCAAACCGTATTTTGCCATCTCGGCATAGCCGGCACGAAACTCCCGTCCGGAAAGTGAATCAAGCACATCCGTATCCGCAAGCACCAGCGCCGGCTGATGGAACACGCCGATGAGGTTTTTGCCATGCGACGTATTGATACCGGTCTTGCCACCAACAGAAGAATCCACCTGGGCCAGCAGCGATGTGGGAATCTGCACAAAATTCATGCCGCGGCGTACAATGCCTGCAACGAATCCGGTCAAGTCACCCACGACACCACCACCCAGCGCAATCACCGCGTCGCCGCGCTCCAGACGCGCCGTCAGGACCGCCTCGGACACGGCGATGACCTGCTCGAAATTCTTGGTTTTCTCGCCTGCAGGAAGAACAATGGAGGTGCTTTCTATTCCCGCCTTTGAAAGGCTTTCTGCAAGCTTTTCAAGATAGAGACCGGCGACATTTTCGTCGCTGACAATGGCAGCACGGATACCGGGCAGCCGGGCGGCAATCTGCGCACCGGCCGAAGCAATCAGCCCGGGGCCGATCAGAATGTCATAGGACCGTTCTCCAAGATTGACGTGAACGCGCGCTTCGCCTGACGCTGTTGTATTATCGCTCATTGTTGCTGCCCCTGACAGTCTGCTTCGATGAAACGGCCGCATAGGCAATGATCGCCTCCAGCACCTCATCAACGATGATTTCCTTGCCCGTATCGCGTGATTGCACAATCATGTCGGCTTCGCCATAGATCGGATACCTGGCGCCTAGCAAGGCAGACAAAGTGGCTTTCGGATCCGCTGTTTTCAGCAAAGGCCGATGATACCGCCGTTTGACGCGCTCCCACAAGACGTCGAGATCAGCGCGAAGCCAGACCGACAGGCCGCTTTCTTTGATATCGGCACGCACCGATTCCTGCATGAATGCGCCGCCGCCCGTCGAAAGCACCATTGGCCCGCCTTTCAAAAGACGGCTGATAACCCGTGCTTCCAGCGCCCGAAACTCGACCTCGCCGTATTTTTCAAACAAATCGGCAATCGACATGCGTGAAACATGTTCAATTTCGTGGTCGGAATCGACAAAGGGCACCTGCATTGCGGCGGCGGTCATTTTTCCGATGACCGATTTGCCTGCGCCCATCAGACCGACAAACACCACCGTACGATCCCCGAGGCACTGACGTGCCTGCGCGGCTTTCGTCAATTCGGTTCTGATTGGCTGGGTCTTCATCAGGTCTTTTCCATGGTTTGCTTCTCCGGTATCGACAAATGTGTCTGGTCCGTCAAGCATCAGCATGGATCGCGTCCATTGTCTGCAACTGGAACGGCGGCAACGCGATGGCGGGAAATGCGACCTTGCATCAAAATTGTCCCTCGCCCATAAATGACCTGTTGTATTCGAACCAATGGATGATGCATGCCGTCTTTGTTCCGGTTTCTTCTGTTTTGCGCCGTCTTGGCTGGCGTGGCCTATGGTGCGATGTTCGCATTGACGGTTTATGTCGATCCGACACCGCGTGAAATTTCGGTGCGAATCCCGACTGAAAAGGTCAATCCACGCTGAAAAGCGCTATCTGCAACCCACAGGCAGGAAGCCATGGCCGATATGAGCCTTGCACATCTTGAGGCTTTTCTCGAGATGATGAGTGTTGAACGCGGAGCCGCAGTCAACACATTGACGTCCTATCGCAATGATCTGGAGGATTGCCTCGCATTTTTACGCGGCATGCAATCCAACCTCACAAGCGCAACCAGTGATGAATTGCGCGCCTGCCTGGCGGACGTGGCAAATCGGGGATTTGCTGCAAGTTCACAGGCAAGACGCCTTTCTGCGCTGCGTCAGTTCTATCGGTTCCTCTATTCAGAAGGCATTCGCGATGTCGACCCGACAGGCGTGCTTGATTCTCCACGCAAAGAGCGACCATTGCCGAAATCGCTCAGCCAGGAAGACGTCACCCGGTTGATTGATCAGGCAAGGGACGAAGCAGCAGAAGCCGGCCTGACGGACGCAAAAAAACTGCAACGCCTGCGTCTGATGACTTTGCTCGAAATGCTCTATGCAACTGGCATGCGCGTATCCGAACTGGTCAGTCTGCCTCTGTCTGTCGCCGCGCAGGAGGACGATCGGTTTCTGATCATTCGCGGCAAAGGCAACAAGGAACGACTGGTTCCCCTGTCTTCGGCATCGCGCCAGGCTCTCGCCGACTATGTCGACGTGCTGAAGAGGCAGGTCGACGCAGACAATGGCGCTCCTTCGACCTTTCTTTTTCCATCACGCGTTCCCGGCAAACATATTCCCCGACAGGTTTTTGCCCGCGATCTGAAAAACCTGGCCATACGATGCGGTCTGGGCGCGCAAAACCTGTCGCCGCACGTTCTGCGACACGCCTTTGCCAGCCATCTGCTTCACAATGGCGCGGACCTGCGCGTCGTGCAGGAATTGCTTGGCCATGCAGATATTTCGACAACGCAGATTTACACGCATATTCTGGAAGAACGGCTTCATAGACTGGTCAGTGAACACCATCCTCTTGCAATTGCCGCAAAAAACAGCACATAGAACACAGTTTTTAGCCTTTTTGCTTGCTTTGCCAGACAATGGCTCTTAGCCAGAAGCAACCAAAGCCCGATGCAACAGCCCGAGATCACCAAACTCCATGCTTAACTATCTCGACTTTGAAAAGCCGCTTTCCGACATTGAGGGAAAAATCCACGAGCTTCGACGGCTCGCCGGTGACGATGAAATCATTGATACGAGTGCGGAAATCGCAAATCTGCAAGCCAAGGCGAAAGAGACCCTCAAGGATCTTTATGCCAAGCTGACGCCGTGGCAGAAGACGCAGGTTGCACGCCACCCGCAACGCCCGCATTTTCGTGACTATGTCGAGGGTCTGTTCGAGGAATTCACGCCGCTGGCCGGCGACAGAAAATTCTCCAACGATGAGGCCATTCAGGCCGGTCTGGGCCGGTTCCGTGGTCAGGGGGTCGCCATTATCGGCCAGGAAAAAGGCCACGACACCAAATCACGTATACGCCACAACTTCGGCAGCGCCCGGCCGGAAGGTTATCGCAAGGCGGTGCGGATCATTGAGTTGGCAGACCGGTTCCACCTGCCGATTATAACGCTGATCGACACATCCGGTGCCTATCCGGGTATCGGCGCTGAAGAACGCGGCCAGGCAGAGGCAATCGCCCGCTCGACCGAAATGTGCCTGAATGCCAAAGTCCCGATCGTATCCATCATCATCGGTGAAGGCGGGTCCGGCGGCGCCATTGCAATTGCCACCGGCAACCGCGTCCTCATGCTCGAACATGCCATCTACGGTGTGATCTCACCTGAGGGTGCCGCATCGATCCTGTGGCGCGACGCCACCCGTGCAAGAGATGCTGCGGCCAATATGAAGATCACCGCGCAGGATCTGAAGAGCCTGGGCGTGATCGACGGCATCATCGAAGAACCAATGGGTGGTGCGCATCGCGATCCGCAGCGGGTTCTGGCCAGCACCGGCACGGCGATCGCAGCCGCTCTTGCGGAACTGAAGACACAGGATGGCGATACCCTGCGCAACAACCGCCGCAAGAAATTCCTGAATATGGGCCGCAACCTTTAAAATCTTCAGGATGTGATGCTGACATCTGCCGGAGCGTCACAGCGTGCACCGACGAACCAGCTGTTGGTCTTTGCAGTGCCGCTGATCATTACATTATCGTGAACGCATGAAAATTCATGGTTGTGGTAAACATTTGGTAAACCTATCTGCCATATTTTTGGCGACTTGAAATGTTTCCCTCCCAATGGCCATTGGCTGTTGGAACAATGAAACCGTACAGTGGTCTGCAGCCGGCAACGGTTCTGTGGATAAACGCATGCCGCGCGGATGGACTATGAGCTTTAATTCTTCTTTGGGTTGGAAATACCTGTTGCTGGTCTCAGCGCTGAGCGTCGCCCTCGTGGGCTGTCAGGATGTGCTGGAATCCGTTGACAACAAGGCTGAATACCGCCTTCCAACAAAATTGGTCAACAAGATGAAAGCCCAGGACCAGCGTGTGCGTGCGCCGATCCTGATACGCATTTTCAAGCAGGAAGGCGTGCTGGAAGTCTGGAAGGCCAAGGGCAATGGTCGCTATGCGCTCGTCAAGGATTATGAAATCTGCAAGTGGTCGGGCAAACTCGGACCAAAATTCAAGGAAGGTGACCGGCAGGCACCTGAGGGTTACTACCATATCAACCCCTACCAGATGAATCCGAAATCCAGCTACTATCTGTCATTCAACATGGGCTATCCCAATCGCTATGACCGGGCGCACGGACGCACGGGCAGCAATCTGATGGTTCATGGTGCCTGCTCATCGGCCGGTTGCTATTCGATGACCGACGAGCAGGTTCTGGAAATTTACGCATTTGCCCGCGAGGCATTTCGCGGTGGACAGACCTCGTTTCAGGTGCAGGCCTATCCGTTCCGCATGACGGCGGAAAACATGGCCGCTCACAGCGACAATGAACATTTTGAATATTGGCAGATGATCAAGGTCGGCTATGACCATTTCGAACTGACGAAACGACCCCCGAAAGTCGATGTTTGTGATGGGAAATATGTTTTCAACCAGATTCCCGAAGACGGCGGAACATTCCACCCGACACGGGCCTGTCCTGCCTCCGCGTCACCGCAATCGCTGCAACTGGCCTATGCTGCCCAGTCCAAACGCTATGATGCGGCTTTTGCCAAGGCTCTGGAAAAGGCGGAAAAAAACAAGAAGCCCGCCGCCATCGAACCACCAATTGTCACTGCTGCAAAACCCCAGCAAAGTGATCGCCAGTTGACCAGCGCTGTAACCTCTCCGTCAGACGGCGCCAGCACGGCAATACCAACGCCCTCTCCTGCAAATCAGCTAAACGCATCCAATGAGGCAGCGGAACAATCCTCTACCAAAAAATCCTGGTGGAAGGTCTGGTAGCCCCCATGAATGATCCCAAAGCGGTCGAAAATTACGACCTTCGCGGACTGAAGTGCCCCCTGCCCGTGCTGAAAACACGCAAGAAATTGTCAACTCTTGAAACCGGGTGCAGCCTCTGGGTCGAGACAAGCGATCCGTTGGCGGTTGTCGATATTCCGCATTTTTGCAGCGAATACGGCCACAGGCTTGTCGAAACGCAAAGTGTAGACGGTGGGCACCGGTTTCTGATTGAAAAGGGCTGATTGCCGAGCGCTGTCCGCCCGACGCTATGGTTTGTACCCGGGAATGGAAAGCGGATTGTTTTCCAAAGCCGCCCTGTCCGGCGTGTCGATCTGCGGCTTTCCGACAAATGCATCAAACAGCCTGACCACATAATCCTTTTCCAGATCACGGGTGATCAGCACCAGGCGCGTGCGGTGATCGCTGTCAGGCCATGCCGGCAGCCGCGCTGGCGGATGAAAGATGGACTGGACACCGTGAATGACCACGGGCCGTTCGGGATCATCGGACAGGCAGACTATGCCCTTCATGCGCAACAGGCGTTCGCTCTGACTTGAGCGCAACAGATCGATAAAACACTCCAGAGCGTCTGGATCGATAGGCTTGTCTTCAACGAGTGTAAACGCCCTGATATGGTCATCGTGCCGATTGACATCATGCGCATGACCATGATGCTCATCGTGGTAAGCCTCATCACGCAGCCACCGGGAAACATCCGCCGTTTTGGTCGCCGGATCAAACAACCCGCATTCGAAAAGATCGGCCTTGATGGCCCCTGCATCACTGGCGGAAATCTGCAGGGCACCAGGATTGAGAAGCATCAGGCGGGCGGTCAAATGTGCAAATGCTTCCGACGTCGGGTCAATCAGGTCTGTTTTTGTCAGCACGATACGATCCGCAACAGCCACCTGCTTGACCGCTTCTTCGTGGCGATCGAGTGTCTGGTCACCGTTGACCGCATCCACCACTGTGATCACACCGTCGAGGCGCAGGCTCTGGACGAGCGCCGGATGGCCCATGATGGCGTGGAGAACCGGCGCCGGATCGGCAAGACCGGTGGTTTCGATAATCACCCGCTTCAGGGATTTTATGCGCCCTGTCTGCACCCGGTCCACAAGATCTGCAAGTGTATCGACAAGTTCCCCACGCACCGTGCAACACAGGCACCCATCAGCCAGTTCGATGATTCCATCGCTCGAACGTTCCACCAGCAGATGGTCGATACCAACATCACCAAACTCGTTGATGATAACGGCCGTATCCTGCAAGGAGGGGTCTTTCAACAGTCGGTTGAGCAAGCTCGTCTTGCCCGATCCGAGAAATCCGGTGAGCACTGAAACGGGAATCGGTTCCATTGGGGTCATGTCGTTACAGACTGGGGCGCGAAATGGGAACAGGCACATCAAATGTCGGCTTGAAAGCCGAAGCCGCAACCGGGCTGCCCGCGCTTTCAATCTGATCGGGGCGCGGACGGGGCACAGGAATATTGCCGCGTGTCAATGCGGCTGGAATCCTGCCTGACAGTCCAACCCTGACCGCCTTGGCCTGCCGCTTCATGCTGTTGATATAGTTGGAATTCAGCACCATTTTCCCTTCAACGTCGCGGCCCTCATAGCGCTTTTTCCGGGCTGCAGGCGTACAGATTGAAGAACTGATATCAGCAATTCTCGAGCGTTTGTCGCCATAGGGCCGCATGGAATAGAGCGATGGTTTGGCAAGGGTTCCGGTTGTCAGCCCCTTGTTCAACAGGCGGGCGGATTCTTCCGCTCTTTCTTCCTGGCTGGCAGCGCCGAATACAACAGAAACAACAGTCCTGCCGTTGCGGGTAGCCGACGAAACCTGATTGAAGCCGGATGCGCAGATGAACCCGGTTTTCATGCCGTTGGCACCGGCAAAACGGCCGATCAGGATATTATAGTTGGAATAGGTCTTTTTGCCCGTGCTGATGGCTTCAATCGCAAAGTAGTGCGCATATTGCGGAAAATCCCGCCTGAGCGCCACACCCAGAACCGCCATGTCCCGTGCGGTGGTCCGCTGGCCCTTGCCCGGCAGCCCGTTTGCGTTGACAAACCTGCTATCAAGCATGCCCAGCCGCTTTGCTTCGGCATTCATCATCTGTACAAATCTCTCATGACTTCCGGCTACCGATTCCGCTATGGCAACCGATACGTCATTGGCTGACTTGACCAGAATGATCTTCATGGCGTTGTCCAGCGAAAGCTGCGAGCCCGGCTTGTAGTACATCTTGCTGGGCGGTTCCTTTGCTGCAATTGCGCTCATGGTCACGGGTGACTGCAGGGTCAATTTGCCTGACTGGATCTGCCGGAAGACCACATAGGCCGTCATCAATTTCGTCAAAGATGCCGGATACCAGCGCTGGAATGCCTGGTTGTGCTCAAGCACGCTGCCGGTTTTCACATCGACGACAATCGACGGACCGGCACTGTTGGCAGGGGCCGTCGTGGCCAGCAGCAACCAGAAGAATGCAAGAAGAACACCTGTGAAACTGGTTTTACAGCGCATTGGCACAATAAGACTCCGGCAAAGGGGTGGGATGTAAATTGTATGTACCCGAAAGCTGTCCTATATGCCATACATTGAGATGGACATTTGCAAAATCAAGGACAGACTCCATGCCGATACTGAACCGTGCAGCCGAGATGCAGGACGAAATAACCGAATGGCGCCGTCATCTTCATTCCAACCCTGAATTGCTTTTTGACGTTCATGAAACGGCAGCCTTTGTCGAAGGAAAGCTGAAAGCGTTTGGCTGTGACGACGTGGTCACCGGGATAGGACGCACCGGCGTCGTTGCCGTGATCAAGGGCCGCAACGGCGGCGAAGGCAAAACAATCGGTCTGCGCGCCGATATGGATGCGCTGCCGATCAACGAGATCACCGGAAAGTCCTGGGCCTCCAAAACCACGGGCAAAATGCATGCCTGTGGCCATGATGGCCACACGGCCATGTTGCTGGGTGCCGCAAAATACCTTGCTGAAACCCGCAATTTTGATGGCTCGGTCGCTGTCATTTTTCAGCCCGCTGAAGAAGGTGGCGCCGGCGGCGATGAAATGGTCAAGGACGGCATGATGGAGCGCTTTGACATCGAAGAGGTTTTCGGCATGCACAACATGCCAGGCCTTGCTGTGGGGCAATTTGCAACCCGCGCCGGTGGCATCATGGCTGCCACGGACGAATTTACCATCACCATCAAGGGAAGAGGCGGACATGCCGCCATGCCCAATCAGACCGTGGATCCGATTGCCATTGGCGCCCAGATCGTCTCGGGACTGCAATTGATTGCATCACGCAATGTCGACCCACTCGAGTCCGTCGTTGTTTCCGTGACAAAGTTCAATGCCGGAAACGCCTATAACGTCATTCCCGAAGAGGCGCTGCTTGCCGGAACCGTTCGCACCTTGGATGCCGATGTGCGCGCTTTGGCAGAAAAACGCATTACGCAGATCGTCAATAATATTGCGCAGGCCCACGATGCCGAGGCGTCCATCCACTATCACCGCGGTTATCCTGTGACCTTCAACCACGCCGACCAGACCGATTTTTCAGTCTCCGTCGCCGCCGAAATATCCGGCGCGGACCATGTCGACGAGAATATTGCGCCGACAATGGGCGGAGAGGATTTTTCCTTCATGCTGGAAGCGCGACCGGGATCATTCATCTTCATCGGCAATGGCGATACGGCAGGCCTGCATCACCCGGCCTATGATTTCAACGACGACATCATTCCGCTTGGTGTGACCTATTGGGTAAAACTCGCCGAAACGTCTCTGGCACGCACTTAAGCCGCTCAAACGTGAACCGATCACTGCCCTGATATAACAGCCGCAGTGATCGGTGCCTTACAGTCCGATGGATACGTCACGCCCGGCCGATTTGATGGAAACCGAAAAGCCGGCAACCAGATCGACAAGAGCAATAACGGTCAGGACGAAAAAGATATCTGTTGCTGCATCCGCGACAAGCAGAAACTCAATCAGAAATGCAATGAATACAAAAGCCGACAACATGTGATCCACCACCGACCAACTGCCCGTGCGCGTGGATTTCAGCACTTCGAAAAACAGCAGGACCAACGCTGTGACGATCACGGTATCGCCGAGATCCATCGACCATTGCGCACCGGAAATCATTTGCACGCTGAATATGTCGGAGGTCAGCGCAGCGACACCTGAGCTTCCCAGGAATCCGAAGATCAGTGCATTGTAAAAAATCAATGGAACGATCATCAATGGGATTATCGTCAACATGCCAATGCCCTTGCCTTGTTTGACCAGAGTATGGCGCTTCTGACGCGCCCCTGTCGGAAGACCGCTGTGCATTCCTCCAGGAACTCTGATGTAATAATTGATCTTCAATTGAAACAATAGGTAAAAGCAAGCAAAAAAGGCCGGTGGGACACCAGCCTTTTGTTTTTTACTTATAAAGAGACATGCGGCATAGCCGTCACATCAGCCACCAATCCGAAAATTGGTCTATCGTTGAGGATCAGGCGTTTTCTTTGACCGTCAGCACCTGACGACCGCGATACATACCGGTCTTCAGATCGATATGGTGCGGACGACGAAGTTCGCCGGAATTCTTGTCTTCCACATAGGAAGGAGCTTTCAGCGCATCGGTTGCGCGGCGCATGCCGCGCCTTGAGCGGGAAATCTTACTTTTTGGTACAGCCATTGCTTTACTCCACTCGCAGGCAATGCGTATTCTTCGGCCAGATGGCGACCGAAACAGACGCGTATGAATCTCGGAAATTGGGCGGGCTTATACCGCGCATGTGAGCGCTTGACCAGCACCTTCACGCATTTTTTTATGATTTAGGCGATTATGCAGCAGTGAAGCCACCTTTTTCCTGCAAAGTCACACCTCATCCTCATCAACCACCCATTTTTCAGCCCGCCCGGCAGTCTGCCATTCCTGCCAGGCCGAATGTGATTGCATCGCCTGCATATAGGCCTTCACCGCCGGTTTTTCGCTCAGGCAATAGACTTCAAACCGATTGACCACAGGCGCAAACATGGCGTCTGCGGCGCACAGGTCGCCGAATAGAAACGGCCCGCCATAACGCTCAAGGCAAGTCTCCCAGATCTGTTCGATACGCTTGATATCCCGACGCGTCTCTGCCGATAGATCGATCGAGGAAGGAATTCTGCGCATATTCATCGGACATTGCGCGCGAAGCCCGAAAAAGCCGCTGAGCATCTCACAACTGATCGCCCGCGCATGGGCTCTGGCCCTCTGATCGGACGGCCACAGGCCCCTTTCGGGAAAGATCTCGTTCAGATATTCAATGATGGCCAGAGATTCCCAAAGCCTGAACGGACCATGTTTGAGCACGGGAACCTTGTTTGTAGGCGAAAACGCTGAAAAAGCCGGATTGCCGGCCGCCATGTCAAAGGGAACCAGTTCTTCGTGAAAATGGATAGCTGATGCCCGCAGGGCAAACCATGGACGCAGCGACCACGACGAATAGTTCTTGTTGCCTATATAGAGCGTCAGATCGGTCATCAGCGGCTTCCTTGCACCCCAATGGTAATTTGCCAACCCCGCCTCCAAACACGCGTCCAGAAGCGACCTTGGCTCTCAATGGTTGATGTTAAGGGACCCACCAGTTGCAGGTCCAGCCAATAGAATTGATCTACGCATCAAGACATTTGATATAGGCACCGGACTGATGCGCCCGGCGTTCAACGATCGAGGCCAGCCGGGTCATGCCGCGTGACGGCTTCAAGGGATTTCGAACATGCGGATTGGGCAATGTCACGGCCAGATAGGCCGCCCGCCGACGCGACAACTGTGAGGCCGGGATGCCATAATAGTGCTGCGCGGCGGCCTCGATACCGAAAATACCCGGACCCCATTCAGCCACATTGAGATAAATCTCCATCATTCTGCGTTTCGACCAGATGGCGTCGGCACTCATGGCAAGCGGAACTTCCAGGGCCTTGCGAAGATAGGACCGGCTGGACCACAGAAAAAGGTTCTTGGCTGTCTGCATGGCTATGGTGCTTGCCCCGCGCGTCTTTTCACCGTCCAACGCGCCGTCAAGAACGATATTGAGCTGTTTCCAGTCGACACCGCCATGGAAACAATATTGACCGTCCTCGGACATCAGTACCGATTGCACCAGCGCCGGCGCTATATCATCCAGAGCCACCCATTGACGTTGGTACCCGCGCAACAAAACCGCGTCGCGCAGCATGACTGTCGAGACGGGGTGAACTGCAGAAGGGGTGTAAGCAACAAGCAATGATGCCGGCACAAGAACAATCGCGAGCAGCAGATAGAAAAACCATCGTCTGAGCAGATTGCCGGTCGGCCTGCTCGGTTGCTTTTTCTTTTTTTGCGCCAATAGTTCAACTTTCCTGACAGGTGCGATCTTCATAAAGCAGCCCGACACGAAATTGAACAACCATTTTACAAAGTCGGCCCCGGTTGTTGCAGGGGAAGCTGTTGCAAACGGCAGGAAATCCATTGCCGATCGTTGCTCATCATGGCATGAGGGCACCATGAAAGACGAAATGCAGGAATTCAGCGAGCGCATGGCGCAGCGTGCGGATCAGGTCGACATGATGCTGTCCAATTTGCTTGATGCCCGCCTTCGCGGCGATGAGATTGCGCGGCCAGACACCTTGCTGGCTGCCATGCGGCACGGTGTATTGAATGGTGGAAAGAGGCTGCGCCCCTTCCTGCTGCTTGAGACCGCCGAATTGCTTGGGGGCGATCAGGAAGCGGCATTGCGTGTGGCTGCCGCCACCGAATGCCTGCACTGCTATTCACTGATCCATGATGATCTTCCGGCCATGGATGACGACAGTCTCCGCCGCGGCTTGCCGACGGTTCATGTCGCCTTTGATGAAGCCACGGCCATTCTGGCTGGCGACGCCCTGCTGACCATGGCCTTCGAAATCATCGCTGCGCCACAAACGGAACTGGCGGCAGGCCTGAAATCGGAACTGGTTCTGGCGCTGGCACAGGCATCCGGGCTTGGCGGTATGGCCGGAGGTCAGGCACTGGACCTGCAGGCTGAAAAATATCCGCCCGATGAGGCCGGAATCATCACTCTGCAATCCATGAAGACGGGTGCGCTGATCCGCTTTGCCTGCGAAGCCGGGGCAATTCTTTCCGCTTCAAATCCGACCGACAGGGAATGCATGAAGCGTTTCGGCGAAGCAGTCGGACTTGCTTTTCAGCTTGCTGATGATCTGCTCGACGTCACATCGGACAGCCAGTCCATGGGCAAGGCAACAGGCAAGGATACCGGGCGCGGCAAGGGCACGCTCGTTGCCCTGCATGGCGCTGACTGGGCGCGAACCCAGCTGTCCGGTCTGGTCAGCGAAGCATCCAGCCTATTGGCGCCCTACGGTGAACGGGCGAGAATTCTGCTTGATGCGGCGCAATTCGTCGCCAATCGCAAGCACTGAAAATCAGGCGGCGCTGCCATTCACAAAAGTGAAATTCCCGGCAAACATTAACCGTTCCTTGAAAAAATCACACTACCATTCAGCCGATAAAAGTGCAGCAAAGTGCGCGCGCCAGCAATTTCCAACGCGCCCATGACGATTAGTCGGCTTCCTAGATATCCAGGAAACCCGGGCCATGCGGCCTCGCAAAGATATTTTTGACGCTTCCTCCAAACCGGCTGAAGCATAGAACATGGTTTTTAATGGAAAAACTCAAGGACGATAAACGAAGCACGCGAAGGCTCTCCATCAGCCTGCGCGTCGGTTACGTCGCCAATCTCCTGCTGATCGGCGCCATATGCGTCTGGTTCTATGCCGAACAATCTGCCCAGAACAGGGAAATCCGCCATCTCGGTCGCTTGATAAAACAGGTGGAAAAGCTGGACAATTCATTGGCTTCGCTTGCCGAACGCGCCGAACTGCTGGGTGAAATCAAAGATGGCGCACCGTTCGAGAGCGCCAGAAAGGCGTTTTTGTACCGTCAGGCGGCGGTAAAGGGTCAGTTTCTTGAATTTCACCAACTTTGGGACGCACCTCAAACACCCGATGCGCTGAAACAGGGCGTCTATCTGATTGATCGGGAAATACGGTCGGACATACCCTTCCGGCACTACCGGCAGATGACTGATCCTGAAGAAATCGAGGCTGCAACCAATGTTGACCAACTGCGGCGCGCTGGCCAGATGCTGACTGCCACCTATGAACAATACCTGCAAAATTCGGGCAGAAACATCTCGCGGGTGATTCTCAACTCCCTGAAGGATTCAATTGTTTCCCAGGGCAACAAAATTCTAACCTACCTGCTCACGACAATCGCGGTTCTTCTGGCGCTCGGCTTGCTGGTTTTCATGCCGATCGACATTCTGTTGCGCCGTACCCTGCGCGATCTGGACGCGGCCACCGCCCAGGCGCGCGAAGAAAGCCGCAGGGCCAAAGCTGCTGAAAAGGCAAAATCGGAATTCCTGGCCAATATGAGCCACGAAATCAGAACCCCGATGAATGGTGTGCTCGGAATGTCGGAACTGCTTTCACGCACCGAATTGGATCACAAACAACAAACGTTCACAGACATTATCGTAAAATCCGGCCAGACATTGCTGACCATCATCAACGATATATTGGATTTTTCGAGAATCGACGCCAAGCAGATGCAATTGAATCCGACCTCCTTCAATCTGCGCGAGGCAGTGGAAGATATTACCACACTGCTGGCAGGCAATGCGGCGGAAAAAGATCTGCATTTGATCGTTCGCTATGATCCGGAATTGCCCGAAGTCTTCGTCGGCGATTTGGGCCGGATCCGTCAGGTGCTGACGAACATTGTGGGCAATGCTGTAAAATTCACGGAAAAAGGGCAGATACTGGTCAACATCAGTGGCACCAAACAGGATGATCATGCGGATGTTCTCATCCGCGTCGAAGATACGGGACCCGGCATCCCTGCCGACAAGCTCAATATCATTTTCGAAAAATTCAACCAAGTGGATGCGTCCTCGACACGCAGGCATGAAGGAACCGGTTTGGGTCTGGCTATTGCCGCCGGCCTCGTCGATCTGATGGGCGGCCGTTTTGGTGTGGACAGCACATTGGGTCGGGGGTCCACATTCTGGCTCGAAATGCATCTGCCGCTATGCCTCGACAATCAGAACACCTCAGGGAAAAATCCGGTTGACCTGTCAGATGCGCGCATCGTGGTCATCGACGCAAACCCCACCAGTCAACACGTCATCCGCGAACAAATGCAAAGTTGGGCGCTTGATTGTGCGGTCGTGGAATCCATTGCGGTGGCGGACCAGGTTGTGAAAAAATCGATCGAACTCGGCGCGCCCATCAGTCTGATCATACTCGACACCCATACGCCTGAGGAATCCGGTAAACAATTGCGTGACATATTCGCCGGCTCAAAACAGATCAGCGATATTCCGGTATTGCTGATGACCGCCGTCGACCACCATGGCACCGCCGATCTGTGCAAACATTTTGGCTTTGCGGGCTACCTGACCAAACCGGTTCGCGCTTCCTTCATGCTCGAAACAATTACTTCCATTCTGGGCGGCGCGCAAAAAATCGTACCCGACACCGCAGCGGCGGCCAAGCCAACAAACCAAACCAGCACGGCAGTCGAAGAGGAAAAACCCAGACCTGCCACACCGCGCACGCCTTACGGCCCTGTCAACCACTCCGGCCAGATCGACCCCACCGATAATCCTTCGCAAGTTGACATCCTCGTCGCTGAAGACAACGATGTTAATCAGATGGTTTTCAAGCATATGCTTGGGGAAACCGGTTATTCCTTCTGCATTGCCAAAGACGGTCAGGAGGCCGTTGAACTGTGGCAAGAGCTCAATCCGAAAGTGATTTTGATGGATGTCTCGATGCCACGCAGGAATGGCTATCAGGCAACAGCCTTTATCCGCGGCAAGGAAAGGGACACTGGCACCTATACGCCGATCATCGGTGTAACGGCACATGCCTTGAAAGATGATCGCAACCTGTGCATTGAAGCAGGCATGGATGATTACCTGCCGAAGCCCATATCAACGGAAAAACTGGTCGTCTTGATTGAACGATGGCTGGACAACAGCACAGCGAAAAGCGGCAGATCAAAAGACAGGGACGTGCAAAACGGCTTGTCGGCAAATGGGATTATTTGACGGTGGCAAGCGCCTCTGAGCCTTGCACCATATTTTCCTTGTCCTCACCACCCTCGCCGACCCTGTTCTGGCCGAATCGGTTTTTGATATAATCTCCCACCATGGCCTCGAATTCGGCGGCAATATTTGCCCCGCGCAGGGTTTTGACCTTTTTTCCATCGACAAACACAGGCGCTGCCGGGCTTTCACCGGTACCGGGAAGAGAGATCCCGATATCGGCCTGCTTTGATTCACCGGGGCCATTGACGATACAGCCCATGACGGCAACGCTGAGGGCCTCGACACCCGGATATTCTTCACGCCATGTCGGCATGTTGCGACGAAGATCACCCTGAATTTTTTCAGCCAGTTCCTGAAATGTTGTGGACGTGGTCCGACCACAACCCGGGCAGGCGGCTACAATGGGCATGAACTGCCTGAAGCCCATGACCTGAAGCAGTTCCTGCGCCACCTGGACTTCCCTGGTCCTGTCTCCGCCCGGCGCCGGCGTCAGCGAGATGCGAATCGTATCACCAATGCCCTGCTGCAGCACAATGCCGAGGGCCGCTGATGAAGCAACAATACCCTTGGTCCCCATTCCGGCTTCGGTCAGACCCAGATGCAGCGCATGGTCCGACCGGCGCGCCAGTTCCGTATAGACGGCAATCAGGTCCTGCACCTGGCTGACCTTGGCCGACAATATGATCTTGTCGCGCGGCAGCCCGATCTCTTCGGCCAGATCCGCCGACAACAATGCCGATTGGACAATCGCTTCCTGCATGACCTGCTGGGCGTTCTGCGGGCCGCCTTTTTGCGCGTTTTCATCCATCAGCCGCATCAGCAGCACCTGGTCCAGCGAGCCCCAATTGACGCCGATCCGCACCGGTTTTCCATGGCGAATGGCGATCTCGATGATCTGCGCAAACTGCTTGTCTTTTTTGTCCTTGAAACCGACATTTCCAGGATTGATGCGGTATTTTGCCAGCGCTTCGGCACAGGCCGGGTGGTTTTGCAGCAATGTATGGCCGATATAGTGGAAATCGCCAATCAGCGGCACATCCAGACCAAGTCTTTCCAGCCGCTCGCGAATCTTTGGAACGGCAGCCGCACTCTCATCCCGGTCCACTGTTATGCGCACGATCTCCGATCCGGCTTTCGACAGCGCGGCCACCTGGGCCACCGTTGCGTCGATATCTGCCGTATCGGTATTGGTCATCGACTGGACAACGATCGGATGCGCGCCACCGATCAACACACCGCCGACATCAACGGCAACGGACGGACGCCTTGCAAAAACCTGAGAATGATACGTATTCATGGACTGTTCGGGCTCCACTTGGCCGATTCACCTGATTACCGGGAGGTGGTATAATCGACCTGTTTTGTCAACACGATGACCGCTTCATTGGCCAGCGGCCTATTTATTTGTTCCCGCTATCACGATCAACTTTACGATCGTCCGGAGTTCGGCTTCGATCTGATCAATGGACCCGGCGCGCATCTTGGTCCCTTCGGCCGCATTGACCAGCACGCGTGCCAGCCGTGCACAGGTCAGGGAAGGAGCGGGCAGGTGAAATTCTCCACGCTCAACCGAACTCTGCAAGCCCTCGGTCAGGGCATTTTCCATATCCGACATCCATTCATCAAACAGATCGCCGGCAATTTCCTTGTTCAACCCGATCAGTTCCTCGCCATGCGGGGTCTGCGCAATGTCACGGTGCACCTGCACGAAGCCGCATTCAAGCGCCGCATATAATCTGTCCTCAAGCGGCAGATCGGACAGAAAGGCCTTCTGCAGATTGGAAATCATCTGCACCTTCAGCGCCTGGACAAAGGCTCTGAAGATATCCGCCTTGTTCTTGTAATGCTGGTAGAGCGCCGGGCGCGAGGTGCCGGCGGCATTGGCGATATCCTCCATTGACGTGCGCTTGAAACCATAGGTCACAAACCGTTCAAAGGCAGCCTCAAGGATAAGGTCACGTCGCGGATCACCGGTGCTTGGTATCATCATCTTGACATTCTGACACTTTTTGTTATTTTGTCATTACTGCACTCTGCTGCCATCAGCAAGTGCACTAGTGCACCATAGACGATGCTTAACGCAAGTCCGGCCCAAAGGAAGAAAAGCCATGAAACTCTCTGTCAACGGGACTGTTCATGATCTGGACATTGAACCCGAAATGCCTCTCCTTTGGGTTTTACGCGACGAACTCGACATCAAGGGACCAAAATTCGGGTGCGGCATTGCCGCCTGCGGTGCCTGCACCGTGCATGTTGATGGGGAACCGGTTCGCTCCTGTACATTGCCGATCGGCGACGTGGAGGGCGAAGTCACCACCATAGAGGCCATTGGCAGCGCTGATTCCCTGCATGCGGTTCAACAGGCCTGGATTGAAGAACAGGTGCCCCAATGCGGCTATTGCCAGTCGGGTCAGATCATGAGTGCGGTCGCCCTGCTGCGCGAAATACCCAATCCCAGCGACGAGGACATTGACAGCGCCCTGTCGGGAAATCTTTGCCGTTGTGGCACCTACCCGGCAATTCGCGCCGCCATAAGGCGCGCGGCAACCAAGAATATCGGAGCCTGAGCCTTGAGCGAGCAGCAACACAAACCGAAAAAATCCCGCCTCGGCAAAATTGCACGACGGACGTTTCTGATTGGCACCGGCGCCATCGCTGGCGGATTGGCCGTCGGCTACTATTCTTACCAGCGCGGTTTTGACAACCCGCTTCTGAGCGATCTGGACAGGGGTGAATCGACCTTCAATCCTTTCGTCAAAATCGCCACAGACAACACCATCACGATCATCGTTCCGCGTGCCGAAATGGGTCAGGGCGTCACCACCACACTGGCGGCGCTGGTTGCCGAGGAACTGGATGTCGCGCTTGATGCCGTGACAGTTGAACACGGCCCTGCATCCTCCGCCTATCTCAATCAGGCAATGCTCATCGACGCCGCGCCGGTGCCGGCCTTCGACGACAGTTTTACCGCTGGTGGATATCGCGGCGCCATGGAAATCCTGTCCAAATTCCTCGCCATTCAGGCCACCGGCGGTTCCTCTTCAACCGTCGATGCATTTGAAAAAATGCGCTTTGCCGGTTGCGCGGCAAGGGAAGTGCTCAAACAGGCAGCAGCGGAAAAATTTGACGTGTCGCCCGCCGCTCTGGCTACCAACAACGGCAGGGTAGAGGACACGGCCAGCGGCCGTTCAGCGACCTATGGCGAACTGGCAGCACGCGCGGCTACAATGTCGCCGCCGGCCAACATGCAACTGCGCACCCGTTCGCAATGGAAGCTGCTGGGCAAGTCGCAGCCCCGCACGGATATCAGGCAGAAGGTAACCGGCGCTCCAATATTCGGCATCGACGTGGACCTTCCCGACATGGTCTACGCCACCGTCAAGATGAATCCGCATCTTGGCGGCCGCGTCAATTCCATCGATGCCAGCCAGGCGGCAGATATGAAGGGCGTCATCAAGGTTGTGCCGATCGAAAGCCAGACCGGCAACGGATTTGCCGTTATCGCCGACAACAGCTGGCGCGCCTTCCAGGCCGCCGAAGCCGTCACTGTCGACTGGGGACCAGCGCCCTACCCGGCTGAAACGGCACAAATCACCGGGCAATTGCGCGAAACCCTGGAGACCGGCGATCGCTTTTCACTGCGCGAAGCCGGCGATCCGGACACGGCCTTTTCAAACAGCGCCCCGGACCAGGTTCTGGAGGCCGAATATGAAGTTCCCTTTCTGGCCCATGCCACGATGGAGCCGATGAATGCCACTGCGCGCTTCAAGGACGGCAAGCTGGATATCTGGTCCCCCAACCAGTCGCCGACGATCATCCGGTCCGTCTGCGCTTCGGTCGCCAACCTCGACCCAGATCAGGTCCACGTGCATACAACATTTCTGGGCGGCGGTTTCGGTCGGCGCTCCGAGGTTGATTTCTCGATTTATGCGGTCAAATTGGCCATGGAAACCGGCGGCAGGCCCGTCAAGGTTACCTGGACGCGCGAGGAAGACATCACCCACGACACCTATCGCCCTGCAGCACTGGCCCGTTACCAGGCGCTGCTGAACGATCAGGGCATGCCCACCGCGCTGCGGGCGACGGTGGCATCACCCTCCATCATCCCCAGTCTGATCGGGCGCACCTACCCCAGCCTGCCTGCGGGCGGTCCCGACAAGACCCTCATCGAGGGTGCCTATGACCAACCCTATGCAATCGACAATTACCGCATTGATGCGGCCAAGGCAGAGATTGCGGTCCCGGTTGGTTTCTGGCGTTCGGTCGGCAATTCCTTCAACGCCTTCATGCAGGAAAGTTTTCTTGACGAAATTGCCGCAAGCACCGGCAAGGACCCACTGGCCCTGCGCCTGGAACTGAGCAAATCCTGGCCGGTCGCCACCCGGGTTCTGGAAAAAGTCGCACAGATGGCCCATTGGGGCGAGACATTGCCGAATGGCCGGGCACAGGGCATTGCCTTCACGCTCTCGTTTGGAACCTGGGTCGCGCAGATCGTCCAGGTCAGGGAGATGGATGGTTCGATCAAGATCGAAAAGGTCTGGTGTGTCGCCGATCCCGGAGAAGTCCTGGATCCAGCCATATTCAAGGCGCAGATTGTGTCGGGGATCATCTTTGGCCTGTCATCGGCAATCGGCCAGGAAATCACCTTCTCCGAGGGCAAGGTCGAACAATCGAATTTTCATGATTTTGACGCGATGCGGATTGATCAGTGCCCCGCCATAGAGGTGGAGATACTGGAAAATTCCCCGCATATGGGTGGTGCAGGCGAACCGGGAACACCGCCGTCCATACCCGCCCTTGCCAACGCCATTTTCGCACTCAATGCAAAACGCATCCGGCAGCTTCCGCTATCGCGGGAGGTGGAGTTCGCCTGAACGCGCCGGCGAACCAGACGGACAACGCCCTCAATACAGAATGGCCATCGTGTTTCCGGGAAGACGAGCCTCCTGGAAACACATGGGCCTTTACTGCGCCTGATAGAGGCACCGCTCAGACGGCAATGGGGAGATTTGCCGGGTGCGCGACCGGTGCGATCACACCCAGCTCAGCCAGTGAGGCGGCAATGGCTATCTGTGGGTCTGTTGCCGGTACCGCGCCGATTAGCACCTCCAGCTTGTGCCCATCCAAAGCATGCGGCTTCTGCCACTGGTAGGACATTTCACAGACCTCCCTCAGCATCGGCACGACCAGGGCACCCAGCCGAAACAGCAACCAGGGAAGATTGGCCCGCCTGAGGCTGGCGCCAACGGCCACTTCGCACAGATGCTTCATTTCATTGCCGGTCATTGCATGCCCTGGAAACAGAAACTGCTCAAAGGGCGACAGCTCATCGGCATGAGCGGCCAATTGCACAAAGCTGTCGGCAAGGTCCGGCAGATAGGCCCAGCTGTGCACCACATTCATCGGACCGGGATAGGTAAAGACACCCTTCTTCATCTTCGCAGCAATGGCAAGATCAAACCACGACCCGGGCATTTTGCCACCGTAAAAGTCGCCCGCGCGCAGGATGATGGTCTGTACGCCATGGCTGGATGACTGCTGCCTGAAATAGTCTTCCACTGCACAGCGCAGGGTGCCCTTGCGTGTTGTCTTCGAGATGGCTGTATCGTCCTTGACGAGGGGCGGGATCTTGTGGCCGTAATTGTAGACATTGCCCGGGAAAAGGTGGATGGCGCCGTGCTCCCGGCAGGCAGCCATGACATTTTCGCCCATCGGCAAGAGGTTTTTTTTCCACTGCGTGTAGATTGGATTGAGGCCATTGAAGATGAAATCCGAACCGTAGGTGGCCTGCACCAGGGATTGCCGGTCGAGCGCATTGGCGGCCCGTTGTTCTATTGCTGCCGGAAGCCCTTTTGCCGCGCCTGTCCGTGTGATGGCAACGACATGGTATCCGGCGCGATAGAACGCCTTTGCCGCCATATTCGAAATCCTGCCATTAGCACCAAGTATTGTGATCGTTTTCATGTGAGACTCCTTTGAATCAGTCTGTACGGGATCGGTCTCGACAATATCGTTTCAATTTCGTATTTTAAATTGACATAAATGGATGATTGTAATTCAAATTTGAATTGAGAGACGATGGACTGGCAACAGGTACAGTGTTTTCTTGCAGTCGCAGAACGTGGAACGCTGGCAGCAGCAGCGCTTGATCTGGGCTTGAGCCAGCCGACGCTGGGGCGCCACATCAATGCGCTTGAGGCCTCTTTGGGGCTGGCCTTGTTTATCCGCAGCCGAAAGGGCATGGCGCTGACTGAAGCCGGCCTGTCGATCGTCGATGATGCCAAAGGCATGCGGGACGAAGCCGACCGTATTGCCCTCAAGGCCGCTGGCAGCGCACAATCGGTCAGCGGCTCCATACGGATCACCGCCAGCGATATCGTTTCAACCTATGTTTTGCCGCCGATCATTGCGGCCCTGGGCGTTGCCGAGCCCGACATCGAGGTCGAACTTGTCCCCAGCAATACGTTGGAAAACCTGCTCAGACGTGATGCCGATATTGCCGTCAGGATGGTTCGCCCCCTGCAAAATGATGTCATCGCCCGCAAGACCAACGATATGGGCATGGGGACCTATGCCCATGAGGATTATCTTGCCCGCCGAGGCGAACCGGCCAACATGGAAGAATTCTTCCGGCACCGGGTTATCGGCATGGACCGATCCAACCTGATTATCGACGGCATGCGCGATTTTGGAATTACCGCAGAGCGAACCATGTTTTCGGTGCGAACCGATGATCAGGTTGCCTATTGGGAATTGCTCAAAGCCGGTGCGGGAATCGGATTTGCAGCACATTTTCTGGCCCATGGCGCGCCGGGCATGCGACGCATCCTGCCCGACATCAAGCTTCCGGCCCTGCCGGTCTGGCTGGCTTCGCACCAGGAGTTACGCACCAGCCAGCGTATCCGTCGCGTGATGGATTTCCTCCATGAACACATCAGTGCCTTGCCGTTAAAGCAAGGGATGCCGGAACACGATAGAATTGAGCACTGAAGCCGGGGTGATGGTTAAATGCCGCGATTGCAAACCAAAGCCATAGGCGCAAATCGGCTTTCCCCCATCAAATGCTTCCATTTGATGGTGAACCGTCTTATTGCCAGTTGATGAGCATTTTTGTCGTGGTCAATCCGCAGGCGGGCAGCGGCAGAACCGGACGCCGATGGCCGGATATCGCAAAGCGGATTGCCGGCCAGATCGGATCCTTTGATCATGCCCTGACAACCGGCAGCGGCGAAGCCTCACATCTGGCGCGCCACGCCATCGCCGGGGGCGCCACCCTGGTCATTGCCGTCGGCGGCGATGGGACTATCAGCGAGACCGTCAACGGCTTTACTGATGCCATGGGCACCGTGAATGCGACTTGCGCCTTTGCCGCCATCAGCGAGGGCACCGGGGCAGATTTTGCCCGCAACCCGGCGCCTGAAGGCTGCAGCAATGACCCGGTCGCTGCCATTGCATCCGCAAAACGCCGTCGCATGGATCTTGGGCGGGTGACCTATACCGATGATGCCGGTCAGCGTGCGTCGCGCCTGTTTGTCAATATTGCCAGCATGGGTCTTTCCGGCGCGGTCGACCGGCAGGTCAATGCCGACCGGATGACGGGGTTTCTACCGGGAAAACTTGTCTTCTATCTGGCAACCCTGCGCGCCCTGATGCGCCATGAAAATCAGACCGTGCGCCTGACCATTGACGACACGCAGCCCTTCATGGTCGACCTGACCATGGCGGCCATTGCAAATGGGCAATATTTCGGTGGTGGCATGCGCATTGCACCGCAGGCCCGTCTGGACTCCGGCCTGTTTGAAATCATTGTCTTGAGTTGCAGCTCCAGATTGAGCCTCATCAAGGACCTGTCCATGGTCTATCGCGGTGCCCATATGAACCATCCGATGATCATGGCGCGCAAGGGCCGCCGCATCGTCGCCGAGGTGACGGGCCCCAGCAACGGCAAGGTGCCGCTGGACATCGATGGTGAATCACCGGGATATCTGAAGGCTGAATTCGAGGTTCTGCCAGGCGCACTTCTGCTCCAGCAATGACACCTCCTAGAGAGGTTCAGCCGCCCCCTCTGCAGGCGCCACGAGATCGGCCGGATGTACGATGGCCGAAAGCATGAGCACCACAGCAAACAGGGCGGCCAACCCCATGAATGCGACTGAAAAACCATTGTGTTCGGCCACGAAACCGATCAGTGCAGGCGCCAGCAAAATACCGGAGTAGCCCATGGATGTGGCAATGGATATGCCGACGCCCGGCGGCAGGTCAGGCAGATTTCCCGCTGCAGAAAAGACCACCGGGACCAGATTGGCAATACCGATACCGGCCAGCGCAAAACCGGCAATGGCCCAGGTTGAATCGCTGGCGGTTGCCGCCATGACCATGCCGCATGCACCGACAATGGCCGAATAACGCACGGTCCTGACAGAACCAAAGCGCTGGCGGACAGCGTCACCCACAAAGCGCATCACGGCCATGGTTGCCGCAACGGCGCCGAAGGCCAGGCCGGAATAGGTCACATCTGCTCCAAGATCCTGTCGCAGATAAAGGGCACCCCAATCAAGGATCGCCCCTTCAGGCACCATCGAAAACAGGGCGACAAGTCCCAGCAGATAGGGCATCGGTGCGAGACTCAGCCGGAAGCGCGGTTTGTCCTGCGAGAGCAGCGGAAGATCAGGTGCAAGACGGTTGAAACAGGCCAGAGCCAGAGCAAGAGATATCACGCAAACCACAATAGCCTGCCCTGAAATGCCCATCCAGTCGATCAACACACCACCGGAAACAGCGCCACACAGGCCGCCGAGGCTCCAGAAACCATGGCACGACGACATGATGGCGCGCGTCAGGCGCCTTTCCACCACGACCGCGTTGGAATTCATGGCAATGTCCATTGAGCCGATGATGCCACCAAACACAAACAGCGCAGCCACAAGCACCCCCACATTGGGCGCCAGCGCAACAGGCAGGATGACCAGCCCACACACCACACTGGTCGCGCGCAGCACCGGCAGCGTGCCAATACGGGCAATCAATGCACCAGACAGCGGCATGACAAACAATGAACCCAGCCCCAGCGCCAGAATCATCAACCCCATTTGGGTTTCCGACAATCCGTGACGCGCCGCGACTTCCGGCACAAGGGGTGCCCAACTGCCGACGATGAATCCATTCATCAGGAAAAGTGCCGATACTGCTGCTCGCATGCGCCCCCGCTCCCCCTCAGACAATAGCGTGGGTCAGGACACAATAGAACAATTTGTGGCCCTGCACACCACGATCCATGGCATCAGGAATACACCACCAAAAGGTCCTTTGCATCGATCTGATCGCCGGTCTTGACCAGGACTTCCGATACAATTGCATCTTTTTCCGCATGGATGGCGGTTTCCATTTTCATCGCCTCAATCGACAACAGGACGTCGCCGGCCTGCACCTTTTGTCCTGCAGCAACAGAGACGGTCGAGACAACGCCTGGCATCGGCGCGCCCACCTGGCTGTCATTGCCGGCTTCCGCCTTGCGGCGTTGCGCTGCGGCGGAAACGCCATGGATCCGGTCAGGCACCAGAATACGGCGCGGCTGGCCATTGAGTTCGAAGAATACCGTCACCATGCCCTTTTCATTGGCTTCACTGACGGCGAGGTTTCGAACGACCAGCGTGACGCCTTTTTCAAGGTCCACAAACAATTCATTGCCTGTCGGCAGGCCGTAAAAATAGGAAGGCGTGGGCAGAGTGGAGACCGGACCATAGGTATTGAGCGCCATGGCATAGTCGGTAAAGACCTTCGGATACATCATGTAGGATGCAAATTCGAATTCATTGACCGACCGGTCCAATGTTGTCTCGATTGTCTTGCGTTCGGCTGCAAGGTCTGCGTCTTCCAGCAATGATCCCGGACGCACCGTATAGGGCGTATCGCCCTTCAGCACCTTGTCTTGAATGTCCTTTGGCCAGCCACCGGGAGATTGTCCCAGATCACCGCGCATCATCGACACCACGGAATCGGGGAAGGAAACGTCGCGTTGCGGGTCCTTCACATCTTCCACCGACAGGTCCTGGGAGACCATCATCAGCGCCATGTCACCCACCACCTTGGACGAGGGTGTCACCTTGACGATGTCACCGAACATCTGGTTGACGTCGGCATAGGTCTGGGCAACTTCGTGCCAACGGCTTTCGAGCCCCAGAGACCGCGCCTGTTCCTTCAGGTTGGTGAACTGACCGCCCGGCATTTCATGCAGATAGACTTCCGATGCCGGTCCCTTCAGGTCACTTTCAAAAGCCACATATTGCGCACGGACTTCCTCCCAGTAGAAGGAAATACGGCGGATCCACTCCGGATCGAGGTGCGGATCACGTTCCGTGCCGCGCAGAGCCTCGACAATCGAGCCGAGGCAGGGCTGGGACGTATTGCCCGACAGCGCGTCCATGGCCGCATCAACGGCATCGACACCGGCATCCACCGCCGCCAGGACCGTTGCCGCCGAAATTCCCGACGTGTCATGCGTGTGGAAATGAATGGGCAGGTCGGTGGAATCCCGCAACGCCTTGATGAGGATTGTCGCCGCCGCGGGCTTGAGCAGGCCGGCCATATCCTTCAGCGCAATGATATGCGCTCCGGCATCAGTCAGTTCCCGTGCCAGATCCGTATAATATTTCAGGTCATATTTCGGCCGAGCGGAATTCAGGATATCCCCGGTAAAACAGATCGCCGCTTCACACAATTTGTCCGCTTCGCATACGGCATCCATGGATACGCGCATGTTGTCCACCCAGTTCAGGCAGTCGAAAACGCGGAAGAGGTCGATCCCGCCAGCCGCAGCCTGCTTGACGAAATGCCGAACCACATTGTCAGGATAATTCTTGTAGCCGACACCATTGGCGCCGCGCAGCAACATCTGCAACAGGATATTGGGAGCACCGGCCCGAATCTTCGACAGACGTTCCCATGGATCTTCGGTCAGGAACCGCATCGACACGTCGAAGGTCGCGCCGCCCCAGCATTCAAGTGACAGGAGATTGGGCAGTGCCCGCGCATAGGTGCCGGAGATACGCGCGATATCATAGGTCCGCATGCGGGTGGCCAGCAATGACTGATGACCGTCGCGCATGGTCGTATCGGTCACCAGCACCCGCTTTTCATTGCGCATCCATTCGCCGAATTTCTTCGGCCCCAATGCGTCGAGCCGCTGCTTGCTGCCGTCGCTGACTTCACCAGGGCCGACATGCGGCACGGCGGGCAGATTGGCATCTGCGGCAGGGAGCACCCTGTTGCGCGTTTCGGGATGGCCGTTGATGGTGACATCGGCCAGATAAGTCAACAGCCGGGTGGCCCGGTCCTGTCGTCTGACCTGGGCGAACAGTTCCGGCGTATTGTCGATGAATTTGGTCGTGTAGCTGTTGTCGCGAAAATGCGCGTGGCCGATAATGGCTTCCAGGAATGTCAGATTGGTCGCCACACCGCGAATGCGAAATTCGCGCAGCGCCCGGTCCATCCGCTTGATCACCTCTTCCGAGGTGGGCGCCCAGGCCGTCACCTTTTCCAGCAAGGGGTCGTAGAACCGTGTGATCACCGCACCGGAATAGGCGGTGCCGCCATCCAGCCGGATACCAAAGCCCGTTGCCCCGCGATAGGCGGTGATGCGACCGTAATCCGGAATGAAATTCTGTTCCGGATCTTCAGTGGTGATCCGGCACTGCATGGCATGGCCATTGAGAGCGATATCGGCCTGCGCCGGAACACCCGACTGCGGGGTGCCGATGGCGTGGCCGTCAAGAATATGGATCTGCGCCTTGACGATATCGATCCCGGTGACTTCCTCGGTGACCGTATGCTCGACCTGAATGCGCGGGTTGACTTCGATGAAATAGAATTCGCCGCTATCGACATCCATCAAGAATTCGACGGTGCCGGCTCCGACATAATGGGTTGCTTCACCTATTTTGATTGCATAGGCCGCCAATGCCTGACGCTGTGCATCGACCAGATAGGGCGCCGGAGCGCGTTCAACGACCTTCTGGTTGCGCCGCTGGATCGAACAATCACGCTCAAACAGATGCACCACATTGTTGTGCGTATCACCCAGTATCTGGACCTCGACATGCCGGGCACGCTCGATCAGCTTTTCCAGATAGACCTCGTCCTTGCCGAAAGCCGCCCGCGCCTCACGCTTGCCCTCTGTCACCTCGCGCGCCAGATCCTCCTCGGAGCGGATCACCCGCATGCCGCGACCACCGCCGCCCCAGGATGCCTTCAGCATTACCGGATAGCCAACTTCACGGGCCATCCGTGCCGCTTCTTCCATATCATCAGGCAGCGGAACAGTGGCCGGCACGACCGGAACGCCAACCTCCATTGCCAGATTGCGGGCAGCAACCTTGTTGCCCAGCCGACGCATGGTCTCGGGCTTGGGGCCGATGAACAGAATATCGTTTTGCGCGCAGGCGTCAGCAAATTCGGGACTCTCGGACAAAAGCCCGTAACCCGGGTGAATGGCATCGGCGCCCGACAATTTGGCAACACGGATCATCTCATCGATCGACAGATAACTCTCAATGGGCCCAAGGTCGGCCGAAAGATGCGGCCCTCGGCCAACCTGATAGGATTCATCCGCCTTGAAACGATGCAGTGCCAGCTTGTCTTCTTCGGCCCATACAGCGACCGTTTTCAGCCCCAGTTCGTTGGCAGCGCGGAAAACCCTGATGGCAATTTCGGATCGGTTCGCAACGAGAATTTTGGTCATAGGCAAGGCGCAATACTCCAGCGATGTGCAGTGCAGCGGTTAGGGCCGCATTCGCCCTCTTTTAAGTCATATCTACGTTATGTAAAAGCTGCACCAGCAAGATTTTCGCTACACCTGTGTGTTCACTGTGCATCGCAGCAATGCAAGACCGGGATTCATTGGCCCCGGTGACATCGAAAAAAACACCGATGCGAGCTGCGATAGCAGGCTCGGCCACCGGTATCGCTTGGATTTTTGCCCGCAATCAGCGGATGACTCAGGAAATCAGGCCAAGGCGGAAGGCGATGGCCACAGCGTGGTGCCTGTTCTTTGCCTTGAGTTTTATCTGCAGGGCATTCATGTACCAGTCGACCGTATGGTTCGACAGTTTCAGCACCGCTGCAATCTCGTTTGAAGTCATGCCATCGGCCAGATAACTCAGCGCTTCCATTTCCCGACGCGTCAATTGCACGTCGACACTGGATGACAATTCTTCATTCATGATCGGATCAGACAGTTCCAGCAGGCGCCAGAACACGATCTTGGCCATGGCATCAAACTCGATCATCTCCAACGGACTGAGGTCGACCTGTTTGCCGCCAATGGTCAGATTGCCCATCAACCCACGGCGTCCGTGAATCGGAAAGATATAACCACCCTCAAGACCGAATTTCAGCGCATCAACCATCATGCGTTGCATCCGTCGGCGGTGCGGGTCGGAGATAAAGGCGGGAACCGCATCGGCCCAACTGAAGCCCATGCGGGCATGCCCCAGATAACGGATCGTCGGATCAATCAGGACATATTTCTTCTGCATGTAGCGTGTCGGCCAGCCTTCCGGCCAGCGACCGGCCAGAACAAGGCTCAAGGGGTCTTCCGAGGCCTTCGGCTGGCGGATGATTCCATAATAGTCAAAGCCATAGGCATCCAGCACAGCTTCGAATCTTTCGATGATCTCCGGCTGTGTCTCCAGCTCATTGATTGAATCGAGAAAGTCGATTACGGATTTGATTCTCACAGAAATGTTCCACCCTCAACTACGTATGTCATCGTTTCGTGCAGATCATCTGCCAGACTGAACCACCCGGTCCCGCGACCAGGACACAGCGTGTGCCTGCTCTCAATTGTTCGAACAGAGTCAGTTTTTGCTGATCCTGTCTTTCTGGCTCTGATGATGCAGATCCCTCGCCACATACAGTCCTCGTTACAAATGATCATAACCATTCTCACACGGATAGAAAAGCCAGTGATTGCTTACAAAGCCGTATAGCGTGTATACAAAGATTATATTCTTCTTATGGGTGTATAATTCAAGTGGCTTGCCTGTTTCAAGGTTGCTGATATGATTCAGTCCATGGTTGTTCACAAAAATATAGTCGCAATTTGTCTTTGCTCACTTGCTCTCTTCGCACTGGTCGCCAAATCCGACCAGGCGCTGGCAAAACCGGCATTCAAGAATTTCGTTGAATCGCTTTATCCCGAGGCCGCCGCAGCAGGCGTTGAATGGAATACATTTGAAGCGGCCACAGCTGGCCTCACCATGAACAACAGCGTCAAGAAACTGACCAAAAGCCAGCCTGAATTTCGCCGATCCATCGGGCAATATGTGGAAAAGGCGGTGAATGCCGGACGGGTTAAAACCGGGCGCGCAATGGCAAAAAAATACCGCCGGACGTTGGCCACCATTGAGAAGAAATACGGTGTCGACCGCTACGTTGTCTTGGCAATCTGGGGGATGGAGACCAATTACGGTGGCTATATCGGCAAAAGCGACGTCCTGCGTTCACTCGCATCGCTCGCCTATATTGGCTATCGGGGAGACTATTTTCAAAAGGAGTTCATCAATGCGCTTCTGGTTATCCAGCAGGAAAAGATAAGCCGCGCCAGAATGCAAGGCTCCTGGGCCGGAGCCGTTGGACATACACAGTTCATGCCCTCGAGTTTCCTGAAATATGCCGTCGACCACAATGGCGACGGCAAGCGCGACCTGTGGGGCAGCAAGCCGGATGCACTGGCTTCAACGGCCAATTACCTGAAGGAACACGGCTGGAAATCCGGAATGCCCTGGGGCTATCAGGTCAACCTGCCCAAAAACATCGACCTCATGGACGCCGATGATTCCTTCAAGAACTGGGCGCGCCGCAATGTGCGCCGCACCGATGGCGGCAAACTGCCGTCAAACGGCAATGCCACGCTGTTTTTTCCCAGCGGAATAGAAGGGTTGGCTTTTCTGGTGACAGAAAACCTGCCGGCGATCAAAACCTATAATTTTTCCGATGCCTATTCCCTTGCCGTCGCCCATCTGGCCGACCGGATCGCAGAGCGCAGCACGCCATTCAAGGGCAACTGGAACACCGAACGCCCCCTCAACAAGAGTGAGCGGATCGCCCTTCAGGAGACCCTGCTGAAAGCAGGATACCCCGTCCCGCGTACCGATGGCCGCATTGGTCTTGAGATGCGCGCCGTCATTCGCAGCTATCAAAACCGTAACAATATGCCACCCGACGGGCATGCCGATGAAGATGTCTACAAGGCTGTGATGGGGCGATAGAAGGCGTGTAAGAATTGATTAACCAGACTTCATGATTCCTGTGCGTATGTCTCTCAGGAACCGCAAATTGCATCATTCTTGCCGGCGATTTCTCAATCAACCACAATATTGACATTGGCGGTTTGCCCTGACGCATCGATGACGGCAAGCGTTGCGCTGCCGCGACCATCCGGCATCCATTGCCAATTGCGCTGGCGGACCCATTGCTCAACCGGACTGCCATTGGCAAGCCAGCGAAAGGGTGGCCTGCCACCCTGCAATTTCAGCACCAGCGGGTCAAATTTCTGTCCCGAGCCGCGACTGAGTTCTATGCGCGCGCCGTCTGGAGGATAGGCGATATGCGGTTTGCTTTCACCGGCCGCATGTTGCTGGAACGTGTCTTCGAAACGCTCAAAGCGACGCATCGATTCCGGCAGATCGGCCCTGGCAATGCGCACGGCGCCGGGGGGCGCTGCCCGAAAGGGCACCAGATCGATCCCCGAGCGAGCAAAGGCTTCAAACAACACGGGTGCTGCCGCCGACAGACCGGTCAATCCCGGAACGGCACTGTTGTCCGCCCGCCCAATCCAAACGCCGATGACATAACGTCCGTCGTAGCCCACCGACCAGGCATCCCGGTATCCGTAACTGGTGCCGGTCTTGTAGGCGATGTCGAGCTGCAATGATTGCGCCGGCGCAGCAATGCCGCGCAGAATATCACCCAAATGCCAGCGTGCTGCGTTTTGCAGCAGCGGATTTGCCGGAGCCGTGCCCGTGGGCAGATCAACCCCGTTGGTTAGAACGGCAGAACGGCCATCCACGGTTGCGAGGCTGGTATAGACCTGCACCAGATCCAGAAGACTGATGCCAAGACCGCCCAGCCCGATCGACAGGCCTGCGCTGTCCTGCGAGGGCATCGCATAGTCAACACCGGCCTCGCGCAACAATGCGGTGAGCCGCGCCGGACCCACCGCCTGCAACAACCGGATGGCAGGGACATTCAGCGACAATTGCAGCGCCCGGCGAATGCTGACATCGCCTTGGAAATTCAGGTCAAAATTACGCGGCCGGTAGCCGGAAAAATCCGTCGGCCGATCGGCGATCAATGTTTCGGGAAGCACCAGACCTTCGCCGAAAGCCAGACCATAGATGAGCGGCTTCAGGGTTGAACCGGGTGAGCGTTGGGCCCGCGTCATGTCAATCCAGCCAAAACGACGGCCATCAAAAAAATTCGCCGATCCCACCTGGCCCAGAATGGAACCATCGCGACTGTCAGCCATGACAATGGCAACCGATAGACGCTCGCCGAGTCGTTCTGCCGCATCGCGGGCCACCACTTCCAGATTGGCCTGAACGTCACGCAGAAGGCTGGTCTGGAGACGCCGTTCATCCGGTTCATTCTGATGGGCCCTTTGGGCCAAATGGGCAGCCAGTGCAGGCAAGGCACGCCGCCTCACGGTCACATCCCGACCCGCCACGCGTTGCACCTCAGCCGGATCAATCAATCCGCTCGAGGCGGCGCGCTGCAATACCCGCAGACCGGCCTGCCTGGCCGCGATCGGATGGCGATCAGGCCTGCGCATTTCCGGTGATTGCGGCAAGGCAACCAGCAGGGCTGCCTGAGACAGGGTCAGCGAAGACGGCTCGGCGCCGAAATAAGACAGGCTTGCGGCCCGTGTTCCCTCCAGATTGCCGCCATAGGGCGCAAGGGTGAGATACCATTCGAGGATTTGCCGCTTGGTCAGGCGTCGCTCCAGCTGCAGTGCCCGTGCAATCTGCCGCATTTTGGCGGCCAGCGTGCGCGACACACGCGGCTCCAGCAGCCGGGCCAGTTGCATGGTGATCGTCGAACCACCGGAAACGATATGTCCGCTGGTGGCCATCTGGCGAAAGGCCCGTGCCATCGCCAGAGGATCGACGCCGTGATGCGTCCAGAAGCGCTTGTCCTCATAGGCGATCAGGAGATCGATGAATTCCGGATCAATGTCCGCAAGTTCCGCCTTCATGCGCCAGCGGCCGTCACCGGCTGCAAAGACCCGTAACAATTGCCCGTCTCGATCCAGCACCTCGGCAGACAGAGGCCTTTGGTCCGGAAGCGGCGGCGGATAGGTGTGGTCCAGCACAATCGCCAGCAGACCAACGGCAACCACCATGCAGCCGCCGATGCCCGCTACCGTCGCCAGCAATCGCAAGACGCGCGTCTTCGGCATCAATCCGCTGCCTTCACCTCAATCCAGCGCGTGGCTGTGCGGGCCACAAATTCGGGCCGGTACATATCCTCAACCTGCGCTGCCGGATGGGTATAGATGCCCGGCACAACGGCACGCACCACATAGGCCACCTGGATGGCTTTATCGATGTCATTGGCGCTGGTCTCGAAGGCTGCAACGAACCGGTCGTCACGAAATTCCACGTGCGCCGGATTGGTTTCACCCAGCCAGGAGAAATTCGCAAGCTTTGCACTTTCCACCAGTCGGGAATTGTCGATTTCCAGTCCCGCCGGCAAGAGATCTGTCACCAGGATCTGCGATCCCAGCGCGTTGGTCTGCCTGATGGTGAGAACGACCACGAATCGTTCATTCTGTTTGACCGCCTCAATGGCCACCTCGTCACCATCCATTGTGTAGTATTTGCGATCAATTTCAAATCCATTGCCGCCTGCGCGCAGCGGTTCAAGCGGCGCCGCCACACTGGTCACCCTGGCGGTGACCGGTTGATCGCCGTCATTCTCAATGCGGATCGGACGCGCTGCAAGATCGCTCCCGTCGACATTGCTGCTATAGGCCCCTTCAATGATATCGCCATCGACCCGCAGCGACAGCGTCCGGTCCGTGTCCTGCAACGCCCGGGCCGCCAGCAGCATCCAGGCCTGTTCCTGGGTGGTTCTGGCAGGCGCTGTCATTTGCCGGTCAGAGACCAGTTTGACCATGTCGCCCAAAAGCGGCGATACCGGACGGCTTTCACCCGCAAGTGCCAGCATGGCAGCATCGTCGCGCAGAAGTGACCCGTAGTTTTCATGGGCGATGGATTGTGATGATCCGGCCAGACGATAGGCGGAAGCAAAGACCCGCTGGGCCCGCTCCGCATCGCCATAAAGCGCCAGCGCGGCAGCAATCTGTGCCCGGGCCAGCGGTGACCGGAAGGCATCCAGCTGCGCATCTGCATAATAGCGCAGATCACCGGCCGAGGCGCGTTTGTTGCGCGCCAGAACATAGAGCGCATAGGCAATGCCGCCGCCATTGTCGGCCAGATCATTGTTGTAGGACAGGACATTTTGCAGATTGTCCAGCGCCAGACGCATCGCCTGTTCGGGAACCGCGTAATTCTTCTCGCGTGCCCGCGTCAGGAAATCGCCGACATAGGCGTTGAGCCAGAGATCGCCGCCGCCCGGCCCCCAAAGACCGAAACTGCCTTCGGATGACTGATAGGCAAGCACACGCTCGACAGCGGATTGCACCCGGTTGCGCAGGCCTGGATCTTCCAGCAATGCGGCCGGCGCATCCAGTTCACTGAGATAGAGCAATGGCAGTGCCCGGCTTGTTGTCTGCTCGGCGCAACCATAGGGATAGCGATCAAGGGACATCAGCAGACCCGGAACATCGATATTGGCGTGCGATATGCCAATGCTGACACTCGCCCCTCCCAGATAGCTGGTGGCCAGCAATTCGCGGTCAATCATGGCGGACCCGCCATTGGCCGCCAACGGCAATTCCAGCCGCGTCGTCACCGGCAGGGTTGCCGGCCGCACCTCCAATTGCTGGACATTCTCGATGATTGTTCCGTCCGGTGCCGTAAGCCGCATGGCGATCTCGGACGTTCCGGGCTGTCCCGCCTTGACGCCAACAATCAATGATTGTGACTGTCCACGCGCCAGCGACAGCGTTTGTCCAAGACCGGACCGGTCGATATCCAGCGACGGATCAACATCCAGCAAAAGGGCGTATTCACCGGAAGGACCATCCGTATTGGCAAAATCAAAGCGCAATTGCGAGACATCGTCAGGCGCCAGGAATTTCGGCAGGCTCGCGGTGATCACCACGGGATCACGCACAACCAGATCCCTGTCGGCCTGTCCGACGCCGCTCTGCGTCCAGGCCACGGCCATCAGCTTCAGCGTGCCATTGAACTGCGGTATGTCAAAACTGACCAGTGCCTGTCCGTTATCATCCAGGGTCACGATGCCCGAATGGAGCGCCACCAACCTTTCCTTCGGCGGGCTGCCCTTGATGCCCAGGGCCGGCCCGTCACCGCCGGAGCGGATCCGCCCCGTCACCCCTTGCGAACCGTCGATCAGGCGCCCGTAGAGGTCACGAATTTCAAAGCCCATGCGGCGTTGGCCGAAATACCAGTTCTGCGGATCGGGCGGCGCAAAAGCCGTCAGGTTCAAAATGCCCACATCGACAGCCGCCAGTGTGAAGCGTGCCTCTTCATGGGCACCGGCCCCACGCACGGAAACAGGTATCGTCAGCGTGCTGTTGGGAGCGATCTTCTCCGGCACATTCATCGTGACCTCTAAGGCCCGATCCTGCGGGCTGACGCTCAACCACTGGATCCCGACGGCGCGTGAAGGCATGCGGCTTGTTGCATCACTCCCCGGCCGGATCAATGTCACCATGACATAGGCGCCAGCACCCCAATCGTCGGCGACGGGAATTTCGATGACGGCGCCCTCTTCGGGAACGTCAGCCGTCAGAACCCGCCGAAGCCCGTCATTGGCAATGGTGATCAGCGCCTGACCTGCAAAACGTGCAGATATCTGCAATTGTGCAGTCTCGCCAACCCGATAGAGCGCTTTGTCGAGGGCAATTTCCAGGCCGTCAGGCGTCTCGGTGGACGCCGCGCTGACGTACCAGCCGGCACTGAATTCGATGCTGGTCGCCGGTCCGTTGATCTCGGACGATTCGACCACCAGACGATAGCGTCCCCAGCCCACGGCAGAAGCGATATCGGCAGGCGCATCGGCATTGATATTGCTGGTGCCATCGGCGATCTGCCTGGTGAATTCGACCGCCTCATACCGCCAGGAATTGCCTTCCCGATACCATTGATAATTGCGTTCGATGCGCAGCAAGGACCATTTCAGCCCATTGGCATCCTGTGTCGTGCCATCAGGACCGGCGGCAATCACCTTGAAGGCCGCCGTCGTGTTCTCACCGACAAGTCCGTCTTCAAACTCCGGCCGGATGCCGATCATCATGCCGGAAGGCCGCACAGCCATGGTGCCGGTGCGCTCCACAGCACGCCCGCTGCCTTCACTCAATCGGACGGTCAGCTCCGCCTCAAGCGGGTGGGTGGTGGAAGGCAGCGTGCCCAGTTGAATGGCAATATCGCTCAGACCCTCTGCGTCAAGGGGCGGCACATTCGCCAGATTGACCCGCGCAGCAATGCTGTCCTCGTCCGACAGGCCAAATACATATTTGGGAAATTCCGAACGCGCGCGCACGGCCTTGAGTTTCAATTCCGCTTCAACCGCAAGCCCGGCTGCCGGGGCGCCATAGAGAAAACGCCCATCGACCCTTGCGGTGGCGACGCCATCGGCCTCCAGCGGGGACTTTGGCAGATCAAGCTCAAAGGCTATCCGGTCCGGCCTGAAATCCTCGACCAGAAAGGCGGTTTCATTGAGAAAATTTGACTTGGGATCCGCATAGGTCCTGACATTCCAGGCCCCCTGCATGGCATTGGATGGTATCTCGAGGTCAAACCCGTAACCGCCAATCTCACCGCCGGTGCGCACCACGCGGCGATCTTCCTTGCCGTCGGGGCGCAGCACGACAAAGGTCAAAGGCAGGTTGGAAACAGCCTCGGCTTCGTCATCGCGGATCATCGCGGACAGATGCACCGTTTCACCCGCCCTGTAGATACCCCTGTCGGTCCAGGTGAAAATATCCAGAGGACCGGGTGCAGGCCGTCCTGAAACGCCGCGATCGGAAAGATCAAATCCGGCGCGGGTCATATCGAGAAAGACGAAATCGCCCCGGCCATTATCGGCGGTCATGACCGCCGGTGCCAGAGCCTGCTTGCCACGGATCAGACCGGCAACAAAGCTTGCCCGTCCGTTTTCATCGGTAATGGCCTCACCCAGAATCTCATTGTTGCGTGCCAGCAATGTCAGCTTGAGACCGACTGTCGGCAGAGCGCTATCGAGCGAACGGGCAAACACATGCAGACCGTCGCTGCCGGCAAGGGTGGAAAGGCCGATATCGGAAACGACAAGCCATTGCGTCGCCCGACTGCTCCAGTTATCCAGCGTCTCACCAGCCACCCGCGCCATCAGCACATAGACGCCCGGCTGGCGCTCCGGAAGGGCCTCGTCGATCGGAAAACTCGTGACCGTTTCGCCATTGAGTTCGTTTTGTGTCAGCAGATCTCCCTGCCACACCAGTTCACCCAGATCCTCACGAATATTGCCCGCATCATAGCCGTCGAGCTGCCGCAGGAACTGCGATTTGGCCAGCAACGGTGCCAGTGACCGCTCACCGATCCGGTAGAGCTCGATTTCAACCTTGTCGGCATTGACGCTGACAACCGGAATGCCCTTGCGACCGGCCTTGGCAAGGACAAAATTATCACCGGTAAAACGCACGGTCGGAGACCGGTCACGGACGTAGGCCGTAATGGTAACCGGCGCCAGGAGCACCTCTCCGATGTCCGCCGGCAGGCCCGCCCTCAATGACACGCGATATTCGCGGCCATGCTCCAGGCCTTCGGCGCAGATTTGCTTGTCCTTGGCAACAACGCTGCTCGCGGCGCGGCCGTCAATGGTCACAAAGGACGCATAATTGACGCCCGATTTGACCAGCGGGTCGGAGAAAACCACGCAGACACGTGCCGATGCGCTGTCGGCATCGATCGTATGTTCAACAACGCGAAACCCCTTGCGCGCAGACAGGTCCTGAAAGGCCGCGCGCACCCGCGGTGAATCCACCAGAGCAAGGCTTTCCTTGTAGGTTTCCAACGCCGGCCGGTATTGTTGCTGGATGGCCAGCGCTCTGGCCAGTTTTGCCAGTGCATCGGCCCGCACATCAACCCTACGTGATTTTTGATAGGCATTCAGCGCCGCCGACGTGGCCTTTCGCTGCATTTCGTAGCCTTGATAATTATTTTGCGCCAGTTCACGCCATGTGGCTTCCGCAAGACCCAGCCACAGGTCAGCACTGGAGGAATCAATGGCAATGGCAACGCGAAATGCATTCAGCGCATAGGCCATATTTCCGGCTGCCAGGGCATCCTCAGCCGCAATTGTCGTGGCCGCAAGGCCGTAATCGGCCGATTGCATTTTGGCAATCTCTGCGCCTTCACGGGAGGCTTCGGCGTATAGATTTTCCGGGAGAAACGCCAGTTGCGGCGCAGCGCCGATATCGGCGCCACGGGCCGAATCATTCGCAACCGTGACCACCTTGCCGGCAATCGCCCCTTCGAACCTGTTAAGCTGATTGAAATCGGATTTCAGAAAACACCATTGCGCGCTGGAATTATAGGTAAAGGCGCGGCATTGGCGGTCGCTCAGACAGGAGGATTTGCAGCGTTCCAGCGAGACATTCTTTTCAGCCCGCAGATCAAAGCCAAAAAAATCGGCATTGTCGAAAGTGGTGATCTGGCGCGTCTCGGCCGCCTGGGCCATTCCCATGACAAGCCATCCCAGCATCAGCCCCGATATCAACACAGCGGCGATTGTTTTGAAATGATGTGGCATTGTCTCTCCCATCGAAAGCTTTTTGCTGAACCTTTCGGCTCAACTGCACCCCCTTGCAAGGATGCTTCGTCCTGCGGCGTCTGACAGCGAAGGTCTGACCACGAAGACATGGCCACCTTGCATCAAAGCACAAAGGCAGCAAAAGAGTGCGATAATTTCAAGGCTGCAGCAAAAATTCATGGAAAAATCGCCATAGCATGCAGAAAATTCAACTTTTGTTGGCCTTTGCCATCCCGGCAATGCAGTCTATAGTCGCGTCCAGAGCGCCGGCGCATAGATCATGGCGCACATGAATCGGGACTTTGGATGACGCCTGCCGTACTGCCTCTCTATAACCAGCCAGCCCATTTGATCCGCCGGGCACAGCAGCGTTTCGCCGCTCTTTTCAACGAACGGCTCGGGCACACGACGCTGACGGCGCCGCAAATGTCAGTGCTGATTGTTGTTCTTCAAAATGAAAACCTGGAACAAAAGGGCGTGGCGGCGGCGGCTGTTCTGGACCCGATGACGGTCAGCGACATCATCAGACGTCTGGAACGCAAGGGCCTGTTGCGGCGCGACCGAAGCGACAGATCACCGCGCGGCCACCTGATCAGCCTGACCGACGAGGGGCAGGCTTTGATGAAGGAAATACAGCCGAGCCTGGATGCGATCCAGGAGGAGCTTTTGTCTGACCTGTCGCAGGAAGAGCAACGATTGTTTCTGACGCTCCTGAGCCGGGTGGCAAGGGTCAAGAACAATTTTACAGCCGGCCTTGAGCCTTGATTCCACGAATTTGAACCTCCCTGCTCAGCGGTTGGCGCGCAGATACATTTCCCGCGGTTTCCACTCCCTGTCGCTCGGCGGCGAATAGCCCCGTTTTGACGACAGGACATTGGTATCGGTCAGCCAGTAATTGGCCATGTCCTGCGCCGCACCACTGCCAAGATCCTTATAGATCAGCCCTCCCAGTGTGCCCGGCTCCACCTGATCGGCCCTGATGCATCTGTAGTTGGCGATATCAGGTTCATCGTACCCCCTTTGCACGACACAGCCGATGGAAACATAGCCCTGCGGCGCCAATGGCAGCCAGAAAGAGCCCTCCTCCTCCTCCGCACTGCTACCCCTGTTGTTGCTGATTTGACGATAGCCGATCGGCGCAACGAGCAGCGGTTCGGCAACATCCTCGTTCCCGGCCTGCACCACGATGACCCGTCCGTCCGGTGCTTGGTAATTGCTCTGGCCATAATCGCCTATACTGAAGAAACCCGCAGGAGGGTTTGTCCGGTAGAAGGCACCGTCGCTGAGCGCTCCCGACCCCTGGTCCCGCCAGACTTTGGTAAAATCAGACGTAGTTTTGAAGACCAGCAGGCTTGGCGTGTGTCCTTCGACCACGCCCATGATGTTGGCAACCCGCAATCCGGCATTGCCACCCTGATCCTTGACGACAAAATCGAGTGTATTGCATCCCCTTTTGACACCGTGATTGATGCTGAAAGGTGTCAAGGACTGAAAGGGTGGGCAGCCAGCGGCGATGGTTTGGCCTGTTCCCTGTCCATTGATCAGAATATCAACCCCGGCGTTGCCGACCGCCCAACTTCCCAGAATCATGCAGCTGTCAGGGATCACATCGACATGGAATGTCAGCCTGAATGTACGGGTGACATCTGGATCGCCATCGACCTGACGCCCTTTGGATTCGAGGATCTGGTAGTGCTTGTCCCTCGTGCCACATTGCGCCACCTTGCGGTCGTCTCCCGCTCCGGTTGGATAGAGGCCTTCGATGGTCAACAGCGCGCCTGGAACATCCGCATGACACTGATCAGCTTCCACCGCGAGCGCCAACATGGCGTCCTGCAAGGTGCCATCCACCAATTTGCCGTCTGCCCTGTGTATTTTCCGGGCATGCTTGAGCTTTCTCGAAACCATGCGGAAACTGTCAAAACCCTCTTCTACCGATTGCAGCGCCGTGGCAATTTGCCTGTAATGGACGTTGATGTCGGCGGCATCTGCAACCTGATGTGCAAACGCCATCCTGGCCTCTGTGATTTTCGGCTGCAACCAATCCAGCGTGCCCGCCTCGGACTTCATGATATCAAGGGTTGCCATCAGGGCGGCGAGTTCGCTTTCCATGGCAGAGTCGTCGGCAGCAGCCGTGTTTCGCCTGCGCTGACAGGCGTTCAACCGGTCCTGCAGATGATACAGATCACCAGGCCTGCCATTGAGCACGGCGCCCAAAGCCTCCACAGAGACCGCAATTCGGCGGCCGGGGCCGTAAATCGGGATGAAATCCTTGCCGCTGATATGGGAAGCATCATACAACTTGCCGCAAATATCCAGAATTTGGGAATGCAGAGCATTGATCGCCTTGGTGCTCTCCGCTTCGCTCCGGTGATCGCAATCAATCGCCTTCCTGTCAGTGGTCAGGCACACTGTTGCATCGGCCATCTGCCTGTGACGCTTCTTTTCCTCCTCCACGAATTGCGCCAGAACCACAATCAGTTCGTCAGACAAAACACGATTGGTCTGCTGTGCCTGTTTGTAAGTATCGCGCATCTGCTGCGCGGTCCTGATCAGCGCCTGAACATCATCTTCAAGGCCCTCAAGTCGTTCAAATGCGTCCGCTTCCCTGTTCTGATCCAGCAGCAAGGATGCCGTGTCCAGTGTGAGGATAAGGCGATGCGTCCGTTTCATATTATTCATCTGCCATCCTCTCCCAGCGCTTGGCTCTGAAAAGACTCATCGCCAGAAAGCACTTATAGGTTGTATTTCAATTTATCGAAAGGCTTCAGAAGAGAATCGATTTCTGCACCACGCAACGAAACCGCCCAAGCCCGGTTTGCCACTAGCTTCCGATGTTCAATGATCTCCGGGTCAGGGACATTCCGATCGCTGGGTCAGGCACTTGCCCGCCAATGCAGACACTACCATAGCGGGTACCCGCAAGCCTGGCATTGGCATTTGCCAACCCCCGGTCATTCAGGCCATCAGCCCGGCCGCGACGGATCAGGCAGGGCCGGACGCAACGCGGCTGTCAGGCGGACTTGTGGCGTACGATATGGGTGATCTTGCTGCAGTCAAAATCGTCAAGGGGCTCGGCCTGCGACAATGATGACGAGCGCATGCAGATATGGTGCAGCAGCATTCCCTCGCCGGTATAGACGCCGCAATGGTTGACGAAGGGCGCATTTATGCGGGCCAGAATGCAGTCATTTTTTTCAATGGCATCCAGTTTTTTGTCCACAATGACAAAACCGGCATCCCTGATATTGTCAAACAGCAGGTTTTGATCGGTGCGCCACCATTTGTTGTCTCGAGGATATTGGTTGATCTGAATGCCGAGTGTGCCCTGGTGGTAATCCCTGACCAGAGCGTAACAATCATAAACGCCATGAATGAACGGCCTGCCCGTATAGTCCTGAATGGGCAATCTATCGCCGAAAAAGCAAAGGTTCTGCACCACGTTCCCTCTCACGAAGGCGATACCGCAGGGCAGACCGGAACTGATCTGTTCCTCCATATCCGCTTTCGAGGCGTGCGGCATCCTGTCATGGGAATGGACGCGCGCCACGATCCTGCCCTGTGTTTCAGCGCCTTTGAGATCACCTTGTGAAAAACAATGATTATTGTATGTGTCTTCGGCAATATTGGTGCACTTGAGGTATTTCAGCCCATCATCGCATTGAACAATCAGGCCGCACATCTGGTTGGGCGCAGCCTGCAAGGCATGGTCCCTGATCGCGTCGTGCACCTGTTCAAAATACACTTTCACCGCAATTCACCTATGCACGTTCACATGGAAACTGTGTGATCGATAGCATTTATTGCAAGCGGCATCACCCTGCCTGTTCAAACACGTGTCGTATCTGCAGCGCAGCGACCTTGACCAAACCCGCCGGATGGCGGGAAGCGGGTGAATCGAAGCCGGTCAGGCCTGTGTGCCATCGGCAGCCGCAGCCGCACACACCATGATCATCTCGACCTTCATATCCGGATTGGCCAGTCTTGCCTCAAAACAGGCGCGGGCAGGTGGCGTGATCCCGGCGACCCATGCATCCCAGCGCTCGTTGAACGCCGCAACATCACCAATGTCGCGCAGCAGGATGGCGACAAACAGCAGACCCTGTTTCGATGAACCGATCTGCGACAATCGCGCCTCGGCCTTTTCAAACAATTGGTCGGCCTGCTCGGCTGTCGACAGTGTGCCGTCATAGGGTGCTTTGGGGGTAACAGCAAAATATCCTGTACCCTGGTGGACAGTGGCGATCGAGGCCCGTGCACCAATTCCAAAATGGGCAATGGCCCCGGCAAGGTCTGGCATGTCTGCAATATCACCCATGTCGAGACCCCTATTCCGCAACCAGGAAGATCGCGTCTTCATCCCAGGAGAAGCAGCATTCATCACCCTCACTGAGGATAACCACATCCGCACCCAGAACGCGCACACGGATCGGCACGCCGCCGTTCAGGCCGATGACAAGGGCATTATCACCATAATTGACGATCGTTTCGATCTTCATCTTGCCATTCATCCTGCCCTCGATCGGGTCGCGTGAGATTCTCAGGTTCTCCGGCCGCAGGACAATCGTGACATCCTGGCCGTTTTCCACGGCTGGCTGATGATCGCCGGAATAGGTGCAGTCGCCCAGAACCGGACTGCTCAGGGTTCCGCTGGCAGCATCAACGACCTTTCCGGCAAGCAGATTGCTTTCTCCGATAAAATCGGCAACGAATTGGGTCTTCGGCCGGTGATAGATTTCAAGCGGCGCATCAGCCTGTTGAATGCTGCCTTGGGAAAAGATCACGATCCGATCCGACATGGACATTGCTTCCGTCTGATCATGGGTCACGAAAATCGTCGTGACGCCCAGCTTCTTCTGTATGCGTTTGATCTCGATCTGCATCTGCTCACGCAGGTTCTTGTCCAGCGCCCCCAATGGTTCATCGAGAAGCAGCAGGTCCGGTCCGAACACCAGCGCGCGCGCCAGCGCCACACGTTGCTGCTGACCGCCGGACAATTCCTTCGGGTGGCGGTGCGAGAAACCCTTCAGCCCGACGAGCTCCAGCATTTCTTCCGCGCGGCGCATGCCTTCCTTGCGCTTGACCTTGCGCATTTGCAGCGGGAAATAGACATTTTCCACCGCCGACTTGTGCGGAAACAGCGCATAATTCTGGAACACAATGCCGATATTGCGGTCCTGCGGATCGAGACCGGCAAGCGACAGGCCCTCGATTTCGACTTCACCGCGTGTGGCCTTTTCAAACCCGGCGATGATCATCAGCGTCGTTGTCTTGCCCGAACCGCTCGGGCCCAGAAAGGTGACGAACTCGCCCTTTTTGATTTCCAGATTGACATCGTCCAGGGCGACGAAATCACCGTAGCTCTTGTTGATGCCCTTGAGGCTCAGATAGCTGCTCATGAAGTCTCCGATTGCTATTGCGCGATGAGCGCCTTTTCCTGTCCCTTGGTGGTGAATCGTCCGCGCAGCGCCGAAACGACATGCGGTGCAATCAGCGCGATTGCCACGATCAGGAAAAGCAGGCTGGAAATGACGGCGATAACCGGATCGGCTTCCTGCCGGATGCTGTCAAACATCTTGCGCGGCAGGGTTTCTGCATCACGACCCGATATGAAGATCGCAACCACGGTTTCGTCGAATGACTGGATAAAGGCAAAAAGTGCCGAGATGAGAAGGCCCGGACGCAGGATCGGCAGCGTCACATGACCAAAGGTCTGCAGCGGCGAAGCGCCCAGGCTGCGGGCAGCACGTTCCAATGTCCGGTCAAAGCCTTTCAGATTGGCGGACAGAACCAGAAAGGTGATCGGCACCGACAGACAGGTATGCGCCAGGATGACGCCCAGGTGCGTGTGAACCAGCCGCATCTGACCGAAGACCGAGTAATAGCCGACCGCCATCACGATATGCGGCACGGCCATCGGCATCATCAACATCAGATTGGCGACGCCCTTGCCCCAGAACTTGTGGCGCACCAGCGCAAAAGCAGCCGGAACCACAAGGATCATGGTCAGCACCGTCGTTGCACTGGCAATCACAATGCTGTTCCAGGTTGGCCGCAACCAGCCGGGATCGGAAAAATAGGACGCATAGTACCCCAGCCAGTAGCCAGGCGGCGGAAATTGCAGCGAAGACGCCGTCGACAGCGACATCGGTACAACGATGACCAGCGGAGCGGCGATGAAAATGATCACTGCGTAGGCAATGACGCGCATCAAGGTGTTCATGTCAGCCCCACAATTTGTCCAGGCCAAAACGGCGATGGTAGATGCCGAGAATCACCAGAGTGACCCCCAGGAGAACGATTGCCATGGCCGAGCCGAGGCCGAAGGCGAGGAATTCCTCGATCTGGTGCCCGATCAGGCCGGCGGCCATTTGCTCACGCGGACTGCCCAGCAGCACCGGCGTGACGTAAAAACCAAGGCAGATCACAAAGACCAGCACCGAACCGTTGGCGATACCAGGCGCGGTCAGCGGAAGATAAATATGCCGAAACAGCGAAGCACCACGCGCGCCCATGCTTTCGGCCGACAGGATCAGCGATTTGTCGATCTTCTGCATCACCGAATAGATGTTCATGATCATGTAGGGCGCAAGGATATGCACCATGGCCAAAGTCGAGGAAAATCGGGTGAAAAGCAGGTGCGGCTTTTCCTCAAAGCCCATGCTTTGGATCAACCAGATCACCGGCCCGTTGTTGCCGAGCAGCACCATCCAGGCATAGGTGCGCACAAGAAAGCTTGTCCAGAAACTCATCGTGATCAGCAGCAGGATCAGCATGGCATTGCGCCGGCTGGTATGGGCCATCAGATAGGCCAGCGGATAGCCGACAAACAGGCAACACAGGGTGACGATGCCGGCCGTCATGAAGGTGTTGAGGAACACCTTGCGGTAGAGGCTCCCGGTCAGCACTTTTTCGTAGTTTTGCAGACCGAGAGTCGGCTCGGTAACACTCATCTGCACCACATCTGCCAGCGGAACGGCAAAAAAGACGAGCAGATAGGCAGACAGGGGAAGCAGAAGCAGCCAGGGCCACAGGTTCTGTTGTTCAGACAAACGGGAGATCATGCGGTTCATTGGCTGCTTCCGGGTTTAATGTCTCAGGCTTCGATCAGCTGGCAAGCCATTCGTCGAAACGGGCCGAAACTTCATGCGGATCACCACCCCAGTTGCTCATATCCTGCTCGAAGGCGAGCGGATAATTGGCAGGTGATGTCGGCATGCGGGACTTGGCACTATCCGGGACGAATTCGTTGGCCGCCGGGTTAAGTGCCCCGTATTTGGCCTGCGATGCGAAACCGGCAAGCGGTTTGGCCGAGGTTGCGAATTCAACGAACAGCTTCGCAGCTTCCATGTTCGGCGTATCCTTTGCAACAACCCAGTAGGCCCGGTCGATTTCAGCCTGGTTCCAGGTCATGGCAACCGGCGCACCGGCGTCTTCGGCTTCAAAATAGCGGCCATGCCAGATGCCGATCATGTCAATCTCGCCGTCGCGCAGGATCTGGGTTGATTGTGCACCGGCCGTCCACCAGACGCGGATATGGTCCTTGATCTCATCAAGCTTGGCAAAGGCCCGCTCGATATCCAGCGGATAAAGATCTTCCATGGCAACGCCATCCGCCAGAAGCGCAATCGGCAGGACACGTGCTGCATAGCGCTGCAGCGAACGGCCACCGGGGAAGCGCTCGACATCCCAGAAATCCGCCCAGCTTTTCGGCGTTCCCTTGATCGTATCGGTGCGCCAGGCCATCACGGTTGCAAAGGCGTGGCTTGCAACGCCATTCTGGAACAGCCCACCTTCATAAGGGGCCTCGAGATCCTCGATGATGCCCGCCTCGTTGGCGCGAACAATATCGCCGCCACCCAAAGTCGTCACGTCAAACTCGTAGACACCGGTCTTGACCTGGGCTGCCAGCTTGGCAAATGACACCGGTGAAACCGTGCGAATCTCAATTCCCGTTTCAGCCGTGAACGGATCAAAAAGATTGGCCTTGGCGGCCTCCAGCCATGGGCCGCCCCATGAATTGACATAGAGCACCTTGTCGTCGGCACGGGCCACATAGGGCATTGCCAGTGCGCCGGCAGCCAATGCTGCCGAACCTTGAAGAAATCGCCGGCGATTGGGTAGGATGAGACCGGACTTGAATTTTGGGTCTGTCATTTTAATTCCCTCTTATGTTTCGGATTTGCGGAAAGTTGCCTCATAGAGACGCAGCCAGTTTTTGTGGGTTATCTTCGCGACCTCTTCTTCCGAGAAGCCCACGCTTCGGAGGCCTTGTGGAATGACATTGATGTCTTCGACATTCGGGAACCATTCGGGAGGCGGCGCCTTGCCGGGGCGGGCTGCCGATGCAGCGCCATAATCGACGCCGCGCGTCCAGCGGCCCTGCCGCATCCAGGCATAGTCAGGTGCGGTGAAATTGTGGCTGCGATCCGTACCGATCGCCACACTGTCAATACCGGCAATCTCCACCGTGCGCGCCACCATGGTGCACCAGGCTTCCAGCGTGGCACAATAGGCGTCACCGGTGATGTTGCGATAAGTGGCGCAGCCGATCACACCGCCGGTCTGACCAAGCGCCTTGAGCACATCATCAGTCTTGTTGCGCTTGTGGGCGAACAGGCTGTCGGCATTGGCATGTGTCACCGCGATGGGCTTGCCCGAAGCCTCAATTGCATCAAGCGTCGATTGATTTCCGACGTGGCTGCAATCGACCAGAATACCGGCGGCATTCATTTCACGAACCACTTCCTTGCCGAAGCGGGCAAGACCTGAATCTTTCGCCTCATAGCAACTGCCGGCAAGCTCGTTCTGATTGTTGTAGGTCAGCTGGATAACGCGCACCCCCAACTCGGCAAACATCTCGACCAGGCGGATGCGTCCTTCCAGGAGATTGGCGTTCTGAAAGCCGAGAATGGCGGCAACTTTTCCCGCTTCATTGGCGCTGACAATATCAGCGGGCGTTTTGGCGATGGCTGCAATATCGGCGTTTTCACCGATGAGATCGCGCCAGGCGCCAAGACTGTCGAGGGATTCAAGCGCCCCTTCCCAAAAACCGCAGGTCACCACCACGCCGGCAACACCTGCCAGTTTGAGTGATTCAAATGATTTTCGGTCGAAATGTCCGCATTGCAGACCGTCTATGATCATGATCGCGCCTCTTGTGATCCGTTGGATATCTTGCTGATGAATTGGAGGTCGGTGTCGTCATCATTGTCGACACGACCGATAATCTGCCCATCTTCGGTAACAATGATCGGGCCGGCATGCCGTCGTGAGACAGCCGATTCCGGTGTAAGCGCAGTCTTGGCAAGATCGTAAATCCGCCACCACAGGTCTGCCGCTATCGCGCAGCCCTCTGCCAGCACCGCGTCAAGGACCGGGTCAGCGGGCTTCCCGGCAGCGCTGGCGGACAGGATGGAACCATCCATGACAACCTCAAGGCCGACACGCCGGCCCAGAGCGGCAGCAATGGCAAGCTCGGCCGGATCCATGCAATTTGTGACTTTGATCGCCGCAGTTTTCCCGCTTTCCAGTGCCTCGTCGAGCAGGTCCAGAACACTGGCGACAACAAACCATGCATGCTGTCCGCCAGCATCGAGCACCAGCTCCCGTGCCGCGCCGCCTGCCAGTGAGATCGCCGTCGGATCGGCTGGCAGCAGGGCTTCAAGCCGTTGTTCCAGCAGTGCAAAACCGCCCAGACCCATGGCTTCGGAATACATGATGACATCGCCAACCATCAGGGCAAAACCTTTTGGCAGATTTGTCAGTGACAGGATGCGTTCGGACATCATGCGCATTTCGCGCGGCATGATCCGCAGGCTTTCACGGCAAGCAGTCATCAATTGGGCTCCTGAGGATAGAACCAGCTGGCGCCGCGACCGGCACGAATATCGTTGGTGGTTGGAGCGCCATGGAACAGAACGCCACGCAGGTTGCGCTGCAGGTAATCGCGCGTCTTGTCGATACCGTGAATGGCGGAATTCATCAGCCGCACGAGTTGGATCGGAACAAAATCGGCCGCATTGATATTGGCCTGCGGCGTGTGAAAGTGCGTGCCGGCAAGGCTCTGAACGCGCGCGCACATCAGGCGGTGCTGTGGATATTTCAGCAGGAAGCGGGCGGTGGAAAGCCCCGGTTCTTCCAGTTCGATATCGTGCAGAAGCTGCTGGATGTCGCCCGGCATGTCGAGGCCAAGGTCACGGGCATGCGGAATCTCCGTGCGCTTGCCCCGGCGCGGCTCTTCGGCAGTTTCGGATTTGTACCAGACATAGGCATTGGCATCGGGTGCAGCCGTGTCAATCGACAACGCCCATGTATAGTCTTTGGTGATCAGGGCCTTCAGCTGCGCAATCTTCATGCGCGCATCGACGTTTAACTCATCCGCGCCTTCAACCTGCTTTGTCATCGCGTCCGCCTCTTCAGCGACAAGTTCGACAATCAGCGAGAGGAACGTCTCATAGCCTTCCGGTTCAAAGTCCTGTTCCGCCTTGCGGGCCAGTGTGTCGAGCGGATAATCGCAGACTTCGCCGTCGATCGTTCCCTTGACGCGCAGTTCCTCAAGATAGGGGGCCAGTTTTTCGAGTTCATCAGCGATGATGCCCGATGACGCGAAGGTCTCATAGGACATCTGGTCTTGCCTTCTGAAGACAATGGCCCGCTGTACAAGCGTGATCAGCTCTGCAATACGCGGATCGCCAGCCTCCAGCCTCAAGCCACAGGCCGATGCAATGGCCTTTTCACGCGACTCGATCCAGGCATTGATTAGGCGCGGGTGCTTCTGGATGAAGAAGATAAGGCCGAGTGCTGAGCCGTTGCCAACGCCGATATAGCGCCGGATTTCCGGTGCCAGGGGGACAGCCTTTTTGGACTTCAGCCTGGCCAGGTGATCAACGAGATCACAGGAAAACTCCCGCATCAGGTAGGCCAGCAGCATCTGGGCTTCGAGGACGCCACCAAGCGCATGGTCATGGCCAAGCGAGGGAAAGGACCGCGTGCCGAAGGTGCCATTGCCATCAAGGCCCGTATTGCGCATCAGGTAACCGACCTTGTTGATGTCGGAAACGAGCGGCTGGCGGCCATCTGCCAAGGCGTTCAGCGTAGCGTCGAACGCCCGCATGGAACGGTTGCAACGGCACCAGACCAGCGCATTGGCCGTCGCCCGTCCGCGATAAAGCAACGGCAGATTGCGACGCGCGCTGTCGATGTCTGCCTGTGTTGCCGGTCCCTCATTCAGCGTGCCCATCATGTCCCAGGCCCGGCCGATGATGCGGCCCGTGCGACCTTCACGTTCCGGTGCGAAGGAAAAGGCGATCAGGGAAAATTCCTGCTGCGGGGTCTTGATCGCATAGACCACGGTGCCCACGGCATCCGCGTCAACGTCGAAACGCTCGATACGAATATCCCATCTTTCGCGAATCATCTTGTTCATGATGGCGCGCGAACGGCTCAAGCGACTGGGTTGCATGGCGACAAGACGCGATGGCTTCATGAGCTCCTGCCAATTGCGGATCGCTGGACGACCGTCATCGTCGCGTTGGTGAAGCGCACTAGTCATCGCTCAAGGGTTCTCCATGGAAAATACGAGTGATATCGGCCGCGGCGTTGACCACCGGCGCCTTGAGAAGATCGAGGTTGAACCGCATTTCCGGCGTAACCAGCGAAACGGTCGCGTGACAACGACCAAGTGAATCGAAGACGGGTGCGGCAATGCCTCTGACCCCGTTTTGGGTGTAGCCGCTGGAAACGGCATAGCCGTTGCGCCGGGCTGCCTCGAGGACATCCTCGGGCGGCAAGGGGAATTCTCCCTGGCGCAGGCGATCGAGGGTAACCTCATCGGCAAAGGCGACAAGCACCCGCCCCGAAGCCGACCCATCAAGCGACAACATGGTTCCCAGTTTCTGATCGGCGCGCAGAAGACTGTCGGATTCAACGCGCGCAACAATGCAGGGAAGTCCGCGGTCAAGCACGGCAAGCGACGCGGTTTCCCTGGCTTGCGACACCAGACGGGCGAGAGCCGGCTCGACCCGCATACCCAGATTGGCCTGCTCCAGGGCCGCTGCGGCCAGGCGCACGGCATACATGCTCAGGCGATAGCGTCCGTCTTCGTCCTGCTCCAGCAATCCGGCAGAGACAAGGGTAACAAGCCGCTGGAAAGCCGTGCCGCGTGACAGGCCCATTTCCTTGGCAACGTCCGAAAGACGCATCGGGCGGGACCGGTTGGAAAACAGCTCAATGATCTCCAGCGCCTTCAAAACCGTCGAGAGGGGGCGGACACCAGCTTCAAGCTTTTGTATTCTATTTGAAGACACTGTATTCATATTGAATATACTGGATAGGGAATTGATCTATGTCAATTGGATTTTTGCGCTCCAATTCAACAAATTTTCTGCGCGCCCTTCCTTTGCTCATGAAATCAGTTGCTTAGCGCACTTCACATTTGTCTGTTTTTTTGAGCAGAGCGCATATTTGCGACCGACCCGCGCGACCTGAAACAAACGAAGGAACGTCTGACAATATTTATTCATTTAATTTCAATGAGTTAACAAGAAATTTCAGAAGCGTCTGGAAAAGATTGCCTGGCCAAAAATTGATACAATGCGCGTTTGGCTGCGAAAAAATCAGGGAAAAACCCATCTGCTCATAATTATTGACACGCGGGATCAATGCAGTAATGCTGCGATGCAATGGCAGAAATGGCGGCCCCGCACAGGACTCAGGAAATGCCTGGGACACCGGTGCCCCATGACCTCAAGGAAGCACACTATGACGAAAAACGGAGCCGATCTTCTGGCGCAAACGCTTGCCGAAAACGGCATAGACACCTGTTTTGCCAATCCTGGCACAACAGAGATGCATCTCGTGGCAGCCTTTGGTCGCGAGACACGCATGACGACACATCTTTGCGTTTTCGAGGGCGTCGCCACCGGCGCAGCCGACGGCTTTGCACGCATGTCCGGACGGCCTGCGGTGACCTTGCTTCACCTCGGTCCAGGTCTCGCCAATGGTATGGCAAACCTGCACAACGCCAAAAAGGCGGCAACCCCGGTTGTCAATATTGTTGGCGAACACGCCACCCATCATCTCGGCCTGCAGGCACCACTGACAGCCGATATTGAGGGCATGGCGGCCACGGTCAGCGAAAGCGTCATAACGGCAACAAGCGCCGATACCATCGGTGCCGATACGGCTGAACTCCTGAGTGACCTGACGGGTCCGGGTGCCGGCGTTGGCACGCTCGTCGTTCCAAATGACGTCGCCTGGACAACGACCGAAACAGCCGCCCCCCGCATGCAGCACGAGCCAAAGCCGTTGCATGATCCGGCGATGGTCGGACCTGCTGCCAGAGCGCTGCAGGGCGGGCCCGGCAGCCTGCTGCTGCTTGGGGCCGCTTTCATAACGAAACGCTCTGCGGAACTTGCCCATGCGATCGAACAGAAAACCGGTTGTCTGGTCCTGACCGAAGCCGCTGTTGCCCGCATGGAACGCGGTGGCGGCATCCCACCGCTCAAACGCCTGCCCTTTCATGTTGATCCGGCGACCGACCTGCTGAAACAGGTTCGCGTCGCGGTGCTGGCAGGCGCACGCGCGCCGGTTGCATTTTTTGCCTATCCGGGCCGGGCCAGCGAACTGCTGCCGAATGAAACCGAAATTCTTGCCTTGAGCCCGCCGCTGGGCGAGCTGGAGGTGGCCCTTGAAGCCCTTGCCGCAGAACTGGATGCAAAACCAGTCAAACATACTTCAGCAGATCTGCCCAACACTGATCCGCAAGCACCGATTGCACCCGACACGCTGGGTGCGGCGGTCGCCCGGACCCTGCCGGAGCGGGCCATTGTCGTTGATGAATCGATTACCAACGGCGGCTTCCTGTTTACACTGTGCGGTGAGGGCACGAGCCACGACTGGCTCAACAACCGCGGTGGCTCGATTGGCTACTCCATGCCTGTCGCCATCGGTGCGGCAGTCGCCTGCCCTGATCGCAAGGTCCTTTGCATAACCGGTGACGGATCCGCCCTCTATACCCTGCAGAGCCTGTGGACCATGGCCCGCTCCAAACTCGACGTGACCGTCGTCATTCTGGCCAATCGGTCCTACCGCATCCTGGCCAATGAAATGTCGAAGATCGGCGCGGGGACGCCAACTGACACGACAACGCCCCTTTTGAGCCTTGAGCATCCGCAGCTTGACTGGGTCCAATTGGCCAACGGACACGGCGTCGACGCAGAACAGGTTTCCAACAGCGCCGAACTGGAAGCGGCCTTGCAGCGCGCATTCAGCAGAGGCGGTCCCCGGTTGATCGAGGCTGTGATGTGACCGGCTTCAGGGCATGTCGGTTCACAGCCGTGGTCTGACGGTTTACCCTTTGCCCATTCCGATTTCCGCTCCTGGATCGACAAGACAATGACTGACACGCATTTTGACATCGGCGCACGGCTACTGGCGATGCGCAAGGCCGCCGGGCTTTCCCAGCGGCAGCTCGCCAGCCAGGCGGGCGTTCCGCACGCACAAATCTCGATTATCGAACAAAACAAGTCGAGCCCCTCGGTTTCAAGCCTGCGCAAGATACTCAGCGGCCTGTCCGTGACCATGGCGGATTTCTTCGAGAGCGAACGCGCCCATCCGGAAGGCCCGTTTTTCGGGCCTGACGACCTGCAGGATCTGACTTCAAGGCTTTCATCCACCAGCGCAACAGAGGCCAGCGGGCGCATGATTCTTCGCCAGATCGGCGATGCGCACAAACACAACCTGCAGATGTTGCATGAAGTCTATGAAAAGGGCGCCGACACCGGAGAAACCCGGTTGGAACATTTTTCCAATGAGGGGGGCTTCGTTCTGCAAGGCGCGCTGGAAGTCACCGTCGGCGAACAGTCCCGCGTCTTGATGCCGGGCGAATCCTACCTCTTCGATAGCCGCATCCCGCACCGTTTCCGCAACGTCCATGACGGTCAGACCATTGTCGTATCCGCCTGCACACCGCCCTATCTGTAACAATAGCATTGAGGAACCACCTTCCGGCCAATGGCCAGGATTGCCTGCCGCCAAGGTAAGCGGAAATCGCCAAGCGTCACCTGCAAACGCCAGGATGGATCCCGCAACCAGCTCCGCCTGGCCTGCCATGGACCGCACGGTAAACATCAAAACCTTCCCCCCGCCGGGCGACAATATCGCCAGTTGATGGACAATACGCCCCAGCCAATGGAGCTTGTCACCCAAATCGGCATTGCCCGCTATCTCGGCGTCACACCTGTCAGTCTCAGCCGGATCAAAAAGCGCATAACTGAAGCGAGACCGAAACTATCACCATCTTCAGGTGGCAAGCCTTTCCGTAAAATAGCCAATCACCTCGTCGAGCGCCGCCTGCGTCGGCGAACCTTCGCCGTCGATGAAATGCGTGGTGAAGATGGCATGCTGATTGCCCGGTATGGTTTTCAGCCGGATGCGTTCGCGGCCCTGATTGAAGGCCTTGTCGAAGGCCTCGAATCTCGCTGCCCTGCAGAATTTGTCGCAAGCGAACCGATAGGCCAGCATGGGTCCCTGCGTGTCCAGTCTTTCACTGATCGCGCCGACATCATCGGCTGACATGTGCAGCGACGCCTGGCCCAACATGGGCAGCGAGGGCTGAGCGGCCACCGAGGCCAGAACATTGTCATCGGCCATCAGCGATATGGCGAAATTACCCGTCAGGCACATGCCGATCACACCGATGCCCCGCACCTGATGGCGTTGCCGCACATCCTGGCACAGGGCCCGCAGCCAATCGACGATCGGACTGGACTGATTGCGGGCAAAAATATCAAATTCACGGCGCACACACAAAAATCGCACAAGGTTGCGACCCGGTGCAAATTTGCCGAGCGGGCCAAACAGATGCGGCATCACCACCCGAAACCCGGCAGCCACCATCTTGTCGGCAAATGTCAGCGTATCCTGGCTGATGCCCGGCAGTTCCTGCAGGACCAGGACAATCGGTCCGTGGCCTTTCTCATAGATATCGAATTCCGTCGGCTTGCCGTTCATCGCATCGGATGAAAAGCGCCTGTGTTCATAGCCGTCCAGCATGGGCCCCCCTCCCTTGTGCCGAAACCAATCCCCATGCGAGGCCGACTGCCGGCACATGCTGTCCTGCCGGTCTCGCAAGGGGACTATAGACCGATATCGTCATTTCGACAAAGGGAGGCCGGTCCAGGGGACGATCCGCTCGTCGCAAGCGGATCTCTGCGCCTGTGGTGCTGCAGCAAGTCGGGCGCGCTAATAGGTGGCCCGGCCGCCTGACAGATCAAAGGCCGCACCGGTCGTGAAGGAATTTTCAGCTGACGCCATCCACAGAACCATGCTGGTAATTTCCTCGACGGTGACAAAACGCCCGCGCGGGATTTTCGAACGCATATATTCGATAAACTCTTCGCTGAGCTGTTCGAGAATCCGGGTTTGGGCCGTGGCAGGCGTGATGCAATTGACGGCGATGTCCTGTGCGGCAAGCTCCTTGCCCAGTGATTTAGTCAGTGCGATCACAGCCGCCTTGGAAGCCGAATAGGCCGAGGCATTGGGATTGCCCTCCTTGCCTGCAATCGATGCCACATTGACAATGCGGCCATAATTTTGCGCGCTCATGCCCGGCACCACAGCCTGGCAGCACAGGAAGGTGCCATCGAGATTGACCTGCTGCACCTTGCGCCACATGTCGACCGGATAGTCGGCCAAAGTGCTGGTCGGCCCGGCAATGCCGGCGCTGTTGATGAGAATGTCGACCTTGCCGAAAGCAGACAGGGTTGTGGCCAGGGCCGCCTTGACACTGGCCGCATCGCTGACATCAACCGCAACCAGCAGACATTGGTCCTGCGTCAGAGCGCTTATCTTGCCCTCGGGTGCTGAGATATCCATGTCCCAGATGGCCACACGTGCCCCGGACCGGACCATGCGCTCCGCGACAGCCGCACCAATGCCGTTGGCGCCACCCGTAACAACGGCAATTTTGCCGGAATAATCATAGGTATTCATTTTCTAACTCCCTGATAGGGCATCACGCGACGCTGCGCACCTGATCACCGGGCACCAGCCGGCACCCGGCTTCGAAAGCCTGCACGGTTGCATCCTGGATGGATTAAACCGGCTTGTAGGCAATCGCCTCGATCTCGACCAGAATATCAATCATCAACCGCGATTCAGCGGTGGACCGGGCTGGTGGGTCTTTCTTGAAGAATGGCGCATAGGCCGCGTTGAATTCAGCGAAATCTTCCGCATGCTTCAGCCAGACCGTGGTTTTGACAACATCGGTGAGATCACAGCCGGCAAGCGCCAGCACCGAGGTGATATTCTCAAGCACCCTGGTGGTCTGTGGCCCGACGCCGCCTTCAACGATCTTGCCGTTTGCATCGACCGGAACCTGACCGGACACGTAAACATAGTCACCCGCTCTGACCGCGGGAGAAAGAGGCACATGTGAGGTCCCGAAACATTGTTTTTTTGTCATGATAAATCCTTGTTCATTGTTAAGTTTGTGGGTTTTTCCATAAGTTCTGCGGGCTCCGACGGGATGATCAAAGACCCTGACGGCGGTTTACCCTCTCATGCGTCAATCCTGGTTCAGCCGGATCGGCCTCTGGCATCCACCGGCAAAGCGCCAAGCAACTGCCCACCTGCCACGACATACAATCTGTCGAACAGGTTGGCCACAACACAGGTGTGGTTTGGCAATACGTGGATCCGGTCACCAATGGCGGGCGGCGCAGCGCAGCGCGACACGTCCAGCAGTCCATGCTCCTCGTTCAATTGATAGATCCGCGCCTCGGGATGTTCAATGACCATCCCGTAGCCGTCCAGTCCCAGCAGGTCGCTGGTCAGCGCCTTGGAGCCGGCGTCAATAATGGCGCGATCGGCGGTCGGCCGGCTGACCACGGTTGCCAGCACCGTCATGGCGCATTGATCAAGCGTGGCTGCGCCATAGCTGACCAGCGCGCGATCATTATAAATATAGGTGCCGGCGCGGTATTCGGTGACCGGCTCCAGCCCCGCGTCTGACCACATGTCCGGACTGCCGCCCGAAGAGACAACAGGCACCGGCACACCCGCCGCCTGGCAAGCGGCAATCGCCGCGTTCAAAACCCCGGCTGAGTCCTGGCGTTTGCCGGCAGCCGGATAGGTCATCAATCCTCCAAAGCGCAGGCCTTGCGACCCGGCAATGCGTTGCGCCAGCGTGACAATGGCAACGGGGTCCGTCAGTCCGCAACGGCCGGCACCGGTGTCACATTCAACAAGCACGGTGATCTGTGCATCCGCCTGGCGCACGGTCGCGGCAATTGCATCAACAGCCTGTGCACTGTCGGCAACCACCGCCAGACAGCAGCGCCGCGCCAGCGCGCCGAGCCGCGCCAATTTGGCCGGGCCAAGGACAATCGTCGTCAGGAAGATGTCATTGATCCCGGCGTCGACCATGACTTCCGCTTCGCCCACCGTTTGAACGGTAATGCCTTTGGCCCCCAGTTCCAACTGGCGCAGGGCCCAGGCCACACTGCGGTGCGTCTTGATATGAGGACGATTGGCAAGGCCTGCCCGATCACAACGCGCCTGCCAGCGCACAAGGTTGGAATCGGCAATAGCCGCATCAATCAACACGGCAGGCGTTTCGAGTGTCTCCAGGGTCTGCTCGAGCGGCAGCAGATGCTTTTGCAAAATATCAGGCAGGTCTGTCATGGCTTGCATCCTTTGGCTGGCCGGCTTGTCCAAGGTTTCCGGAACGCCGCGGCAATAGGCGCGTGGCGTCCTCGCGGCCAAGCCGCAGCGCGGTCTTGTCGACGGTCAGTTGTCGAACCAGCCTTCCTTCAGGTAGCGCATATATTCAAACACCACCCCATGCTTGCGCACGAAGACAACCTCCAGGAAGTCGCCGACAATGAATGGTTCAATCAGGATTTCCGCACCTTCCAGATAGGGTGCCAGATCGTTCACCCGATAGGCTATATGCGGGTTGTCGCGCACCGCTGCCGGCACGGTGCTGTCCTCGCGATAGCGCAGGAACTCGATATGTTCGGGATGGTTGCGCGGGTTGGTCACCCAGATCTTGCTCTCTTCTACCCAATCTTCCTGTGGCTGCGGCTCGGTCGTGGTGATTCCGACATGGTCAAAGACATATTCCAGCATCAGCCGATCCTCACAACTTCGCCGGTGCGCGCCGATTCCTCAGCGGCCAGCGTTGCTTCCAGAGCCGCCGTGGCGTCTTCCGGCGTGCCGATTGTAACCGGTTTGCCATCAATCGCGCAGGAGGCGAAATAGTTGAATTCATCGCGCAAGGCCCCGCCACGCACGCCGTCAAACATCGGCCAATAGGTGGTGTCCGGCGAATGCAGTCTGTCACCATCGACAATGCCCAGATTGGGGAATGTGTCCTGGACATGAATGATGCCTTCGGTGCCGATGATCGACATGCGCTCGTCAATGTCGAATGGCGTCTTTTCCGGCATGCACCAGACGGTTTCCAGCGTGGCGCTTGCGCCGCCGGCAAAGCGATACATGGTCTGGCCGATGTCAGGGTGTTTCAAGCGGCGCACATCAACAGTCTGTGCATAGGTCGAGACCACACGGTCTCCGGTGAACCACAGCATGATGTCAGTGTCGTGAATGGCATCGCCGACGATCGGCCCAATCTTTTCCAGTATAGTCGGTGTCCATGCGGCCGGGATGTTGCGGCGCGATGACATTGAGACGATCTTGCCGATGCGCCCCTCGTCAATGGCCTGCTTGGCCATGCGGTAGCGCGGATTGAAACGAACGATGTGACCGATATAGAGAATGCCGGTGGATTCCTTCGATGCGGCAAGGATTGCGCGCGCATCCTCAACCGTCGAGGCAATGGGCTTTTCGAGGAAGACATGCTTGCCTGCCTTCAGCGCGGCAATGGCAGGCTCGCGGTGCTGGTCCCACATGGTGCAGATGGACACTGCATCAATCTGCGGATCAGCCAACATGTCGTTGTAATCGCGATACAGCTTTTCGACACCGAATTTCTCGCCCATCGCCACAAGCCGGTCCGGTGTACGCGTGCACAGCGCCGCCAGCTCCAGGTTCGCCACACCCTTGATGGTTTCGGCATGAATTTCGCCGAACCAGCCAAGGCCAATCACTCCAATACGCAAACGATCCATGCTGTATTCTCCCTAAAATTCTTCGAGTGTCAGTTCCCGGGTCATGACAATATTGCCGGCCGTCAAGCCGCAGTCGACCGGGATGGCAGCACCGGTCACCGCGCTGGCAGCGTCCGATGCCAGAAATGCAATGACGCTGGCGACTTCCTCCGGCTCGACAATGCGGCCAAGCGGATACCAGCGTTCAAGCTGTTTCAAGACGTCCGGATCCTTGGCTTTTCGCTCGTCCCAGATGGGCGTGCGCACGGTTCCGGGCAGCACGCAATTGGCGCGAATGCCGTAGCGGCCATATTCCATGGCGATGGCCTTGGTCAAAGCGATGATGCCCGACTTGGCCGCGCTATAGGCGGGATCTCCAAGTGCCGATAATCCGTTCACCGAACCGACACTGACGATGCAGCCCGACCGGCGTTCCACCATCTGCGGCAGAACAGCATGGGCGCAGGCATGCGCACCATTGAGATTGGCGGCAATATCCTGCGCCCAACCGGCAGGATCCGTGGCCGCCAAAGTCGGATGTCGCGATACCCCGGCATTGTTGATCAAAAGATGCACATCGCCAAATCCGTCAAAGGCCGCCTTGACCTGATCGGCCTGCTCAATGTCGGCAACAGCCGGCAAGACCTTGATGTTGTCTTTGCCCAGTGTGTCGGCGAGCGCATGGACGCTCTCATTGCGATCCAGCGCCGCAATGGTTGCGCCCTGCGCCCCAAAGAAGCGGCAAAGACATTGGCCGATACCGCCGGCAGCGCCTGTTATGGCAACCGTTTTGCCTGCAAATGCCCAGCTCATGCCTGCCCCCGCATGGCGTGACCGATCCACGCCAGATTGGCCTTGCGCAAGTGACCCCAATTGTAAAACGCCAATTCATCCACACCACCGTCACGAAGCACTTCGATTGCAGCCATGAATTCGGCCTGTGTTGACAGATCCGGATAGGACGGACGCAGAATGCCGCGCAATTTGCCGGCACCCTTCAGACGTCGTCGGATATCGAAGAGGTCGGCCTTTACCCGCATCGCATCCGGCTCATAGAAACAGGTCTCCACAATACCTGCAGTCCTGGCCAGCGCGTTCAAATCGCTGCCTTCATACCAAGCCCCTGCTGTGGGTCGCGCCACGGAGGGAATGACCGCGACATTCACATCGGAACGCACGCTTGCGCGAATTTCGGCAACCAGCGAGGTCACCACGCCCGATCGATAATCAAGATAGCGGCGCAGATCGCCATTGGCGGCGATATCGGCCCGCCAGAAGGCCTCGGCCATGTCTGTCGGAGTGTCGATATCACTGTCCAGATAGGCTTCAATATCTCCGGCAACCTCGGCCTTGAAGCGGCGTGCATCCACGCCGGCCTTTTCAGCACCGGCAACACAATGATCGCAAAAACACAGGCCAAGCATGTTTTCCAGCCAGGGATTTGTTTTCATCAGCGCAAATTCATGATGGAAACCATGCGCATAGGGCGTAAAACCCGGCGCTTCCATCGATATGCCGCTCACCTGATAGCTTTGGGTGACATCACGGGCAAGGCCAATGGCATAGGCCCGTGCCTCGGGGGCCGAGGGACACAGATTGTAATAATAGGGATCGCCAAAAGCGTTGCGCACCACCGAGTTGGGATTGGCCATGCCAAGCCGTGTATTGTGCAACAGCACCAGCCAGACATTGACCGCCATCTCGTTTTGTTCAATCAGTTCGGAAAGCACGTCACGCTCGGCCAACACAGAGTTGGCAACCGGCTTGATGGCCCCGTAGCGCGATGGATCTGCATGGAAATAAACGGTACCGTCTTCCGGAAAATAGACCTTTCCGTTCTTACCGTGCGGGCGCAGGAATTTGCCCGCATGATAACTTCCTGCAAGCGTCACCGTATCCAGACCAAGACCGAGGAACTCTTTCGTGGCAGCCGGGACCCCGGCTTCCGCCAGGTCCCAGGCATAGGTGTAGATTGCCTTGTAACTCATTGCGCAGCCACCCTGTTGTAATGCCCTTGCTCGCCCACGATGAAGGGCTCTTCGAACGGCCTGCGGCCGATCTCCATCTCCTTGCCGCCCAGATAGACAGCCACAGGCTGCAGCAATGTCGCGCCCTGGCGCTTTTCGCCCACGACGTCTTCGAAATTGTAGTTGCTTTCTACCTGACGCAAAACGCTGATATCCGCTGGTGCGCCAATACCCAGATGTCCCAGTTCCGGTCGTCGCATGGCCAGTGCCGGGCGATTGGTCGACATGCCGATCACTTCCGGCAGACTCAATCCGCAATTGAGCAGCTTGCTCATTGTATGCAGCAGATCAAAGGCCGGCCCCTCAATGGCAATCACATGGACATCTGATGAAATCAGGTCCGGTTTGAACCCTTCCTGAAGCGCTTGCTCCGTGGTGTCATAGCCAAAGGCGCCCATGCCATGGGCGATATCGAACAGAACGCCGCGTTCGCGGGCAGCCAGGACTTCGTTCAGCATCTTTCGATCGGACCCCAGTGCCGAATTGGGATCAGGCCGAAAACAATGGGTGAGGATATCACCGGGACGCAGCATGGAGACCACATCGCCATAGGTTGGCGGCGCCGTTCCGATATGTGTCATCAGCGGCAGGCCCACGGCCTCAGCGGCCTCGAGGGCAATTTCCAGAGCGCCGAGCCCGAGATCACCGGTTACCGGTCCGCCGATGCGCACCTTGACGCCGACGATGTGATCGCGATTGGCTTCAATCTTGGCAACACAGCGATCGACCGGCAGCATCTCGCGCAGGCGCGCCTCGCCGATGGAAACACCCTTGTCAAAACCGAAGATCCCTGGGAATGAAATATTGAGAAAAGCCAGTATGCGATAGGGCGAACGGTTGATGACATAGTCTCGGAACCCGTCATAATTGCCGGCACCGGCACTGCCCGCGTCAACCATCGTCGTCATGGCGGACCGCCTTGCGATAAACGACGGGTCGACACTCAAAGACGTTGCCTTGTCATAGACATGGGTGTGGATATCGATCAGCCCCGGAGCGACAATGGCTCCGCGAACATCCACCACCGTGCTGTCTCCCGGCGGCAGGGAAGCGCCAACAGCCGCAATTTTTCCCGCTTTGATGGCCACATCCACCAGGCCGTCGACGCCATTGCGCTCGTCGAGAACACGGCCGCCTTTCAAGATCAGATCATAGCCTTTGCCGGCTGCCGGCTGACTCATGGGGTTTCTCCAGTTGTTGGCATGAGGCACAGGCGGCGTGCATTGCCGAGCCGCCGGTGCCTGTGTCGTGGGGTCGAACGTGAACCGGATCAGGTCAGTTCGACAACGCGTTTTTCATTGATGGATTGCTCGGCAGCCAGCACGATACGCAGACTGTTGACCGCCGCATCCATCGATTCGGAAAGGTCGAGATCTTCGTTGATCGCCTTGAGGAAAAACGCCTGTTCGCGATCACAAAGATCCTGATGGCCTGGCTCGTCCGACATGGTGAAAATTTCATCCTCGCGGACAAAATTCTTGTTTTCATCAACTTCGGCATGGTGATAGCGGATGGCATCGGTCTTGGTGTGCTGATCGATATCAGCCGAGTCCGACAGGCCTTCCTTGGTCTGTTTCGGATCCGGGACAATCGACACAGCACCCTTGGGGCCAACCACATCCTTCACGAAATAGGCAACTTCGCTCATCATCGGCCCCCAACCGGCTTCATACCAGCCGACGGAACCATCATCAAAGGTGACATGCAGATGTCCATAATTCTGCTTGTCTGCTTCGGCCCAGAGCGAGGCACCGATACCATGCACGCGAACCGGTTTTGCCCCGGTCAACTGGCACATCACATCAACATAATGCACACCGCAATCGACGATGGGAATCAGGCTGTCGATCAGGTTCTTGTGCCAGGTCCAGGCCTCTCCGCTGCTTTGCTGATTCAGATTGAGCCGCATGGCCAGCGGTTTGCCCAGGGTGCGGCCGAGCTCAATGAACTTCATCCAGCTGGGGTGAACCCGCAAAATGTAGCCGAGCACCAGCTTCTTGTTTTTCTTGCGCGCCAGTTCCACCACGGCCTTGGCATCTTCGATATTCGTGGCAATCGGCTTTTCCATGAAAACATGGGCGTCGGCATTGAGCGCCTTGATGGCGAATTCGGCATGGGTGTTCGGCCATGAATTGATCGAGACAGCGTCCGGTTGAGTGACCTTCAGCGCTTCGTCATAGTCCTCGAAAACCGGATAATCCTTGAGTTCATCTGGCAGCGGCTTCGACTTGATTGTGCGGCTCATCAACCCGACGATCTCGAATCCGGGATTGCGATGGTATGCGCTCGCATGCGAGGCACCCATATTTCCCAGACCGACGACCAAAACTTTGACCTTCTCAGGCATGAAGCCCTCCCTTTGATAATTGGCAATTCAGTGCGGGCGGCGATATCACCGCCCGCATTTGGTTCTTCATTTCATCGAGAACGTGTGCTTCAGCCCTTGACGGCCTGATCGTAAAGGTGGGCCTTCACGTCATCCACGTCGATCGCGGCAAGCGCATCACTGAGCTTGTAGCCATCGGCATCGGCCTGAACCTTGGCCATGTCGTAGTCGTTGGCGGCCGGGATGAGCGCATTGGTGCAGACATCTGTTGCCTTGACCGGCTTGGAAATCTGTCCAAGCGCATAGATCTGGTCAAAGAATGTCTGCCAGGCGGCCATATCGTGGTAGCCCCAGCCTTCGCGCTTGTCCATGTCACCACGGAAGACGGCGATCTGCTGCAGGATCGAGGTTGTGCCAAGCTCCGGCCCGATATTTTTGGCCAGTGTCGGAAACTCTTCAAAGACGATTTCGACAGCGGCACGCGGGTTGAGATAGGCGAACTCGAGACCCATCGCCCAACCACGAAGGTATTTCTCAAGGAAAGCCTTCTTGTCCGGATCTTCAAGGTCTTCAGAGCGAACCACGAATGTATTGGCGAAGAGAGGCGAATTCTGCACGCCCAGCCAATATTCGAAATCAAGCCCGGTACCGATCCATTCAGCGCGCAGACCTTCCCAGCCAAGAGCCGCATCACCCTGACCGGCTTTCAACGCGGTTGCCCAGGTTGGCCAGCCGGCTTCAACATATTTGACCTTTGATACATCGACGCCCTGAACGGCCAGCATCGGATCAACGATCGACTGCCAGGCAGCAGAGCCAAGCAGAATGGTTTTGCCTTCGAGGGTTTTCAGGTCATTGGTGCCTTCGCCCTTGCGGAAAGCGAGAGAGAATGTATCAAGCGCGCCCATGTGGAACGCCGACTTGAGCTTCATGCCGTTCTCGAGTGCAAACGAGAATACGCCGGGTGACGGAAAGCCGATATCGGCCTGGCCGACATCAACGAATTTCACGGTTGCCGTGCCGTCCGATGGTCCGGGCTGGAAATCGGTTTCGACGCCGAGGTCGTCGAAATAGCCCATTTTCTTGGCCACGTGGTAGCCATAGTCATCGAGCACTTCGATTGTGCCACGCGGTGAAATCCAGGTGAATTTCGAATAGGGCTCAGCCTGCGCACTGCCGCCGCCGAGTGCGGTGACACTGACAACGCCAGCGGCGCTGACCTGAAGAAAAGTGCGGCGGTTCATGCCGCCGGGCGTGAAGTTGCTGTTCATTGCATATTCCCCTTGTGTTGATGCGTTTCGACAGTCTCTTCCCAATGCCGGACGCCCCGGCACCAGGCTTTCATTCAGGCCTCCCAACTGGCGTATTTTTTCCCCAGAAGGAAAAAGAATACGTAGATAAGGATGCCCAACATGGAGAGGATCATGACCACCGCAAAGAATTGCGGCATCAGGATCATCGATGAATAGGAGGTCAGCCGGTTACCCAAACCGAAGCCGCCACCGACCATTTCTGCGCCGACAGCCGTCAGCAAACCGAATATCGATCCAACCATCAGGCCGACAAAAATCATCGGCAGAGCCATGGGCGCGCGAATTTTCCAGAAAATCTGCAGGGTCGAGGCGCCATAGGAGCGCGCAAGGGCGATCTTGCCCTGATCGACACGGCGAAAGCCGGTCGCGGCATTGATCATCACCATGGGTCCGGAGGCCAGCGCCACGGCAATGATGCGCGGTTCATAACCGAAGCCGAAGCGCAGGATCAAAAGTGGCACCAGCGCCAGCATGGGTGTTGTCACCAGCAGCAGGATGTATGGCGTTACAATCTTTTCGGCAAATGGAAACTGGGTAATCACCGCAGCCAGGATCAGACCAACCGTGGCGCCGATGGCAAAGCCACCGAGCAGTTCAACCAGCGTATGACCCAGATGCGGCGCAATCAGCGGAAAATCAGAGACAAGCGCCACGATGATTTCACTGGGCTTGGGCAGCACATATTGTGGAACCTCGAAAAAACCGAGCAACAATTCCATGCCGCCGACAACAATGACGGCCACCAGGATGATTGCCAGGACTTCGCGGGCGGATTTGATGCCGGGCCCGGATGTCAGCGCCGACATATTGGTAATACCGACGTCGCCAGGACTGTCGGATTTGCCTTTGAATTGCGGGATTGCGTCTGACTTGCTCACTGTTTTCTCGCTCTCAAATTGTCCTTAACCGTTCACCGGGGTCGGCTGATCTTGCGATGCCGCAGGGTTCGGGTAGCGGCTTACCTGCGTTCCGACGATTTCCTGCTTGATGGCATTGGTCAGATCAAAGACCTCTTTCGTCGCCATGATCTCCATGGAACGGGGCCGGGCAAATGGCACGGGATGAATACTGGCAACCCTTCCTGGACGCGGGCTCATCACCACAACGCGATCAGACAGGAAAATGGCCTCTTCGATTGAATGGGTAATCAGCACGATGGTGGTTTTGGTATCGAGCCAGATCTCCTCGACGAGACGGTTCATTTCCTCGCGGGTAAAGGAGTCCAGCGCGCCGAATGGCTCATCCATCAGCAAAACAGACGGCTTGAACGACAAGGCGCGAACAAGAGCCGCACGTTGTTGCATGCCGCCCGAGAGCTCGCCAGGAAAGCGCCCGCCAAACCCTTCCAGGCCAACACGGTTGAGCAATTCATCAATCCAGATCCTGTCCGGCTTGACCCCCTTTATTTCAAAGGGAAAATTGATGTTGGCGGCAAGATTGCGCCACGGCAGCAGATTGGCATCCTGGAATACCATGCTGATATCGGCATTGGGACCGGACACCGGCGCACCATCCAGCAGCACCTCGCCGGCACTCAGGCCATGCAACCCCGACATCGACCACAGCAACGTGGTCTTGCCACAGCCGGACGGGCCGACAATGGAAACAATCTCGCCCTCCATGATCTCCAGGGAGCAACGATCAATCGCCAGAAGATCACCCGACCTTGTGTTGTACACTTTAGTCGCATTGAGAACTTCGAGTTTGGGTTTTTTGGACTGGCCGGCCAGCATGACCCCTCCATTGGCTTGGCGAAAATGAGATGGCATGATTATGAATTCCATGCCTTGTTCACAGTTTGTAACTATCCGACTAAACCTGTCAAGCCTCTATAAGTTACATTGTTGAAATCTCGCAATTGCAACATTTTCAGCACGCACATAGCTTGCATTGTGTGTAAGTTTCCTACATCCTGCATATAAAGGGACCATAAATCGCATCGTTACAGCGACCTGCTGCGACAGGAAATTGGCCTGACCGGATGGTGGATATCGACATGAGCAAACGCAAGGCACGTCAGAGCACCAGCGACAAGAACGCGGAAAACGAGGCCCCGGAAGAAACCGGAGGGGAAGCCTATAACAAGCCGGTTCCCGATATCCTGTCGCAAATCAAGGACAGCTACGCAGAATTACGGCCAGCCGAACGCCGTGTCGCCAACATCGTGTTGGCCGATGTGACGTTTTCAGTCGACGCATCCAATGCCGAGATCGCCAGACGGGCGAAGGTCAGCGAACCGACCGTCACCCGTTTTTGCCGGGCAATCGGCTGCGACGGCGTGCGCGATTTCAAACTCAAGCTGGCGCAAAGTGTTGTGGTCGGACGTCTTTATCTTTCTCCAAATCTGCCTCCGGAGACCGGCGAGAATGGTTCCCCCCTGTGGAATGTCGTTTTTGCTGAAGCACGCAATGCCCTGACTGCCGTCGAGCGCAGCATAGACCCCAAGGATATCATTCAGGCTGCCGAGCTGGTGGCCAGCGCCCAACAGGTTCTGGTCTTCGGTCTTGGCGGCAGTTCAACGGCGCTTGCGCAGGAAACCCAGAACAGATTGTTCCGCTATGGCGTGCTGGTCTCCTCCCACGCCGACCCCTATGTGATGAAAATGACGGCCGCGACCCTCAAGCCGGGTGATCTGGTCATTGCCATTTCGGGCACCGGGCGCACCCGGGAGGTTCTTGAGGCAACGACCCTGGCAAAACATTATCGCGCCAATACGATAGCCATCACGGCGCCCGATTCCGAACTTGCAGAGGCCGTGGATCTCGCATTGAGCGTTGATGTGCCGGAATTTCAGGACATCCTGAAACCAACCGCGTCCCGCTATGCCTTTCTGGCCATCATTGACCTCTTGTCCACCGCCGTCGGCTACCGGCTGGAGCCCAATGCGCACGAGATGCTGCGGCGAATCAAATATACGGTGCTCAACCACCGCAAGGGCAAGGTTCTGGAGCCCCTGGGCGATTGATATGCGCCTCACCTTGAAGTTTGCTGACGGCAATTGCCGACGTCTGGAGGAATAGACATGAACGACACGACACCCATGGCAGAAGCAACAGCCTGGCTCACCCGGCTTGACGCATGCCTGACAAGCCGCGACCTGGATTCCACCCTCGCCCTGTTCGATGACGATTGTTACTGGCGTGATTTTGTTGCCTTCACCTGGAACATCAAGACCATGGAAGGCAAGCCAGCCATCGCCGCCATGCTTGCACAGACGCTGACTGCAGCACAGCCGTCCGCATGGCAGGTCACCAGCGCATCGGGTGCGCGCAATGAAACAATCGAAGCCTGGTTCAACTTCAGGACCAAGGTCGGCAAGGGGCAGGGCATACTCACTCTTGTCGGCGGCAAATGCCGTACCATTTTGACGACATTGCAGTCACTCGATGGCCATGAAGAAGCCACAGGCGCAACGCGCATCACCGGTGTCAGTCACGGCGCAGACCGCAACCGCGAAACCTGGACAGAGCACCGCGCGCGGGAAGAAGAAGCATTTTCAAACGGCGACACGGATCCCTATTGCCTGATCATTGGCGGCGGCCAGGGTGGCATCATGCTCGGCGCCCGGCTCCGCCAATTGGGCGTGCCAAGCATCATTGTCGAAAAGAACGACAAGGCGGGTGATTCCTGGCGCAATCGCTATCGCTCGCTCGTTCTGCACGATCCGGTCTGGTACGATCACCTGCCCTATGTTCCCTTCCCCGCCCATTGGCCGGTCTTCACGCCAAAGGACAAGATGGGCGATTGGCTCGAAGCCTATGTCAAGATCATGGAATTGACCTATTGGGGCGGCACCGAGTGTGTGTCGGCCGCATTCGACCCGGTCAAAAAACGCTGGCGCGTTGAATTGATCCGCGACGGCAAGACAATGATCATGCAGCCGACCCAATTGGTCTTTGCTACCGGCGCCTATGGTCCGCCCAAATTCATAGACTTGCCCGGCGCCGCCGATTTTGCCGGCGACATTCTGCATTCCAGCCAATATGCAGAAGGCGCACAATACAGCGGCAAAAAGGCCGTCGTTATCGGCGCAGCCAGTTCCGGCCATGATATTTCGGTCGACCTGTGGGAAGCCGGCGCCGATGTGACCATGGTGCAACGCTCGCCGACCACCGTCGTGCGCTCGGAAACACAGATGGAACTGGCTTTCGAAATCTATTCGGAAGAAGCCACCCAAAAGGGCATCGACGTCGACAAGGCCGACATGATCGCCGCCGCAACACCCTTTGCCCTGCAACCGCCGATCCAGCGTGAACTGACCCGCCGCACGCGCGAACGCGATGCTGCCTTTTACAGCGCGCTTGAAGCCACCGGCTTTCTGCTGGATTTCGGCGAAGACGAGACCGGCCTGATGATGAAGGCCTTTCGAACAGGCTCCGGCTACTATCTCGATGTGGGCGCTTCACAACTGATCATCGACGGCGAAATCGGCATCAAGGCCGGCGTCGAAATCGAAAGACTGTCAGCCGGTGCCGTGCATTTTGCCGACGGCACGACACTTGAGGCCGATGTGATCATCCAGTCAACCGGCTTCCACTCCATGCACGAAGTCGTGGCGGGCATCGTCTCGCGCGAAACCGCCGACCAGATCGGCACCTGCTGGGGTCTGGGCTCCGGCACGCGCAACGATCCCGCTCCATGGCACGGCGAATTGCGCAATATGTATAAGCCCGTGGCGCAGGAGAACCTGTGGTTCCAGGGCGGCAATCTGGCATTGCAGCGCTTCTTCTCCAAATTCGTCGCGCTGCAAATCAAGGCGCGGATGGAAGGCATTGAAACGCCGGTCTACACCACGGACCTGTGAACAGGCCCGTCCCTTTCGCTGTGAAGATTGCGCCAGCCAGGCTCTAGGTGGTCGCCATGGTTTGCCGGAATCGCCGGAGAGCGATGACAAAGAACAGGACACTTAACCCCACCATGATCAGCATATCCAGCCAGACTGTTTTGAAGCCTGCGCCGCGATAAAGTATGGCCTGGGAGAACGCCACAAAATGGGTTGATGGGGATATTTGCATGATGGTCTGCAACCAGTCGGGTATGCTTTCCATCGGTGTGGTGCTGCCCGACAACAGATTCATGACCACCAGAACCGGCAAGGCCAACAGACCGAATTGCGGCATCGATGTCGTGAACGTCGCAAGAAGAATGCCCAGACCGGTAACGGAGACAAGATAGAGAACCGTACCGACCACAAAGAGCGTGATGGAACCTGCGATAGGCACGGCCAGAATGCCTTGCACCACCAGCCAGAGCGAAAGAACAGCAGCAACGATGATCGCCAGGCCGTTGGCCCAGATCTTGGCCAGCATGATTTCTGACGGTGACACCGGCATGACAAGCAGATGCTCGATCGTCCCGTGTTCACGTTCCCGGATCAGCGCCGCACCTGTCAGCAGAACCGACAGAATTGTTACATTATTGATCACCTGCATCACGGAGGAGAACCATGTTGATTGCATGTTCGGGTTGAATTGCGCCGTGACAACCAGATTGATGGGCAATTCACTGGATTCATCATCACGTGTAATGAACTTGCTGATTTCAGCGGCGATGATCTGCTGAAGAAACACCGAACCGTTCCCCGCCTGAACCATGGCAGTGGCGTCCACGTTCAATTGAATTTCCGGTTGGCGTTGCGCAATGACGTCAGCCTCAAAATCGGGTGGGAAGGACAGCACAAACACGTAGTCACCATTGTTCATCACGCGATCAACGTCGGAGAGAGAGATTTCCTTTGGCCTGTCGAACTCGGGCGGCAGGATCGCCCCGATGATTCGTCCGGTCAAATCGGACCGGTCCAGATCGACATAGGCGACAGATGCGTTCACCACTTCAAGCTTGGCGCCGGTAGCCACGGCATAGACCGCAAAACTGAACACATAGATGATCAGCAGCAAAAGCACCGGGTCAGCCCGAAGACTGCGCAGCTCCTTGAGCCCAAGCCGGTAGATATTCGACAGCGACTGCATCATTTCATTTTTCCTGCTTGCGCAGCATGAGGATCGACATGGCTATGAAGAAGATCGCAAAACCAATCAAGACAAGATGATTTTGCCAAAGCTCTGCGAACCCCAACGCCTTGGTGAAAGTGCCAACACTGATTTGCTGATACCAGGCCGACGGGAAGCCCAGACCGATCAAACGGCCACCTCCGGACAGCGACGAGACGGGCACCAGCAAGCCGGAGAAATTGACCGCCGGAATAATCGCGATGATGGCTGCCGCAAAGGTTGCAGCAACCTGTGTCTTGGTGAAAGTGGATACCAGAACCCCAAAGCCGGTTGTCGCCAGAACGTAAAGAAAAGTTCCCACCAGCAATGCCATGACCGATCCCCGGATTGGCACGTGAAAAACGCCATAGGCAACGACCAGCAACGTCAGGAAACTCAACATGGCGATCACCACGTAAGGCAGCTGCTTGCCCAAAACGAATTCTGTACGCGTGACTGGCGTGGAGCGAAAATTGGCGATGGAACCCGTTTCCTTTTCCCGTACCACTCCCATCGCAGCCATCATTGACGGGATCAGCACCAGCATGAGCATGATGACCGATGGCACGATCGCAAACACGCTCTTGAAGGCTTGATTGAAGCGGAAACGCGTCTCTATCTCTGCACCGCTTGTGTCTATGGCTTCGCCATAGGTGCGCTCGATCTGGTCATCCATATAGGACAGGGCCAAACCCTGCAGATAGCCACGGGCGGTTTCCGCGCGGAACGGCATGGCGCCGTCTATGGCAATCCGCACTTCGGGCCGCTCGTCCCGTTGAAGCAAACGCCCGAATTCGGGAGGGATTTCTATTGCAATGGCAATTTCACCGTCCTTCAACCGCGCTTCCAACTCCTGTGTACTCGAAGCTGCTGCCTTTTCCTCGAAGTATCGCGATCCTGAGAATGCTTCAAGCAACCCGCGACTTTCGACCGTTTGATCCCGATCCATAACGGCATAGGGAAGATCCGTGACATCCAGAGAAATACCATAGCCAAAGGTCAGCATCAGGATAATTGGCCCGGCAAACGCAAAGCTCAATCGCAGCGGGTCGCGCAGGATCTCCATGGATTCACGCAGGGCAAAGGCCCACAGACGGGCCAGCATGAAACCACGTTGAAGCGCATTGACTGCTGGCTTCAATGGGCTGACCGATTGGTCTGCAGGTGAAGGCTGCGCTTCATCCTTGCTGCCGACAGCTTCAAGCAGATATTCGATGAATGCGTCATTCAACGTCGCGGCGTTCTTGGCTTTTACAATATCCGCAGGTGTTCCAACGGTCAGAACACGTCCGGCGTGCATTAACGATATCCGGTCACAGCGCTCCGCCTCATTCATGAAATGGGTGGAGATAAATATTGTAACCCCGTCGTTGCGCGATAGTCCGATCAGGTGTTGCCAGAACACATCACGGGCCACCGGATCGACGCCCGAAGTCGGTTCATCGAGAATGAGAACTTCGGGCCCATGAATGACTGCGACAGCAAGTTGCAGGCGCTGCCGAATACCAAGTGGCAGGGAATCCGGTTTTTCGTCCGCCTCCCCCTGCAAATCGAAGGTTGTCAGCATCTCGGACACACGCGCGGCCCGTTGGGCCACGGGAATCTGATACAATTGTGCGTGCAGTTCGAGATTCTGGCGAACGGTCAGTTCACTGTAGAGAGAAAACGATTGTGACATGTAGCCCACCCGCTGCCGCGTGCGCATGTCATTTGCGTCCAGGGTCTTGCCGAACAGCAGCGCTTGCCCCGAGCTTGCCGGCAAAAGGCCTGTCAGCATTTTCATTGTTGTCGTCTTGCCGCAGCCGTTGGACCCCAGAAAGCCAAAAATCTCGCCTCTATCGATTTCGAAATTGACGCTATCGACCGCGACGAAATCATCGAACTTTCGGGTAAGCGATTTCGCCTCAACGGCGGGTATGCCCCCGGTGCGCACACGCGGCGGAACAACGACTTCGCAATGATCCTGTCGCGCCGCCTCCGGCAACAGGGCAATGAACGCCTTCTCCAGCGTCGGTTGCCCCGCCTGATCACGCACCTCATCGGGTGCTCCGGTGGCAATGACCTTGCCGTCGGATATGGCAGCCAACCAATCGAAACGCTCGGCCTCCTCCATATAGGCTGTCGCAACAATCACGCTCATCGCCGGGCGTTGCGTACGAATGCGGTCGATCAAGTCCCAGAACTGCTGGCGGGACAGTGGATCGACCCCTGTCGTCGGCTCATCCAGAATCAAGAGATCAGGGTCATGGATCAGCGCAGAGCACAACGACAGCTTTTGCTTCATACCGCCTGACAGTTTGCCCGCAGGGCGATCCGGGAAGGGGTCAAGGCCCGTTGCCTGCAACAGATCAGCGATACGCGCACGACGTTCCGCCTTCGATTGACCAAACAGTCTGCCAAAAAAATCAAGGTTCTCTGCAACCGTCAATGTTGGATAGAGGTTACGCCCCAGACCTTGTGGCATATAGGCAATGCGCGTGTTGCAGTCTTTTAGATGACGTCGTTCGCGAATATCGCCACCCAACACCTGCACATCTCCGGACTGCACCCGACGCACGCCGGCAACCAGTGCGAGCAACGTTGATTTTCCAACGCCGTCCGGGCCGATCAATCCCGCCATACAACCAGAGGGGATATCGAGGCTGACATGGTCCAGAGCCGCCGTCGCACCGTAGCAGTGGACAACCTCGGACAGTCGGACAACAGGTGCCTGAGTCATTGCGGCAAACGCACCGCAAGGTCGGCGGGCCATTGCGCAGCCGCATCAACCAGCACGTAACCGACACCAGGAACGCCCGCCTTGGCGCGGTCCTGATACTCGTTGAGAAGTTCCGGCGCTATTGTCAGCTTGACGCGGAACATCAGCTGATCCCGCTCCTGTTGGGTTTCCACGGATCGGGGGGTGAATTGCGCTGTGCTTGCCACAAAGGAGACCGTGGCGGGAATGACATAGTCGGGGATGGCGTCCAGAATGATCCGCGCTTCAGCCCCGATTGCCAGACGCCCGGCATCGCGTGAGGGCAGGAATATGGACATATACATATCGGACATATCGGTAAGCGACACGACCCGCCCCCCAGCCGCAATGACTTCACCGGGATGGGCGAGAACATATTGCACACGGCCCGACATGGGCGCCGTCAGGTTGGCATCCGCGATCACGCTTTGCAGGCGCTCGACAGCTGCCTCTGCCGCCGCGATGGACGCCTGAGCCAGCGGGATGCCCGCTTCAGCCGCCGCAACGCCCGCCTTTGCGGTGTTCAGCACATTGCGCGCATTGTCCAAAGTGGCCTGAGCGGCGAACAAATCTTTGACCAGCTGCTCGACGCGCGCAAACTCTGTCTCAGCCAGAACCAGTTCGGACTGACGCTGGTTCAACAATGCCTGGGCCTGGAGTTTTTGTTGTTGCGCCTGCAGAACGGTGGCCTGCGCCTGATGCAATTGGGCTTCGAGTTCGACCGTATCCATCCGGGCAAGGATTTGTCCGCTTTCGACCCAGTCTCCTTCCTCCACGCGAACTTCGGCGATTCGCCCGGCCAGCTTGGTCGCAATTTCGATCCGTTCGGCCTCAATGCGACCGTTGGAAAAGGCAATGCCTTCCGGTGCAGCAGTCCTCAGAGAATTTTGCCACCAAAGCCCTCCTGCGGCTGCAACAGCCAGAAAGACGACAGCGATGGTTAATAGTTTCTTGTTCATGATCTACAATCCACAAAGATAGCGCGCGCGGCACGAGATTGAACGATTTGCCTCTGATCGCTCACCGCGTCCATTTGCCATTCCCGAAGGTTTTGGAGCTTGACCCAGATCAATTCACACGTGTGCCGATGAGCATAATCCACTCTCAAATGCAATCAGCTTGAGAAAGGTGCCCGAGATGGCGCGCGTCACACCACTTCACGACAGGAAGTCGCTGCAAAATGCGGATAGGTCTTCTTCTTTCATCAATCGACCTGAAACGACCATTGCCGACGAAGATGCCTATGGTCCGTCACATGCGCACACAAGTATGGAACAGACACTGGACAAGAGCCTGGGAGCTTCCCTGGCAAAGTTGACGGCGGGTCTTTCACCGATTGCCCTGAGCGCAGCCTATGCTGACTGGGCTCTGCATCTGGCCTCCTCGCCTGGCAAACAGTTGGAGTTGGTGGAAAAAGCCGGGAAGAAAGCCATGCGACTGTCAAAATATGCAGCGCTTTGCTCAACCCGGCCCGACGCCTCGGAGCCCTGCATCATGCCACTGCCTCAGGACCGACGATTCCAGAAGGAAGAATGGCAGAAATGGCCCTACAACATCATGTATCAGTCGTTCCTGCTCAACCAGCAATGGTGGCACAATGCCACCACAGACGTCGAAGGCGTCACTCAGCAGCATGAAAACGTTGTTGAATTTGCCGCGCGCCAGATTCTGGATGTTTTTTCCCCTTCAAACTATGCAATGACAAATCCGGAGGTCATGGCGCAGACTGTTCGCCAGGGCGGCATGAACTTTATCCGCGGCTGGCAGAATTTCACCGAAGACGTCGCGCGCGCCAGCACCGGAAAAAAGCCGGCTGGAACTGAAGCCTTCGAAGTCGGTCGCAACATGGCAACGACACCGGGCAAAGTCGTTTATCGCAACAGGCTGATCGAATTGATCCAGTATGCGCCGTCGACGGATGAGGTCCATCCTGAACCTATCCTGATCGTGCCAGCCTGGATCATGAAATACTACATCCTTGATCTGGGAGACGACAACTCACTGGTGCGGTATCTGACAGCACAGGGTTTCACGGTCTTCATGATCTCATGGAGAAACCCGAGCGCCGAGGATCGCAATCTGGGCATGGACGATTACCTGTCCCTGGGCGTCATGGACGCGATTGATGCGGTTGATACAATTGCGGGCGGCCAAAAGATCCATGCCGTGGGCTATTGTCTGGGTGGTACTTTGCTGTCAATCGCCGCAGCTGCGATGGCCCGTGACAAGGACGATCGCCTGAAAAGCCTGACACTTCTGGCAACCCAGACCGACTTCACAGAAGCCGGCGAATTGATGCTGTTCATCAATGACAGCCAGCTCTCATTCCTTGAAGACCTGATGTGGGATCAGGGATATCTGGACACCAAGCAGATGGCGGGCGCCTTTCAGCTTCTGCGGTCAAACGACCTGATCTGGTCACGGATCGTGCATGATTACCTGATGGGTGAACGCACACCGATGATTGATCTGATGGCATGGAATGCAGACGCCACGCGAATGCCCTACCGCATGCATTCAGAGTACCTGAGGCATCTGTTCCTGAAGAATGATCTGGCTGAGGGCCGCTATCGGGTGAACAACCGTCCGATCGCAATCTCCGATATCCGGGTGCCGGTGTTTTTGGTGGGCACCGAAAGGGATCACGTCGCGCCATGGCATTCGGTCTACAAGTTCAACCTGCTCAGCGACACGGATGTGACATTCGTTCTGACCAGCGGCGGACATAACGCCGGCATCGTGTCCGAGCCAGGCCACCCCAGGCGTCACTATCGGGTTCGCGAAACCTCCAAGGATGACGCCTACACGGATCCCGATCGCTGGATGGGCGAGACGCCGCCTGTCACGGGATCGTGGTGGCCAGCCCTGTCGAACTGGCTGGCTGAAAAATCAGGCAAAAAGACCAAACCACCCCGTATGGGCGCCGAAGGCGAGGGATATGCACCGCTCTGCGACGCCCCCGGCACCTACGTGCTTCAGGAGTAGCAAACATGTTGGAAAATCTTCTGAAGGGCAAACGCGGGCTTGTTGTCGGCATTGCAAACGAACATTCCATTGCTGCAGGATGCGGCGCCGCCTTCCGGGCTGCAGGTGCGCAATTGGCGGTCACCTATGGTCATGAGAAGTCCAAACCCTTTATTGCGCCTGTTGTGGCAAAACTGGAGGCTCCGATCTTCATGCCTCTGGACGTCCAGACCGACGGACAAATGGAGGCTGTTTTCGAGATGATCGATCGGCAATGGGGACGGCTCGACTTTTTGCTGCATTCGATTGCCTATTGCCCGAAAAATGACCTGCATGGTCCAGTCAGCGCCTGTTCAAAGGAAGGTTTTGCGCAGGCCATGGATATCTCGGTGCACTCCTTGATACGGATGACACGGCTGGCGGTTCCCTTGATGACGAACGGCGGCAGCATCGTGACAATGAGCTACTACGGCGCGGAAAAGGTCGTGGATCATTACAACATCATGGGGCCGGTCAAATCCGCACTGGAGGGCACGGTGCGCTATCTGGCCGCCGAGCTTGGCCCGAAAAAGATTCGTGTCAACGCCATCTCTCCCGGCCCTTTGCAAACACGCGCAGGCTCCGGCATCGATCACTTCGATGAGTTGATCGATGCCGCGCGGAAGCGTGCACCTGAACAGAGCCTCATCAGCATCGATTATGTCGGTCAAATGGCCGTAGGGCTGGTCAGCGACCTCTCACACCAGGTAACCGGCAACATCGCCTTCGTCGATGGCGGCTATCATGTGCTCGGATAGATACCACTTTGATTTTCAAGGAGAAACAACATGTCACGAATAGCAGTCGTTACCGGCGGAACACGCGGCCTGGGGCACGCAACAGCATTGGCGCTGAAAGACGCAGGATGTGTGGTTGCTGCGACCTATCATGGCAATGATGCGGCAGCGCAGGCCTTCAAAGAGGAAACCGGTATTGCCGTCTACAAGTGGGACGTTGCGGATTTCGCGGCCTGCAAGGCTGGTCTGCAGAAGGTCGAGGACGACCTGGGGCCAGTGGACATTCTGGTCAACAACGCCGGCATCACGCGAGACGCAACCCTTCATCATATGCCGCCGGAAGACTGGATGGCCGTCATCAACACAAACCTCGGCTCGGTTTTCAACATGTGTCGCAACGCAGTCCCCGGCATGCGTCAGCGCGGCTTTGGCCGGATCATCAATGTATCCTCGATCAATGGCCAGAAGGGGCAGTTTGGACAGACCAACTACTCTGCAGCCAAGGCCGGCATCATCGGATTCACCAAAGCCCTGGCTCTGGAAAATGCGGCGAAGGGCATTACCGTCAATGCCGTGGCGCCTGGATATTGTGACACCGACATGGTGGCTGCCGTATCGGACAACATCATACAACAGATCGTTGCGGCAACGCCGGTCGGGCGCTTGGGGCAACCCGCAGACATTGCCCGCGCAATCGCATTTCTCGCAGCCGATCACGCAGATTTCATTACCGGCTCGACGCTCAGTGTGAATGGCGGCGAATACATGGCTTGACCTGCCGGCGAAACCCGAACATCAAGGATATCCATGACCAAGACACCACTTCATTGGAAACCTGACCTCAGGTATCCCACTGGCAAAGGGGCAACTGAACAGCATTTCATCGCATCAGCCAATGGCGATGATCTGGAGATCGACACGCATCCCTGGGGTGACGCCGATTTGAAGATCAACGGCAAAATGGCCGCTCATGTCGAGGGCAAACCCTCAGGCAGTGACGCGTTTCGCGAGATCGAAGCAGTTGCCGAACAGATCGAAGACCAGAAGACATGATACGACAAGACAACAGGCACAGCCTGAGTCGAGACCGGGACAAGGCAGATATTCATGCACTATATCGAAAATAAGACGTTTGACGAAATCAAGGTCGGTGACAGCGCGGAATTGACGCGCACATTGAAACCGGAAGACATTGAATTATTTGCCGTCATGTCCGGGGACGTAAACCCTGCCCATGTAGACAGTGATTTTGCTAACTCCGACATATTCCACAAGGTCATCGCGCATGGCATGTGGGGTGGTGCGCTCATTTCCGCATTGCTTGGCACAGAATTGCCCGGCCCCGGAACAATCTATCTCAATCAAAACCTCAGTTTCCGAAAGGCCGTCGGGTTGGGCGACACGGTCACGGTACGTGTGACCGTTGCGCAGAAAAGCGCCGAACATCACCATGTGACCCTTGATTGCCTGTGCACAAACCAAAGCGGCGAAACCGTCATCGAAGGGCAGGCGCTGGTCATCGCGCCAAGCGAAAAGGTCCGGCGCCCGCGTGTGATGCTGCCCGAAGTGCATCTGCACGAGCGCGGCGCCCGGTTTGCGGCTTTGATGAAAGCCACCGCCTCCCATGACCCCGTCCGCACGGCCGTCGTTCACCCCTGTGACAGGCTTTCAATCGATGGAGCCCTGGAGGCTGGCGCGAGGGGCATGATCATTCCGGTTCTCATTGGCCCCAAGGCAAAGATCGAGGCCGCCGCTGCTGAAGCAGAAAGAGATCTGCACGGAATCGAGATCATCGATGTTCCCCATAGTCACGCCGCCGCCGAGCAGGCTGTGGTGCTGGCGCGGGCAGGAAAGGTCGACATGTTGATGAAAGGCAAGATCCACACGGATGAATTGCTCGAACCCGTGATGAACAGTCAAACCGGTTTGCGGACCGAACGGCGCATGAGCCATGTCTTTGCGCTGGACGTGCCGAACTACCCCAAGCCGCTGCTGATCAGCGATGCCGCCATCAACATCTTTCCCGACCTGCAGAGCAAACGCGATATCGTGCAGAATGCGATCGATCTGGCCCATGCTCTGGGGATTGTCCTGCCGAAGCTGGCATTGCTGTCGGCGGTTGAAACCATAACGCCCAAAATCCCCTCAACGGTGGATGCGGCCGCCCTGTGCAAGATGGCACAGCGCGGACAGATCGTCGGTGGCGTGCTCGACGGTCCACTGGCTTTCGACAACGCCATATCCAGGGCGGCAGCCGAAGCAAAGGACATCCATTCTGAAGTGGCCGGTGATGCCGATATCCTGATCGTTCCCGATCTGGAGGCCGGCAACATGATCGCCAAACAACTGATCTATCTGGCCGGGGCCGATGCAGCTGGTATCGTCATGGGCGCCCGTATACCGATCGTGCTGACCAGCCGCGCAGACGGTCTGTTGTCGCGGCTGGCCTCCACCGCGATTGCGCAACTGGTCGTTCACGCCCGCACCAGAGATCTCAAGGTATGAATGAGATTCTCCTGACGCTGAATGCCGGATCATCCAGTTTGAAGTTTGCAATGTTTGACGCTGATGCAGCGTCAAACAGGGCCAGGATGAGCGGTGAAGTGGCAAATATCGGCCGTGCTCCCGTCTTCTCGGCAAAAGACGCAAACGGCAAGGTGCTCGACAAGGGGGCAATGGAAAAACTGGATGCTGCATCCAACCACGATCTTTTGATTGCAAAGCTGCTGCAGTGGATCGCCGAGCGCCATGGCGATCAGAAGCTTGTGGCCGTCGGCCACCGGGTCGTTCACGGAGGCAGGCAATTTTCAAAACCAACCCGCGTGACCGATGCTGTGCTGCAGGAGCTGGAAACGCTTGTGCCGCTGGCGCCTTTGCATCAGCCGCATAATCTGGCGGCCATTCGAGCCGTCGCCAAGTGGAAGCCCGACCTGCCACAAATTGCCTGTTTTGACACCGGTTTTCATCACAGCCAGTCGCGGTTGGCGCAATTGTTCGCCCTGCCGCGTGCCTTGAGCGATGAGGGGATTATCCGCTACGGGTTCCACGGATTGTCTTACGACTATATCGCCGGCGTCCTGCCTGAGTATCTTGGTGATCAGGCAGGGGGGCGCGTCATCGTTGCACATCTGGGCAACGGGGCCAGCATGTGCGCCATGAAGAACCGCCAAAGCGTGGCCACCAGCATGGGATTCACTGCGCTGGACGGCCTGATGATGGGCAGTCGGTGCGGAACGATTGACCCCGGAGTCTTGCTCTATCTGCTGCAGGCCAAGGGTATGGACGCCGGCACTATCGAGGATTTGCTTTACCGTCAATCAGGCCTTCTGGGTGTCTCGGGCATCAGCAATGACATGTCTGTGCTGGAGCAAAGCGACGCCCCCCATGCCCGTGACGCCATTGATCTTTTCAACTATCGCGCCGCCAGTATATTGGCCAGTCTTGTGCCAGCCATCGGCGGGCTGGACGCCTTGGTCTTCACCGCAGGGATCGGAGAAAACTCTGCCCGGACGCGCCAGCTGATTTGCGATCAACTGGACTGGCTGGGCGTTGCGCTGGAACCGGCTGAAAATGATCGCAATGCAGCCCTGATCAGCGCGGCAAAATCGCGCGTGAAGGTTTTTGTCGTGCCAACCAACGAAGAGGCCATTGTTGCAAGGGATTGTCGTCGTTTTCTTTCCTGAAATACGCATGCAACCCTGTCCGCGTTGCAGTTACCGCGGATGCAGAACATTGAATCGATGGTCCCACCATTGACCGGTGCACAGGCCTGTCGGCTCAACCGGGCAGCAGGCCGTCAAGCGCACCGACTGCGCTTCGAAACGCCTGCGGAATGGGCGTTGGACGACCTGTCGACTGATCCACCAGCACCAGTTCGAAAGTCGCCGAAAACGCCCGGCCACCTTTCAGCCACAAGGAATGCTGCGTTGTGGTGCTGGTCCGACCGAGCCTGATCGTGCGGCAGGTCATGATGCCCTTTTCCTGATAAAGCATGGACGCCGAAAACGTGCCCGTTGCGGACAGAATCACGAAACAGGGGCGATCAGGCGCCGGCTCCTGCAGACCAGCCGCCATGATATATTGCACCCGGGCATCATCACACCATCGCCAATAGGCCGCATTGGTGACATGCCCCAATTTGTCGATATCATTCCAGGCCGCCTGAACCGATATGCTGAACTGCGACCCGTCGTCCACTTCGACATCCGGCCTATCATCAAGGTTGCTATCCAGTGTCTTCATGTCAGGCCGGAAAATAGGTGACAAGCACAGTGGCGCCTGTCTTGCTGGATGCTGTGTGCAGGGCGCCTGCGGCGCGCACCACCAGATCGCCCTTCCTGTAATCGGCATCTTCATCACTGAAACTGCCTTCCAGGACAAAGATATGCTCGACATCGTCATGGGCATGCGGAGCACAATCGGCACCGGGTTCAATAGACATCAGATAGGTTCTGTTGCCGCCGCCATCAAAAAGCGGCTTGATGCGAAAGCCGGGCGTTGGTTCGGACCAGACAAATGCGTCGGCATTGACGCTCTGGCTGCCATTGCCTGGAACCTGCAAAGCGGCAGCGGCCATTGTCGGCTGAAACTGATCTTGCATGGGCACCCTCCTGTGCATTCGAGCATTGGCGAAAGGTGGTAAAAAAGCAATCCCTTTCACCCATCAGGCAACAAGCAGCCCTGACATTTCGTTGCATGATTCAAAGCAGGGCCCGCACATGATCGCGCGAACCCTGCCCGGCTGTCTTGGGAGTGACAATCTTCTTGTCAGTTGATCTCGAAGCCGCGATAGTCATCAGACTTGATGGCGTTCATTTCCTGCATGTATCCGCCCATACCGCCCATGAACCACATCGAAGTCCGTGGCTTGCCGGGGATATTGGCCCCGTTGATCCAGCTGTCAGTTACCTGGAACAATGTGCCGGCCATGCCTTCCTGACAGACGCGAACCCAATCCTCCTGTGCATCGAGACTGGTTTCAATCAGACCATTGCCCTCCTGTGCCTTCTCGATCATCTCCGTCAGGAATTGCACCTGCCATTCATGCACCAAAGGCTGGCTGGTGAACGGGCTGAACGGGCCAAATACCATGAGCAGGTTGGGGAACTTGGCTATCGACATGCCGGCATAGGCATGCGGGCCATCGTTCCATTCATCCTGAAGTCTGACGCCATCGCGACCGATGGTTTCGATTTTCAGATAATTGCCGGTCATCGCATCAAAGCCGGTGGCCATGATCAACACGTCCAGCTCGACCTCTTCGCCGCCGATGATCAGACCGTTTTCGCTGAAGCGCTCAATCGGGTTGGCTTTGACATCGTGCAGGGTGACATTGTCGCGATTGAACGTATCATAATAGTTGTCAGCTGCCAGAGGCCGCTTGGCATAATAATCCTTCGGGGTGAGCATTGCCGCCACTTTGGGGTCTTTGACGATTTCGTCGATCTTGGATTTGATAAAATCTGTCGCCGTCTTGTTGGCTTCCGGCGTGACCGGAATATCCGAGAAGGTTTCAAGCATGAAGGCAAAGCCGTTGCCTTTTTGCCAGGCCGCCTCATAGACGCGGTTGCGCTCATCCTCGGAGACCTCCAGTGCGGAAACCGTGCTTTCATCAAACCCGAAAACCGCCGCCGTACTCAGCGCCCATTCACGGAAGCCGACCGGATCCTTCTTGATCTTTTCGCGGGTTTCCAGCGGGAATGGACCAATGCCCAGAGGAACCACCCATTGCGGCGTACGTTGCAACACATGCAGATGACCGACCTTGTCCGCAAGAGCGGTGATGATCTGGATCCCGGTCGAACCGGTGCCGACGACACCCACGCGTTTGCCGGCCAGATCAGGCTCTTCCTCAGGCCATTTCGAGGCAAGCAGAACCTCTCCCTTGAACTTGTCCTGATCAGGAAATTGCGGCGCATAGGAAGAAGACAGGAGGCCCACGGCTTCAATGACATATTTTGCCTTGAACGTGTCGCCGCCCTTGGTTGTCAGGGTCCATCGCCCCTCGTCGTCGCTCCACACCATGCTGGCGATGCGTGTGTTGAAATTGATCGACCGTTTCAGGTCATGCTTGTCTGCGACCGCATTGAGGTAGTTGAGGACTTCGCTCTGTTTCGCATAGCGTTCCGACCACTCCCAGTTCTGGAACATGTCCATGTCAAAGGAGTAGGTATAGACCGTCGATTCCGTATCGACCCGGCACCCGGGATACCGGTTCCAGTACCATGTGCCGCCAACACCACCGGCATCATCAAACGCCTGCGCATTCAGCCCCATCTCATTGCGCGCCCGGTGGAGGGCATAAAGACCACCAACACCGGTACCAATGATTGCGACGTCGAGTTCAAGGCCGTCCAGGCCATTTGATGTGGTGTCGTTCATGACAAACCTCCCGTTATTATCCAATCTTGCGGAAATTCCGCGATCCACTGCAGCCTTCGACCAAGCGCGGGATTGCCCCCGGATTCGTCATGCGAAGATCATGCTTTGGGTACAATCATATGGTATTACGGTAATACCGTCAACTATCGTATTACGGTAATCTCACCAGTGGGGTCTTCTGTAACCGAATCTGCTTTGCGAGCCAACCATTCTATAAGATCTGGCGGCGGATCCAGCGAAACCGGAGCTCGGATGCACCGCACCGGCGCAGGCGTCCACCAAATGTATAGACGTTGCCTGCTCAATTTTGCACACGCTGGCAGGACCCATAATCGAAACCTCCGGGGCTGTGTGTTTTCACGCGCACAGGCGATCAGCACGGCTGCACCAACCGCCCGTGCCATTCTCCTCATCCTGCACAGCGGATCGAAGTTCAAGTTTTATACTCTTGCAATTTCGGTATTCTGATAATACGGTATTACCGCAATTGGCGATATTACTGTAATACGAATATACGCGCAGCACCTCGCCTGGGGATGGCTGACCGCTTTGACAAGGAACCGACCATGACTGACCATCCAAAAGAGCCCGATTCCGACACTCTGAGCGCGCTGATCCCGGATACGCGCCTCTACATTGACGGCGCATGGGTCGGCGGCGCCGATCAGTTTGACGTGAAAAATCCAGCCGATGGTTCGGTGGTGGCGGCGGTGTCCAACGCAAGCTCTGCGGATGCCCTGCGCGCTCTTGACGCTGCAGCGGCTGCACAGGGCGCCTGGAGCAAAGTAGCCCCGCGGGCACGCGCAGATCTGCTGCACAGGGCGCATCGCTTGATGACGGAACGCGAAGAGGCCTTTGTGCGCATCATGACGCTTGAAAGCGGCAAGCCCTTGACCGAAGCGCGCGCGGAATATCAGCTTTCGGTCGACTTTCTGCTGTGGTTCGCAGAACAGACAGCCCATTTGCATGGCAGCTATTCGGACAGCTCCAATGGCACCTTCCGAATCATGGTCACCCATCAGCCCGTGGGTCCATGTCTGTTGATCACGCCGTGGAATTTCCCCTTGCTGATGATCGTACGCAAGGCCGGTGCGGCGCTGGCAGCCGGCTGCACGACCATAACCAAGACAGCACAGGAAACGCCGTTGACCGGTGCTTTGTTCACACAGGTCCTGCACGATGCGGGATTCCCGCAGGGCGTCGCCAACCTGTTGCACACAACCAAATCCTCCGGCATTTCCGAACCTCTGATAAAAGACAAACGCCTGCGCAAGATATCCTTTACCGGATCGACCCGAGTCGGCAGCCTGTTGATGGAACAGGGCGCCGGCAACATAGTGAACAGTTCGATGGAACTGGGTGGTGATGGACCATTTATCGTGTTGGACGATGCGGATATCGACCTGGCTGTCGATCAGGCGATCATCTGCAAGTTCCGCAACGCCGGGCAGGCATGTGTGGCCGCCAATCGCATCATCGTCGACAAGAAGGTGGAGCCTGAATTCACCCGAAAATTTGTCGCCAAGGTCAAGGCATTGACCGTTGGCAATGGCATGCAGCCGATTGACGTCGGTCCGATGATTTCAGCCAGGCAGCGCGACGGATTGTCCGCAACCGTGTCGCAATTGACAGAAGCCGGCGGCGAAGTGCTGACCGGGGGCTCTGCGATTGACAGTCCCGGCTATTTCTTCGAGCCGACGGTCATTCGTTTTGAGGGACGCAACGAGATCATGTGCTCGAACGAACTCTTTGCGCCGATTGCCACCATCTTCTCCATTGACAATGCGGCAGCCGCCCTTGAGTTTGCCAATGAAAGCGATTTTGGCCTGGCTTCCTATGTCTTTACCAGGGACATTTCGCGCGCCATTATTTTCGGCGAAAAACTGGCTTTTGGCATGGTCGGGATCAATCGTGGGATCATGGCCGATCCCGCTGCACCCTTTGGCGGAACCAAGGCCTCAGGCATCGGGCGCGAAGCCGGCCATGACGGAATCTATGAATTCATGGAACAGAAATACATGGCTTTGACCGTAGCGGAGGAATTGAGCTGATGACACTGGAAAACACCCTGGGGCTGGGGCTTGTACGTCAGCCAAAGACAGTGCTTTTCGGCCCGGGTCAACGCAGGCAGTTGGGGCGTTATGCCAGAGGCTTTGGCACATCCTGTCTGGTCGTGACGGACGAGCGCATGGCCACCACTGCAGACTTCAAGGCAATGATGGATGATCTGTCGGATCAGGGCCTGTCGGTGGCCATCTTCGACAAGGCCCTGCCCGATTTGCCCCGCCAGAATGTTCTCGATGTGGTCGCTGATCACGGCCAGGGCAAGATCGACGTGATCGTCGGCATCGGCGGCGGATCCTGCATGGATCTGGCCAAGGCAATATCGGTCGTTCTGGCCCATGGCGGCGATGTACGCGACTATTTCGGCGAATTTGCGGTTCCAGGTCCCGGTATTCCGATCATCACCATCCCCACCACGGGCGGCACCGGCGCGGAAGTCACCAGCCTGGCCATCGTTTATGATGATGAAACCCAGATGAAAATGGCGATTGCCGACGCCCATATCGCTCCGGCAGTCGCGCTGATCGATCCGGAACTGACGCTGACCTGCCCGCCGGGCCTGACGGCGGCGACGGCGGCGGACGCGCTGTCGCATCTGATTGAGGCCTACACGGCCAAGCCGAAGAACCCGAGCCCTGATCAGATCGCGCGGGAAATCTATGTGGGCAAGAACCGCATCACCGACATGTTCTGCACCCAGGGGCTTGCTCTGATGAACCGCTCGCTCAAAAACGTCGTTGCAGACCCCTCAAACCTCGATGCGCGGTCGGATGTGATGTTCGCAGCCTATTGCGCGGGCATGGCGATCAATACGACCGGCACGGCGGCAGCCCATGCAATCCAAAGCCCGATGTCAGCCTTCGGTCATACGCCCCATGGCATTGGTGTCGGTGCGCTTCTGCCCTATGTGATGCGGTTCAACCTGCCCTATTGCACGGCGCAATTTACCGAAATCGCACAGGTCCTCGGCGTGGCTGAAGAAGGCCAGACTGAAGACGAGCAGGCCAAGGCCGGGATCACCCGGGTAGAAGCCCTGCTGGAGGCAACCGGCACGCCACTGGAGATTGCTTCTCTGGGCATCGAACCGGCGCATTTCAATCAGATCGCCACCTCATCGGTCAAAGCCGCACGGCTGGTGCTGAACAACCCGGCGCCGATGACCGTGGAGTCAGTCACCGCATTGCTGGGCCGGGCGGTCGCCGGCGATCGCAACTGGTGGAAGAAACCCTGATCATCGCAGAATTGCCCGGTCAGCCGGGCAATTCCTCTGATCGGCCCGTCACTTCTCCAGAATTTCCTTGTTGCGTTTCACATATTCCTCGATCGCAAGATCCGCGGCGAGGAGGATGTGATGTTCGCAGGCTGCCCAGGCGGCGGCGCCGTCACGGTTGACGGCCGCTTCGCGAATGATGGTTTCCAGCTCTTCGATCGAGGGCTCGATCCGGGCCTCGTCGACAAAGGCGAACCGGCGGAAGACGGCGATCCGGGCATGCATGGCGCGCAGACTTTCTGTCAGCACCTCGTTTCCGGTACCCGTGGTCAACTGCCGGTAGAAATCCGCCTTGATGAATTCGCGGCTTTCCACGTCTCCCTTGCGGTACTCCTTGTCCAGCCGCTTGCTCAGCTTGATAAGGTCCTTGCATTGACTGGCGCTTGCATTCTCCGCAAAAAGCTTGCCTGCCAGGCCTTCGAGCGTGGCGCGCACCACGTAGATCGACTTGATCTCCTGTTCGGTGAGAACCGCAACGATCGGGCCAAGATTGGGAACAACGCTGATCAGGGATTCGGATTCGAGTTGCCGCAAGGCTTCGCGTATCACGGTGCGCGACACCCCATAGGCCTCGCATAGTGCGTTTTCAACCAATCGCTGCCCCGGGACGAGTTTGCCCTCCAGGATATCTTCCCGCACCAATCTGACCACCTGCTGCCGCAGGGGTGCTGCAGTGCGCGAAATGACTGTCGACGTTGCCATGTATGTCTCCGGCTTCTGTTTGATCTGTGCGCGGCATTGACCGCGCGCTTGATCTCAATGTGAGGTCTTTGCCAATTGCGGATGACGCACGAGGCGACCTGCTACAGGCATGTGTTAATATTGACTCAATAAACTTTCAAGTTGTATGGACCGCATCGATCGAAATCGATCAGCCTCGGCAAGATTCGTGAGTATTGAAGGCGATCGGCCTCCTATATCTCATTATGCCACGCTATTTTGAATCTACAATTGCATCCGCATGGCTTCGTTATTCAGGAATGATACGCTCCTTTCGCAAACGATCGAAGACATCGGTAAAGCTTGACAGTGTTTCCTGATAGGCGCTGAAGCCAAGAACGCGGCTGTTGCGCATATCGGTGATACATTCGATTTCACGCCCCAGATCGGCGTCGCTGTGCCAGAATGAGGCCAGATCAGAGATCGTGTTGGGCTTGAGCCCGTGACGGGTCACGATATCGTCCCAGATCGGCCCCGTATCCTTCATCTGCTCTTCAAGCAACGTTGGATGTCCAGGATATGGCGCCGGATCCAGATCAAAATAATCGGCAATACGCGCCCAGAGCCAATACCAGCGGAACACGTCTCCGTTGGCGATGTTGAAGGCCGTATTCGCCGCTTCGGGCGTATTCGCGGCCCAGATCAACTGCTTGGCCAGAATTCGGGCATCCGTCACATCGGCCACCGCATTATACTGCGCTTGCGATCCGGGAAAGACGAAGGGTCTGCCGGTCGCTTTGCATATGGACGCATAGACAGCCAGCGTGACGGCCATGTTCATTGCATTGCCGAGCACATAGCCAATCATCGAATGCGGGCGATGCACGGTCCACTGGAACCCGCGCGATCTGGCCTGAGCAAAGACCACGTCTTCCTGATCATAGTAAAAATTCAGCCCCGGCAGACGCGGCTGTGATTCCAGAAACGGCGAATAGGGCTTGCCGTCTCCATAGCTTTCAAATGGTCCCAGATAGTGCTTGAGACCCGTCACCAGAGCCACATGATGCAAGGGCGCCTGTTTCAGCGCCTGGAACAGGTTTTCCAACATGGCCTTGTTGACCCGGACATTTTCGGCTTCGCTCGCCTGCATCGACCAGGTGCAGATGAAGACATGGGTAATACCGGCCATTTCGGGCCGGGCCGCTTCGGCCGCCTGCGAATCCATCAGGTCCAATGCGATGTGGCCATCGACGGCTCCCTGAGGCTGCGCGGAGCGCGACAGGCCCGTCACATGCCAGCCATCCGCCTTGAGCGCCTGCGCTGCATAGCTGCCTGAAAGCCCGCTCACGCCAACGACAAGCGCCTTTCGCTCCTCTTTCATGTTGGCTCCCTCCATTTTGTCGTCTCGTCATGCGTCCACGTTGGACGGCGCTGATCAAAATCCCGAAAAAGGACCTAGACGATCAAGTGATATTATCATAATATAGTATGACAGTAATTTCTAATTTGCAATGGACAAAGACCCACGCGGGTCGCAATGATCAAACAGGGAGGACGCCATGACAGCCAAGCTGCTCAACACGCAGAACGCAGGGTGGTATCGGTTCAAAATCGGCCAGTTGGAATGCACAACGATTTGGGACGGTTATATTCACCACGGCTATGAAGGCATCTTTCCCAATGCTGACCCTGCCGAAATGGCGCGCCTGAAAAAAGAGCATCGGCTGCCCGAAGATCATATCCCGATGGATCTGAACCCGGCAGTGGTCAACACCGGTGACAAGTTGATCCTGATTGACGCCGGCATGGGAAAAACCTCCGACATGTTCGGCGATACAATGGGCCATACCGTCGACAATCTGGCCGCCGCGGGAATCAACCCGGACGACATCGATATGGTGCTGATGACCCATCTGCATCCCGATCATTCCTTTGGACTGATCGATCAGCAGGGCAACGCTGTCTACAAGAATGCCGAGCTTTATGTGTCCGATGCCGATTGGGCAGAATGGACAAACGAAGCCAACCAGACCCGCAATGACTTCGTCGGTCCCTGGACCGAAGGCACGCTTGCAGCGGTTGCACCCTATCGAGACCGCCTCAAATTGTTCAAAATGGGTGCGACGATCATGCCGGGCCTGACGACAATGTCGGTTGCCGGTCACAGCCTCGGCCAGACAGCCTTCATTTTCGAAAGCGCCGGTGAAAAGGTGGTCTTTACCGGTGATGTGGCCCATCACCAGATCTTTGATCCGATCCATCCGGAATGGTTCTTCCACATGGATTATGACAGCGACCCGCAACTGGGTGCTGACGCCAAATCCGAAATCTTTGCCCGCGTGACAGACGAGAACATCCGCTATCACGGCTATCATTTCCCCTTCCCCGGAATTGGCGACATGGAGCGGGCCGAGGATGGAACCTATCGCTTTTATGGCGAACCCGTGACCCCGCGCCTGTAACAATCCGCAGTTGCAACACTCCGCAGCCGCAACATTCCAGAGCGAACCTTCCTTTCTGCGAAAGACCGACATATGACTCAGAACTGCGCAATCGTAACCGGTGGTGGCCGCAATATCGGCCAGGCCATTTCACTTCGCCTGCAGGAGGATGGTTACCGGGTCTTTGCACTCGATATCGTCGCCCCTGAAGCCGAGTCTTTGCGCGCTGACGCAGTGCAGGTCGACCTTACGGATGCCGAGGCAACCAAAGAGGCTCTCTCGGCAATTGTTGCAACTCACAAGGTGACATGCCTGGTCAACAATGTGGGGCTGGTGGCTCCTGCTGCATTTGACGCGGTCAACCTGGATGATTTCGATCGGTTGATGCATCTCAATCTGCGCACATCGATAGTCTGTGCGCAGAGCCTTGTGCCCGAGATGCGCAAGCATGGCGGCGGCCGGATCGTATTCAACACCAGCCGCGTCACCAAGGGCAAACTTGAGCGCACGTTATACAGCGCCACCAAAGGTGCGGCGCAAGCCATGGCCCGCACATGGGCGCTCGAGCTGGGCAAGGACGGCATCACGGTGAATTGCGTGGCGCCCGGCCCCATCGCAACGACCGCTTTCTGGGACAACAATCCACCCGAAGCGCCCGAGACAAAAGCAATTGTCGACGCTGTTCCGGTCGGCCGCATGGGAACGCCTGAAGACGTGGCCAATGCAGTCAGTTTCTTTTGCGAGGACCGCGCCAGTTTCGTCACCGGGCAAACACTCTTTGTGTGCGGCGGCGTCACTGTCGGGTGATGCCGCGGGCCCAGGCCATGCAACAAAATACTTGTCATAATATTGTATTACGGTATTACTTGATTTCGAGAAAAAACGGCGTATCGCCCGAGAAACGGCCCTGACGCCCGGAAATGGAGGAGAAAAACCATGAGACTGAATGGAAAAGTAGCCATCGTAACAGGCGCATCACGCGGCATCGGGCTTGGTATTGTAAAGAAATTTGCAGCTGAAGGCGCGCATGTCATCGCAGGCAGCACCAGCAATCCATCCGATGTTTACCCCGACGGCGTTGAGGGCGTGAAACTGGATGTCACGAGCGAGGCCGATTGGGCGCGCGTGACCAAAGACGCGCTCGCCAAACATGGCAAGATCGACGTGCTGGTCAACAATGCCGGTATCATTGCCTATGAAGCGCTCAATGAGCTCAATCTGGAGGCCTGGAACAAGGTCATCGGCGTCAATCAGACCGGTGTCTTTCTGGGTATGCGGGCCGTTATTCCAGGGATGCAGGAGAAAAAATCCGGCTCCATCATCAATGTGTCTTCGATATGGGGAAATGCCGCTGTGCCTGGCGCCCATGCCTATCACGCCACCAAGGGTGCGGTGCTGATGATGACCAAGAACGCGGCAATCACCTATGTGGGCGATGGTATTCGGGTCAATTCAATGCTCCCCGGCTTTATCGACACGCCGCTGACCCAGTCGCAGGATCCTGACGTCAACGCTTATGTGGTGGGGCTGACGCCCATGGGTCGCGCCGGTACCCCGGAAGAAATCGCCAATGGCTGCCTGTTCATGGCCAGCGACGAATCCTCCTTCATGACTGGCGCAGAGATGGTTATCGACGGCGGTTACCTCGCTCAGTAGAAAATTGTCAGTTGACGTATTACGGTATTATGGTAATATTGAATGGCTGACATATCGAACCGCATCGCGACAACCGCTTCGCGTCCGCAAGACAAAAGCGGGCTAACCACACAGAGCCCGCCTAACCAATTCGACAGCGACCACACAGACTTCAGGAGAGGAAAGTCCTATGTTCAAATCATCTGCAAACAAGTTTTCCATGGGTAAATCATCGGTAACAGGCCTTCTTATGGGCTGCGCCGTTGCGCTCATGCCCAATGTTGCCCTTTCGGCCACGGCCGAAGAGATGATGCAAAGCCGCCTCGGCACCACGGATGCCGACCCGGTTATCGTTGAAACATTTCGTCGCGCGGCCATGCCGGTCACCGACGAACTGCGCGCCAAGGCGTTGGAATGCTGGAATAACAACAGCTGTGATACCGGTACAGGTGGCGATCTGACTGTCGCTTACGCCGATGGTTTCGGCGAAAACGTCTGGCGCCGTGTCACGGCAATGGAATATATACAGCAGGCGCTGACCTATCCCGAAGTGGGCAAGATTCTTTACACATCGGCACGCGGCGACTCGGCTCAGGCAATTTCTGACCTGCGGTCCTATATCGCCCAAGGTGTCGACGTCATCGTGATTTTTGCCGATGCCGGCATGGCGCTTGGACCAACAGTTCGCGAAGCGCAGGAAGCAGGCATCAAGGTGACCGTGCATAACGGGACCGAAGTGGGCACGTCCGGTAAGGACTATGTGGCCAATATCGCCGAAAATATCTGCGGCCTCGGCTCATCCTTTGTGGATGCCGTGATCGAAGGCAACCCGGACGCCAAGAATATCGTTGCTCTGGGTGGAACGCCTGGCAACCCGCTCAGCAAGACCTGGCAGGATTGCGCCGAAACACGGGCCGGGGAAATCGGCAATGGTGTCGAGATCGTCGCCCGTGAAGACACCAACTGGACACAGGAAGGCAACTTCACTGCTGTTTCCGCCGCTCTGGCTCGGTTCGATGATATCGACGGTTACATCTACGAATACGCTGATGGCTTCCGCGGTGCGGTCCGTGCCTATGAATCGGCCGAACGCCCATTGGATTTCGTTGTCGCTCTGCGGACCGATGAACAGGGTCTGTTCTGTGATTGGGAAGCCGCCGACAGTGCTGATTTCAAGATCTTCTACTCCTCGGGGCAGAATTTCCAGTCACGCATTGCCCTGACCGCCGCAATGATGGCGCAGGCCGGCGACGACGTGTCGAGCGCCATTGACGTGCCTTTCTCCATGAAGCCCGTGGTTAAAGGACAGTGCGACAAGTCTTTGCCAATGGAAATCTCCGTTTCCTCCCTGGTGGATGCCGATACGCTCAGCGCGATGTTCGGAAAATAGACTGAAACCCTATGGCCCCGCTTTTGCGGGGCCACTTTTTTAACTTTGCCTAACTTCGGATTGTGCCCCATGGATCAGATTGTTCTGAAATTGGTGAGTGTATCCAAAACCTATCCCGGCGTGCGCGCTCTTGATGATTTTTCAATCGAGTGCCTGTCCGGAGAGGTTCACGCAATTCTCGGGGAAAACGGCTCCGGCAAGAGCACGTTGATGAAAATCGCCAGCGGCACGGTCACACCCGACAGCGGCACCGTTGAAATCGACGGAAAGCTCCTGACATCCGCCGATGCCCGACTGGCCCATGAACTGGGACTTTACACCGTCTATCAGGACGATTCCCTGGTGCGCGAACTGACCGTTGCGCAAAATCTGTACCTTGGCACCAAAAAGGGTGAAATACCCTACGGCCAGATGGACGCTTGGGCGCAGGGCAAACTCGACGCATTCGAGATGCCGTTTCCCGCCACGACAATTCTGGGTGATCTGACCCCGGCACACCGGCAATTCGTTGAGATCATCAAAGGTCTGCTGAACGAACCGCGGGTATTGCTGCTGGACGAACCGACCTCGACCCTGGATATGGCAGGCGTCGCCAAATTGATGGCAATGATCCGAACACTCACCGCCAGGGGCACGGGTGTTCTTTATGTCAGCCACCGCCTGCCGGAAATCCTCGATCTCGCCGACCGCGTCACCATCCTGCGTGACGGCGTGCAGCGCGGCACCTTCCCGGTCACCGAAACATTGTCGGAAAATGAACTCGTATCCCTGATGATCGGACGTGATCTGGAAGGCGAATATCCCGACAAGCTGGACCATGGCACCCAAACGCCTGTTTTGAGCGTCAGGAATCTGTCAGGTGAACATTTTCACGAGATATCCTTCGACGCCTACCCGGGAGAAATCCTTGGCTTTGCCGGCGCAGAAGGCAACGGTCAGCGCGAGGCCTTGCGTGCCCTGGTCGGCCTTGAAACGGCACAGGGTGACATCCAGTGCAATGGCCGTCAGGTCAATCACAATGCGCCACGCGACGCGCTTCAGTCGGGGGTTCTGTTTCTCAGCTCCGACCGCGTTGGGGAAGCAATCTTCCCTGAACTGGGTGTGCGAAAAAACATGATGCTGACCCGTCTGAGCGATGTGGTCTCCGGCGGTTTCCTCTCTGCAAGCCGGGAAGAGGCCGAAGCACAGGCCATGCGCCAGGATTTCGGCGTCGTCACCGCATCGCTGGACACGCCGATCAACGGACTATCGGGCGGCAATCAGCAAAAGGCAGCACTTGCGCGGTCCTTCCGCACCGGCGCACGTGCAGTTTTGATCGATGAGCCGACGCAGGGTGTCGATGCCGGTGCGCGATTCGAGATTTATCGGGCGATCCGCGAAAACATTCAGGATGACGGGACCTGCGTCATCAATTCATCGGATGCGCAGGAACTGGCCGGCATCTGCGATCGTGTGCTTGTGTTTTCGCGCGGCCGGATTGTCGCCGAACTGACGGGCGATGACGTGGAAGAAGAAAAGATCGTCTCGAGCTTTCTGACCACGCGCGATGCCAACAAGGTTCGCGAAACCAACGACAAACCGGCGCTGACCTCCTTTGGAACGGCAATCCAGTCGTTGTTTGGTGGCTCTGTGACCTGGTGGGTTCCACTGGTCTTCCTGACCATTTTGACATTGGTCGTCGGGGGCTATGCAGCCAGCCAGAGCGATGCATTCCTGTCCAAAATAAACTTCCGCCATATTCTCCTGGCGGTGGCTCCAGCAGCCATGGTCGCCATGGCCCAATTGCATGTTCTGCTCGTCAGGGGGCTGGATGTTTCGGTCGGGTCGATGATGAGCCTGACCGTCGTCGCCGCCTCCTTCCTGATTGCTTTTCAGGCACCCATCAGCAGCATCTTTCTGGGCATCGGGGCCTGTCTGCTGATCGGCGTGGTCGTCGGCTTGATCAACGGCGTGCTGGTGCGCTATGCCAAGATCAATGCGATCATCACCACCATCGCCATGCTGTCGGTTCTGCAAGGCCTTGCACTCATTGGACGCCCGACACCCGGCGGACTGATCAGCCAGGTTTTCACCGAATTCCTGCGCAGCCGCGTCGGGTTCCTGCCCATTTCGGTTTTCTTCCTGATTGCCTTTGCCGTGGTCAATGACATCTGGCTGCACAGGACCCGATCGGGTCTTGAGGCCAAGGCCATCGGCTTTCGCGAAGAAGCGGCGCGGCGCAACGGTGTGCGCGTCGACCTGGTACAGATACGCGCCTATGTGCTGGCTGCCGTAATTGCAACGCTTGCAGGCTTTTTCCTCAGCTCCGAAGTGGGTGTGGGCCATCCCACCATCGGCGCCAATTTTGCGCTGGCCAGTATCGCCGCGGCAGTTCTGGGCGGGGCATCCCTGGCCGGTGGACGTGGTTCCTTTGGCGGCGCCCTGTTTGGTGCGTTCTTCTTTACACTGACCATCAATGTGATCTCGATCCTCGGCCTCAGCGCTTCTGTGGGGGTGATCGCCAGCGGCATCATGACTCTGCTCGCAGTGTTTCTCTACACCGGATTCTCGGAGCTTGAAAAAGTGCTGGCGTCTCTGCGCAGGCGCAGGATTTTCCGCAAGAATTATGGCGCTCAGAAAGGGCAAGAGACATGACCACTCATGCCGGTCAATCCGCTGTAAAAAAGCCTGCATCGAATCCGTCCGTACCATCGGCCAGAGGCAAGGTTCAAATGCGTTTCCTGGCCATCTGGGTGGCACTGGCGGCGATCATGCTGCTGGGTGCGCTGTTTCTGCCGCGCAGCATCCATCTGTCATCGCTGCAGTCGATATTTCCCTTTGCCGCCTTTCTCGCCATCGCGGCGATGGGACAATCACTGGTGATCATGGCCCGTGGCATCGACCTGTCGGTGCCGGCGATCGTCACCTTATCCAGCACCGTGCTGCTGGGTGTTTCAGGCGGTTCGGAAGGCAATGTCGCGCTGGCAGTCATCATTGCAATTGCCGCGTCGGTTGTCGTCGGTCTGGTCAACGGGTTTTTCATCGCCGTGCTTCGTCTCAACGCCCTGATCGTCACCCTGGCAGTCGGTGCCATCGTCGGCGGCCTTACGCTGGGCTATCGTCAGACGTTGCAGGCTGAAGCGACGGTGCCCCAGGCCCTTGCGGATTTCGGTGGCGCGCGTCTGCTGGGCATCAGCAACGCCTTCTGGATCGCCCTGCTGGTCACTGCCATCGTGACGCTGGTGCTGCGCAAGACGCTCATCGGACGCAATTTTGAAGCCGTGGGCGCAAATCCCCAGGCCGCCCGGACTGCCGGTATCGAGGTCATGCGCTACCAGGTCAGCGCCTATGTTTGCGCTGCGGTGCTTTACGGCATCATGGGTGTGCTGATTTCAGGCTTTATCCGCAACCCGACGCTGGAAGTTGGCGGACCCTATCTGCTCGCACCCATTGCGGCCGCTGTGCTGGGGGCGACCTCCATCAATGGCGGTATCGGCAGCATGTTCGCAGTATTGGGGGCAGCGTTGTTTTTGACCCAGCTTGGACAACAGCTTCGCCTGATGGGTCTCGACACCTCCTATCAGATGATTATCCAGGGCGTCGCCATCGCAATCGGCATGTGGTTGTCAGGGTTCTGGGAGCGGCGAAGCTGATCCCAGACGCCCTTTACATGATCCGGCTTCAATCACAGATCACATGAAAAACCCGCAGGGCCTTGCCGTTTGGAAAGGCCCTGCGGTCGTTGCATTACTTGGGAAGAATAACCGCGTCGATCACGTGAATGACGCCGTTTGACGCTTCGATGTCAGCAGTGACAACATTGGCGCCGTCGACGGTCACGCCGCCTTCGGTCATGATGGTCACATCACCACCCTGAACGGTTTTGGCCATCATGTTGTTGCTCAGGTCACCGCTCATCACCTTGCCTGACACGACGTGATAGGTGAGAACTGCAGTCAACTGATCCTTGTTTTCAGGCTTCAACAGATTTTCCACAGTGCCCTCCGGCAGGGCTGCGAAGGCGTCGTCCGTTGGCGCGAAGACGGTAAAGGGACCCTCGCCCTTCAATGTATCCACAAGACCTGCGGCCTGCACTGCGGCAACCAGAGTTTTGAAGGAACCGGCTTCAACTGCGGTGTCCACGATATCCTTCGAATGGCCGTCCGCGAAGGCGACAGAGGATGCCGCAAGAAGGGCGGCAGAAGTCACGGCAAGAAAAGTACGACGAAACATGGAATTTCTCCTGATATATCTAATCGCCAGCTTGCTGCTGGATGATCTGATTACGGAGACGCCGCGCAGTTGGATCACTTTACAGTCAATAAAACGGCCGACAATCATTTCAACGACAGTCAGATTGCCGAAGAGACCCTGGTCTTCGAGCCATCGAAAAACCTTCCATAACGGAAAGCGGAGATATCGTGCTGCTGGTCACGACCCTGCACCAGGTTGGCGATCACTTTCGCCATGCCGGGCGCAATTCCAAAGCCGTGGCCGCTCATGCCGGTGGCGATGATCAGGCCGGGAACCGGCGCGTGATCCAGTACGGGAAGCATGTCGGGTGTGACATCGATCAAGCCGGCCCAGCTTGCCGCGATTGCCGGTTTTCCAATCTCCGGGAAGGCGGCGGCGAACTGTTCCTGAAGGCGCGCAATACCGGCACCGTCGGGACGCGGGTTGAGCATACGGCAACGCTCGAACGGGGATTGATCCGCATTCTTCCAGCGACGCGCGGTACGCCAGGCATCAGGATAGCCGCGCGGCGCGGCGGGCCGAAGCTTGGTGCTGCGCATGTCGTCGAGAAGCTGCGGCACAAAGGCGCCAAAGTTGCGGAAGGCATCGGGACCGATGAAAAACACATGCGATGACCAGGCTGTCAGATTGTGGCCACCATCCGCCCTGCCCCGGATCGCAAAACGATCATCTGCCATGGCGGTGCGCGACAGGCTTGCCGGCATTTTTTCCGTTGTTGCGACGCTCGACACAACGGACAATTGTCGCAGCCGAACACCATGGGCCTTAAGCAACAGCGACGACCAGGCGCCACCCGCCACGACCACGCGCGCGCAACGCACGTGACCAGCCTCGGTCACGACGCCGCTGATCTGGCCGGCGGACCGCTCCAGCCCGCGCACGGCGCATAATTCGCGGATGATCAGCCCGTCTGCACAGGCGGCGCGGGCCAGCAATGGAACGGTGACAAAAGGTTCGGCCTGGCCGTCAGACGGTGTATGCAAGGCACCGATCCAGCCTGCCGCATTGGGCTGCATGGCCTCGGTCTCCCGGCGGGACAAAAGCCGTGTATCAATGCCATGCCCTCGCGCCTCGGCCAGCCAGGCTTCAAAGGCCGCAATGCGCGCCGCGTCGCGGGCAAGGTAAGTGATGCCCGTCTGTCTGAACCCTATGCCATCACGCAAGTCCTGCGGCATATCACGCCAGCAACGCATCGCCTCCATCATGATCGGCAATTCTGCCAGATCCCGGCCCTGCTGACGCAGCCAGCCCCAGTTGCGCCCGGACTGTTCGCCGCCCAGCTTGCCCTTTTCGCACAGCAGGACGCGAAGACCTGCACGGGAAAGTTCCCAGGCGGTCATCAGCCCGATAATGCCACCGCCGATGACCGTGACATCAACGGCCTCTGGCAGCGGACCGATATGTTCCGGCGGCGTGGCCAGCGTAAAGGGAAAATCAGAAATGATGGGTCAAAACCTTGTAATGCGATAGGGATGGGGATCAATTTTCGGCACCCGACCAGCGATCATATCCGCTACCATTTGCGCCGTGATGGCTGCAAGGGTCAAACCAAGATGACCATGCCCGAAAGCATAGATCACATCATTGCCTTTTGGCGATGGACCAATGACCGGCAAAGAGTCTGGCGTGGACGGACGAAAGCCCATCCATTGCGCCTCCGGCTCCACATCCCGCAGGGCAGGCACCGCACGGCGGGCGGCCGGGATCAGCGCCCGGATACGGTTATAATCGGGGGGCGCGGTCAGCCCGGCCAATTCGTCGCCGCTGACGAGCCGAAGACCATCGTGCATCGGCGACAGAACCATGGACATCTCCGGCAGCACCACAGGACCGCGCATCAACCCGGCCGTTTGGGCGCCAAAGCCGATGTGATAACCGCGTTCTGTATCAAGGCTCACCCGGTCACCCAATTGCCGCACCAGACTGGCAGACCATGCCCCTGCCGCCACCACCAGCTTGTCGAACCCATGCGTGGCGTCTTCGACACGAACGCTGACACCGCCTTCGCTGCCTCGGGTAACTTGGCGAACATGCTGTTTCAGATGGATCGCGCCTTGTCTTGCGGCAGCATCGAAATAGGCCTGCGCCAGTCCTTTGGGGTAGCGCACGAACCCGCAGCCGGGCTGATAAAACCCGATCGCGCAAAGCGCTGGATCCAGGCCCGGCTCCAGGTCGGTGACAGCCTTGTGGTCGAGGATTGCATAATCCACCCCGAAGCGATCCATCAGCCGCCGGTCCAGCGCGGTGGCAGCATAGGCCTGCTGTGAGGCAAAGACTTTCAGCCAGCCTTCCTGCGTGATCATCGCTGCAGCACCTGCCTGCGCCGCCAGGGACCGATGCGCGATCAGCGAGCCCGAGACGAGCGGGTGCAGTGCTGCTGCAAGGCGGTTCATCTCGCCGGGCAAGCCGGCGCGTATAAAGCGCGATAACCAGGGCAGCACTTTCAGCGAATGGCGCAAACGCAGCACGGCGGGCGACGACCGGTCGAACAGAATGGATGGCAATGCGCGCAATACATCCGGTGTGGCCGTCGGTGTCACCGAACCGGTAACAATGCCGCCGGCATTGCCCGACGATGTGCCAGCCCCGGTCGCATCCGGGTCGAACAGCGTGACCTGATGCCCGTCCAGAACCAGTGCCAAAGCCGCAGCACAGCCGACGATCCCCGCACCGACAATGGCGATGGTTTGCGCTGCGTCATTATTCCTGTGCAGGACCATGGGCATCACTTCATCAAAAATCGTGCCTGATTTTGCTCAAACGACAAATCTGACCTGCGTGGAAATCCTATACCACGACCCGCACCAGCCTCAGGCCATACCTGGATCTCAGGATTACTTCAGGTCGATCCCAATGGAGCCGAAGCGCGTTTCTGCCCATTTGGAAAAGCGCAGGACGGGAAAGCAATAGAAGAAATAGAAGATGGCGATCAGGCTGTAGATGAACATGATGTCGCCCGGCATGCGCATGATGGCCACCTCCCCCTGTCGGGTCAGTTCGGCAATGCCGATCACTGAAAGCACCGCTGTGCTTTTGATGACGATCACATAGACGCTGGCCATCGGCGGAATTGTCATCTTCAGCGCCTGCGGCAGGATAACATATCTGTAGGCCTGCGCTTTGGTCATGCCGACCGAGCGGGAGGCCTCGCTCTGTCCGGTTGGCACCGCGAAGATCGCCGAGGCGACAATTTCGGTCACGTAACTTGAGGTGTAGAGCGACAGTGAAACCACTGCCGCGGTAAAACTGTCAAAATTCAGCCAACTGATGTTGAAGGACGGAAAAACAAAATAGACGATGTAGAGCTGAACCAGATAGGGCGATCCGCGCAACAGATGCAGGTAGGTGTTGATCAATTTTTCCAGCGGATAGATCTGAAGTGTCTTGAGAACACCCAGAACAAACCCCAGTATCGAGCCGAAAAAAATCGCAACGATCGATATCTTGAACGTGATCCAGAGGCCCTGCAACAGGAAGGGCGTCAACTGGTCAATGATATCCCACTTATGTGCAAACCATTCCATACGCTATTTCCTAATTTTCCTGCCAGGCGGAACCGCCCAATTTGCGTTGCACCAGGCCGGAAAGCCCCAGCATCATGGCATATATGGCCAGATAACATACAGCGGTCGTCACGTAGCTTTCCGTGGCGATGACCGTTTCGGAGAACATCCGCAAGCCCGCCCCCATAAGCTCGAACACGGCAATGATGCTCAAAAGGGAGGTATCCTTGATCAGCACGGCCGTCTGCCCCAACAGGGGTGGCACCACATTGGCAATCGCCTGCGGCAGGACAACATTTGTCATGGTCTGTCTGGGGGTCATGCCGACGGACAGGGCGCCTTCGATCTGACCGCGATGAACCGACTCAAGACCGGCGCGAATGATTTCGCCCATATAGGGGGTGGTGTGGATCGTCAGCGCGATGATGCCCGTCTGTGTTTCATTGAGAAAATTGCCAAACGGAAGCAGGGCCGGCAGACCATAATAGATCAGGTAGATCTGGATCAGCAGCGGTGTGGAGCGTATGGCCTGGATGTAAACGGCAAGCGGTCGCCAGATCAGCGGATTGCTCGAGCGACGCCCCAGCGCGACCAGGATCCCGAAGCTCAGCGACAAGATCAGACAAACAGCCGAAATCAGGATTGTGTTGACGATGCCCTGCGCGAAGACCTCCCAATACTGAGAGACGATCCGAAAGTTAAAGACACTTTGAAGCCAACCCATTAACAAATCCGGTTTCCAGCGTAGTGATGATTCGCGATTTTTCGGTGTGCATCACGGCGGCGCGAGAGCCGCCGTGAAACCAATTTGAAAGAGGCGGAAACCTACTTGTTGTCAGCTTCCCAGTTGGTGCTGTTCCACCAGTAATCGAGCTTTTCTTCCAGACGCCCGTCAGCACGGATCAGGCCCATGTAATTGTCCAGCGCAAACAGCAGATGCGTTGAGTCGGGACGGGTTGCAAAACCAAGCGGCTCGCGGCTGATCTGGCCATCAAGAACAACCAGGCCGTCGATCGAAGACATGAAACCGGCAATCGTCGCCCTGTCGGATACACCGGCATTGATGCGACCGGAAGTCAGCGCCTGAACGGTTTGCGCGGTACCGCCGGCAAATTCCTTCAGTTCGGCATTGGACATTTTCTTGCGTGCAATGTCAGCCCATGAAGAGGCCTGCGTCGCACCGACGGAAACACCCTCGACATTCAGATCCTCCCAGGTTGTATAACCTGAATCCTTCATCGCGAAGGCAATGGTTTCGGAGAAAAAGACCGGCTCGGTGAAGACAACCTGCATGCTGCGCTTGGCAGTCGGGGTCATGTCAGCCGCAATGAAATCGGCTTTGCCGGAGAGAAGCGCCGGAATAAGGCCCTTCCAGTCATAGTCCTGAACGATCAGTTCAACTTCCATGTCGTCGGCCATCAGCTGGGCGAGTTCAACAGCAAGACCGGTTCTTTTGCCGTCCTTGTTGATAAAGCTGACTGGCGGTCCCTGGGTCTGCACGGCAATGGTCATCTGTCCGGTTCTGACGATTTTTTCCATCGTGGTTTCGGCAAATGAAGCCGTCGCCATCAGAGCCAGACAGGCACCGCTGACAGCGGCCGCTGCAAATTTGGTCAATTTTTTCATTTTTCTCTCCTTGTTGTGGTTTCGTTGTGTGGCGCGTTACAGAATCTGCCGCAGGAAATCCTGGGCGCGTTCCGATTGCGGGTTGTCGAAAAACTGGTCGGGGGTATTTTCCTCGATGATGGCGCCGGCATCCATGAAGATCACGCGATCGGCAGCCTCGCGCGCAAACCCCATTTCATGTGTCACGACGGCCATCGTCATGCCGTCGGCAGCCAGGCCCCGCATCAGTTCCAGAACCCCGCCAACAGTTTCGGGGTCAAGCGCCGATGTGGCCTCGTCAAACAACATGACCTTCGGCTTCATCGCCAACGACCGGGCAATGGCAACACGCTGCTGCTGCCCGCCTGACAACATCGACGGATAATTGCCGCCGAGATCCGGAATGCCGACCTTGTTCAAAAGATCATTGGCAATGGCTTCTGCTTCGGCACGGCTGCGCTTGAGCACCACCGTCTGCGGCAGCACGATGTTTTCGAAGGCGGTCTTGTGCTGGTACAGATTGAAATGCTGGAAAACCATGCCGACTTGCGAGCGCAGAAGATTCAGGTTTGTCTTCTTGTCGGTCACGCTGACGCCATCAATGAAGATCGCGCCGCTGTCAATTTCCTGAAGTCCGTTCAGCGATCGTAAAAGTGTGGATTTACCCGATCCCGATGGACCGATGATCACCACAACTTCGCCGCGATCAATATGATTTGTCACATTGTCCAATGCACGGACCGGTTCCGCGCGTGATTTCACGTGGTAGGTTTTGCACACCTTCTCGATGCGTATCATCATATCGCTCATGCCGGGTCCCGTTCTGGTCCTGGAAGCATTCCGCTGAAGCAAAATTCCACCGGCCCTGTCAGCACGGCAGAGTAGTCCATGTCGATCTCTATGTCGACCGAACCAGCGGGCAACGCCACCGTGACTTGATTTCTTGTTGTCAATCCACGCAATTGTGCGGCCCGCACAGCGACGCAGGCGCCGCTGCCGCAGGCCCTGGTCAGCAATCCCGGGCGCTCATACACGATGGAGCGGATGTAATCATCGCGCACAACCTGCGCGACACCCACACTGACCTTGTTGGGAAACATCGGGTCATTCTGGATTTTTGGAGCAACCGACGCCATGTCGACCGCATCCAGATCATCGACGAAATAGACCACATGCGGGTTGCCGATATTCAGTGCAACTCCGTCTGACAGCGGGCCGTTTTCAACATCGAGATGCAATGTATCAGCAGCTTGGGCTAGAGGAATGGCGTCCCACTGCGTCGTGATACGGCCCATTTCGACGCTGACACGCTTGCGTCCGATGCGCTGGCAGCGAAGCGGCCCGACAACGGTTTCCACAATGATATTGTTGCGTCCTGTTTCCTCCAGCATCAGCCAGGCAAAACATCGGGTGGCATTTCCACAGGCTTCGGCGTCTTTTCCGTCGATATTGATGATCCGCATGAAGGCATAGGCACCAGCCTTGGCACCTTCAGCCGTCGGCGGCTGAACAACAAGCAATTGATCGGCGCCAACGCCGGTGCCGGGGTTGCAGATATGTGCAGATTCTTCAGGGGTGGGCTGATAGGCCGTCTCGCGGCCATCGACGAACACAAAGTGATTTTCCAGCCCGTGCATTTTGATAAATGGCCTGCCCCCTTCGGGAGCAAGCGCGGCCCAAGTTCTCATCGACAGAATGTTCGTCCCCCATTTGATCTTTCTGGCAATGCCTTGGCCCCTGTCGGTTGATCCAAAGCACGTCAACTGGCAAGCGACTCATTTTCTGGTCGCATTTGTTTGCAGCTCAACTGATTGCATTTCCTCAAGGCAAGCATACACAGCGTCATCGAAAATCACTAATAATTTCTCAATAACCCTATACTGATTATCCGCGTTGGATCAGGTAAAATTACTTCTGTCGCACAATGTTGATCGGGCAAAGCACTGCCGTTCAAGGCCGCCAGCGGACTTTCCACTTTGAGAAAGCACGGGCCACTTTGAGAATGCATGTGCCTGAAAGTCGGGATGCGTTTGGGTCCATAGCATGAGAACCCATCTATCTTCACTGGTAATGCGAGCCTATGGAGAGCGAAGCTGAACCATGGGGACTGATACGGCGATTGGTGAAAACCGCCTCTGGTAGCGCGTTTAGGGTAGAGGGGCGATCGCATCACGATCGCCCCGAATTGTTCTATTGCAGACCCCGCATTTTTCTATTGCAAAAGAGCCAGCAGTTTGCGTGCGGCCTCTTCGGACGATGCCGGATTCTGGCCTGTCACCAGCTTGCCGTCTGTCACAACGAAAGAGGCCCAGTCAGCGCCTTTATGGTATTCGCCACCATTGGCCGTCAGCATATCCTCGACCAGGAAGGGCACGACATCCGTCAGCCCGATACCTTCTTCCTCGGTATTGGTAAAACCGGTGACCTTCTTGCCGGAAACGAGCGGCTTGCCGTCGGCGCCTTTGGTATGCTTGAACACCGCCGGCGCATGGCACACGGCGCCGATCGGACGATCGCTTGCTGCGAAGGTCTCGATCAATGCCTTGCTGTCACCATCTTCCGCCAGGTCCCACAAGGGGCCGTGACCGCCGGGATAGAAAATCGCGTCAAAACCGTCAGCCGACACAGTGGACAGCACGGACGTATGCGCCAGTGCCTTCTGGGCGGCTTCGTCACCCTTGAAGCGTTCGGTGGCTGCGGTCTGGGCATCTTCGGAATCGCTTGAAGGATCCAGCGGTGGCTGGCCACCCTTCGGCGAAGCCAGCGTGATGTCGGCGCCGGCGTCTTTGAAGACATAGTAGGGTGCCGCGAATTCCTCGAGCCAGAAGCCGGTTTTTTTGCCGGTATCTCCCAATTTATCGTGGGATGTGAGAACCATGAGAATTTTCATTCAATAGTGCCTTTGTGTTGGTTTCAGTCGTTCAGCTTGATGACGCGCTTGCCGAATGCCTCGCCTCTCAACAGACCAACGAATGCCGCGGGGGCTTGTTCCAATCCGGTGATCACTTCCTCGCGATATTTGATTTTGCCCTGGCTTACCCAATCGCCCATCTGCTTTGCAAATTCCGGATAAAGGTGGCCGAAGTCGTCGAAAACGATAAAGCCGCGCACGGTCATCCGCTTGCGCAGGATTGTGCCCAACAGGAGATTCATCCGATCCGGTCCATCCGGCAGTGACGTTGCATTATACTGCGAGATGAGACCGCAGACCGGGATGCGGGCCGAGGTGTTCAGCAGGGGCATGACCGCGTCGAAGACCGCGCCGCCGACGTTTTCGTAATAGATGTCGATACCATCGGGAACCGCTGCTTTAAGCGCCTTTGGAAAGCCCTCGCCCTTGTAGTCGATACAGGCGTCAAACCCCAGGGTATCCACCACATGCGCACATTTCTGCGGCCCGCCGGCGATACCCACGACACGCAGCCCGAGGATCTTGCCGATCTGCCCAACGGTTGCGCCCACGGGGCCGCTGGCCCCGGCGACCACCAGAGTTTCACCGGCTTTCGGCTGACCGATCTGGGTCAGGCCTGCCCAGGCGGTCAGGCCCGGCATCCCCAGCACCCCAAGCGCCCAGGACGGGTTTTTCGGATCCTTGCCCATGTTGATCACACCAGTGCCGTCCGACACCGCATAATCCTGCCAACCGCCGAAGGCCACCACCCAGTCGCCTTCAGCAAAGCCGTCGAGGTTGGAGCGCACAACCCGCGCGACCGTACCTCCGACCATGACGGCGCCGATTTCCACCGGAGCCGCATAGGAGGGCGCATCGCTCATCCGCCCGCGCATGTAGGGATCAAGCGATAGATATTCATTGCGCAGCAACATCTGTCCCGCACCCGGGGTCGGCACATCTGCAGTTTCCAGACGCAGCGTCTTGTCATTGGGTTCACCCCTGGGGCGTTCGGCCAGAACAAATCTGCGGTTCGTGTTGGTGGATTGCGTCATGGTAGGATCCTTCTGTGATGGGGCGCAAGCGCCAGAGGCCTTGCTTGCCTCTTAGCTATGCGTGCAGAACGCAATTGCAATGCCTGACTTTAGTGGCAGACAGCAATTAGCGCTCGATACGTCATGCCATGGCTCAAACTCTGCCGGGCCGACCATATCATCTCCAAAACGCTCTTTACCGAAACGCGTGAGCACAACATCAAAAGGCGCCATGTCCGGGCATAGGCAGGAAAGATGAAAGCAGGCCCGATAGGCATTGCGGATAGCAAAAGCGTTTGGGCACTATCGTGCATGCCGGACCTAAACGGCAGACAGGCCAGATCTGGTTTTTTCAGAAAATTTCTCAAGTATCTCGGATGCCAATGCCAGACCCGCGACCAGTTTGCCGCGAATGATCAACTGCTCAAGGTCGGCACAACATTTGGTCAGTTGGAGATCTGCCAAACTAACCCTGGAATGGGAAAATGAAGGACGACGCTTTCCAACATGCAAGATCAACTCAGATAGTTGGTTATCGTCCTGCAAATCCTTGCCTAGTCCGAACCCGGCTGGTTCCAGACACCAATCACACCAGTCCAGTTGGTAATAGCCTCCATCAGCCTTTGACAACATGCGTTCTCGCGACTGATCACGGTTGACAAGACACAGGGGCAATCGCGCAATGCGGTCGCGGAATTGCGGTAGCCGATGAACAAAATCTGTCAATATTTCTTCACCGGATTGCGACGTCAGGGCAAACTCCATTCTCGAAATCAATGCATCGGTGAGACGCTGGTGAAGATAGCTGTGTGAGGCAGCGTAAATCGATGCCAATGCAGCCGGCGGCTCCAACGCCCAGACGGTTTCAAGATGCGAAAGCCTGACTTGAGACCAGTCTTGTGCCCTTGGATTGTCACCCAGACCCACGTCCGTAATAACGCATTCATGTTCACCATGAAAATATCGCCGAACGAGAGGTGGTGCACCGATTGCGTCACGGTCCACCAGTTCGAAAAGCAAATCTTCATTTCTCAGACGGGATTGTATTTGAGGGGGAAAAACACGCTGTCGCAAAACCCGGCTGCTCATTGTTTCATTTGTCAGCGTGATTGTGAATTCGAGCGCTTGGCGCACGGACGCATCGAGTGGGTCTATTCTGATTTTGTCACCGGGTTCAACGAGATCGGCGAGTTCTTCTGCCAGGGTCTGCTCTCGTTCCCGCCTGGTAAACAGATTGCGTGTCGCCTGTTCGCCTCGCCCTTCAACCGGTGTCATGACGCGCTCAGAGAACAGGAGCGTATCGATGAGATGGCGTTGCGAAAAGAGCACCAGAATATTTTTCACACTGTCAACAAAGGCGGACAACAATTGCCGCATCAAAATGAAAGAGACCAAGGCAACGAGTACGTTGCTTTCATAGCCAAGAATGAACGGGTAGATGATGATCAGAAATGACGTCAGAAAGGCGATTGAGGACAGAAGATTGAGATAGGCGCCGGTGTCTTTGGTGATTTTCTTCTGAAGAAGAAACAGCCGGGAAGCCGATGTGCGTTCCATCAACCAGGCGGTCATCAGAAAAAAGCAGACAATCAAGGCAATGAGAAATCCGGTTAACGGGATATTCAAGATCGCCATCACGACCAGCGCTGCAATCAAAAACAGCATTCCAGAACAAACCTGCAGGAAGCGGGAAAAAAACCTAGAAGCTTGCTCCGTTTGATTGGAGACCACCCACATGACACCTGAATGGGCCAGCAGTTGCTGACTGCCCTTCTCGCTCAGGCGCTTTGAACGGTTTTCCAGAAAGAGCGTTACAATGTAGGAAAGAATCGCAACAAGGGACAGGATGATGATCCCCTCCTGGCGTTGATCCTCCGCAAGAAACGTCCGGAAGGCAGAGGGCATTCCATTCGACCCAGCCAGCAGAATCACTTTCAATGGCAGCAGGAAAGTCAGCAGCCGCGTTATACGAACAGTGGTATTGCAGGCAAGTGTCAGCACAGTCGTTCTGCTTGAAACGCGCATGAGCCGTGCAATGACCCTGATTGCCCAACCTATCGCAACCTTGCCCTCGGAAACCAACGTCAATTTCATCATGAAAATTTGATCCTCATGTGCCCGCTGGACAGTTTCTTCATCAATTATCCCGTCCCCCTTACGAAGGATCCCCGCCTTTTATAACGAATTCCTGGAAAAAACCCGGGAGGTGAAGAAGATTTGACCCTCTCCATTGTCATCGGGGTCGGGTTAAACTCCTTCGACCGTACGCCATAGGGTTTGACCGACCTGGTTCTCGTTGATGGAAAGTCCTTTGGCAAAATGAGTGACCATCTGCTTCAGTCGACCCTATTGGCACCGATAGCACCAACGGCGAAACGAATCCGCCGCAGCACTGACTTGAATTTGCGAACCAACCAACGCAGGGAGCGGCGAAGCGGTCTATGGCTGACCGTTTGAGCATCTTGATCCAGCAAACCTCCGTTGCAAAGGATATAGGTGGCATACATGTCAATATAGCCGAATCCTTTTCCCATATTGTTGATCAGGGTCTTTCGTTCCGTTTCGAGATAGTGAGATGAGGCTCCATGCTTGTTGAGCAATTGCATGGATTTCGATGGAAACGCGCACTTCCCGACAAAGTCAGCCTCGAACAATGAACGCAGAGCCTGATCTGCGTTTGCAAGTTGCCCCTCCACGATCCTAATGCAGGCATGGGAAAGCCTGTACAGCCGGTTTTCCGGATCAAACTCCAATGCGCGAGCGAGTGCATGCGTCCGATCCTTCTTCGAGAGACGCTCTGCGAAATCATAGTAGGCCATTTTGTAGGCATGTGAAATTTGGAGCGATGAACAGTGGAGGTTTTTCGCGCTCTCGCGATCTATGCGCCTGAGCAGACGCCTCCGGTTTCTTGATTGTATCGGGTCGACGTGTTTTGCTGAACCGATCAGCGTCGCGAGGTTTGCAAATGCGCTGGCTTGACGCGCATAAATTTTCGCGCAGCGCGACATCAGGACCATGTCGAAAAAATCCGCCTGGGTTGCTGTTTCGAACTTGCGTTCTTTCAGTGCGGTAGCCGCAATGGCACCGACATTCTCCATTTGTTCGATTGCATCCAGTTCCTGGCCAAAAACCAGAACTGTATTGCCACGGGAAACCAATTCCTTTGCAAAGGACAGGGCCAAAGGCAATGGTATTACCTTCGAAAGGAAACTTGGCGTTTCTCGACCACCACCGAAAACTATATCTCCGCTTCTCAAGTGAAAAGCCACGGTTTCTGCTTTCAAAGGAACAGTGTGAGCCGCCCGTATGACCCTTGCCATATCGCGGGAAAATTCGATTTCCTCGAAATAACGCCGAAACCGATCACCAAAAATCAATGTATCCGGTGTCATGACGGTCGAAACACTTCGTCCCCCACCCTTGAGGAGATAACCGATTTTGCCGTCTGCAGGCCTTTTTCCGGCCAATTGACCTTGCAGAGCCTCACCATACCCAACAGGATCATAGTCTGCGGAAGCGAAATTCGCATCAATGCAATGGGCACCCAAAAACCCCGGTGAAAACATTTCCTCTGCCGTTGGAACGTTGTGAAACGCCTTTCTTGTCATGTGACTGGTGTGCTTCCAGGTAAAGCGGTAGTCGATCCCCAGGGATGCAGCCAAACGCATTGCATGCATGAGTGATCTCAATCGTTCGCCCATACCATCTGTTCTGTGGGAGAGCACATGCAAGGGCGTATCCGATGCATCATTTACAAATTTTTCAATATTGCTTTTCTCCACGTGCACAAAACTCCGCCGCTGAATCAGGTCCTTTTGTTCCTTTCGGTTCAATATTGACATGATTGCGCTCCCGGACTGTAAAGCGGTTGGTTCCGGGCAGCGTGCGGTTTCCTTTCGCTGGCCATTTACAGCAGCGCGCCTGCAGTCGTCGCGTCGCTTTCCTGCAGGCCTGCTGCCAGGCTCCCGTCAAGTTCTCTGATCGTCTCGAGGATTGCCGCACATCGAACTTCCGCACGTGCGGTATCTGATTTATGGTCTTTCCCATCCAAAACCGAATTTCCGGAACTCAGGCGGTTTACCCATCCAGCGACACCAAAATCCCCTGCTTCTTCGCAGGGACGCGAGCGCGGCAAGTCCCAAGGGTGGTCTGTCCACGTATCCCATGGCCCAGGCATGCCCAAACGCCAGAACATTTCGACTTTCGGGCGACGCCCATAGGCAAATTTCCGATCAAATTCCAGGGTGGAATCGCGGCGAAACAACAATTGCGGTTCGTCGACCGGCTTCGCCACATAATTCTCGTCAAGGAGACCCTGATTATCGATGACGCGGTCCATCGGGGTGGCAAAACATTTCAGATGTGCGCGTGCGGTCACAGACCCGTGCAGCTTTTCCCATGCCGGACGCGTGACAAAGCAATTGCCATCCCACGGCAAAACCCATTTTGCATAACGACGTCCATCATTGAGTGCAAGGTTGCGCGCACCATTGTTGTTCATGACATACAGATTCTTCAATCGATAGAGCGCCGCCTGCGCTTGCCCCCTGAATTTCGGCGCTAGTGCGCAATATTCATCACTTTCGAAATAGTGTCGATTTGGGAAACAATCGTAATCCAGACCAATTTTCTGGTAGTCTTCTGCAACAAATGGAATGTGGATAAAATCCTGATGATGCTGTTGCAGCAGATCGATAATTTCTTGCTCAGGCTCAGGTTCAAAAATTCGATTGACGACCCAAAATTTGGTGCAATCGCGCAGTACAGGTTCATTCTCGAGAATGAACTTGAGATTGCTGTAGGATTGTCCCTGTCGATGCCGCGGTTTGAGGTCATTGCCAATTATTCTGTAAAGCGCAAATGTATCATGCTCTTTGGCCAGAGCGGATTGATCATACATCGCCTTCAATGCCTGCTCATTGGCGGGTTTTGACTGACGGAAGCGGCGCAACGGATCAGGGGCGTTTTTTTTGAATGTGGTCGGTTGTGAGCTTTTGACGGTCGGCTCAGGTTTGTTGTTTTCATTGCGAGAAACTGGTATCAATGGCGCGGTTTCATTCTTCAGCTGCCGATTCAGACCCCGCACCCAATTGAAAACTGGCGTTCTTTTTATACGCGACAGCGCTGGCAATGCGGTGGATTGCCGATAGGCTTTTTGCAATGTCAACCGGAGCCGACGGGACGCAGTGCGCATGGGTTGGGTTAAACGCCAGCTTTTGCTCTGCAGCATTGTCCTTTGCTTTGTTTCCAGCGCACTGATGTTGATGCGGTACGCTTTGCACTCTTCGCAAATGGTCTCCAGCCTGACGCGCACCATTTCCAGCTCCTTTTCACAACTGACCAACTGCGCTTGGTATTTGTCTATTTCATTCCTGCCAAGCAGGATGTTTTTTCGTGCAGCGATAAGTTTCAGCCCCTGGCGCAGATTGGGTTTGTCAATTTTCACGCCAAGCGCACGCGTGAACCAATCCCGCGCCGCCTGAAAATTTCGTCCATCTGCGTCTTGCGTTGTCCATAAATTGCTCATGCCAGATGGCTGGGACCGGCTGATCAGCGCCATCGCCACCAGTGAAAAGGCAACATAATCAGAAGGATTGGCGCGCGCTGTTTCCATGGGCATTGATCCATCTTCAGCCATGCCCTCTTTCAAGCGCCCAACGATCTGATTCTCCACAATCCCCTGCGCAAGCTAATCACGCCCGCAAAAACGGGCATAGATAATGCATTGAAGGTCATACCAATAACCAATGTTGTTTTTGGCCAGGCCGGCTTTTTTGCCCTGTTCTGACAGCGTCATCCAGTCGAGAAGCGCTTCAAACCAATTCTCGATTGCCCGACTGTCCTTGTCGCTGAACAACCCCATACTCTTGACAATCTGTATGGCCTCGATGACATAGATCAGTTGTCTGGCTTCAATAGTGCCTGAAAAGTTGACTTTGTTATTCCCAGGCACGCATTGTGCCAGCTGAAAATTGGGATTTTGTCTTGTTTCCGGATCAATAAACCAGGCCTTTATCAGAAAGGCTGCGCGTTCAGCGTATCGGCGGTCATCGGTAAAAAAGGCCGTCAAAGCCAAGGATACAGTTGTCTCAGCAAATTCCACCAGGCGCAGATAATCAAAATCGTCCGAGTAGCATTCCGGATTTATCTTTCCATCTTGCCGGACATATTTCCCGGCATCGGCTTTGCCCGGATTGGGCCACCAATATTTCGCCAGGCTCTGATAATCATGAGCATTTTGCCCAAATCTGAGATTGGGCTTTTGCATAACGGAAAAGGGACCGGCAAACATCAAGCTTTCGGCCATATCGATGAGCTCGGTCAAAGCCTCGACGATACGCGGATCCCCAGACTGGAAATGGCTCTTGACGGCGTCCAGTTGTTGTCCGCGAAAAAGGAATGTTGCGAGCGTCGACACATCCTGCCCGCAATCAAGCGGTTGCGACAAATCAAAAATGAGCGAACCCAGGGGGGTCCCGATGCAAACGTCGTTCAAGATCGCTTTCTCTATGGAAATCAACCCACACGCATCCAAACTGTTTTTCGTCAAACCGGGATACCTGCCTTCATTGATCTGCTCTTTTTACAGCCATGCCTATTCCCGCTCCGGCCTACCCCGAAGTAAAAGTCGCACCACTTCCATAAGTCCAATTCCCCAAACAACAAATAGCACCAGCGTTGCAAGAAAACGATGAGAAATTGGCTCGCGACTTGCGCTTAAAAAGCGCTTCGCACCGATCATTGGTGGGATAAATGCGCGAATGAGCCATCGTCGGCGGCTTTTGGGCGATCCGGCAAGCAATTGCCCACCCTTGAGACGTCTGGCCTTGGTGGAAATGGCTGACCAGGAGGAGCGGGCGGGATGCACAACACAAGCGCATGCGCAATAGGTGAGCGGATGCCCCTGTGCAAAGGCCCGTCGGCAAAAATCGGCATCTCCACCAGAAAAACGTCCGCCGTCAAATTCACCAACGGATTCAAATACCTGCTTTGACACGGACAGATTGGCAGTCGCAGCATATCCTCGGGAGACATACCACGCTTGGGGAATGCCATTGATCCGGTCGAAAATTTCCCAAAGATTGGGTTTGGTTGCCGTGGAGACCGTATCAACCCGCCCCGCAACGAGCTTCGTCACGGTCTGCGCGCCAAAGGTTTGAGAAAGCCTTTCAAGCCAGTCGGCACAGGGAAGGCAGTCAGCGTCCGTAAACGCCAGAAACCGACCAAGGGCATGTTTTGCGCCATAATTACGGCTGGCAAAGGAACCGGGACTATCACAATGGATGAGCCGGGTATTCTTTGGCAAACCTGCAGGACAGTTGAACGCGGGACAATCATCGTTGACCAAAATGACTTCAAAACATTCCTGCCCAAGTGTTTGCTGCGCCAGACATTGCAGCAATTGGGGCACAAGATGCCATTGCCTGTAAACAGGAACGATCACGGAAAAGCGCAACTCTTTCATCGGGTTCACAATTATTGCAAAAGTCCTTTCAGACAGCAGGAGGCTATCGAAACTCGATATGATCAATGGTGATTGGTGGTGACTCTTGAAGGCTGTTTCGCCATGGCCGACTATTGGCCATCCCAATTACGCTGCTCCGGTCGCATCAACACATATTGCGCATGTCTCATCAAACGCCAAAGGGCCTGCGGAACCATCAGCGCTTCCTGTTCCCTGTAAATCCGCCAAACGTCAATCAGCTTGCGAAATTTGTTGGAGGACAAGGTGCCCGCTCGTCTTGTGTAGGTACAATGGATGCCGGGAAATTTTTCGAAGTGGTTGCCATTGGCGGTGAGCAGCAACCACAGTGACCAATCCTGCCCGCGGCGATATTTCCGGAATTCCAGATCACGAAACAGCGATGCTTCAATCATGACTGTCAAACACCCGATCGAACAACCATTGAGGAGGTGAGCGTGCTTTACACGATCAGGAGGGTTTTGAATTAAGTGTCGCCCCTTGTTCGGTTTTCCACAACCAGCGATCCGGTAGGCACCGTGGCTAATACCAACCGTTGGATTTGTTGACTCATTTGTGATTTTCCAA
>TARA_R110001599_G_scaffold65838_2_pt1 | contig 221236 bp, 212 predicted proteins | sample TARA_R110001599 | Tara Oceans TARA_R110001599 (sample SAMEA4398360) | marine metagenome | biome: Polar Biome; feature: [MES] marine water layer (ENVO:01000295) within the mesopelagic zone...; material: water (ENVO:00002006), including particulate matter (ENVO:01000060) such... | reverse complement strand
CGAGGAGGCGGAAAGGTACCTGATTCGACGATTGGAAGAGATGCGTAATGCGAGTGTTTACGGCATTCGAGTGGAGCGCTCTTTTCGGCAAGCGGCTACCAAGTTTTTGCTGGATTACCAGCATAAGCGCAGTATTGGCCGCTATGCACAATCCCTGAAAATTCTGGACCCGCATATAGGTGATCTGCCTTTGCGCCGGGTCCATCAGGGCACGCTGGAGTCGTTTATCCGGCATCGTCGCAAGCAGGGTATGCGAGCTAACACCATTAACCGCGATTTGGCGGTGGTGCGGCGAATTCTGACTCTTGCTGCCCGATTGTGGCGGGACGACTCCGGATTGACCTGGCTCGAAACGGCTCCCTTGCTGCAATTACTCGATTGTGACGATGCCCGAAAGCCGTATCCCTTATCCTGGGACGAGCAGTCGAGGTTGTTTGCGCGCTTGCCGAAACACTTGAGGGAAATGGCGTTGTTCAAGGTCAATACCGGAACGCGGGAGCAGGAAGTGGTTTGTTTGAGGTGGAATTGGGAGGTATCGATTCCCGAGCTGAAGACCAGTGTGTTTGTTGTTCCCGGTAATGGCGTTAAGAATGGTGAGGATCGATTGGTGGTGATGAATGCTGAAGCGCGAGCGGTGATCAATCGTCAGCGCGGCAAGAGTTCAGAACATGTGTTCACCTACTCAAAGGGTAAGCCGGTTGATCGTATCAATACCAAGGCTTGGCGCCGTGCGCGAGAGGAGGCTGGTTTGGCGCAAGTGCGGGTTCATGATTTGAAACATACGTTCGGTCGCCGGTTGCGGGCCAAAGGCGTGAGTCATGAAACCCGGCAAGTCCTGCTGGGCCATAAAAATGGCCAGATCACCACGCATTACTCCGCTGTAGAAATTGGGGAACTGATAGACGCGGTGGAGAAAGTGAGCTGGTCGGGTAGTTCAGCGCCGACGTTAACGTTGATCAAAAATGAAAACTCCCGCAATTCTCCCGCAATTGGGCGAAGGGAGAACCTGAAGACGGTTTGATCGTCACTTAAACTATTGATTTATAAGGTAAAAATTGGTAGCTACGGGTGGACTTGAACCACCGACCCCAGCATTATGAATGCTGTGCTCTAACCAGCTGAGCTACGTAGCCTTAGACAGTGCAGAACTCGAGACTTCTCGAGAGGCGCGAATTCTCCAGATTTTGGGATGCCAAGTCAAGGGTGCTTGTGGCAGGGTAGTGGCCAGGCCACTACAAATTCGACACCGCTTATAATCCCTCAATAAAGAAACCAGCTATGTTTGCCAGGATTGGAAACTCAGGGCGTAGTACCAGCAGCACATTCCTGGTCGCTATCTTCGCGGTTCTTCTGTCAGGCTGCGTGTCCCACGGCCAACAGACACTCCCCACCGCGGCAGTCGAGGATAGTAGAGCGGCAGCTCCAAAGAATGTCACGATTGCGCTACTGGGCGCTACCGGCCTGGCTGGCGGGTTTATTCTGGAGCAGGCGCTGGCAGAGGGGTATGACGTCAGGGCTCTTGCGCGAACGCCACAAAAGCTGGAGAGATATCAGGGTCGGATAACCATTATTAAAGGCGATGCTCTCAATTCGGCTGCATTGGAGGATCTACTGGCCGGGAGTAACGTGGTGATCAGTGCGCTGGGGCCGGTCAAAGCCGATGGGGGCGCGGCAAAAATGCTCAATTTCAGCGTCACAGCTGATTTGGTTCGTTTAATGCCAAAATACGGTATAGGGCGCTATATCCTGGTGTCCGGGGCAGCTGTAGTGATGCCGGGAGATGATCGTAATTTCACAGGTTGGCTCATGCAGCAGTTGGTTTTCCTGGGCCTGCACAGTGAACTTGAAGACAAGCAGGCGGAGTACCAGTTACTGGCGGACAGTTCCCTGCAATGGACGCTGCTAAGGTGCCCGTTGCTGGAGGCCCAGCCCTTTGTACAACCTCCCGTCGTGTCGCTTGAGACGCCGACATCATTTACCCTGCGTGCCGGCGAGTTGGCGCGCTTTGTCGTAGGCCAGATCGACTCAGGTGAGTTTGTGGGGAAAGGCCCGTTTCTCAGTAGTGACTAGCTGATAAGGGCCGCTCTAGACATTAAAGCGAAAGTGAATTACGTCCCCGTCCTGCACCACGTACTCCTTACCCTCCAGACGCCAGCGCCCGGCATCCTTGGCACCCTGTTCACCCTTGTAGGCAATGAAGTCGTCATAGCTGATGACCTCGGCGCGAATAAAGCCTTTCTGGAAGTCGGTATGGATGACGGCGGCGGCCTCCGGAGCGGTGGCCCCTATTTTTACTGTCCAAGCCCGCACTTCTTTTACGCCAGCGGTGAAGTAGGTTTGCAGGCGCAGTAAGTCATAGCCGGCGCGGATCACCTTGTTGAGACCCGGTTCGTCCATGCCCAGGTCCTTGAGGAACTCTATGCGCTCCTCGTCTTCCAGTTCCACAATCTCGGATTCCAGTTTGTTGCAGATGGCAACCACACTTGCACCTTCCTGCTCGGCAATGGCGCGCACTGTGTCCAGGTGGGGGTTGTCCTCGAAACCTTCCTCGTCGACGTTGGCAATGTACATGGTCGGTTTGCCGGTGAGCATGAACAGCTGCTTTACCAGGGCGCGCTCGTTTTCGTCCAGATTAAGTGAGCGCACCGGCAGCGCCTCATTCAGGTGTGGCAGCAGCTTGTTCTCCAGCAGTGCCTTCATGGCAATGGATTCCTTGTCGCCACCCTTGGCTGTGCGAATCACCTTTTGTAGTTGTTTTTCACAACTTTCCAGATCTGCCAGTGCCAGTTCGGTATTGATGACCTCGATATCTGACTTCGGGTCGATACGATTGGCCACGTGTATAACATTCTCATCTTCGAAACAGCGCACCACATGGGCAATAGCATCGGTTTCCCGAATATTCGCCAGGAACTGGTTGCCAAGGCCTTCACCTTTGGAGGCCCCGGCCACCAGGCCTGCGATGTCCACAAACTCCATGGTAGTGGCAACTTCCCGCTGGGGTTTGACAATGTCTGAGATCAGCGTCTGGCGGGGGTCCGGCACTGGCACCACACCGGCGTTAGGTTCGATGGTGCAGAAAGGAAAGTTCTCCGCATCAATTCCCGCCTGTGTAAGAGCGTTGAATAGAGTGGACTTGCCGACATTCGGCAAACCGACGATACCGCATTTGAAACCCATCTGGCTGTCCTGTGTGATTAGTTTGTGATTGTCGCGGCTCAGGCTGCGCTGAAGCTGTGTAGCCGTGTCATTGCCTTGGTTTTGTCCCCACCAAGGAGAAGGGGCAGGGTGGCTATCGCCTCATCAATACAGGCGTCTATCGCCGTGCGGTCCGTTTGCGACGGTGCCCCCAGTACATAGCCCGTCACTTTTGAAGCATGCCCGGGATGCCCAATGCCAATGCGTAGTCGGTAGAAATCTTTGTTGTTTCCCAGCGCCGGGATGATGTCTCGCAGGCCGTTATGGCCACCGTGGCCGCCGCCCTGTTTCAGCTTTGCCGTGCCGGCAGGCAGGTCCAACTCATCGTGCGCGACCAGCATTTCCTCTGGCGTAAATTTGAAAAACTGGCCCATAGCCGCCACCGACTTGCCGCTCAGGTTCATAAAAGTGGTGGGAATTAACAGGCGCAGGTCATGCCCGGAAAGTGTCACCCTTCCGGTCATGCCATAAAATTTGGATTCTGGCTGCAAATTGGCACCACACTGCCTGGCCAATGCTTCCACGAAGTCGGCACCGGCGTTGTGCCGGGTACCCCGGTATTCGCTACTGGGGTTGCCCAAACCTACGATCAGTTTGATTGCAGTCAACGTTGGCACCTTATCCAGACGACATTAGCGGCTTCCGAAAGCTGGAAGCCGCCTGCAGCGAGAGGTTTAGTCCTCGCTTTCGCCTTCTGCTTCGCCTTCCGCATCGGTCGCGTCATCAACAGCTTCAGCGTCATCTTCGTCGGTATCACTGCCGCCTTTAGGTGCAATGATAGAGGCCACGGCCAGGTCGTGGTCTTCGCCCAGGGCCAGGGCGACAGATATGACACCCTCCGGCAGTACGATATCGGACAGGTGAATAATCTCGCCGATTTTCACTTCGAGCATATCGACTTCAATGTACTCGGGGATATTCTTCGGCAGACACTGAACTTCGACGTCTGTTTCCTGGTGCTGGACGATACCGCCCTCGGTCTTGACGCCAAAAGACTTCGCTTCATTGATGAAGTGAATAGGCACGTGCATTTTGATGGCCTTGTTCTCGTTAACCCGCAGAAAATCCGCGTGCATTACGCTCTCCCGGGCGGGATGACGCTGCAGGTCCTTCAGAATGGCCTTCTGCTTCTCTTTGCCGACATTGATGGTCAGCACGTGAGAATAAAACGCTTCATTTTCCAGCGCTTTTTCCAGATCCTTGCGGATGAGGGTCAGGGGCTGGGGGTCTTTGTCTCCGCCGTAAATAATAGCGGGAACCTGGTCTGCGAGACGACGCAGGCGGCGGCTCGCACCTTTCCCCATGTCCTCGCGTACTTCTGCGTATAGTTCAAATTGGTCAGACATAGTCGTGACTCCTTTGATGAATCATTACTGCACTTGCGACCGATGCGGTAATGAGTTGCTGTTAACGCTGCCCTTATTCGAACAGCGCGCTAATTGATTCCTCGTTTGCAACGCGACGCATGGATTCAGCCAACAGGCCAGCTATGGTGAGCTGGCGTATCTTGCTGATTTCCCGCGCCTCGGCACTCAGGGGAATCGTGTCTGTGACTATCAACTCATCGAGCTGGGAAGTCCGTACATTCTCCAGGGCGTTGCCCGACAGTACGGCATGCGTACAATAGGCCACGACCTTGGAAGCGCCGCGCTCCTTGAGCGCATCGGCGGCCTTACACAAGGTGCCAGCGGTGTCGACCATGTCGTCCACCAGTAGGCATGTCCTGCCCTCGACTTCGCCAATCAGGTTCATCACCTGGGCTTCACCAGCCTGTGGGCGGCGCTTGTCGATAATGGCCAGATCAGCTTCGTTCAGCTGTTTCGCTATTGCTCGGGCCCGAACCACACCGCCTATATCGGGTGATACAACCATCAGGTTGTCGTACCGGCACGCCTGGATATCGTCATTCAACACCGGCGAGCCGTAAATGTTGTCCACTGGGCAAGTAAAAAAGCCCTGGATCTGTTCCGCGTGCAGATCGACGGTCAACACGCGATTAACACCAACGGTGACCATCATGTCCGCCACAACCTTGGCTGTTATCGGCACCCGGGCGGAACGCACACGGCGATCCTGGCGAGCGTAGCCGAAATAGGGCACTACGGCGGTAATACGTGATGCCGATGCCCTGCGCAGGGCGTCTATCATCACAATCAATTCCATCAGATTGTCATTGGTCGGCGCACAAGTCGATTGCAGGACAAAAACATCCTTGCCGCGCACGTTTTCGTTCAGTTCCACGGCGATTTCGCCATCACTGAACTTGCCAACATCCGCCTTGCCCAGGGACAGGTAGAGTCTGCTGGCCACTTTCTGGGCGAGACCCGGGTTCGCATTGCCCGAGAAGACCATCATTTTTGAGGACACGGTCGCTACCTGTTGCCTGATGTTTTCAAACCTTGCGGTTTCGCTGTCCTGTAACGGTTAACCGCCAGGGCTCTGCTGTATGGCTGGGGTGGGAGGATTCGAACCTCCGAATGCCAGGATCAAAACCTGGTGCCTTGCCGCTTGGCGACACCCCAATAAACTTGTGGGTTATTCTCTTTCCAGGGAAGCCGTCACCGGTGACTGGTTCAGCCCCCTCGCCGCGACACCTTGCCACTGACTTGGCAGCTGTTGAAGAACTGCCCTGGCTTCTGACTCTGTACCGAAACTGGCAAAAACACTGGCGCCGGTGCCGGTTAGTCTGGCCTCTCCGAACTGATTAAGCCAGCTTAAACTTGCGTCGACGTCTGGGTATAGGCGTGTGACCAGCTTCTGGCAGTCGTTCCGGGAGTACCCCTCAAAAAAGGCCGCCATTTTGATCGGAGAGGTGTTTCGTGTCAATTGTAAGTGGGAAAATATTTGTCGGGTGGACACGTGGCAGGCAGCGGTAATAATTACATACCAGTGTTGCTCCAGGTTCACTGGTGTTAGCACTTCGCCAATTCCTTCGGCCCATGCCGTGCGCCCAGCCACGAATACCGGCACATCCGCACCCAGTGTCATCCCCAGCGCCTGCAGTTCCTCTCGCGGCAGTTTGAGCTGCCACAAGTGGTTTAGCGCCAATAGGGTCGTGGCCGCGTTTGAACTGCCGCCCCCCAGGCCTGCCCCGGCGGGAACGCGCTTTTGCACAGTAATATCTGCACCCAGGTCACCGCGCTGCAGCAGCACCGCCGCGCGGTAAATCAGGTTTTCGGCGGGGGGAATCTCCATGCCTTGTAGCGTAATCTCGCCGCTGTGATTCACTGTGAAGCTGAGCAGGTCTCCCCAGTCCAATAGTTGGAACAGGGTTTGCAAATTATGATATCCATCCTCCCGACGCCCTGTGATATGCAGAAACAGGTTGAGCTTGGCAGGTGACAGTTGGGTCAGAGTCGGGTGCATCAGTTGCCGGTGGTCTGCCAGTCGCGGATGATAAGCCGCACTGTGGTGCCAGCGCGTTGGAGGGACAGGCGGGTGGGGAGTATCAGTGCGCCAAACGCGGCATAAGCCTCGTAGTGAATTTCCCAATTGTTCTGTTTCAGCATTTCGATCCGTGCTTGATCTGGCCCCATTTGTACTTCCTGGATGTCGCTGCCGGGGGCCGGTAGGCCTTTTATCCAGTGGGGCAGTGACTGCAGGGGCAGGTCCCAACCGGTTTGTTGCTCCAGGGCGTTGGTGTCTGTCAGGTCCCAGGTGCTGAGTTCTGCTCCCTGGCGGATTTCCAGGGTCTTGCCGTCGCTGTAAAGCGTGGTTGCGGCGGCCCCCAGCGGACCACTGAGTTGCAAGCGTGTGATGACACCGGTCTGGTGCCAATTCAGCGAGGCCGATTCCGACTGGTCTGGCGTGCGCAGGGCAAGCTTGCCCTCAGCGCTCCAGCGGGTCAGCCCTCGCAGTGCGTCGCTGTGTTGTTGCCAGTTTGCTGCACCAGGGGGTTGCGCTTGTTGGCCGGTGCAAGCCGTGAGTATCAGCAGCAATAGGGCCGCCGCCCGCTTGCAGTGCACTAGAGTTCGGGCTCCGGTGTCTCCGTAGCGGGGGTCACGCTGTCGGGCAGACCGAACTCCAGGCTGGTGACCTGCAGGCGCTCAAGAGTCTCCGCCAGCACCGCATTACGGGGATCTTTCATCAAGCCACCCCGCCACACCAGCAGGGCATTGTCGGTGTCGCCGGCAATCCACAGCACCTCGCCCAGGTGGGCTGCCACTTCCGGGTCCGGAAAGGCGGCGTAGGCGCGAGTAAGATACGCGATGGCCTCTTCGTTGCGGTTCATCCTGTATAAAACCCAGCCCATGCTGTCCAGAATGGCGGGTTCTCCCGGTTGCAGTGCCAGCGCCTTGGTGATCAGGGCATAGGCTTCTTCAAAGCGTGCGGTGCGGTTGGCCAGGGTGTATCCCAGGGCGTTGAGGGCGGTCGCATTGTCCGGTTCTGCAGCAATTATGGCTTGCAGATCGGATTCCATAGCTGCCAGATCACCCCGCTCTTCCGCCAGCATGGCCCGGGCGTAGCGCAGCGAACTGGCGTCCGGCATCTGTGCCAGCGCCTGGCCCAGTACCCGTTCGGCTGCGTTGAGTTCGCCGGCCCGTGTCAGCAGGTCTGCCTCAATGCCGAAGAATTGTTCCGCCTTTTCCGGATGTCGCTGTCTCACATCCTCGAACCAGGCGCTGTTGTCGGCTATTCGCCCCGCATCGATGAGGATGACACTGGCTCTGCTGGTGGCGACAAACAGTTCTCTACCTTCATCGACTTGCCTGTATTCGCGCAACGCGGTTTCCAGATCACCTGCTTCTTCCGCGAATCGCCCAAGATAGTAATGGGCTTCGTCCACATGCTGTTCCAGTGCCAGCAATTGGCGCAGGTAGGCTTTGGCCCCATCGGCGTCCCCGGTCTCCCGGTTGACCAGTGCCAATGATAATAATAGTTCGCCGTCACGGGGAGATTGCTCAGACAGCAATTCGAACTGGGTTTGGGCGGCGCTCATATCGGTGGCTGTCAGCAGGCGGGCGTATTGCAGCCGGATTTGTGTGTCCTTGGGGTTTTCCTCGAGCATGCGCTCCAGCCGCTTATAGGGTTGCGGTGCGTTCTGCGCCAGCAGTATTTTGGCTTCCAGCAGCGCTGCCTGGCTCTGGTCGGGGTCGAGTTCGAACAGCTGCCGCAGTGAATCCAGAGCGGGGTTAAACTCGTCCAGCTCTGCCCTGACCATCGCCTGGGTCAGCAGCAACTGCACATTAGAGTGAATTTCTGCCGCCACGCCGTTGATGCCACTGACCAGGGCCTGTTGCTGATCCGGGCTGAGCTGGGCAAAGCCGCTCAGCAGTGCCGGGAAGTTAACCTGTTCTCCCCGACGCGCTAATCCTGCCATATGCGGCAGAGCTTCCACGGCACGCCCCTGGCGTATCAGTAAGATGGACAGGGTGTTATTGGCCTCGACACTCTCCGGCTCCAGTTCCACCCACAGCTGGACTGCTTCCAGGGCCGCACCCTCGTTTGCCATAAACTGCGCAAGGTGGGTGGTATGGGCGCTGACACTGGCGTCGCGCAGTTGCGGCGCCAGGGCCATGTATTGCTGCAGTGCGACGTCGTACTCGCGGCGTCGCAGGGCGAACTCTGCTAGCAGCAGGGGGTAGATACTGTCGTCGGGAAAAGGTCGCTCGGGCAGCTCGATGACGGGGGCAGCCGTGTCTGGTTTTTGCACATCGACAGGGCTGTGGGTTGTCACAGTTGCCGGGCTGGCGCAGCCGAGCAGTAAGGCAAAGCCGATGCCGGGGACTAATAGACGAAACATGGTGGACAACAGCGCAAGAATCCAGCGGAAAGATAACACGTATGATGACATAGACCGGGCCCGAAACCCACTTCTGCGCCTGGCCACTTATTCGAGATCCGCATGGGCCGGCTTTGCCCCAGTGTCATTTGCTGGCTAAGTTGTTAAAATCAAGGGAAAATTGCTGTAGCTATGATAATGTGCGGCCCGTTTTGGTCGCCATTGTCACACCTCCCTCACAGAGACGACGCACTGTCATGAACCTGATCGCCCTGGGCATCAACCACAATTCTGCCGCTGTAGAAGTGCGGGAGCGTGTGGCATTTGCTCCGGAGCAGGTTGGCGAGGCACTGTCTGACGCCTGTGAACAGGGGCAGGTGGAAGAGGTCGTTATTCTCTCTACCTGCAACCGCACGGAGATGTACGCCATTGTGCCCGAGGGGATCTGCGCGGTGGACAAGGCGCTGCAGCTGATCGACTGGATGGCGAACTACCACCACCTTTCGGTAGGAGAGCTGCGCGAATCGGCCTACCATTTTGAGTCGGAGCAGGCCTTGCAGCACATAATACAGGTCGCCAGTGGTCTCGATTCCATGGTGCTCGGCGAGCCGCAGATATTTGGCCAGTTGAAATCTGCTTACGCTGTGGCGAGTGAGGCCGGCACCGTTGGTGGAGAGCTGGGTCGCCTGTTTCCTCGTGTATTTTCCATAGCCAAACGGGTTCGCACTGACACTGCCATCGGCGAAAACCCGGTGTCGGTTGCCTATGCGGCGGTCGATCTTGCGCGGCATATCTTTGCTGATTTGAACAAGTGCAATGCCCTGCTGGTGGGTGCGGGGGAGACGATCGAATTGGTCGCCCGGCATCTGATTGAAGCCGGTGTCAGCGGCATTGTCATTGCTAACCGCACCCTTGGGAGAGCGCGGGAGCTGGCCCAGAAGTTTGGTGCTGAAGCCGTGCTGCTGGCGGAAATTCCGGAGCAGTTGCTGGACGCGGATATTGTCATTACCTCGACAGCCAGTCAGCTACCCATCCTGGGCAAGGGTGCGGTAGAACAGGCGGTGAAGGCGCGCAGGCATCGCCCCATGTTAATGGTGGATATTGCGGTGCCACGGGATATAGAGGCCCAGGTAGGAGATTTGCGCGACGTCTATTTGTACAGTGTTGACGACCTGCGGGAAATCGTTGAGCAGAACATGCGCAGCCGGCATCAGGAGGCCCGTAAGGCGGATGAGATTATTGCTGACGGTGTGCGCTTGTATATGGAGGAGGTGCGACGCCTTGCATCTGTGGACGTGGTGAAAGACTACCGGCGCCAGGCAGAGGAAACGCGCGAGTTCGAGTTACAGCGCGCTTTGCGGGCACTGGCCCGAGGAGAGGACCCGCAAAAAATTACTGCCCAGCTGGCCCGGGCAATCACCAACAAGCTGATACATGCACCGACGGCTGGGCTCAGACAGGCCAGCGCTGCTGGGCGCCACGATCAATTGGCCCACGCCTGCAAGCTGCTGGGGATAGAGACTGGGCGGTTCACCCGCCCGGAACAGCCTGAGCAGGACAACGAGGGCGAAGACAAAGAAAATTTTGATCCGTCGAGACAAACCAGGGAAGAGCCCGGACGCACACTGCAATGAAACCCTCTCTGTTAACTAAACTGGAAAGCCTTACCGACCGGCACGAAGAAGTGTCGGCGTTACTTAGCGACAGCGAAACCATCGCGGATCAGGAACGGTTTCGCACGCTGTCGCGGGAGTACGCCGAGCTAGAGGGTGTGGTGAATTGTTATACCTTGTATAGCAACCTCAGGCGCGACCTGGAAGAAGCGCGGCAGATGCTTGAAGACGAAGATCCCGACGTCCGGGAAATGGCGCGGGAAGAGGTGGAATCCAACTCCAATCGGATGCAAGAGCTGGAGATTGAGCTGCAGGCATTGATGTTGCCGCGGGACCCGATGGACTCGCACAATGTGTTCCTCGAGATCCGCGCCGGTACCGGCGGTGACGAGGCCGCCATTTTTTCCGGTGACCTGTTTCGTATGTATTCGCGCTATGCGGAAAACCAGGGATGGAAGGTGGAAGTGCTGTCTGAACGCCCCGGCGATCACGGCGGCTACAAGGAGATCATTGCCCGGGTTGAAGGGCGTGATGTCTACGCCCACCTGAAGTTTGAGTCCGGCGCCCACCGGGTGCAGCGTGTACCCGAAACGGAATCCCAGGGGCGTATCCACACCTCCGCCTGCACCGTGGCAATTATGCCCGAGCCCGATGAAGTAGACGCCATCGAAATCAACAAAGGCGATCTGCGAGTCGATACTTACCGGGCGTCCGGTGCTGGTGGCCAGCATGTGAACAAAACTGACTCGGCGGTGCGCCTCACACACATTCCCAGCGGCATTGTTGTTGAGTGCCAGGACGAGCGCTCGCAGCACAAGAACCGGGCGCGGGCTATGTCCCTGTTACAGGCCAAGCTGGCGACTACCGCCCAGGACAAAGCGGCGGCGGAGCAGGCCGAACAGCGTCGCAACCTGGTGGGCACCGGAGACCGCTCAGACCGCATCCGCACGTATAATTTCCCCCAGGGGCGGATGACCGATCACCGCATCAACCTGACGCTTTACAAGCTCGCGGAAATTCTCGAGGGCGAAGTGGGCGCGGTGGTAGGGCCCCTGCGCCAGGAGTACCAGGCCGACCAACTGGCGGCCATGGCGGAGAACTAATGCCCACGGTGCAGGAGTTGCTGCGAAGCGGCGACGACCTGCCGGGAGGCAGCGCCAGGCGTGACTCGGAAATACTCCTGGGCTATTGCCTGTCAAAGCCCCGCAGCTGGTTATATACCTGGCCCGAACGTGAAGTTCCCACCCCCGATGTCGATCACTTCAAGCAATTGCTCGAGCAGCGCAGATGCGGCCAGCCTGTGGCCTACCTGGTGGGGCAGCGGGAGTTCTGGTCACTGTCGCTGGCGGTCAACCACCACACGCTGATACCCCGCCCGGAGACAGAGACACTGGTCAGTTGGGCGCTGGAGCTGGCGCTGCCTGTGGATGCCCGGGTGCTGGATCTCGGCACGGGTTCCGGCGCTATTGCTCTCGCGCTGGCGAGCGAGCGCCCCGGGTGGCAGGTGCGCGGCGTAGATACCAGCGAGGGCGCCCTTGCCGTGGCCCGTCGCAATGCCACACAACTGCAGCTTGAGCGCGTGGTTTTTTGCCAATCCGATTGGTACTCCGCAGTAGAGAACCAGCAGAGTCACCTGCTGGTAGCCAACCCGCCTTACATTGACCCGTTGGACAGCCACTTGCAGCAGGGTGATGTGCGATTTGAGCCGCAGTCAGCGCTGGTCGCATCCCGGGACGGAATGGCGGATCTTGCGGTGCTGGTGGGCGGGGCAAGAATGCAGCTTGAGCCGGGCGGCTGGCTGTTGCTGGAGCACGGTTTTAATCAGGGCGAGGCGGTTCGCGGCCTGTTTCGGCAAGCCGGTTTTATCGGCATCGCCACCCGCCGTGATCTGGCCGGCCAGGAACGCGTTACCGGAGCGTGCATCCGTGCTGAGTGATGATCAGCTTCAGCGCTACAGTCGACAGTTGCTGCTCAACGATTTTGATGTGGTTGGGCAGGAGCGCTTGCTGCGCTCCCGGGTGCTGGTGCTTGGCTTGGGCGGGCTTGGCTGCCCGGCAGCAATGTATTTGGCGGCCGCCGGTGTGGGCACGCTGCATCTGGCCGACGGTGACACGGTAGAACTGAGTAATTTGCAGCGCCAGATTGCCCATGGCAACGCCGATATAGGTGCCAACAAGGCGGTGTCGGCGGCGGCGACAATTGCGGCACTGAACCCGGACATCACGGTTGAGGTGATACCTCGACAACTGACTGAGGCAGAACTTCCGCAACGGGTCCGCGATGTGGACCTGGTGGTTGACGCCAGCGATAACTACCGGGTACGTTTTGCCTTGAACCGGGCTTGTATCGCCGCTGCCGTGCCGCTGGTGTCGGCGGCCGCGGTGCGAACCGAGGGGCAGCTCAGTGTATTCGACCCGCATCGCGGTGCGCCCTGTTATCGCTGTCTGTACCCGGACACGGATGATATGACCGCGCTCAGTTGCAGCGAGAGCGGGGTGCTTGGCCCGGTGGTGGGTGTCCTGGGCTCCCTGCAGGCGCTTGAAACTATCAAGATCCTCGCGGACTATGGCGAGCCTTTGCGCGGCAAACTCCTGTTACTGGACTTACGCAGTATGGATATACGCCAGCTCAGTGTGGTGCCACGCCCGGGTTGCCCGGACTGCGGCGATCTGCAGAACAGGATGACGAGGCCGGGTGAAAATCGGTGCTAGGAAAACTTTATCGCGTCCCCGGTGTCACACAGAGCAGGCCTACCAGGAATTGAGCTATGAATACTTTGGCACAGTGGTATTACAGTGTGCACAACGCAATTTTCGGCCGCCTGCAACACCTCGATGGCCTCGGGCCACTGGCGCTACGCCTGTTTCTCGTGCCGGTGTTCTGGATGGCGGGCAGTCACAAAATCGCCGGCATGGAGCAAACGATTGAATGGTTCGGGAATCCGGACTGGGGGTTGGGCTTGCCATTCCCCTGGCTGCTGGCCCATCTGGCGGCCTATACGGAACTCGTGGGCGCAATGTTACTGGCGGTTGGCCTGGCCACCCGCTGGATATCCATACCCCTGATTGTGACCATGCTGGTGGCGATTTTTACCGTGCACTGGGATCACGGCTGGGCTGCCATCGCCGACTCCGGTTCCCAGGAGGTGGCGGTGCGATTGGGTGCTGCGAAGGAGCTTCTGCGGGAGCATGGCAACTATGCCTGGCTGACCGAAAAGGGTAGTCTGGTAGTGCTCAACAACGGTATTGAGTTTGCAGTTACCTACCTGGTTATGCTTATCGCCTTGTTGTTTGGCGGTGGCGGGCGCTATGTCAGCCTGGATTACTACCTTTCCCGCCTGTATCCGTCGCGCAGTTAGCGCGCCGGTACGCTGTACAGAAGGCTTTATTCTATCGTTGTGCGGCCACTGGTCGTGGCCATCAGCACTCACCTATTTCCCGCCGACAATGGTAGACTAGCGCGTTTTTTGAGCAGCTACGGGAAATTCAGCATTGATTAAAAATCTAGTAGGGCGTTTCGCAGGCAAAGGCGTCGCGTCTCAGGATCACGCTTCAGCCGACCGAAACCCGGCTGATCGCAGCCCGGCCAGCTCAGGGCACGGCACTCCGCCCAGACATGAGCCCTCCCATAAAGCTTCCTCCCCGGCGCGACCCGGTAGTAACAGTGACGGAGGTGGCAAGACGAAGGGTAAAACACGACGTCGACGTGGCGGTAAGGGGACGGCGGAGACGGCGGCCTGGTCAATTGATATGTTCCCCGTAGACCCCAAGGAGGGTGAGACACGGTTTCATGACCTCGGTTTGCGCGATGAGCTGATGCAGGCGATCGCGGATCTCGGTTTTAAGTACAGTTCACCTATTCAGGCCAAAGTACTGCCACATACCCTGCAGGGCAGTGACGCCATTGGCAAGGCTCAGACCGGCACCGGTAAGACCGCTGCCTTCCTGATTACCATATTCAACGACCTGTTGTGCAATCCCGTAGAAGGCGAACGGTTTGTTGGCGAGCCCCGGGCGCTGGTGATTGCACCGACGCGCGAGCTGGTGATGCAGATAGCCCAGGATGCCGAGGACCTTGCTCGGCATAGCGATCTGCAAGTGGCGACCTTAATCGGCGGCATGGACTACCAGAAGCAGCTCAATCGATTGCACAATAATGTGATTGATCTGGTGGTGGCCACGCCGGGTCGCCTGCTGGACTTTATGAGCCGCCGGGACCTCTACCTGGACCACGTGGAAATCCTGGTGCTGGATGAGGCGGATCGCATGCTGGACATGGGGTTCATACCGCAGGTCAAGCGTATAGTGCGGGCGACCCCGCGCCGTGAAGACCGGCAAACCCTGTTGTTTTCGGCGACCTTTACCCAGGACATTATCAATTTGTCCGAGCAGTGGACCTACGAGCCCATTACCATCGAGATTGAACCCGACCACGTGGCTACCGATTCGGTGGACCAGAAGGTTTATCTGGTAAGCAGCGAGCAGCGCTATCGCGTGCTGAATAATCTGGTTCGCAGCGAGGATGCCACCAGCGTCATTGTCTTTGCCAACCGTCGCGATCAGGTGCGACGTCTACATGAGCGTTTGCGTAAATCAGGTATTGCCGCGGGTATCCTGTCCGGAGAAATTCCGCAGGCGAAGCGTACCAGTACCCTGGCGCAATTCAAGGAAGGAAAAATCAAGGTGCTGGTGGCAACCGACGTCGCCGGGCGCGGGATTCACGTGGAGGGGGTGAGTCACGTGGTGAATTACAACCTGCCAGAGGACCCTGAGGATTACGTACATCGCATCGGGCGTACCGGGCGTGCCGGCGCCACCGGCATATCCATCAGTTTTGCCAGTGAAGATGACGCTTTCCTGTTGCCCGACCTGGAGGCGCTACTGGGGACGCGGCTGGAATGTACACACCCGCCAAAGGAATTGCTGGTTTAACAGCCTTCGGGCTTAGCTGCCGCCGACATCCAACTCCTCGCACCACAATAACGTGGCGCCCACCACTGCGGCGGGCACCACGAAGAAGTTAACGATGGGAATGCCGGTACACAAGGCAACTACGCCGCCAAAACCCATACTGCTCAGTCGCCGCGACCGCACCGCCTCTTTGACATCGCCAAAGCTCAGCTGGTGATTGTCCATGGGATAGTCGACAAATTGTATACTCATCATCCAGGCGCCCAGCAGGAACCACAACACCGGCGCCGCCATATTGAGTACCGGAATGAATGAAAGTATCAGCACAAAAGCCGCCATCGGCACATAGTAGAGCAACTTGGATAGTTCGCGGAGGATGCCCCTTGGCATGGCCATGAGCGCCGCGCCCAGACCTTCCAGCGACCCCACCTCCTTGCCAGTAATCAGTTCCTCGGCTTTTTCAGCCAACAGGGCATTGAATGGCGAGGCGACAATCAGTGCGACGGCCGTAAACAGGTAGCCTGTCACCAGGCTCACCGTTAGGCCGATAAGAGGCCATAGAATCCACTTAATAAAGCTCAGCCAGTCGGGAATCTTCCCCAGCCAATCATCCATAAGGGCATCGAGGTAACTCAGCCCATACCAAATGAAACTGCCGAAAATTGCGATATTCACCAGCAGCGGTATTAATACAAACAGCCGGAGAGACGGGTGTTTCAGCATCGAGGCACCGCGCCCCAGATAACGTGCACCGTGGGAGATATTACCTTGCATCGGATGTGTCTCCTGTAGTTTGGCCGCAGGCCGGGCAGAGACAACGTTTGCCGACCGAGTCCGGCGGAATCGCCGCCAGTGCTGTAGCGTCCAGAGTTATTGCCTGACACCAACAGGGCCGGTCTGTGTCGCCCGACATCATGGCGCACTGGTTCTCGCCGCCGCAAAGCGGGCAGGTTTTCAGCCAGGTTTGTTGTGCTGTCATCTTACCCCGTTCTCTGCTGAATTGGCTGAGGTTATAATAGCGAACTCATGGCGAGGTGTAAGTATGGCCAGCGACGAAGAGAAGAGATTTATCGATGAAATGGCCGACGTGGTGCCCCTCAAGCGGGAGCCCAGGGTCGCCATTCGCCCGGGAGCTGTTGCTGAACGGGACAGCTCGCAGGAACTGCGCCGGCAGGCAGCGGAACAGGGCCCCGAACAGGATCGAAATACCCTGACAGACGGCGCTGTGGTGCCGCTGGACTCCTGGTATGTCATGGATTTCAAACGGCCGGGTGTGCAAAACGGTGTATTCCGTAAGCTCAAGCAGGGACGCTACGAAACCGATGCCAGATTGGACCTGCACCGGATGACCGCAGCCATTGCCCGTCGCGAGCTGTTCTGGTTCCTCGAGGAGTCAATCAGGCTGGGCCTGCGCACGGTGCTTATTATTCATGGCAAGGGCCAGACCAGCGCTGAGAAAGAGCGCAGTTCTATCCTCAAAGGCTGCACAGACCAGTGGTTGCGGGAGCTGGACAGGGTGCAGGCCTTTCACAGCGCGCAGCCGCGTCATGGCGGTACTGGCGCTGTGTATGTGCTCTTGAAGAAGAGCGAGGAGAAAAAGCGGGAGAATCGGGAGAAGATTTCGAAAGGGCGAGTGTCGTACGATGCCGATTAGTTCGAATTCTCAGCCATTTACATCCCGGTAGCCTCCATAGCTCCATAAAAAATTTATCCTTTTTGCCAGCCTTAATACTTTCCAGCTTAGATCCATACGATCCATGCTAGGGTTTCTTTCATATTCGAAGGCAGTTCGCCGTCTGGGAATGGAAAACGAACAATCGGTTTAACAGATGTAATGCCAGACTTAAGGCGGGTAATTTAATGCGCTTTAAACGGCACCCGCAGCAGTAAGAATATTCGCGTACTCCACCCCATGCCGGTGCGTCTTAACGATATCAAGCACTGATTGCCCATCCTGCCCGGTAGCGTTCACATCGCGTCCCTCGCCAGTAAAAAACCCGACAAACAGCTCGAAGTCGTCCGCCCGCATACTCTGATAGGCCTTCAGCAGCATATGGAAATTCTCGTCACTGCCGTCGTGCGGCCGAACCGAGAGAAAGCTTTTGACATGATCCTCCGTCCACACCTCGTCGAGAACTTTTACCTTGTCTTTTTTCATTTCTTAAAACCTCTAAACCAGCTTTTTCGCCAGCAATACATTAACCATTTTTGGGTTGGCCTGGCCTTTGGAAATTTTCATGACCTGGCCAACAAAAAATCCCACCAGCTTTTTGCGCCTGTCTTCGTCTGCCGCGCGGTATTGCTCGACCTGACCCGTGTTGGCGGCAATGACTTCATCCACCATGGACTCCAATTCTCCGCTGTCGCTGACCTGCTTCAAGCCCCGTGCTTCGATAATCTCGTCTGCGCTGCCCTCACCTTGCCACATACCTTCGAAAACCTGCTTGGCGATTTTGCCGGAAATACTGTTATCGAGTATGCGTGTGATCAGCCCGCCCAACGCGCTTGCGCTGACCGGGCAGCCTGTAATGCCCAGCTCGCTCTTGTTGAGCTGGCCCAGCAATTCCACTTGTACCCAGTTTGCGGCGATCTTGGCGTCGCCACAGGCGGTCACCACGACCTCGAAGTAATCCGCCAGTTCACGACTGGCCGCCAGTACGTTGGCATCGTATTTTCCCAGGCTGTACTGCTCTACAAAGCGGTGGCGCTTTTCCGTGGGGAGCTCCGGTAAGCCGGCGCGCAGCGCATCGATATAGGCTTCGTCTATGACTACGGGCAGCAGGTCTGGCTCGGGAAAATAGCGGTAATCGTTGGCGACTTCCTTGGAGCGCATGGAGCGGGTTTCGTCCAGGTCGGCGTCGTAGAGCCGGGTTTCCTGCACAATGGTTCCGCCATCTTCCAGAATATCGGCCTGTCGTTGCAGTTCGTAGCGAATGGCTTTCTCTACGAAACGGAAGGAGTTGACGTTCTTGATTTCCGCCCGCGTACCCAGTGTTTCGGAGCCCACGGGGCGCAGGGAAATGTTGATATCACAGCGCATCGAGCCCTCTGCCATATTGCCGTCGGATATACCCAGGTAAGTGACCAGGCTGTGCATGGCTTTCAGGTAAGCCACGGCCTCGGCAGCATTGCGCAAATCCGGTTCGGAGACGATTTCCAGCAAGGGGGTGCCGGCGCGATTGAGGTCTATTCCCGTCTGGCCATGAAAGTCCTCGTGCAGGGACTTGCCCGCATCTTCTTCCAGGTGGGCACGAGTGATTCCGATGGATCGGGTAGTGCCGTCCTCCAGTTGGATTTCGAAAGTGCCACGGCCCACGATAGGTGCCTCGAACTGGCTGATCTGGTAACCCTTTGGCAGGTCCGGATAAAAATAGTTCTTGCGGTCGAACACCGAACGGCGCCCAATCTCTGCGCCGATTCCCAGGCCGAACATCACTGCATAGCGCACGGCCTCGGCGTTCAGTACCGGCAACATGCCGGGCATCGCGAGATCGACGGCGCTGGCCTGGGTGTTGGGCTCGGCACCGAAAGTGGTGGCTGAGCCCGAGAAGATCTTGGAGCGGGTGGCCAGTTGCAAGTGCACCTCCAGCCCGATAACGGTTTCCCACTGCATCACACTGCCTCCCCGGTCGCCGTGGCAGGGCGGCGCTGGTGCCAGTCTGTGGCCTGCTGAAAGCGATGGCCGATATTCAATAGTTGCGATTCGGCGAAATGTCGGCCTATCAGCTGCAGTCCCACCGGTTTGCCGTCCGCGAAACCGGCGGGTACAGAGATACCGGGCAATCCTGCCAGATTGACTGCCAGGGTGTAGATATCTTCCAGGTACATGGCCACCGGGTCATCTGACTTGGCACCCAGGGCAAAGGCCGGTCCCGGTGTTGTTGGCCCGGCGATGACATCAACCTGCTCCAGGCAGGTTATGAAATCTTGTTGGATCAGGCGCCGGACCTGCTGTGCTTTCTTGTAATAGGCATCGTAGTAGCCCGCTGACAGCGCATAGGTACCCACCAGAATACGGCGCTTTACCTCTGCACCAAAGCCCTCTTCCCGGGTGCGGGTATAGAGGTCGTGAAGGTCGGTGGGGTTTTCGCAACGGTGGCCATAGCGCACACCGTCAAAGCGCGACAGGTTAGTGGAGGCCTCAGCGGGGGCGATGATGTAGTAAGCCGGCACGGTAAGGTGGCTGTGCGGCAGCGAAACATCGACCAGCGTGGCCCCCTGGGCTTCCAGTTCACTGAGAGCGTCTCTTACCCGTTGTTCAGTCTCTGCATCAAGGCCCTCGCCGAAGTATTCCCGCGGCAGTCCGATGCGCAATCCCTGCAGGCTGGTTTCAAGTCCAGCGCAATAGTCTTCAGTAGGGTGTGCAGACGAGGTTGAGTCCCTGGGGTCGTGGCCCGCCATGGTATTGAGTAACAGGGCGCAATCCTCGGCACTGTGGGCCATTGGCCCGGCTTGATCGAGGCTTGACGCGAAGGCAACCATACCCAGGCGAGATACGCGGCCGTAGGTGGGTTTGATACCGGTAATGCCACAGAAGGCTGCGGGCTGGCGGATCGAGCCGCCGGTATCGGTACCAGTGGCTGCGGGTGCCAGCATGGCTGCGACGGCGGCGGCAGAGCCACCGGATGATCCACCTGGCACCAGGCTTGTATCCCAGGGGTTCGCAACGGCACCGTAGTAGCTGTTTTCGTTGGAAGAGCCCATGGCGAACTCGTCCATGTTGGTCTTACCCAGTATCACGGCACCGTCACGGTTGAAATTCTCGATCAAGGTAGCATTATAAGGCGGCACGAAGTTATCGAGCATACGCGAGCCGCAGCTGCTGCGCAGGCCCTCGGTGCAGAAAATGTCTTTGTGGGCGATGGGAATTCCGGTCAGTGCTGTGGCCGTTCCCGCCGCTATGCGTTCATCGGCGGCCCTGGCGCTGGCCAGCACGGCATTTTCGTCAACAGTGACGAAACTGTTATAGCCGGCGTCGAGGTTGGTGATCCGGTCGAGAAAGCAGCGGCTCAGCTCTGCGCTGGAGTACTGTTTGTCTCGCAGTCCAGCGGCCAGTTGGGCGACGGTTTGGTCATGCATAAGAAATATCCTGTGACGCGATTTTCATTACCTACTCCACCACTCTGGGAACGAGATACAGGCCGTTCTCCACGGCGGGGGCTATGGCCTGAAAGGCCTCGCGGCGGTTGCCCTCTGTCACTTCGTCCGCCCGCAGGCTTTGCACCGCATCAAGGGGATTGGCCATGGGTTCTACATCGCGGGTATCGACCGCCTGCAACTGGTCTACCATACTGAGAATCTCGGTAATCCTTTGGGTAAGCTGGCCGATTTGGTCGGGCGCGATGCGGATGCGCGCAAGCTCCGCAATTTTCTCTAACTCGTCTTGCTCAATTGCCATGGTATTGTTAACCGGAGAGGGCTGCCTCGGGAGCAGCGGGGGCGTAAAGTTATCATATTTGCGCCTTGCCCAAAATCCCCGCGGTTGATACAGTTGCGGGAAAATTACAACTCCAAGAAAACAACCGTCGCCGCAACGATTTCGGGGCTCTTTCCGGCCCATCCGGGGTGCTTTTTTCCTGGAGGCGATGGGTAGCGAAGCATACAGGGCCTGTTACCGGGGCTCTCCGTTGTACTCAGAAGGTAGTAAAAATCCATGTTGAAAAGGCTGCGCGGAGTGTTCTCTAACGACCTCTCCATAGATCTGGGTACCGCTAATACCCTGATTTACGTGCGCGATAAAGGAATAGTACTGAATGAACCCTCGGTTGTGGCCATTCGAGTCCACAATGGGCAGAAAACCATCGAGGCCGTGGGCACCGAGGCCAAGCGCATGCTGGGTCGAACGCCGGGCAATATCACGGCAATCCGGCCACTGAAAGATGGTGTCATCGCCGATTTCCAGGTCACTGAAAAGATGCTGCAGCATTTTATCGCCAAGGTGCATGAGAGTAAGTTCATTCGGCCCAGTCCTCGAGTGCTGGTTTGTGTGCCCTGTATGTCTACCCAGGTTGAGCGCCGCGCGATACGCGAATCAGCCCTGAGTGCCGGAGCTCGCGAAGTGCGCCTCATCGAGGAGCCTATGGCGGCAGCCATCGGGGCGGGCCTCAGCGTGGAGGAAGCCACGGGGTGCATGGTGGTGGACGTGGGTGGTGGCACCACTGAGATCGCGATAATTTCTCTCAATGGTGTGGTTTACCGGGATTCACTACGTATCGGCGGCGACCGTTTCGACGAGGCCATTGTCGCCCATGTGCGACGCCGTTACGGCAGCCTGATTGGCGATGCGACTGCGGAGCGAATAAAAGAAGAGATCGGCTGTGCCTTTGCCGGCAGCGAGCTGCGCGAAATCGATGTTCGGGGCCGTAATCTGGCCGAGGGTGTTCCGCGCAGCTTTACCCTTAATAGTGACGAGATACTGGAGTCACTACAGGATCCCTTGTCGTCTATAGTGCAGGCGGTAAAATCGGCCCTGGAACAATCCCCGCCGGAGCTGGCTGCCGATATCGCCGAGAGCGGCATCGTGCTCACCGGGGGCGGCGCGCTGCTGCGTGACCTCGATCGACTGATTTCCGAAGAGACCGGTTTGCCCGTAATCGTGGCAGAGGATCCGCTGACTTGTGTCGCCCGAGGCGGTGGCATGGCGATGGAGCGCATGGATAGACACACACTGGAACTGCTGTCCACGGAATGATGGCTTGAATGGGCGCCCGAAAAATTCTCCGGGCTGCTGGATTTAGTGAGGGCTGGACATAAAGCCACTATTTGTCAAACAGTCCTCTGTGGGGCCGCGCCTATTGCTGGCGATACTCGTGGTCCTCATTCTGATCACAGCAGATCTGCGCTATAACAGCATGCAGACGACCCGCTCTGCACTGGATACCCTGGGTGCCCCTATCTATTGGCTCGCTGACCTGCCGCTGCGTTTTCGCGACTGGGGGGAGGAGCATGTGCAATCCCGCATCCAATTGCTGGAAGAGAACGAACGGCTGTCCCGGGAAAACCTGGTTCTGCAGGGCCGTTCCCAGCAGATGGCTGCCCTGCAGGCGGAGAACGTGCGGTTGCGGGCCTTGCTGAATTCTACTGCGATGCTGCGCGACGACGTTCTGGTCGCTGAACTGGTGGGTATCTCTCCGGATCCGGTGCGGCACCGGCTGGTGCTGAACAAAGGCAGCGCAGATGGTGTTTTTGTGGGTCAACCGCTGATCGATGCCGACGGGTTGATGGGCCAGATTGTGGAAGTGAGTCCCGCGTCGTCGCGAGCACTGCTTATAACCGACGCCACGCATTCAATTCCCGTTCAGGTCAATCGCAACGGTGTTCGCGCGATTGCGGAGGGTACGGGGTCGCTGGGCGCTCTTGAGATACGGCACGTATCCGCCACTACCGATATTCAGATCGGTGATCTGCTTGAAACCTCTGGCCTGGGTGGTCGGTTTCCGGGCGGTTATCCCGTGGCTGTGGTGACGGAGATAGACCGTGATCCAGGCCAGATGTTTGCCCATGTGGTGGCCAGGCCCAGTGCCGCGCTTGACCGCAGCCGCCATGTTCTGCTGGTCTTCGCCACACGGCCATCCAAACCCTTGCAGTTGCCCGCAGCTGCCGACAACGCCGAAAGTTCTGTCGCTCCCGAGACTATTGACCTCACCGGGGATCAGTAGCAAGTGTTCCAGCAGGGATCACACGGCTACTGGCTGATTGTTACTTCATTTCTTGTGGCCTATGTGCTCGCAGTGCTGCCCATGCCCCAGTGGTTGATGTGGGTGCGTCCTGAGTGGGTGGCGTTGATACTTATCTACTGGGCAATAGCGTTGCCGCATCGGGTGGGGATACTGACTGCCCTGGCGCTGGGGATTATGCTCGACGCCCTGGAAGGAGCCGTGCTGGGGCAGAATGCATTCTCTCTGGTGGTAGTGGCAGTGTTGTGCCAGACGCTGTACCAGCGTTTGCGCGTATTCAGTGTATTGCAGCAGGCTGGCACGGTGTTTGTGGTGATAGGGATTAACCAGTTGGTTTGCCAGTGGGTGCAGAATCTGGAGGGTATTGGCAGTCCGTCACTGCTGTTCCTGCTGCCGGCAGTCTCCAGTGCTCTGTTGTGGCCGGTAGTGCTACATATTTTGCGTCGCCTGCGACGTCATTACTGGGTTACCTGAAGTGTCGGACCTGGTATTGGCGTCAGCTTCGCCGCGCAGGCGTGAACTTCTTGACCAGTTGGGGGTGCACTATGTTTGCGACCCGGCGGATATAGATGAAAGTTTCAACCTTGGTGAAAGCCCGCGCGCCTACGTTGTGCGCATGGCAAGCGAGAAAGCAGCAACCGTCGCCACGCGCGATCACTGCGCGGGCAAGGTGGTGATTGCCGCTGATACTATCGTGCTGGTCGACGACGCCGATGTGCTGGGCAAGCCGGTTGATCGTTTCGACGGTTTGGCCATACTGGCCAGGTTGAGCGGGCGGCGGCACAGTGTAATAACGGCCGTATGTCTGCAGGTTCAGGACATTGTGAGCTGCGAACTGGTCGAAACACGGGTGGAATTTATCACGCTGACGCGGGAGCTGTGCGAAGCGTATCTCGCCACCGATGAGCCCTGGGATAAAGCGGGCGCCTATGGCATACAGGGGATGGCGGGTGCCTTTGTACGGAGTATAGAAGGCAGTTACAGCAATGTTGTGGGCTTGCCACTGTGTGAAACCTGGCAGTTGCTGCGCGCCAACGGTATTGCGACAGGACTGACTCCCGCCGATAGCATAGATAAATAGGCGGTTACAGGGCGCTCATTGAAACAATCAATCTTTCACAAGCTCAGTAGCGTACTCTGGAGTACCATCGTTATCCTGATCGTGCTGCTGGCAATTTATGTCAGCGTCGGTCGTATGTTGAGTTCTCTGACGGGTGCCTACCAGACAGAAATTCTGCAGGAACTGAATCACCGCGTTCCTTTTTTCATCGATGCACACAAGGTAAGCGCGGAGTGGCGGTCGTTTACACCCGTGATCGTGCTGGAGGGTTTGCGTCTTACACTGCCGGGCGAGTTTGAGCGCTCGATAGAATTGTCAGAAGGACGTATCGCGTTCGATGTGGCGGGCAGTCTTACCTCGCGTTCCCTGCAGGTGACACTGCTGCGTCTCAAAGGCTTAAATCTCGCTGCAGAGTTGGATGCCGAGGGAGCGGTGCGTCTCCGGGGATTCAACGGTGGCGATCCGTTGCTTGGCGAGTGGCTGGAATCCTTCCTGTTGAACGTAGAGCGGCTAGCGCTGCGCGATGCTCGTCTCAACCTGCTGCTGCCCGACGGTGAGCAACGCGATTTTACGCTGGATCTGGCGTTGTCGCGTGAAGGCAGTCGTCGTCAGCTCAAAGGTAGGCTGTCTTCTTCCCGCGGCCTGGATGCGCTGGTGCTGGGCGACGGAGTAGGAAACCCCTTCGAGCCTGGAGAGTTTTCGGGGCAGCTGTATCTGGACTTGGCTGCACCTGATGTGGCAGCCGTGACAGACCTGTTCGGCGAGGCGATGTCGGGAGTGGAATTGGCCGGTGGGCTCGACCTGGCACTGTGGTCGAACTGGGGGCCGGGGCAGACCCGGCCCAGTGTTGAGTTTCGTATCGGTATGGATAGGGTGCTGCTGTCGTCCCGGGAGGCCAGCTCGCGATTACCCCTGGACAGGATTCAGTTCGCCGCAGCTCTGGTTAATAGAGGTGGCGGCTGGGGCCTGGACATCGCTGAGCTGGAGCTGCAGCGGGGAGAAACGCTGCTGCAGATTCCCCGTATGCAAATGTTGGCAAGAGGCGAAACCCTGAAGCTACAGGCACAGGCGTTGCCGCTTGCGCCGCTGGCTGAGCTGCTGGCAGATACGAATGTGTTTCCGCCTGCTGGCATGGAGGTTCTGAGCGTATTGCAGCCGCAGGGAATTGTGTCCGCGCTGGAGTTGGATGTCACGGATATCAGCGCGCCGCTTGCCGACTGGCAATTGGCAGCCAACTTCAGCGAGCTGGCGGTGGCGCCCTGGCATGGTGCCCCTGGCGTGGCCGGCGCCACGGGCTATGTGCATCTCTCCCCCGGGTCCGGTTTTGTGGTGTTGGACAGTCAGCAGTTCAGCATGGATTTTCCCACTGTTTACGCACACGCGCTGCGTTACGATGATTTCCACGGAACAATATTTATCGATTGGAATGAGGAGCTTGTGCGCCTCTCCAGTGGCCTGGTGGAAGCGCGCGGGGATGAGGGTAGAGTGCCGGTTAAGTTCGGCCTGTCGATCCCGTTGACTCCCGGCGATGTGGGAATCGAAATGGATCTTCTGGTAGGGCTTGAAAAAACCGATGCGGGGCAACGGCAGAAATACATACCCCATATTCTCGACCAGCAACTGCGAGACTGGCTGGCGGCAAGTATCGGTGACGGCCGCATAGAGCAGGGCGGTTTCCTCTGGCGTGGTAGTCTCAAAGGCGACGCCCCCACACACCACACTGTTCAGCTGTTTTTTAATATCATGGATACCACTCTGGACTACGATCCGCGATGGCCGTCGCTTACAGCCGTGGATGGCACGGTACTGATTGATAACAGCAATGTCAGTGTCTGGGCAAAAAACGCCAGACTGATGGGCTCGTCTGTCGAAGATCTTTCTGTGGAGGTATGGGCGACCCAGCCCTCGGCATTATGGCTGGCGTTTGATGCGAGTCTGGCGGGCCCCGCTGCTGATGCCCTCGCTGTGATTAATGACTCACCATTAAGTGGTTACACCGGGGGTGTATTTGCCGATGCGGATTTGCGCGGAGAACTGGAGACTGAGCTTAGCCTTCTGGTGAACCTGAGCGATAAGGCTGCAGTGCCGGAAGTAGACGTAGTGAACCGCTTTTCCGCTGTTGAGCTCGACCTGAATCCAGGTAACCTGCCCCTTCGGGATATTTACGGTGTCCTCAGCTACACCACAGCCGCCGGCTTTTCCTCCCGGGACTTACGGGCCAGTTTATGGGGTGAGCCGGTGCAGGTCGTCGTTGAACAGCTGGCTCCGCACTCGCTAGCCGCCGTGGAAGACGGCCAGGCGGTGGTTACCGTTAAGCTGTCTTCTGCAGTGGAATTGGCCGAGGTACAAGAATGGTTGGGCCTGCCAGCGCTGGATAATGTCGGCGGGCGGACGGAGGTTGAGGTTCAGCTTGCCGCCTCTGCGGGCGCCACGCCACGGGTGAGTATCGACACAGATCTGCGGGGCGTCAGTCTGGATTTACCCTTGCCCTGGGATAAATCCGCGGACAGTACACGACCGTTACATGTCGACCTGGGCTTTGCGGGAGGGGAGTTGTTAGTCGGCATTGAGATGGCAGGCGGTTTGTCAGCACAATTGAGTCTGGAGGATGGTCAACTTCGGGCTGCTGCTCTGGGTATCGACAGTGATCCCATGGAGATGATTGAGGGACTGGTGAGTATCAGTGGCCATGTGGCGTTCGCTGATGTCGCCCAGTGGGAGGGCTTGCTGGATCGCTACCTTGCGAGCGGCAGCACGGCGGAACCCACAGTTGAGGTGCCTGCGCTGGGACAGCCTGTGGCTGAAGCGCCTGCGCCGCTGCATTTTTCCGTAGATCAACTGCAAATCGATCAACTTGTAGTGGGTGGGTGGCAGTTGGGTACGGTAACGCTCGGACTGGCGGACGAGGGCGAGCACTGGCGGTTGCGTGCCGATGCCGGGTGGTTGCGCGGAGAATTGCTATATCGCGTTGGTGGTGCCTCCTTGTTGGACATTGAATACATCGACCTGGCGGGCCTGGATGACCTGGCCCGGATCAACCCGGAGACCGGGGAGGGGCGGGTAGTTGAATTGCCCGAGTTGGATGTCACCGTCGGTGAAATGCGGCGGGGTGATACGCTGCTTGGCAATCTGGCATTCAAGCTCTACAGCGATGGCGAGAACATTCATGCACACAGTATCAGCGGGGAAATTGGCGCGATGCAGATCCGCTCCAGTGAACCTGCCAGTCTGGTGTGGCGACAAGGCCTCCTCGGCCACACCGCCATTGAGTCGAGCCTGCATTTTGAAGATTTTGGCGATACCCTTCAGCGCCTTGGCTACGAGCGTATCATTGTTACGGAGGACGGTTCATTTCAGCTGACACTGGATTGGCCTGGAGGCCCCCAGGATTTTTCGTTGGAGAAGGCGCGGGGATCGCTACTGGTGGATATTGGCGCGGGAACTTTCCCCGACGTCTCCGGAGGGGCATCGGGCACGTTGCGCGTCGTCAGCATTCTTAACCTGACAGAAATTGTGCAGCGCTTGAGCCTGTCGCATATGTTTGAATCAGGCGTTCCATTCGACAAGGTGGATGGTGAAGTGATTTTCCACGGCGGTACCATTGATGTTGCGAGAATGGACGTGGATGGTGGAGCCAGCAGCTTTCAGTTCAGTGGGGTCTCCGAGGTGGCATCCCGTACCCTGGATGGCGAACTCGTCGTGACCTTGCCGGTGGCCAGTAACCTGCCGTGGCTGGCCGCGTTTACCGCGGGCTTGCCGGTGGCGGCGGGTGTTTTTGTACTGAGCAAACTGTTTGAAAATCAGGTCAATCGTTTGACCAGTGCGGTCTACAGCGTCACTGGCACCTGGGATGACCCGCAGGTCGAGTTTGATCGGGTTTTTGATGACACTGAGGCAAATGAGGCCGGTCAAACGCCAGCGGCCAAGCAGGAAACCACCCCGCCTGCGGCAGTGATCCCCGTTCAGCCGGCATCGCCGTAAAGCTCTTCCAACTCTCTTAGCAAGCGAAATAACTTTCGGCCCGCAGCGGGCGGCTTGTTGTGCTTACTCTCGCGCTGGTGTTGCAGTATGAGCTGACGCAATTGTTGACGGTCGGCCATGGGCCAGCGCGCCATAACCAATGCTGTACCGCCGGGCCCTGCGGCCAGCACCTCATCCCGCAGCTGTTCCAACTGGTGGAATGCGCTCGCATCCTCCCGGCGTTGGTTGTCCATGGCGTTCAACGCGCCTTCGATAAGCGTGGCATCGATGTCGCGCATTAACTTGCCGATAAGTTGCATATGCCGCCGTTTTGCGCTGTGGCTGCGCATATCTGCGGCTTCGCGAATGGCCTCGAGTAGACGCTCATCCTCCACCGGCAATTTCTCCAATTGCTTTTCGCTAAGACCGACCAGTGCTTCGCCGAGTTCCTGCAATTCGAGCATACGACGCTTTAGTGCACTCTTGCTGGGCGCTTCTCCTTCGGCGCTATCCGGCTGTTCATCCCATTCACGCATAAACGAGTGTCGCCAATCCCAGGAAAGAAACAAACCCGACCACGTCAGTGACAGTGGTCAGGACCACGCCCCCCGCCAATGCCGGGTCTATTTTAAACCGGGTCATCAGCAGCGGCAGTACGGCACCCATAAAGGCCGCAGTAATGAGGTTGATGATCATGGCAGCCGCAATGATCAGCCCGATATTCCAGTCCCCGAACCAGAGGGATGCCGCCACAGCGACCACACCGGCCCACAGCGCGCCATTGAGAATGCCGACCATGACCTCCCTGTTTATCAGCCACATCTGGTTATTGCGGCCGATATGACCCATGGCGATACCGCGCACCAGTACCGTGAGCGTCTGGGTACCTGCAATACCGCCCATGGAGGCCACTATCGGCATCAGTACGGCCAGCGCTACCACCTTTTCGATAGTGCCCTGGAACAGGTTTATCACGCCCGCGGCAATAAACGCCGTGATCAGATTAATGCCCAGCCAGATTGCGCGCCTGGGCGCGGTGCGATACACCGTCGCAAAAGTGTCTTCATCTTCACCCAGGCCGGCCATGGACATAAAGGAGTGGTCCGCGTCTTCGCGAATAACATCGACCACGTCATCGATGGTAATCCGCCCCACTACCCGGCCTTCTGCATCGACAACGGGTGCCGATACCCAGTCATTCCGCTCAAACAGTCTGGCCACGTCGGAGTCGGGCATGTCGTCCGGAATGGGTTCCACGTCCGTGTCCATCATCTCGCGAACAGTGGCGGAGGGGTCCGAGACCAATAGCGTGCGCAGTGGAAGCAGGCCGATAAAACGGCCGGCGCGGTTGACAACTATAAGGCTGTCGGTCATTTCCGGTATTTCTTCGTGACGTCGCAGGTAGCGCAATACCACGTCCAGTGTCAGCGGCGCACGGATGGTAATAGTATCCGTGTTCATCAGGCCGCCGGCAGTGTCTTCCGGGTAGAGCATTACCCGTTCCAGGCGGCCCCGGTCCTGCTGGTCCATGGAGTTGAGGACTTCCCAGGTGATGCGGTCGGGTAACTGCTGCAGGATATCCGCAACATCGTCGTCTTCCAGCCCCTCCATGAGCTCGGCGACTTTGGTCACTTCCATTTCGCTGAGGAAGTCGATACGAACTTCGTCGCTCAACTCATTGAGAACCTCGCCCTCGTTATCCTCATCGAGCAATTTCCAGAGGATATGGCGGACCTTGGGGGGTGACGATTGCAACAGGTGAGCAGCATCGGCCGTAGGCAAGCTGTTCAGCATGTGCCTGACGTCCACGAACGTACCGCTGTCCAGAGCGAGGTTCAGCTTGTCGATGGTGGTCTGGGAACTTTCCTCTATCTGGCTCACCGTCTTTTCCCGCAAATATCCCGTATCGGGCTCCTGCCCGGTGGGGGGCAATTATCGGGTAAAGCTGTGCTTACAACAATGTGATTAGTTACAGATGGTGGTGATTGAGGGGCTATTCGGGTTCGTCGAAGCGATTTGCGATCAGGATTTGCAGAGCTTCCAGCGCGGCGTCTTCATCCCGGCCTTCTATCCAGAGGTCGAGTACAGTGCCTTTCCCTGCGGCCAGCATCATCACTGACATGATACTTTTGCCATCGACCAGGCTGCCGTCCTTGCCTGCCTGTATTGAGCTGGCAAAGGCGGCGGCGCAGCTGACAAACTTCGCCGCCGCGCGCGCGTGCAGGCCAAGTTTGTTGATGATGGTTACCTGAGTTTGGATCACGGGTTTATTGCAGTTCCCTGTGTCGTACATGGATGTTCTGATACTGCGCCTTATAGTAACGGTACAGGCGATCAGCCAGATATACTGAACGATGTTGGCCTCCGGTACAACCAAGCCCCACTGTCATATAGCTGCGGTTGCTGTCCTTATACCGCGGCAGCCACGTGTCGAGATAATGGCAGATGTCGGCGTAGAGTTCTTCCGCCAGGGGCTGCGACTCCAGAAACTGTTGCACCTCGGCATCAAGTCCGCTCTTCAGCCGTAACTCCTTCACCCAGTGCGGGTTGGGTAACATGCGTACGTCAAAAACCAGATCGGCGTCGGCGGGCACGCCGCGTTTGAAGCCGAAAGATTGGAACAGCAGCGACATACTGCCGGTACTGTTTTTCAGCAGCCTCTGTTTGATCGCGTCGCGCAATTCATAAATAGTCATCTGGGTGGTATCCAGAACCAGTGATGCGTCGCCGGATATGGGGCCCAGTAAATGACGTTCCTTGTCAATTGCCTCTGCCAGGGGTGTCGTGTCGCTGCTCAGTGGGTGCCGGCGACGGGTTTCACTAAAACGTTTGATGAGTTCTGAGTCCTGGGCGTCGAGAAACAGGATCTCCCGATGGACAGACGCTGGCAAGGCATCGACGATGTCGACGAAATTAGCCAGATCTTTCCATGCATTGCGAGCATCTATACAAACCGCAGTGCCACGAAAATGACTGAATTCCTCGCGCCCCGTCTCTTGCACTAACGCAGGCAGTAGCGAGACAGGCAAATTGTCGATGCAGTAGTAGCCCTCGTCTTCGAGCTGGTGTAATGCGGTACTTTTCCCCGAGCCCGAGCGCCCGCTGATAATGACCAGTTCCATGGTTCTGGATGCTACCTTAGTCATAGTATTACCCTCCGGGCTGCCGATTCCGGGTTAGCTGCATTAGAGCCGCGTCTAAACGTCCCGGTTGGTGGCCACGGTGAACAATTCGTCGCTATTTTTTGCTGCGCGCAGTTGTTGGCAGAAGCTGCCCTGACTAAACAGGCGCGCTACATTTGCGAGAATATCCAGGTGCTGCTGATGGGCTTCTCCGGGTACCAGTAGCGCAAAAAGCAAATCAACCGGTTTGTCATCCGGCGCGTCAAAATCTATCGCCTGTTCCAGGGTGACCAGGGTCCCCAATGGCTCGGGACAGGCATCGACACGGCAGTGTGGAATGGCAATTCCCTGGCCCAGGCCAGTACTGCCCAGCTTTTCCCGGGCTATGAGCTGCCCGAACACCTCCTCGTACACGAGGGATGGCTGGTCATTGCTGATGACTCTGGCGATGGTTTCAAAAAGTCTTTTTTTACTGATGCCAGGCGCGTGACAAATGGTTCGCGCCGGGCTCAGGATTTCGTTGAGGAAGTTCACAGTAGTATCGGAGGCTAACGGCCTCTGGATTTTTCCTTGTGTTTGATGAGTTGGCGGTCGAGTTTGTCAGCCAGCGCGTCAATTGCTGCATACATGTCTTCGGATTCGGAGGCGGCAAAAATGTCCCCTCCGGATATGTGGATGGTCGCCTCGGCTTTTTGCACCATCTTTTCTACGATCAGTGTGACCTGTGTGTTGGTGATATGGTCAAAATGCCGCTGCAGGCGTTCGAATTTATTCTCAACATAGTCCCGTAATGGGTCTGTAACCTCCACGTGGTGTCCGCTGACGTTTAGTTGCATATACAGCTCCTTTTCTATGTTAAGCCGGGGCTACCGGCACCGGCGGTTACCGGATTTGCCTGATTCTTTCTCGAATTTTAGACCACTGCAGTTCGAGGCACGAGATATTTCACACCAGGACATGGGACACGGGCCGCTACACCAGTCGTTTGCGTTCATTTGATGGCGGAATCATCAGTGACTCCCGATATTTTGCGATAGTCCGACGTGCAACCTGTACGCCCTGTTCCTGCAATAGCTTGGTGATTTTGTTGTCGCTGAGGGGCTTGCGTGGATTTTCGGCCCCTACCAGTTTGCGAATAAGTGCACGAATGGCGGTTGATGAACACTCGCCACCCGAACTGGTGGCCACGTGGCTCGAAAAGAAGTATTTTAATTCGAAGACACCGCGTGGCGTATGCATGTACTTCTGGGTGGTGACACGGGAAATGGTGGACTCATGCATTTCTACCAACTCCGCAATTTCACTCAGCACCAGCGGCTTCATCGCTTCAGCGCCGTATTCAAGGAAATTACGCTGGTGTTCGACAATTTTTGTGGCAACCTTCATTAATGTCTCGTTGCGGCTGTGCAGGCTTTTGAGGAACCAGCGTGCCTCCTGCAGATTGTCCCGCAGGAACGTATTATCGGCGCTGCTGTCGGCGCGCTTGATCAGGCCGGCGTAATTGCTGTTGATACGCAGCTTGGGTGCTATATCCGGATTGAGCTCGACGACCCAGCGGCCCTCTTTTTTACTGACAAACACATCCGGCACGACGTACTCGGTGGTGTCTTGCCCAACCGAGTGGCCCGGATTCGGATCCAGTGATTGGATCAGCGTCAGTACCTGTTTGAGGTCAGCTTCCTTGAGGCGGGTGCGCCGCAGAATCTGGGCGAAGTCACCGTTGCCCAACTGGTTGATGTGGCGGCTCAGAACCAGCTTGGCCTGGTCCAGCCACGGGGTGGAGGGCGGTAGCTGTTGCAGTTGAACCAGCAGACATTCTTGAAGATCGCGAGTACAGACGCCAGCGGGTTCAAATTGCTGCAGGCGGTGCAGTACCGCCATTATCTCATCGAAGTCGATTTCGATGTCTACCTCGCGTGACAGTGACTCGTGTATATCCTCCAGCTCCTGAGTAACGCGCCCATTGTCATCAGTGGCGTCGATAATGGCCAGTGCAATCAGGCGATCTACATCGGAGAGGCGAGTGAGGTTAAGTTGCCACAGCAGTTCTTCGCGCAGCGACCCGTTTGATGCATTGCCGCTATCAAAGCCCGTATCCGAAAGATCGTCGCCGGAATAGACCGAAGCGGAGGCGGCGGGAAGCAGGTCGTCCCATTGGGTATCCACAGGCAGGTCTTCGGGGAGGCCCGCGCTCCATTCACTGTCATCCGCGGGCTGATCCGAGGAGGCACTGTCAGCGCTGTTTGTCGGGGCGTCAGAGGCGGCTGACTGCAGGTTGGGGCTATCGTCATCGCGCTCGGTAGAACGATCTTCGCCCTCGTTGTCCTCGTCGGTCACCTCCAGCATGGGGTTGCTGTCCAGTGCCTGCTGTATTTCCTGTTGCAAGTCCATGGTCGACAGTTGTAACAACCGGATTGCCTGCTGCAACTGCGGTGTCATCGTCAGCTGTTGGCCCAGTTTTAGTTGCAGCGACTGCTTCATGGATGTATCGGGTTTCCTCGGGAGGGCGTTTGCCCCCGGTGACGCAAATGTGCGATTACGAACTCAGTGTAGTACTCGCGCGCAGGGTGTGGCAACCACTTGGCGCGAAATTTGCTTGTGAGTTTCGGGATTGCGATGGAGGTCTCTGAAAATAGTCCCCCGGCCGGGCGCGCCTGGACGGTGTTACATACGAAAATGATCGCCCAGATAAACCTGCCGGACCTTTTTGTGGGCCAGTACCTCGTCTGCAGAACCAGCGGCAATGATGTGCCCTTCGCCTACGATATAGGCTTTTTCGCAGATATCGAGGGTGTCGCGCACATTGTGGTCGGTTATCAGCACGCCAATGCCCCGGTCGCGCAGCTGATTGATGATCTGCTTGATATCGCTGACGGAAATGGGGTCGACACCGGCGAAGGGCTCATCCAGTAAAATGAACTCCGGTTCAGTAGCCAGCGCGCGCGCGATCTCTACCCGCCGGCGCTCTCCCCCGGAGAGGGACTGACCCAGGCTGTCACGCAAGTGCTCTATATGAAACTCTTCCAGAAGCTCGTTCTGTCTTTGTAGTCGCTGGGCTTTGTTGAGGTCGGAACGGGTTTGCAGGATCGCCATTATGTTGTCTCCCACCGTGAGCTTGCGGAATACGGAAGCTTCCTGGGGAAGATAGCCAACGCCACGGCGCGCGCGCTGGTGCATCGTCAGGTTGGTGAGGTCCTCGCCGTCGATGGTGATAGTGCCGCGGTCAGCCCGGATGATACCGATGATCATGTAGAAGCAGGTCGTTTTGCCGGCACCGTTCGGTCCCAGTAAGCCCACCACCTGGCCACTCTCGATTTCGAGGGAAACGTCCTGCACGACATCCCTGCCACCGTAACGCTTGGCGAGATTAGTTGCTTTGAGCTGGGGCATCGGCGCTGTCTTCCTGTTGCACATCTTCCGATGGAGGTGCGTTGGCTTTATCGCGAACGGTGGGCGGAATCACCACCACAACCGGGCTGCCGTCCGGTGATTGATCAGAATCCGCCTTTATCAGTTCGTCGCTTATATAGTAATCAATCGAGTCACCGGTGACCGAGCTACCATCATCGCGCGTGATATGCGCATCGATTTTCAGATGAACCCGGTCTTCGAGCTTGTAGAATTCGATGGTTTGAGCGCGGGCTCGAACCATGGGTTCATCTACCGCAGGCCGTTGTTTCATCATGGCAGGGTTGCCCTCGGCGACAATTTTGTCCGCGTCGGCATTTTCATGATATATGGTGAGTTTGTCCGCGACGATGTCCAGGCTGCCCTGGATCATATGGACATTCCCGGTGTACACCGTAAAGCCCTGCTTTTCATCCCGGATAGCGGTGTCAGCTGTAATGCGAATGGGCTGATCGCGGTCGTCTGGCAGTGAGAGGGCGGGGCCGCACACAAGCAGGCCGATAAGCAGCGCTGCTGTACGGAGCTGCCTCAGCTGATCTGGAAACCACCTCTGGTGCCCCTTGAGGCTATGGTAGAACATGCTTACTCTCCGCATTGCGCATCAATACACACCCGGTTCCGTCATAGACGGCGGTGCAGTCGCTTATTATCAGACCCGTGCTGATGGTAACTGGTTCGCAGGCAGAGGCACTATATTTTCTTGCGCACATCGTTTCTTCCAGTTTCGGCATGGATCAAGCGAGCCCCGCATGTAACAGGTGCATCAGGTGGATCACGCCAGCCACGCTGTTATCGGCATTGACCACCACCAGAGAGCTGATTTCGTTCTCTTCCATGATTCGCATCGCTTCCGCGGCGAGCATATCCGGTGTGACGGTCTTGGCGCCGGTACTCATTAATTGCTGTATGGGCGTTTCGTTGATGTCGATTCGGGCTTTCAGGGTTCGACGCAGGTCACCGTCAGTGAAAATACCGACCAGTAGTTTGTCCTTGTCCAGCACCGTGGTCATCCCCAGGCCCTTGTTGCTGATCTCCAGCAGGGCCTCAGACAGCGAAGTTTCTGGTGCAACACTTGGGATCGTATCGCCGGAACGCATAATATCTCCTACCTTGAGCAGGAGCTTCTTTCCCAGTGTGCCTCCCGGGTGCGAAAAAGCAAAATCGTCGGCGGTGAAGCCCCGCGCTTCCAGCAGGGCGATGGCCAGTGCATCACCCATTACCAGGGCCGTTGTGGTGCTGGAGGTGGGCGCCAGATCCAGCGGGCAGGCCTCGGTTTCCACACCGGTGTCCAGATGTACGTCGGAGGCCTGTGCCAATACCGACTGCGGGTTTCCGGTCATGCTAACCAGCGATGTGCCCATGCGTTTCAACAGCGGCAGGAGGGTAACGATTTCGGCAACAGAGCCGCTGTTGGACAGGGCGATAACCGCGTCATCGGCGGTGATCATGCCCATGTCGCCATGGCTGGCCTCGCCGGGGTGCACGAAAAACGCGGGGGTTCCCGTGCTGGCCAGGGTCGCGGCGATTTTTCTGGCGATATGCCCGGACTTGCCCATGCCGGTCACGATGACCCGGCCACGGGTCGCGAGCAGCAGCTCACAGGCTCGCTCAAAATCGCGACCGATGCGGCTTTCAAGTGCCGCAACTGCAGCGGACTCCATTTTGATTGTGCGCCGGCCTGAGGTAGCGAAGTCGGTCCCCGACATAAAAAATCCTAGAAGCTGAGGTACAGCAGGTAATAATACAGTGCGTAGAACGTTAGCAACAACCACCCCACCATGCGCCCCAGATAAGCATAACCCGGCGGCGCCTTGCGCCGGCGTCCACCGATGTAGACGGCGGATGCCAGCAGTACCGTGAGCAAGGTCATGAACGGGTAGTCTCTGCCGATTACTTCCGAGGCCAGTGACTGGGAAGATACGATACCCGGTATGGCCATGACGGCCAACAAGTTAAACAGGTTTGAGCCGATCACATTGCCAATGGCAATCTCTGTGTGACCGCGCCGGGCGCTGGTCACGGTAGCAGCGAGTTCCGGCAAGCTGGTGCCAATGGCAATCACCGTGAGGCCGATCAGAAGTTCTGATACGCCCAGACCCTCTGCGGTGATGACAGCGCCCCACACCAGCAGGCGTGAACTGGCAATCAGTAGCATCAAGCCGGTGGCAAAAGTCAGCCAGGCGCGCAGTGTCGGCAGTTCCCGCAAACATTCGTCATTTGTTTCCTCTTGTAACTTGGCGTCCGTGGCTTGGCTGCGAAGCAGGTATGTCATCACCAGGGCCAGGGCTGCCAGCAGCAGCCAGCCTTCCATGCCCGACAGCAGGTTGTCTGCCAGCATTGCTCCGGCCACAGCGGTTACGGCCAGCAGGATCAGCAGTTCTTTTTTCACGGCACTTTGCAGTACCACGAAGGGTGTCACCAAAAGTGTAATACCCAGTACCATACCAATGTTGGCTATGTTGGAACCGATGGCATTGCCGATGGCAAGCTCGCCGGCGCCGGTGAAGGCTGCCGTCAGGGATACCAGCACCTCCGGAGCAGAGGTGCCAATGGAAACGATGGTCATGCCGATGACTATGGGGGACATACCCATATTTCGGGCGATGGCTGCGGCACCAATGATGAAAAGGTCGGCGCTCCAGATGAGAATTGCAAAGCCGGCGAATATGGCAGCGGCGGCTATCAGCATACGACGGTATTTCCTGTTAAAGTGTGCGCCGCACTGTCAGTGGGAACCAGGCGAGGCAGGCGAATGTCTATTACATAGCGTGTTTGCAGCGGCAGGACAAGGCTGGTGCTTCACACGGCAGGATTATACAGGCCCGCATAAGCCTTGGTAGTGCAAATTACAATTTGAGGAGAGTAATGGTGTTGAAGGTATCTTGGGGTTGGTTTTTCGGTCTGGCCATGCTTGTTTCGGCTTCCTGGGCAGAGGAAACGGTACCCGGTGCTCACGAGGTGGTAAATGACGCTACTCAGAAAGTGATGGCTGTGGTGTCGGAGTCCAGCGCGTATGTTGATGAGAATCCCGAGCGGTATTACCAACAGGTGCAAGACATCCTTGATCCTGTTATCGACTTCCGGGGTTTTGCCCGCAGCGTCATGGGGCCGTATGCCAGCAGTGAGCGCTACCGCTCACTGGATGAGGCGGGACGGCAGCGCTTGCGTGAGCAGTTGGACACGTTCACTGATGTGATGCGTGTGGGGCTGGTCAGAACCTACAGCAAGGGCCTGCTGGTTTACGGCGATTCACGTATCGAAGTTTTCGCCGCTGCAGAGGAAGACGTCGCGCGTGGGCGGGCGGCTGTAAGGCAGCTGGTGTACAACAACCAGCCGGAACCCTATGTGCTGATCTACCACATGGGGCTCGCCAAAAGCGGGGAGTGGCAGTTGCGCAATATTATCATCGAGGGCGTGAACCTGGGCGAAATTTATCGCAGTCAGTTTGAGGCCAGCGCGCGCAAGAATGACGGTGATATTGACGCGGTAATTGCCAGCTGGACTGCAGTTGAGGTGGACACAGAGGAGTCCTGATCTGTTGCGGGTGTATCCCCCCGGCGTTGGGATGTTTGCATCGGGCGGTCCGACCAGTGCAGCTGAATCAGCATTGGCTTAAGTAGCGGTGGCCATCCCAGCGGATTTCTCCTAGAATGGCGGGTTTTTACTGCCACCTCGCCCGGCCCCGACGCTGCGCGCACTGGCCCCTATTTCAGGAGATATTTTATGGATGCCGACACCCTTAAGTCGCTATTGCAAAACCACCTGAGTGACTGTGAGTTCCATGTGCAGGGGGAGGGCAGTCACTTTGAGATAATCGCAATCGGGGAGATGTTCGAGGGGTTGCGCCCGGTGCGCAAGCAGCAACTGGTGTATGGCGCCCTCAGTGATTGCATCGGCGACGGCAGCGTGCACGCAGTTAATATACGTACCTTCACCCCAACCGAGTGGCAGGCGCAGTCGCGCGACTGAGTCGCCCGCTGCCAAAGACTATGACCCAACAACTCACAATTGCCCTGACCAAGGGGCGCATCCTGAAGGAAACCCTGCCATTGCTGGCCAGTGCCGGAATTACGCCACTGGACGATGTCGGCAGCAGTCGTAAGCTGGTTTTTGAGACCAGTCACCCGGCCGTGCGGCTGGTGATTATTCGCGGGTCGGATGTGCCGACCTATGTGCGCCACGGCGCGGCGGATATGGGGGTGGTAGGTAAAGATATCCTGCTTGAGCACGGAGCTGAGGGGCTCTATGAGCCACTGGACCTGGGTATAGCGCGCTGCCGCCTGATGACTGCGGGCCCGGTTGGTTGGCGCGCCTCTGGCGCTCGCATCCGGGTGGCGACCAAGTTCGTCAATATTGCTCGCCGCCATTTTGCCCGTCAGGGGGTGCACGCGGACGTGATTAAACTGTACGGCGCCATGGAACTGGCGCCGATCATGAATCTGGCTGACCTGATTGTTGACATAGTCGACACCGGCAATACATTGCGCGCCAACGGTATGGAGCCGCTGGAGGAGATCGCTGCAATCAGTTCGCGGCTGGTGGTCAACAAGGCGGCCATGCGGTCGCGCTGCGCCATCATCCAGCAGGTGGTGCAGGACCTTGCAGCCGCAGTGCCGAAGGATTGACCTGGAGCCCACCATGCAACGACTGGACACCACGCAGGCAGATTTCGATACGGCACTGACGCAACTCACTGCGTGGCAGGATGACCTCGATGAGCGGGTCAGTCAGGTGGTCTCCACCATTGTCGGGGATGTGGCGACGCGGGGTGACGAGGCGGTGCTGGAATACACGGCACGCTTTGATCAGCTCAGGGCCGCATCGGTGGCTGAGCTAGAGGTTTCGCCACAACGCATGGAAGCCGCGCTGGCGGCTATTGAACCGGCACAGCGCGAAGCCCTGGACTATGCGGCCAACCGAATACGCAGCTATCACCAACATCAATCACAACAGAGCTGGCAGTACCGGGATGAGGGTGGCAATTTGCTGGGCCAGCAGATTACGCCATTGCAGCGTGTCGGCATCTATGTGCCGGGTGGCAAGGCGAGTTATCCCTCCTCGGTGCTGATGAATGCACTGCCTGCGAAAGTTGCTGGTGTGGATGAGATTATCATGGTCGTGCCGGCTCCCGGGGGTGAGCTGAATGACCTGGTACTGGCTGCCGCAATGATTGCCGGTGTAGACAGGGTATTTACGATCGGAGGTGCTCAGGCCATAGCTGCGCTGGCATACGGGACCCAAACGGTGCCCGGTGTAGACAAAATCGTCGGCCCCGGAAATATCTATGTGGCCACAGCCAAGCGCCAGGTATTTGGCCGGGTCGGGATAGATATGATTGCCGGCCCATCGGAGATTCTGGTTGTCTGCGACGGCGCTACCGACCCGGACTGGGTCGCGATGGATCTGTTTTCCCAGGCAGAGCACGACGAAAATGCTCAATCATTGCTGTTGTGCCCGGACACTGCATACCTCGATCAGGTTCAGGCGAGTATCGACCGCCTGCTGCCGGGTATGGAGCGAGTGGATATAATCCGCAAATCCCTTGCCGCACGCGGCGCGATGATTAAAACCCGGGATCTGCAGGATGCCATTGCTGTCAGCAATCGGCTTGCGCCGGAGCACCTGGAGCTATCTGTGCAAAACCCGGAAGCGCTGCTGCCTTGGGTGCGTCACGCCGGCGCCATTTTTATGGGCCCGTATACTTCGGAGGCACTCGGGGATTACTGCGCAGGTCCGAATCACGTGTTGCCTACGTCGCGTTCCGCACGATTCTCTTCGCCGCTGGGTGTCTACGATTTTCAGAAGCGGAGCTCGTTAATTATGTGTAGTGAGAGCGGAGTACAGGAGTTGGGCCGCATGGCCTCCGTGCTGGGGCGCGGTGAGGCACTTACCGCGCACGCCCGCAGTGCAGAAATGCGGCTGGCTGATTACACGCCCGACTAGCGCTGGCCTTCCCGGCGTTCAGTCACGAGATTGATTGAGTACCCCGACGATCGCCCGTAACTCCAGGCTTTGCTGCTCGCGCAGCAGGGCGATATCTACCGAATCACCGGGGCGCAGCATGGCGATGCGCTGCATGGTCATGCGGCCATCCTTCACCGGTTCGCCATCGATGTGGGTGATAAGATCGCCAGGCATAACGCCTGCTTTCTCTGCCGGACTGTTTTCCGCTACTTCAACGACGACAAGTGCCTGGCCGCTTTTGCCGTCTTCTCGCGCTACACCAACAACTTCCACGCTAACGCCCAGCCAGCCGCGTATGACCTCGCCGTAGTCGATCAGGTCCTGCATCACGAAAACGGCAAGATTCACCGGTATCGCCAGACTGATGCCAATTCCGGTGGCAGTCGTTTGTCCGTCGGAATTGCCAGTGTAAATCAACGTATTAATACCCAGCAGGCGACCGGAGGTATCGACCAGCGCGCCGCCAGAGTTGCCCAGGTGAATAGTGGCGTCTGTTTGTATGTAGTCTTCGTAGGCATTGGGTTGCAGGCCATAACGGCCCAGTGCCGAGACAATCCCCTGGGTAACGGAGTGGCCAAAACCCAGTGGGTTGCCGATCGCCAGCACCACATCGCCCACTCTCGCGGCGTTGGAGTCTCCCAGGGTTATCGGCTGCAGGTCGGGTAAATCCACTTTCAGTACAGCCAGGTCGGTAGCGGCGTCGGTGCCGATTACCACCGCGTTGGTAAAGCGACCATCCTGCAGCAAGACGCGGATGGCATCTGCGCCCGCGATAACGTGATTGTTGGTGAGGATATGGCCTTCTGCGGTGACGATAACGCCTGAGCCCAGCGACCGCTCTATGCGCTGACGCTGCTGCCCCGGTTTGGAAAATCGCCGGAAAAAGATGTCATCCAGCAGTGGGTTGGGGCGAGAACTTACCCGTTTTTCAGTATAAATGTTGACGACCGCTGGTGTGGCAAGACGTACTGCGCTGGCATAGCTGACGGGTTCATAGTCGAATGTGCCGCGGTGACCTGCTGCGGGCAGCACCCAGCGATCAAGAATGAGCAGCGCGGCAAGGAGGCCTGCGAGAGCGGGCCAGAGTAGGAAGGTCAGTTTCTTCAAGAGCGCACCGCTGTCTGTGTATTTGCCCTGGCAGCCTCCTTATTCTTTGGCTGGGGTCGCCTTGGGTGTGGCCGCGTCAGCAGCCTCTGCAGGGTTCTTTCTGTCTATGCCGAACTCCTCGTTAAGCATGCCCTTTTCGCCAGGTGATGTTTTCGGTGCATAGTCCAGAGGTGGACGAATATCCGCCAGGTGCGCCGGGATTTCAGAACTCTCGCGGCTGTCTTCCAGGCGGTCCAGTGACACTGGGCCTTTGCCCTGACACAAGGTATTAGCACCTTTGGCAAGGTGGTTGTGGACGTCGCGGTAGCGTTCCGTGAGATTGTTTAGCAGCGTGGCTGTCTCGGTAAAGTGGTCTACCACTTCGTCTTCGTAGGCCTTCTTGTCTTGCAGCATCTGGTCCAGCTTGAGCTCGGCTTCGCGCTGACGCTGAGCCGCTGGGGAGCTGCGACGGCCCAATAGCGCGCCCAGGGCGAGGCCGAGAATAAACAGGGCTGCCCCCGCAATGATCAGGATAGTCTGGCTGTATTGAACAGGTTCCACAGGCGGGTCCTCATATACCGGGAAATTTGAAGACGCGCAGTATAACCCCATGGGCCCTCGACTGTAAGCATCTGAAAGGGCTACTGCCCTTCGCGGCTTTGCCGGGCATATTGCGAAGTCTTCGGTCGGTGGTTAAAGTGTTGCGCTCGCAAGGCAATAGGGCCGGGCCTAATGCCGGTGAACTATTTTTCATGACAACACCCTGGCAACGTTACCAGTCAGACCTTCAGCGTGACGACTTTTCCCATGATCCGGCCCAGGAGCATGCAGTAAAGCTGTTGCAGGACCTCTATGAGCGTCTGTTGGCGCTCCGGCGAGAGCGCAAGAGTGGCGTGCTGGGGTGGCTGCAGAAGCTGCGTGGTCAGCCCCGGGAGCCGGAGGTAGGTCTCTATCTATGGGGTGGTGTGGGCCGCGGCAAAACGTATCTTGTTGACACCTTTTTTGACTGCTTGCCCTTCCAGCAAAAAATGCGGGTACATTTCCTCCGCTTTATGCGGCGGGTTCACGAGGAATTGAAGCAGCTTGAAGGCGAGGTGAACCCGCTGGAAAAGGTGGCAGACCGCCTGGCCGAAGAGGCCATTGTGATCTGCTTCGACGAGTTCTACGTCAGCGACATTGCCGACGCCATGATCCTGGGAGGCCTAATGGAGGCGCTCTTTGCCCGTGGAGTAAGTCTGGTGGCCACCTCCAATATTGAGCCTGGGCGGCTGTACGAGAATGGCTTGCAGCGTCAGCGCTTTCTGCCGGCCATTGCGCTGGTTGAGAAGTACACCCGGGTAGTCAATGTAGATGCAGGGGTCGACTATCGCTTGCGCACTTTGCAACAGGCGCAGTTGTACCACTTTCCGCTGGGTTCAGCCGCCGACGACAGTCTGCGTGACAGTTTTGGGAAACTGGCCGGTCAGCCGGGTAACCACTGGGAACGTATGGAGGTTAATGGTCGCTACATTACCTGTCGCTGTCGGGCCGACGATGTGGGCTGGTTTGACTTTGCCGAGCTATGTGATGGCCCCCGATCACAAAACGACTATATCGAGCTCTCCAGGATGTTTCACGCGGTGTTGATATCCGGCGTGCCCGCCTTTAACCCCGATACTGATGACCAGGCACGGCGCTTTATTAACCTGGTGGACGAATTTTATGATCGCAATGTTAAACTGGTGCTGGCTGCAGCTGTACCGCTATTGGAGCTCTATGCCGGCGGCCGCTTGTCTTTCGAGTTTCAGCGGACCACTTCGCGCCTGCAGGAGATGCAGTCGCGCGACTATCTGGTTCGCGAGCACAAGGCCTGATAGTGGCTGGGTAAGGGGTTTAAACTCACCGTGTTTTTTTTGCTTGAAATAGGGCCCGCCATTGATTAGTATTCGCGCTCTCGAAATTGGAGCCTTCCAAGAGGCAGTTATTGATGAAAACTTTTAGTGCTAAAGCAGCGGAAACCAACCACGACTGGTTCGTAGTGGACGCCGCTGAGAAGACGCTGGGCCGCCTGGCCAGTGAGATTGCTCACCGCCTGCGCGGCAAGCACAAGCCGGAATATACGCCGCATGTGGACACCGGTGATTACATCGTTGTGATCAATGCTGAGAAGATTCGGGTGTCCGGTAAGAAGACTACCGACAAAATTTACCACTCCCATACTGGCTATCCCGGTGGGATCAAGGATATTTCCTTCGAAAAACTCATCAAAAAGGCGCCTGAGCGTGTTATACAGGGCGCTGTGAAGGGTATGCTTCCGCGCAATCCGCTGGGTCGCGCCATGTTCAGGAAGCTCAAGGTTTACGCCGGCTCCGAGCACCCGCACTCTGCGCAGCAGCCGCAAGTACTGAACGTTTAACGGATACTACTTATGTCAACAACGCAATATTACGGAACCGGACGTCGCAAGACCTCTACAGCCCGTGTTTTTCTCAAGAATGGTGGCGGCAATATCACCGTCAACCAACGTCCCCTGGACGTTTATTTCGGCCGGGAAGTGGCTCGCATGATTGTGCGTCAGCCGCTGGAACTCGTTGATTTAAATGATAAATTTGATGTTAATGTAACCGTTGCAGGCGGCGGAAGCTTCGGCCAGGCCGGCGCTATTCGCCACGGGATTACCCGGGCCCTGATGGAATATGACGAAACCCTGCGCCCACCGCTGCGTAGCGCCGGTTATGTAACCCGCGACGCGCGTGAAGTTGAGCGTAAAAAAGTCGGATTGCGCAAGGCGCGCAAGCGTCCTCAGTACTCCAAGCGTTAAGCAGTCTGGAGACCCGCGTATTGCGGGAGTCCCGGAAGCACCGGAAGCGCCCGGCTGTATGTTCAGCCCGGGCGTTTTTTTTAGGTACAGTATTTGCAACAGTGGGGGAGAGCGATGCGCTTCTCGACCAGTTCTCCCCGGGGTATTGGCGTTGCGGTAAAATGTCGCTGTAAACCCTTTGAGGTCAATGGGTTCTCCTTGTAAGGGCAGGGTAAAATCATTACCATTTGATCCTTTTTGGGGCGAGCTCAAGCGACGTCGTGGCAACGGCTGTACAGGGGCGGGAAATCAGGAGAGAAAAGCATGAGTAGCGATGGCGTAAACTCCGGCAGGAGGAAATTCCTGACGGCAGCCACCAGTGTCGTGGGTGTGGTCGGCGCGGTGGGTATAGCAGTCCCCTTCGTAGGATCATGGAATCCTTCAGCCAAGGCCAAAGCGGCCGGAGCGCCCGTCAAGGCGGACGTCAGTCAGTTGGAACCTGGCCAAATGGTGATTGTTGAGTGGCGTGGTAAGCCGGTTTATGTCGTGAACCGGACCGAGTCCCAATTGGAGGCACTGCCCAGTCTGGATAGCCAATTGAAGGATCCTGATTCCCTTATCTCGGCTCAACCCGAGTACATTCACGGCATCGACCGTTCAATCAAGCCCAACCTGCTGGTCATTGTCGGACTCTGTACTCACTTGGGCTGCGCCCCGAAATTCCGTCCGGAAGTGGGCGCCGCCGATCTTGAGGGGTCGGGTGGAAAAGAATGGTTGGGTGGTTTTTTCTGTCCGTGTCACGGCTCCAAGTTTGATCTGTCTGGTCGTGTCTACAACGGCGTGCCCGCATCAAGCAACCTGGAAGTCCCTCCCTATACATTTGAGGGTGATAATGTCCTGTTAATTGGCGTGGATTGGGAGGCTGTCTGATGGTCAATATGCTTGTTGGTTTACGTGATTGGGTCGATGCTCGCCTGCCTATTATGCGCGCGTGGAATACCCACATGGCGAAGTATTACGCGCCGAAGAATTTCAACTTCTGGTACTTTTTCGGTGTGCTGTCCCTGCTGGTACTGGTCAATCAGCTGCTGACCGGTATCTGGCTGACCATGAGTTACAACCCCAGTCAGGAAGGCGCATTTGCATCGGTCGAATACATCATGCGCGATGTGGATTTCGGGTGGATTCTACGTTACCTGCACTCGACCGGCGCATCAGCCTTCTTCGTAGTGGTGTACCTGCACATGTTTCGTGCTCTATTGTACGGCTCGTACAAAAAACCCCGTGAGCTGATCTGGATCTTCGGCATGCTGATCTTTATCGCGCTGATGGCTGAGGCTTTCGTGGGATATGTGCTGCCCTGGGGCCAAATGTCGTACTGGGGTGCCCAGGTGATTATCTCGCTGTTTGGGGCTATTCCGGTTGTTGGCGAGGACCTGGTGACCTGGATTCGTGGTGATTTTCTCATTTCCGGTATCACCCTGAACCGCTTCTTTGCACTCCATGTGGTCGCTTTGCCCATTGTGCTGCTGGCTCTGGTGGTCCTGCACTTATTGGCTTTGCACGAGGTTGGCTCCAACAACCCGGACGGTGTAGATATCAAGAAAGTAAAAGGAGACGATGGCATCCCGCTGGACGGCATCGCATTCCACCCCTACTACACGGTGCATGACCTGCAGGCGGTAGGCGTGTTTCTATTCGTGTTCTGCGGCATCGTATTCTTCCTGCCGGAGATGGGAGGCTATTTCCTTGAATTCGCCAACTTCGAGGAGGCCAATTCGCTGAAAACGCCGGAGCATATTGCCCCGGTATGGTATTTCACTCCCTTTTACTCGGTGTTGCGTGCGGTACCGGATAAGTTCTGGGGCTTCATCGCCTTCGCCGCGTCGGTGGCCATACCGTTCCTGTTGCCGTGGCTGGATCGAAGCCCGGTGAACTCCTGGCGTTATCGCGGCAATATCACCAAGGTTATGCTGGTGGTGTTTGTGGCATCTTTCCTGATCCTGGGTGTGCTCGGTGTCAAGGCACCGAACCCTGAGCGAACATTTCTGGCGCAGATTTGTTCGGTGATCTATTTCGGCTTCTTCCTGTTCATGCCTATCTGGAGCAAGATGGACAAGACCAAGCCGGTGCCCACGCGGGTCACTATGGACGGCGGCATTGGCTTCTGGGGAAGCCTGGCGGGCCTTGCTCTTATCCTGGCATTGACTATTCTGCCGCTTAAGGCCGTGGGTTCAGAGTCCAGCTTCAACTGCGGTAGCATGGCCTGTGACGAGATAGACGTGAACCCGCACGACAAGGCCTCGCTGCAGAGCGGGGCCAAGCTCTACATGAATTACTGCATGGGCTGTCACTCATTGAAATACGCCCGTTATAACCGTGTCGCCACTGATCTGGGTATCCCGGAAGACATGTTCATGGCTAATCTGATGTTCAATCCGAATATCAAAATTGGTTCGCTGATGGACAATGCCATGGACGATCGCACAGCCAAGCTCTGGTTCGGCGCCACGCCGCCAGATCTGACGCTGGTTTCGCGCGCGCGTCAGCCCGAGTGGCTTTACACGTATTTGCGCGCTTTTTACGCGGACCCAAAGCGACCTTATGGTGTCAACAACAAGGTATTCAAGGATGTAGGTATGCCTCATGTGTTGTTGGAGTTGCAGGGCATGCAGGAATGCGCGATGGGGCCGGTGGCCGCTCACAACGGTGGCGTTAAGCGCGACCCCCTGACCGGTGAGGATATTCTGGAAGACCCTTGTGGCCGCTTTACCATTGCCGAGCCCGGGAAGATGACGCCAGAGGAGTTTGACGCGGCGATGTATGACCTGGTCAATTTCCTGGCCTATACATCTGAGCCTATAGCGGCTGATCGTCAGCGCATCGGTACCTTTGTCCTGCTCTTTATCGCTCTGTTTTTTGTATTCGCGTGGCTGTTGAACCGGGAGTACTGGAAAGACGTACACTGATCCCCGTTTTGTTGCGGCGCGGCAACCTGTTGTTGCGCTGTGTAGTTTTACCCTGGAAATAACTGAGGAATCCCCTGATGGGTGTTGTGGCTAAGCGGTCTTCGATGACCTTTTTCTCCGATAACACGAGCCAGTACAGTCATCGTGTTCGTATCGTCCTGGCAGAAAAGGGCGTAACGGTTGACCTGATCGAGGCCGATGCCGCTCATCCGCCTGCGGAGTTGGCAGACCTGAACCCCTACAACAGTCTGCCTACCCTGGTCGATCGTGAATTAGTGTTGTATGAATCCAAGGTGATGATGGAGTATCTGGACGAGCGCTTTCCCCATCCGCCTCTGTTGCCGGTGTATCCTGTGGCACGAGCGGAGAGCCGCTTGTACATTCACCGTATCGAGAAGGACTGGTGTGCTCTGGTTGATTCAATCCTCCACTCTCGAAGTGATAACGTGGTGAAGAAGGCCACGAAGGAATTGCGTGAGAGTATCGTGGGTATTTCACCAATTTTTGCAGAGAAACCCTTTTTCATGAGCGAGGAGTTTACGCTGGTAGATTGCTGCCTGGCGCCGATTTTATGGCGTCTGCCGTCTCTTGGTATTGATATACGCACCAGCAAACAATCGAAGCCGCTGCTGACCTATATGGATTCGATTTTCAATCGAGAGTCTTTTCAAGAGAGCTTGACGGAGCAGGAGCGGGAGATGCGCCTGTAGGGCGCACCCACCCAGCTATGACACCCAGTCGTCCCTATATCATGCGCGCTTTGTACGAGTGGATAGTGGATAACGACTGCACCCCCTACGTGCTTGTAGATGCAGCTGTCACCGACGTGATGGTGCCGCAGCAATTTGTGAAGGACGGCCAAATCGTCCTGAATATTTCTCCGGGTGCCGTGATGGATCTCAATATCGGCAATGAGGCCATGGCTTTCAACGGCCGCTTCGGTGGCGTGGCGACAGACATCTATGTGCCTATCCCGGCGGTTGTGGGTATCTACGCCCGGGAAAATGGCCAGGGGATGGTGTTTGAGCCTGAAGAGTCCACACCGCCGCCGGATGAGCCACCACCGGAGCCGATCAAGCCCAAGGGTGGGCCTGCGCTTAAGATCGTCAAATAGTAGAAACAGACCAAACACTTCTCCTGTACCAGCCTGAACCGGTGTCGAACCGTGTATCCATTGCTGGGACACGCCGCAAGTACATCCATGTAGGCTCATTTGCGGATGGCCGCCCCCTTCATCCCTGCGCTCAACGGTCCCCACAATCGATACTCGGTTCGACCCCTACTATTGCTCGCCCAACAAAGGTGGGCACCGCTATGTTTTGGCTGGTGTTTAGTTCACCAGTTCAAACAACCGCACTACGCGTTGCACGCCTGAAATATCGGCAGCAACAGCAGATATGCGCTCTGCTTCGTCGCGGGTTACCAGGCCCATCAGGTAAACCACACCGTCCTCAGTAACGACTTTTACGCGTGTGCCCTCGGTATCTGAGCTGCCCAGTAGCCAGGTTTTGACCTTGGTGGTAATCCAGGTGTCGCTGGAGCGGGTCATGGCTGAGCTGGGGGAGGCTATCTCGAGTTCGTTGTATATACGGCGCACGCCGCGGACCTTTCGAACTACCGCTGTGGCCTGCGCTTTAAGTTCTTCGGTACCGACCTGGCCGGCCAGTAATACATAGCCGTTGTAACTGACGATGGCCAAATTGGCATCGTAGAACGCTTCGTTGGCGGCGTGTATGTTCACCTCCGCTTTTGTCTCAATGCTCTCATCCTCTATTTGTTGGGCGAGGGTGCGCTCGGCGGGTTCATCCCGGATGGGGTCGGCCTTTATTGTTTTAAGAAAACTGCCGCAGCCAATCATTGTCAGGCAGGCGCAGAGTGTGAGGGTGAGGGCGATAATTCTCATGCATTAATCCTGGTTATAGTTGCCGAAAAGACTGTTTTCAATCAGTTCGCAAAGGCAGTGAAGTGTCATGGTGTGTAGTTCAAGTACCCGTGGCCGCCGCAGGCTATCGATGCGTATCTCGACATCTTCGGGTTGCAGCAGTGTGCCGAACTCGCTGTCTGTAGCGTTCGACAGCGCCACCACCTCCATGTTCCGTTCATGCGCCGCCTGTGCTGCACGCAGCAGGTTGTTGGCTTCGCCCGAGCTGCTGATGCACAGCAGTACGTCGCCGGGTTGTCCCAGCGCTCGCAGCTGCCTGGAGTAGATATCGTTGAGGCCCCCCGTCTCGGTAATCGCCGTCAGTGTGGTGCCATCGCTGTTGAGTGCAAGGGCGGGCAGGGCGGGCCGGTCGTGCTCAAACCGGCTGAGCAGGTGGCAAACGAACAGTTGCGCCAAGGCGCCGTCCGCACCGTTACCACAGGCGATAATCTTGCGGTCTGCCAGCAGTGCCTTGACCATCAGCTCGCTGGCGCGGTGTACGGGCTCTGCCAGGGAGTCTACCGAAGCGGCGATGGTTTCAATGGTACTTTGAAAATTGCTGGAGATTATCTGGTAGTAATCCATTGACTGCTATGCCCTTTCGCGCGCGATTATTTTTGTGGTCCTTCAGGCCAGCTTTTAACTGGCCGCTGCTCCCTGCTCAGGCAGTAAACGCCCCGGGTATCCAGCGGATGTCGAGATCGCTGCCGGATTGTCGCGGCTCGAAGGCAATCACGTCAAATCGACAGGGCAATCCGGCCAGAGCCGGGTGGCGCTGCAGGAACAACTGCGCTGTCCGCACCAGGCGTTGTTGCTTGCGCCGGTCGACGGAGCCGGCAGCGGTGTTGAATGCGCGGTTGCTGCGCGCCCTCACTTCTACAAACACCAGGTAATCGCCGTCTCTCGCGATGATATCTATTTCCCCGGTCTTACCCCCGAAGTTCCTGGTCAGCACCTGCATTCCCTGCTCTTCCAGCCAGTGGTGCGCCTGGTCCTCGTAGTCTTCGCCCCGGGATATCATACTGGTGTCCCATCTTCATTTGATCTGAGACAGACAGTCTATTCTACTGCGGCTCTATCGCGCCTTCATCAAATGTGGTCAGCACCAGTTCGCGCTGGATCTGCAGTTGCGGATTCATGCTCAGTAGCCCGGTATTGCCCCGCAACAAGGCGTCTGCTCCCGCCTGCAACTGACGAAATTGCGACTGTACCGTAAAAGCATCTGCGCCAAGTGCATTCAGGCGGGTGTAACTGTCAGTGCCGGTCTGGCCCGCGGCTATTGCGCCTCTCAGCTCCGGGCTGGCTTCCAGCAACCATGGTGTCTCAACAAAATTGATGCCGTCGAGATCGCGGTCGCGGGGGTCGGGGCTGCCGCTGTAGATACTGGAAATCGCATAGACCGGTACCGAGCCCGCATAATGAAAAGCCAGCAGAGGTTTCAAGGACCGCGCTTCTGCTCCGTTGCTGCTCAGCAGGAATACCACGTCGATATCCTGGCGCCGACGGGCATTGAATTCGACATCACTGCCCAGACTGTCCCGCACCGCCTGGGCACGCTGTTCGCTGGCGGGAATGCCCAATGCCTCTTTGACGCTGGCCGAGTAGTCTTCCCGCCCGCTGTAGGTAACGCTGTTGGCGATGGTGCCTCCCAGTGTTTTCCAGCGTTCAATGAGTGCCTGCGCGACCTTGCTGCCCCATTCGCCTTGCGGGCGAATTATCAGGGCGCTGCGCGCACCCTGCCCAAAGGCAAGCCCGGCGATATCCCGGGCTTCATCTTCTGGGGCAAGGGCAAACTGGACCATGGCACTGCTACCCTGGATAACCGAGTCTCCCGTATCCAGCCGGTTCAGAGCCAGTACGGGTATTGAGCGGTCCGGGCGCGCACCCAGTTCCGCCACAGCCTCTTTGCTGAGAGGTCCGACCACGATGCTTGCGCCCTGTGTCAGGGCGACGTCGTAGGCCACGCTCGCGGAACCGTAGCTGTCCTGGTCCAGTACCAGGATGTCGTATTGCGGGCCGCCACTCTCCCGCGAGGCATAGTAACTGGCCAGGTAGCCGTCGCGAACTGCTCTACCGGCCGGTGCCAGGCGGCCACTGAGGGGCAGGATGACAGCCACTTTCTCTGCCTTTGGCGGAGTATTGATCAGGTATGCCAGGCCTCCCGGAAGCGGGTTGGCCGCCGGGTGTCGGGGGTTGTTTTGCGACCACAGCGGTAGGCTTTGCATCTGTGCTGCGAGCGGCGCACGTGTTAACAGAGCCAGGTTCAGCCAGTCTTGCCATTGTAGGTCGCTGGCGGAGGCAGCAGCCTGTTCCAACTGTGTGGTATCAACCCGTTGCAGGTCGTGCCAGATATGGCGTTTGAGTGGCGGTGCGTCGGCCACAGTTGCCAGCCTCAGTGCCTGGTCTCCCAGACGGGCACTTTCCAGGTAGTCCCCCTGCATCGCCATAATGTGTCTTTTGAGGTTCAAAATACGGTAGCGCTGGCCGCCGTTCATGCCCGGGTACTGCAGTGTATCCAGCAGTGTCAGCGCCTGGGCCGGCTTACCTCTGAGGTAGGCTATACGTGCTCGCAGGTAACCCAGGTACACCCGGTCGGTATCGCTGGCATCCTCTTCTGGAATGGCCGCCATTATTTCACTTGCCGGCATCCACTGTTTCTCCGTTAACAACTGATCCGCCTTGCGAAACTGTGCACTGTAGGTGCTGGGAGGAAGAGTCAGGCTGGTTTGGTCCGGGGCGGCAGGTGTTGGCACCTCTTCCGGTGGTGGCGTCGGCTGAGGTGCTCTTGTCGGCTCGCTGCTGCAGCCCAATAGGCCTAGGATGGCCAGAGTCAGGCAGAGCTGTGCACTGCGGGTTAGGTGGCTGGTGCGGGTGTTTCTCATGCTATGCTTTACCGCTGGTTGTGGGTTGAGGTGCTTCTGCATTGGTGTGGGAATACATTATAAGGGGAAATAGTGGAATCGGGTCTTTATGTTGTGGCGACACCTATTGGTAATCTCGGAGATCTTTCCGCTCGGGCTGTGAGTGTGTTGCAACAAGCCGACATTATAGCCGCCGAAGATACTCGCCACAGCCAGCGCTTGTTGCAGCATTATGCTATATCCACGCCACTTATGGCATACCACGATCACAGCGATAACAGGGCGGTTAACAAGATCAGTACCTGCCTGGCGTCCGGGGGCAGTGTTGCGCTGGTATCGGATGCCGGTACTCCGCTGATTTCGGACCCGGGTTATCGCCTGGTCCGGGCCATGCAGGATCAGGGGTTTATGGTGGTCCCGGTGCCGGGAGCCTGTGCTGCGGTGGCAGCACTCAGTGCCTCCGGCCTTGCCACCGATCGTTTTCTTTTCGAAGGGTTTCTGCCGTCGCGCGCCGGCGCGCGGGAGAATCGACTGGCTGAGCTGACGCATGAGACGGCGACCCTGATTTTCTACGAGGCTCCGCACCGGGTAGTTGCCTGCCTGGAGGCTATGATCGACGCATTCGGGGCTGGACGCGAGGCAGTGCTGGCGCGCGAGGTGACCAAAACCTTCGAAACAATCAGGCGCAGTACACTGGCAGATCTCAGGGATTTTGTCGCTGGCGACAGCAATCAGCAGAAGGGTGAAATGGTATTGCTGGTGGCTGGCTCCCGGGCTGATAACACCGAGGTAACGGCGGAAATTGCCGGCCTTTTACTGCGTCTGGCGCAGGAGCTTCCCGCCAAGACCGCGGCGGCGGTGGTGGCGGACTACACCGGCCTACGCAAAAAACTGCTGTATAACTTTCTGCTGGAACGCAAAAGCTTGTTATGACGCGGCCGGGGAGGTAGTCTTCGCGCCGAGTCGGTCAGGCGATCGCTCCCGGGCCGCTTTCGAGCGCAACGGGGGAGGAAAGTCCGGGCTCCAAAGGGTAGAGTGCCAGGTAACACCTGGGGGGCGCGAGCCTACGGAAAGTGCAACAGAGAGTAAACCGCCCAAAAATGGGGTCTGACTCCATTTGAGTGCCACTTGTGGCTGGGTAAGGGTGAAACGGTGCGGTAAGAGCGCACCGCGCGGCTGGCAACAGGCGTGGCGATGGTAAACCCCACTCGGAGCAAGACCAAATAGGAATCCGTTAGCTGTGACCCGCAGTGGATTCGGGTAGGTCGCTTCAGGCAGGTGGTGACACCTGTCGCAGATGAATGATCGTCCACGACAGAACCCGGCTTATCGACCGACTCACCTATTCTTCAGCGCGTCCACCGGGCGCGTAGTTCCTCCTTCTCGGGCGCTTCGCGCGCATCAGCAGAAGTGTCAGCTGTCACGCCAGTTACTGGCCAGTGCTCCAGTCAATTCTCTTATGTTTTTTCGTGCTAAAAAGAGCAAAAATAAAGAGGAAAATAAACTGTAAGTTAAAGTGGATCCTCAGCATTCACCCTTACACTTCTGTTTTACGACATTATTTCCCTTCATAACAGCCTGCATCATTGTGGTTCAGTCCCCAAATGTTGCTCTAATTAGCTGAAATTACAACGTTTTTCTCTCCTGCCAGCTTGACACTTTCTCCGGCCGAGACCTATAGTGTCGAAAAGTGGGAATAAGTGGAAGAAATTGGTTTTTAGTGGGGTTTACAGTCGGGTAGGTGGGGAGTTCTGGGATGTTTCGCGGTGTACAACATATCAACATGGACGCAAAGGGACGGCTGGCTATGCCGGCTCGACAGCGCGAGCCATTGTTGAGTGAGTGCGGGGGGCAAATCGTGGTGACCATAGACACCCAGTCTGCGTGCCTGGCGATATACCCGCTGCCAGAGTGGGAGCGAATCGAAAAGGAAATTCAGGCACTACCTGCCCTCAAACCCGCGGTAAAGCGATTCCAGCGTTTGATGCTGGGGTACGCCACTGATCTTGAGCTGGATGGTAACGGGCGCATGCTGCTGCCTCAGTCCCTGAGGGAATACGCACGGTTGGACAAGAAGCTGGTGCTGGTAGGGCAGGGCAACAAGCTCGAGTTGTGGTCCGAGCCGCTTTGGTTCGCCGAGCGCGACCAGGCGCTGCAGGACTCGGGTCCCGAAGCGGAACTGCCAGAAGAATTAATGTCGCTGACGCTGTAGGTGAGTTCAATGCATCAGACAGTTCTGTTGCGAGAGGCGGTAGAGGCTCTGGTGACACGACCCGCTGGATTTTACGTCGATGGTACTTTCGGTCGCGGTGGTCACAGTCGTCATCTGCTGCAGCGCCTTGATGCCAATGGCTGGGTGCTGGGTGTCGACAAAGACCCGGAGGCGCAGGTGGACGCCAAGGCGTTGGCCAGCGTTGAGCCCCGCTTTCAGTTTTTCCACGGTTCTTTCGCCGAACTGCCGGCGCAGCTGACTGCAATGGGCATAGAGGCGGTTGACGGCATATTGCTCGATCTCGGGGTTTCCAGCCCACAGCTGGACGATGGAGAGCGGGGCTTCAGTTTTTTGCAGGATGGGCCGCTGGATATGCGTATGGACACCACACGCGGTGAAACGGCCGCCGAGTGGCTGTCCTATGCGGAGGTCAGCGAGATCGCGCAGGTTTTGAAGGAGTATGGCGAGGAGCGATTTTCCCGCCGTATTGCCGCAGCCATTGTGGCGGCCAGGGATGAGCGCGCCATCACGTCTACCGCGCGCCTGGCGCAGATTGTCAGTGAGGCAAATCCCAAGTGGGAACGGCACAAGCACCCCGCAACCCGCGCTTTTCAGGCGATACGAATCAAGGTTAATCGCGAGCTCGTCGATCTTGAACGCCTGCTGGCAGGGGCGCTGGATATGTTGCGCATAGGCGGCCGGCTGGTGGTGATCAGTTTCCATTCCCTGGAAGACCGGTTGGTCAAGCGCTACATGCGTGACATGGCCCGAGGCGAGCAGTTCCCGGTGGGTGTTCCGGTTACCGACAGTGCCATCAATCGGCGCATGAAGCTGATCGGCAAGGCGGTGCGGGCGAGTGACGAGGAAGTTGCAGAGAATGTTCGTTCGCGCAGCGCGATCATGCGTGTTGCGGAAAAGATTAGCTGACCGGGCGACCGGCAAATGGGTGTGAGGTGATGGTGGTGGGGGCGACAACAGTCGACACAGGAAAAACCGGCCGAGAGCTGGTCTGGCTCAATGCCGGCCTGGTGTTGCTGATCCTGTGCTCCGCATTTGCCGTTGTCCACAGCACCCACGCCTGTCGTGCCATGTACGCCCGCTTGCAAGAATTGGAGTCGTCGCAGTGGTATTTGCAGGAGGACTACGGTCGCCTGCTGTTGGAGCACAGCACCTGGGCGTCCCACTACCGGGTTGAGAAGGTTGCCGCAGAAGAGCTGGGTATGCAGCCACCCGGGCTGGCCCAAATGAAAGTGGTGCCACGCTGATGCGTGCCCGGCAAAAAAAGCCTGAATCCCAATTGCGGTTTTATCTGGTGGTCGCGGTGTTGTGTGTGTTGCTGCTCCTGTTGGTGGGCCGTGTACTGTCACTGCAGATTATCGATAGCGAGCGTGGCTATGAATTCCTGCAGGACCAGGGTGCCATGCGCTCGGTGCGTACTGCAGAAATTCCGGCTTATCGCGGCGTGATCACCGATCGCCGTGGCGAGCCCCTGGCGGTGAGCACACCGGTCATTTCGATCTGGGCCAATCCCAGTGTGCTGGCTAATTCGGAGCGTTTGCCGGAGCTTGCGCTTGCGCTGGGACTTGATTTACCGGCGCTGGAAGAGCGGCTGGCGCGTTACAGTAAAAAACAGTTTATGTATTTGCAGCGACATATGGTGCCGGAAGCGGCCAGGGAAGTCCTGGCCCTCAGGGTCAGTGGCGTCAGCGGAGAGCGAGAATACCGGCGTTTTTATCCCGCGGGCGAGGTGGCTTCCCAGCTGGTGGGTTTCACTAATGTTGATGATCAGGGCATTGCGGGTCTTGAGCTGGCCTACGACAAATGGTTGCAAGGCGTACCGGGCAAGAAGAAATACATCAAGGACCTCCATGGCGAGGTAGTTCGGGATATCGGTGTGCTGCAACCTGCGCAGCCGGGCAAAGATCTCACGCTGAGTATCGATCTGCGCCTCCAGTACCTGCAGCACCGCGAGTTGCGCCGGGCTGTTACCGCCGCCGGCGCAGTTTCAGGCTCCATTGTCACGCTTGATGCCCATACCGGGGAGGTGCTGGCGATGGTGAATTACCCCGCCTACAACCCCAACAGCAAGGGGGCCGATCCGGCCAGCAGGCGCAACCGCGCTGTCACGGATGTGTACGAGCCCGGGTCTACCATGAAGACCTTGACACTGGTGGCCGCACTGGAGAGCGGGCGCTATACGACTGAGACAATGATTGATACTTCTCCCGGGCGGATCAGAGTCGGCCCCAAGGTGTATCCCGACCCGCGCAATTACGGCCTGATCAGTGTGTCGCGCATTATCGAAAAATCCAGCCAGGTGGGAGTGACGAAGTTGGCGCTGGACCTGGGTCACGAGCCGATACGGGAGGTATTTAACCGCTTTGGTATAGGCCATGCTCCCGGTACAGGCTTTCCCGGCGAGAGCTCTGGCTCCTTGCCCGACCGGGAGCGCTGGTACGCCACTGAAAAAGTGTCGCTTGCCTTCGGTTACGGTATTTCGGCATCTCCTTTGCAGATTGCCAGGGCCTACAGTGTGTTTGCCAACGGTGGCATTCAGCAGCCCATTTCCCTGTTGGCGCTGGAGGGTGAGGTGTCTCCGGGTGAGCGTATTGTCTCCCCGCAAATCGCCAGCAAGGTACTGCAGGTATTACACGCGGTAACGGGGGACGAGGGCACGGCCCGCAAGGCCCGTGTGCCAGGTTACCTGGTGGGTGGCAAAACCGGAACCGTGCGCATAGTGGGGCCGCAGGGATATATCGATGATCAGTATGTGGCCTGGTTCGCCGGTGTGGCGCCGGTAGAAAACCCCCGTGTTGTCACCGTGGTGGTGATCAATAACCCCAAAGGTGATGCCTATGGTGGCGGCGCTGTTGCGGCACCGGTGTTTTCCGCTGTTACGCAAGGTGCACTGCGCCTGTTGAATGTTCCCCCTACCGAGATCGAGTCCGTGGCGGCTGCGGCGGCTACCGCGGCAGGGGGGCCGGCATGATGCCCGCGCGCGGCGTGGTTGCGCAGCCTATGCCACTGTCCGAATTATTGGGGCGCGCCGATTGCTGTGGTGGCGACACGCCGATACAAGGTTTGCAGCTCGACAGTCGTAAGGTGCAAAGCGGTGACCTGTTCTTCGCGGTTCCAGGAGAGTTACATGACGGCCGCCAGTTTATTGAGCAGGCAGTCGCTAACGGCGCAGTGGCAGTGGTAGCAGAAGCGCCTGTCGCGGGGTTCGTGGATGCGCTGCCTGTACCGCTTGTTGAAATTCCCGAATTGCGCTTTGACGTGGGCCCGCTGGCGGCCCGTTTTTTTCGTCATCCCAGCCGTGATCTCCACGTGGTAGGTGTCACTGGCACGAATGGCAAAACCACCACCACCAGTCTGATTGCACAGTTGGGACGGTCGCAGGGTCAATCCTGCGGGGTCATTGGTACCCTGGGCGCGTTGCTGGACGACTCGGTTGCTGACTCTGTTAACACCACCCCCGACCCCGTTTCACTACAGAGGCAGCTCGCGCAATGGCGCGACCAGGGCGTTCGAACTGTCAGTATCGAGGTGTCGTCCCACGCCCTGGTGCAGGGCAGGGTGAGCGGGGTGGAATTCAAAACGGCTATTTATACTAATCTCTCTCACGATCACCTTGATTACCACGGCAGTATGGATGCCTACGCCCGCGCGAAAATGCTGCTGTTCTCCAGTGCAGGCTTGTTGCATGCGGTAGTCAACCTCGACGACGAGTACGCGCCCGAGGTGATTGCTGCCGTACCCGGGGGGGTCAGGATACTGACGTATTCCATCAGCCGGGACGATGCGGATATACGCGTTAAAAATACCCGGTACAACGCAGCCGGCGTTGCGGGGGAATTACACACACCCTGGGGCAGTGGTCGCTTTTCAAGCCCGCTCCCCGGAGAGTACAACCTCGCCAATCTGGCGGCCGCAGTTACCGCGGCGGTGCTTGCCGGGGAAGATTTATTGGCCGTATTGGCGGCAGTATCCCGGTTGCGCCCCGTGCCTGGCCGGATGCAACTTATTCCCAATGCGCTCGGTTTACAGGTGGTGGTTGACTACGCCCACACACCAGATGCGCTGGAGCAGGTACTGTCGGCGCTGAAGAATCATGTGAGCGGCCGCCTTGTGACGGTCTTTGGTTGCGGCGGAGACCGGGATCGGGCGAAGCGGCAAGTTATGGGGCGGGTTGCCAGCAAGTTTTCCGATCGGGTGGTTGTTACCAGCGATAATCCCCGCAGCGAGGACCCTGCAATTATCCTGGCGGATATCGCCTCCGGATGCAGTGGCAACTTTGAACTGGTCGCTGACAGAAGCCGGGCCATCGCTATGGCAATAGGAGACGCGGGCGCCGGTGATTGTGTGGTTATTGCCGGTAAGGGTCATGAGGATTATCAGATTATCGAAGGCGTGCGCCATCATTTCAGCGATGAAGAGCAGGCGCTCAAGGCGCTGTCACAGAGGGCAGGCTCATGATGCGCGCCATGGCAATGTCCGAACTTGTGCAGCCTCTACGGGCTGAATTGATAGGTCCGGATCGAACGTTTTCAGCGGTGACAACGAACAGTCGTGCGGTGACGCCTGACGATCTGTTCGTAGCCTTGCAAGGCGAAAATTTCGACGGTCACGATTTTCTCGGGCAGGTTGCTGACGCTCATGCCGCAGGAGCAGTGGTCAGCCGAGGCGGTGATATGCCTCCGAGCAGATTGCGGGTGGCCGACACTCAGCGTGCGCTCGGGCTGCTTGGCGCCTACAACAGGTCTATGTACAACGGGCCGCTGGTGGCGATTACCGGTAGCAGTGGGAAGACTACCGTTAAGAATATGGTGCGTGCCGTGCTCGCACAAAAAGGTAGAACCCTGGCGACCGAGGGTAATTTCAATAATGAGATTGGTGTACCACTGACACTGCTTGCGCTGGAGCCGGGCGTGGAATACGCGGTGGTGGAGATGGGTGCCGGCAAGGCTGGCGACATCACCTGGTTATGTGAGCTCGGTCGCCCCACGGTGGCGCTGTTGCTAACGGTTATGCCTGCTCATCTACAGGGGTTTGGCTCGCTGGAAAACATTGCCTCAGCGAAGGGTGAAATTTTTGACGGACTGGGCGCGGATGATTGCGCGGTGATAAACGCTGATCTTCCCTGGGCTGCGAGTTGGCGCGAACGTGCTGGCGCGGCGTCAGTGATTGATTTTGGCCTGGAAGAATCGGCAGAGATAACGGCCAGGGATGTGCGGGCGCTGGGTGTAAAGGGTGTCAGTTTTACTGCTCGAACACCGGCGGGAGAGATGCCAGTGACCCTGGCGCTGCCGGGTGTACATAGCGTGGTCAACGCTCTGGCAGCGACGGCTGTTGGGATAGCCTGTGGGCTGGATCTGATGCAGATTCGGGCGGGACTGGAAACGGTAAAACCGACTGCCGGACGACTTTCGACGACAGTATCTCCCTCGGGTGCCACAGTGATCGATGATTGTTATAACGCCAACCCGGGCTCGGTCCGCGCCGCTATCGGCATGCTGGCGGGTTGTGAGGGTCGGCGCACACTGGTGTTGGGCGCCATGCGCGAACTGGGTCCGGCGAGCGAGGAATTGCACCGGGAAATTGGCGAGTTCGCGCGAGACGCAGGGATCGAGCGGTTCTGGGGGGTTGGCCCGGAACTGGCAACCGCGGTAGATGTATTCGGTGCAGGCTCCGCATGGTTTGCAGATTGCGACAGTGCGATTGCTGCGCTGGCAGGTGAGTTCGAAGCGCGCGATACAGTTCTGGTCAAAGGCTCCCGTGGTGCCCGCATGGAGCGGATGTTGCACGCATTGCTGGCGCCAGCGCCAGCGGGGGAGGGCTGAGCGTGTTGTTATTTCTGGCAGAGTATCTGGCTCAGTTCAACAAAGTATTCCTGGTGTTCCAGTACCTCACGCTGCGCGGCATTCTTGCGGCGGGAACTGCTCTGGCTATTTCGTTGCTGGTGGGGCCGACGATGATTCGGCGCCTCAATTATTACCAGGTGGGTCAGTCGGTGCGAGATGACGGGCCTGCGACCCATCTCAGCAAAGCCGGAACACCTACCATGGGGGGTGCTCTGATTCTGGTGGCCATCGCGATTGCCAGCTTGCTGTGGGGCGACCTTCGTAATCCCTACTTGTGGGTGGCCATACTGGTTACAGCTGTGTTTGGTGCCGTTGGCTGGGTGGATGATTACCGCAAAGTCGTGGAAAGGGATTCTCGCGGGCTGCCCGCACGCTGGAAATATTTCTGGCAGTCAGTGGCGGGACTCTGTGCCGCCATCTATCTCTATGTCGCCTTCGATACGCCGGTTACTACCGAGTTGTACGTGCCGTTTTTCAAGGACTTTGCCTGGAGTATGGGCTGGTTGTTCATCCCGCTTGCCTACCTTGTCATTGTCGGTGCCAGTAACGCGGTCAACCTGACCGACGGGCTGGACGGTCTGGCGATACTCCCTACGGTGATGGTGGGCTCGGCCCTCGGCATCATCGCGTACCTCACCGGGCGCGCGGACTTTTCCGAGTATTTGCATATTCCCTACGTGGCGGGCAGCGGCGAGTTGGCTGTTTTTTGCGGCGCCATCGCAGGTGCAGGCCTGGGTTTCCTCTGGTTCAACACGTATCCCGCCCAGGTATTCATGGGGGATGTGGGCGCCCTGGCTTTGGGCGCTGCATTGGGGACAGTCGCTGTCATCACGCGCCACGAAATCGTGTTCTTCATCATGGGCGGCGTATTTGTGCTGGAAACCGTGTCGGTCATTCTGCAGGTGGCTTCCTTTAAGCTCACCGGGCGGCGCATATTCCGTATGGCTCCCATTCACCACCACTTTGAATTGAAGGGGTGGCCAGAGCCCAGAGTAATAGTGCGTTTCTGGATTATTACCGTGATGCTGGTCCTGTTCGGGCTGGCCACATTGAAGTTGCGTTAGGGGAGTGGCGCAGAGCGTGACACAGGGTGTGATTGCAAGCAGCATAAATCGCGTGGTCGTCGGCCTCGGCGCTACGGGTATGTCCTGCGCGCGCCATCTTTATCGACGCGGCTTGCCCTTCGTAGCGATTGACACGCGTGCCGACGCTCCGGGACTGGCGGCTTTTCGTCTGGAAATGCCGGATGTTGCGGTTTATGCCGGCGTGTACCCGGTGGAACTGGTGACCGGTGCTACCGAGATGGTGGTGAGCCCCGGGGTTGCTCTGGATACGCAAGTGGTGGAGCAGGCGAAAGATGCTGGTGTCAGCATCATAGGCGATATCGATCTGTTCGTTCGGGAGGCTGCCGCACCGGTGTTGGGGATTACCGGCTCTAATGCCAAATCGACCGTGACCGAACTGGTGGGACAGATGGCGCGGGACGCCGGCCTGAACGCGGGAGTGGGTGGCAACCTCGGTACCCCCGCTCTCGATCTGCTGGATCCCGCGCGCGCGCTTTATGTATTGGAGCTGTCCAGTTTTCAGTTGGAGCGGGCAGGTGATCTCGGGCTGGAAGTTGCGACTGTGCTGAACGTCAGTCCGGATCATCTCGATCGTCACGGCTCCATGCCCCGCTATCACCAGGCCAAGCACCGTATATTCCGCGGCTGCCGCAAAGCTGTGGTAAACCGCGATGACCCGCTCACGATTCCACTGCTTGCAAGCGATGTAGACGTGATCAGTTGGCGTATGGGTGAACCCGAGCTGGGAGGCTTTGGACTCCGTCAAACTGAGGCCGGAGAAATACTATGTCACGGCTTCGATACCATCCTGCCCAGCGACGAACTCGGCCTGGTTGGACGCCACAACGTGGCGAACGCACTCGCCGCCTTAGCCCTCGGTCACGCCGCGGGAATCCCGATGGAGAGCATGGTGTTGACCCTGCGGCAGTTCAGCGGTCTTCCTCACCGCTGTCAGCAGGTAGCCGAAATAGCGGGTGTAAGTTACGTCAACGACTCCAAGGGCACTAATGTTGGCGCGACCTTGGCAGCGCTTAACGGCCTGGGCGATGTGAACAATATTCTGTTGATCGCTGGCGGTCAGGGCAAGGGTGCTGATTTCAGCTTGTTGCAGAGCGCGGTTGCCCACCGTTGCAAAGGCGTGATCCTGTTGGGAGAGGATGCACAAAAGATGCAGGCGGCGCTCGAAGATCATGCGCCTGTGACCATAGTCGCCTCCATGGATGAGGCCGTGCGCTCTGCGGCATCGCAGTCTGGCCCTGGTGATGTTGTGCTGTTGTCACCGGCTTGCGCCAGCTTTGATATGTTCACCGGCTACATTAACCGTGGTGAAGTATTCTGTCAGGCGGTAGATCACCTGCGGGAGGGTCAGGCATGAGCGCCTATCGGCCCGGCACTGCTGTTGCCATCGCGCCGGACACTGTCCTCGCCTTGCTTGGCCTGGCGCTGTTGCTGGTAGGTCTGGTGGTCATCAGTTCTGCGTCAATTGAATATGCCGACTGGCACCACGAGAACTCCTGGTTCCATACACAGCGCCACCTGGTGTATCTCCTACTCGCAGTAGGCGCCGGTGCAATGATTTACCGGGTGCCGCCCAAATTCTGGCTGGATACTGGCTGGGTTTGGCTTTTTGTTGCACTGGCGTTGTTAATCCTGGTGTTGATTCCCGGGATTGGTCGCGAGGTTAACGGGAGTCAGCGCTGGTTGCCGTTAGGTCCCTTTACGTTGCAGCCCTCCGAGATTGCGAAGATGGCAATGGTGGTATATCTGGCGGGTTATATGGTGCGCAGGGAACACGAAGTTCGCAACCACTGGCAGGGCTTTCTCAAGCCCATGGCGGTACTGTTCGCCGCCACACTATTGTTGATGATCGAGCCCGACTTCGGAGCCACCGTTATTGTCGCAGGCAGTGCTTTTGGCATGCTGTTTCTGGCTGGTGTAAAGCTGGGGCATTTTCTGCTGGTACTGGGTGGCGCCCTGGCAGCCATGCTGGTGCTGGTAGTCAGCGCGCCCTACCGACTGGCGCGACTGACAGCCTATACCGACCCGTGGGCAGACCCCTTCAATACCGGCTTTCAGCTCACTCAGTCACTCATCGCGTTCGGTCGTGGCGAGTGGCTGGGAGTGGGGCTGGGCAACAGTGTGCAAAAGCTGTTCTACCTGCCCGAGGCGCACACCGATTTTGTATTTTCTATCTGGGCAGAGGAAACCGGCTTTGTCGGCGCGCTAGTGCTTATCGCACTCTATGTTGGGCTTATTGGCCGCATTCTCTGGGCGGGGCGCAAATCGCTGGCGGTGGCTAACCCCTTCGGTGCCTATGTGTGTTACGGGGTAGCGTTGGTGTTTTCCGGTCAGGCGTTTGTGAATATGGGGGTGAGCTCAGGCCTGCTGCCGACCAAGGGCCTCACGTTGCCATTTGTCAGTTACGGCGGTACCAGCATGATCGTGTGCTGTTGCATGCTCGCGATGGTGTTGCGCATCGACCGCGACAATAGCTTGCCGAGGAAGGCCCGATGACCGCCCCTCTGGTATTAATGACAGCCGGTGGAACCGGTGGGCATGTCTACCCGGCACTGGCAGTGGCCAGGGAGTTGCTGGATCGCGGAATGCGAGTTGAGTGGGTGGGTACCGCCCGAGGGCTGGAGCACAGGGTGGTGCCCGAAGCGGGTATCACGCTGCACTGTTTGCCGGTAAGAGGTGTGCGCGGCAAGTCCCTTTCCGACAAGGTGGCTGCGCTGTGGTTTCTCGCACTTGCCTCTGTAAAAGCGCTCTGGTTGATCCATCGGTTGGCACCGCGTTGCGTTGTGGGTATGGGCGGTTATGTCGCCGGACCGGCAGGTGTGGCCGCATGGCTGCTGCGCAAACCTCTGCTGATTCACGAGCAAAATGCTGTAGCGGGTACCACGAATCGGATGCTGGCTCCGCTCGCCGTCCGGGTTGTGGCAGCGTTTCCCGGTGCCTTCAAAGAACAGGTTGAAATCACCGTATTGGGCAACCCCGTGCGTCGGCAACTGGTGCAGGCAGGGGCCGGCAGGCACTACGATTATACCGGTCAGCGGCCGCTGCGACTGCTGGTCCTGGGTGGCAGTCTGGGTGCTCAGGCTATCAACGAAATTCTGCCGCCCACTGTGCGGAAAATTCTCAGTGACGGCCAGCAACTGGAAGTATGGCACCAGACGGGTGATGCGCATGTCGCTGGTGTTCGCGAGAGTTATGGTGAGCTGCTGGGGACAGGAATGCGGGTTGACCCTTTTATAGAGGATATGGCAACTGCCTATGGCTGGGCGGATCTGGTGTTGTGTCGGGCTGGCGCGCTGACCGTTTCGGAGCTGGCCATTATGGGCTGCCCGTCAATTCTGGTGCCTTTGCCCCAGGCGATCGATGATCACCAGACGGCTAATGCGCGTTCTTTGAGTAGCTGTGGCGCCGCCATGTTGCTGCGTCAGGCCGACATGACCGTCGATGCTGTTGCCGCGTCACTGCTAGGGTATCTAAAACACCCCCAGATATTGGCGGGCATGGCGAGTGCCGCCGCCGCAGTAGCGACCCCGGAAGCCGCGGCGCAGGTAAGTGATTACTGCGAGGAGCTGATCCATGGCCGCTGAACGGAATGTCTATGCTGTGCCCGAAATGCGACGGATACGTAACATTCACATGATTGGTATCGGTGGTGCGGGCATGAGCGGTATTGCCGAAGTGCTGGTTAACCTGGGCTACGAAGTTTCCGGTTCCGATCTTCGCACCAGCCCCGTGACCCAGCGGCTCGAGGCCAAGGGTATCAAGGTCCATATCGGCCATGCCGAGAGTAATGTGGGTCGAGCCGACGTTGTGGTCAGTTCCAGCGCCGTGAACGAAGGTAACCCTGAAGTTGCGGCGGCTCGAGCAGCGCGCATTCCTGTGGTCCCGCGTGCGGAAATGCTGGCAGAACTGATGCGCTACCGCCACGGCATTGCGGTAGCGGGGACTCATGGGAAAACCACCACCACCAGCCTGGTAGCCAACATTTTTGCCGAAGCGGGTCTGGACCCCACTTTTGTGATTGGCGGTTTGGTCAACAGTGTGGGCAGTAATGCACAGTTGGGTGCCAGTCGTTTCCTGATCGCGGAGGCAGATGAAAGCGATGCCTCCTTTCTCCACTTACAGCCCATGGTTGCCGTGGTGACCAATATAGAAGCGGATCATATGGAAACCTACGGCGGTGATTTTTCCGTGCTGCGCCGTACGTTTCTGGAGTTTTTACACAATCTGCCTTTCTACGGTGTCGCGGTGCTCTGCGTGGACGATCCGGTGATTCGGGACATGTTGCCAGATGTCTCGCGACAGGTGATCACCTACGGTTTTGCCGAGGACGCTGATTATCGAATAGCGGACGTGGTAGGAGAGGGGGTGTCTACCCGGTTTGTACTACACCGCCCTGGGGAGCAGACGGTGCTGGCGCTGAATCTGGCTATGCCTGGCATGCATAACGTCCTCAATGCTGCCGCTGCCGCGGCAGTGGCCTGCGACGAAGGTTTGGACGATCAGTCGATACAGCGCGGGCTAGCGGGTTTTGCCGGTGTTGGTAGACGGTTTACCCGGATGGGGGAATTGCGCCTCGCAGGAGTAACTGTCGAATTGGTCGACGACTACGGTCACCACCCGACTGAGGTTCGCGCCACACTGGAGTCCTCGCGGCAGGTCTGGCCCGAAAGGCGGGTGGTGATGATTTATCAACCTCATCGCTATTCTCGAACGCGTGATCTCTACGAGGACTTCGTGGCTGTGTTGTCCCGCTGTGACGTACTTTTACTGCTGGATGTCTACGCCGCAGGTGAAGACCCTGTGCCGGGAGCCGACAGTAGGAGCCTGGCCCGCAGCATTCGTCAGCGCGGGCAACTGGATCCAATTTTCGTCGAGCAAATCGAGGATGTGCCGGTGGTATTGAGCGGCATTGTTGAGGAGGGCGACGTAGTGATCACGCAGGGAGCTGGCAATATCGGTCGTCTCGCGCAGGATTTGGCAGCCATGGATTTTTTGCGGGGGCCGACGGAATGAGTCTGGACGTTTTGCGCGGTAAGCCGGTGGCTGTGTTGTTGGGCGGAAACTCCGCCGAGCGCGAGGTCTCGCTGTCGAGTGGCCAAACCGTGATTGATGCGCTGGCGGCGCGGGGCTTCAAGGTGCGACCTGTCGACTCTGCTGAGCCGGATTGGATGGCGGAATTACAGGACGTGTCTTTTGCTTTTATAGCATTGCATGGGCCGGGCGGCGAAGACGGGAGCATGCAGGGGGCATTGCAGGCCCTGCGTATTCCCTACTCTGGTTCACGAGTACTCGGCTCTGCCCTGGCCATGGACAAGTTGCGCAGCAAGCAATTGTGGCAGGGCATAGGCTTGGCTACGAGTGGGTTTGTCCGCCTCGATGCTGAAACAGACTGGCAGCAGGTAATCGACCGCTTCGGCAAAGTGTTTGTAAAGCCGAGTTGCGAGGGTTCCAGTATCGGTATGACTTCAGCCGTGAACGCAGATGCACTGGAGAGGGCTTACAGGGTCGCCAGCCAATACGGCGGGGGTGTTCTTGCGGAGCAGTTTATTGACGGTCCAGAGTACACGGTGGCCATTCTTGGCGACCGGGCGCTGCCGGCGATACGGCTGGAAACGGACAACGAATTTTACGATTACGAAGCCAAGTATAAGTCGGACGAAACCCGATATCTGTGTCCTTGTGGCCTGACTGAGGAGGAGGAGACTGCGATGGCGGCCCTCTCCCTGCGAGCATTCCAATCTTTGGGATGCGAGGTGTGGGGCCGGGTGGACCTGATGCGCAGTCGCTCAGGGGAGTTCTATGTGCTGGAGGTGAACACCGTGCCGGGTATGACATCACACAGTCTGGTGCCCATGGCAGCTAAAGCTGCGGGTATGGATATTGAAGTGCTGGTGGCACGCATTCTCGAGTTGAGCCTTGAGGGAGGGCGCTAGCATGCTAATGACCAAACAGGAACGGCAGGCTGGCAGGTCGGCAACCAGTGCCCGCGGTCGTAACTCGGCGCAGGGCGCAACCCGCAAAGGGCCGCAAGTGAAACCGCAACGCAGGCCCTCGGCTTGGCTCAATCGACTGATCATCGTAACCGGTGCTGGTGTGGTGTTGGTTGCTGCGTTACAGGCTTACATCACCCTGCAGTCTATTCCTGTGCAGCACATTACGGTGACGGGGGAATTGGAACATACCCGCACCGACCTTGTGCAGGATATGGTGCAGCCGGCGTTGGTGGGAGGGTTTTTACGTGCAGATTTGCAGCGCATCCAGGCTCAATTGGAAGAGCTGCCGTGGATCTATCAGGCCACAGTGCAGCGTCGCTGGCCAAATGCGCTGGAAATTCACGTGATAGAGCAGTTGCCGATCGCCCGCTGGGGTGAGAGTGACTTCCTTAATCACGAGGGGGAGGTGTTTCGCTCCAGCTCCAGCAAAGAGTGGCAGACACTACCGCAGTTGCGCGGACCCGAGGGCAGCGCCAAGGCACTGGTAGCAGGCTACCAACGCATCGTGGAAATTCTGAGACCGCTGCATCTGGCCGTCGTCCAGCTTGCGGTTGATGAGCGCGGTCAGGTTGCTGTGGTGCTGGAGGGCGGCATGCAGTTGCTGCTTGGCAGTGAGGACTTCCTGGAGCGCATGCACCGATTCGTCGCAATCTATCGCAGTGAACTGGGCACCAGAGCCACTGAAGTGGTACGAGTGGACTTACGCTACGAGACAGGGATAGCGGTAGCCTTTAACGAAGAGTCGTCCCAGGTAGCGGGACTATAAGTCGATAACAAGTAGGTCGGGGGGAAACACTGCCATGGGCAGCGTACAGGACAAAAAAATGATCGTCGGCCTGGATATCGGTACCTCCAAGGTCGTCGCGATCGTTGGGGAAATCGGGCCCGAGGGTAGTATCGAGATAGTCGGTATTGGCTCGCACCCGTCCAAGGGAATGAAAAAAGGTGTAGTGGTGAATATCGAGTCCACTGTGCAATCGATCCAGCGTGCGGTGGAAGAGGCCGAGTTGATGGCGGGGTGCCAGATACACTCCGTATACGTGGGTATTGCCGGTAGTCATATTCGCAGCCTCAATTCTCACGGCATCGTTGCGATCAAGGACCGCGAAGTCTACGGGCTGGACCTTGAGCGGGTGATCGATGCAGCACAGGCCGTTGCGATTCCGGCGGACCAGAAAATCCTGCACATTCTTCCGCAGGAATATGTCATTGATAACCAGGAAGGCATCAAAGAGCCCATGGGAATGTCGGGGGTGCGACTGGAGGCCAAGGTGCACCTTGTTACCTGTGCCGTCAATGCAGCCCAGAATATTGAGAAGTGTATTCGTCGCTGTGGTCTGGAAGTTGAAGAGATCATCCTCGAGCAACTGGCCTCAAGTTATGCGGTGTTGACCGATGATGAGCGGGAGCTTGGGGTTTGCCTTGTCGACATCGGCGGCGGCACCACAGATATCGCGATCTTCACCGATGGTTCTATACGTCACACCGGAGTCATTCCTATAGCTGGGGACCAGGTGACCAATGATATTGCCATGGCGCTGCGTACCCCCACTCAACACGCCGAGGAAATCAAAATTCGTTACGCCTGTGCACTCACCCAGTTGGCCGGAGCTGACGAAACGATAAAAGTGCCAAGTGTAGGTGACCGTCCGCCCAGGGACCTATCCCGGCAGGCACTGGCGGAGGTGGTAGAGCCGCGTTACGACGAGCTATTCACTCTGGTTCAGGCCGAATTGCGCCGCAGTGGTTATGAAGACCTGGTCCCGGCCGGTGTGGTGCTGAGTGGCGGCACCTCCAAGATGGAGGGCGTAGTGGAGCTGGCTGAGGAGATTTTTCATATGCCGGTAAGAGTGGGTTACCCGCAGACGGTACAGGGTTTGAACGACATCGTACGCAATCCGATCTACGCCACCAGCGTGGGACTGTTGTTGTATGGCGCTGAGCATTACCAGGACGGTGGTACGAGTAATTCCGGGAAGTCCAGCAGTAGCGGTGAGAGTTTATTCGGCCGGGTGCGGGCCTGGTTGCAGAGTAATTTTTAGTTGTTGTGGTTGTGAGTCGAGTTTTTTATTTAGTAGCAGAACGTCGTGCGTGAGTGCGGCATATTTATACCAAGGGGAGTAAGGCCATGTTTGAATTGATAGAGAATGTTCCGTCAAATGCCGTGATTAAAGTCATCGGAGTAGGCGGTGGTGGTGGCAACGCGGTTAAGCACATGATCGCGAATAATGTCGAAGGTGTCGATTTCATCTGCGCCAATACCGATGCCCAGGCACTGTCGGACATTCAGTCCAAGACCGTGTTGCAGCTCGGTGGCGACATCACCAAGGGTCTCGGTGCCGGGGCCAATCCGGAAATCGGCAGGGCGGCGGCCATGGAGGATCGGGAGCGCATTGCCGACTCTCTCAGGGGTGCCGATATGGTGTTCATTACCGCTGGAATGGGTGGCGGTACGGGTACCGGTGGCGCGCCTGTAGTGGCGGAAATTGCTCGAGAGATGGGAATTCTCACCGTTGCAGTGGTAACGCGACCTTTCCCTTTCGAGGGTAAAAAACGCCTGCAAATTGCCGCTGAAGGCGTGATGGAGTTGCAGCAGCATGTGGATTCGCTGATCACTATCCCCAATGAAAAATTGCTGGAGGTTTTGGGAAAAAATACCAGTCTGCTGGATGCCTTTAAAGAAGCCAATGATGTACTGTTGGGTGCGGTTCAGGGCATTGCGGATCTTATTATCAGGCCCGGAATGATCAACGTGGACTTTGCCGACGTACGCACTGTCATGTCAGAGATGGGCATGGCGATGATGGGTACCGGCAGCTCGCAGGGCGAGAATCGCGCACGCGAGGCGGCGGAAAGAGCAATAAATAGCCCGCTGCTGGACGACGTTAATCTGGCCGGAGCACGCGGAATCCTGGTCAACATCACTGCTGGTCTCGATCTGTCACTGGGTGAGTTTTCCGAGGTTGGCGACACGATTGAGGAATTTGCATCGGAAGATGCTACTGTTGTTGTTGGCACCGTAATCGATCCCGCTATGGGAGATGAACTGCGGGTGACCGTGGTGGCGACAGGGCTGGGTAGTGAAGCGGCAAAAGCACCTTTGCAGGTTGTTGACAGTGCGCCCAAGTCTGCCAGTGTAGACGTTGAAAACGAGCCTGACTACGCTCAATTTGAACGGCCTACGGCCATGCGTAAATCGCGTCGCGGGGGCTCAGGACAAGCGCTGGCAGTAGAGGCCGGCGGCGAGGAGTACTTCGATATACCGGCCTTTTTACGTCGCCAGGCCGATTAGGTAGCAAGCTGTCGCGTCCACCGCGGCCTTGTGCCCGTGGTGACAGTTGGGTGGGAGAGGACTGGATGCGACAGCGCACACTGCGTAACTCGATCAAGGCGACTGGTGTCAGTCTGCACAAGGGTGAGAAGGTCTACATGACTCTCCACCCGGCGCCTGTTGATACAGGCATAGTCTTTCGCAGAACTGATCTCGATCCGGTTCTGGAGTTGCTCGCCTGTGCGGAGAATGTCGGCGATACCACGCTCTCCACCACGCTGGTATCGGGTACCGAGCGCGTTGCGACCGTGGAGCACCTGCTGGCAGCGTTGGCGGGAATGGGGATAGATAACGCCTTTGTTGACCTCAGTGCGCCCGAAGTACCGATTATGGACGGCAGTGCCGGGCCCTTCGTCTTCCTGATTCAGTCAGCCGGCGTGATCGAGCAGCACGCAGCCAAGAAATTTATTCGCATCAAACGCAAGATTACCGTGGAAGACGGTGACAAAGTGGCCAGCCTGTTGCCCTTTGATGGGTTCAAGGTGTCATTCACTATCGATTTCGATCATCCGGTGTTTCGCGATCGCACCGCCCATGCGGAGCTGGATTTTTCCACCTCATCGTTCATCAAGGAGTTCAGTCGTGCCCGGACTTTTGGTTTTATCCACGAGATAGAGTACCTGCGGTCCCGGGGCCTCGCCCGCGGCGGCAGCGTCGATAACGCCATCGTGGTGGATGATTACCGCATTCTTAATCAGGACGGCTTGCGTTACGAAGACGAGTTTGTGCGGCACAAGGTGCTGGATGCCGTCGGCGATCTGTACCTGCTTGGCCACAGTCTGCTGGGGGAGTTTCGCGCATACAAGTCGGGACATGCACTGAACAATGCCACCTTGCGGGCACTCATCTCGCAGCCGGATGCCTGGGAGGTGGTGACCTTCGGGGAGCATGCCCCGGCGCCGATTTGTTATGCGATGACCCCAGCTATAGCGAGCCAGGTGTAAACGGCTTCGTGGGTGTCCCCTCTGGTCTGCTTAGTGGATTTTTCACGGTAATTGTGGCAGAGTCGCCAGCCAAACTGTTGCTTACCACTATTAAATGAAAGTAATTCTTATTAGCGGCAAGCACGGGGGCTCCCGTTCTATCGAGCTGGGGCGCTGGTCCCGTGCTTTTCTGTCTTTTTGTTGCCTGGGTTTCCCCCTTGGTATGCTGGCCATTGGCTATCTGGCCGGGCAGGGCAGCGAAACCAGTGCGCTGCGAGGCGCTGCTCTGGACACGATTCAGGAAGGCCTGGATCAGCAATCCAGTGGACTGGAGGCACTGCAGAACAAGGCCGAACTCAAATTCCAGGCGTTGACGGTAAATCTGGCTGAATTACAAGCCAGGATGACCCGGCTGGACGCGCTGGGCGAGCACCTTACCGCTATGGCGGATCTGGGCGATGGCGAGTTTGACTTTAGTCAGGCCCCCGCTGTCGGCGGCCCGCTGGCGGGAGACTTCCGGGTCGATTTCAGCTCCGTAGACCTCAGCGGCGAATTGGCCAGTTTCGAGGCCCGTTTGGGTAATCGTGAACAGCAACTGGGCATCCTGGAGTCGTTGTTCCAGAATCGCAAATTTGCGGATGCTGTCTGGTTGTCTGGCCAGCCAATAGAAAAGGGCTGGATATCTTCCGCTTACGGGATGCGGACCGATCCGTTTACCGGTCGCAGGTCGATGCACAATGGTATCGACTTCGCCGGCAAGGCCGGTTCCGAAGTGTTGGCTGTTGCGGCAGGCGTGGTCAGCTGGACCGGGCGTGAATCCGGTTACGGCAATATGGTGGAAGTCTCCCACGGTGACGGCTTTGTCACACGCTACTCCCACAATAAGGAAAATCTGGTAGCCTCTGGCGATATCGTTCGCAAGGGTGAGCCCATTGCCCTGGTTGGCTCAACAGGCCGATCCACTGGTGCTCATGTCCACTACGAAGTTTACAAGCACGGCCGTTCTGTCGACCCTTCCAGCTACGTGCGCCGGACTCAGCGGTAACTCTCAGTTCCCAAGTGTAATCTGCGTCGGGGCTGCTGTCCCGGCGGATCTCTCTATGCCAATAAGTGAAATACGATGATAAGCAATAGCCTGAAGAAACTGTTCGGTTCCCGCAATGACCGCGAACTGAAGCGCATGGGCAAGGTTGTCAAAAAAATTAATGCGTTTACCGATGACATCAAAGCGCTTAGCGATGAACAGCTGGCGGCTAAAACCGCCGAGTTCAAGCAGCGGATAGCCGATGAGGAAGAGCTGGACAAAATACTGCCTGAAGCGTTCGCGGTCGCTCGCGAGGCTGGCGAGCGGGTGCTGGGTATGCGGCATTTTGATGTCCAGCTCATTGGCGGTATGGCCCTTTACGAGGGCAAAATCGCCGAGATGCGGACCGGCGAGGGTAAGACACTTGTTGCGACCCTACCTGCCTATCTCAATGCGCTGGCCGGTAACAGCGTTCACCTCATCACGGTGAATGATTACCTGGCCACGCGAGATGCCCAGTGGATGAAACCCTTATACGAGTTCCTCGGTGTCTCAGTGGGTGTTATTCGTTCCGGTCAGGCACCGGATGAGAAGCGCGCTGCTTACAGCGCAGATATCGTTTACGGGACCAACAACGAATTCGGTTTTGACTACCTGCGGGACAACATGGCTTTTGCCATGGAGGATCGCCTGCAGGGAGATCTGGGCTTTGCCATTGTGGACGAGGTCGATTCGATCCTGATCGACGAAGCGCGTACCCCACTCATAATTTCCGGCGCGTCTGAGGACAGCTCGGAACTGTATAAGCGCATCAATCGAATGGTACCTCTGCTGAAAGCAGATGAAGAGGGGCAGGAAGGCCATTACACCGTAGACGAAAAGCAACGGCAGGTTGAGCTTACTGAGACTGGGCACGAGTACATAGAAGAACTCATGATCCGGGAAAAGCTGTTGGAGGAGGGCGACAGCCTCTACGCTGCCACCAATCTCAACCTGTTACACCATGTGTATTCGGGGTTGCGGGCACACATCATGTTTAACAAGGATGTCGAGTACATTGTGCAGCAGGGGCAGGTGGTGCTGATCGACGAGCACACCGGTCGCACCATGGCCGGGCGCCGCCTCTCGGAGGGCTTGCATCAGGCGATAGAAGCGAAGGAAGGAGTTTCTATCCAGAGCGAGAGCCAGACACTGGCGTCCACTACCTTTCAAAACTATTTCCGCCTTTACCGAAGGTTGTCCGGCATGACGGGTACCGCTGATACCGAGGCATTCGAGTTTCGCCAGATTTACGGGCTGGAGGTGCTGGTGATTCCCACCAACGTGCCACAGCAACGCAAGGACCTGAATGACCTGGTTTATCTGAGCAAGGAAGAAAAATTTGACGCCATAGTCGGGGACGTAAAGGACTGTATGGAAAAAGGGGCGCCGGTGTTGGTAGGTACCGCCTCTGTGGAAACCTCGGAAGAGCTTTCTTCCCGGTTTCGCAAGGCCAAAATTGAGCACAAGGTGCTGAATGCCAAATATCACGAACAGGAAGCGGAGATTATCGCCCAGGCAGGGCGGCCGGGAGTGGTTACCATCGCGACGAATATGGCGGGTCGCGGTACGGATATCGTACTGGGAGGCAACCTCGAAGCAGAGCTTGAGAATGCTGGCGCCTTGGACGAAGCCGGGCGGGCTGAGATCGAGGCGGCGTGGCGCTTGCGCCATCAGCAGGTTCTGGAGGCCGGTGGCCTGCACATCCTCGGTACTGAACGCCATGAATCTCGGCGCATCGACAACCAGTTGCGGGGCCGGGCCGGCCGCCAGGGAGACCCGGGATTATCCCGCTTCTACCTTTCGCTTGAAGACAGCCTGATGCGCATATTTGCGTCGGATCGGGTCAAGGGTTTTATGCAGGCCCTGGGTATGGAAAAAGGCGAGGCGATCGAGCACAAAATGGTGACCAATGCGATAGAGAAGGCCCAGCGCAAGGTGGAAGGGCGCAACTTCGATATACGCAAGCAGTTGCTGGAATACGATGATGTTTCGAACGACCAGCGACAAATCATCTACCAGCAGCGCAATGACCTGCTCGGAGAGCTTGACGTATCAGAGACAATTACCGCCATTCGCCGCGATGTGGTAAACGACGCTATCGACAGCTATATCCCACGCATGAGTGTAGAGGAGCAATGGGATGTTCCCGGGTTGGAGAGACAGCTCGAGGCCGAGTTCGCTACATCCCTGCCCATAGGCCAATGGCTGGAGGAGGACAACCAGCTCCATGAGGAAGCCTTGCGCGAGAAGGTGTGTGCCGCAGTGCAGGCGGCCTATGACGAAAAAAGCGAGGCCGTGGGTCCGGGGATGCGCAAGATCGAGAAGCAGATCATGTTGCAGGTTCTGGATACCCTCTGGAAGGAACATCTGGCAACCATGGACCACCTGCGCCAGGGTATTCACCTGCGAGCCTATGCCCAGAAGAACCCCAAGCAGGAGTACAAGCGGGAATCCTTTGAGCTTTTCGAACAACTGCTGGAAAGCCTCAAAAGTGAAGTGGTCAAGTTTTTGAGCCATGTGCAAATCCAGCGTCAGGACGAGGGCCAGCAGATAGAGCAACAGCGTCGCGAAGCCGCAGAGCGTGAAAAACTGGCTTTTCAACACGCCCAGGCCTCGGGTTTGACCGCTCCCGCCGAGGGTGATGGTGAACCGGAGGGGCAAGCAGCAGCCACGCCGCAGACTTTTACTCGGGATCAGCCCAAGGTTGGTCGCAATGAACCCTGCCCCTGTGGCAGTGGTAAAAAATACAAGCAGTGCCACGGCAAGCTGTGACCGGAGCTGACTGATATGGCAGTGGGTGATGACAAGCTGGGTAAACTCCATCCTGTCCCCGGTTTTCGTCTTGGGACTGTCTCGGCGGGCATCAAGCGGCCCGGACGGCCGGATCTGGTACTTATGGAGTTAGCCAGCACGGCTCACACCGCCGCAGTATTTACCCGCAACGCTTTTTGCGCTGCACCGGTGACAGTCGCCAGGGACAATCTGCAAAGCTGTGCTGGCAAACCCCGTTACTTGCTGACCAATACCGGCAATGCAAATGCAGGTACCGGTCAGCAGGGAATCGCGGCGGCCAGGGCCTGCACCGCTACTGTCGCAGACTTCGCTGCGATGGACGCAAAAAGCGTGTTGCCCTTTTCCACTGGCGTTATTGGCGAACCTCTACCGGTGGGAGTGATCCAGGCGGCAGTACCGGCAGTATTCGAGGCGCTGACAGCTGATGGTTGGACAGAGGCCGCGAGGGGTATCATGACAACGGACACGCGCCCGAAAGGCCACTCGCTGAAGTTCAGTGCAGCTGGCCAGGCGTACGTGATAACCGGAATAGCCAAGGGCGCCGGTATGATCCGGCCGAATATGGCAACCATGCTGGCCTATGTGGCGACGGATATGGCGGTGGAGCCAGGCCAGTTGCATGAGCTTTTGGCGCAAGCGGTGGACACCACATTTAATCGCATCACGGTGGATGGCGATACCTCGACCAATGACGCCTGTGTGCTTGTCGCTACCGGTGCGGCTGGAAATACGCCGCCAGCGGACACCGCTTCGCCGCTCTATCAGGCGCTGCGCGCAGCTCTGGAACAGATCTGCCTGAGTCTGGCGCAGGGGCTGGTGCGCGATGGCGAGGGCGCGAGCAAATTTGTCACTGTGCAGGTCAATGGTGGCCACACGGAACAAGAGTGTCTTGATGTGGCGTTTACCATCGCCCATTCACCTCTGGTGAAGACAGCGCTGTTTGCCAGTGACCCCAATTGGGGGCGATTGCTGGCGGCCATTGGCCGCGCCGGCCTGGAAGATTTGGATGTTAATCGTATCGGCGTGTATCTCAATGACGTGCTGATTGCCAGTGAAGGGTGTCGCGCGGCCAGTTACACGGAAGAGCAGGGTGTTGCTGCAATGGCGCCAGAGGACATTGTGGTACGCGTTGAACTGAACCGCGGGAGTGCCAGTGGCACCGTCTGGACGACGGATTTTTCGTACGATTACGTGCGTATAAATGCCGAGTATCGCAGCTGACATGTCTGTTGTTCATGTCGCCGTAGGTGTCGTAATCGATGACGCTCACCGGGTGCTGATTACAAGGCGGGCTGTTGACAGTCACCAGGGTGGCCTATGGGAGTTTCCCGGTGGCAAAGTAGAAAAGGGGGAGACCCTCGAACAGGCGCTGTCCAGAGAGCTGCATGAAGAGCTGGGTATTAAGCCCGCCCGCACCAGCCCTCTGCTTGAGGTAAAACACGACTATGGCGATAAGCGGGTGCATCTGGATGTGCACGTGGTATGGGAATTCTCTGGTAGAGCAGTGGGGCTTGAAAGCCAGCCGTTAGCCTGGGTGCCTTGTGAGGCCTTGTCGCAATACCGCTTTCCCGCCGCGAATGAGCCCATTATCGCCGCCATTCGCACGCTTCTCGCCGGTGGGGTAGGTGTGAGCTAGCGGTGCTGCTCTGCGCGCAGCAAAAATTCCTTGTGGAGCTCGTCGACAACGCCATCCAGTTCCGCCAACGGCCTGGCATTATCGATCACAATATCAGCCAGTTTCAGTCGCTGCTCACGCTGCATCTGCGCTGCCATTATACGACGTATCTGATCTTCGCTATTGCCATCTCTTGCCGCGGCACGCTGTAACTGAACCTCCTCGGGCACATCGACGACCACTACACAATCGACCAACTCCCGCTGACTGGTCTCCAGTAATAGCGGTGAGCTGAGTATGGCGTAGGGCGATTCTGCGGCCGCCAATTGGTCACGTATTTCCTGACCAATCAAGGGGTGTGTGAGTTGCTCCAGCCACAGTCGCTCTGCCGCATCAGAAAATACGCGTTCGCGCAGCGCTGCTCGGTCCAACGCGCCATCTGGCAGGATAATATCCTTGCCAAAATGCCCGGCGATTTCAGCCAGTGCAGCACCGGCAGGTTCGACGATAACCCTGGCTGCAACGTCCGCGTCTACGACGGCAATTCCCAGATGCTCAAAACACCGGGTGACGGCAGATTTACCACTGCCGATGCCGCCAGTCACGCCGACCACGAAGGTCATCAATTCAAGCCTGTAGCGCGCAGGTAGAGGCGGGTAATTTCCCCGCCCCACACCAGCGATATCCAGCCTGCAGCGGCCAGGTAGGGGCCAAAGGGTATCGGCACTTCACGCCCCCTGCCTTTTGCAATCATCAACATAATGCCGCAGACAGCGCCTACCAGTGATGACAGTAAAATGATGAGCGGAAGAGCCTGCCAACCCAGCCATGCACCAAGGGCGGCCAGCAGTTTGAAGTCGCCATAGCCCATGCCCTCCTTGCCGGTTACCAATTTGAACAGCCAGTACACACTCCAAAGCAACAGGTAGCCGAGTATGGCGCCCAACACAGCCTCTTCCAGGCTGACGAAGGTGCCGTAGACGTTAAACACCAGGCCCAGCCACAAAAGCGGTAGGGTGATATCGTCCGGCAATAACTTGTGATCCACATCTATCATGGTCAGTACGATCAGTGCCCAGGTGAATGCGATCGCACCCAGAAGAGCGACCGACGCTGGAAAAACAGTTGCCAGCGACAGCGTCAGTAGCCCTGTGGCCAGCTCTACTGCAGGGTACCGCAGTGAAATTCTCACGCCACAGGCGGCGCACTTGCCGCGCAACATCAAATAACTCAGCACAGGTATGTTGTGCCAGGGCTTGATGCCGGTGCCGCAGTGGGGGCAGTGTGAGTTCGGCGTTGCGAGTGTGAGGGGTGCGGCTTCTTTTTCCTGCTCCTGCTCCAGCAACTCGCAGCAGTCCCGCCGCCAGCGGGATTCCATCATTAATGGCAGGCGATAGATGACAACATTGAAGAAACTGCCCACCACCAGACCCAGTGAAAGCAGACACAGGGGCAGTAGCCAATCGATCTGGTTGAAGACGTCCAGCATCAGCTTGCTGCTCTCAATTATGGGGCTAGATTACCGAACCGAGCATAAAGATGGGCAGGTACATGGCTATCATGAGACCACCCACCAGCACACCGAGTATCGCCATAATCATGGGCTCCATGAGAGAGCTGAGACTATCCACAGAATTGTCCACGGCCTCCTCATAATGGTTGGCAACCTTGTCCAGCATCTCGTCCAGGGAGCCGGATTCCTCACCAATGGACATCATCTGCAGCAGCATATTGGGGAACAGGCCGGTTCCCTTGGTGGATGAATACAGGGTTGAACCGGTTGTTACATCATCCTTGATCTGGCGGATGGCTTTGGCGTATACCGAGTTGCCGGCAGCACCTGCGGTGGACTCCAGTGCATCAACCAGTGGGACACCGGCGGCAAAGGTTGTCGCCAGGGTGCGGGAAAAACGCGCGATCACCGAGTCGTGTACGATCGAACCGAATATAGGCAGGCGCAATGCTATCCGGTCCAGCAGTTCGGAAAATTTGACCGACCGTATTTTCGCTTCCCTGAAGACAAAAATCGCCGCGATGATCATCAGTAAGATGACAAACCACCAATCCTGCACAAAGTTCGAGATGCTCAGGACAAAGAGAGTAAAGGCGGGAAGGTCAGAGCCGAAGCTCCTGAAAGTGTCTGCGAACTGCGGTACAACCTTGATCAGCAGGATACCGGTGACCACGATAGCAACCACAACAACAGCGATGGGATAGGTCAGGGCTTTCTTGATCTTGGCTTTCAGCTGTTCGGTTTTTTCCTTGTAGGTGGCCACTCTGTCGAGCATGATTTCCAGTGTTCCCGAGTCTTCTCCCGATGCCACCAGAGAACAGAACAGGTCGTCGAACATGCGGGGGTGCTTGGCAAGTGATGGCGCCAAACCGCCTCCGGCAGCCACGTCATTTCTGATGGTGTTCACCAGTTCCTGCATTTTGGGTTTTTCAGAACCCTCGGCAACAATTTCAAAACTCTGCACCAGCGGCACACCCGCCTTGAGCATGGTAGCCATCTGGCGGGTGAACACGGAGATGTCGGCGGGTTTGATCGCCTTGCCGCCCGCACCAAACAAGGGCTTGGACTTCTTTCTGACATTTTTTGGCTTGATGCCCTGGCGTCGCAATTGCGCCTTGGCCATGGCTGGACTGGCCGCACGGATTTCGCCTTTGCTGGTGCGGCCGGTCTTGTCCGTGCCACTCCAGGTGAATATGTCGTTTCGGGTTGCAGTAGTTGCCATAATCTTATTGCCCCTGTGCCTGGTATCCCCGGCGCATTACTCTGTTTTGTTTTAATCTACCGTGATGCGGTTGGCTTCCTCGAGTGTTGTCAGCCCCTGTGCCACTTTTTGTAGGGCCGATGACCTCAGGTCATTAAAACCTTCCGCTCGCGCCTGCTCATCAATCTGAATGGAATTGCCCTCTTCCATGATGATTCTGGCAATAGCCGGTGTTATCCGCACCACCTCGTAAATACCTACCCTGCCCTTGAAACCCTCGTGGCACTGTGCGCAGCCCACTGCTTGCTTAATGGTGGCGGTGGCCAACTGCTCCTCGGTGAAACCCAATTTCAGCAGAGCCTCCTGGGGCACATCGTCCAGCGGGGTACAGCACTCTTTGCAAAGCCGCCGTGCCAGGCGCTGGGCTATGATCAGGCTGACGGATGAAGCGACGTTAAACGCGGGAACCCCCATGTTGAGCAGGCGCGTAACAGTCTCCGCCGCACTGTTGGTGTGCAAGGTAGACAACACAAGGTGTCCTGTCTGGGCTGCCTTGATAGCGATTTCCGCCGTTTCCAGATCCCGGATCTCACCTACCATGATGATGTCCGGGTCCTGGCGCAGGAACGAGCGGAGAGCCTCGGAAAAGTTTAACCCGACTTTGGCGTTCACGTGTACCTGGTTGATACCTTCCAGGTTTATTTCCACAGGGTCTTCCGCAGTGGAAATGTTCCGTTCTGGTGTGTTCAGTATATTGAGGCCGGTATACAGCGAGACTGTCTTACCCGATCCTGTGGGACCAGTCACGAGAATCATGCCCTGGGGTTGATTCAGCGACCTCATGTACATTTCTTTCTGTTCGGGCTCGTAACCCAGGGCGTCAATACCCATCTGTGCGCTGGTAGGGTCGAGAATCCGCAAAACGATCTTCTCCCCGAACAGCGTTGGCAGGGTATTGACCCGGAAATCGATGGCCCGGCTGCGAGACAGCTTCATCTGGATACGCCCGTCCTGGGGCATACGACGTTCTGATATGTCCATTTGGGACATAACCTTGAGGCGAGCGGATAGTCGAGGAGCGAGGTTTCTTGGCGGTTTTACCACTTCTCTCAAGATGCCGTCGGTGCGAAAACGCACGCGGTAGTTTTTCTCGTAAGGTTCGAAATGTATGTCTGATGCGCCCTGCTTTATAGCGTCGATCAGCACTTTGTTTACGAAGCGGACAATGGGTGTCTCGTCGACACTTTCATTGCCTGTTGCCCCATCTTCTCCTTCGCCGGCTTCGCTTACTGCCGATACATCGATATCGTCCAGGTCCGCAGAATCCAACTCCGACAGCCCATCTTCAAGTTGATCCTGTGCATCCACCCATCTGGCTATGGCTTTAGTAAGCGCCCGATCTTCTATCAGCACGCCATCGGTATTGATCCCAGTGTGGAATTTGATTTCGTCCAGAGCTGCCAGGTTGGTGGGGTCGGAAATGCCAATAAACAAGCGGTTCCCGCGGCGCATGAGCGGTAGGGCGTGATGTTTGGTTACCAGGGAAACTTCGACCAACCCTTCCGGCATTGCGCTGCTGTTAAAGGCCGTTAAATCTAACAGTGGCACCCCAAACTCATGAGAGGCGACTTCTGCGAGCCGCTGGCTGTCCACGTTTTTCTTTTCGACCAGATATTGGACGAAGGGCATGCGCTCCAGGGAGGCATCCTTTTGCGCCTGAGATGCGGCCTGCGCACTAATCAACCCTTCGGCTACAAGCCGCCCGGCCAATCCGCTCAGTTGCCCAATTGCCTTTTCGTTCATTCTTGCTGTGCCCCTACTACCGGTTTACTGCTTGCGCCAATAGACCCGCAGATATGTCTCCCACCCGCAGGTGCTGTTCTAACCCCTGAGTGTCGCTGGTACCTTAAGGCCTTGTTTTCATTATAAGAAGAAGTATAACCAGCCCGGGACTCGACTCCTAGGGGTAGGGCAAGGCTAATTGGCTGAATTTAGGTTAATTTTACGGCCCCGGGGGAGTCACCTTTTCTTTGGGAGCAAAGCCAGACTGCACCGGGGCGAGCGCCCGTGACCGAAGAGAAGGCTATATAAAGGTGCTGTCCGGCAGGAAGACCGTGAGCTTAGCAGTGAGGAGAATTGTAAGAAGTGGACAAAAATTGTCACTTTATGGCGGATCAAGGCTATACGCTCCCTGACAATTGCTAGGATAAGAACCTGTCGATGTATGCGATGAATAATCTAGCCTATTGATTTGTATTATTAAATTTATGAAATTTACGTTTTTCGAAGAAACTGGCACGTCGATTGCATCTCAGGTTGTGCATACATTGGTTCGTGCTGCCTGGCAGGCAACCGAGCCAATATTTAAGCAAAAATTCATCATGGGGATAGCACAATGAACATTCAGAAGAAGCAACAGGGTTTTACTCTTATCGAACTGATGATCGTTATTGCGATCGTCGGCATTCTGGCCGCCATCGCGCTGCCGGCTTACCAGGATTACACCGTACGTGCGAAGGTTTCCGAGGCCATGGTGACACTGGCTGAGGCAAAGACCACTATCGCGGAGTATTACTCTGCGAACAACTACCTCCCAGCGGACGCCGGTATAGCGGGCATTAACACCAATCCAAATACAAACATCGTCGCTTCAATCTACTATTCCTCCACCAATGTAGCCAGATTGCCTCTGCTGACCGCGGTTGTGACGCAGGCGACAATACCGAATGGCGCTAGCGATTACGAATTCGTACTGTCGGGTACCACCGCCTCTGGCAACAGAATTATATGGAAATGTAAGCCTGGTCTCACCGCTGGAACAGCGCTGGCAACCAAATACCTGCCTGCAAACTGTCGCGGATAACACGATCAGTCACTGCTTCTGCCCGGCTAGACCGGGCTTTTTTTCGTTTCAATTTTAGTGTTACTGGTTATTGTTTGCAGGATTTTACATGACAGGTAGCAAGGCTATTGTGCGAAAACCAATACGCTTGCGGATTCTGGCCGGTCTGGTACTTTTGGCTGCTTTGTTCATCTACCTGCCGGGTCTATCAGGTCCACTTTTTTTCGATGACATGCCTGCCTTGACAGCCAATGAGTTTGTGCATATCACCGGCAGTTCCTTCGATGAGTGGCGGGTAGCCGCTTTTAGCTCCGGTTCTGGCCCACTGCGACGACCGATAGCGATGTTGTCGTTTGCGGCCAATTATGCGCTCGCCGGTGAGTTCTCCACAGCAGGGTTGAAGGCGGTGAATCTCGCCATTCATTTGGTCATCGCTGTCCTGCTTTACCTGCTCTTTCGATCAATCCTCACGGCATTGGCAATCGGTCGAGATAGTTCCACCTCCGACTTGATTGCGGTCACCGCCGCGGCCATCTGGCTTTTGCATCCACTGCATGTATCCACGGTACTGTATGCGGTGCAGCGTATGGCCCAGTTGGCAGCTTTGTTTGTGGTTGCAGGGCTGTGGGTTTTTATGCGCTATCGCCAGCGGTGGTTCGATCAGGGCGCTCCTGCGGGTGAGGTTCTAGCGGCTTCACTCTGGCTGCTGCTGTTGACGACCCTGGCCGCATTGTCAAAAGAGAGCGGCGCACTACTGCCCTGGCTGATCATCGTGCTGGAGGTGTGTATTTATCGCGGCGTCTGGGCAGGGCGTTCCATCACCTGGCTGCGTGGGTGTGGCTGGATGCTACTTGTGCTGCCTGTTGTGGCGGTGGTGTTGGTGCTCGCTCTCAGCCCGGAAACACTGCAAGGTGGTTATTCCGGACGGGAGTTTACGCTGGAAGAGCGGCTGTTGACTCAAGCTCGGGTACTCTGGCATTACCTGGGCTGGATCTGCCTGCCCAACATCGGTGGCATGGGTTTTCAGCATGACGATATAGCGTTTTCCGCTGGACTGTTCGCGCCGGTTACCACGATTCTCGCACTGCTTGGCTGGCCGGTAGTGCTGTTGACGGCGTTCTCACTGCGGCGGCGTTATCCGCTGCTGCTTCTGGCTGTACTTTTTTTCCTGGTAGGGCAGAGCCTGGAATCCAGTGTGATACCCCTCGAAATGGTTTACGAGCACCGAAATTATCTGCCGAGTACACTGGTGTGTCTGTTGCTGGCCTGGCTGCTGGTTATTCCTGTCTCGCGCGGTAAGCACTTCAAAGCCTGGTACCCCGTCGGGGGTGCCCTGGTCATCCTGTGTATGCTGCTGTTTATTCGAGTGCACACATGGTCTGATGAACTGAGTCTGAGTCGTACAAACCAGGCGCAACATCCGGAATCATCCCGCTCGAACTATTTTTATGCCAATGCCTTGCTGCGGCAATACCGACGCAGTGAACAGCTCGGTCTCACTCAGCGCGAAAAGGGCGAATCACTACTCCTCTCACGGCACTATTTCGAACGTATGTACCAGACCAATAACCGGGATGTGGCCGCGCTGGTCATGTTGTTCTACCTCGATAGTCATTACTTCACGGAATTGCAAGGTAAAGTCGATTGGCTGGCGAAACTTGATGTCCTGCTGAGCACCAGAACTATGCAGCCCTCTGATTGGAACGCGCTTGCCACCTTGTTTGACATATTCACTTCGAACCCGGCTGTATCGACAGAGGCTACGGTGACGGGACTGCTTGACAAGTTATCCGCAAGATACCCGGATTCAGTGCATATGTTGCAATACCGCTACAAGTACCAGTCTGCCATGGAAGCCGATTCTGCGCAGCTTCTACCCTTGCTGCAACGTGCCCAGGAACTTGACCCCGGGAGCTTTTGGCCCTACTACCAACTGCTCTATGAGTATGCCCGAGATCAGGATGCAGCCAGCATGTATCACTATGCTGGCCTGTGGCTGTTCCACGACAGCAATCGCTTGAGCATTCACCAGATAAAGGCACTGTTTACCCTACCCGTAGAGCCGATGGGGCCGTCCCTTGACTGATCGCATAAGCACCTGGGGGGCCTTGTCTGCCGCTGCTTTGATCCTGCTTCTGAGTTGCTGGGTCTACTGGCCCGGTCACACAGGACCTGCATTGCTTGACGATGCCACCAGCGTGGCAGTGATAGGTGATCTTCAAAAACATCCAGAACGGGCCTGGGATTATGTCACGGGCGATCGTTCAGGCCCACTCGGGCGTCCCGTGGCAATGGCGAGCTTTGTGCTTGAAAAGCTCTTTCTGGGCGACAGCCTGAAGACCAGCAAGAGTGTCAACATACTGCTTCATCTGTTTAATGGAGCGTTGGTGATGGGACTGTTTTGGCTGCTGTTTCGCCAGGTCCCGGTACCCGGCTATCGGTGGTTGGCAGTGGTGTTGGGTGCTGCGTGGTTATTGTCGCCATTTCTCGTCAGTACCGTGCTCTATGTAGTACAGCGCATGGCCATGCTGAGCGCAACATTCATGCTGTTCGCTTGCCTGTTCTATGTGTTTTGGCGTGAAAAATTGTCGCGCCAGGAATTTTCAGTGACGCTTCTCGCGCTAGTCCTCGCTAGTATTTTGCTCGCGCTGTTTGCGAAGGAGAATGCCATTGTCGTGATCCCGGTTTTGCTGTTGCTAGAAGCCTTGTGGTTCCAGTTTACCGGGGCCAACAACCAGCCTATACGCTGGCTGAAGCTGACAACGCTCGGCCTGATCGCGCTCGGGGTTTTGGGCGTTAGCATAATGCTGGTGGCGGACTACGAGGACCTGGCGGCAGCTTTTGGTCGTCGTTACTTCAGTCTCGATGAGCGCCTGCTGACCCAGACCCGCATTGTTTGGGATTATGTCCGTCAGCTGCTGGCACCAGAAGTTTTTCGTATGGGGCTTTATCACGACGACGTGGTTGTTTCGACCTCGCTTTTCCAACCCGTTTCAACCCTTTACGCGGTTTTGGCCTGGCTTGCTGTCGCAGTGCTCCTGCTGGCTCTTGCGTTTTCTCGCTGGGGTCGCTACCTGGCACTGGGCGTCACCTGGTTCCTCGTCGGACACAGTATTGAATCCACCGTGTTCCCCCTGGAGCTCTATTTTGAACACCGCAACTACTTTCCCGGAATCGGCCTGTTTCTGCTGCTGGGAGTGATGTTCGCTGCCCTGGTGAGGCAGTGGCCCCAAATCAAAGCCCCCTTGCTGGTTTACCTGGCCTGCTATGTGCTGTGGCTCGCCAGCCTGACCAGTTCCCAGGTGCAGGTCTGGTCAAGTCACCCGCTGATAATCCTGAATCACGTGAATGCACACCCTGATTCATTTCGTGCTAACGCCGATATGGCTGAGCAGTTGGCCAGCCTCGGGCAGCTCGAAGCCGCGCAGGAGTACTCGGCCAGGGCATTTGCGGTGAGTGTTGCCGGCGAGCGCAGTGGCGATCATGACATACGCGACCTGGCGCTAGCCTGTATCGCGAATAGTCCTGTAACTCCGATAGAGATCGAGCGGCTAGGTACGGAAAATCGCGGACGCCCCTTTGGTTCAGTCGTCACTCTGCAGACGATGGTGCGCTTACTACAGGACGGTGCGTGTCCGGATTTCGACCGGCTGCGGTTTGCTAATCGCATGACGGAAATCTTTCTGGCGGACGAATCGCCGGCCACGGCCTCTGCCAACATCTACCTCGGTCTGGCCTTACTCGAAAATACCCTGAATCGATGGGAATATGCACTGGCTTACATCGACCTGTTCCAGCGTTCCGCTCCGGAAAATGCCCAGGGCCTGCTGATGAAGCTGCATTTTGTCACGGCATTGGGTAAAGTGGACGCCGCCGATGCGGTCAGGTCCCAGCTGATGCAATTACAGGACGAGGGGAAATTGACGGTGGGTGAGCAACAAACTCTGTCACTGTATCTGGAGAATTAGCCTTGGACTTTTCCATCGTCATCCCGGCCAAAAATGAAGAAGAGGGCCTGGCCAGGTTTCTGCCAACGCTCCGACAGATGTATCCTGAGGTCGAGGTGATCGTGGTGAATGATGGCTCGAGTGACAGCACCGTTCAGGTCGCTGAAGAGCACGGTGTCAGGGTTATTTCACACCCCTATTCCAAGGGAAATGGCGCAGCTATCAAGACCGGAGCCCGTGCCGCACGCGGCGACTATATCGTGTTTATGGACGGCGATGGCCAGCACGACCCGGCAGATATAGAGCACTTGCTGCATCGGGTGGAAGAGGGTTATGACCTGGTGGTAGGTGCTCGCAGCGGCCTGTCTTCGCAGGCCAGCATAGCGCGCTGGAGTGCCAACAGCTTCTACAACAAGCTCGCAGGCTGGATGGTAAACCGGGAAATTCCCGACTTAACCTCGGGCTTTCGTTGTGTTCACCGCGGTAAGTTTCTGGATTTTCTCTACCTGTTGCCAAACGGCTTCAGTTACCCGACAACGTCCACCATGGCTTTTTTTCGAGCTGGGTATTCTGTGGGGTTTGTGCCGATCGAGGTCTCACCCCGCGCGGGGAGTAGCCATATCAACATAATGCGTGATGGGATCAGGTTTTTCCTGATTATTTTCAAGATCGGTACCTTGTACTCGCCTCTCAAAATCTACTTTCCCATGGCGGTATTAATGTCGGGGCTGGGGTTGACCAACTATATTGTCTCGACACTTGCCAGTGGCTCCTGGCGCTTCACCAATATGTCCACCCTGTTATTTCTATCCGGCGTTATCGTGTTTCTGATGGGCCTCTTGTCCGAGCAGCTGACCAACCTCCAGTACAAGGAGTCTGACGCAGGCCACCAGTGACCTGCGCCGTTCTGTCAGGTGTTTACTTCGCTTTCGCTTCCTTGCGTCTGGCATGCAGGACGGGCTCGGTATACCCGCTGGGTTGCTCCCGGCCAAGAAATACCAGGTCGCAGGCGGCCTGGAAAGCGACACTTTCTTCAAAATTCGCTGCCATGGGCTGGTAGAAAGGGTCACTCGCGTTCTGCTGGTCTACCACCACCGCCATTCGCTCCAGGGTTTCTCTGACCTGGGCATGGGTGCATACATCGTGGCGCAACCAGTTGGCGATGTGCTGACTTGAGATACGCAGTGTGGCCCGGTCTTCCATCAGCCCCACATGGTTGATATCGGGAACCTTGGAGCAACCCACGCCGTGCTCCACCCAGCGTACAACGTAGCCGAGTATTCCCTGGGCGTTATTGTCCAGTTCCCGCTGGATATCCTCTGCACTTAAACCGGCGGCTCCTTTCAGGGGGATACTGAGGATATCGTCGAGCGAGGCCCTGGGCCGTTGCATCAGTTCCGCCTGCCGCGATGCCACATCCACCTCGTGGTAGTGCATGGCATGCAGAGTTGCCGCGGTCGGTGAGGGTACCCATGCGGTGCTGGCGCCCGCCAGAGGGTGGCCGATTTTTACTTTCATCATTTCTGCCATCAGGTCGGGCATGGCCCACATGCCCTTGCCGATCTGCGCGCGCCCCAGCAGCCCGCACCGCAGGCCGATGTCCACATTCCAATCCTCATAGGCATTGATCCAGGGTTCCTGTTTCATGGCTCCCTTGGGAGTCATTGCACCGGCCTCCATGCTGGTATGAATCTCGTCACCGGTGCGATCGAGAAAGCCAGTGTTGATAAAAACAAGCCGTTCCCGCGCGGCCCGTATGCACTCTTTCAGGTTGACGGTGGTCCGTCGCTCCTCGTCCATAATGCCGACTTTGAGGGTGTTACGCTGCAGCCCGAGGGCATCTTCGATCTGGTCAAACAATTTGCAGGTAAATGCCACTTCCTCCGGTCCGTGCATCTTCGGTTTGACGATGTACACGCTTCCCTTGCGGGAATTGCGATTGGCATCACTGCCCTTGCGAAGGTCGTGCAGCGCTATCATGGCCGTGAAGACGCCGTCCATGATGCCTTCGGGGATGTCTGCTCCACGGCTGTCCAGGATGGCGTCGTTGTCCATCAGGTGACCCACGTTGCGCACGAACATCAGGCTTCTGCCCGCTAAAGAGAGTTTGCCGCCGTTAGCTGAGGTGAAAACCCGGTCGGGGTTCAAGTATCGGGTCTGACTGCCGCCGCCTTTCTCAAAAGTGTCAGACAAATCCCCGCGCATGAGTCCCAGCAAGTTTTGATAGACCACTGTCTTGTCCTCGGCATCTACCGCGGCGACGGAATCCTCGCAGTCCTGGATAGTCGTCAATGCCGCCTCCAGCACCAGGTCTTTCACACCGGCAGCGTCCGTGCTGCCGATCGGGCTGGCAGGATCGATCTGGATTTCAAGGTGCAGGCCATTGTGGCGCAACAAAACACCGGTAGGCGCGTTGGGTTCTCCGGTATAGCCGCGGAACTGGTCGGGGTCTGCCAGCGAGCCGATCTGGCCGTCGGCCAGCACTACCTGCAAATTACCCGCCACAACCGTGTACGACCTGGCCGCGCTGTGGCTGCCTGTCGACAGGGGGCAATGACGGTTGAGGAAGTCCCTGGCGTAGGCGATGACCTTATCTCCGCGGACGGCGTTGTAAGCGCCACCGCGCTGTGCGCCGTTATCTTCCGAGATGACATCGGTGCCATACAGTGCGTCGTAGAGGCTGCCCCAGCGTGCATTGGCTGCGTTCAGAGCGTAGCGAGCGTTCATTACGGGTACCACCAGTTGGGGGCCGGCCAGGCTTGCCACTTCCTCGTCCACGTTTTCAGTGCCGATGGCGAAGTCATCACCTTCCGGCAGCAGGTAACCGATGTCTTCCAGGAACGCCTTGTACGCCACGCGGTCGTAATCTGCACCCGGGTTGGCGTGGTGCCAGCCGTCGATTTTGGTCTGCAGCGCTTCCCGGGTTTTCAGCAGCTCGCGGTTGCGCGGGGAGAGGCTGTCGACAATACTCTCCAGCGCCTGCCAGAACTGCTCTGGCGAAATTCCGGTACCGGGGGCGATGTCGTCTTCGAGGAGTTGACAGAGAACAGGTGCGATCCGGAGGCCACCGCGCTGGATACGATCAGTCATCGTGAAAGTCCTTTGGAAAAATGGTCGGCGTCAGCTGCGCCGCGGAAATATGCAGAGTCTAGGGCGAGCACCTTAATTTAGCTAATTTATCGTTTTTATCGTGAGCATTCCTGAGGTGAATGCGACCTGGGTCGCCGGGTGATTGGGAGGCTCAGGGAGTTGGTGCCTTGTCGTCCAGTTCTCTGGCGGTATCCGCAATCAGCTTTCGCAACCACTTGTTGGCTGGATTGTGTTGAAGCAGCGGGCTCCAGGCCATTTTCAGTTCCAGTGGGGGGATGTCCAGAGGGGGGGGGCGCAATACCACGCGTGGGTTATCGCGCTTCAACTCGGCTGCCCGGGTTGGCAGGGTGACAATCAGGTCGTTTTGTTCAGCGAGCGTCATGGAGGCCTGGTAATGGCGGGTAAATACCCGAATCTGGCGCTTCTTCCCCAGCTTGTTGAGCGCGAGGTCTACCCAGCCAAGCCGTTGTACGTCACCCGGGTTCACCCCCACACCTACCCCCATCCCGGTCTTACTGACCCAGACGTGGTTGGCTTTGAGATAGTTCTCCAGCGTAAAGTCTTTCAGTACCGGGTTTTCCGGGCTTAGCACGCAAGTAAAAGTGTCATTCCACAGATGGATCTGGTGAAACGATTGGGGCATGGAATCGAAACGGTTGATCACCATGTCTACTTTGCCGCGTTCCACGTCCAGGAAACTCACGTCACTGGGTGTCATGATATCCAGGGTCAGGCCGGGGGCGAGCGTGCGCAGCTTGCCCAGTACACTGGGAAACAGCGTGGACTCCGCGTAGTCACTGGCCATAATTCTAAATACCCTGTGGGCGTTGCCAGCATCAAACTCGGATCGCGGTTGCACTGCCCTGTCGATCCGGGACAGTACCTCGCGCACTATTGGCTCCAGTTCCAGCGCGCGCTCTGTGGGAGTCATGCCCTCGCTGGTACGTACCAGCAAGGGGTCGTCGAACAGGTCGCGCAGGCGCCGCAGGCCGTTACTCATGGCGGGCTGCGAGAGGTTCAGCTGGTTTGCGGCCTGGGTGACGTTGCGCTCTCGCAGCAGGGCATCGAGATAGACCAGCAGATTCAGGTCGATACGGTTAATGTTCAGGGGTTGCTCCGTATTCACTTGGCGAATGATGATAATATTACGTATTGATTGCGGAAATTATACCGTGCTTACTAAAATTGCCAACGACTTTAGGATGGAGCTGAAACCATGACGACCATTTCCACACCCGACCTGACGGATGCACACCCGGATGCGGCGGCCATCGAGTTGCAGTTCACCAGTTACGGTTCTATCAAGCAATTCTGTGGACAGGCGGTGACCATTAAATGCCATGAGGATAATTCCCTGGTGAAGCAGTGCGTGGCGGAGCCGGGCGTGGGGCGGGTTATGGTGGTGGATGGCGGTGGCTCCCTGCGCCGGGCGTTGCTGGGAGACATGTTGGCGGATCAGGCCGCCGGTAATGGCTGGGCGGGGCTGGTTATTAATGGCGCGATTCGCGATGTTGACGAGATAGCGGTCACCGCAATAGGCGTCCAGGCTCTGGGTCGCTGTGCGTTCAAAACCGAAAAGCTGGGCGTGGGGCAGCGGGATGTGACAATTGGCATGGGTGGCGTATCAATCGCCCCCGGGGATTACATCTACGCTGACAATAATGCGGTAATTGTCAGTAAAAGCGCGCTCTTATAGCAGCCTCATCGACAAATCCAGTGCCCGACAATCCTTGGTCAGGGCACCTATGGATATGTAATCCACGCCGGTATCTGCAATGGGTCTAAGGGTCTGATCGGTGACATTGCCCGAGGCTTCCAGCTCGACCCGGCCCGCGCTGAGCCTGACAGCAGTGGCCATCTGTTGCAGCGAAAAATTGTCCAGCATTACCCTGTCACATGCGGCGGAAAGCGCCTGTTCCAGTTCTGCCAGGCTCTCAACCTCCACTTCCACCGGCTTTCCGGGCGCGTGTTGTCTGGCAGCCTGTACGGCCCTGGCGATGCTACCGGCGGCGTGGATATGATTCTCTTTGATTAGAAACGCATCATAAAGCCCCAGGCGATGGTTGTAGCAGCCACCGCAAGTGACTGCGTATTTCTGCGCCAGTCGCAATCCGGGAATGGTTTTGCGGGTGTCCAGTAGTCTTACCGCAGTATCGGCGACCATGCTGGCGTAGCGGTGACAGGTCGTGGCCGTGCCAGACAGGAGTTGCAGGAAATTCAGTGCGGTGCGCTCTCCTGTCAACAGCCCCCTCGCTGGCCCACTTACGGTGAATAACAGCTGATCTGCGACAATCACATCGCCGTCGTCTGCTTGCCATTCGATGGCGATGTGAGAATCCAGTTCAGCGAATACCTGATCTACCCAGGCGCGTCCGCAAAGCACCCCGTCTTCCCGGGTGATAACCCTCGCTTTGGCTTGTGTTGTGTCGGGGACAAGTGCGGCGGTTATATCACCGCTGCCGATGTCCTCTGTCAGCGCAGCGCGTACGTTGTTGAGGATGGATTTGCTGTCGGGGTTTATGCGTTTTGAGTGTGACTGAGTCATGTGGCAGGAAGTTGGGTGTTGAAAAGAGAGGCGATTGTAGCAGTTACCGCGCCTGCCTGTTAATACGCCCAGGCGTTGAGTATGTTGGTACCTCTCGATTATGATGTCGCATGGCGTCGAATACCCTACAGAGTACGTTCACCCTTACCGAAGGTTGGTTACAACCGGCACGGCACGCACCCTCACCTAATTTCGGTCCTCGGCCAGAAGGGTGTGAGCCCGAGTTACTGGTTATACACAACATTTCACTGCCACCGGGAGAGTATGGCGGAGACTGTATTGAACGCCTGTTTACCAACTGCCTGGATTGGAATGAGCATCCTTTTTTCGACGAAATCCGCGGTGCACAGGTATCCGCTCATCTACTGATTCGCCGTTGCGGCGAGGTGGTGCAGTTTGTCGATTTGCGCCAGCGGGCATGGCATGCGGGCCGGTCCCGCTATGGCGGGCGGGACAACTGCAATGATTTCAGCATCGGTATTGAGCTGGAGGGAACCGACGATGACGCCTACACTGAGGTCCAGTACGAGACCCTCGCAGCTGTGAGCAATACCGTGCTTGCTCAGTACAGTCGTATGAGTAACCGCCGCATCGTTGGCCACAGCGATATTGCCCCGGGAAGAAAAACAGACCCGGGCCCGGCTTTTGAGTGGCATAAATACCGCAGCCTGCTAGCGGGAACAGGAGATTAATGGTGACTTTTCTGGCGATCATTATTGCAGTGGTGCTACTCCAGGCCTGGGGTACGGCAGAGCGTGTGCATGCCGATGGCTGGTTTGTAAGTTGGCAAACCCGTGTTGCGGGTTGGGGACTCCCGAGTGGCATCAGCCTGGCACTACTGATATTGCTGCCGTCCATGTTATTGGTCTTTGTGCTCGATCTGGTGCAACCGTTGTTGTTCGGCTTGATTTGGCTGCCGCTGGCAGCGTTGCTGTTGCTATATTCTTTTGGCAGGGGTGATTTCCAGGCCGCGATGGGGCGCTATCGCGGGCACGCATACGCCGGGGATTTTGAGGCTGCCTACCTGGCAGCCCGCGAGGAATTAGACGAAGAGGAAGCCGAAACACCTGAGACAGCGCCGGAAGTGCACGCCATCATTCAGCGCGGTTTATTGTATGAAGGCTTGCAGCGCTGGTTCGCGGTGCTGTTGTATTTTGTGCTCTTTGGGCCCGGCGGCGCCCTGGCGTACCGTCTGTTACAGATGTGTCGAGGGAGTTTCGAGTCGGAGTTGGCGCGGCGCTGGCTGTTTTTGCTTGATTGGCTGCCGGCGCGGTTGCTGGCAGCAACCTTCGCTCTCACTGGCGATTTTATGGGCAGCCGGACAACATTGCTCGTCGCCTTCCAGGCTTTGACCGCTGAGGCGGGGATAGTGCTGTACTCCGTTGGGCTGGCTGCGCTGGGTCCGACCGAGGCTGTTCCGGGCGGGAGCGATAATGAATTTGGACCGGTTGCCGCAGCCCAGAACCGTGAGTTCGACGCTCTTCTTTCACGCAGCGCTGTCTGCTGGGTTGTGGTTCTCTCCTTAGTGGTTCTGCTGTTCTAGATCAGTGTTTTGACGACCTGCCAAAACAGGGCACTTTTTCCATCAACTGCTAAGCTTTTGTGGTGGGGCCAGTCGGGCGAATTGTCGTCGCACTGAAGCCGCCGCGAATTCTTCGTGGAAAAAGCCATATGCAGCAATTTGCCCATGTCGACAAGACCTGACGACGACCTGACTTTACCGTCACCGGTGGCCGAATTGTCCGCGGGTATTCGTGAGCTACAACTCGTGTTGACCATTGTGTTCCATCCGGATACGAGTCGTATTGGCGAACGAGTTGTTATACCGGCCCTGGCTGCCTCGCAATCGTGGGTCCTCGGGCGTCGCAGCCCAGCGTTTTGTCGAGACGGCGGGGCTGCTGCGACGCCGTTGGGGGAGGGGCATGTCAGTCGGCAGGCGATATCCCTGAGCGGCCGCGTCGATGGGCTGCTGGTGAGGCGGCTACCGGATTCCAGTCGCTGCCGTATCGCGGGGCGAGAACTGCGGCAAACCGTAGAGTTGTCTCGCCAGCAATTACGCGAGGGTGTGCGCGTGCTGCTGGGCCACAGTGTTGTCCTTCTGTTGCGCCTGGCGCCGGAAATGCCATCTGACAAGGCTACCCCGGCGCTGCATGAACTACTGGGTAGCAGTGCCTACATGGCGGGGCTGCGCAAGCAGGTTATTCGTCTCGGTAGTAGTGGGCTGGACGTATTGATTCGCGGTGAAACCGGCACCGGCAAAGAGTTGGTCGCAGCCGCCATCCACAGCGCCAGTCACCGCAGCAAGCGTACGATGGTCCGTATTAATATGGCGGCTATTCCCGCCGGCCTGGCGGCGGCAACCCTGTTTGGTAGCGCGCGGGGAGCCTTTACGGGGGCCACCAGAGCGAGAGAGGGATATTTTACCCAGGCGCAAGGCGGCACCCTGTTTCTGGATGAAATTGGCGACACTCCTGCCGAAGTACAGCCGCAACTACTGCGCGCATTGCAGCAGCGCGAAATCCAGCTGGTTGGCGGCGCGATTCAAAAGGTGGATGTCAGAATAATATCTGCTACCGATGGATTGCTGGAGTCAGAAAGTTGCGACTTCAAGGCGGCTCTCCGCCATCGCCTGGGTGAGGGGGAAATCCATCTGCTGCCACTGCGAGAGCACCCGGAAGATATCGGTGAGTTGCTATTGCACTTTCTGATCACCCGGGCGGAGCAACTGGTCTGTGTAGACCTGTTGCCAGGTGAGCGCTCTTCGGCCCGAGAAATAGCCGCCTGGGCCGCACTTTTTCATACTTTTGTGGGCTACCGCTGGCCGGGAAATGTTCGCGAATTGGCTAACTTTTCCGGGCAGGTACTGGTGGCCAGTGCAGAAGAACTTACTCTGCCCGACACGATCAAACTGGCCGTATCGCAAGCGGATACTGCCTCGGCTGCCGAGAGTGGCAGCGCGCTAAGCGCGCCTCGTCGCAGTATCAGGGAGATCGATGAGCAGGAGTTTGACAGTATTCTGCGGGAGAGTGATTACGAGGTGGCTAACGTTGCTCGCCAACTGGGCGTATCGCGCCAGGCGGTATACAGGCGCATGGGCGAATCGCCCCGGCACAGATTGGCGGGACAGGTGCCCGGGCAGGAACTGGAAAAGGCGCTGGCGCAGCATGCGGGCGATGCCCGCGCGGCCGCCCTGGACTTGAAGGTCTCTGCCAGCGGTCTTCGCTCGCGCCTTAGAGACTCAAGCCTGTCTTGGTACTAAGGCGGCCAGCGGAGAATATTCCAGATGCCGGGTGATGTCAGGGTTGGTCCCTATCGGATACTGAGGCTGGTCAACCGTGGCGGTCAAGGCGCAGTGTACCTCGGGTATGACAAGCGGCTGCATCGTAGGGTGGCGATTAAGATATATCCGTTACCGGAGGAGCGCTCTGCGCGCAGGTGCTTGCTGCGAGAAGCGCAGCTTATTGCCAGTATCCAGAGCCCGAAGGTGGTACAAATTCACGATGTGATCGAAAGTCGCGAGCATCTGGCGATGGTCATGGAGTATGTTCCAGGTTGTGACCTTGAAGAATTCCTCGCCTCCGTGCGGCCGTCACTCGCCAGTATTCTTACAATCTGTGCAGACATTGCCGGCGCGCTTACTGTCGCTCGCCAGCAGCATATCGTACACGGTGATCTCAAAGCGGCGAACGTACTCATTGCTGCTAATGGCAGGGTGAAACTCACCGATTTTGGCATTGCCGGGCGTGCGGCCACCACTGGTGCCCAGGCAGGTAGTCCCTCCTCATTATCACCGGAGCAATATCTGGGCAAGCCCTTGAGTGAGCGCTCGGATCTGTTTTCTCTTGGCTGCCTGTTATACCGGATGATTGCCGGGGTATCGCCGTTCTGTCGCGAGGGGTGTCTGGACGGGCGGGCGCTCCTGGAGCGGGAGCCACTGCCGTTGCAGGAGCAGGTATCCGCAGACACAGCACTACCGCAGGAACTGTTGGAGCTGGCGGCCTGTCTGTTGCAAAAAGATCCCGAAGACAGGCCATCAAGTACGCGGGTTGTGCGACAGGTCCTGCGTCGTGTAGCGCGCACCATCCCCCTGTCTGCCAGCAACAGGTTATTTGAGGAGGCCCATCCTTGCTTTCGACCGGAATCTGCCGATGATATTCCGCCTGATATACCTGCTGGCCTGGGGAGGGCGGGGCGCTCTACGCTGGGTGTCACAGGTTCTACTGAGTCGGGTGGGTGGCGAGCAGGTGCAGGCATCTGGCGCTGGCCGTTGGTGGGGACAGCGATATTCGCTGCAATAGGTATAGCGTATTTATTAGCTGCATTGCCGCCTGCAGAAACCCGCGTGCACATCGCTGCGCCGGTACTGCGCGTTGCGGCAGGTGCGCAGATGCCTGTGGAAATTTCCAGCCGCTGGCTGGTAGAGGAGGTGACTGTAGCCATGCGCGAACAGCTGGGACCGTTGCGGGTAACCGGCCCGGTCGGGGCAACTCCTGTTACGACCTTATACGCAGACCCGGCGTTGCGAGAGCCGATTCTCCCCGCCCAGGAGCTGGAATTGGGACTGCGTTGCCTCGACCTGTTCTGCGTATTCGCAGCTACCCGGCATTGGCAGGGACAGCAAACCAATCAACAGGCGGTGCTGTTTCCCGATATGTCGGAACAACAATGGAGTGACATTGTACGCAGCACCACGCTGGCGCTTTTCCCTTGAATCAGATTTGCGAGATCGAGACAGCCAATATCATTTGCGACAGGAAGTAGAGTGGTGTGCCCCACAAGCCGTTCCAGCGGCTGGGTTGGACGAACTGTTGCCGCGCCACTGCCAGGTCGGATATCGCGAAACCCCAGGCACCCAGGATTATCAGCGTGGACACAGGCTGACCGACGGTCATTCCCGCACACAGCAACATGGCTGTAATCACAAGCATATATGCGCGAACCGGCAGCGTCATGTCTTTCGCTACGCACGGAAGCAGCCACGTATTGGCGAAAACCAGCAGTATTACGGCGGGGATCGCCGTGGCAGCCAGGCCGGAAAAATTGAGCGGCAACTGCAGGAAAGCAATTGCAAATAGCAGGTGGCCGCAGAGAAACGCGACCAACCCGGCCAGAAAGGTGTTCTCGCCCTCGGGCATTAACAACAGGTCGCCTGCCATACAGGCCATTAGCCCCGCCAGCAACCAACACCCGTAGGGCGATTCCGTCGCACCCATCGCCCAGGCGAGCCAGACAAATGCGGCCGCGGCCAGTGGTTTAAATAGATAACGACCGGCTCGAAAAGCGGTTTGGTCGCAAGCCACCAATGCGATGACGGCAACCGCGGATAAAACAGCCGGTGCCAGTGCTGCACCGGTTAGTAGTGTTTCAGTGGCCAAGGTTTACAATATTCCTGTAGAGAACGGCATTGTGGTCTGCCGCTATACCGTGAATCTTCGCAACGTGCAGCAGGTGGCCGGTAATATACTCAATTTCAGTACCGCGCCCGGCTGTGACATCCTGCAGCATCGACGAGCGATTGCCAGCAGTACTGTCAATAACTTTTGCGACCTGTTGCGGCAGGTCCCTGGTGACTGCGGCGAAACCTGCGGCGGCACTGACAGCCATAATTTCCCGACAAAGTGTTTGCACCTGGTTTGCCAGTGGTGCTTCTGCCAGCTCCCCGTTGCAACAGCCGTGCAGAGCGGTGAGCGGGTTGATAGCGCAATTTATGGCCAGTTTGAGCCACAGTGCCTGTTCAATATCGTTGTCCCAGATACTCGGGCGGACTGCCTCGGCCCACGCCTCGTACCAGCCCGGGGGTGTGGAATTTTCAATCCGGCCGAAGCGTGTGAGGCCGTGGCCGGCGTGACAAATATGCTGCTCAGCAAGACGATAGGCGCCCTCTGTGGTTGTGCCAAAAAACATATTCAGATCGGGCAGGATTGCGCGTAACTCGTCGCCGAAACCCAGGCCATTGCTTAGCAACAACACCTGGCTGGAGTCGTCCAACCGGTGGGCTACTGACTGGACAGCGGCACACACGTCCTGCGCCTTGGTGGTAACGAGCAGCAAAGCAATGCGGCCCGGGTCGGTAGCGGCCGACTGCTGCAACCGCACGCTGGTTTGGGAGTCTCCCTCGTTGATGTTGACAGTTGTTGTTTTTGCGGCGGGCGTCTTGCGCAGCAGCAGGGTGGTCGGACAACTTGCGCGCTGTAGCTTGCTGGCGAACAGACAGCCCATTGCTCCAGCACCCAGTACATGCCAGTGAGCAGAGCTCATCGAGCTACTATCATGTGCGGGATTGTAAACTTGCTGCAGCTCATTACTATGTAGCTCCAGTTATTGAACCGAATAGAGGGAGAGGCACTATGCCATCATTTGATATCGTTTCGGAAGTAGATCTACACCAGCTTACCAATGCCGTGGACCAGGCCGGCAGAATCGTAACCAATCGCTTCGATTTTAAAGGGGTGCAGGCATCCTTTGAACGCGAGGAACACACTGTGGTGCTTACTGCGGAAGCCGAGTTCCAGGTGGTCCAGATGGAAGACATGTTGCGTTCAGCACTGATCAAGTGCGATATCGATCCGGGTGCGATGGACTGCGGCGAGATGGTCACGACGGGAAAACAGGTGAAGCAGACAATAGTGCTGCGGAACGGTCTCGATAGCGCCCAGTGCAAGACCATCGTGAAGCAAATCAAGGAGGCGAAGATGAAGGTTCAGGCGCAGATCCAGGCGGATCAGGTGCGGGTGACCGGCAAGAAGCGTGACGATTTGCAGAGTGCGATGGGGTTGCTGCGAAAAGCAGAGATTGGGGTGCCGTTGCAGTTTACCAATTTCCGGGATTAGCGGCTGTTACCAGATTGACAGTTTCTGTGTTCCAGTTCACCGTTCAACCACGTGGAGATCGCCGGGAAGCGCCGTAAGTACGCTCCTGTAGACTCGTGTGCGGATGACGGCCCCTTTCATCGATGCGCCCTGCGGTTCGCCAATCTATACTTGAATCGATCTCTTCACACCGTGCTATAAATTTTTTATCTCAAATTCCGGCCTGGTAAAGGTGTTCACTTAATTGCTCCAATTTTTCCTGAATTTGCCAGTATTCGAGAGCAGGGTAGTCCTGTACCAGATACCACAGTAATTCCAGGTAGCGATACAGGCAGCCGTATCGCGTAATTAACTGCAGTTCTGTTGCAGTTGGCGGTTTGCCTGCATAAACCTCCAGCAACTTTTCTATGGCTGCAGGCTCCAGGTTATCTCCGGCCGCCACGACCGCCAGATCGTACCAGCGGCTGCCCATGGCGGCGTATTCCCAGTCAAGGGCGTACAGTTTGCCGCCGCTATATAGACGGTTGGCGTGCAGTAAGTCGTTGTGGCACAGCACCAACGGCTGTCGATCGCTATCAGTGGAGTTCAGTAATTCAGACACTCCGCGCCTGAATGCCGCGAGTTGTGTAGTTCGCTCCGGGTGCCGATGTGCCAGACGTTTCTCGTAACTCAGGATACGTTCTGCCAGGTCCAGGCGGTGGTGTCTCGCGGGCAGTTGGTGGATGCCTCGAAACAGCTTGGCTATCTCGCTGACATCCACAGGCTGTTGCTCGTCGGGTGTGAGGTAGTTGCACACCAGGCTGCCCAGTTCAGGGTTGAAATAACAGGGCCGGGGCGCCAGGCCGGCGCGGTGGGCGGCGGTCAGGGTACGCCATTCTCCCTGGCGGTTTAAACCGTGTGCGGAGGGGGTGATACCGTCAATACGAACAACAAACTGGCGGCCCGCGTCTACCAGTACACTGAAGTTGCTTAGACCTGCGCCCAATATAGAGAAGACGGTCGGAGCCCGCGGCAGGGGTGGCTCAACATCCCAGTGTTGCCACTGCACCAGAGTTTGATCAAGTTTTAGCCGGACGTTGCCCGGTAGTGCAGTAACCATTTGCGGTATCCGAACAATACGATGATGAGGTAGGCTGCGAATAGCAGAGCGGTGAGGTACAACTCCCTATCAAGGTAAAGATAAATCGAAACACTGTCGATCACCAGCCAGTACAGCCAGTTTTCCAGGATTTTTCGGGCCACCATCCAGGTGGTGAGAATGCTGCCCCAGGTGGTGAAAGAATCAAGGTAGGGCAGTGCGGCTTTGGTGAACTGTTCCAGTAGTGCGCCACTGGCAGTGGACACCAGCAGTACCGCCAGCAGTGCAATCGTGTGCTGGCGGCTACCCCAGCTGGAGATGGCCAGCTCTGTCCTGGCTTCGCTGCCTTGTTGCCATTGCCACCAGCCGTATACCGCCATTGCCAGGTAATACACCTGCAGCCCGGATTCCATTAACAGGCCAACATCCCAGAACAAGACAAGGAAAATTGCGGTGCTGATAAATGCCGCGTACCAGCACCACAGGCTCTCCTTCATCGCAAGCAGGAGGTAGGCGATGCCCAGTATCACCGCAGCAACTTCCCAGAAAGTCATCGCCTGGGCAGCCTGCAGCAGCGAGTCCGCCAGGCCCTGTTCGCTCATGGCTTTAATTCGAGTTCCCAGGGAATAAACTTCACTACCAGTACCTGTTTGCCAAAGGCACGGGTAGTGGTTGCCAATGCCTCGCTGACCACTTGAAACACGCGAGTGTAATCACCGCAGATCTGTGTGCTCATCGCGTTACTGATGACCTCTAGATCTGTGTGCGCGCGCACGCTGTCGATAAACCCCTGGATGACAGGGATATACTCTTCTTGCAGTGGGTAAAGGCTCATTTCGGCTGTCAGTTTCATGTCTGGCTCCTGATTCAGAAAGTAAAGCTTGTGCTTACCCCGACCACCCGGGGCTCGCCGTATTGATAGTAGGGTTCCACGGCATACTCTTTGCGCGGGTCGTTGCCAAAGGTACCAAAGCCCCTGACATAGTAGTTCTCATCCGTGAGGTTGCGGGCCCACAAAGCTATGGTCCACTGCTCACCGGTATACCCCACTCGCGTATTGAGCAGGTTGTAAGAGGGCGACTTCAGGTCGTGTCGATCGGAAAAGTACGCGCTGTCGCGGCCCTCCACGTCAAGGCGCAGGTAAAAGCCGGCGCCGAAATCATAATGCCCTCCCACAGCGTATTGGTACTTCGGCGCCTGCGCCTGCTCCCGTCCGGACAGATCGTTGCCGTCGGCGTCGATGTACTCATCAAATTCTGTTTTCAGTAAGCCCAGGTTTGCGAACAGCATCAGATCATCGGTGGGTAGCCAGTTCAGTTCCAACTCCATACCGTAGTTGTTGCCGCTGGCGGCGTTACTGGTGTAGTCGATAAACGCTGTGCTGCCATCGGGTCGCGGGATGACCAGGGACCCCTTAACCTGCTGATCGTCCCGGTCCATGTAGAAAACCGCGAGGCGGGTTTGCAGGGTTTGCTGCAGCAGGCTTCCCTTGAAGCCAAGCTCATAATTGATGAGAGATTCTTCGTCAAAAAATTGCAGTGCCTGCAGCTCTGCACCTACCTCGGGATTATCGCTGGTTTCGATGCTGGCGAGGATGTTGGCGTTAACACCGTTGGCGCGATAACCACGCGATATTTCAGCGTAGGCCATTCTGTTGTTGTCTATGGTGTACTGCAGTGCCAGCCTGCCGCCCCACAGATCCTTGTCCGGGCTGCTGTCCACCCCGTTGTTGTCGTCATAATCTGTGTAGCGACGCTCAATTCGCAAGCCGGAAATCAACGTCCAACGGTCATTCAGTTGTGTGTCCAACTGCCCGAACAGCGCGTAGGTGTCTGTGTCATAGTTACTGCTGAAGTCGCGCTCGAGGTAGGTATACTGCCGGTGCAATTGCTCTCGGTCACCGAGGTAATACAGGCCAGCTACCCAGTCGGTGCTGCCCTGAAATATGCGACTGCCTTCTTCAGAGAGTAGACGCACTGTGGCACTGTAGCTGTCCCGGTCGCGCTTGTATTGATCCTTTGAAGAGTATTCCCAACCGGGTGCGATACCGACAAAGCTCCAGTCCTCGTCGAAACTGTAGCTGCTGTTCGAAGTTGCACCGGTGAGCGAGCTCTCCAGGCGCAGTTGGTGAAGCTCGCGGTGCCATTCAATACCCAATGCAGTGGAGTCCTGTTTATCCTTGCCGGGTTCGTCAGAGAGCGTGTTGCGGGTGTTATCAAGGGAAAATGCGTCATAGCCGTTGTTCACATCAACATACATGACTGTCAAATCGATGGTATCCCGCGGGCCGGGGAGCCAGCGCAGCTTTCCCCTGACAGTCGTTTCGTCCTGGCCGTTAGTGTCGCTGCGACCGAGGTAATCGTTGTCGATAAAGCCGTCACTTTTGAACTGGTTTACCGCCAGACGGTAGAGCAACTGATCGTCGATCAGGGGACCTGTACCCACAATGCCGGTGGACCAGCTGTTGTATTCAGCGACGCTGGCTTCCAGGCGCAGGCCGGGCTCACTCTCTGGCGCTGCAGAGCGGATGTTGATCAGACCCGCCAGCGCATTGGCTCCGTGCAGCGTGCCCTGTGGGCCGCGCAGAATTTCTACTTGGGACACGTCAAACAGGGTGCTGGCAGCACCCAGACCGCTGAAGTCGATGCCATCGATTACCAGGCCGATCGACGGGTTCAGTGGCTCCTGAAACTGGCTGCGCTCGCCGATACCCCGGATCTGGAAAAAACGCGCGCGCGAGGTGCCCCCGGCGAAATTGACGTTGGGTGCCAATGCGAGGACGCCCTCCAGATGTTGGGCTTCCCGTTCGCGGATATCCCGGGCACTGATGACACTGGTGCTGCCAACCTGATCCAACAGGGGCGCGGAGCGTAGCTCCGCATTAACGATCACCTCTTCCAGCACACGGATTTCTGCAGCAACAGGTGTTGCCGCTAAAAAAGCGATGGAAAATAGCGAAATGGGGTACTTCATAATGCTCCTCACAACGGACATTGGATAGTTGGCCGGCGGGACGCATGGAGGGGGAAATCTATCTGGCGACACCTCTCCCTACGCCAGTATTAACCGGATCAGGTTCAAAGGGTTCACCATTTAGTGTCTCAGGCCCGAATACTGTTGCTCGGGCCACCCCCAGGTTTGCATCGCCAGTATAGGGCGCTTACACTTGGTTGCCAACAAAATTGATGATCGGGCGCGATTTGCAGCCCGGCGCGAAGTGGGTGGATGGTGCAGATGGCCGAGGATCAGGATTCGAGCGAGCAGGATGAGGAGATCCAGGGGGCACCTCCGGTTGAGTCCAGGAGCGAGGTACGTAATCGCCGCCTTGCTGAAACCGTCACGGTTAATCGATACCTGTACCTGCAAACCCAGCAGCTGGAGCATATGCTGCTGGGTGCCGTCGATCTGCAGGCCCTGCTGGAAATTTTGCTTGTTAGTATGCCCCGCCATTTTTCTTTTCGCGTCGCGGAACTCTGGCTATACGATCCGGAGAACATACTGGCCGATTTGATTGTCGGTGGTCAGCGCTATGGACACAGTCTGCAACTGCATCAGGATGCTTTTGTGATGCAGGAGCTTTACGAGCTGGAGCCGGACGTGGTGTTACTTGATCCCACCGATTCGCGAATGTTCGAGGTGCTGAAATCGGAGCAGGGGATAGACTATGCATTGCTGATGCCGCTCACAGATAGCGGGCGCATGATCGGCAGCCTGCACCTCGGCCTGCAGGATGACACACTGATTGTTGGAGAGCAGGAAGAGGAGTTGATTTCTCACCTGGCCACCATGATCTCCTCCTGTTTCAAGGGAGCAGTGTCACGCCAGCAGGTCTCCCAGCTGACAATGCTCGATCCGCTCACTCAAATTAGTAACCTGCGGGGATTTGAAAAAGACATTACCCGGGAGATTGCCCGGGCGCGTCGCGCCGACCAGGCGCTGACCATTCTGATACTGGAGATAGACGAATTTGACGAGCTGTACGACCACTATGGCGAGCGCAGCGGCCAGTTTGTGGTCAAAAAGGTCACGGAGCGCATATCGTCTGACTTGAGGGCCACCGATATGTTGGCGCGGCTCTCTCGCTCCAAATTCGCCCTGCTCATTCCCGCATGCGGAGAGATGCTCGGTCAGGAAATAGCCGAGCGAATGCGAGATGATATCGAGAGTTTTGCAGTGGACGATGGCCGTGGCGCGGTTCTGCAGGTAACTGTCAGTATCGGTCTGGTCACCTGGGAGCCTCAGCAGTTTCCCGCAGTGGATATGCCCCATCTCGCCAGGCAAATGGAAAGCGTTGCGAGCAAGGGGCTGGCGCTGTCCCAGACCAAAGGGGGGAACCGCGTCACCCTTTCCCGGCTGAGTACCCTGATAGTCTGAGAGTGTTGAAATGAGTGACGGCAATCCCAGAAAGCTCGAGGAGCTGTTCGAGAAAAATCGACGTTGGGCCGACAAGGTCCGCACCAGTGATCCCGGTTTTTTCGCCAAGCTCGCGGCCCAGCAAAACCCGGAGTATCTGTGGATAGGCTGTTCCGACAGTCGCGTTCCCGCCAATCAGATTGTCGACATGTTACCCGGCGAAATTTTCGTGCATCGAAACGTCGCCAATATGGTTGTCCATACTGATCTCAATTGCCTGACGGTAATGCAGTACGCCGTCGAGGTGCTGCGGGTAAAGCACATCGTTGTAGTCGGCCACTATGGCTGCGGTGGTATTCGCGCCGCCTATGAAAATATGGATAACGGCCTGATCAACAATTGGCTGCGCAATATCAAGGATGTGTTGCATCAGTCTCATGCGAGAATTAATGCCCTGGCGAATGAGAATGACAAGCTCGACCTGCTGTGTGAGCTGAATGTGATCGCTCAGGTGGCTAATGTCTGCCATACCTCCATTGCCCAGAACGCCTGGACGCGGGGCCAGTCTCTCACGGTGCACGGCTGGGTATACAGTCTTGAGGACGGGTTGCTGAAAGATCTGAATTGTTCTGTCGATTGCATAGAGCAGATTCCGGAAGTGTATCGGTTGGTGCCCGCGCCGAAATGACCCTGCTGGTGTTGTTGGTACTGATATTTACCGGGGTCGCCCTTATCGCGGTGGTATCCAAGCACTTTTCAGGGCCCGCCGATTCCGCTAAAGCGCAGCAGTTGCAGCGCTGGTTGTTGCCTCTGGTAGCTGTGATGTTGGTGCTATCCCTGCTCAACCACTATATCTAGTGTTCAAGGTGTTTCCGGGCGCGAAAGTGGTACAATCCCAGCGCGATCCGGTTGAGACCTTGCCTTCCCTGACCAGCCTGCAACAAACAGTTCCTCGCCTGTCGTGAAAAATTCAGGCGGCGGCCAGCTGGCACGCAGAGGCCGTGTAATCGACCACCCGAATCTGAATCAAGACTGGAGAATACATACCATGGCAGAACAGAAAGCGACCAATGTGCACTGGCACGAAGGTGATATCACACGCGAACACCGCGGGAAAATACTTGGGCACAAAGGTGCAACCCTGTGGTTTACCGGCTTGTCGGGCAGCGGTAAAAGTACCGTCGCGGTGGAATTGGAAGGTATCCTCAGCGAAATGGGGGTGCTGGCTTATCGTCTCGACGGGGACAATGTGCGCATGGGGATTAACAAGAACCTGGGTTTCAGCGCCGAGGATAGAACCGAGAATATTCGCCGTATCGGGGAAGTGGCAAAACTGTTCGTCGATTCCGGTGTGATTGCCCTCAGTAGTTTCATCAGCCCCTACGCCGCCGACCGCGACCAGGTGCGAGCGCTGCACGAAGAAGCGGGCATGGACTTTATCGAGATATACGTGGATTGCTCGCTGGAGGCCGCCGAGAGTCGCGACCCCAAGGGTCTTTACAAGAAAGCCCGTGCCGGGGAGATCAAGAACTTTACCGGTATCGACGACCCCTACGAAGCGCCACCCAAGCCGGAAATACACTTGCACTCCGACCAGCAGACCCTGGCCGAGGAAGTAGAGCACATTCTTTTAGCGCTGCGCGAGCGCGGCATTATTAATTCCTGAACAGGAGCCAGCCATGATCAAGCCCCACGGTTCTGACGAACTTAATCCGCTTTTTGTCTATAACACTGAACAGCGCCATGCCCTGATAAAAGAGGCTGAATCGCTGCCCTCTCTGCTGGTGAACTCAGCCGCAGCTGCCAATGCCGTCATGCTCGGTGGCGGCTATTTCAATCCACTCACGGGATATATGAACCTGGCCGATGCCCTGAGCGTCGCTGAAAAGATGTATACCGTAGACGGCCTGTTTTTCCCCATCCCGATCCTGAATCGAACCAGCGAAAGCGGTGTTAGTGCAGGCAGTCGAATAGCTCTGCGTGACCCCAATGTTGAGGGTAATCCCGTGTTGGCCATAATGGATGTCGAGGCGGTGGAGACCATTACCGACGACCAGATGGCGTTTATGGCCGAGAAAATCTTCCGCACCCTGGATCCCAAACACCCAGGGGTAGCCACTTTCAACGAGGCCGGCCAAACGCTGTTGTCCGGACCAATCCAGGTACTGAACTTCTCCTATTTCCAGACGGACTTTCCGGACACCTTCCGCACCGCTGTGGAAATTCGCAATGAAATTGCCGAGCACGGCTGGGAAAAGGTGGTGGCCTTCCAGACGCGCAACCCCATGCACCGGGCTCATGAGGAGTTGTGCCGCATGGCCCTGGAGCAGTTAAAAGCCGATGGTATCCTGATCCACATGTTGCTGGGCAAGCTCAAGCCCGGTGATATTCCCGCCGATGTGCGCGACGCGTCAATTCGCAAGATGGTGGAGGTGTATTTCCCGGCGAACACAGTGATGGTTACCGGCTATGGCTTCGACATGCTGTACGCGGGACCCAGAGAGGCGGTATTGCATGCGGTGTTCCGTCAGAATTCTGGCTGTACCCACCTGATTGTGGGTCGTGACCATGCCGGGGTGGGGGACTATTACGGTGGCTTTGACGCCCAGACGATTTTTGATGATGAGGTTCCCGCGCACGCGTTGGAGCTGGAAATCTTCCGCGCTGACCACACGGCCTACAGCAAGAAGCTGAATAAAGTGGTGATGATGTGTGATGTGCCGGACCATTCAAAGGACGATTTTGTATTGCTGTCTGGAACTGCCGTACGGGAAATGCTGGGCAAGGGTATCGCGCCACCGCCGGAGTTTTCCCGTCCGGAAGTGGCAAAAATCCTGTCCGACTACTATCAGACCCTGGACGCCTGACAGCCCCTGCCACAATAAACCCGCCTTTCGCACGGCGGTTGAGGCCTGTTTTACATGCAGTGCAGTTTTAACTTTCAACTGCGCCCCCTATAATCGGGTGCAGTCAAAACCCGTGATGGGTAACAGGGAACAATCGGGAGTGCGATTTGCCGGCCAAATGGCTAAGTAATTCCAATGATGCGTCGCGGCGTGCAAGCGAAGCTCTGGAAAACGCGGTTCGCTCCCTTGCCCAGCCCGCACGTTTACGCCGTTTGCGGCACGGGCTTGGGGTGTTATTTGCAGTCTGGGGGGTGTTGGCTCTGTCACAGCTGATATGGGCACTGCTGCCCGCTGACGATGCATCTCTCCCCGCAGATGTCGGTATTATCAATCCCGTGAGCCCAGCGGTCACCTCAGGTAGCGATGACCCTGTTGATATCGGGCAATTGCAGGGTTGGCACCTGTTCGGGGAGGTTGGCGCAGTAGATCCGGCGGCACAGGTACAGGAGGTTGATATCGCCGCAGTTTCCAGCCGGGATGGTATAGAGAAGGGCGCCCGGGAAACCCGCCTCGACCTGAAACTGCGGGGTGTAGTGGCCTCCTCCGAAGAGGGGCTCGGTTATGCAGTGATCGAGCACAAATCCAAGCAGGATATCTATGCGGTCGAAGACAAACTGCCTTTGTCCGGGCGAGTCACACTGGCCAAGGTGATGCCGCGGCAGGTAGTGTTGGATAACGGTGGGACTTACGAGTTACTGGAACTGTTTGAAGGCTCTTCGTTGGATTCGCAGCTGGTGTTGCAGCCGCCAGCCCAGGGCCGCTCTCGGCAGGCTGTGGCTGTCGCTCCGGGTGGCGATGCCTCAGCCCTGGCGCGCACATACAGAGATCGTCTGTATCAGAACCCACAGGCCCTGGCGGATGTAGTATCTGTCAGTGCTGTGAGGGAAAATGGCGAGTTGCGGGGCTACCGCATCGCTCCAGGGAAAGAACAGGATCAGTTTAACCTGCTGGGTTTCCGTTCGGGGGACCTGGTTACCAGTGTGAATGGCATCGCGCTCAACGATCCGGCCAATGCCATTCGTCTGTACCAAACCATGCGCTCCGCCAGCGAGGCTGTATTTGAACTGCAGCGAGATGACCAGCCGGTCACCGTAAGTGTGAATCTCGGTGACGTGCAGGAACCATAGGCATGCATCTGTACTCGAAGCAGAACCAGCACAGAGGGATATAGCTAAGTGAAAGTCTTGATCCGGTCAGTCCGCAGTGCTCTCCTCGCGGTGTTTATGTCCCTTGCAGTTGCGAGCGGCGCTGTGGTCGCTCAGGATTTTACGGTTAATCTGAAAGAAACCGATATCCAGGAACTGATCAAATTTGTGGCGGAAGCGACCGACACGACTATCGTCGTTGATCCCTCGGTCAAGGGTAAGGTCCGGGTGGTGTCCAGCAAGCCGGTGTCTCGTGACGAGTTATACGAACTGTTTCTTTCCATTCTGGAGGTGCACGGGTATACCGCGGTGCGTTCCGGAGGAGTGATCCGGGTTATCCAGAACAAGGATGCTCGCTCAGCACCGGTGCAGGTGCGTGACGGGGCCTCTGGCAGGGCCAGCGACGAGTATGTGACGGAGGTTATCAAGCTCGATAATATCTCGGCGGCAAAGCTGATACCGGTATTGCGGCCGCTAGTGCCACAGCAGGCGCATATGGCCGCCTACGCGCCCAGCAACGCCATTATTATCTCCGACCTGTCCTCCAATATTGACCGCATCCGCGACATCATCAATCGTATGGATCAGTCCGCCGTACAGCAGACAGATATTGTCAAACTGCGGTACGCGGTGGCGGAAAACGTGGTGTCCATGCTAGACCAGTTGGCCAAATCCGCAGCCAAGCAGAGCGGCGGCGAGTCGGAGGTATTGTTGGTGGCAGATGCCCGTACCAATAGTGTGCTGGTCAGTGGTGACGAGCTGGAACGCGCGCGGATTCGGAGTCTGTTGAAGTATCTGGATACCCCACTTGAACAGAGCGGCAACGTGAAGGTCGTTTACCTGCAATATGCCCAGGCCGGCGACATAGCCGATGTGCTTACTCGGGTCATGCAAAACATTAACCGGCTCGACAACAGTGAGGGTGCCAAGAAAGCCCGTACGGACAGCTCCGCCACTATCGAGGCAGATGAGGGCACCAACTCTCTTATCATTACTGCTGATACCGACCAGATGGCATCCATAGAGGCGGTTATTCATCGTCTCGATATCCGCCGGGCACAGGTGCTTGTAGAGGCCATCATTGTGGAAATGGAAGTCATCGACGGCCAGGATCTGGGCCTTCAGTGGCTGTTTGCAGATTCCAGTGGTGCCTTCGGCAGTAATATCAATTCGGCAGACGCCACTGCGCGCACAATCGCCGATGGTATTCTGCCAGACGATGATACCGGCGATATCAGTCTTGCCGGCCTTGCGGGTGCACTGGCCAATACCGGCGGCACCACCATGGGTTGGGGGCAGGTCAGCGACAGCCTGACAATGGCGGTCGTTCTCACAGCGCTGGAGGAGCAAAGCAACTCCAACATTCTGTCCACTCCCAGTATCCTCACCCTTGATAATCAGGAGGCCTATATTACAGTGGGCCAGAACGTACCCTTTGTCACCGGCTCCTTTACCAACACCGGGGCGGGCGGGGATGGCGCACAAAACCCCTTCCAGACTATCGAGCGTGAGAATGTCGGCATCACACTTACCGTGACACCACACATCAACGATGGCGATTCGGTGGTGCTGGATATCACGCAGGAGGTGTCCAGCATCAGCGGTGTGTCGGCGATCGCGTCTGACCTGATTACCAATGAGCGCAAGATCCAAACCAAGGTTTTGGCACAGGACAATCGAGTGGTCGTATTGGGTGGGCTGATCAAAGACGATGTTCAGGACGCCACTCAGAAGGTACCCCTGCTAGGGGATATCCCGTACTTGGGGCGCCTGTTTCGCATCGACGGAGAAAAGGTCACCAAAACCAATCTGCTGATTTTCATCCGCCCTACTATTATCCGCGATAATAATGATCTCGCCGGCGCAACTGCCGAAAAATATCGATACATTCGCGATCAGCAGACGCTGCGCAAAGAGAGAGGCCTGCTCTATCTGGATGACGACCAGATTCCGATGCTGCCAGAGTGGGAGGAACAGTTGAAACAGCTGGACCAGATCAAGGTAGAGAGCCTTGAAGAAATACCGGAGAGCCCCCAGTGACAGAGGCACTGACCGCTGTAGCCGTCACTGACAGCGTCTCTGATGGGCCGCGCAGTCTGCCATTCACCTATGCCCAGCAGAACAGTGTGCTGCTGGATTTCAGTGACGATCAACCCATCGTCGTGCACCAGGCAACACCCTCTTTGGAGGTGTTGGCAGAAATGCGGCGCTACCTGGGTAAGCCTTTTGCGCTGCATCAGGTTTCCGCCATCGATTTCCAGCGCCGTCTTACCCTGGCCTATCAGCGCGACAATAACGCGGCGGTGCAGATGGCGGAAGACATTGGAGCCGATGTTGACCTGAGCAGGCTCGCAGATGAGATTCCGGAGACCGGCGACCTGATGGAGGCGGAAGACGATGCACCTATCATCCGACTGATCAATGCCATTTTATCCCAGGCAGTACGAGACAAGGCTTCGGATATTCACATAGAAACTTTCGAGAATCGCCTCAGCGTGCGCTATCGCATCGACGGGGTGATGATGGAAGTGCTGTCACCGAAGAAAATGCTGGCGCCCCTGTTGGTGTCGCGTCTCAAGGTTATGGCCAGGCTGGATATAGCGGAAAAACGTGTGCCGCAGGACGGCAGAATCTCTGTCAAGATTGCCGGCCATTCGGTCGATATCCGCATGTCTACTATTCCTTCCGCTCACGGCGAGAGAGTGGTTTTGCGTCTGCTGGACACGGCTGCTGGCCAGCTGAAGTTGTCCCAGTTGGCGATGAATGAACGCGTCATGACGGCCTACCAGAAGTTCCTGCGCAGTCCTCATGGCATTATCCTGGTGACTGGCCCCACCGGTTCGGGCAAGACCACAACACTGTACGCCGGCCTCTCGCATATCAACGAGGCAAGCCGGAATATTCTCACCATCGAGGATCCGATTGAATATATGTTGCCAGGTGTGGGCCAGACTCAGGTGAATACCAAGGTGGATATGACTTTTGCCCGTGGTTTGCGGGCTATCTTGCGGCAGGATCCCGACGTGGTAATGGTCGGTGAGATTCGCGATCTGGAAACGGCGGAGATCGCAGTGCAGGCCTCGCTGACAGGGCACCTGGTACTGTCTACTTTGCATACCAACACCGCTGTTGGTGCCATCACACGGCTGAAAGATATGGGAATCGAACCTTTTCTGTTGTCCTCCAGCCTGCTGGCCGTAATGGCTCAGCGCCTGGTGCGTCTGCTGTGCACCGAGTGCCGGGAACCCGCGGAGGCCAGCCGGGCAGAGCGGGACATACTGCACCTTGCCGAGGATGCGCCCGAGGCCACAATCTACAAGGCGAAGGGGTGTGAGCACTGCAACTACGGTGGCTACCGCGGCCGGACTGGTATCTACGAGATGATCGAGGTGGATGACACGATGCGAGCGATGATTTACGACGGCGAGAGCGAGCAGGCTATGTTGGCGCAGGCGCGCCAGCGTTATCCGGGTATCGATGAAGATGGCCGCAGCCGCGTGCTGGCGGGTGAAACCAGTATTGAAGAAGTGCTGAGGGTGACTGCGGTCGCCTGACAGTGCGGGATTGAATCATGACAGCCTTTCGCTATCGCGCGCTCAACCCGGATGGAAAGCTGGTCCGCGGCGTACTCGAGGGCGACTCCGAGCGGCAGGTACGTACCCAATTGCGCGGCCAGAACCTGCGGCCGGTGGAAGTAGCGGTGGCCAATCGCCCGGAACCCGCTGCCAACGGGTGGAGTTTGCCGCTGTTGCGCCGGGGTATCGGCGCCGGTGACCTGGCGCTTTTGACGCGCCAGCTCTCTACGCTGGTGCAGTCCAACCTGCCACTGGATGAGGCGCTGCAGGCAGCGGCGCAACAAAGTCGCAGCCCGCGCATCAAGGGTACCCTTTTGCAGGTGCGTTCCCGTGTTGCCGAAGGCCATACACTGGCCTATGCCATGGGAGAGTTCCCCCAGGTCTTCAACGAGATGTACCGGGCCATGGTAAAGGCAGGAGAGCACGCCGGTTTCCTGGGGCCTGTGCTGGAACAGCTAGCGGATTACACCGAGCAGCGGCAGTACACCGGCCAGAAGTTGAAGATGGCCATGATTTACCCCTTTATTCTGGTGGGTGTAGCAATCGCTGTTGTTGTGGCCCTGATGGTATTTGTAGTGCCCGAACTGGTGGGGATATTCGCGCACAGCCGAAAAGAGCTGCCCTTGCTGACCCGAGGCCTGATAGGTGCCAGCGATTTTTTCCGGGACTATGGCGTCTGGCTGTTGGTGGCCGTAGTAGCGGCGATTTTCATTGCGCGCACGCTGTTGCGCAGTCGACAGCGTCGACGAACATGGCACGGTTTTCTGCTAAAGCTACCCGGGTTGTCACGGTTGCTTATCGCCCTCGATACGGCGCGGTTCGCCTCGACGTTGAGTATCCTCATGGCCAGTGGCGTGCCGTTGCTGGAAGCCCTGCGCATTGCCGGCCAGGTTCTGACCAATCTGGTCTTGCAAGCGGACACCGCGGTGGTTGCCGAGCGGGTAGAGGAGGGCAGCAGTCTGAACCGGGCACTGCAGCAGAGCGGTCACTTTCCGCCGATGATGGTGCATATGGTTGCCAGCGGCGAAGCCAGCGGTGAACTGGATACCATGCTGGAGCGTTCAGCAACGAACCAGGAGCGGGAGCTGGAAATGACGCTGGGTACGATGATGAGCCTGTTCGAGCCGCTGATGGTGGTTTTTATGGGCGGCATGGTGCTGACGATTGTGCTCGCCATACTGCTCCCAATCTTTGATCTCAATACAATGGTGAAATGACTTTATGAAAACTATGGCAAAAATCCAGCACGGATTCTCCCTGGTGGAGATACTGGTAGTGCTGGTGATCATGGGTTTGTTGATCAGCGTGGTAGCACCCACGGTGCTAAATCGCGCGGACGAAGCGAGGGTGCAAAAGGCCTATGCCGACTTCAAGAATATCGAAACCTCGCTCAAGATCTACCGACTGGACAATTACGTTTACCCCACGACGGAACAGGGTCTGGAGGCACTGGTTGAACCCAGCAGCCTCGACCCGGAACCGCGCAACTTCAAAACCGGCGGTTACCTGCAAGAGGTGCCTTATGATCCCTGGGGGCGGCCCTATCTCTATCTCAGCCCCGGGGAAAACGGCGAGATTGATATTTATTCATTGGGCGCAGACGGGCTGTCCGGCGGAGACGGTCAGAACGAGGATATCGGTAACTGGCGCGAGGAGGAATAAGCCGTTGTGAAGGGGCCGCGCCAGGCGGGGTTCAGCCTGCTGGAATTGCTGGTTACGCTGATAGTGATTGTGCTGGTCACATCGCTGGCCTCGCTGACAGTCAACTCCGGCGGACAGGACATCAAATTAGAGGCCCAGGTACGCAGCCTGGCAGAGGTTGCCAGCTATGCGCTGGACGAGGCGCAGATGATGGGGCGGGATTACGGCCTGTTGCTGCAACGGGATGATGTGGATGGCGACACGGTATTTCGCTACGAGTGGCGCGAGCGGCGGCTGGATGGCTGGCAAATCCCCGAGAGCGGCAAGGACGTCTTTACCGGGCAGACGCTACCGCTGGGGCTGGAAATACGGCTCGCACTGGAGGACGCACCCGTTGAAGAAATCGGCCTGGATGGTGTGCAGGAAGATGCCTCTCCCCAGGTGGTGTTTTATTCAAGTGGCGAGACCACGGCGGGTACTATCGACATTATTCGCCAGGACAAGGGTGAATTGTTGTGGCGGGTGCAATGGGATCTGTTAGGGCGCTTTAAAGTGTTGCCGCGGGGCGAGGCGCCGGAGGATGAATAATGCCACGACGCATCTTCCGGTAAGTTTCCCGTTTAAGAAGCCACTTCAGGCCGGCTTTACGCTGGTAGAGGTGATGGTCGCACTGGCGGTGGTAGCGGTAGCGCTGCCGGCGCTATTGGTCACCCTTTACCAGCATGTGGATGCCACCGGCTATTTGCGTGACAAATCTATCGCCCAGATGGTGGCCTCCAATAAGTTCGAGGAATTGCGTATCCTGTCCAGTGCAGGCCAGAGCCTGCCGCAGGGCAAGGACAGTGGTATGTCGTCCATGGCTGACAGGGACTGGTACTGGTGGTTCGAAAGTCAGCCCACCGAGGCAAACAACTTTTACCGTGTACAGATCGATATAACGGTGGATGAGGAGCGGGGCGAGTCACCGCTGTTTACGCTGGTGGCATTTCTTTCGGCGGACCTGGGTGCACCCCCGGTGGGGGGGGAAGAAGGTGAGTAGGCAAAGTGCCGGTTTCACCCTGATTGAAGTACTGATCGCACTGGCGATTACCGCGTTTGTTGCGGCCGTGGCGTACAGCAGCCTCTCCACCGCCATGCAGGCTGTGGAAAGTACCCGGGTAACGGCACAACGCACCTATGAGCTAAACCGGGCCTGGATGATTATCAGCCGCGATCTACGCCAGTTTGTACCGCGTCCAGTGCGCGATGAATTTGGGCAGACGGAGCCCGCCATGGCCGGCGGGGCAGCAGCGCGTTTTGCGCTAAGCTTCACCCGAGGCGGGTGGCATAACCCCACCGGCTTGCCACGCAGCAATTTGCAACGGGTGAATTATCGGGTGGAGGACGATGCATTGTGGCGCGATTCCTATCCTGTGCTGGATCGGGCGCCAGATACCCAGCCGCAAGAAGTGCTGCTGCTGGAGGGCGTGGAGGTACTTGAAGTAGTGTTTTTGGGTGACCTGGCCGGAGCGGAGCGCGAGGGCAGGGGGCTCACCGTTGATACCCGGGGCTGGGAGGCCAGTTGGGTAGCGGATACCAGTGCCCCGGATATTGAGCTCCCGCCGCCTGCTGCACTGGAGATCAGGCTGCAACTCGAAGACATGGGTGAGCTCAGGAGAATATATGCCCTGCCACCGCTATAGCCTGAAAGTCACCGGTGCCAGAAGCGGGCGTGGTCAACAATCCGTTGCACCGCGAGCCCAATCGGGTGCCGCTCTCATCGTGGCGCTGCTGGTTTTCGCGCTGTGTACCGCTCTGGCGGTCGCTATGGAAGCAGAGTTCAACCGTTTTTATCAACGCGCTGCCAATATTCTTGTGGCTGAGCAGGCCAATGCCTATTTGCGCGGGGCAGAGGCGCTGGCAACCATGGCGCTGCAGGCGGACTACGACATGGAAGACCACGACAGCCCGCGCGATGACCTGCTGATGCCCTTCGAGCCATGGGCCCAGGTGCCGCCTCCGTATGCGCTGGATGAAGGTGGCTGGATGAGCGGCTGCCTGCGCGATTTGCAAGGAAGATTCAACCTGAATGCCCTGGCGACGAGGGTTGAACGGCAGGATAGTGACAGTGGTTCTCAGACGGATAAGCCTCACTTTACACCGGCACAGGCCCAGTTCATCCGGCTGCTGCAGGCGCTGGGTGAGCCGCAACTCAGTGTGCAGGAGGCGAGCGTCCTTACGGAGGCAGTCACCGACTGGCTGGATGCGGATACTGTACCTGGCTTCGATGGGGCCGAGGACGATTATTACTTTGGCCAGACGCCGGGTTATCGGGCAGGGAACAGAGCCATGGCCAGTGTCAGTGAATTGCGCGCTGTTGCAGGTGTAACACCGGAGTTGTATTGGGCACTGGAACCCTGGGTTACCGTGTGGCCGCAGCAGCCGGCTAAACTCAACATTCACACTGCCGGCAGTATGGTGTTGCGCTCGATCAATGCTGACGACGACCTCAGCCCTCTGAGCGTGGCCGACGGGACAGCGCTTTTTGAGCAACAGAGGTCGCCGGGCCCCGGGTTTGCCGATATGGACGCTTTTTTTGATACTGCGGTCTTGGCGGGTAAGCGGGAACAGATGGTGGGCACAGAGCAACTGTTAGGTGAGAGCAGTTCATACTTTCTGCTGTCGGCGGAGGTGGAAGTTGCCGACCGGAGGATGCGCTTGTACAGTGTGCTGCAACGCAGTGGGCGTCAGGTGATGGCACTCGCCCGGGGCAACAGCATCATGGATAACAGCCTGGAAAACAGGGGGGACGAGGACGCGTGCAAAATACCGCCGTCATTAGATTGGTAAACGGCCGCCTGGCCTGGTATGCACCTGGCGCGAGCGAGGAACCGCGTTGGCTGGATGATGAGCAGGTGCGTGACGGCCTCTATGCGTTGGTTGCTGAACAGCGCAGCGCGCCGTGCTTCGCGGCACCGGGAGCCGACGTGCGCCTGTTGCGGCTTGCCTTTACCCCTGAAGAAAAAAAGCATATAGGCAAGTCGCTGCCCTTCATGCTGGAGGAGCGGGTGGCTGAGGATGTCGATCAGCTGCATTTCGCCAGTGTGCCGCTGGGCAAGCTTGAGCTTGGTGTCGCACTTTGCAGCGCGGCCAAAATGCATGCGTGGCAGGATGCGTTAGTTGATTTTCCCGGCATCAGGCAGTGGTTGCCAGAGCCTCTGTTATTGCCCTGGAGCCAGAGTGAATGGTGCATCGTGCTGGAGGGCGATGAAGCGATTGTACGTTTTGACCAGTGCGGCGGCTTCACGGTGGAGCGGGACATGTTGCCCACCATGTTGGCAGGGTTGCAGTCTGAGCAACCGCTACCCGGCGCAGTAATAATGTATGGCGGCGATCAGCGTGCGGATACCGCTCTGCTGCCCGATGACCTGCAGCAAAGTGCCCAGTGGCGCCGCGGCAATTTGTATTCGGCGTTGCTGCTGGGGGAGGCACCGGGCACATCCCTGAACTTGCTGCAAGGGCGCTTTGCCAATCGCTTGCCGCTGGCGCGATGGTGGAAGGAGTGGCGGGCGGTAGCGGCGCTTCTCGCCCTGGCTTTCGGCTTGCAATGGGTGGCAACCTACAGTGATTATCGCAACGTGGCGCAGGAGAACCTGGCCTTGCGGACAGCAGTAGAAGCCAGCTACCGGCAGGTAAACCCCCGGGGTAATGCGCCTAAACCGGAAGGCCAGTTGGAACGGCAGCTCACCGCCATGCGCGGTTCCGGTGACGCCAGTGGTTTCGTACACCTCATGGAGCAGGTGGGAGGGGTAATCGCGGGCAACACAGGCACCTCGATAGATACCATCAACTACAACTTTAACAATAGCGGCGGTGAAATGCGTATGAATATTCTGGCGTCGGACTTTGAGGCGGTGGAGCGTGTACGCGCCGACATTAATAAGGCCGGCCTGCAGGCCGTTATGGAAAGTAGCAGTACCCAGGGCGATAAGGTGCGGGCGCGATTGCGGGTGGGGGACAAATCTTGAAGGAATGGTTTGCGGGGCTCAACCAGCGAGAGCAACTCAGTCTGGTGATACTGGGCTTTGCTCTGGGTTTGTATCTCCTGTACATGCTGGTCTGGGCGCCGCTGGCCGAGCGGCGAGATCAGTTAACGGTGCAAAACCAGGCCACCGCCGCGAGCCTGCAACGTGTTGATGCCATGGTGTCTGAAATCACGCGCCTGCGCGCCGGCGGCGGTGCCATTAGTGCGCGGCGTAATCTTGCTTCCCTGGTGAATCAGTCCACCAACCGCTACAACCTTCAGGTCAGTCGTCTGCAACCCAATAGCCGGGGCGATATTCAGGTGCGGTTGGAGAATGCCATATTCGATGACCTGCTGGCCTGGCTGGACGAGGTGGAGAATCGCGAGGGCTTGCTGGTAACCGAGGTTGCTATCACCCGGACGGGTGACTCCGGCCGTGTCAACGTCAGCATTCGAATAGCCCAGACATGATTCCAAAATCCCGCACACTCAGGGCACTCGCCCTGGCCCTTCTATTGCTGGGTTGTTTGCTGGCCACTGCGCCGGCGCGTTTGTTGGGGCTGGTACTGCCTTCAGATAGGGTCATCATGCAGGGGTTTAGCGGCACCCTGTGGCAGGGTGCCGCCAGCCGTTGCCTGGTGCGAACCCCCGGTGGTTTTCTTCACCTGGGTGCGGTGAAGTGGCGCTTGCAACCCTGGTCCCTGATTCAGTTTGCGCCTCGCATCTCCCTCGATTCGGACTGGGGTAGCCAGAGCCTCAACACAGAGCTGGTCCTGCGCGGCGGACAGGATGTCGATCTGACAGCGCTGGAGGCGACTATTCCCGCAGACCTGCTCACTCAGTTTGCGCCGGTCGAGCTGGCGGGCGTTCTCCAGGTACAGGTGGGGTATCTCGTGCTGAGAGGTGGCCTGCCAGTGGAGGGGAAGGGCCGGCTGGTCTGGCTTAATGGCGGATGGAATTCTCCAAGTGGGCCGTTGCCACTGGGCAGCTACGCGCTGGATTTTACCCAGGCTCCCGATGCCGCCCTGCAAGGGCAGGTATTGACCCTGGCCGGAGAGGTTACCGCGCAGGGTTCAGTTCAGCTGCAGGGCAGGTCGTATGGTATCGATATCACCGTGCAAAATGAGGCGGGCCTGGACGGGCGCCTGCAACAGGCACTCAGCCTGGTGGCGCGCCCCGTGGAAAATGGATATCGCCTTAAACTGGGCGGCGATTTTTAGACCGTCGTTCACGCAGAAAATATTTTTCAACCAGAAAAGGGGAGCAGGCAGACAATGAGTGATACTGACTACAGAAAGTGGGAGTGCGTGATTTGTGGTTTCATCTATGATGAGGCAGAGGGGCTGCCCGAGGATGATATAGCGCCGGGCACTCGCTTTGAGGATCTGCCGGAGGATTGGGAGTGCCCCGACTGCGGTATTTCCAAAGCAGATTTTGAACCCATGGCGGCATGAGAGCTTCGCCAATCAGGCTGAGCGGCTGCGGTGCAAACAAGGTATCCCGAATGAAGAATGTCCCCCGTGCAATTCTGTTGGCAGCTCTGTTCGCTGGGTCTGCTGCCTCATTTTCCGCGGGGGGGAGTGCGTCCGCCGTTACGCCGATGCAGGGTATTCCTCCCATGCGAGATTCCCAGGTAACCATGGCGAATTATCGCGACTACCCCATGAACATGTGGGCTTTTCGCAATGCCGACGCTGTGCTCAATACGGTGATGATACCCAGGCAGGGGGACATTCGTCCCCTGCCGGGCCCCCTGCGCCCGGAGATTGGCGAGCGCTTGTTCAGCGATGCACAGGGTAATGAGCTCAGCTTCGATGCGCTGTTTGAGGCCAACTATGCCGACGGAGTGCTGGTGATGCAGGGGAGTCGATTGTTGCATGAAGCGTATTTTCACGACTTCAACGAGCGCAGCCATCACATATGGTTTTCTATGACCAAGTCTCTGGTGAGCACTGTTTTTGGCCTGCTGGTGGCCGAAGGCAAGGTAGACCTGGGTGCCTCGCCTGCAAAATATATCCCGGAACTGAAAGGCAGTGGTTTTGAGCGTGTCACCATCCAGCAGGTGCTGGACCATACCACCGCGATCGATTTCAAGGAAAACTATACAGACTTGGAGTCCGATTTCGCGCTCTTTTACGCCCCGGCCTTGAATATGGGCTGGCTGCCAGGAGCGGCGGATGTGCAACCGGGTGATGCGCAGGTATACGGGGTGCAGGACTTTCTGGTGCACTTCATCAAACCGGATCCGACACTGCAGCCTGGCGCAGCCTTTGATTACAATTCCAGCAATGCCGATTTGCTCGGCTGGCTTGTCGCCAGAATCAGCGGCGAGACATTGCAGGACTACGTACAGCAGCACCTGTGGGCAAAGCTCGGCGCCGAACACGATGCCTATATGGCTGTAGACCGGGCTTTGATTCCCGTTGCAACCGCCGGCATGAATACAACCCTGCGGGATGCCGCGCGTTTTGGCATGATGATCCGGGATAGAGGAGAGTTTGCCGCTAAGCAAGTCATACCTGCCGAGTGGATAGACAGGTCGTTGCAGGTCAGCGATCAGGTTGCGGCCAATATGGCGGCCAATGCCAAGTACGGCGAGGAGCCGTGGGCGGCCTATCACAATATGTGGTGGATTCTCGATGCTGATAAAGGCGAGTACTGCGCCGTGGGCATTCACGGTCAGGTCATTTATATCAATCGCAGCGCAGACACGGTCATGGTGTGGTTTTCCAGCCAACCGGTGGCCAGCGCTGCACGCAACCCCGAGTTCCGAGCCAAGTTGCAGGCGGCACGGGAGTTGGCTGCTTCCCTGACTCGTAAACCCGGGCTGTCACCGTTTACACCGTGATCGGGTCTGTCTTGGAAGTTCGGGTACACTGGCGTTTTTCTTAATCGGGTGGATAGTGTGATGGACGAGATTGCGCAGCGCCTTGCAGCTGTACGCAAGGAAATGAAGGCCGCGGGCTGTGATGCGCTAGTCGTTCCGCGGGCTGATGAATACCTGGGCGAGTATATCCCCGCTCATAACGAGCGCCTCCGCTGGTTGTCCGGCTTTACCGGCTCGGCCGGGTTTGTGCTGCTTACCCGGGAGCGTGCGGCAATCTTTGTGGATGGGCGTTACACGGTGCAGGTGCGCCAGGAAGTGTCGCCTGAACTTTTTGAGTACTGTCGCTTTGGCGAAGATCCTCACAGCCTGTGGTTGGCGGCCAACCTGCCGCGCGGGGCCACGGTGGGTTGTGACACACGCATGCATCCGCTGCGCTGGTACCGTGATACTGAGACGGCTCTCCACTCGCACGGGTTGCAACTGCTGGCTTGCCCAGGCAATCTTATCGATGCCTGTTGGCAAGATCGCCCCACCCCGGTAGTGAGCCAGGCCTTATTACTGCCAGAGCGATTTACCGGTGAAAGTAGCCTCTCCAAACGCAAGCGCATCGGTGCGGCAATAGCGGAGAAGGGTGCGGAAGTAGCGCTTGTGTTTGCCCCCGACTCAATCAGCTGGCTACTGAATATTCGCGGCACGGACATACCAAAACTTCCCGTAGTGCAGGCTCTGGCCCTGCTGGAGGCAGACGGGCAGGTGACCTTGCTGGCTGAGCCGGGTCGGATACCGGAGGGCCTTGATGCTCATGTGGGAGAGGGTTTGCGGGTTCTGCCCGAATCCGAAGCTGCTGCAGCGCTTGCCGGTTTTCGGGGTCGGACGGTGCTTGCCGACCCGGATACCGCTAATGCCTGGAGCCAACTGGCACTGGAAGAGGGGGGCGCTACGCTGCTGGGCGGGGGCGATCCCGTGCTGTTACCCAAAGCCTGTAAGAACGCGGTGGAGGTGGAGGGAAGTCGCAACGCGCATATTCGTGACGCGGTGGCGGAGGTGAGATTTCTGGCATGGCTGGATAGCGAAGTAGCGGCGGGTCGCCTGCACAGCGAGAACGAACTGGCTGAGCAACTTCTGGAGTTTCGTGCGAAAGGCGAGAATTTCCAGGAGGTGTCTTTTGATTCCATATCGGCTGCCGGCAGTAATGCGGCCATGTGCCACTACAATCATCTCAATGTGGCAGCAACTTCTCGCGTGCCCATGGACAGCGTCTACCTCATAGACAGCGGCGGCCAATATCTCGACGGCACGACTGACATTACGCGCACCGTGGCGATTGGTGATCCGGGTGACGATATCCGTCGCATGTTCACGCTGGTATTAAAGGGGCACATCGCTCTGGATCTTGCGCGTTTTCCTGCGGGCACCACCGGTTCCCAGTTGGACATACTCGCCCGGCAGTTCCTGTGGCAGGAAGGTTTTGACTACGACCACGGCACCGGCCACGGTGTGGGGGTATTCCTGAGTGTCCACGAGGGGCCGCAGCGTATCGCCAAGGCGCCCAATACCGTAGCGTTGAGGCCCGGAATGATAGTCAGCAATGAGCCGGGGTATTATCGCGGTGGGGAGTTCGGTATACGCTGTGAAAACCTGGTGGTGGTGCAGGCATCCGATCGTGACGGCGAAGAGCAGTCAATGTTGGAGTTCGACGCTATAACGCTGGTGCCCTTTGATTTGCGTCTGATTGACGGCACGTTACTGACTGGGCCGGAGCGAGATTGGCTGAACTGCTATCACCAGCGGGTTGCGACGGTGATCGGTCCGCTGCTCGACGGCGCTGATTGCGACTGGCTGGAACAGGCGACGCGCCCGCTGGCAGTGTGAATTCCGCTCCGGGCACCGGCTGATTCCCCTCGGTTATTTGTGTAGACTGCACGTATAACAAAGGTCGGGATTACAAATATGTCTGTAGCAGGTGGCTCTCAGTCACATTGGTCGTCGCGTTTTTCATTCCTGATGGCCTCGGTGGGGTTCGCCGTTGGCCTGGGAAATATCTGGCGTTTTCCCTATGTCGCCGGCGAAAACGGCGGCGCGGCCTTTGTTCTTGTCTACCTCGCCTGTGCCTTCGGAATCGGTGTGCCCATCTTAATGGCTGAGCTTCTGGTTGGCCGCCGGGGGCAGGGCAGCCCTCCCCAGGCAATGGTGAACGTCGCCCGGGAAAGCGCGCGCTCCCCCAGCTGGGGCTGGGTAGGTGGCATGGGCCTGCTGGCGGCCTACACGATTGAAATTGTCTATGCGGTGGTGGTTGGCTGGGTACTCTGGTACTTGTTCAAGGCGGTGACTACAGGTTTTGTCGACGTGGACGGGGTCGAAGCAAGCGCACAGTTCAGTGCAGTACTGGGCGACAATATTGGCATGGTGTTCTGGACACTGGTGGGCCTGGCGATAACCGGTTTTATCGTTTATTCCGGCGTTAAAGAGGGCATTGAGCGAGCCGTTACCTTCCTGATGCCGTTAATGTTCGTGCTACTGTTGGGGCTCGCTGGATATAACTATTTTGTCGGTGGTTTTGAGGAAGCGTTGGTGTGGCTTTTTACGCCTGATTTCAGCAAGATCGGGCCCACCACATTGCTGGCGGCAGTCAGCCAGGCTTTTTTCTCCATCGGCGTGGCCATGGGTGGAATGATGACCTACGGTTCCTATCTGCCCCGCTCCATATCCATTTCCCAGTCTGTACTGATTGTAGTAGTGGCCGATACCACCGTTGCCCTGCTCGCTGGCCTGGTTATTTTCCCGGCGGTTTTCCATCATGGCCTGGACCCGGCAGAGGGTGCCGGCCTGATCTTCCATACCCTGCCTGTAGCATTTGCCCAAATGCCTGGCGGTTATGCCTTCAGCATACTGTTTTTCCTGATGTTGGCAGTTGCCGGTATCACATCTATGGTGGGGCTGGTGGAGTCGGTTAACTTTTGGGTGGAGGAGCGCTTCGGTATTCCCCGCAAAAAGAGCGCGGTGCTGGTCATCGGCTCGATCGCTATTTTGAGTGTGATCAGCGCCCTGTCCTACAACCTGATAAGTCATTTCACGCTGGGCGGCAATAATTTTAACGATATCCTCGACTACTTCTCCACCAAGGTTCTGTTGCCTCTGGGTGGTCTGATGATAGCGGCGTTTGCCGGTTGGGCGATGAAAAAATCTGCCAGTCGCGATGAGCTAAGCACTCTCAGCGCAATGAGCTATGAGGTCTGGCATTTCCTGATCCGGTTTGTAGTGCCGCCCGCGCTACTGGTTATTTTCGTTGTCGGGGTTTTCGGGTAGCTGGAACGCTGCGTGCAAGCTGTAGCAGGAATGGCAGCGGAATAGCCGTTTTCCCGGTTATAGTACCGGCGAAAATAACTTTGCGACGCCCATGGCGAGTGGAAACCACACCGGTTTATTCTCGATCTCCTCCATACTGACCTGCCGGCTGCGGCGCAGATCGGCCTGTAGCATGTCATCAACCTGGGCCGCAAAGGCCGGGTCGTGCACCAGCAGCGTAATCTCGAAGTTCAGACGGAATGAGCGGTTGTCGAAATTGGCGGTACCTACCCCGGCAAGGTGGTCGTCCATCAGCAGTACTTTCTGATGCATAAATCCGCCCTGGTATCGATACACCTTCACGCCGACTGGTAACAAGTCCCGGGTATAGGCCCAATTTGCCATAGCGACAACCGGGCCGTCTGGCTCATCCGGAATCAAAACCCGCACATCGACACCGCGTAGGGCGGCGAGTTGCAGCGCTGAAACAATACCGTGGTCGGGAACAAAATAGGGGCTGGCAATCCAGATGCGTCGGGTGGCAGAGACAATTGCGTGGTGGTACATCAGCCCGGCTTCCTCGTATTCGCTGGCGGGGTCGGAGGGAAAAACCAGTACGGTGCTGTCGCCTTTTTTATCGGCGCTGACCGCCCACTCTATGTTCATGGGAGAGCGTGCAGCCCAGCGCCAATCAGTGGCAAAGGCCTGCATTGCACCCAGCACGGCCGGGCCTTCAAGGCGGGTGTGAGTGTCGCGCCAATGGCCGATGCGTTTTTTCAGTCCAAGATATTCGTCGCCAACGTTGTGGCCCCCTATCCAGGCGTACTTGCCATCGACTACAACATTCTTGCGGTGATTGCGGAAGTTGAGCTGAAAGCGATTTCGCCTTCCCTGTGTGGTGTTGAAGGGCGCTACCTTTACGCCGGTCATTTGCATCTGTTTGTACAGCCGGGTGCCGGCAAATGGGCGACTGCCGATTTCGTCATACAGCACGAACACCTTGACACCCGCTTTCGCTTTATCGGCCAGAACCCGGCACAGGCGCTTGCCCAGGCCGTCGTCCCGAATGATATAAAACTGGAACAGGATAAATTTTTCGGCGCTGGCCAAACCTGCCAGCAGATTGTCAAAAGTGGCTTGGCCGTTGATCAGCAGTTGCACCCCGTTGCCTGTAGTGGCTGGCATTCGCGCCAGGTTAAAGAGGCTCGCGTACAGGGGTGTGTCGTTTGACACGGGAACGATATGTTGTTCGATCAGGCCGCTGGTCTGGCGAATGAGGCGCAGTGACTCCTGCTCAATCTCGTCGCGCTGCTCCAGGTATCCATCGAATTTGTTGCGCCCGAACACCAGGTACAGCGGTACTGTAATATAGGGCAGTGTTAGCAGGGAGATCGTCCAGGCGACAGCGCCCTGGGAGGTGCGGGCTTTCATGATCACTTCCAGCGCCGAAACGATGGCCATGATATACACCAGCACCAGGGCGACAGCGATAAGTGTGGTGATCAGGGGCGCGTCCATGCCCCGAGTCTAGCAAGAAGCGTCCTGCTGCAACACTCTGTTGCACAAGAGTGTCGAGTCGCATTCAATCAGCCTGGCGCGGCTTTGTTTGCCAGCGCCATGCCAACCAGCATGGCCACTACAAACATGGCCGTTTTGTTGTCCATATAACTTAGCGCGGCAAGTGCCGGGCCGGGGCAATAGCCGTACACACCCCAACCAATGCCAAAGATGGCGGCACCACCCAGCAGCCGGCCATCAATAACCGAGCTTTTGGGCAGGGAAAACCGCAGGTTGAGGAGCGGGCGTTTCATCTTGAGAACGAACCTGAAGGCAATGAGCGTGACCAGCACCGCACCGCCCATTACGAAGGCCAAATCGGGATTCCACTGGCCGGTAACGTCAAGAAAGCCCAGCACCACGGCGGTGTCGGTCATACCGGACATGGCCAGGCCTACACCAAAAGCCAGGCCGCAAAGCAAGCCTACGATAGCCTTCATGGCAGGTACCCGGCGAGTAAATGGCGAATAACATAGACTGTAGCTATTCCTGTTGCCATAAATGTCAGGGTGGCTAGCAGCGAGCGTGGCGAAAGACGGCCTATACCACAGACCCCGTGGCCACTGGTACAACCGCTACCCAGTTTGACACCAAAGCCCACCAGCAATCCGCCGGCAACGGCCTGCCACCAGGGCAGGGGGCTGGGCTGTGGGTTGGCGACCCCCGCGAGTAAATGGTACAGCACCGGGCCAGTTATGAGCCCGACTATGAATAGCCAGCGCCAGGCGTTATCCGGCTGGGCGGACACGGCGCTCCAGACGATGCCGCCGATACCGGCGATTCGCCCCAGCAAGAACAACAGGGCGACGGCAGTGGTGCCAATTATCAGCCCGCCTATCAGTGGTGTGGTGTATGCAAACATGGGTTACCTCCGTGTGAGGATTATAGCGCCCCTGCGGCCAGGATGGCATTGGCGTGCCATAAATTGCTATGGGGCAAGCCTCTTCCTTGTATCCTAACCCAGATTTTCCGGGCCCCAGTAGGCTTTCATACTGGTGACCTTGCCCTGTTCGTCAAATTCGAAGACATCGATGACATTGATCAACATTCCCGGCATTGTCACCGCAAAAGAAAAGGCCACTGCGTTGCCAGCGCAACAGGGTTTACCTGTCAGGGCAATTTTCGCCCCGGATGCGAGAGCGCCCTCATAGAAAGTACAGATGGCCTCAATACCCTGGTGCACGGGGCTTCCGACAGGATCCTCTACGCTGGCATTATCGGCATATATATCGCGGATGATGCTGATGTCGCCACTGTCAAAGGCCCCCACGTAGCTTTCAACGACCTTAATCTTATCTGCTGCTTCCATTTCAACCTCATTGTGTATTGGTAGCCAAAACGCGCGGCGTACCCGTCCGTCTGAAAACGTATGGAGCCACACTATCTGCTACATGGTACGAGTGTATCCGATGCGGATAAAGCGCCTGCGCCTGCTGGAGCGATGCTAGCTGTACACGGCTCAATATGTCAGTCTCACAGCGGCAAATTGCGGTTCATGGCAGGCGTGATTTTCCGACTGCTCACAATCGTGTTGACCGTTTCCCGCGGTGGCGGCATTCTGTGGGGAACATTAATGCGAGGTAATTCATGCAGCGGTTTGCGGGCAAGACAGTTCTGGTAACGGGCGCCGGCGGGGGTATTGGCCAGGCCAGCGCCAGGCGTATAGCTGCAGAGGGAGGTGCAGTGTTTTGTGTTGACCTGAACGCGGCAGCCGTGGACACAACAGTCGCCAGTATCCTCGCGCAAGGCGGGAGGGCTACCGGGCGGGTCTGTGATGTCAGTTCCGAGGAAGAAGTGCGAGACTGCGTGGCCGCCTGCGTTGAGGCCTATGGCTCAGTCTATGCGCTGGTAAATATGGCCGGTGTGCTGCGCTTTGATGATACAGAGCAACTGACATTGAGTCAGTGGCAAAAGGTTATCGACATCAATCTTACCGGTACCATGCTGCTGTGTCGGGAGCTTATACCTCACCTGCTGGCCAGCAAAGGCAGTATTGTCAACGCGGCCTCCACCGCGGCTTTGTCGGGGCTGCCCTGTGGTGTGGCTTACTCCGCCAGCAAGGGCGGAGTACTGGCGATGACTCGTAGTATCGCGATTGAATATGCCAAGCGTGGAGTGCGTGCCAACTGTGTCTGCCCGGGAGAAATAACGACCGGTATGACCGACGGTATCGTGTTTCCTGAAACAATGGACTTTGAGCTTATCTCCCGGGTGGTGTCCCCAACCGGAGCGCGTGGCCCGGAAGTGGTCGCCGGTGTGATCGCCATGCTGACTTCAGAGGATGGCGCTCATATCACAGGTGAGGATATCCGGGTCGACGGCGGTACGCTGAGCTGATTCCTCTACCGGACACAGGATTATGCAACAGTCTGCAATAACACTCGTCATAAATGGCAATGCTTATAGCCTGCGTGCAGATGACGTCGCTGCAGTGGGCGCAATGCCAGCGGCAGATCGCCAACAGTTGATGTCTCTGCTTGAAACTCTCAAGGGCGCACAAAGAACAGCCGACAGAATTGTGCAGGATTCTCCGCGGTTGGCAGCGGGCGCTGACCCACAGCGTATGGACCAGGTAAAACCCGAGCGTTTGGGCGCAGGCGACGCGGATGCTTTGATGGCCAGGCTGGTGATGGAGGAGAATCGCCACAAAAAGCCTCTCCCCACGCGGCAGAGCCTCTATAAGTGGGTAGCTGTTTTTGCTGTTGTGGTTATTCTGCTTGTCGTTATTTTTTGATTTTTATCTGTTGGTCCGCACACCGGGGGAAGGGCGCGTGACAGACGGAAAACCTCTGAACAAAGAGTCATCCACTACTGCAGGTATCCACGCTACTGCGATTCAATCACTTTGACCTTGTAGCTCCTGGTCTCTTTTCCCCTGCGTGTGAGGATTGTCACGTTGTCTCCGGGGGAAAATTTTTCCAGAGCGTCAAAGTAATCGCTGTTGCTGCGCACCGGTGAGCCGTCCACTTGCAGAATAATATCGCCCAGCACGACCTCGCCGCGCCGGCCGCGATATGCGCCTAGCATACCCGCGGTGGCAGCGGGCAGGCCGGGATAAACCTGTACCACCGGGACGCCCTCTATGCTGTAGCGCTGCACCCAGCGATCACTGGCCAATTCAACGCCAATCATGGGGCGCAGTATGCGACCATAACTGATCAACTGTGGTACCACCTCTTTAACCGTATTTACCGGGATCGCAAAGCCTATTCCCGCGCTGGCGCCACTGGGACTGTAGATGGCCGTGTTTACGCCGATCAGTTGCCCCAGTGAATTGAGCAGTGGACCACCGGAGTTGCCAGGGTTAATCGCCGCATCTGTTTGTATCACACCGCGAATACGGCGGCTGTCAGGCGCCTGAATTTCCCGCCCCAGCGCGCTGACAATACCGGTAGTGAGCGTTGTATCCAGGCCGAAGGGGTTGCCGATGGCCAGTACCTTGCGACCCACGCTGAGTTCAGAGGAGTCGCCCAGTGGCAGGGTGACCAGGTTGTCCGGGGGGTCTTTGATGTGCAGCACCGCGAGGTCTTTTTCCGGGGCAAGGCCAATCACCTCGGCATCGTGCTCACTGCGGTCCTGCAGGGTGACTGTGAGTTTGTGGGCGCCGGCGATAACGTGAAAGTTGGTCACCACCAGTCCGCTCTCGTCCCAGACGAAACCGGTGCCGGCACCCTGCGGGATTTCCTGCGCGTTGAGGCTGAAAATATTCCGGCGCAGCGCGGTGTTGGTGACATAAACTACCGCGGGGCTGGCCTTGCTGAATATTTCGGTGCTGTTGGCCTCATCGTCAGTGGCGAAGCTGAGATAGTCCACTTCGGCGGCAGCGCCTGTGCTGCCAATCAAAAGCAAACACAGGAAAAGCGCTGGGGCGCCGAGCAACCGGGAGCCGGGGTTCATTGGTGTGCTACCTCCTACCCCGCCTGCAGGCGCTGGAGGAAGGCGTTTATACGTTTTGCATTGGCCCCCATGTCGCCGAGCCCCACGCGGGACACCGAGCGCAGATCAACCAGGGTGCCCTCCGCATTGGTGCGCAGACGTATGACAATGTCATCCTTGAAACCCATCAGCGCGGTTGTGTCCACCGCTTCGATGACACCGGCGTTGCGATCCTGCAGGTAGATATCCCAGCCCATTGCGGTGGCCACTTGTACAGAGCGGTCAAACACCGTCTCGTACTGCTCGGCCAGCACCTGCGTCGCCAGATCCGGATATCCCTGCGCCTGCAATACCTGCGTTTCCGGATCTGTTTGCAGGCTGTTGCTGTCGCTACCGCGTTGTTGTTCCGCCGCAGTAAATACCGGCGGGTCCTGCAGGTCTGTAGAAATATCGTGGATGCGAGGATAACTTCCTGAGCCCAGTATAGAGAGCAGTATGAGGGCACCTGGCACGGCAAACAAAATACGCCCGCCTATCGCCTTGCGCCAGGGGGTAAAGCGGGGCAATAACATCAGCAGTGCGCCCAGTAACAGTACAATAGCAGCCCCCAGAGCCGCGAGCGCAAACAGCAGTAAACCCTGTTGCCAGACTCCCGCCCGGACCGTGAGTACTGCAACGGGCAGCAGCAGGAACAGGGTAATGGTGAGGTAGCCCAGCCAGTTTATCAGGCCTGGCCGGCTCTGTGCTTGGGTGTTTGTGGGCGGGTTCATGGGTGTCTCCTGCGGTTTCATCCGTTCGCGAGGGCACAGAATACCTGCTAAAAAACGCAGTGGCGAGTGTCCGTGTGGTTCAAGTGTCTAGTCCTCAAGAGTATTTGGCCCGGCCGGGTTTGAGCTGTGACACAGGTTCTGCTTAACTCTCGCGCTGGTGTTTTACATATTGCCGCACAGTGTTTAGAGCGGCTAGGCGCAATCGGGGGAGGGGTATCATGGGCAGAGTTGCCGGGAAAGTTGCAATTGTCACTGGCGGAGCCAGCGGCATGGGTAAGGCGGATGCCATATTATTGGCGCGCGAGGGCGCTCGTGTAGTGATCGCCGATTTAAACGAAGTGGACGGACAGTCGATAGCTGAATCTATCGGTAAAAATACCCTGTTTCTGCGCCTGGATGTCACCGACGAGGACAACTGGAAATCAGTAATCGCGGCCACGGTCGCTAAATTTGGCCGCCTGGATATCCTGGTCAATAACGCCGGTATGATTATGCTGGGTAATATAGTGGACACCGAGCTGGACGACTGGCGCAGGATTAACGCGGTTAACAGCGAGGGAGTGTTTCTCGGCTGCAAACACGCCATACCCGTGATGACAAAGTCTGGTGGCGGTTCGATTATCAACATGTCCTCCGTGGCGGCCATTCACGGCCAGTCCTTTGTCGCCGCGTATACTGCCAGCAAGGGCGCGGTGCGCTCCCTGACGAAAAGTATTGCCATGTACTGTAAGGAGCAGAAAAACAGTATTCGCTGTAATTCCATACATCCCGATGGCGTGAAAACCCCCATGGTGGTCAAGGTCGCGTTGGGCAAGGATGTCGCCACCCAGGAAGACCTGGATATGGTCGGCACTTTCGGCAATATGTGTGACCCCGAGGAGATAGCCAACCTGGTGCTCTACCTCGCCTCTGACGAGTCCAGTTTCGTCAACGGCGCCGAAATGCTTATCGATAATTGCGCCACCATCACTCCGCCCCAGGGTATGAGTTAGCCCGGCCGCTGCGGACAGACCAGTGGAAAAGCGACTCTACGCCCTATGGCAGCGCCCGACTCAGTCTGGAGATGACTTTCGCGATACGCTGCTGGAGGTATTGTCACCGTGCCTGGCCGCGCTGGAATCGCTGCGAGGTATACGTCTGGCAGTGGCAGACAGCGAGGTGGCCAGCGCCGCGATGCGTCGTATGGCAACGCATCAACCGCTACCCGGCGCGTTGCTGTCGCTTTGGGTGAACCCTGCCGGCGCGGCTTCTGACTGGGAGCCGCTGATCGACGATTGCGTTGAGCGCCGTAGTGGCTATCTGGTAGAGGAGTCTGAACCGCTGGCAAGCCGGCAACGGCATCCGGCACTGCCGGGAGAGCGCGTCTTCGGGATGTGCCAGGTCGTGTTCCTGCGCAAACCCCCCAAGCTCGCCAGGGATGAATGGCTGTCAATCTGGCAGACTAGTCATACGCCGATCGCTATTGAAACCCAATCAACGTTTGGTTACCGCCAGAACGCGGTTGTGCGGGAGCTGGACGAGCATGCATTGCCCTTTGACGCCATAGTCGAGGAGAATTTTCCGCCTGAGGCGATGGCCTGTGACCACGCATTTTACGCGACCGGTGGAGATGACGAACTGTTACAGCAGCGGGTGACCACGATGTTGGAAAGCTGTGCCCGCTTTATCGATTTTGAGCACATCGACGTGATACCCATGAGCGAGTACTGCATTAAGTAGCCCGCCAGCTATACCCCCTGTTGGGATAGTGCACGGATTCTGTCTTCCAGTGGCGGGTGAGAGCGAAACAGGCCGGAAAAACCCTGCTTGAGCTGCTCGCTGATACCGAAGGCGGTTAGCTCGACGGGAAGGTCCTGGGGCAGACCCTGCTCCTGCTGTAGCCGTTGCAGCGCCGCGATCATGTGGCCGTTGGTGGTCAGGCTTGCCCCTGCGGCATCAGCCCGGTACTCCCGCCAGCGGGAAAACCAGAATACGATCATACTGGCAAGAAAGCCCAGCGCGAGCTCGGCCACGATGGTAACCACGTAATAGCCAAAACCGTATCCGCGTTCGGTCTTGAACACTACCCGGTCCACCGTATGTCCGATAATGCGCGCAAGAAACATGACAAAGGTATTCACTACACCCTGAATCAGCGTCAGGGTAATCATATCGCCATTGGCCACATGGCCGATTTCATGGGCCATTACCGCCCGCGCTTCCTCGGGACGAAAGCGCTGCAGCAGGCCGGCGCTCACCGCTACCAGAGCGCTGTTCCGGTTCCAGCCTGTGGCGAAGGCATTGGCTGCCTGGGAGGGGAAAATGCCCACTTCCGGCATGCCGATACCGGCTTCCTCTGAGAGCTCGCGCACCGTGCTAATAAGCCATTCTTCTTCGCGGTTGCTCGGCTGCTCAATAATTTTGGTGCCGGTACTACGCTTCGCCATCCACTTCGACAGGAACAGGGAGATCAGTGAACCGCCGAAGCCGAACACTGCACACATCACCAGTAAAGCGCCCAGGTTCAAGTCTACGCCGTTGGCAGCGAGTATGCCCTGAAGCCCCAGCAGGTTGAATACGATACTGACTAACACCAGCACCGCCAGGTTGGTGCCGAGGAATAGCAGAATTCTCATCGCTTTTAGCTCACTCCGCAAAGCTGGCCCCACACGGGGTGTGCGGGGCTATAGAAAGGATATGGTGCTGTCGCCGTTTATTTCAAGTGCTGTTACACCGGATTGAAATGACAGTCAGGAGACGGGTTCCCCGGTCTCCGGAGTATCTGTTGTGGCCTCACTCGGGCTTGCCTGATCGTCGTCGGGCGTGTCTGCAGCAGGCTCAGACTCGGGTTCCATGGGCAGCGGAATCTGGCTGGCTTCGATAATCGGTTCCCGGCGCTCGCTGAGCTCGGTTGCCACGACATCACCGCGCAGTTCGAAGTCTTTTGAGCTGAGCTCAAACAAGGTGTTTAGCGCTTCATCTCGATGGGTGGCTCGCATTACCTGCTTCGGCTGTGAGCCATCGACCCAGACCTTACCCTTGCCCCAGTAGTGCCCGAGTTGATTGCGGATAACGAAAACTTCAGTCATGGTGATAGGGTGTCCTGAATTTGGGCGCAAGTTTAAGCATTTCCGTTACTCGTTGCCAGTGGCGAGACGCGTATCCGGCGCGACGCGTCAGCCGAGCAGAAAGTCCTTCGCCTGGTTGATTTTGGCGGCCAGGTAATCATTGCCCCCACGGTCAGGGTGCAGTTTTTGCATCAGGCTGCGGTGCGCCGCAATAATCTCCTCCCGGCCGGCATCGTCTGTCAGGCCCAAAATATTGAGTGCTTCCTTGCGATCCATATCGCCATTGCTGTGGGTATTGCCCTGGTCTTGGCCAAACGGCTCTTCGCCGGGGAAGCGTTGCTGCAAGTAGCTGTCCAGCAGGCGTGCAGAATCTTCGTCCTCTCGGCGGCAGTAGGCCATTAGCTGGTCTAACTGCTGCCGACTCATATCTGCCAGTCGCCAGCCGGCAAAACTGCCCTTGAGTACTTCCCCCTCCAGGCCACCGTTGTCGTGCGCCAGTTGCATGCGGAGCAGGCTGGTTTCCACGGTGGAGGTTTGCCCTCCTCCGGTAGCGGGGGTGCCCTGTGCCAGTTTGGAGGCCAGCATGGGAAACAGCCGAATCAGTGTTGGCAGCAGCTGGCGGCCAACCACCAGCAGACCGGTCGCTGCAATACCAAGCCAATGCATACGCCCGGTTATCGTCAGTACCAGTACGATGCCCACTGCTACGGCCAGCGCCAGCTTGATATATTCGGTGCGTCGGCGGTGTGGCGGCACGGTCTGAACGCGCCGGTACATAATGTACAGAACGATGGCAATTGCCAGCAGGAGTATCAATCGGGGCACAGCAGCCTCAGGGTTTCAGTTGTTGGAGCAGCAGTCTAGCACTGTCCCCGGTGCTGTTCTCAAGTGCCGCGCGTCCGCCGCTGGCGAAGCGCGCTACAGCTCCCAATAAGGCGGCGAGGGCGCCAGCGCTGCTGCTGTCGAAACGGACATAGGCGCCACCACTCAGTTTGGCCATGCGGCGAAAGGTTTCTTCCACCATGGGGGTTCGCCCCTCCTGGAACAGGAACAGCGGAAGTTTCAGCAGGCCGCACTGGCCCGCCAGGTCACACAGTGTTTCCGGGCTTTCCTCTATCGCGTCGCCGATGAACACCAGCGCGCGAACCGCCATTTTACCGTGTTCGGTCTGAGCGTGGCGCAGCAAACGGGCGATCTGGGTGTGCCCGCCCTCGCATTGAACCGTGGCCATTAATTGTGCCAGTCGATCGCTGTCTGTCAGCCAGGGGCTTGCGAAAAAGCCGTGAAACCCCCGGTAATAGGCCAGTTGCACAGCCAGTGTGCTGGTCGTGCCCGTGGCGCGAAACATTTCTTGTTGCACATGGCTTGCACTGTCCCAGGTGGGCTGGCGACTGGCGGTGGCATCCATCGCAAACAGCAGCCGCGGCTGCTTGGCGACAAACTCTGTGATGTTTTTGCTTTGTTGCAGGAAGCGGTCTATATCCTGTGCCGATGACCGGCGAGCGGGTGGTTTGGGCATCTAGTTTGCGCGGCGTATAAGGTACCCTCAGGCTCCCGGCGACTTATTCTCAATAGCGCCTATTTGTTGCAGCTGCTCCAGATAGTGACGGCGGGCGGCCAACTCGGCTATAGCTTCTTTCAGTTCCCTTTCTCCGACTTGTTCTTCGGTTTCCATGCTGACCAGTTCCCACAATTTGCGGCTGCATAGTTCGCTTGGATCAAATTTCAATGTGTTCATTTCGTTACCATTTCTCGTTGCTCCGATGGGTGCGGCACGTTTTTTCTGCCACTCTTTTCTGATCGGAGTTAGTGTAATTTTTTTATATGACAATACCATTATGGTCGGAGTTCCCGGCCCGCTTTATGTTTTCAGCTTACACCTTTGCCTGTTGGAATGGAAAGGGGGCCGGTTTTGAGCCGTGATTCCTGCACAGGCATATCATTCCGAATCTTCTCTTTCTGAACAGTGGCGCTATACTGTGCTTATGAGCATTTTTGATTTTGGTACCAACAAGACGCAGCTACCCACAGCGGACTCAGCCCTTCCCGGGCGGGATCAAGCTATAGCGGTACCCACTGCCCACTTCGTCAACGGCAATCCGCTGCAGGGGCCATTCCCTGCCCATCTGCGCCAGGCCATGTTTGGCATGGGCTGTTTCTGGGGTGTGGAGCGTATATTCTGGCAGCAGGAGGGTGTCTTCACCACTGCTGTGGGGTACGCCGCGGGGGTGACACCTAATCCCACGTACCAGGAGGTCTGCAGTGGGCGAACAGGCCACAACGAGACTGTTCTGGTCGTTTTTGATCCTGAGGTGCTGTCTTATGACAGTCTTTTGCAGCTCTTTTGGGAAGGGCATGATCCCACCCAGGGCATGGCCCAGGGCAATGACAGGGGCACCCAGTATCGTTCTGGAATATATGTCTTCGGCGAAGATCAGGGCGAGCAGGCACAGGCATCGAAACGCGATTTTCAACGCGCCCTGGACAAGGCGGGGTATGGCGCCATCACTACCGAGATTCTGCCCGCCCCGTCGTTTTACTACGCCGAGGATTATCACCAGCAATATCTGGCAAAAAACCCCGGCGGATATTGTGGCCTGGGCGGCACTGGCGTCAGTTGCCCCGTTGGCGTATCAAACATTTCCGCCTAGCGAAAAGCGCTTCAGTCCAGGCGGTCGGCCTCTGCGTCGAATTCGTCTTCACCCGGTTCGGCCGCTTCGAGTTGTTCCATCAAGTGTATCGCTATGGCGACGAAGTCTGAGTCAGTGATGATGCCAACCAGTTCGTCGTCGCGCATTATGGGCAGGCAGCCCAGCTTTTTTTTTAGCAGGTGCATGGCGGTACCGCGCAGGCTGGCAGATTCGTTTGCCGTTTGCACGGGTGAGGTCATGATGGCAGACAGGGCCACGCAGTGCTCGTGTGACGGCTCGCCCTGAGGAATCAAAACGGAAGAATCGGCAGCCGCCAGAACGTCTCTCTGTGAGACCAGGCCGATCAGGGTTTTTTGTGCGCTGAGAATGGGGATGTGCCGAATATGGTGAGCTGCCAGCAATTCGCGCGCTGTGGCCAGCGTGTCATCGGGTCCCAGAGTATAGGGCTCCCGGGTCATAATTTCCGCGACAGTAAGCATGCCTGATTCCTCGTAGCTATGTAGTGCCTGATCTGCGCTACGTTAGCCCGAGGACTTCCCGGAAGCCTTGACCCTCGTCAACTAATTGCATTCGAAAAGCTACGGCACAAAAAAACAGTCAGCTCTGTTCCGGCGTACAGCTGGTTTGCTACAACTTTTGCGGTAGTATCTACAATCAACATAATGATTGATCGATTATGCGCCTATTCTCCTACAAGAATCGCCCATTCCATCTGGGCCCCTATCCCCTGGAACGTCTGCCGCGCGCTGAACACCCGGTGGATCTGTCTGCGGTGCCGCCAATGCAGCCCCTGTCTTTTGACCGGGAAGAAGATGCCAGCCTGGTAAACGCCATGCGCCGCTATCAGGCGATGCTGGATGCTATTCGCGATGGACTGGTCAAGAAAGACAGAGCGGTGATTCCCGACGACCTGCAGGAACGGGCACGGCACCTGAAATCCTTTGGCTACTATCAGGACGCCTCGCAGGTGGGCGTCTGTGAACTGACGTCGGAGATGTTCCTGCCCGAGCCCATTGCCAACCCGGATATTGACGGCCTTACCGAACTGTTGCGTACGCAGCAGACCAAGACGCTTGCGGCAGGCATCGATGTCATAATGGCTGAGCTGCGCGAATCCATGAATGCCCCGCCGACGTCAGTAGCGCACCACAGCCACGCCCTGGTTTTTCTGGTAGATCACCCCAGGGAGCCGGGTGCCGATGAGGCAGGTTGCGAATGGCTGGAGGATAGCATGGCGCAGCGCACCTGCGTGCGCGCCGCGGAGACGGCGGCAATCCTCTCCAACTATATCCGCTTGCTGGGCTACGAGGCCCGCGGGCACTCGGGGAGCTGTTCCGACGTGGACCTGAACAAGCTGGCAGTGGCGGCGGGTCTTGTGCTGGTGGAGCAGGGCGCACATGGCCCGATGCTGACAAACCCCTACACGGGGAGTCGCTTCGGTGTGTGTGCGGTGACCACCACCCTGGAAATTGCCCCGGACCGGCCCCTGGCAGTAGCCGGGTTGATGGAGCGGTGGCACAGTCACGGCCCCGCCTGGCAACTGGGTATGGGATTTGCCAGGAACCGGTTCAATCAGCTGGCTTACCGCAAGCGCCGCTACGTGGACGGCGCCTACCCCTTCGAGAACAGTCGGCGGGTAGACACTCCCACCACCCTGATCGACGAGCCGAGGATTCCTCGGGTGCCCAAACGCACCGATATGTTTGCCCGGGCGATTTTCGGCGACATGGGGGAGAAGGTGCAGGACGCGGCGCGCAACGGCAATTACGTGCGCAAGAGTGCCACCAGTTTTGCCGCCCGCCGCCCCCTGGGTGCCTTCGTACTGTTGCAGGATGGGCCCGTGGCGCCGCGCGCAGCGACGGGTACGGAAGATGCAACGCGCAATGCTCACAACATCAAGGCCGCCCTGTATTTTCTGGGCGCCGACGCGGTGGGCATATCGCGCTGCCCTGACTGGGTCTATTACTCCCACGACGCCGTCGGAGAACCCCTGCCCGCCTACCACCCCAACGCCATCTCGGTCATTGTCGATCAGGGGCACGAAACTATGGAGGGCGCTTCCGGTGACGATTGGATCGCCTGTTCCCAGTCCATGCGGGCGTACCTGCGCTTCTCTCTGCTCGGCGGCATTATCGGCGATCAGATCCGCAACCTGGGTTATAGCGCACGGGTGCACACAGTAATGGACGGCGAGGTGCTGCAACCGCCGCTGCTACTACTCTCCGGCCTCGGGGAGGTGAGTCGCATCGGCGAGGTGATACTCAATCCCTTTCTCGGGCCGCGGCTGAAATCGGGTGCGATCACCACTGACATGCCGCTGGCGCACGACCGGCCCATCGACTTCGGTCTGCAGAGCTTTTGCGAACAGTGCAATAAGTGCGCCCGGGAATGCCCCTCCGGCGCCATCACAGCGGGCCCCAAGAAGATGTTCAACGGCTACGAGATCTGGAAATCCGACAGCCAGAAATGCACGACTTACAGGGTCACCCAGGCCGCCGGGGCCATGTGTGGGCGCTGCATGAAAACCTGTCCCTGGAACCTGGAGGGCCTGTTCGCCGAGGCACCCTTTCGCTGGTTGGCCAGTCATATGCCTGCGGCCGCGAAACAGCTGGCGGCGCTGGACGACCGCCTGGGGCACGGCAGTATCAACCCGGCCAAGCGTTGGTGGTGGGACCTGGAGATGGTGGATGAGGGCCCCTACCAGCCATCCTCCCATGGCAGCGCGGCGCGGGAGTTACAGACCGAACTTGAGCTGAAGTTCGAGGACCAGACCCTGGCGGTGTACCCGGCGCCACTGGCGCCACCGCCCTATCCCTTCCCCTTCCCGATGGACAGGGAGGCCGGTATCGCCGCTTACGATGCCCTGATTGGTCCCGAGGAGTACAAGGCCCGGCTGGCGGCCGCTGACACCGAGCATTTGGCCCATGAATACCACTTACCCGAGGGCGCCGCACCCGTATTGTCGCTGGTATTGTCGCAGGTGGAAGCGATGACCCCCGACACCAGCCGCTATATATTGTCCAGTCCTGACAGGGCTGAACTACCCCCCTTCGAAGCCGGTGCTCACCTGGATGTGGTGGTGGCCCCGGAATTTATGCGCCAGTACAGTCTGGCCGGTGACCCGGCTGACCGCAGTCGCTACGAGATCGCCGTGTTGCGCGAAGACGGTGGCCGCGGTGGCTCTGCCTTGTTACACCGCATTTTTAGTGCGGGGCGACGGGTTTTCGTATCCCGCCCGATCAATCATTTCCCGCTGGACGAATTGGCCTCCCGTACGTTGCTGATGGGCGGCGGCATCGGCATTACCCCGCTGCTCGCCATGGGCCACCGCCTGCATGCTATCGGTGCAGAGTTCCGCCTGCACTACTCCTGCCACAATCGGCAGAGCGCGGCCTATCTGGAAATCCTCGCCGGTGTGCCCTGGTCGCAACATGTGCAATTGCATTTCTCGACAGAGGGGACAAGGGCTGACCTGGTGTCAGTGCTCAACGACTACCGCACCGGAGACCACCTTTACACCTGCGGCCCTGACCGCTATATGGATGCGGTGCTGACAGCGGGACAGCAGCAGGGCTGGCCGGAAGAAGCGCTACACCGGGAGTATTTTTCTGCCCCGGAGGTGCCAGAATATGACAATCACGCCTTCAGTCTGGTACTGCAGAGTTCGGGGCGGAGGATCGAGGTGTCCGCCGACCAGGACGCCGCCCGCGCCCTGGTCGACGCGGGGGTGCATGTGGATCTCAAATGCTCCGATGGCATCTGCGGTGTATGTAAGTGTGGGGTGCTGTCCGGGGAGGTGGAACATCGCGACTTTGTGCTGTCCGCGGCCCAGCGGCGCGAATCGATGATTCTGTGCCAGTCGCGAGCGGCGCATCCCGGTGGGGAGATTGTGCTGGACCGGTAGTGATTTACCTTATCTGGAGGAATAACGCCCTAGAACAGTCGTCCAAGTAGCGCGGTCAGGGCGGTCTCTACCCGCAGAATACGTGGCCCCAGTGATACCGGCTGGCAACCGGCGCTCTCGAGTTTCTCTACTTCATAGGGAATAAAGCCGCCCTCCGGGCCTATTACCAGCAGAGTATCCTGCTGTTGCGCGCGGGGGCAGGGAGGGTAATCTCCCGGGTGGGCCAGCAGGGCGTGTCTGGCCCGGGTCATTGCCGGCAGGGAATCTTCCACAAAGGGCTTGAAGCGACGGTGGCAGCTTACCTTCGGGAGTACCGTGTCACAGGCCTGTTCCAGGCCCTGTAGCAGGTAGTCATGAAGGGCGTCGGCCTGTAAGGCGGGGGTCTGCCAGTAGCTTTTTTCCACGCGGTAGGAATGGATCAGGTGCAGTTCTGCCACACCCAGCTCAGCAACACTGCGGATAATTCGCCGCAGCATTTTCGGTCGCGGCAGAGCCACAACCAGGCACAGTGGCAGCTTGGCTGGTGGCGCCTCGCTGAGTTCAACCGAAAGTGTCGTCTGTTGATCGCTGATATCGAGTATGCGGCCTAGGCCCATTTGGCCCTCCAGCTCGCCCACCCGAAGCTCATCGCCGATTGCGGCACCGAGCACCTGCTGCAGGTGACGCAGCCGTCGACCGGTCACCCGGATATGCTGACCGTCAAGCCGATCGGCCGCGGTGAATAGCAGCAGATTCAAAGTCTGTTCCCGATCACCACAGTTTTCAGCTAGCCAGCCCAGAGGTCGTATTCGTCGGCGGCTGTAATCTCGGCTTCGACAAAGTCGCCGGGGTTGAGATCGGTAATACCGTCGAGGTAAACCTTGCCGTCGATTTCCGGCGCGTCGGCGCTGGAGCGTCCTGTCGCGCCCTGTTCGTCCACGCTGTCGATCAGGATCTCGACAGTGCTACCAATTCTTGCCTGTAGCCGGGCTGCGCTGATGTCCTGCTGCAGGGCCATGAAGCGGTTCCAGCGTTCCTGCTTCAGTTCCTCAGGCACCGGGTCCGGGAGGTCGTTGGCAGCCGCGCCCTTTACTGGTGAGTACTGGAAGCAGCCCACCCGATCCAGTTGCGCTTCCTGCATAAATTCCAGCAGCTGCTCGAAGTCCTGTTCAGTTTCGCCGGGAAAGCCAACGATAAAGGTGCTGCGCAGCGTGATGTCCGGGCAGATTTCCCGCCAGCGCTGAATGCGTTCCAGGGATTTCTCCGCCGCCGCCGGGCGTTTCATCCGCTTGAGTACGGAGGGACTGCCGTGCTGCAGCGGTACATCGAGATAGGGCAGGATTTTGCCTTCTGCCATCAACGGAATCACGTTGTCCACGTGGGGATAGGGGTAGACGTAGTGCAGACGCACCCACACACCGAACTCACCCAGTGCCTCGCACAAATCCTGCATGCGGGTTTTTAGCGGCCGCCCGTTCCAGAACCCGGTGCGGTATTTGCTGTCGATACCATAGGCGCTGGTGTCCTGGGAAATCACCAGCAGCTCTCTGACACCGGCGCGCACCAGGCGCTCGGCTTCTTCCATCACGTCACCTATGGGGCGGCTGACCAGGTCGCCACGCATGGACGGTATTATGCAGAAGCTGCAGCGGTGGTTGCAGCCCTCGGAAATTTTCAGGTAGGCATAGTGTCTGGGGGTGAGTTTGATGCCCTGTGGTGGCACCAGGTCAGCGAACGGATCGTGGATAGGGGTGTGAGGCACGAACTGGTGCACCGCACTCACCACCTCCTCGTAGGCGGCCGGCCCGGTAACACTCAGTACCTTTGGGTGTAATTCCTGGATAGCGCGGGCGTCATCGCCCTTGCCCATGCACCCGGTAACAATCACCCTGCCGTTTTCACTGATGGCCTCGCCAATGGCGTCCAGTGATTCCTGCTTGGCGCTGTCGATAAAACCGCAGGTGTTTACCACCACCAGATCGGCGCCCTCGTAGCTGGGTACGATGTCATACCCGTCGATTTTTAGCTGGGTGAGTATGCGCTCTGAGTCCACCAGGGCTTTGGGGCACCCTAAGCTTACGAACCCTATACGATTGTTGATTGGTTTGGTCATTTTTTGCTCAATTGCGCTGATCGGCTACTGATTGACACCTTATGAATGCCGGGTGTGATCTACGACTTACAGCGGGTGGTTGCGAGTGGCGGCGATAATACCTGAAGCGGTGCCGATAATCAGTCAAAATTGCGCAAAAAATAGCCAGGTTCCAGCTGTGGCACCATAGCGTCTGTTCGTCAGAAACGTGTTTTTTATTAAATTGGAGAGGCAACTGTTATTGCCTTGAAGCGCTATTATGCGAACCAATAGACGCCTAAAATGCTGACAGTGGAGCCCATCATCTATGACAATTGATTCGATATTTCCCATCACTGTATACGGTTCCAGTATTTCCTATTTCACCGGCAAGCTGGAAAACTACTTGCGGGTTCGTGGCATGCCCTACCGGCTGCAGGCCCTCACTTCCCGGTACCATGCCGATACTGTCAAGCAGAACACCGGTTCGACACAGATGCCGGCGATACAGCTCGCTGATGGCCGCTGGATGAGTGACTCCACGCCCATTATTCAGTGGTTTGAAAGCGAGTTTCCCGAAAACCCGGTAATACCTGAGGATCCGCTGCAACGATTTTTCAGCCTGCTGTTGGAAGACTACGCTGATGAATGGTTGTGGCGCCCGGCGATGCATTATCGCTGGTTCTATCAACAGGGCGCACTGTTTGCCGGCAACCATCTCGCCGCGGAGATTGGTGAGGGTGTTCCCGTTCCCAATGTCGTGAAACGACTGGTGATTGCCCGGCGCCAGCGCAGCGGGTATACCACAGGAGACGGTGTCCGCCCAGGCCAGGTAGCCGGTGTGGAGGCAATTTACCTGCGCACTCTGGAGCAGCTGGAAGCGGTTTTCCGCGAGCGGCCATTCCTGTTGGGCGACAGGCCCAGTCTTGCAGATATCGGGTTCTCCGGTCCGTTTTTCCGTCATTTTGGCCTGGACCCTGTGCCGGCAGAGATCATGCGGCAACAAGCCCCGGCTGTCTGGGAGTGGGCGGCACGCCTGTGGAATACTCGACTGGGTGACAGTTCAGGTGCCTTGATGCACGGTGTGCCGTCAGACTGGGGGCCAATTCTTGACGAAATTGGCAGACAGTACCTGCCCTATCAATGTGCCAATGTTGATGCAGTGACAGCCGGAAAAAAACGCTTTGATGCCCAGGTCGACGGGGTCCGATACCGGGGTGCCCGCTGGTCGAAGTATCGCGTGTGGTGCCTGCAGCGTCTGCGCGACCATTTTAATGTGCTGGCCCCCTCTGACCAAAGCACCGCAGAGGCACTGCTTGCCCGTCACGGTTGCTGGGAACCCCTGTGGCGGCATCAGGGATTGCCCCTGGATCCGGGCTTTTGCGATCGGCTACCGTTTCGCGTCGACGCAAAAATGATCGATGTGTACGACGATTAGGCTTGCATGGGTCGTGTATTTTAATGCCGCAACGGTAATGACTTACAGCGCAGCTGCATGCGCATATTCATGGGCCATAGTGTTCGGGCCACCGTGCGACAACAGGTGGGCAGCGACAGGTCCGGTCAAAATGCTCTGACAGCCGGAAAACTGACGACAGGAGAATGGTAAACAATGGGACTATTCGATTTTGTAGCCGATGCTGAAAGACCCCGACAAGATCTACCCCGGCCAGAGTCTGCGTATTCCTGCGCTGTAACTGACAGAGTCGGCTTCTGGCGGAAGTTCTTATGCCGGGCGGTACCAGATGGGTGATGACCAGGCGCGCTCCTGTATCGTCGCCGGCAGGTCGCTGCGAGGTTCCACACCTGCGGTGGTGGAACAATTCTGTGGGTTTACCTGGGCGCCGTTGCCCAGTCGGTCAGTTTGAACATCTGGCCGTTGGAGCCATTGGCGTTGTGGGGAATGGCGAGACTCTCTATGCCCTGAGCGCGCAGCTTGTCCATCCAGTCCCACAGGCCCTCCGGGTTTTGGGCGTTGAAGCGAGAGAAGGGTACGGCGGGCAGGCGATCGGTATCGTGGAAGATTACGTTGCGGTGCAGGTTGCCCCTGTCCCCGCGCGTAGCGGTAAGCGTCATCCGGCGGCGTGGTATTGCCAAAAACGTAGGCGTCAAATGAGTAACCGGTATGTACGTGCAGGTCGCCGAAGTAGGCATTTCGCTCGGGGTTGGGCGGAGTGCGCAGCGTCAGTCTCACTATCATTTCAGCGCCCCATTTATTCCGTGGATTGGTTTTGATCATAGGGTCTGGACCGGGTAGCGTCCAGTTCCGCACTGCGTGGCGGAGGGAACACTGTGGGGTACACTGACCCACTACTTGAATAATAAAGAGGTGCTGTGGAATGAGTTCAATCAGGACAGAAATCAGGGATCGTATTACCATTGTGCACCTGTCACGGCCCGAGGTACGCAATGCGGTCGATGGCGCTACTGCCAGCGAGTTGGCGGCGGCGTTCAGAGAATTTGATGCCAATCCGGACAGCGATGTGGCCATTCTGCACGGTGCCTACGGCACGTTTTGCGCAGGCGCAGACTTGAAAGCGGTGGCGGCGGAGGCCGGTACAAACCGACTGTCGCCAGACGGCGATGGGCCAATGGGCCCCTCGCGCATGGAGCTCGGCAAGCCGGTGATAGCGGCTATTTCCGGGCACGCAGTGGCCGGCGGCCTGGAACTGGCCCTGTGGTGTGACCTGCGTGTGGTGGAGCGCAGCGCCGTATTGGGCGTGTATTGCCGGCGCTGGGGCGTGCCGCTGGTCGATGGCGGCACTGTTCGCCTGCCGCGCCTTATCGGCCACAGTCGGGCTATGGACCTGATCCTGACAGGGCGTGCCGTAGATGCTGAGGAGGCGTTGCAAATGGGGCTGGCCAACCGGGTGGTGGCCGACGGAGAGGCGCTGACCGAGGCGGTGGCCCTGGCCGATCTGTTGTGTCGGTACCCCCAGAAATGCCTGCGCTCAGACCGTCTCAGCGCGTGCGAACAGTGGGGGATGCCACTGGATCAGGCGCTGCATAACGAATTCCGTCGCGGTATGGAGGTCATCGAGAGCAGGGAAACGTTTACCGGTGCTACCCGATTTGCCGAGGGTAGGGGGCGCCATGGGGATTTTGGCGATATCTAGAGCGCAGCCAGGTGTGGCTTTAATTGCAAGCCTTGAACCTAGAACAACCTTTTGCCAATGACACTGTAACTACCCACGCGGATTTCTTGCCGCAGTAAATCGGCGAGTTTCAGGCTGTCGTCGCGATTGAGGAATTCACCCACGCTCACGGATTCCCCGGTGCGCTGCAGGGACAGTTCGGGTCCGTCCCAGGGGTGCTGTTCCGGTACTATGGCCAGATCCGTGCCCTCGCGGGGAAATTTCCAGCTCTGTGTGGGCAGGTAAAACCCCTTGTCTATGCAGACGCTGTTGTCGCTCAATGTAATGACGTGACGGTACTGCACCTTGCGATTGACGTAGTAGAGCGCTGAACCCAGGGCCAGTAGTTCAAGACTGGCAAAAGGCACAATGGGCCATGCACCTTTCAGCGCGAAGGCGATTGCGAAAGTGAGCGAGGGGACGGAGATAGCAAGCAATACCAACTTATTGCTTTGCCAGCTGGCAGAGCAGTTGGGCCGGGCGATTATCATCAGCCGTGAAGCTGTTCGGGTGGTAGTAACCACAGCGCCGTCTCACTTGTTATATAGGAGAAGTCTAGTGAATTTTTCGCCACTCGCCTACTCTTAAGAAACGCTAAATTTTACTGTGATTTTTACCGCTACCCGGAGGGCCGAATGGCTGCGCTGATGTTGATAGAAGCAGAGGACTTGATGGAGTCACCGTCGGCCATCATATTCGATTGCCGCTTTTCCCTGGCGGATACTGAATTCGGGCGAACGCAATACCTGCAGGGCCATATTCCGGGAGCACATTTTCTCGATTTAAACGTGGACCTGTCAGGAGACACTGCGGAGCATGGTGGTCGCCATCCGCTACCAGACCCCCTCGCATTTGCAGCGCTGCTCGCCCGCCACGGGGTGAAGCGGGATACTGAGGTGATTGCCTACGACGATTCCCGGTTTGCTGGTGCAGCCCGGTTGTGGTGGCTGATGCGGAACCTGGGTTACCGTTCCCCACGGCTGCTGAACGGCGGCTACCAGGCTTTCCTGGCGACCGGTGGTATACCCGAACTTACATCGCCCGGTGTAGCAGCCAGCGTGGAGCCGGTGGTTGCCCAATTCACGGGGTATTGCGATATAGAGGGGCTGCGTGCCCTGCAAGGCCGGGGTGCGATGCTGGTGGACTCGCGGGAAGAGCGGCGCTATCAGGGGCTGGAGGAACCCATAGACCCGGTGGCGGGGCATATCCCCGGAGCCATCAATCGGCCCTGGCAGGGGATAAGCTCTGACGATGGGAGAATTCGCGATGCCGCCGCTTTACGCGAGCACTGGGGCGATGCCCTGGACGCGCCGCAATTGGTGGTGTATTGCGGCTCGGGTGTTACCGCTTGCGTCAACCTGTTTTCCCTGGCTGTGCTGGGCCGGGATGATGCCACCCTGTATGCAGGAAGCTGGAGTGACTGGTGTAGTTACCTGTGAGGGTGCATCGCTGGCACTGACCCCAAATAGTCAAATGATGTGGCACTAAAAGTCCGGAGGGCACTCACCTGTCAGCCATTCTCCCGTGCCCGGGTGTTCAAAGGCCAGTGTGGAAGCGTGTAGCATCAGGCGCGATGCCATTGCCAGCGCCTCGGGGTGGGCGTACATATCGCAGCCCAGTATGGGGTGACCCAGTTCACGCATATGAATGCGCAGCTGGTGCCTGCGGCCGGTGACCGGTTTCAGCAGTACGCGTGTGCGGTCGACTCCTCGTTCCAGTACCTGAAAGCGGGTTAGCGCCGAGCGGCCGCGTTCATGGCAGATGATCTGCAGCGGGCGGTTGTCCCAGTCCGTTGCTATGGGCAGGTCAATTTCCCCGCTGTCCTGTGTGATCAATCCGTGCACGATGGCGTGGTAGGTCTTTTCCACCTGCCGCAGTTGAAACTGGCGGCTGATGTGGGCGTGGGTGTGCTTGTTCAACGGTATAACCATGATACCCGAGGTATCCAGGTCCAGCCGATGGACGATGCTCGCACTCGGGTGACGCTGCTGCAGGCGGGTCTCCAGGCAATCTTTGTTTAGCGGGTGGCGGCCGGGAATGCTGAGCAGGAGGTCGGGCTTGCGCACCAGTAACAGGTGATCATCCGCGTGGAGTATGCGGATTTCTTCCTGGCTGTGCGGTACGAGGTAGGGAGGTGCTGTTTCCATGGGCCGCTATTGTATAGAAGAGCTAGGCACAGGCCCATGCCGGGGCCATGCAACCGGCGCATCGACCGGTGCTACCATGCCGGATAGTGTCCCCAATGTGGAAGCGTTTATGTCTGGAACCACAACACTGGAGGAGTCGCTCCGCCACATTCTTCCCGGTGCCAGGCTGGAGGAGACAGCACTGCCCGCAACCCCGGCCATTCGCCTGTTACTGCTGCAGGGCGATTATCCGCAGGGTGAGCTGAACTCGGAGGCGGTGCAGCGGGTGATGGATAACCCGCTGTACTGGGTGTTTTGCTGGGCCTCGGGGCAGGTGCTGGCCAGCTTCCTGACGGAGCAGCCACAGTGGGTGCAGGGCAAGCGTGTTTTGGATTTTGGCAGTGGCTCCGGGGTCGTCGCTATCGCTGCAGCACTGGCGGGTGCAGCCGAGGTAATCGCCTGCGATATCGACCCGCTGGCGCTGGCCGCCACGCGTATTAACGCGAGCCGTTGTGGCGCGAATATCACTTTGGCAGACGATTTTCTGGCGATCGACGGCCATATTGATCTGATAATCGTGGCAGACGTGCTCTACGACCCGGCCAACCTTCCCTGGCTGGCGCGCTTTACTGCCCGGGCCGACAAAGTGCTGGTCGCCGATTCCCGGGTGAAGAATTTTCACCACCCCCAATACCGGCAGATCTGCAGCCGCGTCAGCTGCACGCTGCCGGACCTGGACGAGTCGGCAGAATTCAGGGATGTGCGAATCTACCAGGGAGGTTAACGCACACACAGCTGTGGATGGTCTGCGCGGAATTAATTTTGTACACTGTCGGCTGTATTCTCCCAGCTGAGCTTTTTGCCACATGAACCCCAACTATCTTGATTTTGAACAGCCGATCGCCGACTTGCAGGTGAAGATCGAGGAGCTGCGTCTAGTCGGCACCGACAATGAAATCAATATCAGCGAGGAAATAGAGACTCTGCGGGAGAAGAGCACCAAGCTCACCGAGAAAATTTACTCCAATCTCAGCCCCTGGGATATTGTCCGGGTGGCCCGCCACCCTCTGCGTCCCTATACCATGGACTACATCCCTCTGGTGTTTGAGGAGTTTGACGAGCTGCATGGCGACCGGCATTTTGGTGACGACAAGGCCATTGTTGGCGGTGTAGCCCGGTTGGAGGGGCGCCCGGTGATGGTGATTGGCCAGGAGAAAGGCCGCTCAGTAAAAGACAAGGTTATGCGCAACTTCGGCATGCCCAAGCCCGAGGGCTACCGCAAGGCACTGCGCCTGATGGAGACTGCCGAGCGCTTCAAGTTGCCGGTGATCACTCTGATAGACACGCCCGGAGCCTATCCGGGTATCGATTCCGAGGAGCGGGGCATCAGCGAATCCATAGCCCGCAATCTGGCCGTGATGTCGCGCCTTGCCACACCTATCATCTGCGTGGTGATCGGGGAGGGCAGCTCTGGCGGCGCTTTGGGCATCGGTGTAGGCGACCATCTGGTGATGTTGCAGTACTCAACTTATTTTGTGATCTCTCCGGAAGGCTGTGCCAATATCATCTGGAAAAGCACCGAGAACGCGCCGGATGCGGCCGCTGCAATGGGTGTGACGTCCTCTATATTACAGGAGTTGGGTATTGTCGATGCCTCCATTCCAGAGCCTTTGGGGGGTGCCCATCGCGACCGTGGGTTGATGGCAGAGCGCGTCAAGTCCCATCTGATTGAGCAACTGGACAATCTCGAACAGCTGCCCCTGGAGGACCTGTTGGCCAAGCGCTACCAGCGGCTGATGTCTTACGGTAACTGAGGGTGGTGTCGCAAACCATTACCGGATAATGGCCGACGTACCTTTCGATCAGAGTATTCTCGATAATTATCTTGAACCCCTTCTTGGGGCACCGCACTGGTATGTTGGCTTCAGCGGAGGCGTGGACTCAACGGTATTGCTTCACCTGCTGCTGCGCTGGTGTGAGCGTCATGCCCATGCTCCGCCCCTTAGCGCTATCCATATAAATCACGGCCTGCAGGCCGCCTCGGACAGCTGGCAGGCGCATTGTGAATCCGTTTGCCGCCAGTTGGAGGTGCCGCTGGTGTGCCTGCGGGCCGACGTTCGGGCGGGCTCGCGTGGGCTGGAAGCCGCCGCAAGAGACGCCCGTTACAGCCTTTTCGGAGCGCAACTTCGGGCCGATGACGTGTTGTTCCTGGCCCATCACGCCGACGACCAGGTGGAAACATTCTTCCTGCGCCTGTTGCGCGGGGCGGGGGTGCAGGGTTTGGCGGCGATACCTGCGGGTCGTTCGCTGGGTTGTGGCAGGTTGCAGCGACCGCTGCTGCAAATGCCACGCCAGGCGCTGGAAGACTACGCCGCCTGCCACGAACTGCGCTGTGTGGAGGACCCAAGCAACAGCGATATCGCCATGGACCGCAATTTTTTGCGCGCCGAGGTGCTGCCGCTGCTGGCCCGGCGTTGGCCGGGTTATCGCCAGACCGTAGCACGAGCCAGCGAGCATATCGCTGCCGCCGCCGGGCAAATCGCGGAGATGGTGCCGACGCCGGCTACGCACTTCAGCAGTATGGGCGACCCGGGGATTGCCCTGTCCCGCTTTGATACAGCTTCGCCACAGGCCTCTGCCCTGGTGCTGCGCCACTGGCTGCAAGGCCAGGGTCTGCCTCCCCCCGACCAGAGCGCCCTGGCGGAGTTTTTGCGCCAGTTGGCCCAGGTGACGCAGCAGTCCAGGCCGCGACTGCACTGCAGTGCATACACATTGCAGCGGTATCGGGCCGGGGTATACCTGTTACCTGGTACACTCGAAGTTTTACCTGCAACAACCCTGCCGGTGAGTACCGGCGAAGTGGTCAATCTGCCGGCCTCTCTCGGTCGGCTCTGGCTGGAGCCGGCGGCCGCCGAGGGTATTCGGCTCGGGCCCACAGAGCAGCTTGAGCTGGCCTGGCGACAGGGGGGGGAGCGTTGTCGACTCCGGGGCAGGCCGGGCAGCGCCAGCCTTAAAAAGCTGTTGCAGGAGCAGGATATACCGCCCTGGTGGCGGGACCGCGTGCCGCTGCTTTACCTGAAAGGTGAATTACTTGCTGTGGGCGACCTCTGGTTGTGCGAGAGCAGTCGAGTGGCCGCCGCAGCGGACCCCGGCGAAATCCTGTGGCAGCCACGCTGGGAGCGCAACATCACCGCTGCTTTCGATTGAGCTGGCGGCAGCTTTCTGGTAGCCTGACTTCCCATCTTTTCGCAGGACTCGCACCCATCGAAATTACTCCCCTCGGGAGTTGTGTGCGCGTTTTTTGTCTGGCAATACAGCATAGTAAAAGGCTTATATGACGCGTTACGTCTTCGTCACAGGTGGTGTGGTTTCGTCTCTTGGTAAGGGAATTGCTGCGGCTTCTCTGGCAACGGTTCTGGAGGCCCGGGGTATCAAGGTTACTCTGCTCAAGCTCGACCCCTATATCAATGTAGATCCGGGTACCATGAGCCCTTTTCAGCACGGTGAAGTCTTTGTCACCGAGGACGGTGCTGAGACCGACCTGGACCTGGGTCACTACGAGCGCTTCACCCATACCACCATGAAGCGCTCCAATAACTTTACTACCGGCCGTGTGTACAACACGGTGCTGCGCAAGGAGCGCCGGGGAGATTATCTGGGGGGCACCGTACAGGTCATTCCCCATATCACCGACGAAATCAAGCGCCGGGTTATCCGGGGCGCCGGTGATGCCGAGGTAGCGATAGTTGAAATCGGCGGCACTGTGGGCGACATAGAAGGCCTGCCATTCCTAGAAGCGGCCCGGCAGTTGAAGGTGGAGATGGGGCCCAGTCGCGCCCTGCTGATGCACCTGACTCTTGTGCCTTATATTGCCACTGCCGGCGAAATCAAAACCAAGCCTACCCAGCACTCGGTAAAAGAATTGCGCTCCATCGGCCTGCAGCCGGATATTCTGCTCTGTCGCTGCGCTGTCGACATTGAGGAGAGCGCCCGCAAGAAAATATCCCTGTTTACCAATGTGGAGGAGCGGGCGGTCATTCCACTGCTGGATGCCGATTCTATTTATCGTATTCCCGGCATGTTGCGCGATCACAATCTCGACGATTTTGTGGTGGAACGTTTCGGTATAGAGTGCAAGCCGGAAGCCGACCTGTCGGATTGGGAAGATGTGGTTGCGAGAGAATTCTCTGAGACCAGCGGGCAGGTACGCGTGGCCATGGTGGGCAAATATGTGGACCTGCTGGACGCCTACAAGTCCTTGAATGAGGCACTGAAACACGCGGGTTTGCAAAACCTGACAAAGGTTAAGGTAGAGTATATCGACGCCGAGGATATCGAGCGCAACGGTACCGGCCTGCTCGAGGGGGTGGATGCGATCCTGGTCCCCGGAGGCTTTGGCGATCGCGGTGTTGAAGGCAAGATTACCGCCGTGCGTTACGCCCGGGAGAACAGGGTGCCATTTCTGGGCATTTGTCTTGGTATGCACGTGGCGCTGGTGGAATACGCCCGCAATGTCTGTGGCCTGGAAGGCGCGGACTCCACCGAAATGAATGCTTCCACCCCACACCCTATCGTTGCACTGATTACCGAGTGGCAGACTGCGGAGGGTAAAACTGAATCCCGAGATGAGAGTTCTGACCTGGGTGGCACCATGCGCCTGGGTGCACAGCCCTGCCATCTCGAGGAAGGCAGCAAGGTGAGGGCCGTATACGGCAAAGAAACAGTGATGGAGCGCCATCGCCACCGCTATGAGATCAACAATAATTACATCGACCAATTGCGGGATGCGGGTATGGCCATTGTCGGCTGGTCCGGCGACCGCTCGCTAGTTGAGATGGTCGAGTTGCCGGCACATCCCTGGTTTATCGCCTGCCAGTTTCATCCCGAATTTACCTCAAACCCGCGGGGCGGCCACCCGCTGTTTACCAGCTATATCGGCGCTGCCATCGCCCATGCGCAAGAAAACACTGCCTAGGCTTCGCTTTTTTGATTCAGCAGATACAGGGGTACAGCCATGACTGACCGGACCGTCACTTTAGGGGATATTCGTTTCGACAATGCCGCGCCCTTCGTACTGCTGGGCGGCGTAAACGTGCTGGAGAGCCGGGACTTTGCTCTGCAGGTTGCCGAGCACTATGCGGAGGTGTGCGCGCGACTGGGTATTCCCTACGTATTCAAGGCCTCCTTCGACAAGGCCAACCGATCCTCTATTCACTCCTATCGGGGCCCCGGTCTGCAGGAGGGGCTGTCAATTCTCGCAGAGGTAAAAGCCACCTACGGCGTGCCGGTGATCACCGATGTGCACACTCCCGAACAGGCGGCACCCACAGCTGAGGTGTGTGACATCCTGCAACTGCCCGCGTTTCTGGCGCGTCAGACGGACCTGGTTCAGGCTATGGCCGCCACAGGTGCCATTATCAACATCAAAAAACCGCAGTTCCTCAGCCCGTCGCAGATGGCCAACGTGGCCGAGAAATTTGCCGAGTGCGGTAACAATCGTATTCTGCTGTGCGAGCGCGGCAGCAACTTTGGCTACGACAATCTGGTTGTGGATATGCTTGGTTTTGGCGTAATGAAGAAATCCTGCGGTGACGCGCCGCTGATTTTCGATGTCACCCACGCGCTGCAGTGCAGGGATCCTGGTGGTGCCGCCTCCGGTGGTCGCCGCTCGCAGGTGGCCGATCTCGCCCGCTCGGGCATGGCGGTGGGTTTGGCTGGCCTGTTTCTTGAAGCACATCCGCAGCCGCACAAAGCGCTATGCGACGGTCCCAGCGCGCTGCCGCTGGCTCAGCTTGAACCGTTTTTACAGCAGGTAAAGGCAGTGGACGATCTGGTAAAATCCCTGCCCAATCTGGACATTGCCTAGGCGTATGCCCCAAACCAACTACCCGAGATACGCGAAACACACGGAGCAACAGTAATGAGCAACATCAAGAACGTGCAAGCCTTTGAGGTGATGGATTCCCGCGGCAATCCAACGGTACTGGCAGAGGTCACGCTGGAGTCCGGGTATGTGGGTGCGGCTTGCGCACCCTCCGGAGCCTCCACCGGCTCCAGGGAAGCGCTGGAGTTGCGCGATGGTGATGACACTCGCTACCTCGGTAAGGGCGTGCTGCAGGCAGTGAGTAATATTAACGGCGCCATCCGCGATCTGTTGCTGGGCCGTGACGCCGCAGAACAGCGCGAGCTGGACGCCGTAATGATTGCCGCCGATGGCACAGAGAACAAGGCGGAATTTGGCGCCAATGCCATACTCGCCGTGTCACTCGCCGCCGCCAAGGCAGCGGCCCAGGCCCGGGGTATCCCCCTGTACCAGCATATTGCCGAGCTGAACGGCAGTTCCTCGCTCAGTATGCCTGTCCCCATGATGAATATCCTCAATGGTGGCGAGCACGCGGATAACAATGTCGACATACAGGAGTTTATGATTCAACCCGTTGCAGCGCCCACCTTTACCGAGGCACTGCGCGCTGGGGCTGAAATTTTCCACCATCTGAAGAAGGTGTTGGCGGGGCGAGGCCTGAGTACCGCGGTGGGAGACGAGGGTGGTTTCGCCCCCAACCTGCCGTCCAACGAGGCTGCGCTGGAGATTATCGCCGAGGCAGTGGGCAAGGCAGGCTACAAACTGGGAACTGATATCACTCTGGCTTTGGATTGTGCCGCCTCCGAATTCTATCGCGATGGTGTGTATGACCTCGCTGGCGAGGGCAAGCAGTTCAATAGTGAAGGGTTTGCCGATTACCTCGCGGCACTCGCTGCGGCCCACCCCATTATCTCGATCGAGGATGGGCTGGACGAATCGGACTGGGCAGGCTGGAAAATACTCACCGACAAGATAGGCGACAAAGTGCAGCTGGTAGGGGACGACTTGTTTGTGACCAATACCCGCATCCTGCAGGAAGGCATAAACAAGGGCGTTGCCAACTCTATCCTGATCAAGTTCAACCAGATCGGCAGCCTGTCGGAAACCCTGGACGCCATCACCATGGCCAAGGCTGCCGGTTACACTGCAGTGATCTCTCATCGCTCAGGCGAGACCGAGGACACTACCATCGCCGACCTGGCGGTGGCGACGGCCGCGGGCCAGATCAAGACAGGTTCCCTGTGTCGCTCTGACAGGGTTGCCAAGTACAATCGGCTGCTGCGAATCGAAGCCGAGTTGGGCGGCCGGGCACCCTACCGTGGACTGGCGGAATTCTCCCGCCAGGGCTGACCTGTGCGCTGGTTACTCGCAGGGCTGCTTTTCATACTGCTGGTACTGCAGTACCGCTTGTGGATAGCCGATGGCAGCCTGGCGGAGCGCAATCGGCTGGGGCGCCAGATCGAGGAGCAGGCACGTATTAATGAACAATTGCAGCAGCGTAATGCTGCGCTGGAGCGTGAGGTGCTGGACCTGCAAGGCGGTAACATGGGACTGGAGCAGCGCGCCCGCGAGCAGTTGGGCCTGATTCGTGAAGGCGAAATATTCTACCAGTTTGTCGATGCGCCCCCCGGTAAAGCCGAGCCGTCCGTTGAAAACCCTCCGGCCGCCACCACCTCATCTTTCCCTGCAAGAAATAAGACGCAATGACTGCCCCCTTGGAACGCTGCTGGGCCGTTGTGCCAGCTGCCGGTACCGGCACCCGCATGGACTCTGACCTGCCCAAGCAGTACATGGAAATAGCGGGTGGTACCATTCTCGAGCACAGTGTAAAGGCATTGCTGGCCTGCGAGCGAGTGCATGGTGTAATAGTTGCCCTGCATGCCGATGACAGCCGTGCCAGCAAGCTCACGGTGTTCGATGACAAACGGGTACAGCGTGTCACCGGTGGCGAGCACCGCAGCGATTCAGTACTGGCGGCACTGGGCGCGCTGTTGCTGCAGGGTGAACTTGATGACTGGGTGCTGGTGCATGACGCGGCCCGGCCCTGCCTGCGTGTGCCAGAACTGCGTCGTCTTATCGACAGAGTCTGCGCCAGCGATACCGGTGGCATTCTCGCAGAGCCTGTGGTCGATACCATCAAGCAGGCTGGCGATGATGGCCGCGTGCTGCGCACGCTTGACCGCAGCCGTTTATGGCGAGCACAGACGCCGCAAATGTTTCGCCTGGGGCCGCTTTATGCTGCGCTGGAGGGCGCCAGGAAACACGGCTTGTCGATCACCGATGAGGCTTCGGCCATGGAATTGGCTGGCCAACCGGTGCAACTGATCATGGGGTCGTCGCAGAATCTGAAAGTGACACTGCCGGCTGACCTGGAGCTTGCAGCCTGGTATCTCGGCCGTGGGGCTGAGTCGTGAGCCCACCAATCATTTGCGGTGTGCTGTCATGCGTATAGGCCATGGCTACGATGTCCACCGCTTTGAGCCGGGTACGGAAATCGTGCTGGGCGGTGTACATATACCCCACAGCCGCGGCCTGGAGGCGCACTCCGATGGCGACGTGCTGATTCATGCAGTATGCGATGCACTACTGGGCGCCATCGGGCAGGGCGATATTGGCAGGCATTTCCCCGACACCGATTCCGCCAATGCGAATATTGATAGCCGCATTTTGTTGCGACAGGTGGTGAGCCTGGTGCGGGAAGCCGGCTGGTGCCTGGCCAATCTTGATGCCACGCTGGTTGCGCAGGTGCCGCGCATGGCGCCCTATATAGACCCGATGCGGGAAAATCTGGCAGAGGACCTGGCAGTTGCCACAGTGCAGGTAAATGTGAAGGCCACTACCACAGAAAAACTCGGTTTCACCGGCCGGGAAGAGGGAATAGCCGCACATGCGGTAGTGCTATTGCAAGCGGCGCCATGACGATGTCGTGGCCCTGCGCCTGGGGAGACCCGCCCGCCAGGGCCCTGATCCGCTGTCGGCCCGAGGATTTCACGGTCAGTGAGGAATTGGGCTTCGACCTGTCCGGCGAGGGCGAGCATGTTTTTCTCTACCTGGAGAAACGCAATCTCAACACCATGGAACTGCTGCAACGGCTGGTAGCCGCCAGTGGTGTGCCGCAACGGGATATCGGCGTCAGCGGCCTGAAGGACCGCAATGCAGTGACCCGACAGTGGTTCAGTATTGGCATGGCAGGGCGACAGGAGCCCGACTGGCTGACGCTGGAAGCAGCCGGAGATGTGAAGCTGCTGGAGCGGGGGCGCCACAGCCGTAAGCTCCGGCGCGGAGTGCATCGAGCCAACCGCTTCAACCTGGTTTTGCGGGCAGTTACCGGGGAGCGTGAGCTGCTTGAGCGGCGGCTGCAGAAGGTACAGCGGCAGGGCGCACCCAATTATTTTGGTGCGCAACGTTTTGGACGCAACGGCGCCACGCTGGAGCAGGCGCGCCGCTGGGCGCTGGGCGGCAGCCAGCGGCTGACCCGGGCCAAGCGCGGGTTCTATTTCTCGGCCCTGCGCGCCTATCTGTTCAACACCTTGCTGGCCGAGCGAGTTGCTGCGGGCAACTGGAATAGCCTGAGTAATGGCGATGTATGCGTTCTGCAGGGCACGCGCAGCCAGTTTGTCTGCGGCACTGTCGATGACGAACTGCGGGCGCGGGCCAGCAGTGGCGATGTCCACCCCGGCTTACCGATGTGGGGGCGAGGTGTCTCACCGGCCGCTCCAGAGCGTGCTCTCCAGCAGCGGGAATCGCTGGCAGAGCACCTGCCGCTGTGTGATTTTCTTGAGCGCCAGGGCCTGGAGCTTGCCTGGCGCCCGACACGCCTGCTGGCTGATGACTTTTGCTGGCAGTTTTGTGATGATGGCGCCCTGCAACTGGATTTTGCCCTCGGTGCTGGCTGTTACGCCACCGCGCTGCTAGCGGAGATTGTGCAGTTCGAACAGGGTAGGCCAGAGGATATAACGGGGTGAAAAGGGCAGTGAACAGGGTCGACGTGAACGGCATCGGGATGACGTCACAGCGCACCCGCGAGCGTCTTATCCAGAGACTGATGGAGCAGGGCATAAGCGACCCAAAAGTACTGGATGTCGTTCGCCGCACCCCCAGGCACCTGTTTTTGGACGAGGCGATGGCGCACCGGGCCTATGAAGATGTGGCACTGCCCATCGGCTTTCAACAGACGCTTTCACAGCCGTATATTGTAGCCAGAATGACCGAGCTACTGCTGGCGGAGGGCCCACGCCACCGGGTTCTTGAAATCGGTACGGGCTCCGGCTACCAGACGGCCATTCTGGCGCAACTGGTGACCGAGGTGTACAGCGTGGAGCGTATCAAGTCGCTGCAGCAAAAGGCTCGCCAGCGTCTGCGCCAGCTTAAATTGCGCAACGTGCATATGAATCACGCCGATGGTGGCATGGGCTGGGAAGAGCGAGGGCCTTTCGATGGCATCCTGGCTACGGCGGCCCCGGAGCGAATTCCTGAGGATTTACTGACGCAACTCGCCACCGGCGGTCGCCTGGTGATCCCCGTCGGCCGCGAGAGTCAGCACCTGCAGGTGGTTACCCGTACCCATGAGGGATTTGAGACGGAGATAGTTGAAGCGGTAAATTTCGTGCCGCTGCGTCCCGGCACGATGAGGTAGGACATGAAATTCGTCGGTGTTTTCCTGCGCGGATTGATGATGGGCGCTGCGGATATTGTGCCCGGGGTTTCCGGTGGCACTATAGCCTTCATAACCGGCATTTACGACACCCTGCTTGCAAGTATTCGGGCATTCGATCTGACGTTTCTTCGATTGTTACTGCGTTTTGATCTCAGGGGAACATGGCAGCATGTCAATGGGGGTTTTCTCTTCGCCCTGCTGCTGGGCATTGGCACCAGTATTGTGTCTTTGGCGCGGCTGATTTCCTGGGTGCTGGTAAACTATCCAGTGCCACTCTGGGCTTTCTTTTTTGGGCTCATCCTCGCCTCGGCCGTGGTTCTGTTGCGGCAAGTGGAGGGCTGGACTGTGCCGCGGGTGGCCTCCCTGCTAGCGGGAGCGGTGATTGCCGGCCTCATCGCCCTGTCGCCGGTAGCCAACATGGACTTTGGCCTGACGGGGGTTTTTCTGGCGGGCTTCCTCGCGATATGTGCCATGATTCTGCCCGGCATCTCCGGGAGTTTTATCCTGGTTCTGCTGGGCATGTACAGTACGGTTCTGACGGCCATAAAGTTGCTGGATTTCATGTTCCTGCTGGTGTTTGCCCTTGGGTGTGGAGCCGGCCTGCTGTGCTTTTCACGGTTGCTCTACTGGCTTTTGCAGCGTTTTCACCAGGCCACCATGGCACTATTGACCGGTTTTCTATTCGGTTCCCTGGCTATTGTCTGGCCCTGGAAACACGTGCTGGCCTGGGTGCCGGGCAGTCACGGGCAGCTTAAGCCCGCCCAGCAGGTGCCGGTTAGTCCGGCGGAGTTTCTGGCGTTCACCGGGCAGGAGCCCGCTGTAGGTCTGTGTCTTGTACTGATGGCGCTGGGCTTTGCCCTGGTATGGTTAATCGATTACAGCTGGGGAGGTAACCCGCGCAGTTAACTGGCCCGGCAGTATCGGCCCGGCTCAGCGGCCCAAGATGAACGTTTTTATCAAGCTTATTGGCATCCTGCTGGTTTTATCCCTGGCCGGCTGTGGCAGCAACGGCAGGGCGCCGGTGGAGGACCGCCGGGGCAACAACTCTGACGTCAAGCTGTACCAGGTGCAGCGTGGGGATACCCTGTACTCCATCGCGTTCCGCTATGGGCTGGACTATCGCAAAGTGGCGCAGGTGAACAGCATACCCGCCCCCTATATTATTTACCCGGGCCAGCATCTCTACCTGTGGCAGGTGGCGTCTTCCCCCCTCATCGTGTCTCCGCCGCCACGTACCCCCGCACCCGTGGTATCCGGCAGTCCGGGCCTGCCAGAGTCCTACACGCCTTCCGCGGTTATCGTCACAGCGGTACCGGGAATTGCAGGGCCTCCCGTGAGCCAGGTCGCCATGCCCCCCTCGCCGGTCTATCAAGGCGGCAGGCCTGGCGTGGTGTCGGATGCGCCATCCGCCACTGTTGCCCAGCCGTCGTCGGCAGTCGCCGGTGAGGCAACATCCCCGGTAGCTACAGTCGTAGCGACAACAGCGGCGGCTCCCGCGCCAGCTCCCAGGCCGACTGCAGCGCCAGGTCCTGCCCGGGTGCCCACCCCGGGTGCCCGGGTCAGCTCATGGCGTTGGCCGTCCAACGGTAGTGTCACACGGCGCTACTCCTCCAGCGTACACAAGGGAATTGATATCGGCGGCGAGCGGGGTGATCCGATCTACGCCGTCGCCGATGGCACCGTAGTCTACGCCGGCACCGGCATTGTGGGCTTTGGTGAACTCATTATCCTCAAACACAACAACGTCTACATAAGCGCCTATGGGCATAACAGCCGGCTGCTGGTGCGGGAGGGAGATGTTGTTGGCGTCGGCCAGATCATTGCCGAAAAAGGTAACTCCGGCACCGATACGGTGAAACTTCATTTTGAAATTCGCAAGGAAGGCAAGCCCATAGACCCCCTCAAACTACTCCCTGGGCGCTGAACCATCGCCGCCAGCGTCCCGCTGATGCCCGCCCCGAAAGGAGCATTGCCCACCCCAAATTAGCCTTCCCGACGACTTGTAATTCCCAATCCCTCTGGGTTAATCTGGTCAACCCGGCGAGAAATACCCCGGATTCTCGTAATACTAAAACAAAGAGGGTCACGGAAGTGGAAGTAACCCGCGTGAAAAGGAATTCAAAATCGGGCACGGTTGCGCGTGCTATAACAGCCCGTAACGAAAGCGCTTCCAAACAGCGCGCAGGCCCCAAAGTTAAAGCCGATGACAGCGCCGGTGTCGTGCTGGAAACTGTCACCAAACCAATACCACCGCCCGAGCAGGTGCCGGAAACAGACCCGTTTGAAAAGGCCAAGGCCCGCACCGCCGGTCGGGTTGAAACATCACTCGATGCGACCCAGTTATATCTCAACGAAATTGGCTACTCGCCATTGCTCACTGCCGATGAGGAGAAGTACTTCTCCCGCCTGGCCCTGAAAGGTGATGACAGTGCCCGCCGCCGGATGATCGAGAGCAATCTTCGCCTGGTGGTCAAGATATCACGCCGCTATATCAATCGCGGGCTGACACTACTGGACCTGATTGAGGAAGGTAATCTGGGCCTGATTCGTGCCGTAGAGAAATTTGACCCCGAGCGCGGCTTCCGATTTTCCACCTACGCCACCTGGTGGATCCGGCAGACTATCGAGCGCGGTATCATGAACCAGACTCGCACCATCCGCCTGCCCATCCATGTGGTGAAGGAGCTCAACGTCTACTTGCGGGCGGCGCGCGAACTGACCCAAAAACTCGATCACGAACCCAGCGCGGAAGAAATAGCCGACATGCTGGACCGACCAGCGGCGGATGTGAAACGCCTGCTGGGCCTCAATGAGCGAGTGACCTCCATGGATACCCCTGTGGGCCCGGAATCAGACCGCTCGGTGGTGGATACGATCGCCGATACCCATGAGTCCGACCCGTCAAAACTGTTACAGGACAGTGACATAAAGGAGAGTATCGCCGACTGGCTGGATGAATTGTCTGAAAAACAGCGTGAAGTTCTATCTCGCAGGTTTGGTTTGCGGGGCTATGAAAGCAGTACCCTGGAGGAAGTGGGTCGCGAGATCGGCCTGACCCGGGAGCGTGTGCGCCAGATACAAGTGGAAGCTCTGCGGCGCCTGCGCGGTATTATGGAAAACAATGGTCTCAGTAGCGATTCCCTATTCAACTGACCCTCTCCGGGGCTATTCTCGCCGTCTACGAGCTATCGCAGGAGTGTCCTGAGAAATTCCGCAGGCTACTAAAATGGCGCTCTTGCTATCCTGTCGAGGAAGTTGCAGCGAACCACTGCCGGCCTTGCTGGTTTTCCACCCGCAATTTTACCCATCAAGGAAATGCATGGAATGCCCAAAATCACCCTCATCGAGCACAATGGGACGTCTCACACTATAGACGCGGAATCCGGTATATCGTTAATGCAGAATGCTATAGATAATGCCGTGCCGGGAATCGATGCCGACTGCGGTGGCGGCTGTGCCTGTGGTACCTGCCATGTGTTTGTGGAAGCCGACTGGTTGCCCGCTACCGGCGAGGTCGATTCAATGGAAGAGGCCATGCTGGGTATGCGCCCGGATCGCACTGAGGCCTCGCGATTGAGTTGCCAGATCGACGTGACGGAAGATCTTGATGGCCTGGTGGTGCGGCTTCCCGAGTTCCAGATGTAGTTGTGCCGGTTAGGGCGCGGCGTCTGCATAGAGATAGCAGCTGTGAACGAAGCTTCAGCCCTGCTCGATATGTTGATTGTTTTCCGATTGAGAAGAGGGTCGGGCAGAAACAGCTGCAACATTCGTATCCAGACTCTGGCTGTGGCGTAATTCCTGCGGACTGATACCGTACCAGCGGCGGCAGGCCCTGCGAAAATTCGCGCTGTCGTGATAGCCCAAAAGCGCGGCAATCGCCTCCACGCTCAAGTCGCTTTCGCGTAGATGCCGGGCTGCAAGTTCTGCAAAAAGAGTTTCCCGTATTTTGCGATAACCCGTGCCCTCATGTTGTAGCCGGCGGGCAAGAGTGCGCTTGGTTACGAATAGCGCCCTGGCGATGCCCTCCTCACTGGCCGTCCCGGGAGGCATGGATAACAGCAAGCGCCTCACCCGGTTGCTCATGGACAGTGAATTCGTCGGCACTTCATCCAGCAGTTTCTGGCACAGGTTCTGTGCCAGACGATAGGAGCCGGGATCGTTGGCGGTGTTGGCTGCATGCGCCAGCTCTATGGGAATGAGCATTTGGTTGCGGGCACAAGAAAAACCGGTAGGCAGGTGAAAATAGTCTTTGTACAAATTGCAGTAGGAAGGAGCCTCATACTCAAACTCGAATCGGGCGCCCTCAGTGTGCTTACCCAGCACAGACTCCACCACAGCTTGCATTAACAAGGCAAAGCATTCCGCCAGCAAGCGCTTGTCCTCTGGCTGTGCAGAGACTCTTATTTCCAGCGAGCACTTCAGCCAGGGCTCCGACATTTCCAGTCCCAATTGGGCAATGGCAATTCGCAGCGGCAGGAAGTCACGCAGCGCCAGCAGGGCGGTCATGAGATCCGGGCTGCTCAGGGCGAGATAGCCGATAGGCCCATGGGTGGCGGGTTGTAACTGCCTGCCCATCCGCAAGCCGAGTTCCGGGGAACCACTGATGTCCCGGGCATTCTGGATGATACGCAGCTGCTGGGCACCGCTGAGCCGGGTTTCATCGCCGGGTAGCAGCACCTCCTGAGTCAGCCCCGTTCCCTGCAGCAGGCGCGGTAGCTCCCGTTCCTGCAGACGTAATTCGCGAGCGAGTATGCGGGAGTAGTTGCTGGTAATAAAAATCGGTGGATTTGTTGCGTCCATGCGTTATTGTCTCAAAATGACCTCCATGTGTCAATAAAAGACCTCCCCATCGTATCCAGAGCATTTACACTGGGTCTATAACTCTTTCAAGGATAAATCTATGCCCAGTATCACTCTTATCGAACACAACGGGGCCAGCCATACGATAGACGCCGATGTGGGAAAGTCGCTGATGCAAAACGCCATTGATAACGCTGTACCAGGCATCGATGCCGATTGTGGCGGGGCCTGCGCCTGTGGAACCTGTCATGTATTCGTGGACGCGATCTGGCTGCCATCCACCGGAGAAGCGGATGCCATGGAAGAAGCCATGCTGGGTATGCGACCGGATCGAACTGAGGTATCTCGGCTCAGCTGCCAAATCGAGGTCACGGATGCGTTCGATGGTATGGTGGTGCGCATGCCTGAGTACCAGATGTAAGTCGAAACCAGGAGTGTTGAAATGAACAAGGCAGTAGAATTACCCGATGCGTTAACAATGCCGCTGGAAGATATCGATGTCAGCGACCCGCGGCTCCTCGAACAGGATGCCTGGCGGCCTTTCTTTGAACGCTTGCGTCGGGAAGATCCCGTCCACTACCAGGCCAATAGCGCCTTTGGTCCGTTCTGGTCTATCACTCGTTTTGAGGACATTGTGGCTGTCGACAGCAATCACGACGCGTTTTCCTCCGAGCCGACAATTGCCATAGACAACGTCCCTGACGACTTGCCCGTTGAAATGTTTATCGCCATGGACCCGCCCAAGCACGATATACAACGCCGTGCTGTGCAGCCGGTGGTGGCACCGCAAAACCTGGCTGCGATGGAGGGCCTGATCCGCGGCCGGGTGCAGGAGATTCTTGACCGCCTGCCCGTGGGCGAGACCTTTGATTGGGTCGACCGCGTTGCTATCAATCTCACTACCCAGATGTTGGCGACCCTGTTCGATTTTCCCTTTGAGGATCGTCACAAGCTCACTTACTGGTCTGACCTCGCCTCGGCATCTCCCGGAATGTCCGGCGGTGAAGTGTCTTTGGAAGAGCAGATCGCGGGTCTCATGGAGTGCCTGGAAACGTTTACGCGCATATGGCACGAGCGCAAGGGCAGGGAAAATGCCTTTGATCTGATCTCGCTACTACAAAGAGACCCCAACACCGCAGACATTGTGGATCGCCCCATGGAATACCTGGGTAATCTTATGCTGTTGATTGTGGGCGGAAATGACACCACGCGTAACTCCGCCACTGGCGGTGTATTTGCGCTGAATCAGAATCCGGCGCAATACGATAAGCTGCGTGCCAATCTCGATCTTATTCCCTCCATGGTCTCCGAGATCATCCGCTGGCAGACACCTCTGGCCCATATGCGGCGCATCGCGACACGCGACATTGAACTCGGCGGTAAGCAGATCCGCAAGGGCGATAAGGTTGTGATGTGGTATATCTCAGGCAATCGCGATGAAACGGCGATAGAGCAGGCCGACGAGTTCTTTATCGACCGCAAAAACCCCCGTCACCACATTTCCTTTGGCTTCGGTATTCATCGGTGTATGGGTAACCGACTGGCGGAGATGCAGCTGCGTATCCTGTGGGAAGAGATTATGGCTCGCTTCAGTTGGGTGGAGGTTGTGGGTGAGCCAGAGCGGGTGCGCTCGAATTTTGTGCGCGGCTACAAAACATTGCCGGTGCGCTTGCACCCGCTGTAGGGCACTTATTCAGGCGCTCTGTCGGCACAGTTCCAGCCAGTGCCGCAGCGCCAGTCCCTGGAATTTCTTGCGGTGAGTGATCAGGTATAGCTCGCGATGAAAATCCCTCCCGGGTACCTGCAGGGGTACAAGGCTGCCGCGTTTGAAGGCTTCAGACAGACTTATTTGTGACAGGCAGCCAACGCCCAGCCCGGCTTCCACGGCACGCTTGATGGCTTCTGTGTGCTGTAACTCCATGGTGATATTCAGGTCGGGTAGCAGGCCGTGCATCGCTCTGTCGAAAGCCTGGCGTGTACCGGAACCCCGCTCCCGTACAATCCAGGGCAGCGATATCAGGTCGTGGTCTGTCAGTGTTGTGCTGCTTGCCAGCGGGTGCCCGGGTGCTGCAAATACCACCAGTTCATCGGCGCGCCAGTGCTGCGTCTCCAGGTCGGGGTGGTGGAAGTCCCCCTCGATCATGCCCATATCCAGCTCGAATCCGGCGACGCCAGCCGCAATAGTTTCCGTGTTGGCGACATTTAAAACGACATCGGCGCCGGGATAGCGCTTGCGAAAATCTGCGATCATCGTAACCGCGAGGTAGTTGCCAATGGTCATGGTGGCACCGATATTCAGGCGCCCCATCGCGTCGTCCCCGGCCAGTTCAGCTTCGAATGCCCTGGCCTGGCCCAACAGGGTTTCGGCCTGTGGTCGCAACTGCCGACCCAGTGCACTCAACTGAAGACGTTTACCCACCCGGTCAAACAGCTGTATGCCAAACTGGTCTTCCAGTTCTTTCAGGGAACCACTGGCCGCAGACTGGGACATGGCCAGTTCACTGGCGGCCCGGGTGACATTTTCATGGTGGGCGGTGGCCAGGAAAACCTCCAGTTGGCGCAAACTGTAACGCATCTTTCATCCTTAATCGTTAAAACAGATATATAATATCAAATAAATCCATTTTATTGATATAACTAATATCCGTAGACTGTGCGCTATCGATTACCGCACCCGGACTACGCGACATGGCAAGCATTATGCGAGAGCAGGTCACCTCGGTTCACCACTGGACCAATCGCCTGTTCAGTTTTAAAACGACGCGCAACCAGGGCTTTCGCTTCAAGAATGGCCACTTCACCATGATAGGGTTGGAGCAGGAAGGGCGGCCGCTAATGCGGGCTTACAGTCTGGCAAGCGCCAATTACGAGGATGAACTGGAGTTCTTCAGTATCAAGGTGCCCGACGGCCCTCTCACGTCAAAGCTCCAATCTATTGAGGTTGGCGACGAATTGCTAGTCAACAGCAAGGCCACCGGTACGTTGGTACAGGACAACCTGTTACCGGGCAAAAACCTGTATTTGATTGCGACGGGCACGGGTTTGGCCCCCTTTCTCAGTATTATCCGGGACCCGGAAACCTACGAGCTGTACGACAAAATAGTGCTCACGCACGGCTGTCGTCATGTGGAGGAACTTGCCTACAGGGAGTTAATCACTGAACACCTGCCTGCCCACGAGTATCTGGGCGAGGATGTTCGCGACAAACTGATTTACTACCCGACTGTCACCCGCGAGCCCTTCCGCAATAACGGCCGATTGACTGACCTCCTGCGCACCGGCAAGTTGCAAGCAGATGTGGGGCTGGGGCCTATCGATCCCGGTGTCGACCGCTTTATGATCTGTGGCAGCCCCACGATGCTCAAGGAAATCTGCGAGCTGCTTGATAGTCGAGGCCTGCGTGAGGCGCGCCACGGTGAGGCGGCGGAGTATGTTATCGAGCGGGCCTTTGTCGAGAGCTGAGGGATCTGTCCGGTAGCGCTAAATGGTTGGGCGCGGCTCCCGCCACATCAGCCACACCGGCGGGGCCGTGCGGGCAAACTGAATCTGATCTACCACTTCAAAACCGTGTCCCTGGTAAAACGCCAGGTTCTCGCGCTTGGAGTTTTCCAGATAGGCAGGCATGTTCTCATCGTCACATTTGCGCAGCACCTGGGCCATCAGGGCGCTGCCGACGCCCTGCCCCTTGCTCTCGGGTAGCGTGCCGATCAGGAACAGGTAATAGTGTGGCTCACCCGGGTGAAATTTTGCCGTGGTAAAGCTGCTAAGGCCAAAGCGAATAAAACCGCGTATTCCACAAACCTTGTACATTTTCCACAGGTTGCTGGCAGTGACCGGCCATTCCAGCTTTCGCTGTGGGCCCAGCCACGCAGCCGCGCCACGGCCCTGTGCTTCTATATAGGTCAGGCCATCTGCAAGAAAGCCAGGCAGGGTAATACTAAAGAAGGTGCGACGAAATTCCGGATGGCTGGACATCCAGTTCATTACCGGGTCGTCGAAGAAAGCGCGGTCGAAGATCTCCACCGCCCGGTCCGCGCTTTGCTGGACTTCTATGCCAATGCTCACTTCATTACCTTGCTATCAACCCGGCGCCCAAATCTGTACAAGTCTATCCCGGTGCGACTATCACGTCGTGTGCCGCGGTACAATACTGTCGACCAGGACTCAGTAAATCTTGATATGTGACTGAATCGCCGGGCACTCAGGTACCACGATGGAGTACTTGTAGTCTCCTCTGGACACATCTTTACCCTTGACCCTGCAGCGTAGCTTGCCTTTCTTGTTGCTCTTGAAGTTACACTCGTTGCTGCCCTTGGTGACAAAAGGATTGGGGCTGCCCTGGTCAAAAACAATGCTGAAGGACTGCTTGTCTTCGATCTGCCAGCTCACGTGTTTTTCCTGGCGGGTGCAAACGCAGCCGGTATCTTTGCTGCAGTCCGCGCGACCTTTGGCGTTGTCGTTGTCGCAGTTGTCATGGTCCCCTTTAAAAACGGCCTGTACGGTGCAGTCCCCACCATCCAGCTTTGAGACTTCAATGCGGACTTTCTGCTCGACCGTCTCGGCCAGCAGTGGTGTGGAAACTCCGCAGGATATTGCCAGCAATAATGCAACGGTAATCACCTTCAGTTTTTTCAAAATACTCATGTGTTTGTTCTCCTTTGCCGCGCCGTGGTGAGTTGTTGTGGCTTGTGGGGTACAGTGTCCGGCAATGCGATATTTCGTCCAGTCTTATACTAGCGCTCGATCGGCGATCTGGAAAATGAATCTTGCAAATCTGCGGTAATGGTACTTTTTGCTTAGGGTATGAAGAACAGCTCGACTACTATGTGGATAACATAAGGCGCGTGCATGACATTCGCAGTAGCGGGGAATATTTATGAAGATTTTGTTTTTGCTGGTTGTGGTAGTTCTTGCAATAGTGGTTTTCCGTTTTTTGCGATCTTCTGCGAAACCTGCTGCCAGAACGGCTTCTGGGCCGAAAAGAGTGAGCCGCGCGAAGGCGGTCACCACGGGTACCAATGCCTACCACGCGGTATCAGTGATCTGCGGCCCAGGTGCTTGCCAGCAAGCGCTTGCACTGGTCGACAAACGATTTTTGCCTGCTGAGTTGTCCCAGCTTCCTCTGACAGACTGTACATCCAACAACTGCCAGTGCAAGTTTATGCACTTTGATGATCGCCGGGATAATGAGAGTGACAAACGCGCGCCTACCGCGTTGCGCAGCGAACTTTATACGGCCTCCGGCAAGTCAGAACGTCGCGCCGGAGGTGGTCGGCGCAAGAGCGACCAGGAGTAGAGGGGGACCGAATTTTTGCGGTAACAAACGGCGACGCCAGTTTGATCAAACTCTGATTAGCTCTGTTATGCTACTGTACAGTTAAAACTTGGCGTTGCTAGCGCGCCAGTATGTACGGGCTATAACGGGAGAGTATGCGATGAAGGCAGCACGGGAAGACAGACTCGAGAGTCACGACAAGGGTAGCGGGTTTCCAACGAAGCAATTGTTGCTGGTAGTGGCGATTGTCGTGGTGGCATACGTGTTGTGGCAGTCCTCGCAGCAACAGCCGGTGGAGATGCAGCCGGAGCCGGTCGCTGTTGACGAAATAGAGGTGGTCGAACCTGGACTGCCACCCGCCGAGGATATCCCACCGCCAGCAGCCGTTGCCGAGTTGCCCGCGGAGTTGCCGGCACCCGCACCCCCGGCACTACCGCCACTGGCAGAAAGTGATGCAATGGTGCAGGAGCAGTTGGCAGCGGCGGGCGCCGGTCCTGAACTGCAAAAGCTGCAACAACAGCAAAATCTGATCCAGCAGGGAACAGCTCTGATCGAGGGGTTTAGCCGCGGGCTGGTGTTGCGCAAGCTCTTGCCTCTGGATCCACCAAAAGGTGCTTTCCCGGTAGAGGCGCAGGGCGAGCAGATGTTCATGAGTCCGGCCGGTTATGCCCGTTACGATAACTATGCCGATGCTATTGCCACCCTGGATAGTGCGGCACTGGTAAACAATTTTCACACCATGCGTCCCCTGTTCGAGCAGGCCTATAGCCAATTGGGTCTTCCCGCTGAAGACTTCGATAACGCGGTTATTCGGGTGCTGGACAGAATACTGGCGACACCGGAAATCGAGGACCCCATCGCCCTGACGCGGAAGTCGGTTATGTATCAGTACGCGGACCCGCAATTGGAGCAATTAACACCACTGCAGAAGCAGCTTTTGCGTATGGGGCCGGATAATATCCGCCGCGTAAAGGAGCAGGCGGCTGCATTGCGAGCGGGATTTTTAAGCCAATAAAAAGCCCCGCAAAGATAACCTTGCAGGGCTGTTGGTAATGCCTGTTGCGCGGGCTGTCAGCGCTCCAGCAAAGCCAGCTTATTGGGCTTACCTTCCCACTCTTTGGCATCCGGTGGAGACTCTTTCATCTCGGTAATACAGGGCCAGACCTCAGCCAACTCGGCGTTCAGTTCGAGAAATACCGCCTGGTCTTCGGGCAGTTCATCTTCCGAGAAGATGGCGTCTACCGGGCATTCGGGCTCGCACAACGCACAGTCGATACATTCATCGGGGTGGATCACCAGGAAATTTGGCCCCTCGTAAAAACAGTCAACCGGGCAAACTTCCACACAATCTGTGTGTTTACACTTGATACAATCTTCGCCTACAACAAAAGTCATTCCTGAAAAGCCTCTGTAGCTATTGCTGGTCTCGCGCGGGCGTCCGCCGCGAGGGGCGACAGTTTACCCGTCCGCAGCGGTAAATTGAAGGGTATTTTCAGTCCAGTAGACCCTTCAGGTCATACAGTTTCTGCAGTGCCTCTCGTGGGGTCAAGCCGTCCACGTCCAGTGCTTCCAGCGCTTTAACGGCGGGATTGGGGGCACTGCTGAATAGATCCACTTGCGCGGGAGGGGGAGATTGTGCTGCGCTGGCCGCAGATTGGTGTTTGCTCCGCTCCAATTCTGCGAGCTTTGCCCGGGCCGTATCGAGCACAGATGCCGGAACCCCCGCCAGTTTGGCTACCTGCAGCCCAAAACTGCGATTGGCGGGGCCTTCCTGGATGTTGTGCAGGAACACCACGTGGTCCTGATGCTCGGTGGCGTCCAGGTGAACATTGGCCATGTTGGGGCACTGCTCAGGAAGGCTGGTCAATTCGAAATAGTGTGTCGCAAACAGGGTGAACGCCTGCACCGAGCTCGCCAGTTCCAGCGCAGCAGCCCAGGCGAGACTGAGCCCGTCGAAGGTGCTGGTGCCCCGGCCTATCTCGTCCATTAACACCAGGCTGCGAGGTGTGGCGTTGTGCAGGATATTCGCGGTCTCAGTCATTTCAACCATAAAAGTCGAACGGCCGGAAGCGAGATCGTCGGAGGAGCCTATGCGGGTAAAAATGCGGTCCAGGGGGGCCAGCCTCGCTGCCGAGGCAGGCACATAACTGCCTATGTGCGCCAGCAGTGCAATAATCGCATTTTGACGCATATAGGTGGATTTACCACCCATGTTCGGCCCGGTGATCAGCAGCATGCGCCGCCGGTCATTGAGCAGGGTGCTGTTGGCGATAAAAGGCTCTTCCAATACTTGTTCTACCACCAGGTGACGACCATCGCTAACCTCGAACACCGCCTCCTCACAGAACACGGGGCGACACAGGCGGAGTGTGTCTGCGCGCTCCGCGAGGTTGGCCAGTACATCAATTTCGCTGACCGCCGCCGCCGTATCCTGCAACGCCGCGAGCTGTTCGTTCAGGCGCTCCAGCAACTCCCCATACAAGACCTTCTCCCTGCTGAGGGCCCGGCTCTTGCTGGAAAGTGCCTTGTCTTCGAACTCTTTCAGTTCCGGTGTGATGAAGCGTTCGGCATTCTTGAGGGTCTGACGGCGAATATACTCGGCGGGAGCGCGTTCCGATTGTGCCCGGCTGATCTCGATGTAATAGCCGTGCACCCGGTTGTAGCCTACCTTCAGGGTGGATATACCTGTGGCCTGTCGTTCGCGTTGTTCGATTTCCAGCAGGTAGTCGCCGGCGTTACTGCTGAGCAGGCGCAGTTCGTCCAGGGCTTCGTCATAACCGTCGGCAATAACGCCGCCATCGCGAATAATAACGGGCGGGTTTTCCTTGATAGCCTTTCCCAGCAGATCGCAGAGCGCAGGGTAGTCGCCGCTGACGAGGACCAGTTCCCGCAGGCGATCGGTATCCAGCGAAGCAAGTGCAGCTTGCAGTTGCGGCAGTGACTCCAGCGAACTGTGCAAGCGCGTCAGGTCGCGGGGTCTCGCCGAACGCAGGGCTACCCGGGTAAGTATGCGTTCCATATCGCCTATAGGCTTGAGCGCAGCGCGCACCGGTTCATAATCGTAATTGCCGCACAGGGCACCCAACGCAAGCTGGCGCGCTTCCAGGGTGGGTATGTCGGTCAGTGGCCTGTGTAGCCAACGTCGTAACAGACGGCTGCCCATGGCGGTGACACCGCGATCCATAACAGAGAACAGTGTGTTGGTTTCACCCCCGGCAAGATTGATATCAATTTCCAGATTGCGGCGGGTGGCGGCATCCATAATGACGCTGTGCGCACGGCTCTCGTGGCTGATGCTGCGTATGTGGGGCAGGTTTGCGCGCTGGGTATCCTTGACGTATTGCAGCAGGCAGCCTGCGGCCGCAATGGCCAGGGTCAACTCCTCACAGCCGAAGCCCTTTAGATCATGGGTCTGGAATTGGCTGTTGAGGGCGCGCTCGGCGCTGTCAAAATCAAATTCCCATGCAGGTTGGCTGCGTGCACCGGGGCGGGCTGTGATCAGCGGCAGAAAAATAGTTTCCTGGTAAAGGGTTTCTGCCGGGTTCAGTCGTTGCAACTCGCTGGCCAGGGCTTCTTCTGTGCTCACTTCCAGTACCCGGAACCGCCCGCTGCTGAGGTCCAGGTAGGCGAGGCCAAAGTGCTGTTCATGTTGGCATACCGCCAGCAACAGGTTGTCCAGCCGGTCGTCCAGCAGCGCTTCATCGGAAAGTGTGCCGGGTGTAACCACCCGCACGACCTGGCGGTCAACCGGCCCCTTGCTGGTGGCTGGATCGCCAATCTGTTCGGCGATGGCCACCGAGACTCCCGCCTTTACCAGACGAGCGAGATACCCCTCTGCGGCGTGGTAGGGTACACCGCACATGGGGATGGGTTCACCACCGGACTTACCCCGGGCGGTGAGGGTGATATCGAGCAGGTCCGCGGCCTTTCTGGCATCGTCATAAAAAAGCTCGTAAAAGTCGCCCATACGGTAGAACAACAGATCCTCGGGATGCTGGGCTTTGATGCGCAAAAACTGCTGCATCATTGGAGTATGTGTAACGTCTTGATTCACTGGAGACTTGTCTTTTCTGATGAGTGTTCGGGGGCGTACCGTGAGGCGCTATGATAAGGGAATCGGCCCCGGCGAGCACGATTCCTGTCCGCAAATATTGCCCGATTGTTGGTCGCTTTCAAAACCTGCCGCCGTGAGGGTTAATGAGAGGCCGCGATTGGCAGTGCCGTATCGAATTTCAGCTCGCGTAAAGCGATATTCGAGCGAACCTGGGATATCTGCGGCAGCGCGAACAGGCACTCCTCGAGAAAGGTATCCAGTGACTCGATACTTGCCGTGACTACGCGGAGAATAAAGTCTGCATCACCGGTGGTCGCAAAGCACTCCAGCACCTCAGGCCGTTGCAGAATTGCCTTCTCGAAGGATTTGGTGCTCTCCTGTACGTGCCGGGAGAGGGTGACATGGACAAAAGCACAGAGGCCAAGATTGACCTGCTTTCTATCGAGGATAGCCGCATAGCCGGAGATCACGCCCGCGTCTTCAAGGGCACGAACCCGTCGCCAGCAGGCCGCCGTTGAGATACCTATTTTGTCCGCCAGGGCCTGATTGCTGATGCGTCCGTCCCGCTGCAGTGTGTCCAGAATGCGAATGTCTGTACGATCCATATCTCTAGAGCGCTCGATTAAGGACGAATATTTCAATTATACGGAATTTGATTGAATAATATTTTATTACTCTGCTGGATTTACTCAGAGTCATAGAAAATATGCCACTGCTGTGGTTATTTTTGCGCGCGACAAACCTGCTATCCTGACCGTTTAGCCTGGACGGTAGCCCGTCAGTCGTAACGCAGGGGACTCACACAATGAAAGCTGTTTACTATCATGAGCACGGCGCACCGGAAGTGCTGCAAGTCGGCGAGCTTCCCGTTCCAGAGCCGGGCCCCGGGCAGGTGTTGGTTCAGGTCGGCGCTGCCGGGGTCAACCCTATTGACCGCAGACTGCGCAGCGGTGAGTTGCAGGAATATATTTCCAGGACATTCCCCGTAGTGCCCGGGTGGGATATGGCCGGCCGTATCGTCAAGCTTGGCGAGGGCGTTAGCGACTGGCAGGTCGGCGATGAAGTGATGGGCCTGGCGTTCACATGGGCCATTCAGCATGGCAGCTACGCAGAGTATGCACCGATCGATGCCGCAGCTATTACGCGCAAGCCCCCCGAGTTCAGTTTTGAACAGGCCGCTTCCTTACCGCTGGTTAGTCTCACCGCCTGGCAGGCGCTGGTCGAGTTCGGTCATTTGCAGCCTGGGCAAAGTGTTTTGATACAGGCCGGTGCCGGAGGTGTCGGCAGCATCGCCATCCCCATTGCGAAGCACCTTGGCGCAAAGGTTTACACCACGGCCCGCAAAAGCAATTTCGATTACGTATCAGGGCTGGGCGCTGACGTGGCGATAGACTACACCGAAGAAGACTATCGCAGCGTGATCAGGGAACAGGAGCCCGGTGGCTTGGACCTGGTGCTGGAAGCGCTGCTGGGCGATGAGATAGCCCGGGACGCGATTCGCCTGGCCAGGTCGGGTGGCGCGGTGGCCTACATGAATAACGAACCTCCGGAAATGGCAGAGATAGCCGAGCGTAATATCAAGGCAGAGTTTCTCCACCATCGTCCCGATGGCGCCATGTTGGGCGACCTGGTGGCACTGGTGCAGCAGGGTGTGCTCAAAGTCCCTGAAATTGACGTTATGCCACTGGCTGAGGCGGTCGCTGCTCATCATCGGTCAGAGAGCCGCCGCACCCGGGGTAAGGTCGTGCTGCACGTACAGGGCCTGTAGCACCTGGATCGCGTGCCCCGGCCGATCGGTGCCTGGGTCATCTGATGGCAGCCTCCCGGGAGTAAACGCCCTGGTCAGCCGGGGCCTGAATGTTGATGTATTCGTACTGCTGCAGTGTTTCCAGAATGTGGATATCCGTACGATCTATTTCCCTATCTTGCAAAAAATAGAAATAATATTAATATTATATGACTAATATTCGAATATTATATCTTTTCGGCCCGCTTTTTCCGCAAAAACGAAAGCACATTTCTCCTGGACTCAGCTAGAGTAAAGGTTCTTTCGGCTTACCCGAGCTATGCCTGTGAACGATATAACTAAAAACACACCACTGGACAATTACGACCTCCAGGATCGCTATGTTCGCGAGCAGGGGAGGGTGTTCCTGACGGGCACCCAGGCCCTGGTACGCCTGCCCATGCTGCAGCGCATGCGCGACCGGCAACGCGGTCTGAACACTGCAGGTTTTATCTCCGGCTACCGGGGTTCGCCGCTGGGCGCCTATGACCAGGAGCTGTGGCGCGCCCGCAGGTTTCTGGATGAGCACGACATCCAATTCCTGCCGGCAATCAATGAGGATCTTGCTGCCACAGCGATATTGGGTACACAGCAGGTAGAGAGCGAACAGGAGCGCGAGGTGGATGGCGTATTTTCCATCTGGTACGGCAAGGGTCCCGGCGTGGACCGGGCCGGTGATGCCCTGAAGCACGGCAATGCTTACGGTAGTTCACCTCACGGCGGCGTGCTGGTAGTGGCGGGAGATGACCACGGCTGTGTCTCCTCCAGTATGTCGCACCAGTCCGATGTGGCGTTCATGGCATTCTTCATGCCGACGCTCAACCCGGCCAGCGTGGGGGAGTATATCGAGTACGGGCTGTATGGCTTTGAAATGTCGCGTTACTCCGGCACCTGGGTTGGCTTCAAGGCGGTCTCGGAAACCGTGGAGAGCGCGTCCTCGGTCGATCTCGAATCCTACCGGGAATTTACCGAACCGCAGGATTATAAAGCGCCGGATTTCGGCCTGCACTACCGCTGGCCCGATCTGCCCGGGCCCCAGGTGGAAGCGCGTATGGTAGCCAAACTGGATGCGGTGCGCGCCTTTGCGCGGGCCAATCCTATCGACCGTGCCATTTACAATATCCCCGAGGCGAAGTTCGGCATCATCACCACCGGCAAGGGCCATCTGGACCTGATGCAGGCGCTGCGCTTGCTGGGTGTCGACGAGGCGCGGTGCCGGGAACTCGGTATCGATATCTACAAGGTGGGCATGGTCTGGCCATTGGAAACCGAGGGCGCGCGCGCTTTCCTGCGGGGCAAAGATGAAGTGCTGGTGGTTGAGGAAAAGCGCGGCATCATTGAAAGCGAATTGAAGGAAGCCCTGTACGACTACCAGAGCGACAAACCCAGTCGCATGGTGGGCAAGTACGATGAGGAGGGCACTGCGCTCATTCCCTGGACCGGCGAGTTGTCTCCGGGTTTACTGGCGCCGATTGTTGCTGCTCGCATCACACATGAGTTTCCTCATGTGAACTTTGACAACGAGTTGGCCGAGCTCGCATCAACCCAGGTGAACATCGATGTGCCCAGCGATGTTAAGCGCACGCCGTATTTCTGTGCTGGCTGCCCGCATAACACGTCCACCAAAGTACCTGAAGGCAGTAAAGCGCTGGCGGGTATTGGCTGCCATTTCATGGCCTCGTGGATGGACAGGAATACCGAATCGCTGATCCAGATGGGCGGGGAAGGTGTTAACTGGGTAGGCAAGTCGCGGTTTATCGGTAACAGACACATTTTCCAGAACCTGGGCGAGGGAACCTATTTTCACTCCGGCTATATGGCTATCCGCCAGGCCCAGGCCGCAGGCACCAATATCACCTACAAAATCCTGTTCAACGATGCGGTAGCCATGACCGGGGGCCAGCCGGTCGATGGGGTGATCACCGTGCCGGCCATCGCCAACCAGGTCCGCTCCGAGGGTATCGGGCGTATCGCCATACTCAGCGATGAGCCGGAAAAATACAGCGACAAAGGGCTGTTTCCGGATGGTGCAACGTTTCATCACAGGGACGACCTGGATGCTGTGCAACGCGAGCTGCGCGAGATTCCCGGGGTTACCGTACTCATCTACGACCAGACCTGCGCTGCGGCAAAACGTCGTATGCGCAAGCGCGGAACCTACCCTGATCCCGACAAGCGTATGTTCATCAATGACGCGGTATGCGAGGGCTGTGGCGATTGTTCGGTGCAGTCAAATTGCCTGTCCATTTACCCATTGGATACTGAGCTGGGGCGTAAGCGCAAGATTGACCAGTCTTCATGCAACAAGGACTTTTCCTGTGTAAAGGGCTTCTGTCCCAGCTTTGTCAGCGTAGCAGGCGGCCGCCTGAAAAAAGGCGCGGCACTGGAAGTGACCGATGATTTCAGTGCCAGGGTTGCCGCTCTACCTGCGCCGGCATTACCTTCCCTGGAGCATAACTTCGATTTGCTGGTGGCAGGCATTGGTGGCACCGGCGTGGTGACGGTGGGCCAGCTTATCACCATGGCCGCGCATCTTGAGGGCAAGGGCGCCAGCGTGCTCGACTTTACCGGTTTTGCCCAGAAGGGGGGGGCGGTGATCAGCCACATACGCATTGGCAAAAGCCCTGATACCCTGCACCAGGTGCGTATCGCCGATGGCCGCGCCGATGCGGTAGTAGCCTGCGATGTGGTGGTGGGCACCGACCCGCGCTGTGTGCGTGTGCTGGCCAAAAACCGCAGCCGTGTGCTGGTCAATCACAGCGAGATACCCAGCGGTCAGTTTGTGCGGAATCGCAATGCGGATATTCATATGCAGCAGCGTATTGAGTCGCTGCAGGCCGCGGTGGGGCCTGACCGATTGGAAACGGTGCGGGCCAACGACCTGATGGAACGCATTATGGGTAATACGGTTTATTCCAATGTCTTTCTGTTGGGTTATGCCTGGCAGCGGGGGCTGGTGCCGGTGGCCCTTGAGGCCCTGCTGCGAGCCATTGAAATCAACGCTGTGAATATCGAGGAAAATTGCCGTGCTCTGTCCTGGGGGCGAATCGCCGCAGAAGATCTGCAGCATGTGGTGCAGACCGGAGGACTCACTGCAGTTGCCCCACCTGCCAAGTCCCTGGGCGAACTTATCGAGCATCGCAGTGCCCTGCTGCTGGCCTACCAGAATGCGCAGTATGCCCAACAGTACCGGGACGTCATTTCGGGAGTGAGAGATCGTGAGCAGGCGGCTTGCGCTGGCCGCACAGCGCTTAGCGAAGCTGCGGCGAAATATCTCTACAAGCTGATGGCCTACAAAGATGAATACGAGGTGGCACGCCTGTACACGGATGGCGATTTTTTGAAAAAGCTGGGCGAGACATTTGAAGGCGACTACCACTTGAGCTTCCATATGGCACCGCCTATCTTCAACCGTGGGCTGGATGCGCTGGGCCGGCCGAAAAAGCGTGCCTTTGGACCGTGGATGTTGGCAGCACTGAAACTGCTGGCAAAATTTAAATTTATTCGCGGTACCGCACTGGACCCGTTTGGTCGACTTGCAGATCGCCGCGAAGAGCGGGAGTTGATTGCCGATTACCGATCCTTGCTGGAGGAACTCACTGACGGTTTAACTGAATCGAACCACGCTATCGCCGTGGAATGTGCAACGCTGCCCGATCAGGTGCGGGGGTACGGCCCGGTGAAAGCGGAGTCAATCCGGCAGTATCGTGAGCTGCGGGTAGCGCAATTGCACCGCTTTCACAATCCTGCCAGCGCGGTGCAGATACAGGACGTGGCATAGGCTCAATCCGGCCCCGTCAGCGCCTCGTCTATAATTTCTATCCAGTGGCGCACCGGAATATTGACGGCGGGTTGAAGATGACTCATGCAACCGATATTGGCCGTAGCAATCACCGCTGGCTGACCTGTGGACAACGCTGCAACCTTGTTTGCTCTGAGTTGCTTCGACAACGTTGGCTGGAAAATCGAATAGGTACCTGCGGAGCCGCAGCACAGGTGCCCGTCAGCTACTGGGACCAGTTCGCATCCCGCCGCAGTGAGCAGGCGTTCTACTACCCCGGTAATACTCTGGCCGTGTTGTAGCGTGCAGGGTGATTGGAAGGCAACCTTGCGGCCTGTCCAGCGTGACGTGGACACAGCCAGTTTCTCCAGCAGTTGTTCCTGCTCGCGCTGTAATATCTCGGCAATATCAAAACTGCTGCGACTGATGGCCTCGGCTTTCATGCTGTATTGGGGGTCATCAGCCAGTAGCGTGGCGTAGTCTTTTACCTGGGGTGCGCAGCCCGATGTGTTTATCACCACCGCTTCTGCACCCGTGTCGAGCGGCGGCCACCATACGTCAATATTTCGACGCATATCGTCGCGGGCAGCTTCCTGAGCGTTCAGGTGGTGGCGCAGGGCGCCGCAGCAACCCGCGCCGGGGGCAGGCTCCAGGCTGATGCCAAGAGCGTCCAATACTCTGGCGGTAGCGGCATTGATATTGGGTGCCATGGCGGGTTGCACACAACCTTCAAGTAATAGCATCTTGCGGCTGTGTCGATTGGCTACAGGTGTCGGGCGCACGGTGGTCCGGGGCGGCATTTTTTCCTTGAGAAATGCGGGCATAAGCGGACGCAGCCATTGCCCTGTTTTCATCAGTGGTGAAAACAGCCACCTTCTCGGCATGATAGTCAGCAGCAGCCAACGCACTGCTCGCTGGGACAGTGACCGCGGCACCTGCTTCTCCACTTCGCCGCGCCCGATGTCCAGTAGCCGGTGGTAATTCACGCCGGAGGGGCAGGTGGTTTCGCAGGCGCGACAGGTGAGGCAGCGGTCCAGATGTAACTGGGTCAGTGCGGTGGCCTCATTGCCTTCCAGCACTGACTTGATGAGGTAGATGCGCCCACGCGGGCCGTCGTCCTCGTCCCCCAGCAGCTGGTAGGTGGGGCAGGTTGCGGTGCAGAAACCACAGTGTACGCAACTGCGCAGGATGGTGTCTGCTTCCCTGCCTTCGGGGGTGTTGGCTATGAAGTCGGCCAGTTGCGTCTGCATCAGATCACCGGGTACATGCGGCCGGGGTTAAAAATACCGGATGGGTCAAATTCGCGCTTCAGGTTTTGATGCAGTGCCAACAGGCCGGGCTGCAGTGGTGAAAAGACCCCCTGCGTTTTGTCGCCCCCGCGAAACAGCGTGGCGTGGCCACCCGCCTGCTCCGCCATCTCGCGCAGTGTGATTGCCGGCATGTCGCTGCGCATCCAGCGCTGGGTGCCGTTCCACTCCAACAGGGTATTGTCGTCATGAAGCACGCCATCTATCGCCATTACGGGCGCCGTGGCCGGCAGGGCAACTCGCCACAAGGGTGTCGCGCCCGGTGTAAAAAAGGGTAACTGCTGTTCCCTTAGCGCCAGCCAATATTGCTGCGCGAGCTTGTCCTGCAAAGTGCTACCGCCTACCTGCTCGGCCGCCGCGGCCACGGCGCTGGCTGCTCCCGACAGGCGAACCCGCAGCTCGCCATCGTGCCAGGCTGTTGCCGAGATGGGTAATGGCAACCCCGCCCAGCGGCGCATTGTAGCGATGGCGTCGGCCTGCCCGATTGCCAGTACCCGAGTTTGTTCCCAGTCCGGCCCGGGCAGTACTTTCAGCGAGACCTCGGTAATGATACCCAGCGTACCCAGGCTGCCAGCCAACAGGCGGGAGACATCGTAGCCGGCAACATTCTTCATCACCTGGCCACCAAAATTCAGCAGCTTGCCCTTGCCATCCAGCAGTTGCGCGCCCAGTACGAAGTCCCGCAGGGAGCCGGCTCTGGCTTTGCGCGGCCCGGAAAGGCCAGTGCTGATACAGCCACCCACGGTCGCGTCGCCGAAATGCGGCGGCTCGAAGGCGAGTATTTGCCGCTGTTCGGCTAACACCGCTTCCAGTTCTTTCAGGGGTGTGCCGGCGCGAGCCGTGATCACCAGTTCAGTGGGTTCGTAATTGACGATACCGGTGTGCGCGCGCGTATCCAGCACATCGCCATGGGGCTCCTGCCCATAAAAAGCCTTGCTGCCGCCGCCGCGCAACTGGATTACAGAACCCTCGCGCCCGGCCTGCGCAATCTGCGCTTGCCACTGTTCAAGCATAGTCAGTCATCGTCCACTGCAATGTTGCCGGCATGCTTAAAACCTCGGGATTTCGGGAAATGGCATTTTCCCGTTGTGCACATGCATTGCGCCGTACTCCGCGCAGCGATGCAGTGTCGGAATGGCCTTGCCGGGGTTGAGTAGTCCAGCCGTATCAAAGGCGCGCTTGATACCGTGAAAGCTCTCCAGTTCATCGGCACTGTACTGAATACACATCTGGTTGATTTTCTCGGCGCCAATTCCGTGTTCACCGGTTATGGAGCCGCCCAGGGAAACGGACAAGGCCAGTATTTCACCGCCAAACTGCTCGGCCTTTTCCAGCTCCCCCGGGATGTTGGCGTCGAACATGATCAACGGGTGCAGATTACCGTCACCGGCGTGAAACACGTTGGCACAGCGCAGGCCGTATTTCGATTCCATGTGATTGATAGCTGTCAGCATTTCCCCCAGGTGCTTGCGCGGTATCGTGCCGTCCATGCAGTAGTAGTCCGGGGAGATGCGACCGATGGCGGGGAATGCTGCCTTGCGACCAGCCCAGAACAGCAGGCGTTGTTGTTCGCTCGCGGAAATCTCAATGGCGCGTGCACCGCTGTTGCGTAATACCTGTTCCATGCGATCGATTTCCGCCGCGACTTCGGCGGGAGTGCCATCGGATTCTGCCAGCAATATGGCGGCGGCTTCGAGGTCGTATCCGGCCTTGACGAAGGGCTCCACGGCAGCGGTTATCGCCTTGTCCATCATTTCCAGGCCAGCGGGTATGATCCCTGCAGATATGATAGCTGCAACGGCATCACCGGCGGCATTGACACTATCGAAAGAGGCCATGATCAGCTGTGCGCACTCCGGCTTCGGTAGCAACTTGACGGTAACCTCTGTTACCACCCCCAGCAGCCCCTCGGAGCCGATAATCAACGCCAGCAAGTCCAGCCCGGGAGAGTCCGGCGCCTCGCTGCCGAGTTCCACGATGTCACCGGTCATCAGCAGCACCCGTACCCGCAGCACGTTGTGCACTGTCAGGCCGTACTTCAGGCAATGTACACCGCCGGAGTTCTCGGCCACATTACCCCCTATGGTGCAGGCAATTTGTGAGGAGGGGTCCGGGGCGTAATACAGCCCGTAGGGATCGGCCGCTTCCGATATGGCCAGGTTGCGTACACCGGGCTGCACTACGGCGGTCTGCGCGGCCTTGTCGATGTGCAGGATGGCGGCCATCCTGGCCAGTGACAACACCACGCCCTGGCTGTGGGGCAATGCGCCGCCTGACAAACCGGTACCCGCGCCTCTTGGCACCACCGGTACGCCCAGCTCGTGGCACACCTGCAGCACGGCCTGCGCCTGGGCCTCGGTTTCCGGCAGCGCTACCGCTAACGGCGTTTCCCGGTACACAGCGAGTCCGTCGCACTCGTAGGGACGCAGCATTTCCTCGCTGGTAATCAGGCAGTGCCCAGGCAGCGCGGCACGCAGGCGCGTCAGGGCGTCGCCAGGGGATACATCAAAGCTCGCATCGTTGCTAAAGGTCATGACAGGAAATCATACTGAGCCGCGTCAAAAGAAGGCAGTCTACCAGATTTTCCACGGGTCTTGCCCGGCGCGTCTGGCCGTTTGCACAGGATGCGATTACCATGAATGTCCCTGCCCACTAAAATGTAAGGACCTGTATCGCTTCATGAATGATTTGCTGGATTTCACAGGGAAGGTTGTCCTGGTAACAGGGGGTGGTAAAGGTGTGGGGCGGGGTATTTCCCTGTGTTATCTCGCGGCAGGTGCCACTGTCGTGATCTGTAGCCGGAGCGCACCGGAAGAGATGCCGGCGCACGGCGATAATATTGCCGAGTTCACTACCTGTAACGTAAAGGATTCGGGCCAGATCGAAGACTGTGTCCGTTTCGTTACGGATCGTTTCGGACGCCTCGATGTACTGGTGAATAATGTGGGCGGCACACCATTCAAGGACGCGGCCACAGCATCAGCGCGATATTCCGAGAGCGTTATCGGGCTGAACCTGATCTCCCCCATGCACTTCAGCAACGCGGTCAACACAGTGATGCAAGGCCAGGACACAGGTGGCTGTATCGTGAACATTTCCAGCGTCAGTGCAATTCGCCCCTCTCCCGGAACCGCCGCTTACGGTGCGGCGAAAGCGGCCCTGCTCAAACTGGGTGAGTCCCAGGCGCTGGCCTGGGCACCGAAAGTGCGGGTTAACAGCATCGTCGTTGGCCTGGTCAGAACCGAGCAAGCGCATTTGCACTATGGCGATGAAGCCGGTATTGCCGCCGTCGCAGCCACGATTCCAATGGGACGTATGGCTTCACCGGAGGATATCGGCAATACCTGCCTGTATTTCTCCAGCCCTTTGAGCGGCTCCGTCAGCGGAACCAGCCTCACGGTGCACGGTGGGGGTGAAAAACCGAACTTTCTTGATGCTGCCAATTCAGGCAACTGATATTGCCTTTTGCGCTTGTGCCAAATTCAGAAATCGAAGCTTCGTTGCGGTGCAATATAGGGTGCCGGGGTTTCCTTGATACTTGCAGTTTGTGACGTCTCCAGGCCCGACAGGGTAAGGCCCAATAAACGGACACCCTTTGGTACGGGCAGCAGAGCACTCAGCAGAGTGTGGGCGATGGCGGCGAATGCCGGTTTATCGGCAACATAGTCTTCGTTGGATTTTGCCCGGGTGATCTGCCTGAAATCCTGGAACTTCACCTTCAAGGTAACAGTCCTGCCCCTGGCCTTGTTTTTCTCGATACGCTGCCAAACGATGTCGACAATCCGCTCCAGGGCGTGTTCCAACTGGATGGGTTCAAACAGGTCCTCGGAGTAGGTTCGTTCCCCCCCGACTGATTTGCGAATGCGGTCGGCGCGCACCGGGCGGTGATCAATGCCGCGACAGGCCCGGTACAGGTAGCCGGCCATCTTGCCGAATTTCCCGGTGAGAAACGCCATATCCTGTGTGCGCAGATCGGCACCCAGGTGCAAGCCCAGCTTTGCCATGCGTTCAGCTGTTTTGGGCCCCACGCCATAAAACCGGCTTACCGGGAGTGTCGCGACAAAATCCGGCCCCTGATGCGGCTTGATTACGCATAGGCCGTCGGGTTTGTTCTGGTCAGAGGCAATCTTGGCGAGGAATTTGTTGTAACTCACACCGGCGCTCGCCGTCAGAAGAGTTTGAGTCTCTATGTCTGCGCGGATACGCTCGGCGGTTTTCACCGCGTTGCCAATGCCCGCCTTGTCCGCCGTTACATCAAGATAAGCTTCATCGAGGGACAGTGGCTCCACCAGATCGCTGTAGCGTCCAAATATGTCGTGGATCTGGCGCGACACTTCCTTGTATTGGTCGAAACGGTGAGGTACGAAGATCAGCGCCGGGCATAGCCGTTTGGCAGTAACAGAGGGCATGGCCGAGCGCACACCAAATTGGCGCGCCTCGTAACTGGCCGCCGCTACCACGCCCCGCGCGGCGCTGCCTCCGACCGCCACAGGCTTGCCGCGCAAGTCGGGCTGGTCGCGTTGTTCGACACTGGCAAAGAAGGCATCCATATCAATATGGATGATTTTCCGCAGTGTTGGCTCAGGTGACTCAGGCATAGCGGAATGGTAGGGCGGTGTCGCCGCTGCTACAAGCGTCTTGTCCCCGGATGTGCTGGTGCACGCCATTATTCCTCAGTGTGGGCACAGCGAGCGAAAAACCGGCTGGATACCCTCAATGAAAGCTATCTGCCGTCTTATCTTTGTCCCAGCGCTGCTAGTTTCCGCTCTGTTTCTCGTCGCCGTCGCGGAGGAAATGTGCCAGTGCAGCCTCCCGCAACAGGCTGGGCTGTAGCAGCCCCTGTTCGATGATAAAGTCGTGAAACTCCCGCGGGTTAAAGTTATTGCCCAGGGCAATCTCAAGCTCGGTGCGCAGGCCCAGAATGCTCATGAAACCATAGTAGTAGGATGTCGCCTGGCCAGGTGCGCGAAAGGCGCAGCGGTCCGCCTCGGAGCTTGCCATTGGTTGCGACAGGGCGAGTTGCCCCGTCAGGAACCCGACCACCTGCTCCGGTGTCAGCTGCCCGGTGTTGACCATGGGGTCCAGGAACATCCGCGCAGCCCGCCAGGCCAGCGCAAAGTGGGAGAACAGTTGAGCCTCAGGCGGCAAGTACTGCTGCATGATAAATTCGGCGTAAAGCCCCCAACCCTCGGCGTTGGCGCTATTGAAGGCAAACAGGGCCCGGGCCAGCGAGGTGCCGTTTTCCACCAGGCTGGCAAACTGCAGCTCATGCCCGGGTCTGGCCTCGTGTAGGGTCAGCGTCCAGATTACCGCGTCGTGAGTCCAGTCATCCATCACCGCGCCACCCTCCAGTGCGGGATTACTTTGCACCAATACGAACTCTCCATACTGGCCGGTATTGTTTATCAACTGTGGCGGGCTCATAAAAGGGGCCGGGATGGCGGCGGATTCAGCCTCAGTTGCCAGGCGAATTGAGGCGCCCCGGTCCGGCAGAGTAATGACGTCCTCGCGCCGAATGATCTCCTCGATCTGGGCAAGCCGTTTTTTCTACAGGGGCAGCACCTGGTCAGCGGGTATCTGCTCACGTTTGAGCGCCTGGAGAACACTGTGCAGGCTCTGGTCTGCCCAGCCACGCTGCTCGGCGACGGTTCGCGCCAGCGCTTTCATTTCATTGCGAATCAGCTGATAACTGTACTGCGCGTCCCTGATCAACTGTTCCGGAGTGGCTCGAACGCCATAGCTCTTCAGGTTATCGACGTACACTTCTCGCGGCAGCAGGTTGCTCGCGCGTGCGCGAGGCAGCATGTCGCTTCGCAACCACAGGATGTATTCGGCCAGTTGGGTTTCAAGCAATGCAAGGTCATCCTCCCATCCCTGCAGCTGGGCTTCTTCAAATTTTGCAGATCCTGGCGCCCAAAGGTGAGTGCGTGATACTCACCCCGGGGAGTGCCGCGTGCGGTCAGCTCAAGTTGTCCTCTGCAAATGTCCAATTAACAAGGGCCCAGAAGGCATCCAGGTATTTGGCTCTGGCATTGCGATAATCGATATAGTAAGCGTGTTCCCAAACATCGACAGTAAGCAGTGGCGTGAGGTCGTCATCGGTCACTGGTGTTCCGGCATTACCGGTATTCACTATGGCCAGGCTGCCGTCGCCGCGCTGTACCAGCCAGGTCCAGCCGGAACCAAAGTTTCCTTTGGCGCTGCTGGTGAATTCCTCCTTGAACGTGTCAAAAGAACCAAAGGAGGCATCGATGGCCGCTGCGATCGCGCCGGACGGCTTCCCGCCGCCTTCGGGGCTGAGCGAATTCCAGTAGAACGTGTGATTCCAGAGCTGTGCCGCGTTGTTGAACATGCCACCTTCGGCCATCTTAATAACGTCTTCCAGGGACTTGCCCTCGAACTCGGTGTCCGCCACCTGTTTGTTCAATTTTTTCAAGTAGCCCTTATGGTGCTTGCCATAGTGATATTCCAGCGTTTCACTGGAAATATGGGGTGCCAGAGCATCCTTTGGGTAGGGTAATTCAGGCAGTTTAAAACTCATATTCTCCTCCTTTTGCACGATGGAACCGGTTAGTCGCCGGGGGCGACTGCCGATGATGTCCGGATCATTGAAGAGCGAGATTATTCTCGCTGCCCAATAAACCGGAGAACCTCTTTAACTTTCGCTATTTATTCAACAGGACGAGAGTCGTCGAGCAGGTCCTCTTCCCCTGCCAGTACTCGCTCTGCCTCAACCTGTTCTGTCATATGGTTTTCCGGCGACACGTCCTGATCTGCGTCAGCCGATGCTGTCTTCCTCGGTAGAGAGTGCTCCGGAGACGATTCACTCGATGCCAGCGGCGCGGGCTCACTGCGGTCGCTGTCGTCCGCGGAGTTCCCGCTGGTAATGGAGATTGCCTGACCACTGTCAAAGCGCAGGCGATAAATGGGCTCCGGTAGCGTAAAGCCGGCCTTCTCCAGGGCATTCTTCGCTGCTCTGATGCTCAGGCTACGGGCTTTCCCGAAATCGGCGTCACGCTGGTCGATCCAGGCCATGAACTTAACGAGAATATTAGAATCACCCACCGTTTCAATAATGGCGTGTGGTGGTGGCTCCGCCAGTACCCAGTCGAGTTCGCTGATAGCATCGAGACCAACATTCATCGCATCGGCGGGATCATCCTCGGCATCTATCCCCAGTACAAAGTCAAAGCGACGCTGGGGGTTGCTTGAGTAGTTTGTAATGACCGACTTGTAGACCGTTGCGTTGGGTATCCGCAGATGATTACCGTCCAGGGTCATCAGCACCGTCGAGCGTGTGGTAAGGCGCATCACAATACCCTCATGCTCATTGATCACCACATGATCACTGGCGCGAAAGGGCTGACGGACGCTGAGCATAATGCTGGAGATATAGTTCTCCATAGAGTCTTTCACGGCAAAACTGATTGCCAGTCCCAACACGCCAGCGCTGCCGAGAATGGTACCCATAAGCGCAGTAGCGCCCAGTATGTTCAGTGCCATGATCAGGCCCAGCACGGCTCCAGCTACGCGTATCGCCTGTGCCAGCAATTGCGCCAGAAAAAGGTTGGGTGTCAGCCTGGACCACAACGATGACCTGTTGGCCAACTGGTGGGCCAGAAATACCATGAGGCCAAGAACCACAACTGCCGTCAATACTAGCGGCAAGGCTCGTATCCATTGCGCAATACTGTTGCGGAGAGAGACGATCAGCGGGTTTAGATTGCCCTCCAGGTCCAGTGTTCGCGTAATATTATCTTCGACCGCAATCGCACCCTCAATGCGGCTGGCAATATCTATTGCTTGCTGAGCGGCCGACTCATTGGCCACGTCTCCCGAGAGGCTGATGACTGATTCCTTCACGGATACCTTAATAGAGCTGAGGTTTTCCAGCTGCGCGACGATGCTTTCCATGCGCCGGCCAATCTGTTGGTCGGCTGTCTTGCCGGATGCAACGGGAATCACGGCAGTCGTTGTTGTGCCGGCCACATTATCTGCAGTAACCGGAACTGCAAGAGTGATCAACACGATAGCAAACAAGTAGATTAGCGATCTGGGCCATTTGCTGTAACGTGTGGAAGTTTGCCCGAAAAAATTTGGCATCAGCTTCATCATCTCGGTTGGGGCCCCCTGCTGTTCATATCCGATTTATTGATGGTCGATGCCATTGTCGCTGTCCAATAAGGCGCAGAGTGCCTTTAGCTTTTCGTATCGCTGCCGGAAGCCACGCAGGTCATATTCCGCGTGACCGCAGTGTTCAATAGTGTCGGAAAGCTGTTGGCCTATTGCTAACAATTCTCGCAATCTGTCGGGGCGGTCGGTCAATTCAGACAAGCGTATCAATGACGAAAGCAGGGAGATCAGGACAGGGATATTGCTGGCAGCAAACTGCCTTGCAGGGGCGTAGAATGCTTTCAGTATTCCGGCAAAATCCGTGAAACGTACCAGTAGCACAGGCTCTTTGTTGGTATTCAGCAGAACCTTGCCTGGCAGGTCACAATCAATGATGCGGGCGGTTGCCATGCTGAACCAATCAATACAGGTTACCGCCGTTCCCGGATCGTTTATCCCGGGCGACAGGGCTCGCGCGGCCAGTTGGTTCAGTTGGGTAATCGGGTATTCCGGGTCTTGCAGTGGTGTACGCAAAGGCCCGGTTTGCACAAAACTCCTGAGTTGTTCTTCGTCCTCCGCCGCTACCGGCTCCTCCTTGCTGTAGAGCGTCATGATACAGGTTCCAGGAAGCAGGAAGTCGCCCGCTCTCACCCGCAGCATGCCGGTGTATGACTGCTCTTCACACCAGTTAACAATTTCTGCATAGTCGATGGCCAGGATATAGCCTTTGCTGGCGGCTGTGATTGCTGTTTGCTTTAAACCCCTCGCCTTGCGGCGCCACGAAGCGACATCCTCAGAGCGTGCCGAAAGGTTTTCCGCGCTGGCAAACACCTCCAGAGACTGCCGCAAGTTACTTCCTATCCGCTCGACAATTTTGTCCGCCTGTAAATCCGTGGCAATAGAGTGAATAAAATTGATAAAGCTCGCCAATGCGGCCAGCGTAAGTAACAGCGCGATTAAAACGGTGAGCCCCGGTTTATCGTAGTCGCCATAATTGGCCAGTACAGCCAGGCAATAAAGGCTGGTACCGATGAACATACCGAGGCTTACTTTGCTGTTATTGTCGCTGAGAAACTGTCGCAGGATTTTTGGTCCGTATTGCCCCGATGTGAGTGTTAACGCCACCATGGACATTGAGAATACGACACCGCCCACGCTAAGCACTGAGGCGGTAATCAGGCTGAGTATTTCCCTTGCCGCAGCTACCGGCATCAGCAATGGATTAATCCCCGTTGCCCATGACCAGTAATCACGCTCGATTGCTAGAGCCAGCATTGCTAACAGGAGACCTGTCAAACAGAACACGACCGGAATGGGCCAGATGCTTGTTTGTAGATTGTCCCAGAGTAAAAGTAGCCGGTTCTTCATCTATCTCCCGGTTAGCGTCTGCGGTGAGGTGAGAATGTCAGGGCCATCAGCAAATGAATAACCGCTCGAGACTGCAGTACACTTTACACCAGCAGGTATTGAGCTTGCTAATCTGATATGCCGGTTAAAAATTGCTGATTGGGTGTGTTGCAGGCGATTGTGATGAGGGCAAAGGGCCCATTACTGGGCCCCGGTTATGTTTAGACCAAACTGTCACGAATATCCTTGAGGCCGTCTTCACCGGCTTCCTTGGCATCGCTCAACCGCTGTTTAACATCTTCAATTTTGCCCTGAAGTTCCTCGATATTGGCCTTGACCTCCGATTGAATGTCGGCTTTGGCCTTTTCGCTTTCTGCGGCAGCCATTTTGCGTTCTGCCTCTGCTTGTTCGGCTTCGACTTGTTTGTTCAGTTCATCGACTTTGTTTTCTACCGCTTTGCTGATGTTTTCCATTAAAGACATAATTTGTATTCCTCTTGTTGAGTTCTGTTTAAGGCGTGTGCCGCTGTACAGCGGAGACTTATCTGGTCTTGCGTTGCGTGACCCTCTAAATGGGTGGTTTGCGACCCGTGACAAGGTGCACAACGACCAGGATGATCCCCACAACAAACAACACCCAGGAGATCTCTGCTGCGATCGCCGCGATCCCGGATGCGCCGAGTATACCGGCTACCAGACCGACGATTAAAAACATCAATGCCCAATACAACATAGCTTGACCTCCTCTCCATAATGATTTACTGGAATAATGCGCCTAGCTCCTGATTTCCAGTTTGTTGTTTACCTCGGTTACACCGTGGACATTTTTGGCGATTTCCCCGGCCAGCGCTTTTTCCGCGGCAGATTTCACGCTACCGGTGAGCGTAACCATACGCCCGGCGGTGTCGACATTGATCGCCAGGCCATCAGTTTCGCCATTGGTAAGCAGCTTTGTCTTCACTTCTGCTGTCAGGGTGGCGTCTTCCACCTGGTCTGAGAACTCTCTGTCCCCTTTTGAGACAGTGTCTCTGGCCTCTTCAGAAGGCACAACTACAAGCCGATTGGTAACCTCGGTTATTCCATCCATGCCAAATGCCAACTGCTCTGCGAGTTCCTTGTCGACATCTGACTCAACTTTACCCGTCAGTATGACCGTGTTGCCTCGTACTTCCGGATCAATGGTGAAGTTGTTGAGATGGCGGTTAAACAGATACAGAGTATCCAGCTTGCCTTCGCGCCAGGCGTCGCTTGTCTGTCTTTCCAGCTGGACAGCGGTGTTATGCGAGTCGACCTTTGTTGCGTCGGTGGGCTCGCCTGCGTATGCAGCGGTGGTGAGTACTGATCCGGTGATCAAGGCGGCAAATGTCGCATTAACTGCGGTAAGTTTCTTCATGATGTACTCCTGTGTTGACTGAACTATTAGTCCTTTAAAGTGGCCGGCACGGATACCGGCGGACAACAAGTACAAAGCGAAATGCGTGCCAACTTTCAATTTATACTGGTCGCCGGGCGGTACTATGGGGCTGCAGCCATTGATTTTGCTGAGGAAATTGGCCGTACGGGGGCCTTGCAATTAGCCGTGGGAAAGGCGTCCGCAACGTCGGCAGAGGTGCTATGCCCAGGTATTTTGAAAGAATGACACTGGCTAGCGGAAACATTTACACGAGGGGAACCCTGTGGCGATCAATAACAGACTGCCTCCGATAAATCGCGCGTGATGAACACAACCGCAAGTGTCTCCGCCTGATCTTCGAGAGCTTAGCGAGCCCTACTGTCATTTTTCCGCCCGCTCTTGTAACTCTTACCATGTGTTTTTTCCTTCTTACCTGAATCGAGCCCTTACGGGGTGTGTTGATCCCATTGCGAGACAGCGTCCGTTTGTCCACTCATCCGGCGTTTACAGAAGGGTGTGTCAGCCCGCGGTAAATTCAACCACGCTGTCTATTTCATTGGCACGGCATTTGCTATATATATTGCGAGCCTAGGGAAACAGTATGCCCTTAGCACCATTGTCGGCACGCTCTCAGGCTTAACGATCGTCAGCGCGTAAATGTACCGAGAGCTGGATTTCCCAGTGTTTGTTAATGCCCAGCACTGACCGAGTGAAACAGGAAACAGGAGAAAGAAAATGGATACCACCCCAAAAAAGATTTCAGCAATATTACTGTTCTGTATGGTCAGCTTATTCGGCCTCTCTGGCTGTGACCAGGATGGCCCGGCGGAGAATTTTGGAGAAGAAGTAGATGAGGCCGCACAGGACGCCAAGCGTAACATTGAAGACGCGACGGACTAGGTTTTATCTGAGTTAAAGTCTTCGGCTGCGTTGCAGCCGGCCTCTGCAGTGACTGCATCGGGGGGTTTTCCTCCGGTACGCCTGCATTAACCCCTGTCCTATGGAGAGAGATTATGACTAATACCAGTTCCCTAACTGATCAGAAATTGACTGGCGACTCAACCGTTTCGAAGGCGACCACGACTGCAAAAGCGGCGGCTGCGGCGCACTCTGCGGTAGACATTGCAGCCGCTAATCTGGAAAAGGCAGAGCAGGCCCTGCGCGAGGCGAGGGCTGCCGCAGGTGAAACCGCTGGCGATGCAGCGCGGGAGGCACAGCGTTACTCCGAGGAGGCCGTGTCGTCGGTTAAGAGCTATGTGCACGAAAAGCCACTGCAGTCTGTTGGGATAGCGCTGGCCGCCGGTTACCTGCTGGCCGTGATTATGCGGAGGTAGGCCGGCCATGGCTATTGAGCCGGTAATACCCGAGTCATCGCCGGCGGACTTAGAGGGCACTCACACACCGGAGACAGCATCTTTGGAGTCGGTTATCGCGCACGCTACAGAGCTGTTCGGCGAAGCAAAGCAGCAGTTGCGTGACGTCGGAGAACTGGCGTTCATGGAGCTGGAGCTTGCGGTGGAGTCATTTAAATGGTCGCTGTGGACGATGCTGCTGTTTGCTGTTGCGTCCATTATGACCCTTACTTTGCTCATGGTCTCGCTGCTGTTGTTGTTCCTGCCCCAGGGCGTCCCGGCGGCGACAGTTATTCTGCTTTGCAGTCTGGGCACTGCGGTCACCGCAGCCGGCTTGTTCCTGCTGCTGCGCACGCTTACAAAGAGGCTGTACTTTGCCGGGCTCAGGAGCCAGTTGCTGGATGCGAGCCGTGATCAGATTTAGCAAACGTCGCGCGAGAATCAGCGTAATGTGTGAGCGATTGCGGCAGCGCCGTTACGCTATGCAGTATCACCAACAGGCTGTAAAGCACGATACGATGGCAGTCTGTCGCAGGCCCTCCACCCTCGGTGCCGCCTTTGTGGCCGGTGGGCTGCTGGGCCTTATTGTGGGCCCGTCCGGTGACTCTCTCAATGGTGAGAGCGCGAAAACGCCGCGGGCCAAAGGGTCAGTCCGGAAAGCTGCGGAACTGGCATTGGTGTCGTATCTGTCCACAGTGTTCAGGCGCCTGCCCGATTATTTGCAGAGCCAGCAGCCGGCCGGCTCCCCTGCAGACGCTTCTTCCCAGCCGCCGGCAGCTTAAAGCTAAATCTCTACACGTCCAGTTGGCCAGTTGCCTGACGTTATCCGGGAGGTTGCTTTGAGGGTGATCGATATACTGGCCGGTAGCTCTCTGAGGGGAGAGGTACCGGCCTTATGGAGAGATATGCCCCCAGAATGGGGGCTTCTTTTGCAAGGGTATTAACGTCTGGCGATTATCCAGATTGCGTGAACAATGCCGGGTATATAGCCCAGTAAGGTAAGCAGGATATTGATCCAGAATTGTGGACCGATGCCAACCTGGAGAAACACGCCTAATGGCGGAAGCAGAATTGAGAGAAGTACACGTAAAATATCCATTTCTTTTCCTTTTCATCTCGATTAGTGGTGATCACAATGACCTCCGGCGTCGAACCCCCTTTACTGCTCTCGTCAGTGTCCGGCGCCTGCCCTTTTTAAGATGCAGAAACTGTGCCAGTCTCAGCATCGGTTTTTCTTTATTATTGCTTTGACCGGATTGGTACCTGGTTCGATTTCATCCGAAGGATTACAGTAATGACTTCTCCAGACCAGGTTATTGAAGATAGTGCTCCGGTGGGAGACAGCCGTGGAGAGAGCCCCGGCGGGCCAAAAAACTGGAGGTCTGGAAAAATACCGCTGGTACTCAACTGGCTGCTGGTCCTGGCGGCGCTCTACACGCTCTATTTTGCCAAAACGATTCTCATGCCCATTGTGGTGGCACTGCTGTTTTCGCTATTGCTCAGCCCTCTGGTATCCATGTTCAAACGCTTTCGAATTCCTCGGCCGCTATCGGCTGTACTATTGATGGCGATGCTCGGCGGACCATTTATCGTCTTGAGTATTGAGTTGGCAGAGCCAGTAAAAAAGTGGATGGAACGGGTGCCGGAGCTTTCGGCTGAGCTGACTGAACACCTGGATGACCTCGGCGAGAAGCTTGATCCAGGGCACGAAATTGTAACGAATGTCTCCCCTGCCGAAGACTCCGCCTCCGAGGATTCAGGCTTCAGGTTGTTTGGATGGTTTCGCGACGATGAAGAGCCAGAAATCGCGCCGCCGCCGGAAGCCGCTGGCGACAGCGCGTTGGTGGAAAGTGTTAAAAAAGGCGGTATCGAAGTTCTCATCTCTCTACTCGCAGCTACCCCCTACATAATTGCAAAGTTTATGGTTTGGGTAATACTGGTTCTGTTCCTGCTCATATGCGGGCCGGGCTTATACACCCAATGTATAGAGCTGTTCCCTCAGGTGCGCGATAAGCGGCGTGCGATGGTCTTGGTTGGCAGGGTAAGACAAGAGCTATCGCGCTATATTCTTACGGTAAGCCTAATTAATGCCAGTCTAGGTTTTGTCACTGGCTTAACTTTTTGGCTAATGGGTGTGGATGACGCGTTGCTGTGGGGAGTCATGATCTGCCTGCTGAACTTTGCCCCTTACATCGGCACGATTGTCGCAATGTGCATGCTTGGTATCGCGGGGCTCGTACAGTATGGGCTGGACTGGGCATCCTTGCTTCCTGCCGCCGCCTATTTTACGATCAATCTGGTCGAGGCTCAGTTTGTCACGCCTACCATTCTGGGCCGGCATATGCGGCTCAATCCGTTGATTCTGATTCTCTGGTTATTGGCATGGGGCTGGCTGTGGGGTCCTGTTGGAGTCCTGATTGCTGTGCCACTACTGGTCTGTATCAAATTAATGGCAGCGCAGCTGAATATCCTCGGTTCCTGGGTGAAGTTGATTGAAACAGAGGGTTGACCCGCGGGCATCTGCCCGCAAGCACCTTTATCAGAGTGGTTCACCTCCTGTCGAATTGCCCGCAGCGGTAAAAAGCGGTTTCAAAATCCATATATCCGCCAAACGATACGGGGTCGCCGAAGGGGAAAACCTGCGTTGCCCAGACGCCTCCGTAGCCATTGCTGCGATCAATCCAGTAAAACAGGTTGGCGAGCCCGGCCCAGCCCAGCGACTTGGCAGGTCGGCCTGTCGGTGCCTCTTCATCGTTCACCATAAACGTCAGTGCCCAGGACTTGGTTTGCCCGGGGAAGAATTCCGCGTCGTTGGCTAACTCCGGAATAACGCCTTTAAACGGTGACAATTTCCGGTCGCCCAACTGGTTTTCTACCGCCATCTTCACGGTTTCAGGTTTGAGCACCCGGGCAAACTCCCCCTTGCCGTCGTTTAACCACATACGAATAAAACGCATGTAGTCTTCAACCGTACCGTAGAGACCGTGCCCACCCATGTGCAGCTCAGGTTTGGCAGGCAATTCAATCTCCAGCGGGGCAAGTGAACTATCATCAGGGTTTCTGGCGTAAATTTTCGCCATGCGCTGGCGCAAGGCTTCGTCGGGTTCGAACGTGGTATCAGTGATTCCCAGGGGTTCAAAAATTCTTGACTTGAACACCTCACCCAGGCGCTCACCCGTAATCGCTTCGACGATCTGGCCACACCAGTCGATACTTGACCCGTACTCCCAGCCCTCGCCAGGATCGAACAGCAGCGGAGTGAGCAGTGATTCTTTAGTCGCGCTGATGATGCTGGGTTGGCCGTGTTCCTGGGCAAGACGGTTGTAGCTGTCGTTAAAAAAATCATAGCCGAAACCCGCTGTATGCAGCATTAGCATACGAACGGTAATGGCTCGTTTGGGTGGTCTCAGGATAGGGGCACCGTTCTGGTCAAACCCTTCGAGCACTTGCAGATCACCGATTCCCGGTACGTAGTCGCTTGCCGGTGCATCGAGGTCGAGCAGGCCCTGCTCAAGCAGTTGCAAGACGGCTGTACCGGTAATGGATTTTGTCATCGAGAACAGGGCAAAAACGTCACCGCTGGCGGCGGGGGTACCGGCTGCGACATCTCTATAACCGGCCGCGCCCTGATAAATCGTGCCTTTGCGGTCGGTGACCATGGCAACAACACCGGGGACGTTTGGTGTGTTCGTTGCCACGGCGTCCAGAATTGTATCTGCCTGAGCCTGAAATTCATTCAACATAAAGCTGCCTCAATCAAGCCTTTATAAAACCACTATATTCGCTATTGGTAGCCTCATCGCATTTTTCCCGGTAGGCTCCGACGCCCCCTGTATAGGACAGGACTCGCTTGGGTTTACCGGCAACATTGGACCCGTTGTACCAGGAATCGGTACGTGAGATAAGCGTCGCTCCCGCAGTTTCATCGTGATGCGCAACCCAGCTATCTTCCAGCTCCCGTGACGGCTCAATCACCTCAAGTTCGTGGTCGCGCATGTATTGAATGCAGTTGTTGATCCACTCAGTTTGCTGTTGCAGGCAGGTTGTCATATTGCACAGGGCGGCTGATGGAGCAAGCGGGATGGCCGTGGTGAACAAGTTGGGATAGCCATGAATTTGAAGCCCCATGGTTGTACGAATATCTCTTGCCCAATCTTCTTTTAAGGAGCGACTGTCCCGGCCGCGGATATCAATCCGGGTGAGTGCTCCTGTGCCCGCATCAAAACCGGTTGCCAGTATGATGACATCCAGTTCGTGAACTGTGCCATCTGCCAACTCCAGGCCCTCAGGGACAACCCGTGTAATGGGGTTGTCGGTCACCATGACTGCTTCAACATTGTCGCGGAGATAGGCTTCCAGATAATTGCTTTCAAGCGGAACACGATGAGACCCGAATTCGTATTTGGTGGGTATCAGTTTTTCGCACAACTCAGGATCCTTTAAGCGTGCACGCATTTTTTCTCGCACGAATTCTGAAATTTCGGCGCTGGCTTGCTCTTCGAAGAACAGTGCTTCGAACGAACCAAGCCATAATTTCAAAGAGCCATCCGCGTGGATTTCCTCCAGCACTTCCAGGCGCTTTTCTGGCGATAGCTCTGACCATGTATTTTCAAACACGTACTCAAAACCGGTGAATGTGTGAGGCAGGTTGTCCCGAAGCTCTTCAAACCTTGCCTTGTAGGCGGCGACATCGTCTTCGTTATAAGTCGGGTTTCGCATGGGTAAAACATACTGTGGCGTTCGCACGAATACTTCCAGTTGGTCAACCTTGTCTGCAATAGTCTGTATGACCTGGATGCCCGTCGCGCCGATACCCACTACACCAACGCGCTTGCCTTGCAGCTCTACCTCTTCTCTGGGCCAGCGTGCGGTGTGAAAAATCTCGCCATTGAATGAATCCTGTCCTGGGAACAGATCCTGCATGGGGGCGGAGAGCATGCCGCAACAGGTCACAAGAAACCGTGTTTCAATCACTTCCTTGTCGGCCGTTGTCACAGTCCAGTGCTTGCTGGCTTCATTGTAGTGCGCACTGACAATATGGGTATCGAACTGGATGTCCTTGCGAAGGTCCAGGCTGTCGGCCACATAGTTCATCCATCGCTCAATCTCTGGCTGCCCGGGAAAACGCGCACTCCAACTCCAGTTTTTGTAGAGTTCCTCGGAAAACAGGTATTGATAAATGTAGGACTCGGAATCGAATTTGGCACCCGGGTAACGGTTCCAATACCATGTGCCCCCAACACCGGATGCCGCATCGTAAGCCCTGACATTGAGGCCCTGATTGCGCAACATGTGGAGCTGGTAAAGCCCCGCGACGCCGGCGCCGATAATCAGGGCGTCAAGCTGCTTGGTTGCTGAATTCATTATCTTCTCCTGCTTATTGCTTTAGTTTCCTGCGATCTGACCTATGTCATACCACGTTTGATAGCCCCGCACAGTAACGCAGTTATCGAACAGTTCCAAATTTCGAGCTCCGTGACCCGTGGCTGTGCCGCCTGGATGCAGTTCAGATATTAGCGGGAAGTTGTTTCAAGGTACAGTGACGGGATAGTCACTCTCGCGAGTTGTCGAGCTGTTTACTGGGTGCGGGTATCCATATTGCTGCGGCAAAACCTGGCCTTGCCGCCTCGTGATAGATATCACCAGCGGAAATGGGGCCGCACATATTATGGATCCGAGGCTGAAATGTTCCCATCTCAAAAAGTTAGCTTGCCAGTGCGGTCGGGGGCGCTAGACTAGCGCTCCGCGATGGCAAAGAGAAAACGTGACAAAAATGCTGGCTCAAACATTCCATCGACTGGACGACCTGCTCTGGGAATATCGCCAGTGGTGGCAATTTCAGCCTTTCCACACAATACACAGCCGCTGGCAATCACGCGCACCGACTCTACACGCGGCGCTGATCGATTTAACACCGGGCGAACTGGCCATTTACATCGGCGACGCTAACCGCAGGCGGCTTTTCCTGCAGCAGTGGATACCCGTGGCGGACGAACTCCATCGCCTCTGCCAGCTACCGCATTTGCAGTCCCGAAGTATCACCAATAATCGACAACTAGAGCACGGCGTCGGCGGGCGCAAGTGGGATCAGATCACTGCCTTTGCCGGCCTGGTACCAACAGGGCAGCCCATCGTGGAATGGTGTAGCGGCAAGGGGCACCTCGGGAGGCTACTGGCCGCCGACGGAGCAACCCGGGTAGACAGCCTGGAGCGCGAAACGGCACTGTGCAAGGCGGGTGAAAAGCTCGCTGCACGCGCCGGAGTTACCATGACATTTCATCACTGCGATGTGCTCCGGGATCAACTGGATGGCCTGCTGTCAGCCAGTAGTCACACTGTGGCACTACACGCCTGTGGCCAACTGCATATGCAGTTACTACAGCAGGTCGTGGCGCGAGGAGGTCAGGCCGTGTCCGTAGCACCTTGCTGCTATTACCTTATTGACGAGGAACGCTATACACCCTTGTCGATTGCGGGTCAGCGTAGTGGCCTACAGCTGTATAAATCAGATTTGCACATTCCCCTGCGGGAGACAGTTACCGGCGGGGCGCGCGCCAGCCGCCTTCGCTCTCTGGAACTGCGCTGGCGACTGGCATTCGATTGCCTGCAGCGAGGCCTGCGCGAGGAGGATGCTTACCTACCGCTGCCCACTATCCCGCGTAAATATCTGGGCGGCAGTGCTACCGATTTCATCCACTGGGCGATCGACAGGAAAGGCCTGCCACCGGCCAGCGCGGTACAAATAGACGATTGCCTGCTGCAGGCTGAGGCGCGATTACCGGCGCTGCAACAAATGGAGTTGGTGCAGCAGCTTTTCCAGCGACCGCTGGAACTCTGGCTGGCTCTGGATCGCGCCTTATACCTTGAGGAAAATGGCTACCAGGTGGTCGTTGGTGAATTTTGCGAACGGCGGCTTACGCCGCGCAATATTCTTATCCAGGCGAGTCGCGTCGCTGCATAGATGATGGGTGGCAGTATCTGCATTGCGCAGCTTATTCCGGCTCGGGTGCGGCGCAGTCAAAAAGTGCCTTGATATCGCGGCCAATGTAATAGAGCACGGGTACCAGCAGCAGCGTTACGAAGGTGGCAAACAACACGCCGAAGCCAACCGAAATAGCCATCGGCTTGACAAACTGTGCCTGCAGCGAGGTCTCAAGCTGTATGGGTAACAGTCCCATAAACGTTGTTACCGAGGTTAATACCACGGGACGAAACCGTTGCACGGCGCCCTTGATCACAGCGTCTCGCCAGCGCTCTGCTCGCGAGCGCAAGCGTTCATTAATGTTGTCCACCATCACCAGGCTGTCGTTTACCACAATACCGGTCAAGCCAAGCATGCCTATGGCAGAGAGCATACTCACCGGGCTACCCACGATCAGGTGCCCCAGAATTGCCCCCACAATGCCAAACGGAATAACGGACATAATGAGCATCGGTAAGCTGTAGCTTCGCAGTGGAATAGCCAGCGCGGCATAGATCATCAGTAACACGGCAATCATGCCAAGAAGGAGTGAGTCCGTCGTTTCCGCCTGCTCCTCCGCCTCGCCACTCAGGCGAGTTGTCACCCCGGGGTAGCGCGACAGGATTTCGGGCAGCAGTGTGTTGGTTATCTCCTGGTTGACGGCACCGGGTTCAATGCGGGCCTTGTCAACATCTGCCTCCACGTTCACCACACGCTGGCGATTGTAACGGTTGATGACGCTGACCCCGGTGAGCTCCCTGGCTTCACCTACCACCGCGAATGGAACCTTACCGCGGCCTGGCACGTCAATCCACATGGAGTGCAAGGACTCCACCGTGGCACGCTCTTCCGCAGGAAAACGCACGTAAACGCGCACCTCGTCGCGGCCCCGCTGCAGGCGCTGTATTTCGGCGCCGAAAAAAGCCTGGCGCACCTGTGTGGCAAGCTCTACCTGCCCCAGCCCCAGTGCATCACCCTCCGGGGTCACTCTGATATCCAGCTCAGGCCCGCCGGCATCGAAGCTGTCCCTGATGTCAGATACGCCCTCAAAGCCCACCAGTGCCGCCTTCAGCTCACTGGCAGCGCCGCGCAGGGTGTCGAGATCCTGCCCGGACATTTCGACATTGACTGCGGACCCGCCAGGCCCGGCATTGGCATCGAACACCAGCGACTGCACTCCGCTGAGTTCACCCAGGCTCTCGCGCAACCAGGCCGCCATCTCAACCGAGGTGATATTGCGCTCGGTACTGGGAACCAACTCCACCGTCAGATTCGACTCTGTGTCTTCGACCGACAAAGACATCAACTCCAGGATCGCTCCCTGCCCGGACCCGGTCTCCTCGCGGTAGCGCGCGTCCATCGCCATTGCTGCTTCCTCGATCAGCAGGGTGTAATCGTGAGTCTTTTGCCAGGGCGTGCCCTGGGGCATTTTGAGCGTGATGTTGATCTGATCTGAAGGCACACTGGGAAAGAACACAAAGCGGACGATCCCCGCCGGTATCAGAGACACACAAATAATTAGCCCGGCCACAAAGATGGCCAAAGCCGTGTAGCGCATGTGCACTGCCCACTCCAGCGCTGCACGGTAGTGAGTATTGGCAAAGTGCTGTAAACCGCCAGCGCAGGCCCGCTGTATTGCCGTGAATCGTCCCAGCAAGCCCGTTCTTTTCTTTTGGCCACCGACTTGAATATGACGCAGGTGAGCGGGCAGTATCAGCTTGGTTTCCAACAGTGAAAAGGCCAGGCAAAACACCACGATGGGCGCTATGTGGGTGAGTATGCGGGCAAAGCCCTCGTTCAAAAACCAGGCAGGTAAAAATGCGATCATCGTGGTGAGCGCACCAAAGATGGTCGCTACCGCCACTCTGCGCACACCCCGAACGATGCTGTCGGCCCCCTCGTTTTCCTGTTCAAGCTGGGCGTAGGCACTTTCGGCTGTGACAATGCCGTCATCTACCAACATGCCTAGCACCAGGATGAAACCGAACACCGAGATGACATTGATGGAGACAGGTAAGCCCAGCAAATTGATTGCCAGCAGAGCGCCCAGGGCAGAGAAGGGCACACCCAGCATCACCCAGAACGCCAGTGACAGATCGAGAAAAAGGGCCAGTGTGATCAACACCAGTATCGCACCCTGCACGGCGCTTTTGAGCATGAGCTCAATACGCCCCTTGAGGACCGTGCTGCGATCGGACCAGGCGGTAAACTCCACACCAGGGGGTAAATCTATCTGTTTACGCTCGACAAATTCTCGCAATTCCCGGGTCATCGCCAGCACATCCTGATTGCCGACTCGGTCAACTTCCAGGGTAATGCTGGGTTTGCCATTCAGCCGACTCAATACGGGCTGGTCCTCAAAGGCATCCCGCACCGTGGCCACATCGCCCAGCAATATCCTGGTGCCGTCGTCGCGGCTTATCAGTGTCAGGTCGGCAAACTCTTCGCCTGTGTAGGCCTGCCCGACCGAGCGCAGGGTAATGGAGCCGGCGTCAGTGCGCAGCTTGCCACCGGGTAAATCGCGTGAACGTGCCTGCACCGCGGCAACCACGTGGGAAAAAGTCAGCCCGTAGCGACGCAGGGCCGTGTCGGAAACTTCGATAGAAATTTCGTAGTCTCGGCCGCCTTTAAGCGTTACCTGAGTGATACCCGGCAGTAATAACACCTCATCACGCAACTGCTGCGCCAGTTCCTTGAGCTGAAACTCCTCCAGGGGGCCGTACAGGGTTAGTTGCATCGCCCGGGTCCGGCGTAGTATCTCATCCACAACCGGTTCTTCCGCATCCCGGGGAAAAGAGGAGATGCCGTCAACTCTGGACTTGATCTGGCCCAGGGCCTTGGCCATGGGTGTGCCCGGCTCAAGCAACACGGTCACTACACCCACGCCCTCCTGGGCAACCGAGTAGATTTCGTCCACGCCGACAATGTCCTGAACAGCCTCCTCGATCTTGCGGACGATACCCTCTTCCACTTCCTCTGGCGAACTCCCGGGGTAGGGCACAGTGACAGTGACCGTCTCAGACGGGAAGGTAGGGAAAACTTCTTTGGTCATGTTGGACAGCGAAGCCAGGCCGCCTACCATGACGACCAGCATCAGTAAATTGGCGGCAACCGGGTTGCCTGCCATCCAGGCAATGGCACCGCGCTCCTGCATGGGCTGCACCCTATTGCACCGTCACAGGCATGCCTTCCACCATGAGATCCAGGCGCGACACGATAACCTGATCACCGCTGGACAAACCTTCGCCGACAATGACGCTATCCTGCTCCCGGCGCAATACGGTTACAGGACGTTTGCGTACGCTCCCCTGATCCACCAGATAGACGGCGTTACCATGCAGCGCCGAACGGGGAATGCGGGTTGCTATGGGAAGCTCTCCACCGAGAATCTGTGCCTGTACAAAGAGGCCTACGGAAAGAGGCCAGGAGTGAATTGAGGTATCGTAGGGAGCGATGACCTCCGCAACCAGGTAAAACACCCGGGTCTCCTCGTCCACACGCTGCTCCAGACGAACCAGGCGAGCTTGCCAGCTGCGTTCAATGGCACCAAAACTGCCTGTGAGGGTCGCCATCGGCCAACTGCCATCCGCTGACTGCCCGTAGCGAACAAAAGGCACGTCCGCGGGCAGCAATGGCAATCGCACCTCTACGCTGGCTGTGCCGAGCAGCGCCATAAGTGCCGATCCTGCCTGCACATACTGTCCGAGGTCTGCGCGCTTGGTGTCGATAATCGCGTCAAAGGGGGCCGTAATAGTGGTATCGGCCAGGTCCGCCTGGGCTTGACGCAATTTGTCTTGCGCCGCCGCCACCTGGGCCTCGGCTTCGTCGATGGAGGCGCGCATGACCAGCACCTGTACTTCCGCCAGGGACAGTTTGGCACTGGCGACGGCGGCGCGCGCGACCGACAGGGCTACTTCGTAATCGATCGGATCTATGCGTAATAGCACGGTGCCCTCACTCACAGCACCCCCCTCTACGAATGCGGGCGCGACCTCCACAACCCGGCCCGAGACCTCCGAAATGAGCTCGATATTCGTTCTGGCGGCAACAATTCCACGGGAGTGCACAGTGACTGGCACAGGGCCGGGCTCGACGGTCAAAACCTCCACTACGGGAATCGTGGCAACGCCTTCCCGGCGCGGCAGCTCAGACCGGCTGTTGATCATCAGCAGCGCAATTGCCGCAGCTGCGGCCAGAACCAGCAGCGGCAGCAGGCGTCTCACCCATGTGTTTTGCATCGATAGTTATCCGAACTGAGTTGGCGTTGCCCCTGTCTAAATTAGCAGTGAACCTGACTGGAGCAGCGGGGTAAATATGTGCGCGTATATTACCTCATTATCCCCAAGATCCCGGCAGACAAGAGTAAATTTATGTAAAGACATACAGTTTGTAAGGTACTGACACCTTAACTGGCCCCGAATTCTATAATGGTTCAGTGAAGTATCAGCACCGTGCTTCATTTCTGGCCTACCACATGCGATCCCGATAGCTTGCTTCGACACCTGCTTCAGCGTCTTCTGCACTAATCTCTCCCTTTATCTGGTCGGACACCATCTTTCCCAGCGTGGGTAGCTCTGTACGATCGATTTTATAATCGTCTTGCCAGAGCTTTGACCGTTTAAGCGCCTTGGCGCAGTGCAGGTAGGCCTCCTGAACTTTAACGAGAATCGCAGCTCGTGGCGGCTTTCCGTTAACCTCAAACGCTTGCAGGGTTAGCGCGTCTGTCACGATCTGCGCACGGCCGTTCACTCGCGCTGTTTCCTCCACACCGGGTATAAAAAATATCAGCCCCACCTCCGGGTTGACAATAATGTTAGAAAACGTGTCCAGGCGGTTGTTGCCGGGCCGGTCGGGGATCATCACCGTATGGCTATCAATCACCTGTACGAAACCGGGCGCATCGCCGCGTGGACTGACGTCTGTGCCGCGATCAGGGTGACTGGAACCGATAACCAGAAATGGCGACAGAGAAATAAACCGGGCAATGTGCTCGTCTATTACCGGTAGACATTTGAGGCTGACGATCCTCGATTGAGGTGGATAATGTGCGCGCAGCGCGTCCTCGTTATCAATGGACACCATTGGAACTCCCATGCCTAAGTTGTTGCCGTATTCCTCTTCCATTCTGTCAGAGGGTGTTTGCGGTTCTATCTTAACAGTTTCGCAGTTTGGCTATACTACAGGCTTAATCTGGGCCATAGCGACATTGGCGAAATGTTCGTGAAGATCCCTGGAAGAAGGCATTGTCTCTGGCGGGCATTGGATCAAGGCGGGTAAGTGATGGATGACTATCTTTAAGCGCGGATAGATAACATAGTAGTAAATCGCTTGGTCAGACTTCGGGACTTCAATTTGTCAAAACCCTGCTATTTTTTTCCGTGGCGCATGGCGATATAGTGGGTAGAGTGGTATTGCAGAGATGTCGTTATATAAAGAGGGTTGGAACGCCATGACCATTGTAAAGCCATTATCCAAAGGCTTCGAAAAAGCGCGGGCCGAGCAGCTTGAATACAACGCTAAACGTGAAAAAGGCTATCGAGAGCGCGCCATAAAAATATACCCGTGGATCTGCGGGCGTTGCGCTCGGGAATTTGATAGGAAGAATCTATCGGAGCTTACCGTACATCATGTCGATCATAATCACGACAATAACCCCAATGACGGCAGCAACTGGGAGTTGCTGTGTATTTATTGTCACGACGAAGAACACACCAAGTTTGAAAACCTGGTGCGTTATGGCAGCACAAAGGGCACAGCGGTAAAACCTGCAACCCATAATCCCTTTGCCGATCTAAAGGCGAAGATGGAAGGGAAGGAATGACGGAGGCCGTATACTGGGCACACATGCTGTGGTTTCGAGCTTATTTAACGTGCCAAAACCTTGCCGATGGATGTCGATTCGAATTCCTGAATTGGCTTACACCTTAGATGGATTTGGCTTGCCGTTCGTGAAGCCAGCGCATTCTATTCTCGGGGTCCAGCCTTTGAATATTTGATATGAATAATTTTTTGGTGCCTTGTGTTATAGCCAATTCTTCGCTCGAATAAATTGGTACTTCTTGATCTCCTCAAAATCTACGTAGAATATGTTCAAAAAATCAGTTCGGAAAAAATCAGGAAGCTGGTTGCTGGCTGAACTAAGAGGGTTTCTCACTGTTCGCACTTCAGTAGCCCAACTAAATCGGAACGGTATTTCCATTTCGGTGGCAATCACATAACCAATTATTACCGCGTTTAATCTTTCGCTGGCGCCATCTTCGCGACTTTTTTCATCATGGCACTTTCGCCTTCTGCGAGGTAGCGGGCGATGCGAACTTTTCCAGGATGGAAGAGTCACTGGCCAGGGGTTGCCCTGGATTTTCCAATCAGTAATAGTATCAGTATGCTAAGAAGGCTAAGCCTCAATTACTTAAGAGCGAAAATCATACTTCATGGAAGCACTGGAAAGCATGGGCTTCACATCAGCCACCCGGAACCGGATTCGCGACAATCTGCATCAATTTCAGGACCGGCAAGAGGGCGAGAGCCGGCTGCGTGCTGCAGCAGTAGCGGTTACGGTATTTGAGCATGAGGGTGAGTGCGCCGTCATAGTAACCCAGCGCGCCGGAACACTCAGGGAACACAGAGGCCAGTGGGCGCTGCCGGGGGGCAGAATAGATGGTAACGAGAATGCAACACAGGCCGCGCTGCGAGAAATGCACGAGGAGATTAACCTCGAGCTAAGCGAATCCAATGTTGTAGGTGTGCTGGATGACTACCAGACCCGCTCCGGTTACCTGATAACACCGGTCGTGCTGTGGGCTGACATTGACCTCGATCAGCTTGCACCCAACCCGGATGAAGTGGCGGCCATCCACCCGTTTACTTTCCGTGAGCTGTCCCGCAGCGACTCACCCCACCTTGAAAGAATTCCCGAAAGTGACAGGCCCGTGCTGTCGATGCATTTTGTCGGCACGCGTATATATGCACCCACAGCCGCAGTACTCTACCAATTCAGGGAAGTGGCTATCTTCGGCAGGCCCACACGGGTATCCAGTTACGAGCAGCCGGTGTTCGCCTGGCGCTGACACAGCCTGGGCAGACATCTGGTATCCGCGACTTGCATTAGGCTATTATCTGCCAGCACCACCTACAACCGGCCAGACCCTCGCAGACTGCCGGGAACCTTTTGTCAGGATTCATGCCCTGAGGAGTGTGTCACCATGCAACAATTGATTGCCTTGTTTGGCCTGTTATTGGCTTTGAGCCCCACGGTGGTGATGGCCCAGTCCTCCCTGGCTGACAGTGTGAATGCGCTGGCCCCGGAAATTGATGCCAGGGTGCTGGAATGGCGACGCTATTTCCACGAGCATCCCGAGCTGAGCAATCGCGAGTTCAAGACGGCCGAGACCATCACCATTGCACTGGAAGATATGGGCATGGAAGTCCTGACCGGTATCGCACATACCGGCGTGGTGGGTATCCTGAAAGGCGGCAAACCCGGGCCGGTGATTGCCGTTCGTGCCGACATTGACGCCCTTCCGGTAGAAGAGGTTGGCGATCTTCCATTCAAGTCGGTGGCTCGCGGCGAGTACCGAGGCGCGGAAACCGGGGTTATGCACGCCTGCGGTCACGATACCCACATTGCCCTGGGCTTGGGAGTCGCTGCCATCTTCGCTGAGTTGCGCGAGCAGGTTCCCGGCACAATCATGTTCATATTCCAGCCTGCCGAAGAAGGCGCACCCGAGGGCGAAGAGGGCGGTGCCTTTTTGATGCTCAAGGAAGGGCTGTTTGAGCGCTTGAAGCCCGATGCGATTTTTGGCCTGCACGTCTGGTCAGCGGGCAACGCCGGCGAGATCACCTATCGCTCGGGTCCGCTGATGGCCAGTGCGGACGGCTTCCAGATCGATATCTGGGGGCGGCAGACCCACGCCTCGCGGCCCTGGGGTGGTATTGATCCCATTGTGACAGCCGCCCAGGTAGTACTCGGTCTGCAGACCATCGCCAGTCGACAGGTCGATGTGACCAAGGCGCCTTCCGTGATCTCCGTGGGGCGAATCAACGGCGGTATACGCGGCAACATTATTCCCGACCACGTGGAAATGCTGGGTACGGTACGCGCCTTCGATCCGGAGATGCGTGAGGACATCAAGCAGCGCCTCGAGCACACCGTCGCGACGATCGCCGACAGCCAGGGCGCCACGGCAGAGGTCAGTTGGGAATTTGGCTATCCGGTCACCATTAATGATCCAGTGTTAACCGAGCGGGCCGTGAAAGTGCTGAACGAGGTGGTGGGTGCGGAGCATGTGAATGTGTCCGATCTGGTGACCGGCGCGGAGGACTTCTCCTTCTTCCAGCAGCAAGTACCGGGTTTCTATTTCTTCCTCGGCGCGACACCGGTGGGCCAGGACGCGAGCACGGCACCGAGCAATCACTCGCCTATGTTCTTCGTGGATGAAAGTACCCTCCCGGTAGGATTGCGCGCGCTGTCTCGTCTGGTGGCAGACAGCCTCGAAAACCCCTGAGACCTAAGCCGGCAGGCAATGGCGTCTCACGTTAGCCCCCGGCTTGTGAACGCCACTGCTGTGGTGCCCAGGCAATTATTGCGTCGGCATCTTCGCGCAACAGGAATCCCGCCTCAACGGCCGAGTCAGTCGCCTCGGTCACCGCCGCGACAAAGCCGGCCTCGTCCACATACAGGCTGGCCATCTGGTCAGCGCGGAAGAGTGCGGTGGTGCCAAACAAAAAGCAGAAACTGTTTCCCAGGTTGGCTTCACCGCGCAAAACCGCCGAAGGAGCATCGACATAGGGGGTGCGTATTCCGCCCAGTACGTTACCCAGGTTGTCATACCGGTAATCGGATTCGTCGTCATTCAACTCAAGGCGGGGTGAGGCCGGCGGCGGATTACCACCTGCTACCCAGGCATTCAGCGAGCGCACTGCGGTGTTGAACACATAATGTTGCGGACCATTGTTCATGGGCTTGTCACAGTTGATGAACCCCAGCACTGAGCGTTCCTCCACGACCGAGGCAAAGACCGCATCTCCCACCGTATCATTGCGCCCGGAGACAAAGGTGTAGTAGTCGCCGTGCGCGGTCCCGGGGACTTCCCAGGTGCGAATCAGGTCGGTGTCGGGCTGGCGGGCGGCGGCATAGCCCAGCAGTAACACATCCGTCTCGGTTTCGAAGGTCATCACAGGGACGTTCAGATCTGTACGAATTCGCGCGGCATCAGGTGTTGGAATGCCGGTTTGTGGGGCCTGGGAAAGCGGCGAGCTGCCGTCCCCCCGGCTGTGTACCATGTAACCGTCGAAGGCGTTGTAAAGTGGGTGCAGCGCGTTCACATAGGTGACCAACCTGCCGGCTGACTGTGACTCGCCATAGGCGATCAACCTCTCTGGGGTCAAGCCATCCAGGGGATCTATGCCCTCGGGGTTGCGAATTGCCTGTGCCACCTGGGAAAAAATATCATAGGAAAAACTGTCACCGGGGTGCAGTAGCGTTCCGTAGCGTTCAGGATCGACAGCCTTCAGGTACAGGGGGAGGGGCAGGCCACCGCTAGGGCTACCCTCAATGCCAACGAGTTGCGCGGATACACCGATCCACACCGCGCCCCCGCGGCGCATCTCCAGTTGTCCGGTGCCCCAACTGGGGGGTGTCTCGAAGCCGGCGGTGACGTTCAGCCACTCGATCAGTACATCGCCACTGAAATCAGCCGCGTCTATGGGGCGATTGACCACAATGCGGGTTTTGTATTCTGCCTCCGAAGCCGCTTCCACCTCCCACAGGCCATCGGCGGTCAGTTCATTAAGATTGGTATAGGCAGACGCTGTGCCCTCAAGAAAGTATTCGGACTGCTGGTATCCGACCTCTTGCAGATCAAAATTTTCCGCCAGCAGGTTTATCCCGCCGACATCGGGTGGCAGTGACAGCACGGGGTTTGCAATCGGCAGAGACTCGGGCTCGGTAACTTTGCTGTTGTTATTGTTATCGCCCGAACATGCCAACAGCATAGGGGCCAGAATCAGTGGGTAGAAAAGCCGCGTAAATAGCGAAAAACGTGTGGTCATGACAGCCTGCTTGATTATCGTATTTGGGTGCATCCATCATACCCAGCTTGGTAATGAGCAGTCGGTAGGCAGCGGATCAATCAATCATTTGGACACAATATTAAACCAGCCAGAGAAATCAGGCTGTCAGGCATCACCGCTGGACGCGCTTTAGCAGCCCTTTCGGCCCGTAGAGTTTAACTCCAAAAATTAATATCCGGAAAAGTTGCGTTCACTGTTTTATTCTTGTTTTTCCGCCAAGGCCTTTTCTTCAGCCTGAATCATTGCGGTTGTCTCCAGGGTGATGTGCCCTAACATGCCAGCGCGAAATTCATTTACCAGAATGGTGGAAACCTTTTCCAGATCAACACCCCCGCCGCCCCGTAAACAGCCACGTCTGGCGCCCAGTTGCTCCAGAAATTCCACATCGTTGTTGGGGGTGGTATCAAGGTTGTAGCGATCTACCAGGAGTTGTGGGTAGCGCTGCAGCAAAAAACCACTCAGATAGAAGGCCAGATCTTCAACCTCCGTCGCTGTGTCCCTGATGGCACCTGAAACCGCCAGCCTATAGGCGCTGTCTTCGTTGTGTATCTTGGGCCACAAAATGCCGGGGGTATCGAGAAATATAAGGCCTTCGTTAATACGGATTTTCTGCAGCCCCTTGGTGATGGCCGGCTCGTTACCTGTTTTCGCAACTTTGCGGCCTACCACGGCATTGATCAGGGTGGATTTTCCCACATTTGGTATGCCGGTAATCATGGCCAGAATGTGCGAGCGTGATTTTGACTTCTGCGGGGCCAGCTTGTGCACTAACTGCAGGAGCTTTTGTGCTTTGTCAGCCTGGTTCAGTGTGGTGAGCAGTGTTTTGACTGAGCCGGTGCGCTCAAAATAGTCCTGCCATTGTGGAGTTACGAGGGGGTCGGCAAGGTCAGATTTACTGAGTATTTTGATGCAGGGCTTATCCTGGCCAAGCCTGGCGATGGCAGGGTTTTGGCTGCTGTAGGGCAGGCGACAATCCAGCAGTTCAATGACCAGGTCCACTTCGGGCAGGATCTTGGTCATTTCCTTGTTGGCCTTGTGCATGTGGCCTGGATACCAGTTTATTGCCATGTGTCGGCAGATCCTCAGATTACAGCTTATTTCGGCAACAGTTGCTGATCGATTGCGACAAAGTTGCTACCGTCCTGCGTGCCCAGTGTATCAACATGGCAGCCAATCGTCCTCAGCAGGCTATTCGCTCCGGACGCTACCGACTTCCCCGGGTGGCGACTTTTGCAGTATCGAACCGGCCATCACCGAAAATAGACAGTAAGCTAGAAAGTAGTAAAAGCCTGTTCCCAGACTGGCGTGCATGATTAACATATCCCCTGTCTGGTCAGAGGAGCTACCCGCCAGAAAAGCTACCAGCAGCCCCATCACAAATACATCCGCCATCGACCACTTGCTGAGGGCCGCGTTTAGAGAAAGCAGTGGTCTGCGAAACTCCACGCGGGTAATGAGCAGGGACACTGCCTGCAGTAACAGCTTGAAGGTGGGAAGCAGCAGGCTGAAGAACACAATTAGCAGCGCGACCAGCATATTTCCGGAATCAGCCAGCGACTCCACCGTTCCCCAAATAGAGCGCGTATTGGTATAAACCAGTAGCTGCCCCTCGATTTGGTCGAATCCGAATAAGCTGGAAATGGCCGTGAGCATTTGCCGGGTCTGCGAGTCGGCATCGGGCCCGGCGACTATTTCAATGCCCAGTTCGGCAATTCTCGATTTTTCTATAGTGCCACTGAGCGTGAGAATCGGTTGGCCAACGCCGGGGTACAATAACGCCAGGGCGATCACGATCAGCGCGAGCGTCATTAATTTACGTGATGCAGACATATCTGCTCCTATGGGGGGCTGAACCACAACGGGTGTCGTATATTTGTCTTATCCCGAGGGAAAATCCAGGGATGAATTCGTTCAATGTATAAGGGTTCCGGGCGCATGGGTTACAGTCTGGTTACCCGGTTGTACTTCCGAGAAGTTCAACTGCCAATTGTGGGGCTGCAAATTCAGGTTGATTCAATCCAGTAGCAAAAACCGTCTTATAGCGCAGTCGTAGTTTTCTGATAGAGCTGGTTGAATGCGAGAGTCACCAACCCAGAAGCAGGCCTCAAGGATACCAGATTAGCGAACAGGGTTACACGAACATCGCTTTGGGTTATCGTGAAACCGCTGAATTTGGTCGCGCATTATACCTATATACTCTGTATGGGTGCGCCTTTCAAATGGCACCAAGGTGATGTTTTCGTCAGTGGGGGAATGTCTTGAGAATGGGTAGCGATTCGGTCATGGTAACCACTGATAAAATACAATATCTATTAAATAGAGAAGGAAATTTTGAAATGGGTAGACTAAATAATAAGGTTGCAGTAATCACCGGCGCGGCTGGCGGTATTGGAGCTGCCGCAGCGGAGATATTTGTTCGTGAGGGAGCTAAAGTTGTAGTCAGCGATCTCGCGGGCGAACAGTTGGCAGAGCTTGCACATCGGCTTGGCGATAATGCGATTGCGTTCCCGTGTAATGTAACTGATAAAGCTGAAGTTGAAGCCCTGATGGATAAGGCGATAGAACAATTTGGTGGGCTCGACGCTGTGGTCCTGAACGCAGGCTTGTTTGGCGAGCTTACCGGATTGCTTGATTATACAGATGACGCTTATGAGCGTGTTATTAACGTCAATCAGAAGGGGGTCTGGTATGGACTGCGCGCTGCAGCAAGAAGAATGCTCGAGCGTACCGGCGGCAGTATCGTTATAACGTCATCTACCCAGGGCTTTTCTGGATATTACAATTCTGCGCCGTATACCGCATCGAAGCACGCGGTGATGGGTATCATGCGAAATGCTGCCATTGAATTTGCCAAGAAGGGAGTCCGTGTCAATACGGTACACCCTGGCTTAACCGACACTTCAATGATGGGTGGGCTTCACTCCGAAGCAAGCCCCGATAACCCGGCGGCAGTCATGGAAGGATTTGCCGTAGCTGCGCCCATGGGGCGTTATGCAAGACCGGAAGAAATTGCCAATATGATGCTGTTTCTGGCCAGCGATGAGGCCAGTTACTGCACGGGTGGAACCTATGCTGTCGACGGCGGCTTGCTCGCCTACCACGGTGGTCCGCATCCTGAGTAAGCTGGTTTTTGGTCGTGCCAGAGGAATGGCTCTGATTCAGTGTTGGAGTGCACTTAGCGGGGTGTGACGATCCCTTTTTCGGTGCAGTGGATATCGCCGCGTAACGAGCACCGTGCGCCTGGTAGGTGAAGCAGTTTCATATCCACGCTGGACTTGTAACTGGGTGGGGGCTCAGGACGAAGAGGCCTGGTCCGGAAACGAGATTTAAAAGCCAAAACCGCTAGATAGATTTCAAAAAATTCGACAACAGCGTGAACAACTGGCAGTGGCGCAAGGTAAAACATGGGCAGCATAAATGGCCACTGCAATACGAAAAGTAAGGCGATTAATCCTCGCGCGAGACACTTTTTTGCAGGGTTCGAAATCAGTGTTTCAAAGACCAGTAGCTTGAGGGCGAAGTGTATCCCCGACTGCGCCTGGAAGCCGGTCAAAATATCATCCAGGCGAGCCTCACCCCCGTTATAGTGTGTCCAGTAAGCCAGCTGAGGAAAAAACAACATCCCTGACGCAATAGCTAGATAGCCGAGAGCCATACGATTGGATCGGTTGGCGTGTTTAAAATAGGCCATTGCATATTCGGGGTAATGGCGAAGATGCGTTAGCCACGGCCCATGTTTCTTTATCTGCAAACCACTTTGGAAAAGCCGCGCAGTAAGGAGTACGACACTAAGTGCTGTAACCACCAGCATCCCACTATTCACCCCTTTGCTCGCCAGCGCCGCCAGCAACACTAGCAGTGACAGGCTACCGATAAAGCGAAAAAGGTTGAACCAGTGGCGCTTGTCTGGGGGTAAAAATACTCCTGCAATGTCACTAATGGCCACAAAACTTATATAGTGCGCGACGAGTAGTTGACCGGGCACACTGTAGTCTCGCCAAAATAGACTCGCATATACCAAAACATCCAGGACGACCGTGAATCGAAAATGACTATCATCAATAGGTGGCACGCTGGAAACCGCTGATTCCGATAGATGATTGGGTGGATCTTCTACAGTCACTGGGCTAAGTTCCATGTCGCATGCCATTCGACTATAACATGGGGAATTCCGGGGACAGTTTGAGCTAATTCAGCATTGCGACTAACCTGATCCTGTCAAGTACGACGCTGAGGAATGCATCATGGCAAGGATGCCGAGATTGGTAATGCCCCTGAATTCTCAACAGTTCGTCATGCACCTGAGACTGTCAGCTATTCTTACACTTGCGTGTAAGTGGTGGGCGGGCAGGTCGCTGGAACATTATCAGCTCGTTGATTTATATTGGTATTTTTATATTTGGTGTGATTATTGCGCTATATATCGAGATGCCTGGGAGGGCAAAAATACATGAAAAGAACACTGCTTTTTTTGGCCGCCCTGGCCATCGTGCTACCCGCTTCAGCGACCCTTATCTTCGACCTGAATTTGGAGGGCGGTATCTTCGGCAGCGGGCATATCGGTTTCGATGCGACATCCATCACCGAGTTTGAGCTCACTATTGAATCAATCGACCCGTCCAATCCTGACTCTGCGCCACTGCCCTTCACGTTTGTCACAGCTGATATTGAGGCAGCCCAATGGTACGTGAATGACGGCGTACTCGACTTTCTGGACCTGGACACTTTTACCGTTCTCGGCGCCAACCCCGATCACCAGTATGATCTCTCCCTGTCATTTGCGCGCAGCACCCCGGCAAGGAAGCGAACAGCGGTAACGGTGCTCCCGAATTCCTTGGGGGATCTAAACGTTGGCGAGCTTGGTGGCACCCTGAATTGTGGCATTGCCATGAAGAAGAAGGCACCGAGAAAAACCCCACCACCGACGCCCATCGGCTCTGGGTATGTTGATTTGTGTTCCAGCACACTCGACGCTGACAACGGCAGGGTGCTCGCGCTCAGTGCGGGTAATTTGAGTTCCCCTTTGGCCGTGCCGGAACCCCCGGTGCTGGCATTGATCGCCTTTGGGCTGCTGATGGTACGGCTTGCCGCACGCAGAATCCGGCGGTAATTCACTCTTGAGTTGCTGTTAGTTGATAGTACTTTGCACTTGCTTCGGCTGAGAACCCCATAATAGCTTGCGCCAGAGGATCTGGCTAAACACATCTGCGTGGTCATCGGACCATGCGGTATCGGCCTGGCCCGATTCCAACTGCTCCCAGTTGCCTGAACTTTCGAGACGCTCCAGCGACTTCTTGTTTTTTGCCAGCACCGCCCAGGTGGAGGCAAATCCTCCCTGTGACTCGGCCAGAAAGTCCGGGTAGTAATCTTGCAGCAACCCCGTCAGTTCCCGGTCCCGCGCCAGCGCACTCACCACGGGTACCAGATCGATAAACCGGTTTGACAGGTGAAGTATCAGCAACCCGTTTGCTTTCAGCTTGCTCAGGTAAGTGTCCAGGGCCTCTCTCGTCAGCAGGTGTACGGGTATAGAGTCGGAACTGAAGGCGTCAAGTACGATGGCATCGTAACTGGCCTCGGGCGCCTGAGAGATGACCAGGCGACCGTCGCCCGTGGTGATCTGCGTATTAGAGCCGCAGTTTTCCAGGTAAGTGAATAGATCGGGATTACTGGCGATCTCGATAACTTGCGTATCGATTTCAATGAAGGTCAGGTTCATTGGCGGAGGCAGCAGGCAGGTAATGGCGCCGGCACCCAGGCCAATGGCTGCGATCTCGGCCTCAGGTGTTACCGCTTCCATTACCCGGGCTACCTGTCCCATGGGGCCTGCGCGGTTGTAGTAGGTGAGGGGCTCCTTGCGCAGTGCCGGAATGAGCGCCTGGGCCCCGTGTATCGTCGTGCCACTGAAGAGCAGCCTGACCTTGTTGTCAAGGCTGTTAGAAACATTGTAGACGCCGTGGAAACTGCGGAAATGCCTGTCATCGTTCATTTCACCCTGAGCGACAAAGGCAAGGAAGAGAGCGCTTACGGCGAGACCGAAGCGCAGTGTATGTTTTTGCAGTGAAAGCAGGGCCAGCACTACAGCGCCCAGGTAGATTGTGCCGAACACAGTGCCGGAAGTGTCGATGTCTACCGCATCGAGCAACAGGGGCGAAAAAACAAGTCCGAGAAAGCCCAGGAGTATCGCGCAACTTTTCAAGCATTGATTGCGCTCTGCAGGGCTGTCTGACGGGCGCAGGAAAACCGCGGCCACCAGCAGCAAGGGGTATTCCGCGACCGTGGCAAACATGTTGGGCGCGATGACCGCGGCGAAGAATCCGCCGCAGGCGCCGCCCAATGCTAACCAGAAATAGAACTCGGTGAGGCGATCCGGGTCCGGCGCTTCTGCGGCCAGCCGGCCATGGCATACCATGCAGGTGGAGAAAAGGCCGGCCAGGTGTAGCGCGAACAGCCACCAGGCATCCTGGATAAAGAAGTAGATTGCCAGCGCCATCAGGCACCAGGTGTGCAGCTCCAACATCCACGACGGCTTGAGTACTTGCCGGTTGGCGAAGGTGAACACGAACGAGACCAGGTATACCGCCAACGGGATCACCCAGATGAATGGGGCGGCGGCAATGTCCGTGGCCAGGTGCAGGGTTACTGCCAGTAGCAGTGCGGACGGTACCGCCGACAACAGGAACCAGCGTGTGCGCTGTCCGATGTTTATGGTCACATGCTTTGCGACAGTCCCCACGTCTGCACGACGCGATGTCACGGCCTGTTGCCGAATGGCCCGGATGCCGAGAAAGCACAAGCTGGCCACCAGGGCCACAAACAGTAAACTCCAGGCGATATTCTGGCCGGCGATCGAAAATGTCGGCTCGAACAGGAAGGGGTAACTGAGTAACCCTAGCAGGCTACCGGCGTTGCTGACCGCGTAAAGACGATACGGGTTGTCTGACTGGCTTTTCCGGGCGAGGTTATACCAACGCTGCAACAGCGGCGACGTGCTGGCGACGATAAAGAATACCGGTCCAATTTCCAGGGCAAGTACATAGAGAAGCGTCAGGTAGGGCATTTCCTGCTCCGCCGCCGTGAGCTTGTCAGGCACGTCGACAGGGAGAAAGGCGAGGGCGGTCAGTGTCAGGATTATGTGCAGCCCTACCTGGCCTTTGACCGGGAGCCGTACTGTGGTCAGATGTACGTAGACGTAACTGAGCAGAAGTACCGACTGGTAAAAAAACAGGGTTACATTCCACACCGAAGCGGAGCCGCCGAATAGCGGCAGTAAGCGCTTGGCGTACATGGGCTCAAACCAGAATAGCAGGAAGGCTGCCGCGAAAATTGCACAGGCGAAAGCGGCGGCTGAGCCGGGTGCCCGCGCCACTGTCAGTTGTCGCTCACTGCGAGTAGCATAATTTGATCGGTCTGGTGATAATTGGGGGCCCTGGATAGTGTTTTCCCTTTTCAGGCAGCTGGTTCGGGCAATTGACGAAATAGTCCACCGCAGTCTACCATGGCGCTGCAAACGCCGCCGATTCCGCAATATTTTCTTGCCTTTAATTTAACTCGGTTGTCTCAAAATGATCTCTCAGGGTGGGCACAAGTTCCAGTCAGTAGCGTCTACCAACACCTGCAACTTTAAACCTCGACTCGAAGAGGAGTTCCCCAGGCATGACTGAGACACCCCGTATCCCGCTTGTGGCCTCCGAGTTGATGGAGCCTCGACTGGGCACTCTGAATGTCGCGCGCACAGTTGCCCAGAATCCGGCATTGTTGAAAGCTTGGGGTGAATTCGCCCAGTATATTCTTGGCCCCGAATTATCGCTGACACCGCGCCAGCGGGAGTTGGCGATTTTACGGGTCGGCTGGAATCAGCGGGCCAATTACGAGTGGGCGCACCATGTCGAGATAGCCAAAGGTATCGGGATGACCGACCAGGATATGCTGGCAGTTCAAAAAACACCGGGGTCTTGCCAACTGAACGACCTGGAGTGCTTTATTTTGCAAGCTGCAGACGACATCCACGCCACCATGGAAATTTCCACTACAACCTGGGCTGCACTGGCTGCCGAGTTTTCTCACCAGCAAATGCTCGATCTCGTTTTCACGATTGGCCAATACACCATGGTCTGTATCGCCCTGAATAGTATCAAGGTACCCCTGGAAGAAGGTTTCACTGGACTGCCTGATGCATGAATACTTAATGGCTGGGGATATAACTGGTCAAGGTTCGTCAGACTAAGGGAATTTGCAGCGTCCGCTCTTACCACTTACGCTCCCGGTAATTCACTATTCCAATCCTGTTTCTGCCCTGGCTACTAGGTTTTCTGCGCTGTGGCCTTTATGCTAGCCGCATAGTATGAATAGCTGAGGTGATTATATAATGCTGGATAGAGTTGTTCGTTCCGTGGGTTATTTCGCTCTGGTAGGTACACTTATAGCCTGCTCCGAGCGTTCGGTTCCCATTGAGTCTGTAGCGGACGGGGCCGGCCCGAGTGCGGCTCCGATGGGAATTGTCGACGCCGCGCGGATCATCAAGGCCGACACCACTCCGGGTGAATGGTTAAGTCATGGCCGAACCTATAATGAACAACGATTCAGCCCGCTCAGTCAAGTCAACGACGACACTGTTTCGGACCTGGGCCTGGCCTGGTACGCAGATTTACCGACACAGCGCGGAATTGAAACAACGCCATTGATGGCCGACGGCAAGCTCTATGTCACCGGGTCCTGGGGGCACGTGCTTGCCTATGACGCACGTAAGGGCAATCTACTCTGGCACTTCGACCCGAAGGTCGCCAAGGATTATGGCCGCCATGCATGCTGCGACGTGGTAAACCGTGGCGTGGCGCTCTGGGGGACGAACGTCTATGCAGCAAGTCTCGATGGGCGGCTTCGAGCACTTAATCGTGATACCGGTAGTGTCGTCTGGGAGGTAGACACGCGCTTGAACGATGTCGACTCCTACACAATTACAGGCGCCCCCCGCGTAGTCAATGGCAAGGTCATCATAGGGAATGGCGGTGCCGAGATGTCAGTACGCGGCTATGTTACAGCTTATGATGCCGATACCGGTGAGCAGATATGGCGATTCTTTACCGTGCCCGGTAATCCGGCAGACGGCTTTGAAGATGCAACCCAGGAGCGTATCGCCAGTACCTGGACGGGCAAATGGTGGGAGAATGGTAAAGGGGGTGGAACCGCCTGGGATTCCTTTGCCTTCGACCCCGAACTGAATCTGCTCTATATCGGTGTGGGTAATGCCGCCAACTGGAATCAGAAGACTCGCAGCCCGGAGGGAGGCGACAATCTGTTCGTATCGTCAATCGTGGCGGTGGATGCCGACACCGGCGATTATGTCTGGCACTACCAGACCACGCCGGGAGACAACTGGGACTATACCGCAACGCAGCACATGATACTCGCGGAGATAGCACTCGGTGGCAAGCTGCGAAACGTCATCATGCAGGCGCCAAAGAACGGGTTCTTTTACATTATTGACCGCAAGACGGGCGAGCTGTTGTCAGCCGATAAATACATGCCGGTGACCTGGGCCACGCACGTAGACATGGAGACCGGGCGCCCCGTGGAGGCACCCGGGGTTCGCGATACCGGAGAAGACCAGGCCCTTGTACCCGGCCCCAGTGGTGCCCACAACTGGCACCCCATGAGCTTTAATCCAGACACAGGTTATGTGTACATCCCTGCGAAGGTGTCCAGCGGCGTTTATAACGATGATTTCTCTGCGCAGAACCGGAACATGGTTTGGCATACGAACTACGATGTTTACAAAATGGTTGGGCTGCCCGACGAGATGTCCGTAGAAGAACGGGCAGTCATTGGCACAGACATCGCGTCTGGAGTGCTGATCGCGTGGGATCCAGCCAACCAGCGGGAAGTCTGGCGGGCCGATAGGGGGTTTTATTCAGGGAGCGGCCTGCTCTCGACCCACGGCAACCTCGTGTTCCAGGGGGATTTGGCTGGGGACTTTAACGCGTATACAGCAGACACGGGGCAGGAGGTTTGGTCCTACCCCACGCAAGGCGGAATCATGGCATCGCCCATCGCCTATCAACTCGATGGCGAACAGTACATCGCTATCGCGCAGGGTTGGGGAGGGGAGAGCGGCCTGCCTTTCGGTGCTGTCAGCGGCCCCCTGAATATGTTCAACATCAGTCGGTTGATGGTGTTCAAACTGGGGGCAACCGCCAGCCTGCCTGTGATCGAAACGGGCGTGCAGATTCTTCCGGCCCATGAATTGGCGATGGCGGCTCCTGAGGAAGCTGCGGAAGGCCGCGAACTGTACAACCTCTACTGTGCGGTATGTCACGGCGGCAACGCCATCAGCGGCGGCATAGTGCCCGATCTTCGCTACCGCATTGCTGAGCTCGACCCTGATTGGCAAGCCATAGTGTTCGACGGTGCATTCGCTGGGGCCGGGATGCCTGCCTGGAAAGATTACCTCTCACGCGAGGAGGCGGACAAGATCAAATCCTATGTCTCGCACGAGGCGCGGCTCGGAGCCGAGCGTGGCGAACGGCGACTTGTCAGGCACTGAGTTTACACACGGTGATATGGCAACCCGGGGTTGTACCCTCCCACCGCAGAAAAGCATGCTGAAACGCACTCTGGTCATTGAAGCCCAGATAACTGGCCACCTCACTAAGACTTAACTCAGGTTTCACTCCAAGCTCTCGGGCAATATCAAAGCGATTGCCAGGCAGTATGTCGACAAAATGGTTGCGATGGATGGTGGCTGTGATTTTGTAAAAGAAATTTCTCTGCTGTACCCGCTCCAGCTCATCAGGGCCATTATCGTAGGGGGCCTGAAATCCATGCCGGTGCGGTACCAGTTTTCGTAGATCAATAGAGTTTGGCAAGGGTGTCGTGATTGGTAGTACCAGAGGAGTGGCCCTTAAAAAACCCGCCTTGACAGGCACCGGTACGCGATCAATGATCATCCATCAGAAGTGCACCTTCAGGGGGCACGTGGTCATTACCGCTAATCGGATTTTTGTATGTTAACTGCGTTATTACATCGATACAGACGCTTGCCTTGTACTTTTTTTGCGGTCTTCGCCGTAGCCATATTGCTCTCTGCGTGCGGGGATAACAATAATTCGAACGACGCAAATTCCAGCGCCCCATCCGCCCCTTGCGGTAAACAACCCGCCGACCAACCGTCGGTGGCGTGCGCGCTGCTGATCGACACGCCCGCTCACTACGCCGCAGCTGTTGCAAACTTTCAGACTACCCCGGAACACTGCATCTCCCCAAACCTCTACGTGACATCGTTACAGGGGGGTGAAAAACTGTATCCCGAAGAATATGAATACGCCTGGGCCAACAGCAGCACTAACGCCAATCGATATCTGGAAATCAATAGGAGATGGGGTCAATCGAACAATCCCTCGATTCTTATCAAGATGCTCACGGCAATCGATTCATTCATCGGCTTTCCCATATACGAACAACCTAATCTGGCAAAAGACCAGGTTGGATCTCTCATTCTGGCTGCGTATACACTACCCGACGATATCAACGCTCAAGTACCGTCTTTCGAGTCCTGGTTCAAAATCCTGGAAACCGAATTTGACGTTTTCGTACCTCTGGAACTTGGACAACTCATGATCGAACCCTATACAAGCCTGTCGAACAACGAGAACGTTGTTGAAGTGTTCACCAGGATGACCGGTTGCGTTGGATCGGGCGAATACCCCAATCGCAGTTGGCCATCGACCGCAAACCCGAGGAGCTGCGATCCCGAAGTGCAGATGGCATTAGACTTCAAAGTGCAGCTCGACACGGGACTCGTACAGGCGTGCAAAGTAGGAAGTACAGACTGCAAAATTTCGTCAAAGCAGTGTTTTCAAGGCTTTAATAACAGCTACCTGGCCCCACACCTGGCGCAACATATGGACTACTCCGTGCTCGTTGGGCCGCTGCGCGCCGCCCTTGCCTTTTGCCAGGACGTGAACCCCTTTAATACGGGCGTTGGCTTGGGCTTCAATACTTCCGCTAACCCTTTCGCCTGCACGCCCTGGGCCGAGCAAAGCGTTAGCGATCGCTATACTGGTCGCGAGTTCATCCTGAGGAATACCAAGTTCACGGACTTGCCGGAGTTAGAGATTCTCAGTTTTCCGGCCCTGAAAAAAGACGAGACCTGTGGCGTGTCAGGGCCACCGGTGACTGAGGATTACAGCTATTCTGATTTTCAAAAAGGGCCTTTGCACACGTGTGTCTTCACACCTGAAAACCAGAGTGTCTTTGACTTTCTGGTCGAAGGCTACGGATTCTGGGATTGAGCGGGAGTTTGGGGCCATTGTCCCCGGAATACTTCAGTGGCACGATATCTTTCTTCTCCACTTGCTTAAAAAGAACGTTCAATAGTAGTCACGTATTTGAGAAGCCGTATGAATTGGATTTTTGCACTACTCGTATTTTTTCCATTGACTGCATTCTGTGCCACAAGCTTGCAAGAACGACATCGGGTCGGTCTACAGTATTCAGCTGAAAAACAGTATGAGAAAGCGGCTCAGATATGGCTGGAAGCGGCTGAACTCGGCTACCCCGATTCAATATACAACCTTGGGCAGCTATATTACTTTGGCTTGGGTGTTCCCCAGGACCTGCAAAAATCCTTTGACTACAACAAGTCAGCAGCCGAACTGGGGCAGTCAAAAGCGATCTTTTCTTTGGGCCATGCCTATTACGCAGGTAAAGGCACACCGCAAAATTATACGGAGGGGCTTAAATGGCTAACCATAGCGGCCGAACAAGGTAATGCAGCAGCACAGCGGCTTATTGGGCAAGCGTACTATCACGGTAATGGCGTTGTCATCGACCCTCAGCAAGCAGCCCAGTGGTACGAGAAGGCTGCTGTAGGTGGTGATACCTCAGCGCAATTTATGATCGGCTTAATGAATCAACGTGGTGAAGGGGTGACACAAAATTACTATAGAGCCGCTGAATACTATATTTTGGCGGCCGAGGCCGGTGACGCTAAAGCGCAGCATAATCTTGGTGCCCTGTATTCAGAAGGCTTAGGTGTCGCCAAAGATCTGGCTGAGGCAAAAAAATGGATTTCGACATCAGCACAGCTTGGCCTGGCTGAGTCACAAGACGCATTAGTGGATATTGAGACACTGATTATTGCTGAGGCGAGTGAACGACGCTCACTGCCTTACCCTGATTTGCCGGCAAATATCGAAGCGTATGTGCATGACGGCAAGCGTGGCTGCATGCCCCCGGATGTACTTAAAAAGATTGTGAGGAATCAAAAATTGCTACCCGTAGGCGATATCAAAGATTTCCATATCCCTGGTGACGGTATTTATCATCTCAGAATTATGGAAGATTTTGATACCAAGATATTCTATTTTGTGAGCAGCAAAAACGATGGTTTATATTGCGTACTAAGCCGCTATGACAATTCTGGTTTGTCTAACGATCAGAAATGGTTGCAACTGATAGATGCGACCCGTCAGAAGAAAATG